>Ga0213826_1000011_pt1 | contig 581884 bp, 519 predicted proteins | sample MC6MC0899MG_FD_180668 | JGI IMG/M metagenome (GOLD analysis project Ga0213826, IMG submission 180668) | Enriched soil aggregate microbial communities from Iowa State University, Ames, United States - MC6-MC0899-MG | ecosystem: Environmental > Terrestrial > Soil > Unclassified | place: USA... | reverse complement strand
CAACGGATAACACCTCGCTCGCTGAGCATCTCAGTGAAACCAACTTCTATTTAGGTAAGTACTACCTAAGTCTGGGGGATATGGACAGCGCTACGGCACTGTTCAAATTAGCGGTTGCTAACAACGTCCACAACTTCGTTGAGCACCGTTATGCATTGTTGGAATTATCGCTCTTGGGCCAGGAGCAAGACGACCTGGCAGAATCGGACCAGCAATAGCTGACGTCACCACATCAGCCCGTAATCATTTTTTGATTGCCATCACCTTAACTGGTGAGGGCGTTGTTGTTCGTCAATACACCTACTTTGAGCCGGTTCACACTTTTCAATGAAAATTGCTAATCATTTTCACGACGAGTTATGTAGACTGGCCGCCATTAATATCGAGGCACTTGTACTACATGGCTGAATTCGAAACCACTTTTGCAGATCTGGGCCTGAAGGCCACTATCCTTGAAGCCCTTAACGATCTGGGTTACGAAAAACCATCTCCGATCCAGGCTGAATGCATCCCGCATCTGCTCTCTGGTCGTGACGTGCTGGGCATGGCCCAGACTGGTAGCGGTAAAACCGCAGCGTTCTCGCTGCCACTGCTGCACAACATTGATCCGGAACTGCGTGCACCGCAGATCCTCGTACTCGCTCCGACCCGTGAACTGGCTGTTCAGGTAGCGGAAGCGATGACTGAATTCTCTAAACACATGCGCGGCGTGAACGTGGTAGCCCTTTACGGCGGCCAGCGTTATGACGTGCAGTTACGCGCCCTGCGTCAGGGTCCACAGATTGTTGTCGGTACACCTGGCCGTCTGCTGGATCACCTGAAACGCGGTACTCTGGATCTCTCTAAACTGAGCGGTCTGGTTCTGGATGAAGCTGACGAAATGCTGCGCATGGGCTTCATCGAAGACGTAGAAACCATCATGGCGCAGATCCCAGAAGGTCATCAGACCGCTCTGTTCTCTGCAACGATGCCAGAAGCGATCCGTCGTATTACTCGTCGCTTCATGAAAGATCCGCAGGAAGTGCGTATCCAGTCCAGCGTAACCACTCGCCCGGACATCAGCCAGAGCTACTGGTCTGTATACGGTATGCGTAAAAACGAAGCGCTGGTGCGTTTCCTGGAAGCAGAAGATTTTGATGCGGCGATTATCTTCGTTCGAACCAAAAACGCGACCCTGGAAGTGGCTGAAGCCCTGGAACGTAGCGGCTATAACAGCGCAGCGCTGAACGGCGACATGAACCAGTCCCTGCGTGAGCAGACTCTGGAGCGTCTGAAAGACGGTCGTCTGGATATCCTGATTGCAACCGACGTGGCAGCACGTGGTCTGGACGTAGAACGTATCAGCCTGGTTGTGAACTACGACATCCCTATGGATTCCGAGTCTTACGTTCACCGTATCGGTCGTACCGGTCGTGCGGGTCGTGCTGGCCGTGCTCTGCTGTTCGTTGAGAACCGCGAGCGTCGTCTGCTGCGTAACATCGAACGCACCATGAAGCTGACCATTCCAGAAGCAGAACTGCCAAACGCAGACCTGCTGGGCAAACGCCGCCTGGAAAAATTCGCCGCGAAAGTACAGCAGCAGCTGGAAAGCAGCGATCTGGATCAGTACCGTGCTCTGCTGGCGCAAATCCAGCCGACTGTGGAAGGCGAAGAGCTGGACATCGAAACTCTGGCTGCAGCGCTGCTGAAAATGGCGCAGGGCGAACGTGCTCTGATCGTGCCACCTGATGCACCGATGCGTCCTAAGCGTGAATTCCGTGAGCGCGATGAGCGTTTCGAGCGTCGCGGTAACGATCGTAATGACCGTGGTCCACGTGGCGACCGTCCAGAGCGTAGCGGTGAAGACCGTCCACGTCGTGAGCGTCGTGACGCAGGCGATATGGAACTGTACCGCATTGAAGTTGGCCGTGATGATGGTGTTGAAGTTCGTCATATCGTTGGCGCTATCGCGAACGAAGGCGACATCAGCAGCCGTTACATCGGTAACATCAAGCTGTTCGGTACGCACTCTACGATCGAACTGCCAAAAGGCATGCCGGGCGAAGTTCTGCAGCACTTTACTCGCACCCGCATCCTGAACAAACCGATGAACATGCAGCTGATGGGCGATGCCCAGCCGCGTCCTGATCGTGGTCCTCGCCGTGAAGGTGATCGTCCAGCGGGCGAGCGTCGTTTCGGTGGCGGTGAGCGTCGTGAAGGCGGTCGTGGTCCTCGTCGTGATGGCGCAGCAACAGCCGGTGCAGGTCGCTTCAGCGGTGAGCGTCGCGAAAACCGCGGCCCACGTCGCGATGAAGGTACTGCACGTCGCCGTGACGCGTAATTGCCACGCCTGATACACGCCTGATAGCGTAAAGTAATCATTACAGCCCCGATATTTTTTATCGGGGCTTTTTTTATTCCATTTGTACTATCGTACTGGTACAGTGCGACACATTAAAATGCAGTAGCAAAATGTTTAACTGGAGAAACGGCTGTATGGCGACACTAACCACCACACAAACTTCACCTTCGCTGCTCGGCGGCGTGGTGATTATCGGCGGGACGATAATCGGTGCAGGGATGTTTTCCCTGCCGGTGGTCATGTCCGGTGCGTGGTTCTTCTGGTCGCTGGCAGCGCTGGTGTTTACCTGGTTCTGCATGCTGCATTCGGGGTTGATGATCCTTGAGGCGAACCTGAACTACCGTATCGGGTCGAGCTTCGACACCATCACTAAAGACCTGCTGGGGAAAGGCTGGAACCTGATAAACGGCATCTCGATTGCTTTCGTGCTGTATATCCTGACCTACGCCTACATTTCGGCGAGCGGTTCGATACTGCACCACACGTTTTCTGAAATGTCGCTGAATGTCCCGGCGCGTGTGGCGGGTCTGATCTTTGCGCTAGCCGTGGCGTTTATCGTCTGGATGAGCACCAAAGCGGTGAGCCGCATGACCGCCATCGTCCTCGGTGCAAAAGTCATCACTTTCTTCCTGACCTTCGGCAGCCTGCTGGGTCATGTCACGCCCGCGACGCTGTTTAACGTTGCCGAAAGCCACGCATCGTACTCGCCGTACCTGCTCATGACCTTGCCATTCTGCCTGGCGTCATTTGGCTACCACGGTAACGTCCCGAGCCTGATGAAGTATTACGGCAAAGATCCTCGCACCATTATTCGCTGCCTGGTTTACGGCACGCTGCTGGCGCTGGGGCTGTATGTGATTTGGCTGCTGGGGACGATGGGCAACATCCCGCGTCCGGAATTCATCGGCATTGCGCAGAAGGGCGGCAACATTGATGTGCTGGTGCAGGCGCTGAGTGGCGTGCTGAACAGCCGCAGTCTGGATCTGCTGCTGGTGGTGTTCTCGAACTTTGCCGTGGCGAGTTCGTTCCTCGGGGTGACGCTGGGGCTGTTTGACTATCTGGCGGATCTGTTTGGCTTTGACGATTCCGCGTTGGGTCGTCTCAAAACCGCGCTGCTGACCTTCCTGCCGCCGATTGTCGGTGGCCTGCTGTGGCCGAACGGGTTCCTGTACGCTATCGGCTATGCTGGTTTAGCGGCCACCATCTGGGCGGCGATCGTTCCGGCGCTGCTGGCCCGTAAATCACGTAAACGCTTTGGCAGCCCAAAATTCCGCGTCTGGGGCGGCAAGCCGATGATTGCCCTGATTCTGATCTTTGGTGTCGGAAACGCGCTGGTACATGTGCTGTCGAGCTTTGATGTGTTGCCGGTGTATCAGTAAGACGATTGCCGGATGGCGGCTGCGCCTTATCCGGCATAAAAATCTGCAGGCCCGGCAGGCGTATCGCCACCGGGCACAAACGCTATCCTAACAACTCTTCTTTCACCTGCATGGCCAGATCAAACGAGTGCAAACGCGCCTGGTGATCGAAAATCTGCCCGTTAACCATAATCTCGTCAGCCTGCGTTTCTCGTAGCACCGCCTCCAGCCCGTGACGCACTTTCGCTTTATCGCCCACCAGCGACATACTGAGCGCCTGCTGCACACCGTATTGTTCCGACGCTGACCACAGCTGATGCATATTCTCCACCGGCGGCGGCAGCTGTCCGCTCTCGCCGCGGCGCAGCTTCGCAAACGCCTGCTGCATGGAGGTAAAGAGGAATTCCGCATCGCGGTTGCTGTCGGCGGCGATAATGTTGATACACACCATCGCGTGCGGTTTTTCCAGCCGTTCGGACGGTTTGAACTGAGTGCGATAGAGATGCAGCGCCTGATGCAGCATATCCGGGGCAAAGTGGGAGGCAAACGCAAACGGCAGGCCGAGCTGCGCCGCCAGCTGTGCGCTATACAGACTTGAACCGAGCAGCCACACGGGGATCTTCTCGCCGTAACCGGGTACCGGGCGCACCTGCGGATGAGGATCGCGTGCATCAAACCAGTCCACCAGCTCTGCCACATCGCGCGGGAAGTTATCAATATCACCGCCCATATGACGACGCAGCGCGCGCATAGTTGGCTGATCGCTGCCTGGCGCACGACCAAGCCCTAAATCAATTCGCCCGGGATAGAGCGTATTCAGGGTGCCAAACTGTTCGGCAATCACCAGCGGGGAGTGATTCGGCAACATTACGCCGCCCGAGCCGAGATGCAGAGTCGTGGTGTTTGCCGCCAGATAGCCAATCAGCACTGAGGTCGCCGCGCTGGCGATGCCCACCATGTTGTGATGTTCTGCCAGCCAGTAGCGATGATAGCCACGCTGTTCCGCGAGACGGGCAAGATCCAGAGAGTGAGAAAAAGCTTCTCGTGCCGAGGAGCCTTCTGGGATCGGCGCCAGATCGAGCACCGAAAAAGGAATGGATTTATCAGTCATAACAGCTCACTTTGTCGACGGTGAATCTTTTAATAGTGCATTAAAAATTAATAACCGTTGTTAACAAAGTGAGCTTTTACACTTCATCCTGCAAACTGCCTGTGCGTTGGCTTGATCTGTTTATCCCGACACTGACTTGAGTATGCTTACGCGGATTTCCAGACTGGCCGCTTTCATGCAGCTTAAAAGATGTCTACATTTAGGCCTGCAGCTCCAGCCCGGCCACACGTTTCCAGTAACCGTTGCAGTCGCTGTTTGCCTTCAGCGGCAGGGGTGCGGTGCCATTTTCGTTAGCGCGAAACGCATCCAGCATCGCAAATACGTTAGTGTCCAGCGGTGACAGGCGCACCATATCCACCACTCCCTGCATCGACGTCAGCTCGTTGCCGAGATTGTAAACATAGCCGCTCATGGTCTGAATGCCGTTGAGGACAAATACCTGCTGGTTCTCCTGCGACAGCATATTGCGTCCGTTGGGATACTTGATGCAGCAGGTTTCGCACTCGTCTTTCGGGCGGTCTTCGGAGCGGGCAGTGAAGCAGCGCGCGGAATATGCCAGCGGCAGATGCCCGTAGCTCAACACTTCCACTTCAAACTGATTTCGGATACCCAGATCTTCACACTGATTCAGCAGGTTGACCAGCCAGTCGCGGGAGAGTTCCACCGGCATACACCAGCGCGTCATCCCCTGTTTCAGCAGCAGGCGCAGGGTCACGGCGTTATAGCAGTTGAGCGCATGTCCGGCGACAAACGGTAGCTTGCGTTCAGCGCACATGTTCACCACGCCGAGATCGCTCGCTTCCAGCAGGAAATCACCGTTCTCGACGTAGCGTTTAATCTCGCCCAGCTCCGATGAGGCCTGCACCAGCGCAAGCGTCGACAGCACCACCTGCTTGCCGCTGCCGGCGAGGTTTTTCGCCATATCCAGCCAGTCGCCCACTTTGGTTGCACGACGTTTGCTGCAGACGGACTCCCCGAGATAAATCGTATCGGCGCTACTGCCCGCCGCCTGCTGGTAAAAATCTTCCAGCGTCTCTTTTGACCAGTAGTAGAGCACGGGTCCTAATGAATATTTCATGGATTATCTCACTGCCATTTACGGTGATACGCGCCAAGCGTGGTTTGCGTGCCTTCGGACATCGCGCCCAGGGTGTCCATCCAGGCCGGTTGTGGGGCGTAATTCTGCGGATCGGCCATGCAGCGATCGATCGCCTGTCGCCACACTTTCGCCACCTGGCTGACGTACGCCGGGCTGCGCTGACGACCTTCGATTTTCACCGAGGCAATGTTCGCCGCCAGCAGTTCCGGCAGCAGTTCCAGCGTGTTCAGGCTGGTGGGTTCTTCCAGGGCGTGATAGCGCTCGCCGTCGACCAGATAACGGCCTTTGCACAGCGTCGGATATCCGGCGTTTTCCCCGTCCTGATAGCGGTCGATCAGCACGTCATTCAGACGCGACTCAAGCCCCTGTGGCGTCTGCTGCCAGCGCACAAAGCGGGCAGGGGAGCAGGCCCCGACGGTATTCGGTGATTCGCCGGTCAGATAGGATGAGAGATAGCAGCGGCCTTCAGCCATGATGCACAGGCTGCCGAACGCAAAAACTTCCAGTGGAACTGGCGAGACCCGCGCCAGTTGCTTAACCTGATGAATAGACAGCACGCGCGGCAACACCACGCGGGCGACGTCAAAGTGACGATGATAAAAGCGCACGGCCTCTTCGTTGGTGGCCGAGGCCTGAACAGAGACATGGCGCTCAATATGCGGGTAGCGTTCTGCGGCATACTCCAGCATAGCGAGGTCAGCGAGGATCAACGCGTCTGCCCCGAGCTGTGCCGCCATATCCACCGCGCGTTGCCAGCGCACATAACCATCGGGATGCGCAAAGGTGTTGATGGCGATATGTAACTTGCGGCGGTGCTGGTGGACGAAATTGACCGCTTCCTGGAGCTTCTTCTCCGTGAAGTTCAGACCAGCAAAGTGGCGGGCGTTGGTGTCATCTTTCAGCCCGATATAGACCGCATCGGCGCCGTTTTCGATGGCCGCTTTAAGTGCCGGAAGGTTTCCGGCTGGACAGAGCAGCTCCATAATTTATCCTGACGTTCGCTGCCCCAGAGGGCACAAAATTGTTAACGAACGGGGAGTTTAATTAACCTCCACGCGACAATTTTTGATTTAAGGCAGTTAATGGCGTATTGATGACACCAATAATCAATCATGCCGCAATACGGTTTGTTGATTTACGCCGCTACGATGGCTGCCGGATATGGCAAAATAACAGGATTATCGACATCAGGGAGTAAAGCTCGTGCTGGAAAAACTGCGTTCACGCCTCGTACAATTTGGTCCATCTCTGCTGAGCGTGCCGGTCAAACTCACGCCGTTCACTCTTAAACGCCAGGTGATTCAGCAGGTGCTGAGCTGGCAGTTCCGCCAGGCGCTGGAAGAGGGCGAACTGGAATTTCTCGACGGACGCTGGCTACGTATCGAGGTGCGTGACATCGGACTGTGCTGGTTTACCTCCGTTGAGAACGGCAAGCTGATGGTCAGTGATTCCGCCCCGGCGGATGTCAGTTTCAGCGCGAATGCCAGCGATCTGCTGATGATCGCTGCGCGTAAGCAGGACCCGGATACCCTCTTCTTCCAGCGTCGTCTGGTGATTGAAGGGGATACCGAGCTTGGCCTGTACGTCAAAAATTTAATGGATGCCATTGAGCTGGATCAGATGCCGAAGGCGCTGCGCACGGTGCTGATGCAAATGGCCGATTTCGTTGAGGCGGGCCTGAAAACCCCGCCCGAAAGTAAACACACTTCAGTAGGTGAGCCATGCTGATTCGAGTTGAAATTGGGATTGATGCCCCTGGCATTGATTCATTATTACGTCGGTCATTCCCGGAAGACGCCGAGGCCCGACTGGTCCACGATCTGCGTGAAGACGGGCTGGTCACGCTCGGCCTGGTTGCGACGGATGACGAAGGACAGGTTGTGGGTTACGTGGCATTTAGCCCGGTCGCCGTTCAGGGCGAAGATCTTCAGTGGGTCGGAATGGCACCGCTGGCTGTCGACGAAAATTATCGCGGTCAGGGGCTGGCGCGCCAGCTGGTCTATGAAGGGCTGGATTCTTTGAATGAGTTCGGATACGCGGCGGTGGTCACGCTGGGCGACCCGTCATTCTATGGCCGTTTAGGTTTTGAGCCTGCCGCCCCTTACGATCTGCACTGCCGCTGGCCGGGTACTGAGACCGCCTTCCAGGTGCATCGTCTGGCAGATGACGCGCTGAACGGCGTCAGCGGTCTGGTGGAGTATCACGACCACTTCAATCGTCTTTAATCGACGCGTTTTGCAGGCTCTCGCGTAGCGCCTCAAACGAACCATCCCCGGCGACGAGGCGCTCTTTCTGGCGCTTCGTCAGCTGCTTAATGCGGTACTCCATCTTCAGTGCCAGCGAGCGCTCACCGACATGCGCCGAAAAAGCCAGCGTCAGCTCACCTTTCCCCCGCAGCGCTTTGGCGCCTTTCCCCGTTTGATGTTCAAGGAAACGCCGCGCTACATCGGTGGTAATCCCGGTGTAGAGTGCATCATTGGCCGTTCGGACAAGATAGAGAAACCAGCACACAGTTTGCAGATTCAGTATGTTAAGGTGAACGCACCATAGCATGAGAGAGCGCGAAAATGGAAACTCTGGCCGCTATCAGCCGTTGGCTGGCAAAGCAGCACGTCGTCACCTGGTGTGTCCATCAGGAGGGCGAGCTGTGGTGCGCAAATGCGTTTTACCTTTACGATCCCGAACGCGTCGCGTTTTACCTCTTAAGCGAAGACAAAACCCGTCATGCGCAGATGTCCGGGCCACAAGCACCTGTCGCTGGCACCGTTAATGGCCAGCCGAAAAATGTCGCGCTGATTCGTGGCGTGCAGTTTAAAGGCGAGATCCGCCGTCTGGAAGGGGAAGAGAGCGACGCGATGCGCAAGCGCTATACACGTCGCTTCCCGGTTGCGCTTGCACTGTCAGCGCCCGTCTGGGAAATTCGCCTCGATGAGCTTAAGTTCACAGACAACACGCTGGGCTTTGGCAAAAAGCTTCACTGGCTACGATCCGAGCAAGCGTAACGCTTCGCGATTAAAGGCGGGCAGATCGTCCGGCGTACGGCTGGTCACCAGCTGATTGTTATCGACGACCACTTCCTGATCGTAAAAATCAGCACCCGCGTTTTTAAGATCGATAACAATCGGTTTAACCGCCGTCAGCTTGCGCCCACGCACCACTTCGGCGCTAATCAGCAGCTGTGGCCCATGGCAAATCGCGAAGACAGGCTTGCCGCTGGAGACAAAATCGCGCGTGAACGTCACAAAGCGCTCGTCGCCGCGCAGCGTATCCGGGGAGTGACCGCCAGGCAGCAGCAGGGCGTCGAAATCCGCCGGACGCACTTCATCAATGGCTTTATCGATAGTAACGCTGGCCTCGCCTTTATGGCCTTTCACCGTTTTTCCGGCCTGCTTGTCGATGGTGATGACCTCATGTCCCGCTTTGCGGAACGCCTCTGCGGGAGAGGTGAACTCTGAATCTTCAAACTCATCGGTGATCAAGACGGCTATTTTCTTGCTCATGCTTCCTCCGTTGTTTTGGCTTCAGACAGATTTTTTGCCGTTTGTGGTAAATACTTACCCGTAACAGACTTTTAAGTGTGGCTAAGCAGACTGAAATCGCAAACGGACTAATCTGCAAAGGAGACAAAATGAGCCAGGTATTAATCACAGGTACCACCGGGCTGGTGGGCGGACACTTGTTGCGAATGCTGATCCAGCAGCCCTGGATCAACTACATTGCCGCGCCGACGCGACGCCCGCTGGCGGATATTTCCGGTGTCTTTAACCCCCACGATCCGCAGCTAACCGATGCACTTGGCCAGGTGCAGGATCCGATTGATATCGCCTTCTGCTGCCTGGGCACGACCCGTCGCGAAGCCGGGAGCAAAGAGGCCTTTATCCACGCCGACTACACGCTGGTGTTGGACACGGCGCTCACAGCTAAACGGCTGGGCGCAAAGCATTTCCTGGTGGTCAGCTCAATGGGAGCCAACGCCAGCTCGCCGTTCTTTTACAACAAAGTGAAAGGCAAAATGGAAGATGCGCTGATTGCACAGAACTGGGAGCGGCTCACGATTGTGCGACCGTCGATGTTGCTGGGCGATCGCGAAAAGCAGCGTTTTAATGAGTCCATTTTTGCGCCCCTGTTCCAGCTTTTTCCGGGTAACTGGAAATCTATTCAGGCGCGTGATGTGGCGAGCGCTATGCTGCACGAAGCGCGTTCTCCCTCAAAAGAGGGCATCAATATTATCCCCTCGGCTAAACTGCGTGAAATCGCCAAAGGCGAGGCGTAAACTCCCCGGGCTAAATTAATTACACTCCCCGGGGAATGCTATGACTGGTCAGTCTTCATCTCAGGCGGCAACGCCATTTCAGTGGTGGAAGCCCGCACTCTTTTTTCTCGTCGTTATTATTGGTCTTTGGTATGTGAAATGGCAGCCCTATTACGGCAAAGCGTTCACCGCCGCGGAAACCCACAGCATCGGTAAATCCATACTGGCGCAGGCAGAAACCAGCCCGCTGCAGGCGGCATGGGATTATGCGATGGTCTACTTCCTGGCGGTCTGGAAAGCTGCGGTACTGGGTGTGCTGCTCGGTTCCCTGATTCAGGTGCTGATTCCGCGCCACTGGCTGATGCGTACGCTTGGACAGCCACGCTTTCAGGGGACGCTGCTTGGCACGATCTTCTCTCTGCCTGGAATGATGTGTTCCTGCTGCGCGGCGCCCGTGACGGCGGGGATGCGGCGCCAGAATGTGTCGATGGGCGGGGCGCTGGCTTTCTGGATGGGAAATCCGGTGCTCAACCCGGCGACGCTGGTCTTTATGGGCTTTGTGCTGGGCTGGCATTTCGCGCTGATCCGTCTGGTGGCCGGGGTGATCATGGTGCTGGTCGTTGCTTCACTGGTGCAGTATCTGGTGAAAGATCGGCTCGTGCAGCCTGTCTCCATCGACGTTGCCACACCTGAACCGCAAGGGACGTTTTTCTCCCGCTGGGGTAAGGCGCTGTGGCAGCTCTTCTGGAGCACCATCCCGGTCTATATTCTGGCGGTGCTGGTCCTTGGCGCGGCGCGTGTCTGGTTGTTCCCTCATGCGGACGGGGCGATCGATAACACGCTGCTATGGGTGATTGCGATGGCGGTTGCCGGATGCCTGTTTGTCATCCCGACGGCAGCAGAAATCCCGATTGTTCAAACCATGATGCTCGCGGGGATGGGCGTTGCGCCTGCGCTGGCGCTTTTGATGACGCTTCCGGCGGTCAGCCTGCCGTCACTGATTATGCTGCGCAAATCATTCCCGGCAAAAGCCCTGTGGCTGACGGGACTGCTGGTGGCGATAGGCGGGGTTATCACTGGCAGCATTGCGCTGCTGTAAGACATAAAAAACCCGGCAATCGCCGGGTTTTATATTATTTGATGAAGGTAAAGGCTGTCGTGACTTTCTTCACACCGCTCACACGGCTGGCAATATCAGCTGCCGCTTTGCCTTCACGATCCGTGACCAGACCGAGCAGGAACACTTCGCCATTCTCGGTGGTCACTTTCACGTTGGACGATTTCACCTGATCGCTACCCAACAGCTGGGAGCGCACTTTGGTGGTGATCCAGGTATCCGACGACGCAGTGCCCAGACCAATCGGCTGGCCCTGACGCACTTCGTTAAACACCTCGGTGGTGCCTTCTACTCCCATGGCAATCTGTTTCGCACGGGACGCGAGATCCAGATTCGGCGCCTGGCCTGCCAGCAGCACTTTGCCCTGATAGGCGGTGACGTTGATACGCGCTTCTTTCTTAATTTGTTCGTCTTTCGAGAGGGCGCTGTTCACGCGCAGTTCCAGCGTACCGTCGTCCACCTGAGTTCCCACAGAGCGCGGGTCGGTTGCGGCTTTGGTGCCAACAGCCGCAGTACCCACAACGGCCGCCGCGATGCATCCCTGAAGCAGCAGCGCAGAAATAAGGACTGCGAGGGGCGTTAATGCCTTCATTAGTACTCCTTAATCATCCTGGTGAGGGAAAAGCGTGTTATCGATCAGATCGCATAAGCAGTTCACCGTCAGCATGTGCATTTCCTGAATGCGCGCGCTGCGATGCGAAGGAATGCGGATTTCCACATCCTGCGGCCCTAAAAGACCCGCCAGTTCGCCACCGTCATAGCCCGTCAGCGCGACGATAGTCATATCGCGCGTCACGGCCGCCTCAACGGCTTTGACGATATCGCGGCTATTACCGCGCGTGGAAATCGCCAGCAGAACATCCCCGGCATGCCCTAAGGCGCGTACCTGTTTTGCGTATATTTCGTCATGCAGACGATCGTTGGCAATCGCCGTTAAGACCACATTATCGGTATTAAGTGCAATGGCGGGTAAACTTGGGCGTTCTGTTTCAAAACGATTGATCATGCTGGCAGCAAAATGCTGTGCGTTGGCGGCCGATGTGCCATTGCCACAACAGAGGATTTTGTTGCCATTAAGCAGGGACTGCACCAGCGTCATCGCGGCACGAGAAATAGCATCCGGGAGGGCTTCCGCCGCTGCAATCTGAGTTTGAATGCTTTCTGTGAAACAAACCTTAATTCTTTCGAGCACGTTATCCCTTTAAAACTTTGTTTTAGACGTCTTCGCCAAAGGCGTTTTTAAGCCATTCTACGTCGTTTCCGGTGAAGGCTACCACATCGAACCGGCAATCCACAGTATCAAAACTCCCATTATGGCGGGCGAGCCACAAGTGGGCAGTTTGTAATAATTTACGTTGTTTGGCGAGCGTCACGCTGGCGGCAGCGCCACCAAAGCGGGACGACTGTCGGAAACGGACTTCAATAAACACGGTGACCTGACCCTCTTTCATGATCAGATCAATTTCGCCGCCCCGTCCACGAACGTTGGCGGCGATAAAGCGCAGTCCTTTGCCTTCCAGCCAGCGACGCGCTGTTAACTCCCACGCGTCGCCCGTCTGTTTACGGCTTAACTCGCCGGGACGATCTGCCCCTGCTGGTATTTGAGCCATGATAACTTCCTGTTAATCACGCAATCCTGGGTCGCGGTGAGATCGCCGGTGTTGCCGTTAAGCTCAAAGCCCGGCACCTGACGCATCTGGGTAAAGTGGTTAGCCAGCGCCCACGCATCCACGCCCATCGCATAAAGACGTGCGAGGGAGTAATCGTTACGCACGCTGCTCAGCGCCTGCTGCATCAGGGCCGGATTGCTGCCCGCCAGCATTGGAATTTCGCTGTACTGCAGGCCGTCCATCTCCAGACGGAAATCCGGGCCAGCCGTCCCTTGCGCACTACGTGAGCTGGCGTACAAGGTTACACCGCTCTGGCTACCGTTACGCATCGCAATCATCGGCTTGATAAAGGCAATCTCTTCTGGCGTGGCGACAATGTACGCCGCGTCCACTTTACCGCCACCGCTGATTTGTGCATCAGTCGGCGGAGCCGGGATGGTCAGGCCGCCGATGGTAACGCTCTGCTGCTGAGGCAGGCTGGCCGAAATCGGGCTGCCGGTCAGGGCGATACCGGAACCGCCGTTTACGCCTGCACGCAGTTCAGACGTCGAACCAAATTTCTGCTGCAGTACCACGCTGCCGCCCAGTTGTTGCCACTCCTGAGCAAACGCATTCGCCACGCGATCGCCGAGAGCGCTACGCGGTGTCAGCAGCAGCGGAGCCTGTTTCCCCTGCTCGTGGATATGACGTGCAGCGTCACGCGCCTCATCTTCCGGCGAAAGTGCGAAATAGCAAATGTTCGCGCGGTTTTGCACTTGCTCAGGTTGATTGAGGGCCAGCACGTTCAGCGTGGTGTTGCTTTTCATCAGCTCTTCAACGTTATTCTTCAGCAGCGGGCCGACCACAATGCTGGCACCGTCCTGCTGAACCTGCGCCAGAACCTGATCGATCGGCTGTGAGCTGGTGTCGTAAATCTTCAGTTCGGCGCCTGGATTTGCGGTGGTGGCCGCAACGGCCTGTGGCTGAGCGGCAGGCTGCGGTTCCGGTGCGGTGGTTTGCGGGGCACTAACAGCGGCATCGGTTGCCGGGGCTGCTGGCGCTTGCGCCGGAGTCTGTTCCTGCGGTTCTGGTGCTGGCGCAGCCGCCGGAGGTGTGGTTGGTGCCGTGACCGGATTCTGCATCGTGCCCTGGGCAGGCGCATGCGAGGTCGTTAAATCACTGGTTTCCGCCGCTGACGGGCTAATCACATCATTGACGTTGGCGGCCTGCGCAGCCTGTGCCGGGATGGCATTCCCCGCAACGGCGGTGGTGCCGTTTTTCGCTGCTTCAAAGCCCTGCTGAATGGTGCGACCAAACACCGCCGCCTGCCCATTCAGGGGCAGTAACAGGGCGATTTTATTGACGGAAGCCGGTTTGAAGTTCTGCACGTTCACCAGCTGCGTTGGCAGCATTTTCGCGCCTGGATTTTGCGGATAGCGAGTCTGCCAGTCGGTGATCCCGGCTTTGAGCATTTTCGGATCGCTGCGGTTGTTGAACCACATCTGCTGCAAATCCAGCCAGCCCTGCAGGACGTTTTCGTCGGCGTTGATCACCAGCGTTTGCGCCTGTTCCGGCGTCATCGCGGAAAGCGCCTGCCAGGTGGCATCGATATTTTTCTGTTTGGCATCGCCGCTCAGCAGCGGCTCCTGCGCAATCAACGCGCGGAGCAGGGCCAGAGAAGGGCGGCCCTGTTCGGCGGCGATGGTCGCCTGCCAGTAGCGTGCCTGTTGGTTGTTATCCAGCGCTTTCACGTCGATATCAGCGAGGATCTTTTTCGCCGCCGCGTAATCTTTCTGCGCGGTTTTCACTTCGGCCGACAGCAGAGTCTGTTCGCGGCGCTGGGTATCGTTGAGTTCCTGCGGCAGCTGGTTATACAGATCGACCGCCTGCTGCGTTTTGCCTTCTTTCAGCAGTGAACGAATGGCAAGTAATTGCCAGTTGGTCTTGGTATCATCTGAGCTTTGCGACATTTGTTGCAGATAATAGCCAGAATCAGCCTGCGCAGTACCCTGCATATGGGCAGCAGTCTGATCGGGCGCCTGAGTGCCACAGCCTGCGAAAATCAGCGCTGCCAGCACAATGGGCAGGCTGCGCGAAGCTTTTGTTCGAAGAAACGTTAAGGGTACCATACTGTATCCAGTGATATTTTTTAGGCAATGCTCAATATTAAATCGGCAATACGGACTAAACAATGAAACAACACGAAACGGCAGATAATTCTCAAGGCCAGCTTTATATTGTACCTACTCCTATCGGGAATTTGTCTGATATTACCCAACGTGCGCTCACCGTTTTACAAGCTGTTGATTTAATTGCCGCTGAAGATACCCGCCATACTGGCCTGCTGCTGCAACATTTCGCGATCAGCGCCAAAATGTTTGCCTTGCACGATCACAATGAGCAACAAAAAGCCGAATCGCTGGTGGCTAAACTGAAAGAAGGGATGACTATCGCGCTGGTGTCCGATGCAGGGACGCCGCTGATCAACGATCCGGGCTATCACCTGGTGCGTACCTGCCGCGAAGCGGGTATCCGCGTGGTGCCGCTGCCGGGTCCGTGCGCAGCGATTACCGCTTTAAGCGCGGCGGGCCTGCCATCCGACCGCTTCTGTTACGAAGGCTTCTTACCGGCAAAATCCAAAGGCCGTCGCGATGTTCTGAAGGATCTCGAAGCCGAACCGCGCACGCTGATTTTCTATGAATCAACCCACCGTCTGCTGGACAGTTTAGAAGATATGGTTGCCGTCTGGGGGGAGTCTCGCTACGTGGTGCTGGCCCGCGAGCTGACCAAAACCTGGGAAAACATCCACGGCGCACCGGTCGGTGAACTGCTGGCGTGGGTGAAAGAGGATGAAAACCGCCGCAAAGGGGAGATGGTGCTGATTGTCGAAGGCCATAAAGCGCAAGAAGAGGCGCTACCTGCCGAAGCGCTGCGCACTCTGGCGCTCCTGCAAGCGGAACTGCCGCTGAAAAAAGCCGCCGCCCTCGCCGCCGAAATCCACGGCGTGAAAAAGAATGCGCTGTATAAGCATGCCCTGGAGCAGCAGGGGGAATAATCTATGAGCCGCTACCAGCCTCCTTTCACCATTACTCCAACCATCCTCAATCAGGTTGTGGAAATTGGCGAACTGCTGGGACATTGGGCGGCTCAGTCTGGACGCGCGTCACCACTGCTTCGCAAAGAAAATCGAATTCGTACCATTCAGGCATCGCTGGCGATTGAGCATAACTCGCTGACGACCGGCCAGGTGACAGCGATCATGGAAGGCAAGAGAGTACTTGCGCCTGAAAAGGATATTCAGGAGGTGCGAAACGCAATTCTCGCCTATGAGAAAATGCCTGACTGGAAAGCCTGGCAGCTTAGCGATCTCCTGAACGCTCACCGCCTGTTAATGACCGGACTCGTTGATAGCCCCGGGAAAGTGAGGTCTGGTGATGTGGGTGTTTATCGTGGTAACGCGCTGGTGCATATGGCTCCTCCCGCTTCGCAGGTGCCTCGCCTCGTTGATGAACTGCTGGACTGGCTTAAAAAGACAGAGCTCCATCCCCTTATTGCCAGCTCGATCTTTCACTATGAGTTTGAATTTATTCACCCGTTTGCCGATGGAAATGGCCGCATGGGTCGTTTGTGGCAAACCTTGATTCTGAGTCAATGGCGCAATGAACTGGCGTGGTTACCCGTTGAAACCCTGATCCATTATCAACAGGCCGATGACTACCAGATTCTGGGTCAGTGTGATAAAGCGAGCGATTGCACAGCTTTCATCGAATTTATGCTCAGGAATATAGCTGACGCGCTTCGGGAGGGCATATCGCAGTCCCCATCCGTGTCGGAAGAAATGTCGGATAAAGTGTCGGAAGAAAATGCGGCACATCTTACTGACGGTGAACGCCGCATTCTTAAACTCCTGCAGGATCATCCGAAGATGTCGGCGGCTATGCTGGCGGAACAAATCGGCGTCACGTCGCGAACAATTGAACGTTATCTCAAACAGTTACAGGCAAAATCCCTGCTACAGCGCATCGGGCCAAAAAAAGGCGGTCACTGGCAGGTGAATTCAGTGTCCCTTGCCGGGCAAGCATAGCTATGCCCGGCACGCTCATAGTTACAAAATCCCCAATCCCGACCCCGCAATCGCCAGCACAAAAGTGACGGCAATCAGCAGTACCGGATGCGCTTTCTTGACCCGCAGCAGGTAGTACATCAGCAGGGTATAGCCCATCGGCAAAATGTTCGGGAACACCTTGTCAAAGAAGTCCTTTTGCAGCGCCACGCTGTGAGTGGCATCGATGGCAAAGCTGGTGACAACGTTGATGTGCACGTACGAGGCTATCAGCCCGCCGATCACCGTGATCCCAAGAATGGTTGCCGACCGGGCGATCATCTGTGAATTTTCTCGCACCTTATCGATCGCTTTGATCCCCACCGTATACCCGACGTGCGTCCAGCCTACGCGCAGGAAGAAGATCGCAAGGTAAACGGCGAAGAACAGTATCGGCCCCAGCAGGTTGCCCTGGCTGGCAAACGACGAACAAATCCCGGCCATAATCGGCAGCAGCGTAAACCAGAAAATCGCGTCGCCAATTCCGGCGATAGGGCCAAACAGCGCCACTTTCAGCCCTTTAATGGTGCTGCGGTTTTCGCCTTTCTCCTCCATGGAGATCAACAGGCCCATCAGGAACCCCACCAGATTCGGGTGAGTGTTGATAAATTCCAGATGATCCTTCATCGCCGCGCTTAACCCTTCTTTGTCGCCTTTGTAGATCTTCTTCAGGATCGGCAACATCGCCCAGGTAAAACCGCCCGCCTGCATGCGTTCGTAGTTAAAGCTCGCCTGCAGCAGAGAGGAGCGAAAGCCAAGGCGGGTAATGTCTTTTTTACTGATTTCAGATCCCATTGCTGTAATCCTCTTCATCTTTTTTCGCAGCAGTGACAGCGGGCTGTGCGGCGTTTTTGGCTTTAGCGTTAAAGAACTCATACACCGCAAATCCGGCCCCCAGCACGGCCACCGGCAGCAGGTTGCTCACCTGGATATAACAGACGAACAAGAACCCGGCGATGAGATACGGAATGTACTGTGCCTTGAACATCACGCGCAGCAGCAGGCCGAAGCCGACCGCAGGCAGGATGCCACCCGCGACTTCAAAACCGTGGGTAAGCCAGGCAGGCATCGCTTTGACCAGCGCCTGCATGGCTCCTTGCGCCAGATAAGTGCAGAGGAAGGTAATGACGGCGTAAGTGCAGGCGACAATCAGCGTCGTTGTCCAGTTCAGACGGGCGAAAGCGGCGGTGTTGGTCTCTTTCGCGTACTTATCGGCCTTCGACATAAACAGTGAGAACGCTGAATAGAAGAACAGAATCACATACTGCATCAGCAGGCTAAACGGCAGCCCAAGACCGATAGCGGTTTTGGCATCGACCCCGGTGGACCAGGCAATGACGGTGGTCATCACCCCGGCCATAATCGGGTTCGGCGGCTGCACACCGCCGGCAGGGGTTAAACCGGCGAACGCCAGCTCCGTCAAACCGCCGGTAATTAAACCGATGTGGATATCGCCCAGAATCGCCCCGGTGAGGGTACAAACGATGATGGGACGAAACAGAAACAGTGCTTCCAGCCAGAAATCTATCCCTAGAAAAAATACTAAAGCCGCCAGGGATATCCCCTGAATCAATGTTATTTCGTGCATTTTTTTGCCTCGTAATGATGACTTCAGCTATTTGAATGTCGAGACACTGCCACTAATCGGGGATGCCCTCTTTCGCATCACCGGGAACATCCTGGATAAAAAGATTCACGCCGCTGTGCTTGATAAAGCGCAGATCGTCGAGATCCTGTTCGTCGACATACACTTTGCTGCTGATCTGCCGTTTCCCCTCCGAGAAGTGCATATTGCCGACGTTGACATCCTTCAGCGGCACGCCGCCCTCAATCAGTTTCCTGACGATGTCCGGCGTGCGGCAAATCAGGAAAATTTTCTGGTGCGGCGCGGCTTTTTCAATGATGGCGATAGTCTTCTCGATGGAGAAAAAGCGGATACCAAATCCATAGGTATCGGCGGTGATGCCCATCAGTTTTTGCTGGATTTCGTCTTTGGCGACCTCATCGTCAACGACGATCAACAAATTGGCTCCGATGGTCGACGTCCATGTCACACCAACCTGACCATGCACCAGACGATTATCGATACGGGTCAATAAGATATTGGGACTGCTCATAGTCTTCCTTCCTGCCGATGTTGAGTTGTGAGTGTTGTTGTCTTTATCAAACGGTGGCGGAATCGAGCACCAGCTTGTTGGCCGATCCGCAGACGTTTATTTTGTTTTTTACCACCTCTTTCATGGCGTCCATACCCACTCGCATGTAGTAACGCGGATCGTTACCCTGCGGATTTTCGCGAAACCACTCTTTGATCGCCGCGGAAAACGCGATTTTCAGTTCCGTCGCCACATTCACTTTGCAGACGCCAAGCTCAATAGTGCGACGCACATATTCATCCGGCACATCGCTCGCGCCGTGCAGGACCAGCGGAATATCCACCACGTCGCGGATTTCACCGAGGCGTTTGAAATCAATTTTCGGCGTTTTGGTGTACAGCCCATGCGCCGTGCCGATTGCCACTGCGAGGCTGTCGACGCCGGTCAGTTCGACAAAGCGTTTCGCTTCCTGCGGGTCCGTCAGAAATGCGCTCTCTGCGTCCACGCTCATGTCGTCTTCCACACCGCCCAGCCGTCCCAGCTCTGCCTCGACGCTGCAATCATTGAGATGGCAGAAATCCACCACCGATTTCACCAGCTTCACGTTCTGCTCAAACGGGTAATGACTGCCGTCAATCATCGCGCTGCGCACGCCCGCATTGACCTTGCGACGAATATCATCCAGTGATTCGTGGTGATCGAGGTGCAGCGCCAGCGGCATGTCGTAGCTGATGGAGTAGGCGCTGCACAGGGCGTAGATCTCTTCGAAGGCGATATGTTTATAAGTGCCGGGCGTTCCGGCGAGGATCACCGGCGATCGCATTTCGCTGCACACTTCGAGGATCGCCTGGATCGTCTCGGCGTTATGGATGTTAAACGCAGGCACGGCATACCCTTTTGCCTGGGCATCCTGAAGAAGATATTTGGTGGAGATAATGCTCATGATGCGCTCCTTGGGGCTGACCACGGGTGAATCACAACGCCTTGCACTACGCGGTTGACGGTACCGCTGGCGGATGGGGTGTCCGGGGTATTGCCGACGCTAATCGACTGGGTCAGGGCAAAGACCTGGGCGTAGATCAGGAAACAAAAGGCCAGTTCCACGTCGATAAAGTCACGTGAGGCGGGCAGCAAAATATGAGGGCCAGCGTCGATCACCGAATCGCGATCGGCGGCGATGGCGACCACATGCATGGCCTGGCCCTCGCGGCGCAGTTCTTCGAGCAGATCAAGATCGTACTGGCGCGTATACGGATGGCTGGAAATAAACACCACCACCAGCGTTTCGTTATCGACCAGCGATTTCGGGCCGTGACGAAACCCGGTCGGGGAGTCGTAAAACGCGACCACTTTCCCGGCGGTAAGCTCCAGCACTTTGAGCGCCGATTCCCGAGCCGCCGCCTGTAATCCGCCGCTGCCGAGATAGACGATGCGCTTCCAGGGCTTATTACCGAACACGCCGTGACTGAAATCGGTTAGTGAAGTGAGGATCGACTGGCAGCGATCCGCCACGTCCTGGAAGGTATGACTGTTGATCGTATCCGGTGCGAACACCGCGAGGCAGCTCGCCATCATGGTGGTGATGCTGCTGGTCATGGCGAATCCGCGATCGTGTGTTTCAGCAGGCATCAGCAGGGCAAAGGCGTTGTCGCTGGCGACGGCGGTTTGGTACAGGCTACCGGCTTCGTTGCAGGTGATCGTCAGGTGATAGCACGCAGGGACGAACTGGTTTGCCAGCTCGACGGCGGCCACGCTTTCCGGACTGTTGCCGGAACGGGCGAACGAAACCAGCAGTAAAGGATGCGCAGGATTCAGATAATCCATGGGATTCGTCACCAGATCGGTGGTGGGAATCGCCGTAAAATTTTTCCCGGTGTGGCGTGAAAGCCACGGGGCGATAATGTCGCCGATAAATGCTGATGTTCCCGCTCCCGTCAGAACGATCCGCAGATCTTCTTTTTGCAGCAACGGTGAGAGGAAGCGATCGAGAGTCTGTCGGATATTGGCGATATTTTTGAGGGAACGGCTCCAGCAGTCGGGTTGCTGACGGATCTCTTTTTCCGTCCAGGTGCCGGTGGCGGTTTGGCTTTCTGACATAACGCAGTCCTTAGTAAGGTGAAACCCACGTCAGACGCCAGTGCAGTCACCTTTGCCTTTCGTTTCGTTTCACTTGTTCGATTGATTAAAATCTATCGAAAGGAAAACGAAAGATCAACAAACAAAAAGAAATAAAACGAAAATTGTGATCAAAGAGACACGCAATTTCACCCATTACCTTGATACATAAGTAATATTTTAAAAGTAAATGTCCTGCGCGATATGATGACGAAAGGAAAAGAAAGGCCTTACGGATCTACACCGAAGGCCAAGGCGATACACAATGAAAGGGCTAAGGGGGAGAGCCTGCCCTGAATGAAATGAAAAAGTTGGCGTTAGATCCCTTCCTCAACGGGCTTTTCATCCCGACAGCGGTCCAGTTCATCCACCAGACTCGTCAGGCCGCGATGCCCGCACTCCAGCGCCTGTAAGCGAAAGGCTTCGCTGCTCAGGCCGTCGCGCTCCATCACCATCTCCAGCAGCAGCTGCAAATTAGTGCCAGTGATCACTTCCCAGCCGGGCTTTTCCATCGCCATGGTAGAGGCCACGCGGAAAGGCGTACCGCCCAGCAGATCGGTAAGAAAGACGATATCTTCCGTATCACCCAAATCGGCGATCGCCCGCTCCAGCTGCGAGGTTAGCAGGGCAGTGGTGGAGGTGTCGGGAAAGTCGATGGCGACAAACTGCTCCTGCTCACCGAGGATCTGCTTCATCGCTTTTTCCAGCCCGCTGGCAAACCCACCGTGGCCCGTCAAAATAATGCTTAACATCTTAGACCTCTTTGTATTCACAGGAAGTGACAGAATTTACCTACCACGCCAAGCACCACCGTAATGCCGATGAGGCGCAACGGGCTCCAGCCGCGGCGGACCAGCCAGAACATGGTCAGGGTGTAGACCAGCGGCAGAAACGCAGGCATCAGCTTGTCGATCACGTCGGTTTGCAGTTTCACCACCGCGTCCCCTGCGGTGATCTCAAGCGTGGTATTCAGGCGCACATAGGTGGCAACCAGCGCACCAATTACGGTCATCCCGACGATGGAAGCCGCGTGGCCGACCTTTTTGGTGTTGGCCTTAATCAGTGGAATGGCGGCAACGCCCATACGATAAGCATAGTGGGCCAGACCAAAACGCAGACCCAGGTGTACCACGTTGAACATCACAATAAACACGACTGCGCCAAGAATTGAGCCTTGCAGCGCAAGACTGGCGCCGATACCGCCGCAAATCGGCAGCAGCGTCAGCCAGAACATGGCATCGCCAATCCCGCCGAGCGGCGCGCCCACCGCAATCTTGGTGCTCTGAATGCTGTTCACATCCTGCTTCGAGCGCTCCATCGCGAGAATAATGCCGATCACAAAGGTTACCAGGAACGGATGGGTATTGAAGAACCCCATGTGGCCCTTCATGGCGCGCGCCAGATCGCGTTTGTTGCTGTGGATTTTTTTCAGCGCCGGAAGCAGGCCGTACAGCCAGCCTGAGGCCTGCATACGCTCGTAGTTGAACGATGCCTGCAGCAGCATCGAACGCCAGGCCACACGGTTGATATCCTTTTTCGTCAGCTCCGCGCCGATAGTCTGATCTTCATAGATATTTTCGTTCACGCCGGACAGAAGCGTCTCGTCGGTTTCGGAGACGGTCGGCAGGGTGGTTTGATTAGATGCCATCTTCGAATTCCTCTTTCTGGGCGACCGGCGCGGCCGGTTCAGGTGATTTACGCAGAAAATCGATCAGCGCCATCGCCAGTGCTGCCGCAGCAATGGCCAGCACCGGCAGTTTGAGCCAGGCGGCGGCGACAAAACCAAGGATGAAATAGGGGATGTAGACGTTTTTCATCATGATTTTCAGCAGCACGGCAAAACCAATCGCAGGCATGATTCCGCCTGCCACACCCAGACCGTCAATCAGACGGGCAGGCAGAACATCAATGGCCGTTTTCGCGTGCTCTGCCCCGAAGTAAATCGGCAGGAATGCGCAAAGAAAATAGAAGATCCCCAGTGCCAGGAGTGCGAGATAGTTCACCCGCTCGATCCCGTTGGTGTCGGCGTTCGCCGCCATCCGGTCGCAGCGCGCCATCACGCCGGACATGACCGAGAACAGGAAAGTAATCCCCATCTGAACCGCAACAGCGAACGGCACTGCCACACCAACTGCGACTTCCGGTTTTACGCCCGTGGTAATGGCGAACGTCGTCCCGACAATAGTACCGATAATGACGTTCGGCGGTTGCGCGCCCGCCAGCGGTGCCAGCCCCATCCACACTAATTCCAGCGTCCCGCCGGTCAGAATACCCGTATGCAGATCGCCCAGAATCAGGCCCACCAGCGGCCCAAGCACCACCGGGCGGTGCATATGCGTTAAGCCGTTGAACATATCCAGGCCCGCGATAAAGGCGAGAATGCCCAACGCAAAGGCCTGCAACAGACTGATTTCCATTGTGAATCCCTCAGAGTAGTTTAAAGAGATCCAAAGCGGGTTCTGTCGGGACGCCCTGCACGAAGCATTCCACTCCGGCGGCTTTCAGGCCGCCAAATGCCGCAATATCACCGGCGTCGACAGAGACCGTTTTGGCAATTTGTTGTTTGCCATTGGCGTAGTGCATGTTTCCTACATTGATACGTTTCACGGGCACGCCGCCCTCAACGAGGGTCAGGAAATCGGCCGGTGACTTGCAGACCAGCAGGATTTTCTGCCGGTCGGCGGCGCGATGAATGTTGTCGATCACTTTTTGCAGGGACCAGAAACGCACCGCGATCCCCTCCGCCAGCACCATTTCCATCAGGTTTTGCTGGACCGAATCCTCAGCGACGTCATCATTAGCGACCAGCACCAGATTCGCGCCTGCGAACCCCACCCACTGAACGCCGACCTGGCCGTGGATTAACCGTTCATCGATGCGGCATAAGACAATGTTTGGCATGGCATTATCCTCTTCGTTGTTATGCGTTGTGGGACGACGCGCCCTGACAGGCTGCGTGATACTGGCGCAGTATGTCCTGAATGTGGTCGATAATGAGTTCCCGTGGCGTCGCCTTGAGAGCCTCCTCGCGAACTTTTCGATATTGCAGCGGCAGGTACTGGCTCACGAGCGGAAGGGGAATCGGCTCATCCGCCAGATTGCGCACCAGCCGTTCGAAGGCGTCGTCGATCTGACTGTCCGGCCAGTAGTAACGAACGCGATCCGAATAGCTGTAGCCGCGCGCCAGCCGACGGGCGTTGCCGTCGCCGTGGTAGTGGCTTTGCCAGTATTCCGGGCGGTCAAGCATCACGCTTTCAAGCACCTGACGCAGGCCCGAGCTGGCTTTGGCCGGCAGCAGCTCTTCTTCAATGGCGGCGAGTGAGAACAGCGCTTCGCGCAGGGCGAAGGTGAGAGCCGGGCCGACTTTCAAAATCGCGAAGTGATCTTTTACCAGCTGGCGCAGCGCCTGTGGCGTCTGGTAGTCGGTGGAGTGCGCTTCAAAGACCAGTGAATCCCAGGATGTTGCCATTTCACTGAGCGCAACGGCGTTTTCCGGGCGATAGTCGATCACATGGGTGTGGTCGAACTCAACGCCAGGCTGCACCACCAGCCCGATAATGCGTGGCCAGACTGCGCTCAGCCCCTGTTTTTCGAAGGCGTGGCGATGGGCTTCCAGTGTGGCGCGAGCGGCCTGTGGTGTGGTTACTTCCAGTTCGGTTAGCGTCTCGTGAGCACCGCCGGGAACCGGCACTTCTGTGCCAATCACGTACACTAGGTCTGACTCACCAAAGCGCTCGCGGCAGGTCTGCTCGGCGATCTTCGCCAGCCGTGCGGCGCGCTCGGCGACGATGGCGTCCGTGAGCGGCACCGGATCGTCCTCGCATGACATGCTGCAATCGAGGTGGATCTTTGTGAACCCGGCGGCCACGTAGCTTTTGATCAGATCGTCGGCGTTGGCCATCGCTTCACTGGCGGTGAGGTTTTGCCAGCGATTAGGGCCGAGATGATCGCCGCCTAAAATCAGCTGCGACAGGGGGAAATTCAGCCCGCTGGCAAGCTGGCTGACAAAAGCGTGAAAATCGGCGGGTGTCATACCCGTGTAGCCGCCGAACTGATCCACCTGGTTGGAAGTGGCCTCAACCAGCAGGGCGGTATGATGATCGCGAGCGAAGCGAATCGCGGCTTCAAGTACCAGTGGATGTGCGGAACAGACGGCGTAAATTCCGTTGTCTGCCCCTGCTTTGTGCAATTCCACCATTTCAATAAGATGTTTCACTTTCCTCTCCACGTTGGATGGTTTGAGTGCTAATCTTTCGTTTTATTTCACTTTATACTGCGTGATGGTCTTATAAAAATAAAACGAAAGATAATGGTTTTCCGATCTGTTTCACAAAAGAAACATAATGAAAGGTTTCAGCACAAGGAGAATAGGGTGTCGGAAGCGGGATGGGGCTTGCATTCCCCTAAAAGAAAGGCGTTAATAGATAAAACGAAATGAAACGAAAGATTTTCTTAAAGGAGCTCGCATGAGCAGCACCGAATCCTCCACGGAGAAACGTGTGACCGGCACCAGCGAAAGGCGTGAACAAATTATCCAGAGGTTGCGGCAGCAGGGTAGCGTGCAGGTGAACGATCTTTCGCTGCTGTATGGCGTATCAACGGTGACGATCCGCAACGATCTCGCTTTCCTGGAAAAACAGGGTATCGCCGTTCGTGCCTACGGCGGCGCGCTGATCTGCGATAGCAACACGCCGGGGCTGGAGCCTTCCGTCGAAGATAAAAGCTCACTCAATACGGCGGTCAAACGCAGCATCGCCCAGGCGGCAGCCAATCTGATCAAACCGGGTCACCGCATCATTCTTGACTCCGGCACCACGACCTATGAAATTGCGCGCATGTTACGCCAACATACGGACGTGATCGCCATGACCAACGGCATGAACGTGGCGAATGCGCTGCTGGAAGCGGAAGGCGTCGAGCTGCTGATGACCGGCGGGCATCTGCGTCGTCAGTCGCAGTCGTTCTACGGCGATCAGGCTGAGCAGTCGCTGCAAAACTACCATTTCGATCTGCTGTTCCTGGGGGTGGATGCTATCGATACGGACCGTGGCGTCAGTACACACAATGAAGATGAAGCCCGGCTGAACCGTAAGATGTGCGAAGTGGCGGAGCGGATAATCGTGGTGACCGATTCCAGCAAGTTCAATCGCTCAAGCCTGCATAAAATCATCGACACCCCGCGTATCGATATGATCATCACCGACGAAGGTATTCCTGCTGAGAGCTTACAGGAGCTTCAGCGTTCGGGGATTGAAGTGGTGCGGGTAAAAGAGTGAGCGCAAATCTGGCCGGGTGGCGTCTGTGCCTTTCCCGGCCTATGGAAACCTTGTGCCCGGTAAGCGTAACGCTACCGGGCACAGGCATCAGGTCACCGGAGCCGGGTTAAACACCGCCAGCTGGTTGTGTAATCCCCATTGATCGGAGAAGGTTTTTTTACGGCCACTCGCGACATCCAGAATAAAGTGGAACAGCTTCCAGCCCACGTCCTCAATCGTCTCTTCGCCCGTCGCAATGGTCCCGGCGTTGATGTCCATTAAGTCATACCAGCGGTTTGCAAGCTCAGTGCGGGTCGCCATTTTGATCACCGGAACCGCCATCAGCCCGTACGGCGTGCCGCGTCCGGTAGTGAACACTTGCACCGTAATCCCCGACGCTACCTGCTGCGTGCCGCAGACAAAATCGCTGGCAGGCGTAGCGGCATAAATCAGGCCGCGTTTGGTCGGGCGCTGACCCGGAGATAGCACTTCGGAGATGGCGCTCTGGCCAGATTTTGCAATCGAGCCGAGGGCTTTTTCGACGACGTTCGCCAGCCCGCCTTTTTTGTTACCCGGCGACGGGTTTGCGCTGCGGTCGGTCTGTCCCATATCGAGATAGTTGTCGTACCAGGCCATCTCTTCCAGCAGGCGCTTGCCCACCTCTTCGTTGATGGCGCGTGGGGTGAGAAGGTGGATCGCATCGCGCACTTCGGTCACTTCCGAGAACATGACCGTAGCGCCGCAGCGCACAAACAGATCGGAAGCGTAGCCGACCGCCGGGTTGGCGGTCACACCGGAGAAAGCATCGCTGCCGCCGCACTGGGTGCCGACTACCAGTTCAGACGCCGGGCAGGTTTCGCGCTGGCGTTTATTCAGTTTTTCCAGGTGACGCACGGCGACCTGGAGAATATCGTCGACCATGGATTTAAAGCCAACGTGGTGCTCATCCTGCAGACGCACAATGCTGGCGTCATCCACGGCAATCGCCTGGACATCGTCAGTGCCTTGCAGCAGGCGCTCTGGCTGAAGTTTTTCGCAGCCCAGGCCAATCACCATGACCTCGCCGCCAAAATTGGGGTTGAGGGAGATATTATGGATGGTGCGAATGGGTACCACGGCGGCCGGGGCATTAATCGCCACGCCGCAGCCGTACAGGTGGTTCAGACCCACCACACCGTCGACGTTCGGGTATTTCGGCAGCAGATCGCGTTCGATGATTTTCACCACGTAATCCACCACACCCGCCACGCAATGCACGCTGGTGGTAATGCCGAGCAGGTTTTTAGTGCCAACGCTGCCATCTTTGTTGCGATAACCTTCGAAGGTATAGCCTTCCAGCGGCGGCAGCGGTTCCGGTACGCGCGTTGCCAGCGGCAGAGTATTCAGCGGCGGGGCTTTCGGCAGCTCAACGAGTGACTCCTCAATCCAGCTGCCCTGCGGAATCGCCCGCACGGCGTAGCCGATGATCTCCCCGTAACGGACGATTTCGCCGTGGGCAGGGATATCGACCAGCGCGACTTTATGGCCTTGGGGAATATGTTCGATGAGTTCAAGGCCATCGGGGAAGCGTGTTCCAGCTCTCAGGCCATTGTCGTTAACAATAATCGCCACGTTATCCGTGTCGTGTACCTTTATATAGAACGCCGTCGGCGACTTTTGTCGAATTTCGATGTCGGCCATTGCTCATTATTCTCCAGTAAAACTTTAGATATTAAATGCAGTTAAGAGAGTGTTTATTTTCTTATTGTCAGAAATAAAGACGCTGCCTTCTTGAATAAAGAATGTCAGGAGTCGAAAGATAAAAACGTGACCGAGATCACTCCGCGAAACCTGCATCCGCGCCAGCTGGCAGGCAATGCGTAAATCTGTGCATCAGCGCCCATGCGATTGTGCATATGCTCAAAATAACGTTCTCGAATACGGTGATAATTGAGCGATGCGACAATGTGCAGGGGCGGACGGATGTTTATACTTAATCACGATTTCATTGCATCTGGTTAATTAACGGATATTGCCTGCTATCGATAAATAATCAGTAAAGATTTTTCAAAAATAATAAAAATACCAAGATCGATGTGCCTGAGGAAATAAACATGTCACTGGAAACAGCTGTAGAAACGAAAAAGGGTATTCATACCCGCCATTTAATATTACTGATTATATTTATTGTGACGGCAGTGAACTACGCTGACCGCGCCACGCTGTCGATTGCCGGGACAGAAGTGGCAAAAGAGCTGCAGCTCAGCGCCGTATCCATGGGGTACATCTTCTCCGCGTTTGGCTGGGCGTATCTGCTGATGCAAATCCCCGGCGGCTGGCTGCTGGACAAATTTGGCTCGAAAAAAGTCTACACCTATAGCCTGTTTTTCTGGTCGCTGTTTACCTTCCTGCAGGGCTTTGTCGATCTCTTCCCGCTGGCGTGGGCCGGTATCTCCATGTTCTGTATGCGCTTTATGCTCGGCTTTTCCGAAGCGCCGTCGTTCCCGGCCAATGCCCGTATTGTGGCGGCCTGGTTCCCGACCAAAGAGCGCGGCACCGCCTCGGCGATATTTAATTCCGCGCAGTATTTCTCGCTGGCACTTTTCTCTCCGCTGCTCGGCTGGCTGACCTTCGCGTGGGGCTGGGAACATGTCTTCACCGTGATGGGTGTCATTGGTTTCATCCTGACGGCGATGTGGGTGAAGTTCATCCATAACCCCACCGATCACCCGCGTATGTCTGCCGAGGAGCTGAAGTTTATCTCTGACGGTGGCGCGGTGGTCGATATGGATCATAAAAAGCCGGGCGATAAAGCGGCGAGTGGTCCAAAGCTGCATTACATCAAACAGTTATTGACCAACCGCATGATGCTGGGCGTATTTTTTGGTCAATACTTTATCAACACCATTACCTGGTTCTTCCTCACCTGGTTCCCGATTTATCTGGTGCAGGAAAAAGGAATGTCGATTCTGAAAGTCGGCATCGTGGCCTCCATCCCGGCGCTGTGTGGTTTTGCAGGTGGCGTGCTGGGCGGTGTGTTCTCGGATCATCTGATTAAAACCGGCAAGTCGATCACCCTGGCGCGTAAGCTGCCGATTGTGCTCGGTATGCTGCTGGCGTCCTCCATTATCCTGTGCAACTACACCAATAACACGGTGCTGGTCGTCGCGCTGATGGCGCTGGCGTTCTTCGGAAAAGGCTTTGGTGCGCTGGGCTGGCCGGTGATTTCCGATACCGCGCCAAAAGAGATTGTGGGCCTGTGTGGTGGCGTGTTCAACGTCTTCGGTAACGTGGCGTCGATTGTCACCCCGCTGGTGATTGGTTATCTGGTGAGTGAACTGCATTCATTCAATGCGGCGCTGGTCTTCGTTGGCTGCTCTGCGCTGATGGCGATGTTCTGCTACCTGTTCGTAGTGGGTGACATCAAGCGTATGGAATTGCAGAAATAAGCGCCTCAACATCACGAATCATTGAAGGTAAAAGCGATGAGTAACGATATTTTCCCGAACAAGTTTAAAGCGGCCCTGGCGGCGAAAGAGATTCAGATTGGCTGCTGGTCTGCGCTGGCAAGCCCAATCAGCACCGAGGTTTTAGGTCTGGCAGGTTTTGACTGGCTGGTGCTCGACGGCGAACATGCGCCGAACGATATCAGCACCTTTATTCCACAGCTGATGGCGCTGAAAGGCAGCAGCAGCGCGCCGGTGGTGCGTGTGCCGACCAACGAACCAGTGATTATTAAGCGCCTGCTGGATATCGGCTTCTATAACTTCCTGATCCCGTTTGTGGAAAATGTGGAAGAGGCGGTGCAGGCCGTGGCGTCGACCCGCTATCCGCCGGAAGGCATTCGCGGAGTGTCCGTTTCCCATCGCGCCAATATGTTTGGCACCGTGCCGGACTACTTTGCGCAGTCCAACAAGAACATCACCATTCTGGTTCAGATTGAGAGCCAGCATGGCGTGGACAATGTGGATGCCATCGCTGCCACCGACGGCGTGGACGGCATCTTTGTCGGCCCAAGCGATCTGGCTGCGGCGTTGGGCCACCTCGGCAATGCCAACCACCCGGACGTGCAACGCGCCATTCAGCACATTTTCGCTCGAGCGAAAGCTCACAACAAACCGTGCGGCATTCTGGCGCCGGTCGAGGCCGATGCCCGCCGCTATCTGGATTGGGGCGCCACCTTTGTGGCCGTCGGCAGCGACCTCGGCGTCTTCCGCTCTGCAACGCAGAAATTAGCTGATTCCTTTAAAAAATAACCACCATCGACACGTGAGAGAGAGAACGTTATGACAATGAAAGTTGGTTTTATTGGCCTGGGTATCATGGGTAAACCAATGAGTAAAAACCTCATCAAAGCAGGTTACTCGTTGGTGGTTTCTGACCGTAATCCAGAAGTCATTGCGGAGCTGATTGCCGCCGGTGCCGAAACGGCGCTTACGGCAAAAGCGATTGCCGAGCAGTGCGATGTGGTTATCACCATGCTGCCGAACTCACCCCATGTGCAGGAAGTGGCGCTGGGTGAAAACGGCCTGATCGAAGGCGCGAAGCCGGGCCTGGTACTGATCGACATGAGCTCTATCGCCCCGCTGGCGAGCCGCGAAATCAGCGAAGCGCTGAAAGCGAAAGGCGTGGACATGCTGGACGCGCCGGTAAGCGGCGGCGAGCCAAAAGCCATCGACGGCACCCTCTCGGTGATGGTGGGCGGTGATAAAGCGATTTTCGACAAATATTACGATCTGATGAAAGCGATGGCCGGTTCCGTTGTACATACGGGTGAAATCGGTGCAGGTAACGTCACCAAGCTGGCGAACCAGGTGATCGTTGCGCTGAACATTGCCGCGATGTCTGAAGCGCTGACGCTGGCGACCAAAGCGGGCGTGAACCCGGATCTGGTGTATCAGGCCATTCGCGGCGGTCTGGCGGGCAGCACCGTGCTGGACGCTAAAGCGCCGATGGTGATGGATCGCAACTTCAAGCCGGGCTTCCGCATTGATCTGCACATTAAAGATCTGGCTAACGCGCTGGACACCTCCCATGGCGTCGGCGCACAGCTGCCGCTGACCGCTGCGGTGATGGAGATGATGCAGGCCCTGCGCGCCGATGGTCTGGGAACGGCGGACCATAGCGCCATTGCCTGCTACTACGAAAAACTGGCGAAAGTGGAAGTCACTCGCTAATGACGTTCTGCCCGGATAGCGCACAGCGATCCGGGCCTACCCTGTAGGCCGGATAAGTGAAACGCCATCCGGCGTTGTGCAGTAACAGGCTACAACTATGAAAATCGTAATCGCCCCTGACTCTTATAAAGAAAGCCTTTCTGCCTCCGAGGTAGCTCAGGCGATAGAAAAAGGTTTTCGGGAAATTTTTCCTGATGCTCAGTATGTGTCTGTGCCGGTCGCTGATGGCGGAGAAGGCACGGTCGAAGCGATGATTGCCGCCACCCAGGGCACTGAGCAACACGCCATTGTCACGGGCCCGCTGGGCGAAAAAGTGAATGCCTGCTGGGGAATGTCCGGCGATGGCGCAACGGCGATTATCGAAATGGCCGCAGCCAGCGGCCTGGCGCTGGTGCCACTGGCGCAGCGTAACCCGCTGATTACCACCTCTCGCGGCACGGGTGAACTGATTCTGAATGCGCTGGATAAAGGCGCGCGCAACATTATTATCGGCATTGGCGGCAGCGCCACCAACGACGGAGGTGCCGGTATGGTGCAGGCTCTGGGCGCGAAGCTGTGTGATGCCAACGGCACGGAAATCGGCTACGGCGGCGGCAGCCTGATGGCGCTGAACAGTATCGACATTTCCGGTCTGGACCCGCGCTTAAAAGGCTGCACGATTCGCGTGGCCTGTGACGTCACCAATCCGCTGATCGGTGAAAATGGCGCATCACGCATATTTGGTCCGCAAAAAGGGGCCGATGAGGCGAAAATCGTCGAACTCGATCGCAATCTCAGCCATTTTGCTGACGTGATTAAGAAATCTCTGTCGATTGACGTTAAAAACGTCCCAGGCTCCGGCGCGGCAGGGGGAATGGGCGCGGCGCTGATGGCGTTTCTCGGCGCGGAGTTGCGCAGTGGGATTGAGATTGTCACCCAGGCGCTGAACCTCGAAGAACATATCCACGACTGCACCCTGGTGCTCACCGGCGAAGGGCGGCTCGACAGCCAGAGCATTCACGGCAAAGTGCCGGTTGGCGTGGCGAACGTCGCCAAAAAATACCATAAACCGGTGATCGGCATTGCAGGCTGTTTGACCAGCGACGTCGGTGTAGTACATCAGTACGGTATCGATGCGGTGTTCAGCGTGCTGAACAGCATTGGCTCGCTGGAAGAGGCCTTCCGTGGGGCGTTTGATAACATTTATCGCTCGTCACGCAACATCGCAGCGACTTTGCAGGTGGGGATGCGCACGCAAGGGTGACAGCGGCGCCTAAACCCTCTATACTTCGCGCCGAAGCTGACCAGACAGTCGCCGCTTCGTCGTCGTCCCCTTTCGGGGGGAGACGGGCGGAGGGGAGGAAAGTCCGGGCTCCATAGGGCAGGGTGCCAGGTAACGCCTGGGGGGGGAACCCACGACCAGTGCAACAGAGAGCAAACCGCCGATGGCCCGCGCAAGCGGGATCAGGTAAGGGTGAAAGGGTGCGGTAAGAGCGCACCGCGCGGCTGGCAACAGTCCGTGGCACGGTAAACTCCACCCGGAGCAAGGCCAAATAGGGGTTCACAAGGTACGGCCCGTACTGAACCCGGGTAGGCTGCTTGAGCCAGTGAGCGATTGCTGGCCTAGATGAATGACTGTCCACGACAGAACCCGGCTTATCGGTCAGCTTCAACTATTAAGAAAACCCCGCTTCGGCGGGGTTTTTGCTTTTTGCTCCTCACCACCGCCTTCGTGAAACCGAACGAATTCCCATTTTTGCGACAATAAGCACATTTCACTGCTTTTGAGTGGAATGATGTTTTTTTACCGAGATTACAGATCGCATTCACAAAATTACGCGCTAAAAAATCGCCATTTCGCAGTGTTGACTTGATGTTACTGCTGTTGCTGAAATGTGTCTTCTTTATGGCGTATAAATTAATGAAATCTTTACTTTCAATACATTTGCCCTGTGAATGTGTGATGCCCTCGACGCTTTTTCCCCTGCGGGCAAATATTTATTAACTTATTTGATAATATACAAAAATGTTTAAAGCAAATAACGTCTATTTATTCGCCTTTAATTGCCTGAAATATCACCTTTATTCCCTCTGGTTTATTGCCATAAATAGATCGTGGTTATCGCCATAAAATTAATTTATCTCCCTGAGATTTATTGATCAATATCAGACGTTTTATTGATAAGGCAAATGATAACTTTATGATTTATATGCATTAATAAGTATTTTTGTGAAGGTGTGACTGGTATGAAAAAGTAATCTGTGAGTAACAGCACATACCCTCGTCATCAATAATGGGTAGAATCCTGCCACGGATAAGGAAATAAGAGCAGAATATGATGAGCACTATTATTCTACCGAAAACACAACATTTAGTTGTATTTCAGGAAGTCATTAAAAGTGGATCTATTGGTTCTGCCGCCCGTCAACTTGGTCTGACTCAACCCGCCGTCAGCAAAATCATTAACGATATCGAATCCTACTTTGGTGTCGAACTGATTGTGCGCAAGAACACCGGCGTGAAGCTGACCAGCGCAGGGCAAACGTTGCTCGCGTACTCCGAGTCCATCACCCGCGAAATGAAGAATATGGTCAGTGAGATGAACAACCTGAGCTTCAGCACCGTTATCGACGTTTCGTTCGGCTATCCGTCGCTGATCGGTTTTACGTTCCTCTCCAGCATGATCAAAAAATTCAAAGAAGTGTTCCCGAAAGCGCGAGTCTCGATGTTTGAAGCACAGCTCTCCTCGTTCCTGCCTGCCATCCGCGATGGGCGACTGGACTTTGCCATCGGCACCCTGAGCGATGAAATGCTGTTACAGGATCTGCACGTTGAGCCGCTGTTTGAATCGGAATTTGTGCTGGTGGCCAGTAAAACGCGAACGTGCACCGGAACGACGACACTGGCATCGCTCACCAACGAGCAGTGGGTGATGCCGCAAACCGATATGGGCTACTACAAAGAATTATTAACCACTCTTCAGAACAACCACATCAGCATCGAAAACATCGTCCAGACCGATTCCGTCGTCACCATCTATAACCTGGTTCTCAACGCCGATTATCTCACCGTGATCCCGAGAGACATGATTACGCCATTCGGTTCCGATCAGTTTGTCGTACTGCCCGTGGAAGATGAATTACCCATTGCACGTTATGCCGCCGTCTGGTCAAAAAATTATCGTATTAAAAAATCCGCTTCGGTATTAGTGGAGTTGGCGAAGCAATATTCCGCGCAAAACAGTGAAAGGCGAAAACAGCTCACCATAACTGAACAATGAATTGAGACGTACCATTTTAAAACACCCGGTGAGGGAATTCCCTCGCTGACACCCAGACTTTGCTTACAGAATATGAATTATTATAAAGAGGATTATATGCACATTACTTACGATCTTCCGGTAACGATTGAAGAAATACAAGATGCCCGCAAACGACTGGCTGGTAAAATTTATAAAACCGGCATGCCGCGTTCTAATTATCTGAGCGAGCGCTGCAAAGGCGAAATTTTCCTGAAGTTTGAAAATATGCAGCGCACCGGTTCGTTTAAAATTCGCGGTGCTTTTAACAAATTAAGCTCCTTAACCGAAGCTGAACGCCGCAAAGGTGTGGTGGCGTGTTCCGCCGGTAACCATGCTCAGGGTGTGTCGCTCTCCTGCGCCATGCTCGGTATTGACGGCAAAGTTGTCATGCCGATGGGCGCGCCAAAATCGAAAGTGGCCGCCACGCGTGATTACTCCGCCGAAGTGGTACTGCACGGTGAGAACTTTAACGACACCATCGCCAAAGTCAGCGAAATCGTCGAGCAGGAAGGGCGCATCTTTATTCCGCCGTATGACGACGTAAAAGTGATTGCCGGACAGGGCACCATTGGTCTTGAAATTCTCGAAGACTTATATGATGTCGATAATGTGATTGTCCCTATCGGCGGCGGCGGATTAATCGCCGGGATCGCCACGGCCATTAAATCCATCAACCCGACTATTAATATTATCGGCGTGCAGTCTGAAAACGTGCACGGTATGGCGGCGTCTTACTACGCCGGAGAAATTATGAATCACCGTACCACCGGCACATTAGCCGACGGCTGCGATGTTTCTCGTCCAGGTAATTTAACCTTCGAAATTGTTCGTGAATTAGTCGACGACATCGTGTTGGTGAGCGAAGACGATATTCGTAACAGTATGGTCGCGCTGATCCAACGAAATAAAGTGGTGACAGAAGGGGCTGGCGCGCTGGCAACGGCTGCATTATTAAGCGGAAAACTGGATCATTATATTCAGGGGCGCAAAACGGTTAGTATTATTTCCGGCGGCAATATCGACCTTTCCCGCGTTTCCCAAATTACCGGCCTCGTTGATGCATAAATAAGGATAAATTATGAGCAACTCTGAAACTATCATTGCCAGTCAGACAAAAACGTCTTCCTGGCGAAAATCAGATACCACCTGGACACTGGGGCTGTTCGGTACGGCAATCGGTGCGGGCGTGCTGTTCTTCCCGATTCGCGCGGGCTTTGGCGGGCTGATACCGATTCTGCTGATGCTGCTGCTGGCCTATCCTATTGCCTTCTATTGCCACCGCGCGCTGGCGCGTCTGTGCCTGTCCGGCAGCAATCCGTCCGGCAACATTACCGAGACGGTGGAAGAGCATTTTGGTAAGACTGGCGGGGTGGTGATCACCTTCCTCTACTTCTTTGCGATTTGCCCGCTGCTGTGGATTTACGGCGTCACCATTACAAACACCTTTATGACCTTCTGGGAAAACCAGCTCCAGCTTCCCGCACTGAACCGTGGCTTTGTGGCCCTGTTCCTGCTGCTGCTGATGGCATTCGTTATCTGGTTTGGTAAAGACCTGATGGTGAAAGTGATGAGCTTCCTGGTCTTCCCGTTCATCGCCAGCCTGGTGCTGATCTCCCTCTCCCTGATCCCTTACTGGAACTCGGCGGTTATTGACCAGGTTAACCTGAGCGACATCTCCTTCACCGGGCACGATGGCATTCTGGTCACCGTCTGGCTGGGAATTTCCATCATGGTCTTCTCCTTCAACTTCTCGCCAATTGTCTCCTCATTCGTGGTGTCGAAACGTGAAGAGTACGAGGGCGAATTCGGTAAAGAGTTCACCGAGCAGAAATGTTCCAAAATCATCGGTCGCGCCAGCATGCTGATGGTGGCGGTGGTGATGTTCTTCGCCTTTAGCTGCCTGTTCACGCTCTCTCCGCAGAACATGGCGGAAGCCAAAGCGCAGAACATTCCGGTGCTTTCTTACCTGGCCAACCACTTTGCTTCGCTCTCCGGGACCAAATCGACCTTCGCCACCGTGCTGGAGTACGGCGCGTCGATCATCGCTCTGGTTGCCATTTTCAAATCCTTCTTCGGCCACTACCTGGGCACGCTGGAAGGGCTGAACGGCCTGGTCCTGAAGTTTGGTTACAAAGGCGATAAGAAGAAAGTTTCCGTCGGCAAACTGAACACCATCAGCATGATCTTCATCATGGGCTCCACCTGGGTCGTGGCGTACGCCAACCCGAACATTCTGGACCTGATTGAAGCGATGGGTGCGCCGATTATCGCCTCTCTGCTGTGCCTGCTGCCGATGTATGCCATCCGCAAAACGCCAGCGCTGGCGAAGTACAAAGGCAGAACCGAGAACATCTTTGTGACGGCGATTGGCCTGCTGACCATTCTGAATATCGTATACAAACTTTTCTGATTCAAAGCTCAGGATGAGCGGAGTGAAGACATGAATGAATTTCCGGTTGTATTGGTCATTAACTGTGGATCGTCATCTGTGAAGTTTTCGGTGCTGGACGCAGCGAGCTGTGACGCGCTGATGACCGGCATTGCAGATGGAGTGAACACTGAAAGTGCCTTTATATCCGTGAACGGGAGCGAGCCAGTCACCCTGGCTCGCAAGGACTACGAAGGGGCGCTGGCTGCCATCGCCCTGGAGCTGGAAAAGCGCGATTTGATGAGCAGTGTGGCCTTAATTGGCCACCGCATCGCTCACGGTGGCAGCCTGTTCAGCGAGTCCACCCTGATCACCGATAAGGTCATCGATCAGATTCGTCAGGTTTCGCCTCTGGCCCCGCTGCACAACTACGCCAATCTCAGCGGCGTGGAAGCGGCTCAGCAGTTGTTTCCCGGCGTGCAGCAGGTCGCGGTGTTTGATACCAGCTTCCACCAGACGCTCGCGCCCGAGGCCTATCTTTACGGCCTGCCGTATCGCTTCTTCGAAGAGCTGAGCGTGCGTCGCTACGGGTTCCACGGCACATCGCATCGCTATGTTTCGCAACAGGCGTATTCGCTGCTGAATATTGCCGAAGCCGATAGCGGACTGGTGATTGCACATCTGGGCAACGGGGCATCCATTTGCGCGGTCAGAAACGGGCGCAGCGTGGACACCTCCATGGGCATGACGCCGCTGGAAGGGCTGGTGATGGGGACGCGCTGCGGCGATGTCGATTTTGGCGCGATGGCGTGGATTGCACAGCAAACCGGGCAAACGCTGGAGGATCTTGAGCGCGTGGTGAATAAAGAGTCAGGTTTGCTGGGGCTTTCCGGCCTCTCGTCTGATTTACGCACGCTGGAAAAAGCCTGGCACGACGGTCACGAGCGCGCCCGCCTCGCGATTGAGACTTTTGTTCATCGCATCGCTCGCCATATCGCCGGTCACGCCGCCTCCCTGCACCGTCTGGACGGCGTGGTCTTTACGGGAGGAATTGGTGAAAACTCCAGATTGATACGCCAGCTGGTGGCCGATCGCCTGAAGGTTTTCGGAATCGAGCTGGATGAGGAGAAAAATGCCCTGCCTGGTAGCGAGGGTGAGCGCATCATCTCCGCCGACACTTCCCGCGTGCCGTGCGCCGTGATCCCAACCAACGAAGAAAAAATGATCGCACTGGATGCCCTCCGTCTTGGAAAGGTCCGTCTGGCTGCGGAAATCGCCTGACACAGAGAGAAACTCATGAAGGTAAATATCGATATTCGTGTCGCTCCCTACAGCGACGCGTGGGCCGGCTTTTGCGGAAATGACTGGCAGGAAAGCATTAATGTGCGGGATTTCATCCAGCAAAACTACACCCCGTACGAGGGCGATGAGCACTTTTTAGCGCCTGCCACGCCAGCTACCACGGCGCTGTGGCAGAAGGTAATGGAGGGGATTCGTCAGGAGAACGCCACTCACGCCCCCGTTGATTTCGACACCAACGTCGCGACCACCATTACCGCTCACGGGCCGGGCTATATTGAGAAAGAGCTGGAAACGATCGTCGGCCTGCAAACGGATCGTCCGCTGAAACGCGCCCTGCATCCGTATGGCGGGATCAACATGATCCGCAGCTCGTTTGAAGCCTACGGACGCGAGATGGACCCGCAGTTCGAGTATCTGTTCACCCATCTGCGCAAAACCCATAATCAGGGCGTGTTTGACGTCTACTCGCCGGAGATGATGCGTTGCCGTAAATCCGGCGTGCTTACCGGCCTGCCGGATGGATACGGGCGCGGACGCATTATTGGCGACTATCGCCGCGTGGCGTTGTACGGCATCAGCTATCTGGTGCGCGAACGTGAACTGCAGTTTGCCGATCTGCAGCCGAAAATGGAGCGCGGTGAAGAGCTGGAGGCGACCATTCGCCTGCGCGAGGAGTTGTCTGAGCACCGCCGAGCACTGCTGCAAATCCAGGAGATGGCGGCGAAATACGGGTGTGATATCTCACGTCCAGCCATGAACGCTCAGGAAGCGGTGCAGTGGCTTTACTTTGCCTATCTGGCGGCGGTGAAATCGCAGAACGGCGGGGCGATGTCCCTGGGCCGCACTGCGACATTCCTTGATATCTATATCGAACGTGACATGAAGGCCGGGCGCCTGAATGAGCAACAGGCTCAGGAGCTGATCGACCATTTCATCATGAAGATTCGCATGGTGCGCTTCCTGCGTACCCCGGAATTCGACACCCTGTTCTCAGGCGATCCGATCTGGGCCACGGAGGTGATCGGCGGGATGGGGCTGGATGGGCGTACGCTGGTCAGTAAATCCTCCTTCCGCTATCTGCACACGCTCAATACCATGGGGCCTGCTCCGGAGCCAAACCTGACGATTCTGTGGTCAGAACAGCTGCCGATTGCCTTCAAAAAATATGCCGCGCAGATGTCGATCGCCACCTCCTCGTTGCAGTATGAAAACGACGATTTGATGCGCGCCGATTTCGACAGCGATGACTACGCCATTGCCTGCTGCGTCAGCCCGATGGTGATTGGCAAGCAGATGCAGTTCTTCGGTGCGCGCGCCAACCTCGCCAAAACGCTGCTGTACGCAATCAACGGCGGGGTGGATGAGAAACTGAAAATCCAGGTCGGACCTAAAACCGAGCCGCTGCTGGATGACGTTCTGGATTACGACACCGTGATGGCGAGCCTTGACCACTTTATGGACTGGCTGGCGGTGCAGTACATCAGCGCCCTGAACCTTATCCACTTTATGCACGACAAATACAGCTATGAAGCTTCGCTGATGGCCCTGCACGACCGCGACGTGCATCGTACGATGGCCTGCGGGATCGCGGGCCTGTCGGTGGCAGCGGATTCCCTGGCGGCGATTAAGTACGCGACGGTGAAACCGGTGCGCGACCATACGGGCCTGGCCGTCGACTTCGTGATTGAAGGGGAGTATCCGCAGTACGGTAACAACGACGACCGCGTGGACAGCATCGCCTGCGATTTGGTTGAGCGCTTTATGAAGAAAATTCAGGCGCTGCCAACCTACCGCAACGCCGTGCCGACTCAGTCGATTCTGACCATTACCTCAAACGTGGTGTACGGCCAGAAAACGGGTAACACCCCGGACGGACGTCGCGGCGGCACACCGTTTGCGCCGGGCGCGAACCCGATGCACGGGCGCGATCGCAAAGGGGCGGTAGCGTCGTTAACGTCTGTTGCGAAATTGCCCTTCACCTACGCCAAGGACGGGATCTCTTACACCTTCTCGATTGTGCCGCAGGCGCTGGGCAAAGACGAAGGGGTACGTAAAACCAACCTTGTCGGCCTGCTGGACGGGTATTTCCACCACGAAGCGGCCATCGAAGGCGGGCAGCATCTGAACGTCAACGTCATGAACCGGGAAATGCTGATGGATGCCATTGAACATCCGGAGAATTATCCGAACCTGACGATCCGCGTTTCGGGCTATGCGGTGCGCTTTAATGCTCTGACGCGCGAGCAGCAGCAGGACGTTATTTCACGAACCTTTACCCAGGCCATTTAAGCCAACACCCGTGACCACGCCCCCTTCCGCGAAGGGGGCTTTTTTTTGCCCGCTGCACATACAAATTTGTTTATATAATTGATCACACATCTTCATCCGGTCTTGAAAAACAATGCACCTGCTTTTCCCTCTCCCAATTTAAGGACAGTAAGATGATGAAAATGATCCGTATCGCTCTGCTCGCGCTTTCACTGGCTGGTGGTAGTTTTGCAGCGCAGGCGGCAAACGTTGAAGCCGCACCGTCCCCCTCACAAGATCCCCTTGTTCAGCATCTGAAACTCAGCAACGATCAGGTGAAGAAAATTGAAGATCTGCATCAGAAACTGGAAGACAACGTCAGCAAAATCCCGATGACCGGCGTAAAAGATGGCGCGTTGGTGGATATGTTTCAGGCCGGAAAATGGGATGAAAGCGTGGTGAAAAACCAGCTCGCGGCCTTCAGCAAGGTGGAAGAGCAGGCGCGTTATTACCGCGTGAAATACTACTTCGATGTCAGTCAGGTGCTCACGCCGGAACAGCGTAAGCAGATCAAAACGGATATGGCGAACGCGCTGAGCGAATAATTCGATGCCCGCGTTTGTCGCGGGCGTTTATGGGATGTTTGCTGATGATTTATTCTTTTGGACTGATTAAAAGAGCGTGTTAATTCACCATTCACCGTAGGGGTAGGTTTTGCCTTTAATGAATTCAGGCGTTTCTCCATAGTAGAGATAACCATTGGGGTGCTGAGTGATCCCTTTACAGCCGTCTAGTTTATCGCCCGACAGGGTAGAGATCTTTGTTGGTTCTATGGGCAAGTTATCGCCACCGGCGGTATTTTGCAGCCAGACTCTAACTTTACCTTCTGGGGCAAGACCAAAAAGAATCGTGCTGTACCACGCTTTTTCTCCAAACATGTCTATTCCCGTTGAGATGTACATTTTTTTTCTCATAGACTCAGGGAATGTAATCCGCGTTTCATATGTTTTTTTATCGATGACTGAATCCCAGCAAAACAGCATCGTCACGGGCGGATGACGGGCTTTATTAAACTGTGCAAAACGCATATATCGTTTATCCCATTGCCCTACGCTGGAATAATCATCCTCCACGCTATCAAGTGTTTTGAATGAATAGATAACCTTTTTGTCATCAATGAAACCCACGTAAGTAACATCAGCGGGCAACGCTTTTGGTGTAAAAAAAGCGAAGCCCAACTTGCCAAACGGCATTTCGCCAGTGTCTTCTGGCGTTAAGGGGGCACCAGAATGGCAGCCTGTTGTCGTCAGCATCAGCACAAGGGAGAATAGTTTTCCATAACTCATCGTTTATTGCCGTTCATGTTGTAGGTTGTGCGCTGCCAGTTTTCATCTGGGCGGTTTACAAAACTGAGCCGCAGTTTTTCATTCTCATTAATGGCGGTGGTGAGGAGTGGCGAGCTTTTGTCGGTGGGTTTGGTGAAGCGCAGTCCCTGATGATGCACGCCGCCAGCGGTGCTGACGCTGCTGGAGGAGAGCTGATAAACCAGAATTTCGTTTTCATGGCGATACTGAAAGCGATTACCAATAGATTTTTCTGTTCCACAACCTGCGGATATTTCCCCCTGACGCTCACCCGTCAGCGTTAAATAGATAATGTTGCTCACTTAATGATGTCCTTATCATTATTTAACAAAATGTATTGCGACAATTAATTATGCGGATGAGGAGTGTATCCTTTTTAATTCACTCAATAATGTCGTCAAAGCCATGGAATCAAAAAGTAAATATTATGACGCGTGAAATTTCCCGCAGGGAAATGTCGAGGTAATAAGAGGGGGATTAGTGGGGCGTTATCATCTTGCGAAGTCTCTTGAGCGAAAAGGCTTATCAAGAGACAACGCAAAAGTAATAACCAATATCACACCGGCAAATCAATCAACAGCGCGCGCAGGGGAGTGTCGGCGACCAGCGTGATGTTCGTTTCATCGCGGATAAACGCGCCATCGCCGCAGGTGAGCGCTTCTTTCTCTTCCGTATGCGTCAGGGCATGCACCGTGCCGTGGATGGATTGCAGGTAGGCACGCGGCCCGTGGAGCTGGAAGCTCGCCTGTTCACCTTTTTTCAGCTCGATATGGTGCAGCCACACCTGCTGGCGCAGTTGCAGACTGCCGTGACTGCCATCCGGGGACGCAATCAGCTGCTGCTTGTCGCCGCTCAGGTTGAGCTTTTGCACCAGCGGATTTTCCCGCTCCGGACAGGCGTCCAACCACAGCTGCATACGCGTCAGCGTCTTATCTTTGCTGAGATTATGTTCGCTATAGCTAATGCCTGGCTGCGTTGATATCAGCAACGCTTCGCCCGCCTTCGCCTGTACATGGTTGCCCTCGCTATCGCGATATTCTGCTTCACCTTCCAGTATCAGATTCAGGATATCCACTTTCGGGTACGTGCGTGGCTGGAAGGAAGCGCCCGGTGCGAGAACTTCCTGATTCAGCACGCGCAGTGAGGCGTAACCGAGCAGTTTTGGGTCAAAGTAGTGTCCAAAGGAAAAGGTGTAGCGGGCCTGCAGCCAACCAAAATCGGCTTGTCCGCACTGTTTTGCTGTTCTTGTCGTAATCATAAAACTGACCTCTCTTTACACTAAAACAATGGTAAAGGTATGGACGCTTCATTGTTAGCCAGATATTCTGCCCGGTATGTTCAAATTTCCTGAATGAGAACGAGATGGCAAAAGAGAGAGCATTGACGCTTGAGGCGCTACGCGTCATGGACGCGATAGACCGGCGTGGCAGCTTTGCCGCTGCGGCAGACGAGCTAGGGCGGGTTCCGTCGGCCCTGAGTTACACCATGCAAAAGCTGGAAGAAGAGCTGGATGTGGTGCTTTTCGACCGTTCCGGTCACCGAACAAAATTCACGAATGTCGGGCGTATGCTGCTGGAGCGCGGACGCGTTCTGCTGGAGGCGGCCGACAAACTGACCACCGACGCCGAAGCGCTGGCACGCGGCTGGGAAACGCACCTGACGCTGGTCACCGAGGCGCTGGTGCCGACATCGGCCCTGTTCCCACTGGTCGAGCGCCTGGCTGCCAAAGCCAATACGCAGCTCTCTGTCATTACCGAAGTGCTGGCAGGCGCGTGGGAGCGACTGGAAACGGGCAGGGCGGACATTGTGATCGCCCCCGATATGCACTTTCGCTCTTCGTCCGAAATCAACTCGCGCAAGCTCTACAGCGTGATGAACGTGTATGTGGCAGCGCCGGATCACCCGATTCATCAGGAGCCGGAGCCACTATCCGAAGTGACGCGCGTGAAATATCGCGGCGTGGCGGTGGCGGATACCGCACGTGAGCGCCCTGTGCTCACGGTGCAGCTGTTGGATAAACAGCCGCGTCTGACGGTGACCTCTCTGGAAGACAAGCGCCAGGCGCTGTTAGCGGGCCTCGGGGTGGCGACAATGCCTTATCCGTTTGTGGAGAAAGATATCGCCGAAGGGCGCTTGCGCGTGGTCAGCCCGGAATACACTAACGAGGTGGATATCATCATGGCATGGCGCCGTGACAGCATGGGCGAGGCCAAGTCCTGGTGCTTACGCGAAATCCCAAAACTGTTCGCGCATAATAAGTAGTGCAACGTGCAGGCCCGGATCGCGATGCGTCACCGGGCAATGCTCACGGCTGTAATTTTGGATCTGGCCCAAAGCGGTTTTCGCCCGGTGTACCGGCCTGGCAGTTAAAGGCCAGAATGATCAGCCAGCCAACAATCGGGATCAAAATCAGCAGCAGCCACCACGCCGAACGATCCGTGTCGTGGAGCCTGCGGAACAGTACCGCCAGCGACGGCAAAAAGACCAGGAGTGCGTAGATTGTGGTGAGAATGCCTTCGCCACCTGCGCGGTCCCACCCCAGAATTTTATCGACGATACCCAGCACCAGGGTGAGGATGAAGTTCACCAGAACGAACATCCAATACTCTTTGCGACGAGCGCGACCACTAAACCCAACGTAATTTCTCAGTACTTTTAGATACCAGTCCATTTGTATGCCTCGATAATCAGACAATCTCTTGTTTTTTAAGCGATCGAGGTAAGGATAGTCGCAGATAGTGAAATAAAAAAGGGCATCCATGGATGCCCTTAAAATTTAGCGAAAACGTGTATCGCGGCCGTGCGGTTCGTCCAGATCCTGCCACGGCCCGATGGAGATAATCCCCGTCGGGTTAATCGTTTTGTGGCTGCGATAGTAGTGGGTGCGGATGTGGTTAAAATCGACGGTTTCCGCGATGCCATCCATCTGGTAAATGTCTCGCAGGAAACCATACAGATTCAGGTAGTCGCTGATGCGGTGTTTGTCGCATTTGAAGTGGGTGACGTACACCGGATCGAAACGCACCAGCGTGGTCCACAGGCGAATGTCGGCTTCTGTCAGGCGGTCGCCCGTCAGATAGCGGTGCTGACCGAGAATTTGTTCCAGACGCGCCAGGGATTCAAACACCTTGCTGACCGCTTCATCGTAGGCTTCCTGACTGGTCGCGAAACCGGCCTTATAGACGCCGTTATTGACGTTGTCGTAAATCCAGCCGTTCAGTTCATCGATCTTATCGCGCAGCTCTGGCGGATAATAATCACCCGCCCGCGCGCCGTGTGCATCAAACGCCGTATTGAACATGCGAATGATCTCGGCGGATTCATTGCTGACGATAGTCTGGTTTTTCTTATCCCACAGAACAGGGACGGTGACGCGTCCGGTGTAGTGCGGGTCTGCGCGCAGATAGAGCTGGTAGAGGAAATCGTGGTGGTAAAGGTCGTCGCCGGTGGCCGCCGGAAAATCACTGTCGAAGGTCCAGCCGTTTTCCAGCATCAGCGGATTCACTACAGAAACCGGAATTAACGCGTCCAGCCCTTTGAGTTTGCGCACGATAAGCGTTCTGTGCGCCCACGGACAGGCGAGGGAAACATACAGATGATAGCGATCTTTCTCCGCCGCAAAGCCGCCTTCACCGCTAAGGCCGGGGGCGCCATCGGCGGTGAGCCAGTTACGGAAGGCCGAAACAGAGCGCTTGAAGCGTCCTCCAGTGGATTTGGTGTCATACCAGATATCCTGCCAGACGCCGTCGACTAATTGTCCCATTGATTCCTCCGTCTTTATTCCGTCTTCAAATAGCAAAAGCGAGGAGATATCTCCTCGCTTTTTTATTCAGTATAGCGTGCTTACCACTTCTTATTCAGAACACGGTCGATGCTGAATGCGCCAGGACCGGTGATAGCCAGCAGCAGGAAACCGCCTGCGATGGTCAGGTTTTTCATGAACATCAGGGAGTTCATGCCTTCCGCAAAGTTGCTGTGGAAGATGAACGCGGTCAGCAGGGTGAAGCCTGCGGTGAACAGCGCCGTGGTACGAGTCAGGAAACCGAACAGAACCGCCAGGCCGCCGCCAAACTCAAGCAGGATGGTCAGTGGCAGCAGGAATCCTGGGACGCCCATGGCTTCCATGTACTGTTGCGTACCCGCATAACCGGTGATTTTGCCCCAGCCCGCAGTAATAAACAGAATTGGCATCAGAATGCGTGCAACCAGTAAACCAACATCTTCTAATTTTTTCATTTTACTCTCCAGAAAACCACTTACGCGGCTGACGATTTTTTGTGTGCAAATCCGGGTAGATACCGCGTGTTTGCTGTCGATGGAGAGGATAATAAACGTGACGAATGACAATTGTTAGCAAGGAAAACTGTCAATCTTCTTCAAAGATATTGAGTGAGAGTTGCGAATGAAGGAAAGAGGGAAATAGAAGCCGGGTAAGACGGAATCGCCACCCGGCATAAAGAGCAATGGTGTCAGGAACGTAACTGCTGCTGACGTAGCGTTGATTTGACCAGACGCCATGCACTCCAGGCGCCAAAGCCACGTCTGGCCCAGCGGACCAGCATGCTGGGGTGACGAACGGACCAGACGGCCATCACGCTACTGCCTACCAGCACCCAGGAGCGCAAGCTCAGCAACGTGTTCCAGCCATGATCGTACGAACGGGTCACTTCCAACCAGTCGCGACGGCAGGCAGTCAGATCCAGCCGTTGCTGCTGGATCTGGCTTAGCAGATACGCTTTGCGCTTGCGACGCTCTGTTGTGCTACTCACGGCTTGTCATCCTCCAGCAGTGCGCGATCGTTGGCCAGCTCCTGACGGGTATGACGCAGCAGCGTAGAACTGCGCGCTTTATGCATCGTCCAGATCCCGCCAATCAGTGCGGCCACCAACAGCACAACCGTTGTGGCGATCATCGCGTTGAGGCGATACTGCGGATCGATCGCCCAGATGATTAACACCATCAGGCTCATCAGCCCAAATGCGGCGAAGAGCATGGTGAGCCCCAGCATCAGCAGCATCTGGAAGAGATTCGCTTTCTCCTCTTCCAGCTCCACCACTGCCAGTCGAACTCGCGTTTCGGCAATACCCACCAGCGTCGTCAAAATACGCTGGCCGATGCCGAGGACGTTTTTAGCCGGCCCTTGTGCGTGACGTGGATCGTCCATGATTAACGACGCGTCAGCAGAACGCCCAGAACCACGCCCACCGCGGCGCCGATACCTACGCCGGTCCATGGGTTATCACGCACATACTCGTCAGCCTTCGCAGCGGCTTCACGGGTCTGTTTAGCCAGCGCATCACCGGTTTCACCCAGGCGATGACGGCTCTCTTTCAGCGCGCTTTCCGCTTTAGAGCGCAGCTTGCTCAGCTCTTCTTTGGATTTGTCCGTTGAAGAGTTCAATACCTCTTCCAGGGTATCCGCCAGGGATTTCAACTCAGCGCGCAGATGTTCTGAAGTAGTATCTTTAGACATGATTTTCTCCTGTTGAGATTTCCGTTAACTCAATAATCGCGAGCTTCCAGGGCTTTCAGTTCTTCCTCGGCCTCTTTCAGCTTATCTTCACGCTTAGCAATCTTCTCCGCATCCCCTTTCTCTTTCGCTTCTTTCAGGTCTTGACGGCGTTCAGCAATCTCGTCCTTCTGTTCAGCGATTTTCTTTTGGTGATCGGCACGCAGCTTGCTATCCGAGCAGTTGGCTTTCACTTCGCTCAGCGCTTTTTTCAGACCGTCGATACGGTGCTGGTTGTTATGCTTTTCGGCATAACTGATTTCGCGCTGGATGTCCTTTTCTTTCTCCTGACAGAGAGTGTTCGCAAAGGACGCGGTGCTCAAAGACAAAAGGGCCAAAGCCAGAGTGATGCGGTATTTCATTGTAGAAACCTTCCATTGTGTTACGGCAGTCCGAAGAGTATGCCGCGTTTCCAGTGTCATGCGGAGAACATCTGAGGGGTGCTCCGCGTACTTAAGCATAGTAAGTAAACGGGGTTATCACCAAAGTGAGTGAAAAGATTCAGAATCCTGGTAATTATCCAAACCGGTGCGAGGTGTCTCGCAGGCGCGTTAACCACAATGCGGTCTGACTCTCATCGTCCTGCAGTGCAACGATATAACCCCGCGGCAGGGAGCGGTCGAGCACCTCTTTCGCGGCGGCGCTTTGAGCGCTGGAGTCAAACTTAATCAGCAAAACGTCGTCCTGCGGCGTAATGCTTTTAAAACGAATTCCGTTGGCATCAAGGTGGTGCCAGACAGAAAAACCGTCCGGCACGCTGGCACCCTGGTTCATCGGGCGAATGGCCAGCGTCGATTCCTGATGCTGTACCGCCGTCCAGATGAGCACCATCGCGCTGAGGATCATCAGCGCGATCAGGGCGTAGGACAACCGGCGCAGGGAATGCGGCGAGATGACCATATTAATCCCTGGCCCCGTATTTTTTCTTCAGCAGCACGTATACCGAACCGAGCAGACCAAAGACCAGCAGCACCACCGGCAGCAGCATCAGGCAGGACATCAGCTGATCTTCATATTTCAGGAACACCGGCGTTTTACCCAGCAGGTAGCCGAGGGTCGTCAGAATCAGCACCCACAGCAGGCCGCTCATCCAGTTGAAGAACTGGAAACGGGTGCTGCTCAGGCCAGAAAGCCCCGCGATGGTTGGCAACAGGGTACGGACGAAAGCGATGAAGCGCGCAATCAGCAGCGCGGAGAGGCCATGCTTGTGGAACAGATGGTGTGCGCGCTGGTGATAGTGGGCCGGAAGATGAGATAGCCAGTTCTGAACGATCCGCGTATTGCCAAGCCAGCGTCCCTGAATGTAACTCAGCCAGCAGCCAAGGCTGGCAGCGATAGTGAGCAGTAACACCGTTTGCGGAAATGCCATGGCCCCTTTGGCGCATAACACGCCGACCAGCACCAGAAGGCTGTCACCCGGCAGAAAGGCGGCAGGAAGCAGTCCGTTCTCAAGGAACAGGATCATAAACAAGACGAAATAGAGCATGCCTATCATGGACGGATTGGCCAGGGTTTCGAAATCCTGAGCCCATAAGGCGTTCAGTAATTGGGTCAAAAGTTCCATTCAGTGTTCCTGGAAATCGGTTAACGTCTCGCCTGTTATTCGGGGTAAACAGCTCAGCGACATCGTTTATGATTTCATTATGGTCGCTCGCGGACACATTGTGGTGGCCAGAACTGATCCCTGTTTAATGGCTAGGTAAGCAAGCACTAACTAAAAAATGCAATTTGCATCCAATTGTAACAAAGCCCAACGTAATACGTCACAGATTTTGCGATCGGCCGGGGAAATGATTTTGGCCTATGGAGAGGAAGTGACGCGAGGGTATTTACACAGGCTGACACTATATATGTTTACTGACTCACAGCGAGCCGGAAGGCGCAGCGGTGCGCCTGCCAGCGATAAGGGGAACTATTTTGCCTGACTGGTTGCGGTATCGAGATGAACCACCGGATTATCGGCAAAAAGATAGCGGTCGGCGTTAAATTCAAAGTCGTCGCTGGTTTCGTTGAACAGCATCAGCTTGGTGTTTTCCAGATGCTGCCACATCGCCAGTTTCGCCGCATGCGGGTCTTTACGAATCAGCGCTTTAAGGATCTGATCGTGATCGTCGCACCAGTTGTCGACGGTACGGGAATCAATGTGATCGTGTAATTTCTTCCAGTACGGGTTGTGAACGCGCTGAGTCCACATTTTTTCGACGATTGCTGCGAGGGCGGTATTTTGCGTCGCCAGCGCCACCTGAACGTGGAACTGCAGGTCCCATTCGGAGTCGCGGAAACATTTTTCTTTGCGCGCCTGATCCTGGATTTCCATCAGTTTCATGATGTCCTGCTTGGTCACCTGGGTCGCGGCAAATTCCGCAATATTGCTTTCGATCAGCTGACGGGCCTGGAGCAGTTCAAACGGACCGTAGCTGGCGAACTCCAGACTTTCATCCGGCACCGGTGAATGTTTTGGCAGATTGGAAATCACATGAATGCCGGAGCCTTTGCGCACCTCAACGTAGCCTTCTACCTCGAGCATGATGATCGCTTCACGCACCACGGTGCGGCTGACGCTCTTTTCATCAGCAATAAAGCGTTCGGCTGGCAGTTTATCACCGACGAGATAGACACCTTGCTCGATGCGATCTTTCAGCTCGGCAGCAAGTTGCTGATACAAACGACGTGATTCGGTGATTTCCATATGCGCTCCAGGCAGGGTACGGCGGATGATTTGTTATACCACTTTTGCGAGCCAGTCTCCAGATTTCCCCATGAAAAAGCCGCCCGGAGGCGGCTTTAGTTGATCTCAGAACAAACCCTAACTTTGTTCGGCGGGCCCACCCACCGAGCTATTGAGTAGCTCTTCGGCAGACTGGTTCTTCAGCACCGTCCAGATCACCACTGCACCCATCAGGTCGAAGATAGCCAGCACGGCGAACAGAGGGCTGAAGCCGATGGTGTCAGCCAGTGCACCGACCACCAGAGCAAACAGGGTGCTCGCAGTCCAGGCGGCCATCCCGGTCAGGCCGTTGGCGGTCGCCACTTCGTTACGTCCAAAGACGTCAGAAGAGAGGGTAATCAGTGCGCCAGACAGAGACTGGTGCGCAAAACCACCGATACACAGCAGGCCGATTGCCACGTATGGGCTGGTGAACAAGCCGATCATCCCAGGGCCAATCATCAGCAGTGCGCCCATGGTCACCACCATTTTACGGGACACGATCAGGTTCACGCCAAACCAACGCTGGAACAGCGGTGGCAGGTAGCCGCCGACGATACAGCCGAGGTCAGCAAACAGCATTGGCATCCAGGCGAACATCGCGATTTCTTTCAGGTTAAAGCCGTAGACTTTAAACATGAACAGTGGGATCCAGGCGTTAAATGTGCCCCAGGCCGGTTCTGCCAGGAAGCGCGGCAGTGCGATACCCCAGAACTGACGGGTACCCAGAATCTGCCAGACGGACATTTTTTTACCGTTGTTGGTCTGGTGATGGGATTCCTGACCACCAATGATGTAGTCGCGTTCCTCGTCAGACAGTTTCTTCTGATCGCGCGGGTGTTTGTAGAAGATCAGCCACGCCATCGCCCAGGCAAAGCTCAGCACACCGGAGATAATGAACGCTAACTGCCAGCTGTGCATCACAATCGCCCACACGACCAGCGGTGGAGCAATCATCGCACCGATAGAGGAACCGACGTTGAAGTAGCCTACAGCGATAGAACGCTCTTTTGCCGGGAACCACTCAGAGCTGGCTTTCAGACCCGCAGGGATCATCGCCGCTTCTGCCGCACCGACCGCACCACGTGCCAGTGCCAGTCCACCCCAGCTGCCTGCCAGCGCTGTCGCGCCGCAGAAGATAGCCCAGGTCACGGCGAAGAAGGCGTAGCCTACTTTGGTACCGAGGATATCGAGAAGGTAGCCCGCAACTGGCTGCATGATGGTATAAGCCGCGGAGTAGGCCGCGATAATGTAGGAATACTGCTGAGTGGAGATGTGCAGCTCTTCCATTAGCGTTGGCGCAGCCGCCGCTATGGTGTTACGCGTCAGGTAACCCAGCACGGTGCCGAGCGTCACCAGTGCAATCATGTACCAACGTAACCCTTTAATTTTACGCATGTAAAACCTCATCGTTATAGTATTGCCGCGCCGGGGCACGGTACATCTCGACCGTTGCCGGGAGCTGTCTTGTAACGGGAGGGCGTAACCGGGAGTGACTCCCGGAACGGCCCGAACCTTGCCAGTTGTAATCGTGCATAAGTCGGTATCCGTACCGCTAATTCCGATGATTTCACACCGGTAATGCATTCCGTCGGCTTATATGTTGCGACGGCAAAAAAGATAACTTGTCATACAACTTTAAAAGGTGAGTGACATCACAAAAGTGTGAATCTTTGTAGGGTCATTATTCACCCCACGCAAAGCCAGGATTGGCGCGGGTTACGACGGGGTTTGCTCCTTTAGGGGTAATTTATTTGTCGACGTTTATTGATCTAACTCACGAAAAAAACATCGGTCTCTGGAAATTGGTGTGATAACTTTGCAGCATCTGAACATAAGCAATAGCTTTCTGACGCTCTCGTTATAGAGGAAGACGATAATGACGCCGTTTATGACCGAAGATTTCCTGTTAGATACCGAATTTGCCCGCCGTCTGTACCACGATTACGCAAAAGATCAGCCGATTTTCGACTACCACTGCCATTTACCGCCGCAGCAGGTTGCCGAAAATTACCGTTTCAAAAACCTGTATGACATCTGGCTGAAGGGTGACCACTACAAATGGCGCGCGATGCGCACCAACGGCGTGGCCGAGCGCCTGTGTACCGGCGACGCGTCGGACCGCGAGAAGTTTGACGCCTGGGCAGCGACCGTGCCGCACACTATCGGCAACCCTCTCTACCACTGGACCCATCTGGAATTGCGTCGTCCGTTCGGTATCACCGGCAAACTGCTTTCGCCTTCTACTGCTGACGAGATCTGGAACCAGTGCAACGAGCTGCTGGCGCAGGATAAATTCTCCGCGCGCGGCATCATGAAGCAGATGAACGTGAAAATGGTAGGTACCACTGACGATCCGATCGATACACTGGAACACCACGCGGTTGTCGCCAAAGACACCTCTTTTGATGTCAAAGTGCTGCCTAGCTGGCGCCCGGATAAAGCGTTCAACATTGAGCAGGCGACCTTTGGTGACTACATGGCGAAGCTTGCCGAAGTTGCTGACACCGATATCCGTCGTTTCATCGATCTGCAAACGGCGCTCACCAAACGTCTGGACCACTTTGCGGCTCACGGCTGTAAAGTTTCTGACCATGCGCTCGACGTCGTACTGTTTGCGGAAGCGAATGAATCCGAGCTGGACAGTATCCTGGCGCGCCGTTTGGCGGGTGAGTCTCTGAACGAACACGAAGTGGCTCAGTTCAAAACGGCCGTGCTGGTCTTCCTCGGCGCGGAATACGCGCGTCGCGGCTGGGTGCAGCAGTACCACATCGGTGCACTGCGCAACAACAACCAGCGCCAGTTCAAACTGCTGGGTGCAGACGTGGGCTTTGACTCCATCAACGACCGCCCGATGGCGGAAGAGCTGTCAAAACTGCTGAGCAAACAGAACGAACAAAACCTGCTGCCAAAAACCATTCTTTACTGCCTGAATCCGCGCGACAACGAAGTGCTGGGCACCATGATCGGTAACTTCCAGGGCGAAGGGATGCCAGGCAAGATGCAGTTTGGTTCCGGCTGGTGGTTCAACGATCAGAAAGACGGCATGGAGCGTCAGATGACGCAACTGGCGCAACTGGGCCTGTTGAGCCGTTTCGTGGGGATGCTGACCGACAGCCGTAGTTTCCTCTCTTATACCCGCCATGAATATTTCCGCCGCATTCTGTGCCAGATGATTGGCCGCTGGGTAGCTGCGGGGGAAGCGCCAGCCGACATCCAGCTGCTGGGCGAAATGGTGAAAAACATCTGCTTTAACAATGCGCGCGACTACTTCGCCATTGAACTGAACTAAGGCCGTTTGAGGTTGATATGCAATACATCAAGATCCATTCGCTGGATAACGTTGCCGTAGCGCTGGCGGATCTGACCGAAGGCGCGGAAGTCACCGTGGAAAACCAGACCATCACCCTGCGTCAGGCGATTGTTCGCGGGCATAAATTTGCCGTGTTCCCCATCGCGAAAGGCGAGAATGTGGTGAAGTATGGTCTGCCGATCGGTCATGCGCTGGCGGATATTGCGCCGGGTGAACATATTCATTCCCACAATACCCGCACCAATCTCAGCGATCTGGACGAGTACAGCTATCAACCTGATTTTCAGGCTGAAGAAGGGCAGGGAGAGGATCGCGATGTTCAGATCTACCGCCGTGCCAGCGGAGAAGTCGGGATCCGCAACGAACTGTGGATCCTGCCAACCGTCGGCTGCGTGAATGGGATTGCGCGTCAAATTCAGAACCGTTTTCTGAAAGAGACCAACAATGCTGAAGGTACCGACGGCGTGTTCCTGTTCAGCCACACTTATGGCTGCTCGCAGCTGGGCGACGACCACATTAACACCCGCACCATGCTGCAAAACATGGTGCGCCACCCGAATGCGGGTGCGGTGCTGGTGATTGGCCTTGGATGTGAAAACAACCAGGTCGATGCCTTCCGCGAAACGCTGGGGGATTTCGACCCTGAGCGCGTGCACTTTATGGTGTGCCAGCATCAGGACGACGAAGTGGAGGCGGGTCTCGAACAGCTGCATCAGCTGTATGAGGTGATGCGTCACGACACGCGCGAGCCGGGCAAACTGAGCGAGCTGAAGTTCGGTCTGGAGTGCGGCGGTTCCGACGGTCTGTCGGGCATCACCGCCAACCCGATGCTGGGCCGCTTCTCGGATTACATGATCACCAACGGTGGGACCACCGTGCTGACCGAAGTGCCGGAAATGTTCGGCGCAGAACGCATTCTGATGAGCCACTGCCGCGACGAAGCGACGTTTGAAAAAACCGTCACCATGGTGAACGACTTCAAACAGTATTTCATCGCGCACAATCAGCCGATTTACGAAAACCCATCACCGGGCAACAAAGCGGGCGGCATTACCACGCTCGAGGAGAAATCCCTCGGCTGTACGCAAAAAGCTGGTGCCAGCCAGGTTGTGGACGTGCTGCGCTATGGTGAACGCCTGAAAACGCACGGTCTGAATCTGCTCAGCGCGCCGGGGAACGACGCCGTCGCGACCAGTGCGCTTGCGGGCGCGGGCTGTCATATGGTGCTGTTCAGCACCGGACGCGGCACGCCGTACGGCGGTTTTGTGCCAACGGTGAAAATTGCCACCAACAGCGAGCTGGCGGCGAAGAAAAAGCATTGGATTGATTTTGACGCCGGGCAGCTGATTCACGGCAAAGCCATGCCGCAGCTGCTGAATGAGTTCATCGACACTATCGTGGAGTTTGCCAACGGCAAGCAGACCTGCAATGAGCGTAACGATTTCCGCGAGCTGGCGATTTTCAAAAGCGGCGTGACGCTGTAAGTCCATTAGCGTTAGCATAAGAAACGGCGCTTTCACTCTGAGGCGCCGTTTGTTTTTGTCTTAACAGGAAATTTTCATGACCACGTATTGGCTTGCCCAGGGCGTTGGGGTCATCGCCTTTCTGGTGGGAATCACCACCTTCATCAACCGCGACGAGCGGAAATTCAAAAAACAGCTTTCGGTCTACAGCGCCATTATCGGCGTGCATTTCTTTTTGATGGGTGCGTTTCCGGCCGGATCGAGCGCAATGCTCAACGCGGTGCGAACGCTCATCACTTTGCGCACGCGTAGCCTGTGGGTTATGGCGATTTTTATCGTCCTGACCGCCGGACTGGGGCTGGCGAAATTCCATCATCCCATCGAGCTGCTGCCGGTGGCCGGCACGCTGGTGAGCACCTGGGCGCTGTTTCGCTGTAAAGGTTTGACCATGCGCTGCGTCATCTGGTGTTCCACCTGCTGTTGGGTGATCCACAATTTCTGGCTGGGCTCGATTGGCGGAACATTGATTGAGGGGAGTTTTCTGCTGATGAACGGTCTGAACATTATCCGCTTCTGGCGGATGCAGCGGCGGGGAATCGATCCGTTTAAAGTGGAAAAAGCGGTGCAGGAAGAGAGCCCCTCCGTCCGCTGACGGAAGGGCGAGGGCGCACTTACTGCGCCTGTTGTTTCTTATCGTTCTGGTGGTTAACCCAGGCGTTAATGATCAGCGTCAGCGCCAGAATACCAAACACCACGCCCAGCGAGACGGCGATCGGGATATGGTAGAAATCGACGATCAGCATCTTGATACCGATAAACACCAGGATGATCGACAGCCCGTATTTCAGCATCGAGAAGCGCTCTGCCACACCGGCCAGCAGGAAGTACATCGCACGCAGACCGAGGATCGCAAACAGGTTTGACGTCAAGACGATGAACGGGTCGGTGGTCACCGCGAAGATAGCTGGAATACTGTCGACCGCGAAGATCACGTCGCTCAGTTCAACCAGAATCAGCACCAGCAGCAGCGGCGTGGCAAACAGCAGACCGTTCTTACGCACGAAGAAGTGCTCGTTGTCGATGGTGTCGGTCATGCGCAGATGCCCACGGATCCATTTCACCAGCGGCTTCTCGCCAATCCCCGTTTCATCCTCTTTCGCCAGCGCCATTTTCACACCGGTGAAGAGCAGGAACGCGCCGAAGACATACAGCAGCCATTCGAACTGCGTAATCAACCAGCTACCGGCAAAGATCATCACCGTACGCAGAATAATTGCGCCCAGCACGCCGTAGACCAGCACGCGACGCTGCAACGCAGCAGGCACCGCAAAATAGCTGAACAGCATCAGCCAGACAAAGACGTTATCAACGGCGAGGGCTTTTTCAATCAGATAGCCCGTGAGGAAGGCCAGCGCCTGCGGGTCGGCCACCGCGCGGCCTTCCGTTGACGCCAGATACCACCAGAACGCGGCGCAGAACAGCAGAGAGAGCGTTACCCACACCAGCGACCAGGCCGCGGCCTGTTTCATGGTCATGCCATGTGCGCCGCGACGGCCCTGTAAAAAGAGGTCGATCGCCAGCATGATGACCACCACGACTGCGAAACCGCCCCATAACATTGGAGTGCCGACAGAGTGCATAGAGATTTTTCCTTCCATAAAAACAAAAACGGCCAACGTCAGAAGACGATAGCCGTTGCGTTATTTATGCAGGGACCTCGCCTTCCGGCAAGGTCTCACTTACAACCAAAAAGAACACGTTTCGTGACTCTTTTTCGTTGCCCGGCGACCGGATGCGGTATTGCACGCATCGTAATGACGACCCACCGGCAATGAAGTTACTCCCCTTTGCAGGTAACAAAATATGTCAGGACACGGTTTTCGTCAATGCCCTTAACGATTCTATTACACAGCTTTACGCGAGCGCTGTCGTGCTCACGTCATCCGCAGGGAACACCACGCCGGTTTGACGGCGGATTTCGGTCTGCAGTTTCGCCGTCGTGCGGCTCACGGCAAGCCCTGGGTGGTTCACTTCATTGGTCTCTACCAGACGTGCGAACACCTCTGCCTCATACAGCATAGTGTTAATATGCTGAGGTTGCGTCAGCTCCTGGGCCTTACCGCCACGCGGGATAAAGCTGACTTTCTGACACTCCGAGATCTTCTCAACCACCAGTGCGCCATTTTCGCCCTGAATCTCGCTAGGCAGCACAGAATCACTGACTTTGGAGTGCTGGAGCGTGACGCTGAAATCGCCGTAATCCAGTACCACGACGCCATGAGCATCGACACCGCTATCAAGCAGGCTGGCGGTCGCGATCACGCCGTGCGGCTCGCCCCACAGGGCCACCGCAGAGGCCAGACAGTAAAAGCCAATATCCATAATCGAGCCGTTCGAGAAGGTCGGATTAAAGGTATTAGGGTTTTCGCCGTCGAGATAGCGCTGGTAGCGTGAGGAGTACTGGCAGTAATTGATAAAGGCTTTGCGCACTTTGCCAAGCTTCGGCAATGATTGCTGCAACAGCAGGAAGTTAGGCAGGCTGGCGGTTTTAAACGCTTCGAACAACACCACCTGGTTTTCCCGCGCCAGCTGAATGGCAGCTTCCACTTCCTGAATATTGGACGCCAGTGGCTTCTCGCAAATCACATGTTTTTTGTGGGCGAGGAACTGCAGCGTTTGCGGGGAGTGAAGCGAATTCGGGCTGGCGATATACACCGCGTCAATGGCATCGCTCTGCGCCATCTCCTCAAGGGAGGTAAACAGATGCTCGACAGGATAATCGTTAGCAAAAGTCTGCGCCTGTTCAAGGCTGCGGGAATAGACGGCGGTGAGTTTGAATTTGCCGGTTTCATGGGCGGCGTCGACGAACTGGCGCGTGATCCAGTTCGTGCCTATAACTGCGAAACGTATCATAAACGTTCACGTACTCCGTAACGGGGAACCTTTTGTCACTTTAGCACGCACACATGACAAAACCAGTGCGTTAACCCTCATTACTCTTTAACGATAAATGCGTAAGCCACAGGCGCGTATCAAACTCCAGCTGGTGGTATTGCGGTTCCATGTGGCAGCACAAGGCGTAGAAGGCTTTGTCGTGCTCTTTTTCTTTCAGATGCGCCAGCTCATGCACCACGATCATCCGCAAAAAAGCCTCCGGCGCATTGCGAAACACGGTGGCGACGCGGATCTCGGCTTTGGCCTTCAGCTTTCCGCCTTGTACGCGGGACACGGCGGTGTGCAAACCCAGCGCGTTTTTCAGCACGTGGATCTTGTTGTCATACATCACTTTATTGATGGGCGGGGCGTTACGCAGAAACTGACTTTTCAGATCCTGGGTGTACTGCCAAAGTGCTTTATCCGTCGCGAAGCTGTGTGTTCCTGGATAACGTTTTTCAAGAACGCTGCCCAGGCGCTGTTCGGCAATTAAGGTGCGGACCTGGGAAAGTAAATTCTCCGGATAGCCCTGGAGATAACTAAGATTGCTCATCAACGCTCCACCTGAATAATAAAAAGGGTATACTCACGCACCCTTTTCAGGGATAACGCCAAATTTTACCACTCAGGAGGGCCGATGAGCCACTTAGACAACGGTTTCCGTTCACTCAATCTTAAACGTTTCCCGGAAACGGACGACGTTAACCCGCTTCAGGCGTGGGAAGCGGCGGATGAATATCTGCTGCAACAGTTGGATGACACTGAAATTGTCGGCCCGGTTCTGATCCTGAATGACACCTTTGGTGCGCTGGGTTGCGCGCTGGCCGAACACACGCCTTACAGCATCGGCGATTCCTATTTGAGCGAGCTTGCGACACGTGAAAACCTGCGTCACAACGAGATTGCGGAATCGAGCGTTAAGTTCCTCGACAGCACGGCGGAGTACCCGCAAGCACCGGGCGTTGTGCTGATCAAGATCCCTAAAACGTTGGCGCTGCTTGAGCAGCAGCTGCGCGCGCTGCGTCATGTGGTGACACCGGAAACGCGGATTATTGCGGGCGCCAAAGCGCGTGATATTCATAACTCGACTCTTGAGCTGTTCGAAAAGGTTCTGGGTCCTACCACGACGACGCTGGCGTGGAAAAAAGCCCGTCTGATTAACTGCACATTCAGCAATCCTGAGCTAAAAGACGCGCCAGAAACCCTGAGCTGGAAGCTGGAAGGAACCAACTGGACCATTCACAACCATGCGAACGTCTTCTCGCGCACGGGGCTGGATATCGGCGCTCGCTTCTTCCTGGAACATCTGCCGGACAATCTGGAAGGCGAAATTGTCGATCTCGGCTGTGGTAACGGCGTTGTCGGCCTGACCCTGCTTGAGAAAAACCCGGAAGCCAGCGTGATCTTCACCGATGAATCGCCGATGGCCGTGGCCTCAAGCCGCCTGAATGTTGAAACCAACATGCCGGAAGCGTTGGATCGCTGCGAGTTTATGATCAACAACGCGCTGTCGGGCGTAGAGCCATTCCGCTTTAACGCAGTGGTGTGTAACCCGCCGTTCCACCAGAAACATGCCCTCACTGATAACGTGGCCTGGGAAATGTTCCACCACGCGCGTCGCTGCCTGAAAATTAACGGTGAGCTGTACATCGTGGCGAACCGCCACCTCGACTACTTCCACAAGCTGAAGAAGATCTTCGGTAACTGCTCTACGGTCGCCACCAATAACAAATTTGTGGTGCTGAAAGCCGTGAAACTGGGGCGTCGTCGCTAAGCTGGCTCTGCTGCGACGGTTATGCCCGGTAGCGCTATGTTTACCGGGCGTACATTACCTAGATTTCCAGCGCCAGACGGGTTCCCTGCGCAATCGCGCGCCGGGCGTCCAGCTCCATCGCCACATCGCACCCGCCAATCAAATGCACCGTTTTTCCGGCCTCGCGCAGCGGATCGGCCAGATCGCGTTTCGGCTCCTGCCCGGCACATAAAATCACATGATCCACGCGTAGCACCTGCGGTTCACCGGCAAGGGTGATATGCAGCCCTTCATCGTCGATCTTCTGATAACTCACCGCCGGGATCATCTTCACGCCGCGAGAAAGCAGCGTCGCGCGATGGATCCAGCCGGTGGTTTTCCCCAGCCCATCGCCCGGTTTGCTGGCTTTACGCTGGAGCATCACAATCTGGCGCGGGCTTTTCGGCAGCTGCGGCCCTTCCGGTCGCAGGCCGCCGGACTGTTTCAGGCTGGTGTCGATACCCCATTCCACGCAAAACTCGGCGATGTTCTGGCTGGTCGCTTCGCCCGGCTGGCTTAAATACATGGCCGTATCAAAGCCGATGCCGCCGCAGCCGATAATTGCCACTCGTTCGCCGACCGGAACTTTGTCGCGCAGGACGTCGAGATAACTCAACACTTTTGGATGATCGACCCCTTCGATCGCGGGTGTGCGTGGGGCGATCCCGCTGGCGAGGATCACTTCGTCAAACGCCGCCAGATCCTCCGCGCGGACAAACTGATTAAGCCGCAGATCCACTCCCGTCAGGGCGATCATTCGGCGGTAATAGCGCAGGGTTTCGTAAAACTCCTCTTTGCCGGGGATCTGTTTGGCGATATTAAACTGCCCGCCAATCTCCGCCAGCGCGTCAAACAGCGTCACCGAATGGCCGCGCGACGCGGCATTTACCGCGAATGCCAGTCCCGCAGGGCCTGCGCCGACCACGGCCAGTCGTTTGGTTTTCACCGCAGGCACAATCGGCATTTTGGTTTCATGACAGGCGCGCGGATTGACGAGGCACGAGGTGACTTTACCGACGAAGATCTGATCCAGGCACGCCTGGTTACAGCCGATACAGGTATTGATCTCATCCGCGCGGCCGCTCTGCGCTTTGGAAAGCAGCTCGGCATCGGCGAGAAACGGACGCGCCATCGACACCATATCCGCATCGCCTTTTGCCAGCACATCATCTGCAACCTGCGGATCGTTAATACGGTTGGTGGTGACCAGCGGGATCGACACCTTGCCCTTCAGTTTGCGCGTTACCCAGCTAAACGCTGCGCGCGGGACCGGCGTGGCAATCGTAGGGATACGCGCCTCGTGCCAGCCGATGCCAGTATTGATGATGGTCGCGCCAGCCGCTTCGATGGCCTGCGCCAGCTGGAGGGTCTCCTCGAACGTGCCACCGCCTTCGACCAGATCGAGCATCGACAGGCGGAACACGATAATAAAATCAGCCCCGGCGCGCTCGCGCACGGCGCGTACCACCTCCACGGCAAACCGCATCCGGCGCGGATAATCGCCGCCCCATTCGTCGTCGCGCTGGTTCGTGCGGGCGGCCAGAAACTCGTTAATCAGATAGCCTTCGGAGCCCATGATCTCTACGCCGTCGTAGCCTGCTTCACGCGCCAGCGCGGCGCAGCGGGCGAAGTCATCGATCAAGGCGAGGATCTCTTCGCGGGTGAGGGCGTGCGGCTTAAAGCGGTTAATCGGCGCCTGTATGGCGGAAGGGGCCACCAGATGCGGCTGATAACTGTAGCGCCCGGTGTGCAGGATCTGCAGGGCGATTTTACCGCCCTCTTTATGCACCGCATCGGTGACAAGCCGGTGATGGGGCAACTGGCTGGCATCGTTCAACACCGCACCGCCTTCCATGCCAACACCCGAGGGGGCAGGAGCGACACCGCCGGTGACAATCAGCGCCACGCCGTGACGCGCACGTTCGGCGTAAAACGCCGCCAGACGCTCTGCGCCGTCAGGATGCTCCTCCAGACCGGTATGCATAGAGCCCATCAACACGCGGTTTTTGAGCGTAGTAAACCCCAGATCGAGGGGGGCAAAAAGCGACGGATAGCGGCTCATAATCTCTTCCAGTGTAAAATTATTGTTATGTGGTCGGATGAGTTACTAATTTAGCCACTCGCGGGCAAAAGAGGAAAAGAGGTGTGTGATGATTGTGATGGGATTCAAAGATTAGGAGTGCTGTCACGCATTCGGAAGTATTGTAACAACATACAAATGCACATTAAGAATGTGAGATTGGGTACTTTTTTTTTAGAAAAACGTGATTAAATGCACTTCATGTAATGGTGATAACTTATTGTTATTCAAGGAGGAAATCATAATGGAGTATCCATCAAAATTCTCAATAGATTGTCCCTGTACTCTGTTTAAAACGATTAACCCATTTAATGATTATTCTGCGGATGATATGCAATGTGGGGATATGAATGAGCAGCAGTTAAGATCACTTGGGTTGCACGATATCTCAGGCCAGGTGGACCCCTATCGGCTAATTTGCTACGACGTTCCGAACGTTCCAACGATATTTGGTGGGTACACTACCCCCTCCGATGGAAGAAAAGTGTCTCATGAAGAATGCGTAAATATTTTATTCAATGAAATGACTGAACTTTCAAATGAATTTTCGCGCATAGGAAAATATCAGCATCTAATTGAAGAGATGATCTCTCATTTTAGATATGGTGATGGAAAACCTTTTTATAGCACATCTCTTAATGTTGCGTTCGAAAACCGTGTGAATGACCCAAAACCTAACAGTTCAATATCAATAATAAAGAGCACCATTGAGGATAAAAATGGTGCTGATTTTTTCTGGAATGCATATGCACCACTCGAGGATAGTATTGCATTAGCACTTCATGATTCAATGTTACCAAAATTCAATCAAGTGCAAGACAACATTAATGGTCTTGGAATAACGGTGCATGATATCCATGCTCAGAAGATAACGCTTCTATCCATTGAAAAATATGCAATAGGATGGGAGGCTGAAATTCTCTTTGAGTCACAGGACCACTTTGGTCTCGATTGTACTGATATTAAAAGTGAATTTTATAGCCAGTTCCGATTTTTTCGCATCTGGTTCTTTCTTCAACGGCACAAAGATTTCGCCTTTCGACCTTTCTTTACGAATTTTTCAGCGTTTGCAAGAATTGGAAGTTATCAATGAAAAACAAAAAAAAACGATTTATTGGCATTTTTATTATTATTGCAATGTGTAACCTTTGGTCGCTTCGACCAGTTAAAATATTACATGTTTATTCTGACTTCAATTCTTCTGTCTTCGTTGTAGTTGATCATTTGCCATGGACTGACAGTGATAAAATTGGTTGGTTTTTATCACGAAGGGAAAAATTAATGAATGATTATCCCTTAATCGATGGTATTCCTCATTCTTATTATATTATGGATGTAGGAGAAGGGTTTACAAATTATAAAGAGAACCCGAAGGAAGATCTGTTGTGTTTTTCAATGGGAAAGAATGAGCATAATTGTATTATTAAAAATTATCCGATGGTTATGAGTGAACGGCCCTATGAAAATATTCATTTTCAGATATCTTCTGAATGGACAGTTTATAATTATGAATTAACTCCAGAAGGCAAAATTCAATATAGCCATAGAGAGAGGTAGGCCGGATAAGCGCATCGCCATCCGGCCCGTTTTTATGGTGCAACAGCCCGCACAAGCCCCGGGGCCTGCCACATCGACGTGGTCAGCCCGCTGTCGACCAGCCCTAGCTGGTCGGCGTACACCGCCTGCCATTTCTGCATCATGCCGTCGTACAGTTCGCGGTGTTCTGGGTTGGGGGTAAATTCCCGGCTCCAGCGCACCAGTTTTTCCCCCGTCGAAGCCATATCGGCATACAACCCGGCACCGGTGCCTGCTGCAATGGCGCAGCCCAGCGCAGTCGCCTCTTTGACTTCCGGCACGCGCACCGGCAGTCCGGTGACGTCGCTTAAAATCTGACTCCAGAGCGCGCCTTTTGCGCCGCCGCCTGCAAACACCAGGCTCTCAAACGTTACCCCGGAAAAGTGCGAAATCTGCGCCAGATTACAGGCGGAGACAATCGCCGCATTCTCTTCCAGCGCGCGGAACAGCGTGGCTTTATTGCATTTTTCCGGATCGATGGAGAGATTAATAAACGACGGTGCGGCGTGGTACCACTGCTTAAAATGCATCGCATCGGAAAAGATCGGCATCACGCCGTGCGATCCCGCCGGAACACGGGCTGCCATCTCTTCAAGCAGGGCGTAAGTGTCCATCCCCATCCGCTCGGCAATGAGTTTCTCTTCAGCGCAAAACGCGTCGCGGAACCAGCGCATCGTCAGCCCGGTGAAGAAGCTAATGGATTCCGCCTGCACCATACCGGGTATCACGTGCGGATTAACGCGAATATTCATCTCCGGATCGGTACGCACCTGCGGCAAATTCACCACCTGCTGCCAGAACGTTCCGCCCAGCACCGCGGTTTGCCCGGCGCGGACCACGCCCAGCCCCAGACAGCCCAGTTGCACGTCGCCACCGCCCATTACCACCGGCGTGCCTTCGCGCAGCCCACTCTGTTGCGCCGCTTCACGGGTCACCGCTCCCAGCACCGTGCCCGTCTCTTTGACAGGGGAGAGAATATCGGCCCGCAGCCCGGCCATATCCAGCAGAGCAGGGCGCCAGTCGCGGCTGAAGAGATCAAGCATCCCGGTAGTGCCTGCATTGGAAGGATCCACCGCCAGCTCGCCCGAAAGCTTCGCCGCCAGCCAGTCGCTGATCATGGTGATGGTCGCCGCCTTGCGATAGATATCCGGACGATGGTGCGCCAGCCACAGCAGACGCGGCATGGCGCTCAGGGCCAGCGTCTGGCCGGAGACGTCATACACTTCGGATTCAAAACGGTAGTCGTGGATCTCTTTGAGTTCAGCCACTTCCCGGCTGGCGCGGGCATCGACGTTAGCGCAGGCCCAGATGGCATCGCCGTTGCGGTCATACAGCACGATCCCCTCGCGCATCGAACAGCAGGCGACAGACTGAATATCCGCTGCGCTCAGGTGCGCGCGCTCCAGCGCCTGGTGAATGCACTGGCAGGCCAGCCGCCAGTTGGTGTCGAGATCGAACTCCATCGAGCCTGGCACGTTCTCCACGCTCAGGTGTTTCCACTCCGCCTGGCCGACGGCGACCTGGTTGCCCTGCAAATCAAATACAACGGCGCGAACGCTTCCCGTCCCTGCATCTAACGCTAAAAGGTAACTCATGAGCTTGCCTCGTGTTGGCACGGGGCAAGTGGCTTATTTCGCCAGGGCAAGCACCGCGCGGGCTGTCGTCTCTTCCGTCACCAGGCCATTAATAAGGCGACCTTTCAGTGCGGCGTAAATCGCATCTGCTTTCTCTTCCCCTCCGGCCACGCCGACGATGGTTGGCAACTGCGCCAGTTCCTCGAGCGTGACGCCGAGCAATTCCTGATGAATCTCCAGGTCGGGCACCCGTTCGCCTGCGGCATTGAGGAAATAGCCGAGGATGTCGCCGACCGCACCTTTGCGCGCATACATGAGCTGCTCGCCTTCGCTGATATAGCCCGAGCGCAAAATGGTGGCGTCACGGCGCTGATTCACGGAGCCAATACCCACCACGGCGGCGTCGGCGGCGGTGGCGGCGAGGATCACGTCCCGCACGCTGGCTTCGCGTTTTAAAATGCCGGCAACGTCTGCCGATGAAACCCGCAGCGGGGCCGGGATCATGCTGATGCTACAGGCCGCATCCAACTGACCGATGCCGGTCATATAAGGACCCACGCCGCCGGAAAGTGTCACCAGCCGCACCTGCTGTGAGCTAATAAAGCCGCTTAAGTGCTGAATGCAGCTCATGGTTGCTTCACCAAATCCCACCGCCAGCAGCTGTCCCGGTTCCAGTAACCCCATCAGCGACTGCGCTGCGCCAATCCCCAGCCGCACGTTCATCGGCGCAGTATTCAGGGCTGGCACCACGCGAACCATTTTCAGGTTAAAGCGCTGCTGCAGCTCAGTCTCCAGCGCCAGACACCCCTCATAGCGGGAATTTATCTGTACGCGGATCACCCCGGATTGACGCCCTTTTTCCAGTAAACGGGAGATCTTCAGGCGCGGCAGCCCTAAGCGCTCGCCAATATCGTTCTGCGTCAGGCCGTCGTGGTAGTAACACCACGCCACCCTGGCGACCAGTTCTTCCTCTGCCAGCGCCAGCCCGGCAAACCGACTCTCTTCGGCAGTGCGTTTATCGCCCATATTTGAACTCTTATAAAAATTTAGATCATATGTTCGCTCAGACGCGGGCAGAAAGTGTGAGCCACGCGGCAAAACGGATCTTTAAAGAAACAACGCAGAGTTATCAGGATCTGAATCGATAAAACTGTGATCCCTGCACGGTTGTAAATATAGTTCACCGTCTACGCTTTTGAACATTATTAAATCAAAAAATCATTTGTTCAATAGCGGAGCGATGATGACAGTCCTGATCGAAGCGCGTGATATCCACAAGCAGTTCTCCGGCGTACCGGTGCTGAAAGGCATTGATTTCACGCTGCTATCCGGTCAGGTCCATGCTCTGATGGGCGGCAACGGCGCGGGAAAATCGACGCTGATGAAAATTATCGCTGGGGTGGAAACGCCCGACGGCGGTGAACTTTATGTTGAAGGCAAGCCATTTGCGCGCCTCAAGCCCGGCCAGGCACACCAGCTGGGGATCTACCTGGTGCCGCAGGAGCCGATGCTGTTTCCCAATCTCACCGTGCGCGAAAACATCCTCTTTCGTCTGCCGCGCGGAACGCAACACGAAAAACGCCTCGCCGATAAACTCCAGCAGCTGCAGTGTCAGCTGAATCTCGACGCCGCTGCCAGCACCCTCGAAGTGGCGGATCAGCAGATGGTGGAGATCCTGCGCGGATTAATGCGCGAGGCGAAGATCCTGATCCTCGATGAACCGACCGCCTCACTCACGCCGGGGGAAACGGAACGCCTGTTCCGCCAGATCCGCGCATTGCAGGATCTCGGGGTCGGCATCGTGTTTATCTCTCATAAATTGCCGGAGATCCGCCAGCTCGCCAGCCACATCTCGGTGATGCGTGACGGGGCGGTAGTGCTGAGCGGCGAAACCTCGGCCTATGACGACAGCGCCTTAATCGCCGCCATGACGCCGGTCAGCCGCGAGCACGCCTTAAGCGATACGCAAAAACTGTGGCTGGCGCTGCCGGGCAATCGCCGCACGCAGGCGCAGGATTTCCCGGTGCTGCGGGTGGAAGATCTGACGGGCGAAGGCTTTATCGATCTCAATGTCGAGATCTACGCCGGAGAGATCGTCGGCCTCGCCGGGCTGGTGGGCTCCGGGCGCACCGAGTTTGCGGAGACGCTCTACGGGCTGCGGCCTGCACGCGGCGGGCGGATCTGGCTGGAGAACCAGGAGATCGGCGGCGATTCCGTCCTGTCGCGTCTCGCCAAAGGGCTGGTCTATCTCCCGGAGGACAGGCAGGTTTCCGGATTGTTTCTCGATGCGCCGATCCGCTGGAACACCGTGGCGCTGAATGAGCCGTCCCTCTGGCAGCAGCGCAAGCGCGAAGCGGCGGTGGTGGAGCGTTACCACCGGGCGCTTGGGATCAAGCTCAACCACCCGGATCAAACTGTGCGCACGCTCTCCGGCGGCAATCAGCAGAAGGTGCTGCTGGCCCGCTGTCTGGAAGCCAATCCGCTGCTGCTGATCGTGGATGAGCCGACGCGCGGCGTCGATGTTTCGGCGCGCGCGGACATCTACCAGTTGATCAAAAGCGTGGCGGCGCAGAACGTGGCGGTGCTGATGATCTCCAGCGATCTCGATGAATTTCCGGGTCTCGCCGACCGCGTGCTGGTGATGCATCAGGGCGTGCTCAGCGGTGAACTGCCGCGCCACGCCGTCAGCCTCGATCGGATGATGGCGCTGGCCTTTGGAGGACAATCATGAAGACGTTACTGAAGAACCGCGAGCTGAGCGCCTTTCTCGCCATTCTGGCGCTGTTCGGCGTGCTGGTGGCGCTTAATCCGGCGTATTTGAGCTTTCAGACGCTGGGGATGATTTTCGCCAGTTCGCAAATCCTGATCCTGCTGGCCCTCGGCGCGACGCTGGTGATGCTGACGCGCAACATTGATGTGTCGGTTGGCTCGACGGTCGGGCTATGTGCGATCGCCGTCGGCGTGGCGCTTAACAACGGCTACAGCCTGCCGGTGTCGATGCTTTTTGCGGTCGCCATTGGCGCGCTGGCCGGGGCCTTTAACGGCCTGCTGGTGGTTGGGCTGCGTATTCCGGCGATTGTCGCCACTCTCGGCACGCTGGGGCTATATCGCGGGGCGATGCTGCTGTGGACCGGCGGGAAGTGGATCGAAGGATTACCGTCGAGCCTGAAAGCCCTGTCGGAACCTGTCGCCGTCGGTGTTTCGCCGCTGGGTATGGTGGTGCTGTTTCTGGCGCTGATTGGCGCGTGGACGTTGTCGCGCACCGCGTCTGGCCGTGATTTTTACGCCGTGGGCGATAACCTGGCCGCCGCGCGTCAGCTCGGCGTGGCGGTGAACCGCACCCGGATGATCGCGTTTACCCTCAATGGCGTGCTGGCCGCCTGCGCCGGGATCGTCTTTGCGTCGCAGATCGGTTTTGTGCCGAATCAGACCGGCAGCGGGCTGGAGATGAAAGCCATCGCCGCCTGCGTGCTGGGCGGAATCTCCCTTCTCGGCGGAACCGGCACCCTGATTGGCGCGTTTCTCGGCGCCTTCTTCCTCACGCAAATCGACACCGTGCTGGTGCTGTTCAAGCTCCCGGCCTGGTGGAATGACTTTATCGCCGGGCTGGTCTTGCTCGGTGTGCTGGTCCTCGACGGGCGTCTGCGTCAGGCGCTGGCGCGTCATCAGCGCGCGCTGAAGTACAGCCGTTTCCAGCCCGGCAACAAAGGGGGAAAGCACGTCACCCCGTTTCCGAAACGCAAAAAAGAGGTAGCGTAAATGAAGCTTAACTGGGAAAGCGCGCTGCTGATTTTACTGGTGCTGGAGATCCTGCTGTTCGGGGCCATCAACCCGCGGATGCTGGATATCAACATGCTGCTGTTCAGCACCAGCGATTTCATCTGCATCGGTATTGTGGCGCTGCCGCTGACGCTGGTGATCATCAGCGGCGGGATTGATATTTCGCTCGGATCGACCATTGGGCTGTGCGCGATTGCGCTGGGCGTGATGATGCAGGCCGGCTGGCCCATGACGCTGGCGATACCGCTCACGCTGGTGCTCGGCCTGCTGTGTGGCCTGTTTAACGCGGCGCTGATCCACTACACCGGCATCAGCCCGCTGGTGATTACCCTCGGCACGCTCTACCTCTACGGCGGCGGGGCGCTGCTGCTCTCCGGCATGGCGGGCGCGACCGGCTACGAGGGCATCGGCGGCTTCCCGGACAGCTTTACCGCCTTCGCCAATCTGACGCTGTTCGGCCTGCCGATCCCGCTGGTGTTGTTCGCGGGGATTACCTTCTTCTTCTGGCTGATCACCCATCGCGGGCGCTTTGGTCGGCATCTGTTTTTGATTGGGCAAAACCCGCGCGCGGCGCGCTACGCCGCCCTGTCGGTGAACGGGATGCCGTATGCGTTGTACGGGCTGGTGGGCGTGGCCTCGGCGATCGCCGCGCTGGTGATGGTCTCCTATTTCGGCTCGGCGCGCTCCGATCTGGGGCGTGATTTGCTGATGCCCGCGCTCACGGCGGCGGTGCTCGGTGGGGCGAATATTTATGGCGGTTCAGGTTCGGTTGTGGGTACAGCGCTGGCGGCATTGCTGGTGGGGTATCTGCAACAGGGTTTACAGATGGTCGGCATCCCCAACCAGGTGTCGAGCGCGCTGTCAGGGGCGCTGTTGGTTGTGGTGGTGATGGGACGTTCGCTGAGTCTGCACCGTGAATGGCTGCGCACTCTTCTCACAAAACATACCCGGAGCGTAAGATGAAAACAAAACTGATAGTCCTGGCGATGGCGTTAAGCTTTGCCTCGGCGCAGGCCGCCGAACGGATTGCGTTCATTCCTAAACTGGTGGGCGTCGGCTTCTTTACCAGCGGTGGGAACGGCGCAAAAGAGGCGGGTAAAGATTTGGGCGTGGATGTCACCTACGATGGCCCGACCGAACCGAGCGTCTCCGGCCAGGTGCAGCTCATCAACAACTTCGTCAACCAGGGCTTCAACGCCATTATCGTCTCCGCCGTATCGCCGGACGGACTCTGCCCGGCGCTGAAACGCGCGATGCAGCGCGGCGTGAAAGTGCTGACCTGGGATTCCGACACCAAACCCGAATGCCGCAGCATCTATATCAACCAGGGTACGCCGGAGCAGCTCGGCAGCCTGCTGGTGGATATGGCCGGAAAACAAGTAACGAAGCCGGACGCCAAAGTCGCGTTCTTCTACTCCAGCCCAACCGTGACGGACCAGAACCAGTGGGTGAAAGAGGCGAAGGCCAAAATCGAGAAAGACCACCCGCAGTGGCAAATCGTCACCACCCAGTTTGGCTATAACGACGCGACCAAATCCCTGCAAACCGCCGAGGGGATCTTAAAAGCCTACCCGGATCTGGATGCGATCATCGCGCCGGACGCTAACGCGCTGCCAGCGGCGGCGCAGGCGGCGGAGAATCTCAAGCGCGAAGGGGTGGCGATTGTCGGTTTTAGTACGCCGAACGTTATGCGTCCGTACGTCGAGCGCGGCACGGTAAAAGCCTTCGGCCTGTGGGATGTGGTCCAGCAGGGCAAAATTGCGGTCAATGTCGCCGATCATTTGCTGAAAAAAGGCGATCTTAACGTGGGCGACAGCGTGGATGTCAAAGGCATCGGCGTGCTGAAAGTCGAGCCTAACAGCGTGCAGGGTTATCAGTATGAGGCGAAGGGGAATGGCATCGTGCTGCTGCCGGAGCGCGTGGTGTTCACCAAAGAGAACATTGATAAATACGACTTCTGACGGGGGAAAACATGGCTGATTTAGATGACATCAAAGACGGAAAAGATTTCGGCATCGGCACGCCGCAGCAGAACGTGCCCTTTACCCTGAAGGGCTGCGGCGCGCTGGACTGGGGGATGCAATCCCGGCTTGCGCGCATCTTCAACCCGAAAAGCAACCGCACCGTGATGCTCGCCTTCGACCACGGCTATTTCCAGGGACCGACCACCGGGCTTGAGCGTATCGACCTGTCGATTGCTCCGCTGTTTGCCGAAACCGACGTGCTGATGTGTACCCGTGGGATTTTGCGAAGCACCGTTCCGCCAGCCACCAACAAACCGGTGGTGCTGCGCGCGTCGGGCGGTAACTCGATTCTGGGCGAGCTGTCAAACGAGTGCGTGGCGGTGGCAATGGAAGACGCGCTGCGCCTGAACGTCTGCGCGGTGGCGGCGCAGGTGTATATCGGCAGCGAGTTTGAGCACCAGTCCATCAACAACATTATCAAGCTGGTGGATGCGGGCAATCGCTACGGCATTCCGACCCTGGCAGTGACCGGCGTCGGGAAAGAGATGGCCCGCGATGCGCGCTATTTCTCGCTCGCCAGCCGTATTGCCGCCGAAATTGGCGCGCAGTTCGTCAAAACCTATTTCGTGGAAGAGGGCTTCGAAAAAGTCACCGCCAGCTGTCCGGTACCGATTGTGATCGCCGGGGGTAAAAAGCTGCCCGAACACGAAGCGCTGGAGATGTGTTTCCGCGCCATCGATCAGGGGGCGTCAGGCGTGGATATGGGGCGCAACATCTTCCAGTCCAGCGCGCCGCTGGCGATGCTGAAGGCAGTGAAGAAAGTAGTTCACGAGAACATGAGCGCCCGCGAGGCGTTCCAGTTCTGGCAGGAAGAGAAACAGGGAGAGGTGAAATGAATGTGACGTTAGTGGAAATCAATATTAAACCGGAGCGCGTGGATGAGTTTCTGGAGGTGTTTCGCGCCAATCATGAGGGCGCAATTCAGGAGCCGGGAAATCTGCGTTTTGACGTGCTGCAGGACCCACGCGTCAAAACCCGGTTCTTTATCTACGAAGCTTACAAAGACGAAGAGGCGGTGCTGGCACATAAGAAAACGCCGCACTATCTGGCCTGCGTGGAGAAACTCGAAGCGCTGATGTCGGAGCCGAGGAAGAAGCGGAGCTTTGTCGGGTTAATGCCGGCGTAAAAATCGCCGGAGGCACTGCGATTTACCCGGCCTACCGATTGCGTAGGCCGGATAAGTGCAGCGCTATCCGGCGAGAGAGTGGTCGTTACGCCTCTTCCACACTCACCCTCATTGCCGCCAGCGCCTTGCGGGCCGCTTTTAATACGGCTTCGCACTGCTCAATGGTCAGCGTCAGCGGGGGTTCGATACGGATGGTTTTCGAGTTGTTCAACGTCCCGGCCACCAACACGCGCTGGCGGAACATCTCGCTTGCGAAGTTGTAGCCGATTTCGTTATCCACAAACTCGATGGCCATCAGCATCCCTTTGCCGCGTGCATCCTGCACCAGATCCGGGTATTCACGCCCTAACTGCAGGAAACCGTCCAGCAACATATCGCCTTTCTGCTCCGCCTGCGCGGGCAGGTTCTGCTCCAGCAGCACGTTGATGGTGGCCAGCGCGGCCGCACAGGCCAGCGGGTTACCGCCAAAGGTGGTGGTATGCAGGAACGGATTATCGAACAGTACCGAGAACACCTCTTCGGTGGCAACGGTGGCACCAATCGGCATCACGCCGCCGCCGAGGGCTTTCGCCAGGCACAGGATGTCCGGCTGCACGTTCTCATGCTCGCAGGCAAACATCTTGCCGGTGCGCCCCATTCCGGTCTGCACTTCATCCAGAATCAGCAGCGCGCCAAACTCGTCGCACAGCTTACGTACCGCAGGCAGATAGCCCTGCGGTGGCAGGATCACTCCGCCTTCGCCCTGAATCGGCTCGAGGATCACCGCAGCCACGTCGTCGCCGGTTTTACGGCACTCGGAGAGCACGGTACGCATCGCGTTGATATCACCGAACGGCACGTGGCGGAAGCCCGGCAGCAGCGGCATAAAGGGTTTGCGGAACGTCGATTTTGCCGTTGCTGACAGTGCGCCCAGCGACTTGCCGTGGAACGCGCCCGTGGTCGCGATAAAGGTAAATTTCCCGCGCGGTGACTGGTACGCTTTGGCGAGTTTCAGCGCCGCTTCGACCGACTCCGTGCCGCTATTGCAGAAGAAGCTGTATTTCAGCTTGCCGGGCGTTAATGCTGCCAGCGTTTTCGCAAGCATGGCGCGAAGCGGGTCGAGCAGCTCCTGGCTGTGAAGGGGTTGTTTCTCGAGTTGATTCTGTACGGCGGAAACCACAGTTGGATTACGGTGCCCCACGTTGAAAATTCCAAAACCACCCAGGCAATCTATAAACTCCTGTCCCTGGGTGTCGACAAGCGTATTCAGACTTCCCGCTTGCCACTCTACGGCTCCGTAATCCCCGCCAGCGGTAACAGATTTTCGGTACTCTAAAAATCCCGGATTCACATGTTCTTTAAAGTAATCAATCACCTCTCGATTAAGTTGTTTCATCTCCTCATGGTCAAGCGTTCGCTTTTCGATGAGATTCAGTGCGTGCGCGGTACAGGCGAGAGCCGAGGCGCTGGAAGGTAACCTGTTCAAAATGAGCTCCGGGGGATCGCGTATCACATGATACTGAATTAATTATTGCAGGGATTACGCCACTTCCCGTGACTTAACGAAAATCGGGATAAATGCCAGGTCAACATAATGTTGTGCAAAATTTAATCGTGCCGGAAGAAAAGATACGCGCTTTGCCGCTGGGCTATCTGGCCTGGCGAGTGCTCTGGAATTCGTCTATTGCACCCTTGTAGTGCAAGGTTTGCCACTTAAGGAGGCGTTAACTGGTGGGTCTTTGTGGGTAATTTCTTCGTGAAAGTATTTGAAATCAATCAATTAGAAATGCGTACAAAAAGTGCGGTTTAACTGCAATTTGCGATCTCGATCGGATTTAACAACTAAAGATAAATTATTTACCGCCGAAAAAAGATAAACCCACAAAATTAACATTCAAATAACCTGCAAGGGATGCCCATCATGTCCGCTCAACCGTATGTCACTCAGAATGAATATCCTCTGAACGACGATACCACCCTCATGTCCACCACCGATCTCCACAGCCACATGACCCACACCAACGACACCTTCGTGAAAGTGAGTGGGTACCAACTGGATGAACTGCTGGGCCAGCCGCATAACCTGGTGCGCCACCCGGATATGCCTAAAGCGGCCTTTGCCGATATGTGGTACACGCTGAAACAGGGCGAGCCGTGGAGTGGAATTGTGAAAAACCGCCGTAAGAATGGCGACCACTACTGGGTGCGCGCCAACGCCGTGCCGATGGTGCGCGGCGGAGAGGTGAAGGGCTACATGTCGATTCGCACCCGAGCCACGGCGGAGGAGATCGCCGCAGTCGAACCGCTGTATAAAGCCCTGAACGAAGGGCGCTGCAATAAACGTGTACATAAAGGGCTGGTGGTGAGTAAGGGCTGGCGCGGGAAATTACCGGCGATGCCGCTGCGCTGGCGGGTGCGTGGCGTGATGGCAGGTTTGTTTGTGGCACTGGCTGCCACGCTTACTGTCACCCATGCGAGCTGGGCGGCACTGGGCGCGAGCGCGCTGGTGATGCTGCTGGGCACTCTCCTGTTCGAGCAGCAAATCGTGCGCCCGGTAGAGAATGTGGCGCGTCAGGCGCTAAAAGTGGCGACCGGCGAGCGTAACAGCGTTGACCATCTGAACCGCAGCGACGAGCTGGGGCTGACCCTGCGCGCGGTCGGACAGCTGGGGCTGATGTGCCGCTGGCTGATCAATGATGTATCCAGCCAGGTGGTAAGTGTGCGCGATGGCAGCGACCGACTGGCGAAGGGCAATGAAGATCTCAACGATCGCACCCGCCAGACGGTAGAGAATGTGCAGCAGACCGTGACGACGATGAATCAGATGGCGGCGTCGGTGCAGAGCAACTCTGAAACTGCCGCCGCGGCCGATAAACTCTCGATAGTGGCGAGCGACGCGGCAGCGGAAGGGGGCCACGCGATGCAGACCGTGGTGAAAACTATGGATGACATCGCCGACAGCACCCAACGTATCGGCTCCATCACCAAGCTTATCAACGATATTGCCTTCCAGACCAATATCCTGGCGCTGAATGCGGCGGTTGAAGCGGCGCGTGCGGGCGAGCAGGGTAAAGGCTTTGCCGTGGTGGCCGGAGAGGTGCGTCATCTGGCTAGCCGCAGCGCCAGCGCCGCCAACGATATTCGCAAGCTGATTGATGCCAGCGCCAGCAAGGTACAGTCGGGCTCCGATCAGGTTCACGCCGCCGGGCGCACCATGGATGACATCGTGGAGCAGGTGCAAAACGTGACGCGCCTGATTGCTCAGATCAGCCACTCGACCTCCGAGCAGGCGAGCGGTCTGTCTGATCTGACCCGTGCGGTAGCCGAACTGGATGACATCACACAGAAAAACGCCGATCTGGTGGAAGAGAGCGCCCGCGTCTCGGCGATGGTGAAGCACCGCGCCGGACGTCTGGAAGATGCGGTCACGGTTCTTCATTGATTCAGTAACGTTCAAGAAAAAGCCCGCTTGTTTCAGCTGAAATAAGCGGGCTTTTTTATTCCCGGCGTTGTAATTATATTTGCGCTGAAATGTTAATTTTATATTAAATAACTAAAGTAATTGGCTCAGTTATTTATCCCCACCTAACTCAATTTACCCCAACGCTATTTCAAAAACCGCCTGTCTGACGGTTAAGTAACGATCGATGGCGCGTTATTAATAGATTCAGCCTATCCATTGCAGTGGTTATGAAATATAAAAACGATCAAAGTCATAAAGTTAGCGTGAAAGTTACCGATAACGCTGATCGTCTGAGAAATAATCACATCGATGGAGTATATATGTTCTTACATGACGTAAAGATCGGCACAAAATTATTTCTGGCCTTTGGATTCTTAATTGTTCTGATGGTGGTGAGTGCCAGCCTGTCGCTCCTGAGCCTTAATCGGGCAAATAACGGGATGCAAACCATCATTACCCACGACTACCCGACGACGGTAAAAGCCAATCAGTTGATTGATAACTTCCAGGAATTTGTTAGCACCCAACAGCTCATGCTGCTGGATGAGCAGGGCAAGTATGCCGCCCAGTCGCAGCAGCGGCTGAAAGCGATCAGCGAACAGATTACTGTCATTCTGACTGACCTGAATAACTCCCTTAAAGACGCAAAATCGCAACAGATCCTGACCGGCATTCGCGACGTGCGTCAGCAGTATCTCGACTCCCGCTATCGGATTTTGCAGGCCGTGCAGAACAACGACCGCGCGGGGGCGATCCAGGAGATGATGACCCACACCGTGGATCTGCAACAGGCTTACAAGGCCAAAGTGCAGGAGCTGATCGCAGTGCAAAACAGCGAAATGCAAAGCGCCGGAAAGCAGGTGGACGGCGATTTCAACACCAACCGCTTGCTGCTGGTGATCCTCACCGCGTTTAGCGTGCTGATCGGCAGTGCGATTGGCTGGTTTATCGTGCGATCCATCACCCGTCCGCTGGGCGAGGCGGTGGCGTTTGCTGAAGCCATTGCTGAAGGCGATTTAACCCGCAACATCACCACCCGCACGAAAGACGAAACAGGCATGTTGCTGCATGCCCTGATGGAGATGAAAACCCGTTTACTGGAAATTGTGCAGCAGGTGCAGTCTGGCTCTGAAAATATCTCCAGCGCGGCGGCGCAGATTGTGGCGGGGAACCAGGATCTGGCGGCGCGTACAGAAGAGCAGGCCAGTTCAGTAGAACAAACCGCGGCCTCGATGGAGCAGATCACCGCTACAGTGAAAAATACTGCGGCCCATACGGGTGAGGCGACGAACCTCTCCGCTGATGCGGCGAGCGTGGTGAAAAACAACGGCGAGATGATGAAGCAGGTGACGCAGAAAATGCGCCTGATAAACGAAACCTCTAACCGCATGTCGGATATCATCAACCTGATCGATGCGATTGCCTTCCAGACGAATATTCTGGCGCTGAACGCGGCGGTTGAGGCGGCGCGTGCCGGTGAGCATGGGCGCGGTTTTGCGGTGGTGGCCGGTGAAGTGCGCCAGCTGGCGCAGAAAAGCGCTTCGTCTGCCAGCGAGATCCGCCAGTTGATCGAAAGCTCAACCAGTCAGACCCAGGACGGGATGAACCTGGTGGAAAAAGCGAGCGGGCTGATTAACGGCATGGTCGGGAACGTGGAGGAGATGGACGTCATTCTGCGTGAGATCCGTCAGGCGAGCCACGAGCAGACGGAAGGCATCTCGCAAATTAACAGCGCGATTGGCCTGATTGACTCCACCACCCAGCAGAACTCTGCCCTGGTGGAGGAGTCGGTTGCGGCAGCGGCCTCGCTTAACGATCAGGCGATGCACCTGAAAGAGCTGGTAAAAGTGTTCCGCGTGCGCGAGGACGCGCTGGCTTAATCCAGCTGGGAGATCTCCAGCGCCGCGCGGTCGATCACGCCGATGATCTGTTTGAGCTGCGCGTCGCTGATCTCCCCCTGATTCACTCTCAGGTCGAGAACCGCTTTGAAATTATCCAGCGCCCGCTTCATCTGCGGGTTTTTACGCAGCTGGAAGCCCACGCAGCGCGCTTTAATACGTGCCTGAATGTGTTCCAGATGTTCCTGATTTTCGTCAAGCCACTGCTGCCCGGCTACGGTGATCGCAATCTTCCTGCGCCCGCCTTCCTCTTCCGAAATAGTAATAAATGCCTGATCCTGCAGGAAATCGAGGGTCGGATAGATCACGCCCGGGCTGGGGGTGTAATTCCCCTGAGTCATGCTCTCAATCTCTTTAATCAGTTCGTAGCCGTGGCTGGCGTTACGGGTCAGAATCTCCAGAATCACCAGGCGTAACTCACCGTGGCCGAAGAAGCGCTGACGACGTCCGCCGCCGCCACCGTGATGGTCGGTGCCGCGGCCGTGATGGTGATGGTCTCTGTCGAAATCGTCGTGGGAATGTCGCATCGGTTTTCTCCTTAATTTGATATATCTAATTTATATCTAAAGTTATCGGATTAGCAATGTTGTTTTCTGTGTTTGTTATATCTATATGAGTTTATAGAATTTAATTATGAATTGGTGTGGCGAGAAACCCTTGTGATAGCTATATCAAAAAAAGACTTGCAATCCCGTTTGTTAGCAATCATTATCATTTAAAATTTATTTAGATATATCGTATTCACTTCACGAAGGCAGAAACATGACATCGACCCGCTACCCACAACGTGTACGCAATGAACTGTGCTTTCGCGAGCTGACCGTGCTCCGCGTTGAGCGTATAAGTGCTGGCTTTCAACGCATCGTCTTAGGCGGCGATGCGCTGGAGGGCTTTAGCTCAAAGGGTTTTGACGACCACACCAAAGTCTTTTTCCCGGCACCGGGCGCGACCTTTCTCCCGCCGGTAGTCACTGACGAAGGCATCGACTGGGGCGACGGTGTGCGTCCTATGGCGCGTGACTACACGCCGCTGTACGACGAAGCACGCCACGAACTGGTGCTCGATTTCTTCGTGCACGATGGCGGTGTCGCCAGCAACTGGGCGGTGCAGGCGCAAGAGGGCTATAAACTGACGATCGGCGGCCCGCGCGGATCGCTGGTTGTGCCCGAAGATTACGCCTGGCAGCTGTACGTGTGTGATGAGTCCGGAATGCCTGCGCTGCGTCGCCGTCTGGAGGCTATCGCACAACTGCCGGTTCGCCCGGAGATTCACGCAGTGGTGACCGTGGGTGACGAAGCGTATAAGGACTATCTGGCGCATCTGAGTGATTTCAACATCACCTGGATTGTCGGGCACAGCGAGCAGGCGGTGGCGGATCGGCTGGCGACGTTGAACGTGCCTGCCGTGGATTACTTTATCTGGCTGACCGGGGAAGGGAAGGTGGTGAAAAACCTGAGCCGCCAGTTTGAGACTGACGCGATTGATCCACAGTTGGTGCGTGCCAGCGCGTACTGGCACGCGAAGTAATCAGGCCACTTCGTCGAGCTGCGCTGCGTTCACCTGATGTTCAAGCGCAGCGCGCACGTCGTGCAGCGCTTTCTCTTGCTGGGCAAAATAGGTCTCCATATTGCTCAGCGAGGAGACCAGCAGCCAGGACTCTTCTTTTTCCAGCTCTGCCAGTTCGTTCACTAATGTGTCGATTTGTTCGCGTACCTGCGCCATTTTTTTGCGAATACGTTCCAGATCGTTCAGGCGGTCGCTTGCCATTAGCGGCTCAAAACCCTGCTGCAGACGCGCAACCAGCGAACGAATGGCTTTCACATCGCCGCGCTGTTTGGCCTGGTTGAGCTGCACCATCATGGAGTTAGCTTCTTCTTTCAGATCGTCCGCCACCAGATCCGGGTGGCAGAGCTTACTGGCCTGACGCCAGAGCCGTTTCAGCTCGTTCTGATCCTCTTCCGACAGATCTTTGCCTTTGCGCAGACGCACTTCAGCATCGTGGTGCTGCTCGCGATATTTCTCATACTCTTCGTTGGCCTCGTCCCGCGCCTGACGCGCTGGCTCCTCTTCGCGCGTTAAGCCCATTTCCAGCTCTTGCGCCTCGGCCAGCAGATTGGCAATCAGATCACTTTGCTGCTGCAGATGCTTACGCGCCTCGGCGGCCTGCACGGAGTCGGCGGGCAGGGCGCGCCAGCGCTGAGTCAGCGTTGCCAGCACTTCTACGGCCTGCGCCATATATTGCTGGCAGCGGCGATAATCCTCTTCGCGACGACGCGCCTCCGCCTGCTGGCGGCGCAGGTTCAGCTCCGCCAGGGTTTTGCGCAGTTGCAGGATTTGTGACATCAGCGGGCCAAGGCGGGAGAAATAGAGATCGTTGAACTCGTCGAGCTGCTGCACCCGGGCGTTGCGGCGGTCAATCAGATCGCGCAGACGCTCTTCTAATGCTCTCAGTTCGAGTTTGCTGGCAGCCACCTGCGGGTCGCGCCACTGGGTCAGTGAGCGCTGACTCTGCAACCAGGCAGTGATGGCAGCCATCGCTGCCGTGTAGTTCTTATTCTCAAGCGCCGCGACGATCGCCTGTAGCTCATCGTCAAACGCTTCACTTTTCAGCCGTGCCAACTGACTGTAAATGATGTCGTCATCTTCCAGTTCAATGGCATTTTTTATGATTTCTAGCCGCTTGATCGGTGTGCTCATGATGCCTTTCGCTTTAGCGCTTAACTATTTGAGTTAAGGTTAGTTGTGGTAAGAGCTACAGGAAATAATACACACGGATGATGATCGGCGCGACGAGGGATTTCTTTAGTTTTAGATGTTTGTGAGGGGGTTAATGGTTCGGGTGTGTGGATTGTGCAATGCTTTATGAATGTACCGGAGCGCTCAAGGGTAAGAGAGGGTTTCCGGTGCCGTGACAATCTCTTTGAATTTCCGATCAATTTCAGGCCCTGGTAAAGCGTAGTTACCAGATGGTTAATTTTAAGGATAAGAGTATGCCAACAGTCATTGAGAAAGCATTGGATTTCATTGGTGGTATGGACACTTCCGCGTCAGTGCCGCAGTCGATGGACGAGAGTACCGCGAAGGGAATATTCAAGTATTTGAAAGAGTTGGGTACACCAGCCAGCGCCGCTGATGTGATGGCGCGCGGCAGCCAGGAGGGATGGGATCCGGACTTCACCAAAAAAGTCGCCGGATGGGCTGAGAAAATTAACTCAACTGACCACGTCGTTATCAAGAACCCTGAATACTTTTCTGCGTATATGCAGGAGCAACTCCGGGAGCTCGTGTGAGTTATCCACGCCGCTGATTCATGAATCCTGAAAAAACTAAGGGCTTACGTTTTGGCGTAAGCCCTTTATGTTTGGTGGCCCCTGCTGGACTTGAACCAGCGACCAAGCGATTATGAGTCGCCTGCTCTAACCACTGAGCTAAGGGGCCGTGGCGGTGAATTATAAAGTAACTCCCTGCTGCAATCCAGCCATTCCCTCCTGCCTGCTGTTTTTATAAACAACGCATTATCAATCCTTTATACTAACTACAAGATACATTCATCGGGGAGTGAGATGATCAACGATATTCTGGCGCCGGGGCTGCGGGTGGTGTTCTGCGGGATCAACCCAGGCAAGTCTTCCGCCCATACGGGTTTTCACTTCGCCCATCCGGGAAATCGTTTCTGGAAGGTCATTCATCAGGCAGGATTCACCGATCGGCTGCTCAAGCCTGAAGAGGAGCAGCATCTGCTGGATACCCGCTGCGGCATTACCATGCTGGTGGAGCGCCCGACAGTTCAGGCTACAGAGGTGAATCTGCATGAGCTGCGCAGCGGCGGGCGGGAACTGGTGAAGAAAATAGAAGATTACCAGCCTTCGGCGCTGGCGATCCTTGGCAAGCAGGCGTATGAGCAGGCCTTTAGCCAGCGCGGGGCGCAGTGGGGCAAACAGAGGATTACCATTGGCATAACGCAGGTGTGGGTGCTGCCAAATCCGAGTGGGCTGAACAGGGCGACGCTCGACAAGCTGGTCGAAGCCTATCGCGAACTCGATGAGGCGTTGATGGTGCGAGGGCGCTAGGGGCTTGTGGTTATGCTGTGCTGAAAAAAGATGAAAAAAAAGCTCCCGGTTGGGAGCTTTTTACTTTTCAGGGCCGATTAATCGTCGAGGAAGCTACGCAGAACTTCAGAACGGCTCGGGTGGCGCAGTTTGCGCAGGGCCTTCGCTTCGATCTGACGAATACGTTCGCGGGTAACGTCGAACTGTTTACCCACTTCTTCCAGCGTGTGGTCGGTATTCATATCGATACCGAAACGCATACGCAGGACTTTCGCTTCACGCGCGGTGAGGCCCGCCAGAACGTCGTGAGTGGCAGCACGCAGGCTCTCGGTAGTCGCAGAGTCCAGCGGCAGCTCGAGGGTGGTATCCTCGATGAAATCACCCAGATGCGAATCTTCATCGTCGCCGATTGGCGTTTCCATGGAGATAGGCTCTTTGGCAATTTTCAGCACTTTACGGATCTTGTCTTCAGGCATCAGCATGCGCTCTGCCAGCTCTTCTGGCGTCGGTTCGCGGCCCATCTCTTGCAGCATCTGACGGGAGATACGATTGAGTTTGTTGATCGTCTCAATCATATGCACCGGGATACGGATGGTGCGCGCCTGATCCGCGATAGAGCGGGTGATCGCCTGACGGATCCACCAGGTTGCGTAGGTGGAGAATTTGTAACCGCGACGATATTCAAACTTATCAACCGCTTTCATCAGACCGATGTTACCTTCCTGGATCAGATCCAGGAACTGCAGACCACGGTTGGTGTATTTCTTCGCGATAGAAATAACCAGACGTAAGTTAGCTTCAACCATCTCTTTCTTCGCACGACGGGCTTTCGCTTCGCCGATGGACATGCGACGGTTGATATCTTTAACCTGCTCGATAGTCAGGCCGGTCTCTTCTTCGATTTGACGCAGTTTCTGCAGGCCGCGCTGAACATCATCAGCCACGTCGTGCAGTTTTTCAGACCAGGGTTTGTTCATCGCGATAGCCGCGTTGAACCAGGTTTCGCTGGTTTCGTTGCCGGTGAACAGGGTGATGAAGTTCTTTTTCGGCATTTTGCACTGTTCAACGCACAGCTTCATGATGATACGTTCTTGAGTACGAACGCGGTCCATCATGACGCGCATGCTGTTCACCAGGTAGTCGAACTGTTTCGGCACCAGGCGGAACTGTTTGAAAACTTCAGACAGTTTCTGAATCTCGGCCTGAGCGGCGGCATGGCTCCGGCCTTTGGCTTTGATGGTGTCGCGAGCCAGTTCGTACTGGGTGCGCAGTTCGCCAAATTTCTCGCGCGCCAGCTCAGGATCGATGCTGTTGTCGTCATCGCTGCTGTCATCGTCGCCGTCTTCTTCCTCTTCGTCTTCGTCATCATCCATCTCTTCCTGAGACAGTTCAGAACCGACGTGGGTCGCGGTTGGCGCCAGATCTTCTTCAGCATTCGGATCGACAAAACCGGTGATCAGGTCAGAAAGACGCGCTTCTTCGGCTTCGACGCGATCGTACTGCTCAAGCAGATAGGTGATCGCTTCAGGGTATTCGGCAACGGAGCACTGAACCTGGTTGATCCCATCTTCGATGCGTTTCGCGATGTCGATTTCGCCTTCGCGGGTCAACAGTTCAACGGTGCCCATTTCGCGCATGTACATGCGCACCGGGTCAGTGGTACGCCCGATTTCAGACTCAACACTGGACAACACCTGTGCAGCGGCTTCTTCTGCATCTTCGTCGGTGTTGTTAGAGTTTTCAGCCAGCAACAGATCATCGGCATCCGGTGCTTCTTCCATCACCTGAATGCCCATGTCGTTGATCATTTGGATGATGTCTTCGATTTGATCTGAATCGACGATATCTTCCGGCAGATGGTCATTGACCTCGGCATAGGTCAGATAGCCTTGCTCCTTACCACGTTGGACAAGAAGTTTCAGCTGTGACTGCGGGTTTTGCTCCATAAGACGGTATCCACACTTAATTCGTTTAATTGGTGTCGGCGGTGTCGCTGCCAACCTTTGAAGCGAGGGCGTACTTATATTTTTGCCGCTGCCTCTCAGTGCGGCTGCCGGGGGCTTCCCGATCGATATTCGGCACTTAAGCCGTTAAATGCTGCATCCTTCACGTTGTCTCTGCTTTGATACAACGTGAACGGTTTTTGTTCCGTTTATTTCTTTGCCAGTTCCTGATTTAACATCCAGAGTTCCCGGCGCTCTTCGCTGCTTAAGCCATGTGTACGCTCGCGAGCAATCAGCTCTTCCTGGCGCAGTTCAAGCATCGAATCAAACATATGGTTGAGTGAGTCGGTGAACGTTTTTTCTGCAATGTCCTTATCAGCTATATCGTCCCACATCGACAGTTTTTCAAGGGTGGCGGCCTCTTTTGTGCCGCGATAGTGCTCTAACAGTTGGCCGGTAGTCAGACCTGGTTGCGACAGACACGTGTTGACCAGTTCTGAAAATAAGCCAAGTCCTGGCAGCTTTTCATGGTTCAACCCCGCGAGCGGCGGCACTTGCGGCGCCAGCTCAGGGTTTTGCACCAGTAACCCTATCAGTATACGCATGGTTGTGCGTTTTAGCTGTGGCGCGGGGCGAACCGCACCGCTTTCAGCCAGTTTAGGCATTAAACGTTCAAGCTGACTGTCATCCAGAATGCCGAGCTTGTTGCCGAGCTCCTGGCGCAGGTAAATGCGCAGCGTTTCGCCCGGAACCTGAGAAATCAGCGGCAGTGCCAGCGTGCTCAGCTGGGCGCGTCCGTCTGGCGTGCTCAAATCCACCTGCGGCATCAGGCTGTTAAACAGAAACGTGGAGAGTGGCTGAGCCTGCTCCATCCGCGCTTCAAACGCCGCTTTGCCCTCTTTACGCACCAGCGTATCCGGGTCTTCACCGTCGGGCAGGAACATAAAGCGCAGCTGGCGCCCGTCGGTCATATAAGGTAGTGCAGTTTCCAGCGCACGCCAGGCGGCATCGCGTCCGGCACGGTCACCGTCATAACAACAGATGACGTTATTCGTCGCCCGGAACAGGAGCTGAATGTGGTCGGCGGTGGTGGACGTTCCCAACGATGCAACCGCGTAGTTGATGTCGTACTGCGCCAGTGCGACCACGTCCATATAGCCTTCGACCACCAGTAAACGCCGGGGTTCAGCGTTATCCTGCTGGGCTTCATAAAGGCCATACAGCTGGCGACCTTTGTGGAAAATATCGGTTTCCGGGGAGTTGAGGTATTTCGGCATGCCGTCACCCAGCACGCGTCCACCAAAACCAATTACCCGGCCTCGTTTGTCGCGAATGGGGAACATCACCCGCTCGCGGAAACGGTCATAGCTTCGTCCCTGATCGTTTGTCACCAGCATGCCGGCATCGATCAGAGATTTACGATCTTCGCTATTGCCACCAAAACGCTTTAACACGTTGTCCCAGCCGGGCGGGGCGTAACCAATAGCGAAACGCGCAATCACATCGTCGCTCAATCCGCGCTGTGTCAGATACTGACGCGCAGGTTCAGCTGCATGTTGCTTAAGAGACTGTTGGTAAAACGAATTCAGACCGTCCATCAGCTGGTAAAGCGTTTGTCGTTGATGGCGTTCTATCTGACTCGGACCGCTGCCTGCTTCGTAAGGCACTTCAAGGTTGTGCATCGCCGCCAGTTCTTCGACGGTTTCCACGAACTCGAGTTTGTCGTAGTTCATCAGGAAATCGACGGCATTCCCGTGGGCGCCACAGCCAAAGCAGTGGTAAAACTGTTTTTCACCGTTTACGGTGAAAGAGGGGGTTTTTTCGTTATGGAACGGACAGCACGCATGGTAGTTCTTGCCCTGCTTTTTGAGCTTTACCCGCGCGTCGATAAGATCGACGATGTCGGTTCTGGCCAGCAGGTCATTGATAAATACGCGTGGAATTCGTCCAGCCATAGGCCCCGTAAAATTACACCTTATCCCTCAAGCTGCTTCTGCGTTGGCTGCGCTCGTTCACCCTGCCACTTACTGATGTAAGCGCTGAGGATTCACTCCCTTGCCGCCGTGATGCGTCTTGAATGATTTTGTGTATTTGCTAACGCATAAACGAAAATAAGCCGCGCATTCCTTCCGGAAGCACGGCCTTACGACTATAACTCAGTCTGACCATTGAGGGCGTGTGCCCTCAACAGATTAGTACAGACGAGTACGGCGTGCGTTTTCGCGAGCCAGTTTCTTCGCGTGACGTTTCACAGCAGAAGCTTTAGCGCGTTTACGTTCGGTAGTCGGTTTTTCATAGAACTCACGACGACGAACTTCCGCCAGAACACCTGCTTTCTCGCATGAACGCTTGAAGCGACGCAGTGCTACGTCGAACGGCTCGTTTTCACGTACTTTAATTACCGGCATGTAACTCTCACCTTTGATAAATTCGGTTTGCCGCTGGCATCGGCGCCAGCTTATTTCAAAATGGTGCGGAATTTTACTGCAACTCATGCTGCTTTGTAAAGCACCAATGCCGTTTTTGAACGGGACTTTTGTAAGGGGTAAGAGTATACACGAACTCACCCCTCAGGGTATACATCGACCCGCATTCGCCCTACACTGCGCGGTACAGAAAAGAGGTAAATTAAGCCATGCGTGTACTGGGTATTGAAACATCCTGCGATGAAACCGGCATCGCCATTTACGACGACGAAAAAGGTCTGTTAGCCAACCAACTGTATAGTCAGGTGAAATTACACGCTGATTACGGCGGAGTGGTGCCGGAGCTGGCGTCGCGCGACCACGTGCGTAAAACGGTTCCCTTGATTCAGGCGGCGCTGAAAGAGTCCAGTTTGACCCCAAAAGATATCGATGCGGTTGCCTATACTGCAGGCCCGGGTCTGGTCGGTGCGCTGCTGGTTGGTGCCACCGTTGGGCGTTCGCTGGCGTTTGCGTGGGATGTTCCGGCGATTGCGGTTCACCACATGGAAGGGCACCTTCTGGCACCGATGCTGGAAGAGAATCCGCCAGAGTTTCCGTTTGTGGCGCTGCTGGTTTCCGGCGGTCATACCCAGTTGATCAGCGTGACCGGTATAGGCGAGTACGAACTGCTGGGCGAGTCCATTGATGATGCCGCCGGTGAAGCTTTCGATAAAACGGCCAAACTGCTGGGCCTGGATTATCCGGGTGGCCCAATGTTGTCGAAACTGGCGTCTCAGGGCGTTGAAAAACGTTTTGTTTTCCCGCGTCCGATGACCGACCGCCCGGGGCTGGATTTCAGCTTCTCAGGCCTGAAAACGTTTGCGGCGAATACTATTCGCAACAATGAAAATGACGATCAGACTCGTGCTGACATCGCTCGCGCCTTCGAGGATGCGGTGGTGGATACCCTGATGATCAAGTGCAAACGCGCGCTGGATCAGACCGGCTTTAAGCGCCTGGTGATGGCGGGGGGCGTGAGCGCTAACCGTACGCTGCGCGCGAAGCTGGCGGAGATGATGCAAAAACGTCGCGGCGAAGTGTTTTACGCACGTCCGGAATTTTGCACCGATAACGGCGCGATGATCGCTTACGCGGGCATGGTGCGTGCGAAAGCAGGCGCGACGGCGGATTTGAGCGTTTCTGTGCGCCCACGCTGGCCGCTGGCGGAGCTGCCTGCGGCGTAAGTGTCTGTCTTGCCCGGTGGCGCAACGCTCACCGGGCCAACAAATATGCGGCCTGCAATGCCTGCGAATCCCGCTTAAACCTTCAGCATCCCTTTCACTTCTAAAAAATCTATAATCTTCGCTAACCCGTCGCCTGCTTTCAGGTTGGTAAAGGTCCACGGGCGTTCACCGCGCATCCGGTTTGTGTCGCGCTCCATCACCTCAAGAGACGCCCCGACGTACGGCGCCAGATCCGTTTTATTGATCACCAGGAAATCCGATTTGGTGATCCCCGGCCCCCCCTTGCGCGGGATCTTTTCCCCCTCGGCAACGTCAATCACATAGATCGTCAGATCCGCCAGCTCCGGGCTAAAGGTGGCGCTCAGGTTATCGCCGCCGCTTTCAACAAAAATCAGATCCAGATTGCCAAACTTCTCGCTCAAGGCCTCGACGGCGGCGAGATTCATGGAGGCATCTTCGCGGATCGCGGTATGCGGGCAGCCTCCAGTCTCAACGCCGACAATGCGATCCGGCTCCAGCGCCCCGGCTTCCGTCAGGATGCGCTGATCCTCTTTGGTGTAGATATCGTTAGTCACAACGGCGAGCTGGTAGGTGTCGCGCATCGCTTTGCACAGGGATTCCAGCAGAGCGGTTTTACCCGACCCGACCGGGCCACCCACGCCCACGCGCAGGGGATGTTTGTATTCAGCCATAAATAATCCTCAGGATCGGAATAACCGTGAATATTGTGTTTCATGACGCGCAGAGGCGATGGCCGAGAGCGGTGTCGCCGCCCCCAGTTCGTTATCGCTGCGCTCCCACGCCTGACCGAGCTTTGCAGCAAAATGGTCGCTCAATTCGATAATCAACTGCTGCGCGGCCTGCTGTCCGAACGGCACCAGTTTTACGCCCGCCATAACGGCGCTCTCCATCCAGCTGTAGCCAAGGCTCAACGCTAACGCCTGGACGTCAATGTCCCAGCGCACACCGAGCCACGCCATGCCGCACAGCTGGCTGCTGGAAAACAGCGGTAACCACTCGGGCGGGCACTCCGGCTCCCAGCTCCTAATCAGCCGGGTAAAGGCCGCGCCGCGATTGCGCTCTTCCTCACGCAGCTCACGCGTTTCGCGGCAGGCGAGCAAATACGCCGTCCAGCGTTTTGCGGCGGCAATATCGTTCCCTTCACAGGCGCGGTACAGACGGATAAACAGGGGCAAATCGACGCACAAAAAGCTCCGCTCCATCTGCTGAATTTGCCACTGCCTGAACTCAGCCGCGGTGGAAATCCAGCCCGCTTCCACCGCCCACTCCAGCCCCTGGGACCAGGTGAAAGAGCCGACCGGCAGACTGCTGCTGGAGAGCTGCATCAGGCGTAACTGCTGGCGGTTGTGCTCCATTCCTTCAGGGCACCTTAATGGGAGTGCGCATGCGCATGACCGTGGGTTTCGCTGGCATAGGCCCCGGCTTCCGGTTCAAACGGCAGATGAGCAAAGGTCACGTCCAGATCAAACTGGCGCAACATGTCATCGAGCACGTGATCGTGGTGGTAGCGCAACTCGCCGGGCATGATTTGCAGCGGAACGTGGCGGTTGCCGAGGTGATAACAGGCGCGCGCGAACAGATAGGGATCGGCGCAGCGCACTACCGACACCGACTCCGGCGCGGCAATCACTTCGATCACTTCCAGACCGTCATCGGTGGTGAGCAGATCGCCGCCTCGCAGCAGCAGCCCGCGTGGCAGCATCAGCCCCGCTTCGCGCCCGTCGTTCAGCTCCACGCGGGCGCGGCTTTTCACCCGCACATCAATCGGCAGCGTGACGCTTGCGGTGACCGGGTGCGGGTGATCAAGGCGTTGGGTTAAGTAGATCATCATCTCTCCTCAGAACAGGAAATAGCGTTGCGCCATCGGCAGGACGTCTGCCGGTTCGCTGGTTATCAGTTCACCGTCCACGCGCACCTCGTAGGTTTGCGCGTCCACGGTGATATTCGGCTGCAGGCTGTTGTGGATCATGTCGGCCTTTTTCACCGTCCGGCAGCCCTTCACCACGGCGATGGCGCTTTGTAAGTTAAGTTGCTGCGGGATGCCGCCGGTCGCTGCGGCCTGGGAGACAAACGTCAGCCGTGTGGCGTGGCGTGCGGCACCCAGCGAGCCAAACATCGGGCGATAGTGCACCGGTTGCGGCGTGGGAATTGATGCGTTGATATCCCCCATCGGCGCACAGGCGATCATTCCGCCTTTAACGATGGTGGCGGGTTTAACGCCAAAAAATGCGGGTGACCAGACCACCAGATCCGCCAGTTTTCCCGCTTCAATCGAACCGACCTCGTGGGCGATCCCATGGGTCAGTGCTGGGTTAATGGTGTACTTGGCGACATAGCGTTTGACGCGGAAGTTGTCGTTCTCCCCGGACTCTTCCGCCAGCGGCCCGCGCTGCACTTTCATACGGTGCGCCACCTGCCAGGTCCGGATAATCACTTCGCCCACGCGGCCCATCGCCTGGGAGTCTGAAGAGGTCAGCGAGAAGGCGCCGATATCGTGCAACACATCTTCGGCGGCTATGGTTTCCCGGCGGATGCGTGATTCGGCAAAAGCCACGTCCTCGGCGATATCCGGGTCGAGGTGATGGCAAACCATCAGCATATCGAGGTGCTCGTCGATGGTGTTAACCGTGTACGGCAGCGTCGGATTGGTGGAGGAGGGCAAAATATTCGGATGCGCGCAGGCGGTAATAATATCCGGCGCATGGCCGCCGCCCGCCCCTTCGGTATGGAAGGTGTGAATGGTTCGCCCGCCAATCGCCGCCAGCGTATCTTCGACAAAACCCCCTTCGTTCAGCGTGTCGCTGTGCAGCGCCACCTGAATATCCATCTCTTCGGCAACCTCCAGCGAGCAGTTGATCGCCGCAGGCGTCGAGCCCCAGTCTTCGTGGATTTTCAGCCCGATAGCGCCCGCTGCAACCTGTTCGCGCAGGGCGTCAGGATTAGACGCGTTGCCTTTGCCCAGCAGGCCGATATTCACCGGCAGGGTATCGGCGGCCTGTAACATCCGCGCGATATACCACGGCCCCGGCGTGCAGGTGGTGGCGTTGGTGCCTGCCGCGGGGCCGGTTCCGCCGCCTATCATGGTGGTGACGCCGGAGACCAGCGCCTCTTCCGCCTGCTGCGGACAGATCCAGTGAATGTGGGTGTCGATCCCGCCGGCGGTGACGATCTTACCTTCGGCGGCGATCACTTCTGTCGCCGCGCCAATCGGGATCGTCACGCCGGGCTGGATATCCGGGTTCCCGGCTTTGCCGATGGCGAAGATCCGGCCATCTTTGACGCCGATATCCGCCTTCACGATCCCCCAGTGATCGACGATCAGCGCGTTAGTCAGCACCAGATCCACGCACGCCTGCGCCGTCATCTGCCCCTGGCCCATGCCGTCGCGGATCACTTTTCCGCCGCCAAATTTCACCTCTTCGCCGTAGATCGTGAGATCGTTTTCCACCTCGATCCACAGTTCGGTGTCGGCCAGCCGCACTTTATCGCCCGTGGTAGGGCCAAACATATCGGCATACGCCTGACGCGAAATCTCAGCCATTGTGGTCCTCCAGTTCGCCCATCACTTCCCCTCGAAACCCGAAAATGCGCTGCGCCCCGGCGACCTGTACCAGCGTCACTTCGCGCTTTTGCCCCGGTTCAAAGCGCACCGCAGTGCCCGCCGGAATGTTAAGGCGATAGCCTTTTGTGGATTCGCGATCGAATTTCAGCGCTGGATTTACTTCGTAAAAGTGGTAATGCGATCCCACCTGAATCGGTCGATCGCCGTGATTTTCGACGATCGTGCGCTGGGTTTTGCGCCCCACGTTAAGGGCGATCTGGCCGGGTTTAATCTGATATTCGCCTGGGATCATCGGTTTCCTCTCACAGGATCGGGTTGTGAACGGTGACGAGCTTAGAGCCGTCCGGGAAGGTGGCTTCCACCTGAATATCCGGGATCATCTCCGGCACGCCCTCCATCACCTGCGCGCGCGTCAGCACATGTCGACCCGCTTCCATCAGCTCCGCCACGGTTTGCCCGTCGCGCGCCCCTTCCATAATGAAGGCGCTGATTAGCGCGACCGATTCCGGGTAATTAAGTTTGACGCCCCGTGCGAGGCGGCGTTCCGCGACCAGCGCGGCGGTGAACAGCAACAGCTTGTCTTTTTCTCTGGGAGTCAGTTCCATAGGATTCTCTTAGGTCTGCCAGATTCGGGGGGCGTGAGGCGCTTTAGCGGTAACCTGCGGTCGCAGGTATTGCCAGATGTCGCGCATCGCCTGCTGGCAAATCAGGTTGTCGTGAGAGAGAAAACGCACCGACAGCAGGCCATCGGTGAGCGTTGCTCCGGCAAAATTCCCAAGGGCTGCCAGCCGTTCGCGCACGCCGTCCAGCAGAGCTTCGTTTGCCGGATAACAGAGCAGGGTGCCTGTCCATGGATGAGCCGCTACCGGCGTGAGATCGCCGTCGCGCAGGTGCTGGCGTTCCACGAGCAACGGTTCGTCGTCGAGCCACACCTCCAGCCGACTTTCCAGGGTGCCGTGGCTGAAGGTTTCACCGATCACCGGACGGCCCAGGCACAGCAGCTCCCACGCCAGCAGGGTACTGGAGTGATGCAGATGGAACACCGAGCGAAGCCGGGCGTCAGCGCCGGGGAAAAAAATCGTGTCCTGCGGCAGCCACTCAAGCGTCGCCTGCTCCTCAACATAAAAATGCTGATTAAGATGCGCCTGTGCGCCGCTGCTACGGTAAAACTTGCTGGCACCCGGCATGGTGATCAGCGCATGGCTGTTCGCTGCCAGCTGGACTGAAATATCAAGCGAATCGCCGCCGACAATGCCACCGGGCGGGTGCAACAGATAGAGATGGCAGGTTTCGTCTTCGGGATAAAACGGACGCTGAACGGTAAGGGGGCCGATGTGTCGCGCCGAGTGCAGGACGGTTTTTTGCGGGGTGTGGCGAAACTGCAACGCAAGCGACGCTTGCCAGCCTTTATACGCGTTATCAGTCACCTGGGTTGCTAACATGCTGCATCCATCCGCTCGCCATTTTCTGCTTCAGTATGCCCTGGCAGAAATGAACCCTGTCATATGAGTCGCTTATGGATAGATGAAAAAAACCGGCTCATTTCTGAGCCGGTTTCTGGAATTCTCGTTGTCCGAACTACTGCGGATCTTTTTTCTTTCTCTTAAATCTGGTCCAGATTTTTGTTTCCTGGCGGCGCCACAGACGCTGAATGTTGTCGTGATGACGCAGGAGAATCAGGCAGGAGAGCATGGAGACCGGGAAGGTGAACTGGGGTTTAAACCACCAGACATAAAACGGGGCGATCAGCGCACTGACAATTGCGCCCAGCGACGAGTAGCCGCTCAACAATACGCTCAGCAGCCAGGTGCCAGCCATCACGCCGGTCAAATCCCAGCCGATGGGGGCGATTGCGCCAAACGCAGTGGCGACACCTTTGCCGCCTTTAAAACCAAAGAATATTGGCCAGATGTGGCCCAGACAGGCAGCGATGGCGATAAGCCCCAGCCAGAACGGCGTGACGCCAAGCGCATAGGCGCCCCAGACGGGTAACATCCCTTTCAGAACATCAAAGATCAATACCGCTACGGCTGCTCCCTTGCCGCCAATTCGTAATACATTGGTCGCCCCTGGATTCCCGGAACCGCTGACGCGAGGGTCAGGCAATCCGGCGATGCGGCAGACCAGAATGGCGCTGGAGATTGAGCCGCAAAGGTAAGCGAGGAAGATCATTCCAGGCGCGATTGCACTCATAACGCTGTTCCGTTTTGAAAATGTATCTGTATTCTCTGCATCTGTGGATAATACGCATAATTCGCCGGAAGTGGTATCCGGTTTAGCCAAAAAGCAGGCAGGTCGTGATGGATATTGTATTTATAGAGCAACTTTCGGTAATCACCACAATTGGTGTTTACGACTGGGAACAGACCATCGAGCAGAAGTTGGTGTTCGATATCGAAATGGGCTGGGATAACCGCCTGGCCGCAAAAAGTGATGATGTCAAAGACTGCCTGAGCTATGCGGATATCAGCGAAACGGTGGTGAAGCATGTCGAAGGGCAACGTTTCGCGCTGGTGGAGCGCGTGGCGGAAGAGGTGGCCGAACTGCTGTTAAGCCGTTTTAATTCGCCATGGGTGCGCATTAAACTCAGCAAACCGGGTGCCGTAGCGCGCGCGGCGAACGTCGGCGTGATCATTGAGCGTGGCAAAAATCTTAAAGCAAAGATTTAACGTCATAATCGCTAAACCATTTTCGGTTATACCGGTCTTAAAGCTGTCTCTTTCACGGCGTCCATTGAGGTTCGCCGTTTTTTACATTTTTAGAAGGGTTAATAGATGAGCGATGTACACTCGCTGCTGGTGGCGGCAATACTGGGTGTGGTCGAAGGATTGACGGAATTTTTGCCCGTTTCCAGTACCGGACACATGATCATTGTCGGTCATTTGCTCGGCTTTGAAGGCGAAACGGCAAAGACGTTTGAAGTGGTCATTCAGCTGGGTTCCATTCTGGCCGTGGTGGTGATGTTCTGGCGTCGCCTATTCGGTCTTATCGGCATTCACTTTGGCCGCCCGCCGCAGTACGAAGGCGAGGGGAAAGGGCGTCTGACGCTGATTCACATCCTGCTTGGGATGGTTCCGGCGGTGGTGCTGGGGCTGGTTTTCCACGACACGATCAAATCGCTGTTTAACCCAATTAACGTGATGTATGCGCTGGTGGTCGGCGGTGTGCTGCTGATAGCGGCGGAACTGCTGAAACCCAAAGAGCCGAAAGCGCCGGGTCTGGACGATATGACCTACCGCCAGGCGTTTATCATCGGCTGCTTCCAGTGTCTGGCGCTCTGGCCGGGCTTTTCCCGTTCAGGGGCGACCATTTCCGGCGGGATGCTGATGGGCGTGAGCCGCTATGCGGCGTCCGAGTTCTCGTTCCTGCTGGCAGTGCCAATGATGATGGGTGCCACCGCGCTGGATCTCTATAAGAGCTTCCACTTCCTGACGGTGGGTGACATTCCGATGTTCGCCGTGGGCTTTGTGACCGCGTTCCTGGTCGCGCTGGTAGCGATTAAAACCTTCCTGCAGATCATCAAACGTATCTCGTTCATCCCGTTTGCGATCTACCGCTTTATCGTCGCAGCGGCCGTTTACGTGGTCTTCTTCTAAGCCACTCACTGCCCTCAGTCTTTTGGCTGAGGGCAGCGCGTTTCCTTCCAGTCCGTTACCGCCTGAATCCGCCGTTTAGTTAACTCGTCGCGGATTGCCGGGCCTTTAAATCCGGCTTCAACCACGTCTTTCGTCGGCACCGCTCTGGCGATCTCCCACGCTTCGCGCAGCAAACGTCCTTGCGGATAGTCGCAGGCTTCAAAGCCGGTGCGCCCACGTACGTCCGCTTCGCTGGTCAGGGCGATCTGCTCGACGCGCTGCGGTTTTCGCCACGCATCAATGCTGTCGAACAGCTTCACGATGGTGGCCGGTTTGAGGATCGGGAAGGTGTGGATCAGGTCGTGAAATTCAGCGACCAGCTTCGCCAGATCGCGGATCTCATTGGGCACGCGCAGGCGCTGGCAAATATTGTCTACCAGTTTGACGCCAGCCGGGCCGTGCCCGTGATGGCGCGGCCAGAGCGCTTTCGGCGTTAATCCTTTGCCCAGATCGTGACAGAGCGTCGCGAAACGCACATCCACGTCCGGGCTGAGCATCGCCGCCATGCTTAACGTCATCAGGGTATGAACGCCGGTATCGATTTCCGGATGCCACTTCGCCGGAGCCGGGACGCCAAACAAGGCGTCGATTTCCGGGAACAGCACCTTCAGCGCGCCGCAGTCGCGGAGCACCTGGAAAAAGACCTGCGGATTGCGGGTAGTAAGGGCGTTCTCCGTCTCTTTCCAGACGCGTTCCGGCGTGAGATGTTCCAGCTCGCCCGCGTTGGTCATGGCGGTCATTAAGGCCATGGTTTCGTCGGCGATGCGGAAGCTCAGATGGGCATAACGGGCAGCGAAGCGCGCCACGCGCAGGACGCGCAGCGGATCTTCAGAGAAGGCCGGGGAGACGTGGCGTAAAATTCGGTTGTGCAGATCGTTCTGGCCGCCGTAGGCGTCGACGATATGACCGTCGTCGTCCTGTGCCAGGGCGTTAATCGTCAGATCGCGGCGCAGCAGATCCTGCTCGAGCGTAACGTCCGGCGCGGCATAGCAGGTAAAACCGGTGTAACCAAAACCGGCTTTGCGCTCCGTGCGCGCCAGGGCGTACTCTTCGCGGCTTTTAGGGTGAAGAAACACAGGAAAATCGCGGCCTACCTGCTGGTAGCCCGCGTTAAGCATCTCTTCTGGCGTGGCGCCCACCACGACCCAGTCTTTATCTTTGACCGGCAGACCTAACAACGCATCACGAACCGCACCACCGACCAGATAAATCTTCACGCCGTAAACTCCCCAATTCTCTTTTCACCTGATAATACGTAAGTATGGTGAATAAGACGAATTAGTTCATCCAGCGATCTTTACGCTTACGGCTTGGGATCAGATGTGGCAGAACCAGACCGAGTACCAGACCTACGCCCAGCACGCCGCCGCCATACATAAACCACTGCATGATGATGGTGCGCTGTTTGTCATCGAGCTGCAGATTGGCGGCGCTCACTTTTTTCTGCGCCACAATCAGCTCGTTTTTAAGCTTCTGGTTCTCTTCTTTCAGGCCGTTGATCACGCTGTCACTCTGGGCCACTTTCTGCTGCATTTCAGCCGTGCGCTGGTTCCAGGTGGTGTCGATATTGGTCAGCTTATCGGTCAGGGTTTTCACCTGATTTTCCAGATCCGGCACGCGGGTGCGCAGGCTCGGCACGGTGCTCAGCTCTTTCAGCGGGATCCACGACGTACGGCCGGTACTGTCGCGCACCTGACCGTAATTACTGTCCTGATTTGTTTGTAACAGAACCACTTCCTCGCCGGCATTCACCGTACCCACGAGGCGATAATTATCTCCAGGGCCGCTACGTACCCAGGTGTTCAATTCGTCGGAAACATAACGTTTCTCTTCAGCGTGGACCGCAGTCGCGGCGCTGAAAGCAAGTAAAGTCAGTCCAATCAGGCGTAATTTAAGCATCATTAGTCGTTATTTTCATAAAAAGTGGAACGATAGTAGTGGCAACAGTGTCTCCACGCAAAGCATTCGTCAGCAATCGGAATCATCTGTGTCACGGCATCAGACTTTTACACCCCTCAAATTGCTCATTGCGTGGCAATTTGGCGCAAAATACTATGTACTGACAAACAAATGGCGAGGAAGTTCGCCTTCATTGACGCGGCTGTGACGCAACCGAAAGTACAGGGCTATGGCACAAGAGATCGAATTAAAATTTATCGTCGAAACGGGCAGCGTTGATGCGCTGCGTAACCATCTGAATCAGCTGACCAGCGAGCACCACGAGCCGGTGCAACTCCTCAATATCTATTACGAAACGGCGGATAACTGGCTGCGTCGTCACGATATGGGGCTGCGCATCCGTGGTGCGAACGGGCGCTATGAAATGACGATGAAAATTGCCGGGCGTGTGGTGGGCGGTTTGCATCAGCGTCCTGAATACAATATCGACATTGAAAAGCCAGAACTTGAGCTGAATCGTCTTCCGGCGGAAGTCTGGCCGAACGGTGAACTGCCGGACGGGCTGTCAGCGCAGGTTCAGCCGCTGTTTAGCACCGATTTCTGGCGTGAAAAGTGGCTGGTGAACGAAGGCAAAAGCCGCATCGAAATTGCCCTCGATCGGGGCGAAGTGAAAGCGGGCGAGTTCCAGGAACCGATTTGCGAGCTGGAGCTTGAACTGCTGGAAGGCAGCGCTGACGACGTGCTCAAACTGGCACGTAAGCTGGTGGGCCAGTCGGGGCTGCGTCAGGGCAGCCTGAGCAAGGCCGCGCGCGGCTACCATCTGGCGGCGGGAAATGCGCCGCGTCAGGTGAAAGCCACCACTATCCTGCACGTGGCACCCAAATCCAGCGTTGAGCAGGGTCTGGAAGCCTCGCTGGAGCTGGCCCTGAGCCAGTGGCAGTATCACGAGGAGCTGTGGGTACGCGGTGTGAGCGACGCGAAAAAACATGTGATTGCGGCGATGGGTCTGGTGCGCAGCACCCTGACGCTGTTTGGCGGCGTCGTACCACGTAAAGCGAGCACTCACTTACGTGATTTCCTGACCCAGACCGAAACGCTGATGGCCACTGATGTCTCTGCCGAAACGGCGGTCTACAGCCCGCAAACCGCGGCCGCCAAACTGGCGTTAACGGAATTCCTGGTGACGCGCGGCTGGCAGCGTTTTCTGGATGATAAAACCCAGAAGAAAATCGCCGAGTCGTTTAAGCGTTTTGCGGATACCCATTTGTCCCGCAGCAACTCCGAGCTGAAAACCATTTTTGACCGCCCGCTGGGCGATCAGTACAGCGATCAGCTGGTACGTCTGAACCGTGATATCGACAGCGTTCTGCTGCTATCGGGAAGTTACGATGGGCCGAAAGCGCAGGCGTGGCTGGAGAACTGGCAGGGGCTTCGCCATGCCATTGAGACGCGCCAGCGTATTGAAATTGAACATTTCCGTAACGAGGCTATTTCGCAAGAGCCGTTCTGGCTGCACAGCGGAAAACGTTAACTCAGGCAAGGAACCCCATGATGCCGCTTTCTTCACAGCTTCAGCAGCACTGGCAGACGGTTTGTGCGCGTCTGCCGGAGTCATTACCCGCCGCCTCACTGAGTGAGCAGGCGCAGCAAGTGCTTACTTTTAGTGATTTTGTGCAGGAGAGCATCACCGCGAATCCTGACTGGCTGGCTGAACTGGAAGCGGCACCGCCGCAGGCCGATGAATGGCAGCACTACGCTCAGTGGCTAAGCGACGCGCTGGCAGAGGTGGCAGACGAGCCGACGCTGATGCGCGTTTTACGTCAGTTCCGCCGTCGCGTGATGGTGCGTATCGCCTGGGCGCAGTCGCTGGCGCTGGTGAGCGAAGAGAGCACTCTGCAGCAGCTGAGCTGTCTGGCGGAAACGCTGATTGTCGCCGCGCGCGACTGGCTGTACGACGCCTGCTGCAAAGAGTGGGGCACGCCGTGCAGTGAAGAGGGCACGCCGCAGCCGCTGATGATTTTAGGCATGGGGAAACTGGGCGGCGGTGAGCTGAATTTCTCGTCGGATATCGACCTGATCTTCGCCTGGCCGGAAAAGGGCGCGACCCGTGGGGGCCGCCGCGAACTGGATAACGCGCAGTTCTTCACCCGTCTCGGCCAGCGGCTGATCAAAGCCCTGGATCAGCCAACCCAGGACGGTTTCGTCTATCGCGTGGATATGCGCCTGCGCCCGTTCGGTGATAGCGGCCCGCTGGTGCTGAGCTTTGCCGCGCTGGAAGATTATTACCAGGAGCAGGGGCGCGACTGGGAGCGCTACGCGATGGTCAAAGCACGGATCATGGGCGACAAAGACGACATCTACGCCAGCGAATTGCGCGCCATGCTGCGCCCATTCGTGTTCCGCCGCTATATCGATTTCAGCGTCATTCAGTCCCTGCGTAATATGAAAGGGATGATTGCCCGCGAGGTGCGCCGCCGGGGTCTGAAAGACAACATCAAGCTCGGCGCGGGCGGCATCCGGGAAATCGAATTTATCGTGCAGGTGTTCCAGCTGATTCGCGGTGGGCGTGAGCCGTCCCTGCAGTCTCGCTCGCTGCTGCCGACGCTGAACGCCATCGAACAGCTGCATCTGCTGCCGGAGGGTGACGCGCAGACTCTGCACGATGCCTATCTCTATCTGCGTCGCCTCGAAAACCTGCTGCAAAGCATCAATGACGAACAGACCCAGACGCTGCCGGGCGACGATCTGAACCGCGCGCGGCTGGCCTGGGGCATGCGCGTTGACGACTGGCAGGGGCTGACGGAGACGCTGGACGCCCATATGGCGGGTGTTCGACGCATCTTTAACGATTTGATTGGCGATGACGAGAGCGAATCGCCGGACGATACGCTGTCCGAACACTGGCGCGAGCTGTGGCAGGATGCGCTGCAGGAAGATGACACCACGCCAGTGCTGGCGCATTTGAGTGACGACGACCGTCATCGCGTGGTGGCGCTGATCGCCGATTTCCGCATGGAGATGAACAAACGCGCCATCGGCCCGCGCGGGCGACAGGTGCTCGACCACCTGATGCCGCACCTGCTGAGCAACGTCTGCTCGCGGGCGGATGCGCCGATTCCGTTGTCGCGCCTGACGCCGCTGCTCACCGGCATCATCACCCGCACGACCTATCTTGAGCTGCTGAGTGAATTCCCCGGTGCGCTCAAACATTTAATTTCCCTCTGCGCCGCGTCGCCGATGGTGGCGAGCAAACTGGCGCGCTACCCGCTGCTGCTGGATGAGCTGCTTGACCCTAACACCCTCTATCAACCGACAGCGATGGATGCGTATCGCGACGAACTGCGTCAGTATCTGCTGCGCGTGCCGGAAGAGGACGAAGAGCAACAGCTCGAAGCGTTGCGGCAGTTTAAACAGGCGCAGATGCTGCGCGTGGCGGCGGCCGATATCGCGGGCACCCTGCCGGTGATGAAAGTCAGCGACCATTTAACCTGGCTGGCGGAAGCGATCATCGACGCGGTAGTCCAGCAGGCCTGGAGCCAAATGGTCGTGCGCTACGGTCAGCCAAAACATCTGGCGGATCGCGAAGGACGGGGTTTTGCCGTGGTCGGCTACGGCAAACTGGGCGGCTGGGAGCTGGGCTACAGCTCCGATCTGGATTTAATTTTCCTGCACGATTGCCCGGTAGATGTCATGACCGATGGCGATCGCGAAATCGACGGGCGTCAGTTCTACCTGCGACTGGCGCAGCGCATTATGCACCTCTTCAGCACCCGCACCTCCTCCGGGATTTTGTACGAAGTGGATGCGCGCCTGCGCCCGTCCGGGGCGGCGGGGATGCTGGTCACGTCCACCGAATCGTTTGCGGATTACCAGCAAAACGAAGCCTGGACGTGGGAGCATCAGGCGCTGGTGCGTGCCCGTGTGGTGTACGGCGATCCGCAACTGAAAACGCAGTTCGACGCCATTCGCCGTGATGTGCTTACCGCAACGCGTGAAGGTCAAACCCTGCAAACCGAAGTGCGGGAGATGCGCGAGAAGATGCGCGCCCATCTCGGTAACAAGCATCGCGATCGCTTTGATATCAAAGCCGATGAGGGCGGGATCACCGATATCGAGTTTATTACTCAGTATCTGGTGCTTCGTCATGCGCACGACAAGCCGAAGCTGACGCGCTGGTCTGATAACGTGCGCATTCTCGAACTGCTGGCGCAAAACGACATTATGGATGAGCAAGAAGCGCAGGCGTTGACCCACGCCTACACCACGCTTCGCGATGAATTGCATCATCTGGCGTTACAGGAACAGCCGGGCCATGTGGCGGCGGAATGTTTCAGCATTGAGCGAGAACGCGTTCTAACCAGCTGGCAGAAGTGGCTGGTGGAACCGTGCGTAACAAAACAAGTGTGATATTATCGCGCGCAAATTGTGAATCTTTCTGGAGTCAGGAATGAAAGTAACACTGCCAGAGTTTGAACGTGCTGGGGTTATGGTTGTCGGTGATGTGATGCTGGACCGCTACTGGTACGGGCCGACAAGCCGCATCTCCCCAGAAGCACCGGTCCCGGTCGTCAAGGTCGATACCATTGAAGAGCGTCCCGGCGGCGCGGCAAACGTGGCGATGAATATTGCTTCTCTCGGCGCGCATTCGCGTCTGGTAGGGCTGACCGGCATTGACGATGCGGCACGCGCGCTCAGCAAAACGCTGGCCGACGTGAACGTGAAGTGTGATTTCGTTTCTGTGCCAACGCATCCAACCATCACCAAACTGCGCGTGCTGTCCCGCAACCAGCAGCTGATCCGCCTCGACTTCGAAGAAGGTTTTGAGGGGGTGGATCCTGAGCCGCTGCACGAGCGTATCGCGCAGGCGCTGGGCAATATCGGCGCACTGGTGCTGTCTGACTACGCCAAAGGCGCGCTTGCCAGCGTACAGCAGATGATTCAGCTGGCGCGTAAAGCGGGTGTGCCGGTGCTGATCGACCCGAAAGGGACCGATTTTGAACGCTATCGCGGCGCGACGCTGCTGACGCCAAACCTCTCCGAATTTGAAGCGGTGGCGGGCAAGTGCAAAAACGAAGAAGAGATCGTCGAGCGCGGGATGAAAATCATCGCCGATTTCGACTTCTCCGCGCTGCTGGTGACCCGCTCTGAGCAGGGCATGACGCTGCTGCAACCGGGCAAAGCGCCGCTGCATATGCCGACTCAGGCGCAGGAAGTGTACGACGTTACCGGTGCAGGCGATACGGTGATTGGCGTGCTGGCGGCGACGCTGGCGGCGGGCAATTCACTGGAAGAGGCTTGCTACTTTGCGAATGCAGCGGCGGGCGTCGTGGTCGGTAAGCTGGGGACGTCTACCGTTTCGCCGATCGAGCTGGAAAATGCGGTACGCGGACGTGCGGATACCGGTTTTGGCGTGATGAGTGAGGACGAACTGAAAACTGCGGTGGCTGCGGCGCGCAAGCGCGGCGAGAAAGTGGTCATGACCAACGGCGTCTTCGACATTCTGCACGCAGGCCACGTTTCGTATCTGGCGAATGCGCGTAAGCTTGGCGATCGTCTGATTGTCGCGGTGAACAGCGATGCGTCTACCAAACGTCTGAAGGGCGAAACGCGTCCGGTGAACCCGCTGGAGCAGCGCATGATTGTGCTCGGCGCGCTGGAAGCGGTCGACTGGGTGGTCTCTTTTGAAGAAGACACGCCACAGCGTCTGATTGCTGGCATTCTGCCGGATCTGCTGGTGAAGGGCGGCGACTATAAGCCGGAACAGATTGCGGGGAGTGAAGAGGTCTGGGCCAACGGCGGCGAAGTGATGGTGCTTAATTTTGAGGACGGGTGTTCTACCACCAACATCATTAAGAAGATCCAGAAAGACAGCCAGTAAAATGGGATTGGTGCGGGCTGATGCTCTCACTTAACCTTCTCCACAGTGAGAGGGTGCAAATACAAAAAACGGCAACTGAGGTTGCCGTTTTGTTTTCCGATTTGCAGGCCGGGTAAGGCGCAGGCGCCACCCGGCTTTTTTATGCTTCGTCGACGGGCGGAATCGCCGGTGCCGGTTTCACTTCTGCGGGCTGGCTGCGGTTTTCCAGCTCGGTCAGGCGTTGCTCCAGCAGCGCCAGCTTTTCGCGGGTGCGCAGCAGCACTTGCGTCTGCACGTCGAACTCTTCACGGCTCACCAGATCAAGACGCGTCAGCTGCGACTGCAGCACCTGGCGGATTTTCTTCTCGACGTCATCGCCAAACTCACGAATACCTTTCGGCATAGATTCATGAACCTGACGGGCAATTTGTTCAATTTTTTTCGGGTCAATCATGGTCGTTTCCCTTGATCAGAAGGTGTTAGCGAACATTGTAGCGCGTTACCCGCGATCTTTTGCACAAAATCATTTGCGATGCGGTTAGCGTGAAATCCAGCCAAAGTCACGTTAACGATGTGAACGGGGTTGGAGGGGGCCGTCGACGCCCTGGCAATTTGGATGATGAAATGCAAATCCAGAATTGTTTGATGCTTATGCATTGCCCAGCATAATCAATAGCGTTATAGTTATCTCGCTTATTCTCAGGGCGGGGCGAAATTCCCCACCGGCGGTAAATCAGCCTTGCGCTGAAAGCCCGCGAGCGCTTTGAGTGAAAACTCAAAGGTCAGCAGATCCGGTGTAATTCCGGAGCCGACGGTTAGAGTCCGGATGGGAGAGAGTAACGATCAAGCCGGGCAAGGCCCGCTCACGTTATTTTTTTACCGCTTACGCGGTGCTCCTAAGACTGCCCTGATTCTGGTAACCATAATTTTAATGAGGTTTTTTTACCATGAATCAGACGCTACTTTCCGCTTTTGGCACCTCTACTGACCGTGTAGAGCTTGCTCTTACCGCACTCCGTGAACATCGCGGTGTGATGGTTCTCGATGATGAAGACCGTGAAAACGAAGGCGATATGATTTTCGCCGCTGAAACCATGACCGTTGAACAGATGGCTCTGACCATTCGTCACGGCAGTGGCATCGTGTGTCTTTGTTTGACCGACGAACGTCGTAAACAGCTCGATCTGCCGATGATGGTCGAAAACAACACCAGCGCATTCGGTACCGGTTTTACCGTCACCATCGAAGCCGCGCACGGTGTGACCACCGGCGTTTCTGCTGCTGACCGCCTGACGACCGTGCGTGCCGCCACCGCGGATAATGCTAAGCCATCAGACCTGAACCGTCCTGGCCACGTTTTCCCACTGCGCGCGCAGCCGGGCGGCGTGTTGACACGCGGCGGCCACACTGAAGCGACCATCGATCTGGTGACGCTGGCAGGCTTTAAATCTGCGGGTGTGCTGTGTGAACTGACCAACGATGACGGCACCATGGCGCGCGCGCCAGAGTGCATCGAGTTTGCGAAGAAACACAATATGGCTGTGGTGACCATCGAAGATCTGGTGGCCTACCGCCAGGCGCATGAACGTAAAGCCAGCTAAATAAAAAACGCCGGGTTATCCCGGCGTTTTTTTTATCCAATTCCTGCTGTTTGTAGCAGTACCAGACTTAATCCCATCACCGACATTCCACATAGCACGCCGTAGCTGGGGTTATTGTTAGGGTCGATCTCTTTCGCCAGCGGCATCAGTTCGTCTACGGACAGCGCGACCATAATCCCCGCCACCGCAGCCATAATTGCGGCCATTACCACCGGGGAGATCATGCTGCCAAGAATCAGCCACGCCAGCACGCCGCCTAATATCTCCGCCAGACCCGAAATCCCGGCCCAAAAGACCGCCGTGCGTTTTGAGCCTGTCGCAGCATAAACCGGGCCAGCGACGGCCAGTCCTTCAGGAATATTGTGCAACGCCACCGCCAGCGCAATCCCAAAGCCCAGTTCAAGGTTATTGCTCGCCGTCACGTAAGTGGCGACACCTTCAGGGAAGTTGTGCAGACTGATGCCGAGGGTGAGCAAAATGGCCGTGCGTTTGATGTTGCCGTGCGACGGTTTGACGCTTTTCTGCATCAGATCCTGCGGATGCGCATGGGGTAACATCCGGTCGAGACCGAAATACCCCAGCAGGCCCACGACGAACATGCCGTAGCCGAGAACCGGCGACATCCCTTCGGTGCCGAGTGCCGCAGGCAGCATCTCCATCAGGGAGATCAGCAGCATAATCCCGGCGGCAAATCCGAGAGAAAACGCCAGCACGCGGTTCGAAGGCTTCTGTCCGAGCACGCCAAGAATGGCACCGATGAAGGTGGCGGCACCCGCAAGTATCGTCAGAATCAAGGGTACTGACATTCAATGCTCCTTATGATAATGATTCTCATTAATGTTAATGACTAATCTGCCGCAAAGCGAGAGGACATTTCCGGCTTTACATATTTCTTACATTCAAATTTTCTGAAGATCTTCATCACGCTTATCTGAGTTCTTGTTGTGCAGATAGCGGGTAATGTAGTGACATTAAATAAACACCCTATGTAAGGATATCACCATGACTTCTTCTCGTATGCCAGCACTGTTTTTGGGCCACGGTAGTCCGATGAACGTTCTGGAAGATAACGTCTATACGCGTGCCTGGCGTCACCTGGGCGAGACGTTGCCGCGTCCGAAGGCCATCGTGGTGATCTCTGCACACTGGTTTACGCGCGGCACCGGCGTCACGGCCATGGAAGCACCGAAAACCATTCATGATTTTGGTGGCTTCCCGCAGGCGCTGTATGACACCCATTACCCTGCACCGGGTTCACCAGCGTTGGCACAACAGCTGGTGGAGTTGCTGGCGCCTGTTCCGGTGACGCTGGATAAAGAGGCCTGGGGCTTTGACCACGGCTCCTGGGGCGTGCTGATCAAAATGTATCCGGACGCCGATATCCCCATGGTGCAGCTGAGTATCGACAGCACTAAACCGGCGGCGTGGCACCTTGAGATCGGTCGCAAGCTGGCAAAACTGCGCGATGAAGGCATCATGCTGGTGGCGAGCGGTAACGTGGTGCACAACCTGCGCACGGCCCGCTGGCACGGTGAAAACACGCCATACCCATGGGCCACGTCGTTCAATGATTTTGTAAAAGCCAATCTCACCTGGCAAGGACCTGCTGAAGAACATCCGCTGGTGAACTATCTGGATCACGAGGGCGGTTCGCTCTCTAATCCAACGGCGGAGCACTTCTTGCCGCTGCTGTACGTGCTGGGCGCGTGGGACGGCAGTGAACCGGTGACCGTGCCGGTGGAGGGCATCGAGATGGGCAGTTTGAGTATGCTGTCGGTGCAAATTGGCTAACGAAAAGCCCGGTAGCGCTGCGCTTACCGGGCTTCAGGTTCATGCGATTTTGCAGGCCGGGTAAGGCGAAGCCACTACCCGGCAAATCCATCACTCCACAAAAATATGCGGATAGAAGCGCGACAGATCCTGGGTGATCAACGCGCGATCTTCGCGAATCCCAATCCCCGCAGGCTGATCGTTGATAAGCCAGCTGCCAATCAGCACATAGCTGTCGCCAAATTTCGGCAGCGGATAGAACTCCTGCACGATCATTCCTTCTTCGCCGTACGGGCCTTCCGCCGCTTCGAGGGTTTTGCCGTTTTCAATAATGGAAACGTTCGCCCCTTCGCGGGAGAAGATCGGCTTAATGACGTATTTATCCATCGGCGGATAATCATCTTCGGCGAAATACGCAGGCAGCAGGTTAGGGTGATTCGGGAACATCTCCCACAGCATCGGCAGCAGCGCTTTGTTAGAGATAATGCTCTTCCAGGCCGGTTCCAGCCAGCGCACGCCCGCGTCTTCCAGCTTGGTAGAGAACACTTCGCGCAGCATGTATTCCCACGGATAGAGCTTGAACAGATTGCTAATCACCTGGTCCTGCGTATCCGTAAACTGGCCGCGCTCGCCTAAACCGATATCTTCGATATACAGGAACTCAGTCGCCACTTCCGCTTCGGCTGCGCAGTCCTGCAGATACTGCACGGTCCCGCGATCTTCAACGGTATCGCGACAGCAGGCCAGATGCAGATAATTAAATCCGTGCTGCTCGCGCAGTTCAGCGAAGCGCTCGATCAATTTTTCCTGCAAGGAGTTGAACTGATCGCTGCCTTCCGGCAGGTTGCCCGCCGCCGCCTGATCTTCAAGCCAGATCCACTGGAAGAACGCCGCTTCGTACAGGGAGGTCGGCGTATCGGCGTTATTTTCTAGCAGCTTAGGATCGCCCACGCCGTCCCACGCCAGATCGAGGCGTGAATAGAGCGAAGGCTGGTGGGTCTGCCAGGCGTGACGTACAAAACCCCAGGTATGCTTTGGAATGCGGAATTTGGTCATCAGCTCATCGCTGGCAACCACCTTTTCCACCACCTTGAGGCACATCTGGTGCAGTTCGGCTGTCACCTCTTCCAGTTTTTCGACCTGGGCGAGGGTGAGCTTGTAATAGGCATCTTCACACCAGTACGGTTCGCCGTACATGGTGTGGAAGTTGAAACCATATTCAGTGGCTTTTTCGCGCCAGTCCGGGCGCTCGACAATACTGACTCGTTCCATTATCAGCCGCCCATTGAGCGAGTGGTGGAACCTGTCGCGCTACGCTGCATGGTCGCTTGTTTCGCCACGGAATCGCCAAAGCCGCCGCGCGTCACGGTGCTGGTGGTCGCAGGTTTTGGCGCCATCGCGGTTTTCGGAACCGTCATCGAACGGCCTGGCGTCGCCGCGCCGTAGTTTTTGCCGCTCGCATCGGTGTATTTACCGTAGGCCGGGCTGGACGGATTTTTGGAGCTGAACAGCGGCTGCTGCTGGAAGCCCATTCCACCGCCCATCATGCGGCCCATCATGTAACCTGCCATCAGCGGCATCCAGAAGCTGCCGCTGGACTGGGCCTGCGCCTGGTTTTCAGGTGCCATTCCAGCCTGAGCCGGTGCCTGCTGGCACTGACCTTCACCGAATTCGGCGATACAGTCTTCACGGGTGGCGTATTTCGGTGCGGTACGTTCTGCTTCTTTCAGGGCATTGTTATAGGCAGTGTTACATTCCGCGCTTTTACCGGTGGCTGACGAGCAGTCATCGGCATTCTGATACATCGATACTGTTTCATCGGATTGCTCACAGCCTGCCAGCATAAATACGGCGGTGAATGCCAGGGCTACAGGGGTGAGATGGCGTGCGTTCCAGTTTTTGCGGAACGAAGCGTGATTGATCGTTTTTGTCCGTTTCATTTTGTCTTCCAGGACCCAGTGGTAGAACGAAGTAAATAAGGCTCAGGATAGAGGATGAGTGGTCGAAAATGAAGCGCAGAGGGGGATTCAGGGGGATCTTTACGTTGGCTTACGTTCAAATGTGACCCTCTCCCGAAAGGGAGAGGGATTATTCAACAATTAGTTACGGAACGGGTTGTTTCCGGTGCTATTTGTTGTGGTGGTGCGAGCCGCGGCTGGCTCAGCGGCAGGGGCGGTGCTGTTGGCATTGTAGCCATCAGCGCTGGCGTCCTGCTGCGGGTTTTCCGGAGCAACGCTTTCAGGCGTTGTTGAAACCGGTTTACCCAGCGTGCTGTTCAGCATTTGCAGATCCTGCTCGTTCAGCGTACCCAGCGCGGATTTAATATTCAGCTGGTTAATCAGGTAATTATAACGAGCGCTGGAGAGCTGTTGCTTCGCGTTATACAGCGTGGTGGTCGCATCCAGCACATCAACGATGGTACGTGTACCGACGGAGTAACCTGCTTCCATCGCATCCAGGGAGCTTTGCGCAGACACTACGGCCTGTTTGTAAGCGTTGATGCTGCTGATGGAGGCGTTCACGTTGTTAAAGGAAGAACGAACGGTCTGAACCACATTGCGGTGCGCGCTTTCAAGCTGCTCGCTCGCGCCAACAAAGTTGTACTGTGCCTGTTTCACCTGAGAGTTCACCATGCCGCCCTGGTACAGAGGCAAAGAGAAGTTCAGGCCGATTTTATTCTGGCCCTGGTTGCTGTCATCGAATTGGGTGGTGTTGGTTTTTGAGCCACTGTAGGTAGTATCAGAAACACCCGTCGATGCGGTCAGCCCCACGGTTGGCAGATGACCATCCTGCGCCTGGCGGATTTGCTCGCGCGCCAGATCCTGGCTCAGACGAGCCTGCAGCAGCGCCAGGTTACGGTTTTCAGCTTCTTTCAGCAGGGCGTTAACCGCCTGCGGTTTGTCAGTCTTGAAGTTATCAACGTTCAGAGATGCCAGCTCTGGGTAGTAATTGCCGGTCACCTGACGCAGAGATTCGAGTGCGTTGTCGAGGTTGTTACGGGCAGTTACTTCGTTCGCCAGCACGCTGTCGTACTGCGAACGGGCGTTCTGCACGTCAGTGATGGCGACCAGGCCCACGTTGAAACGCTGGGTGGTTTGGTCCAACTGACGGTAAATCGCCTGTTTCTGAGCTTCGGTGTAGGAGAGCGAGTCGATCGCGCTCAGTACGTTGAAGTAAGCGGTAGCGGTGTTCAGGATCAGCGTTTGCTGATCGGTCTGATAGGTTACGTCCTGAATACCGGCGCTCTTTTCCTGTAAGGAGAGGGCACGCCATTTGGACATATCAAACAAGGTCTGCGTTAATTGCAGTGAGGCGCTGGTGACATTGGAGTTCACACCGTTGTTGTCACGGAATCCATTGCTGTAGGTATAATCTGCACCTAAACCCAATTGCGGCAGCAGCGGGCTACGTGCTTCATTAATCTTTTCGAACGCAGCATCACGGTCGGCGGCTGACTTACGCAGCTCAGGGTTGCCCAGACGTGCTTGCTGATAAACCTGTAACAGGTTTTCTGCCTGGCTCATCGCGCTGAAGCCCGTCAGGCTCAGGCCGATAAGGATGGGGAGCAATTTCTTCATTTGCATTCCTTGTTGTGAAGCAGTATTAGCGCTGATCTAATTAAAAATAATTGCCGATTCTAACAGAATCATCCACGCCAAAAGGTTGGCGTTACGTGCCATCTGGCGGTAATTTGCACCAATCTATCATATAGCCTGTCAAACGGCAGCCAAACAGCCTTGAAATTCATGATTTCAACACAATTGTGACCAGGATATCGCCATGCAAAAACCAGATAAGTTGCCAGTGACGCTCTCTAAAAACGATGTAGAAATTATTGCACGGGAAACGCTTTATAGCGGTTTTTTTTCACTGGAACTTTACCGTTTTAGGCATCGCCTGTTTAACGGTGAAATGAGTGGCGAAGTTCGACGTGAAATTTTTGAGCGCGGGCATGCCGCAGTCTTGCTACCCTTTGACCCAGTGCGTGACGAAGTGGTATTGATTGAACAGATCCGAATTGCCGCGCTGGATACCAGCGAAAGCCCATGGCTGCTGGAGATCGTCGCGGGAATGATCGAAGAGGGAGAAACGCCGGAAGAGGTCGCCCGCCGCGAGGCGCAGGAAGAAGCCGGGCTGATTGTCGGCCGGACCAAACCGGTGCTGAGCTACCTGGCAAGCCCAGGTGGAACCACCGAGCGCTCTTCCATTCTGGTGGGTGAAGTGGACGCCACGACCGCACAAGGTATTCACGGTCTGGCAGATGAAAACGAAGATATTCGTGTTCATGTGATGAGTCGGGAGCAGGCTTATCAATGGGTCAATGAGGGGAAAATCGACAACGCAGCGTCTGTCATCGCTTTGCAATGGCTACAGCTGCATTATCAAGACTTACGAAAAGAGTGGAAAAAATGAAGCGTTATACACCTGACTTCCCAGAAATGATGCGTCTGTGCGAGACCAACTTCGCACAATTACGTCGCCTGTTGCCGCGCACCGATGCGGCCGGCGAAACGGTGAGCTATCAGGTGAGCAATGCGCAATATCGATTAACGATTGTGGAATCCACTCGCTACACTACGCTGGTCGAGATTAAACAAACGGCACCGTCCGTCAGCTACTGGAGCCTGCCGTCGATGACCGTCAGGCTTTATCACGACGCGATGGTGGCTGAAGTGTGTTCGAGTCAGCAGATCTTTCGCTTCAAAGCGCGATATGATTATCCTAATAAAAAGTTGCATCAACGCGACGAAAAGCATCAAATTAACCAGTTTTTAGCTGACTGGCTAAGATATTGTTTAGCACATGGAGCAATGGCGATTCCGGTTTGTTAGCGTCATAAACCTACCTAAGGACACCATTTGGAAAGCCTGTTGAACCTGACTGTTGCTGGTGGGGCGCCAGTCAGGATATTACAAATTACTGATACTCACCTGTTCGCCGAAAAGCATGAAACGCTGCTGGGTGTGAATACCTGGGAGAGTTATCAGGCTGTACTTGATGCCATTCACCTCGAAAACCGCGATTGTGATTTGATTGTTGCGACGGGGGATTTGGCGCAGGATCAAAGCGCCGCGGCCTATCAGCATTTTGCTACAGGGATCGCGAGCTTCAGCGTGCCTTGCGTCTGGTTACCGGGTAATCATGACTTTCAGCCCGCCATGTACAGCGCGCTTCAGGACGCGGGTATTTCACCGGCCAAGCGTGTGTTCGTGGGCGATCACTGGCAAATTCTGCTGCTGGATACCCAGGTCTTCGGCGTGCCGCACGGCGAGCTGAGCGATTTCCAGCTGGAGTGGCTCGAAAGCAAACTCATTGACGCACCCGAACGCCATACCCTGCTGTTGCTGCATCACCATCCGCTCCCTGCGGGATGCAGCTGGCTCGATCAGCACAGCCTGCGCAACTCTGCCGCGCTCGACCGCGTGCTGTCGAAATATCCCCATGTGAACAATCTGCTGTGCGGACACATTCATCAGGAACAGGATCTCGACTGGAATGGCCGCCGTCTGCTGGCGACGCCGTCGACCTGCGTGCAGTTTAAACCGCACTGCGCCAACTTCACCTTAGATACCATCGCGCCGGGATGGCGCTGGCTGGAACTCCATGCGGATGGCCGGCTGACCACGGAAGTGTGTCGTCTGGAAGGGACACAGTTCCGTCCAGATACCGCTTCAGAAGGATACTGATGTCTACGCTCCTTTATCTGCACGGGTTTAACAGCTCGCCGCGTTCCGCGAAGGCGACCCAGTTTCGCCAGTGGCTCAGCGTTAATCATCCGCATATCGAGATGATTGTCCCGCAGCTGCCGCCGTATCCGGCGGATGCGGCAGAGATGCTGGAGTCCATCGTGATGGAACACGGCGGCGAATCCTTCGGCGTTGTCGGCTCGTCGCTCGGCGGTTATTACGCCACCTGGTTGTCCCAATGCTTTATGCTGCCAGCGGTCGTCGTCAACCCGGCGGTACGCCCGTTTGAGCTGTTGACGGACTTTCTCGGCCAGAACGAGAACCCCTACACCGGGCAGCAATATGTGCTAGAGTCTCGCCATATTTACGACCTCAAAGTGATGCAAATAGACCCGCTTGACGCGCCAGATCTCCTCTGGCTGCTGCAACAGACGGGTGATGAAGTGCTGGATTACCGCCAGGCGGTGGCGTATTACGCCTCTTGCCGCCAGACTGTAGAAGAAGGCGGAAACCATGCTTTCACGGACTTTGAGAATCATTTCACCCAGATTGTCGATTTTCTTGGGCTGCACAGCCTCTGACAACCAATGCGAATTGCTAGCTAAATCATGACGCAAACCTATAACGCTGATGCCATTGAGGTACTCACCGGGCTTGAGCCGGTTCGCCGCCGCCCTGGGATGTACACCGATACCACTCGCCCAAACCACCTGGGCCAGGAAGTGATTGATAACAGTGTGGACGAAGCGCTGGCAGGCCATGCCAAACGCATCGATGTGATCCTGCATGCCGACCAGTCCCTCGAAGTGATCGACGACGGGCGCGGTATGCCGGTCGATATTCACCCGGAAGAGGGTGTCCCTGCTGTCGAACTGATCCTTTGCCGTCTGCACGCGGGCGGTAAGTTCTCCAATAAAAACTACCAGTTCTCCGGCGGCCTGCATGGCGTTGGGATCTCCGTGGTCAACGCCCTTTCTAAGCGCGTGGAAGTGACCGTGCGCCGCGACGGCCAGGTCTACAACATCGCCTTTGAAAACGGCGACAAAGTTCAGGACCTGCAGGTCATCGGCACCTGCGGCAAACGCAATACCGGGACCAGCGTCCATTTCTGGCCCGACGAAAGCTTTTTCGACAGCCCACGTTTCTCCGTTTCGCGCTTAACGCACATTTTGAAAGCGAAAGCGGTGCTGTGCCCTGGCGTTGAAATTACCTTCAAAGACGAAGTGAACGGCAGCGAGCAGCGCTGGTGCTATCAGGATGGTCTGAACGACTATCTGGGCGAAGCGATTAACGGCCTGCCAACCCTGCCAGAAAAACCGTTCCTCGGTAACTTCTCCGGTGATACGGAAGCGGTCGACTGGGCGCTCTTGTGGCTGCCCGAAGGCGGCGAGCTGCTGACAGAAAGCTACGTCAACCTGATCCCGACGATGCAGGGCGGTACGCACGTCAACGGTCTGCGTCAGGGGCTGCTGGATGCGATGCGTGAGTTTTGCGAATACCGCAATATCCTGCCGCGCGGCGTGAAGCTGTCGGCGGAAGATATCTGGGATCGCTGCGCGTATGTCCTGTCGGTCAAAATGCAGGACCCACAGTTTGCCGGTCAGACCAAAGAGCGTCTCTCTTCGCGCCAATGTGCGGCCTTTGTCTCCGGCGTGGTCAAAGACGCCTTCAGCCTGTGGCTGAACCAGAATATTCAGACGGCAGAAATGCTGGCTGAAATGGCGATTTCCAGCGCCCAGCGCCGTATGCGCGCGGCGAAGAAAGTGGTGCGTAAAAAGCTGACCAGCGGTCCGGCTCTGCCGGGTAAACTGGCCGACTGCACGGCGCAGGATTTGAATCGCACCGAACTGTTCCTCGTCGAAGGTGACTCGGCGGGCGGCTCAGCCAAGCAGGCGCGCGACCGTGAATATCAGGCGATCATGCCGCTGAAGGGTAAGATCCTCAACACCTGGGAAGTCTCCTCCGATGAGGTACTGGCGTCTCAGGAGGTGCATGATATCTCGGTTGCGATCGGCATCGATCCGGACAGCGACGATTTAAGCCAGCTGCGTTACGGCAAGATCTGTATCCTCGCGGATGCGGACTCCGATGGTCTGCACATCGCCACGCTGCTGTGCGCCCTGTTTGTGAAACACTTCCGCGCGCTGGTGAAGAACGGTCACGTTCACGTTGCGCTGCCGCCGCTGTACCGTATCGACCTCGGCAAAGAGGTCTATTACGCCCTGACGGAAGAAGAGAAAGCGGGTGTGCTGGAGCAACTGAAGCGCAAGAAAGGCAAACCTAACGTGCAGCGCTTTAAAGGGCTGGGCGAAATGAACCCGATGCAGCTGCGTGAAACCACGCTGGACCCCAATACTCGCCGTCTGGTGCAGCTGATTATCAGCGACGAAGACGAGCAGCAGACCAACGCAATGATGGATATGCTGTTAGCCAAGAAGCGTTCCGAAGACCGACGCAACTGGTTGCAGGAAAAAGGCGATATGGCGGATATTGAGGCCTGATGTTCTCATGCTGACTCACTCCCGAAAGGGAGTGGGAATAAATTCTAAGCCCGGTAAGCGTAGCGCGCTACCGGGCTTTTTTACATCAAAAATCCATCTTCACCGTAAACTGCACTTCACGCGGATCGCCAATCTGGTTCCCCAGGTTATTGGTGCCAATCGACGACGTGTAATAGGTCTTATCAAACAGGTTTTTCACGTTCAGCTGGAGCGTCACCGGATACTGCAGCTTCAGTTTGTATGCTGCAAAAGCGTCGGCCAGCACGTAGCCCGGCAGATAATAATCCGCGCCGTTGGTGGCGGAGCGACGACTCACGCCATGCCCGCCGCCGCCGAGCGTCAGGGTATTCCCGCCGATCACATTGTTAATGTCGTAAGTCAGGAACAGAGAACCTGTGTGACGCGGTACGTTTGGCAGCGGTTTACCGGCGTAATCCGGATCTTCCAGCACCTTCGCGTCTGTGTAACCATAGCTGGCGATCACATTGGTGTTCTCGGTTAAACGGCCTGCCAGATCCACTTCCACACCCTGCGAACGCACACGCCCGGCGGTTTTCGCCACCGTCTCATCACCGACGCTCTCGGTGTAGAGCACGTTGCGTTTATGGATATCAAACAGCGCGATATTGGCGGTAATCCCGTCGAACAGGTCAAACTTCGCGCCCACTTCGTAGGCATTGGATGTTTCCGGCGGCAGGTTACCAATGTAGCTGGCGATAGACGATTGCGGCATAAACGTCTGCGAGTAGTTGGCGAACAGCGACACCGACGGCGTGAGCTTGTAAACCAGCCCCGCTTTCGGCGTCCACTGGTCGTCGCGGCTGTCGGTATTGACGTTAAACGGACGGCCTTTCCCCGCATACTGCGTGTAGGACTGATAGCGCAGGCCGGTGACGGCGATCCATTTATCCGTCAGATAGAGGGCATCCTGCACGTAGGCGGAATAGCTCTCCTGCTTGATGGTCTGATCGCTGTCCGACGCCGACACGGTCGTACATTTGCTCAGATTGCCGTAGGACGGGTTGTAGATATTGAAATCTTTAACGTTCTTACAGCGGATCATATCCGTGCGCAGCAGATCGTAATTCTCATAAGAGACACCGGTCAGGATCTCATTGTAAAACCCGGCAATATCCACATTCCCCTGCAGATCCGCACGCGTGGAGTGCATGCGCTGAGTCGAGCCTTGCGTGGCGTCCACGCGGCGGGTCAAATTGCCGGTGGCGGAATCGTAGGCCATCACGCGCGCCTGGTTATCCGTGTATTTATCCTGGCTAAAGCTGTAGTCGAATTTGGCGGTCCACTGGCTGTTGAGGCGGTACTCCGCGTTCAGCTGGGCCAGATCGGATTCACCGTCGGTAATGTTGAACGGTTCGTCAAAGCGCGTCTTGCGATCCACATCGACCGGCTGTTTGGTCGTTAAATCGAAGATCGTTCCGCGATCGAATGGCGTCTGATAATCGCGATGCGAATAGAGCACCGTGACGGTAGCATCATCGCCAAACCAGGTCAGAGACGGCGCGATAAAGGTGCTGCGCTCTTTGCCGAAATTACGCCAGTAATCCTCTCTCTGATACTCACCCGTCAGGCGATACGCCAGACGTGTGCCTTCAATTGGGCCGGTCACATCGAGCTGTCCGGTGCCGCCGCCAAAGCTGGTGGAAGTCGCCGAGACCGAACCGCCGAACTCTCTTTCCGGGCGCTTCGTCACCACGTTAATCAGCCCGCCAGGATCGAGGATGCCGTACAGCGTCGACGCGGGGCCTTTCAGCACTTCGACGCGCTCCGTCGAGGCATTAAAGCTGCGCGGCAGCACGGTGCGCAGGCCGTTGGTCATGATCGACCCGTCACGGTTTGCGCCAAAACCACGGCGCACAAACGCATCCTGCGTCCCGCCGAGGGTGTTGGTTTGCACCACGTTGCTGACGTTGTACAGCGCCTCGTCGAGCGTGGTGGCGTGCTGATCTTCCAGCACCTGATCGCTCACGGTATTGACCACCTGCGGGATGTCCAGCATCGGCATAGTCGTGAGCGTGGCGGTGGAGGTGTTCAGCGGCTGATAGCCGTTAGTGGCATCGGTTTTCGCGGAAGGATCGGCGGTGACGGTCAGCGTTTCGCCGTCTTTCGCGGTGGTGCTGTCAGCCGCCTGCGCCAGTGGCGCGAGGAACAGCAGTGAAAAGAGCGCGCGCCCTTTAATCCCAGAGAATGAAGGTGTGTACATAGCCATTGGATCTGTTTTCCCGAAATACCCGCGCATGGTCGCGGGTGAAGATGGTGTGTCATTGCCCGTAAAGCGCTACCCGTTTGCCTGTGCGGAGTCGGGTATGTAATTGAGAATCATTCAATCATGCAGGAATGTAGTAGTAAATGGAAAAAAGCAAAATTCGGCTACAGCAAAATATCGCCTGATCTGGGATGCTGCTAAAAAATGTAATTGACTGAAAATAATCAATTAATGACTTTCATATCACATGCGTATCGGTCGACTAATCCCTGGTTTTTTCAGGGTGTTTATCCCCTTGACTACTACATGGCGCAGCGGCAAACTCACAAAAGAGAATGAGATTTATTTTTATTTATTTGTTATTTGATTAAGTTGGCGCACACGTGGCTCATAACGCGACAAAGCAGGGGTTGGTTGTCGAAAACCTCTCTGCTGGCTATCAGAAAAAAATCATCGTCGATGATATTTCCCTCACTATCCCTTCTGAAAAAATGACCGTGCTGGTCGGGGCGAACGGCTGCGGGAAATCGACGCTTCTCAGTACGATGGCGCGCCTGTTGCAGCCGATGGGCGGCGCGGTGCTGCTCGACGGTAAAGTCCTGCACGATCAGCCAACCAAAGCAGTTTCACGCGAACTGGGCATTCTGCCGCAATCGCCTTTGCTGCCGGAAGGGCTGACGGTGTTTGAGCTGGTCTCGCGCGGGCGCTTTCCCTGGCAGAATTTTATGCGCCAGTGGACCGATGCCGACGAACAGGCCGTGGAAGAGGCGCTGCGTCTGACCGGCACGCAAGCCTTCGCCCATCTGCCCGTCGAGAGTCTCTCGGGCGGTCAGCGCCAGCGCTGCTGGATCGCAATGGCACTGGCGCAGCAAACGCCAGTGATTCTGCTGGACGAGCCGACGACTTTTCTCGATCTGCGCTATCAGGTGGAGATCCTCGAACTCCTGCACGATCTCACCCGTCACCACGGCCGGACGGTGGTGGTAGTCCTCCACGATCTTAACTTTGCGGTGAACTACGGCGATACGCTGGTCTTCCTACGCGAAGGCAAAGTGCAGGGCGTGCTTCATGAGGGAGACGTCTGCACGCCGGAACTCATCAAAACGGTGTTTGACGTCGATGTGCAAATGTCGATCAACCCGATGACCGGCAAACCGTTCTTTATCCCGTTTCGTCGCGGTAGCGAAAAAGCATGATGCGCACAGGACTGGCTTCTGCCCTGTTTTTGGCGCTGCTGCTTATGGGCGCGATTATCCATCTGGGCCTCGGCGCGCGGTTTATCGCCCCGCAGACCGTGGTGCAGGCGTTTCTGGCGTTTGACCCGCGCAACTTCGATCACAATGTGATCATCAACCTGCGCCTGCTGCGTCTGGCGGCAGCGCTTACTACCGGCGCTGCGCTCGGCGTGGCGGGTGTACTGCTGCAGGCGGTGATCCGCAATCCACTGGGTGAACCGCATATTCTGGGGCTAAACGCCGGAGCCGCACTGGCAGTGGTTTTAACCAGCGCCCTCGGGCTGGCGCTGCCGTTTGGGCGGCCGCTGATTGCGGCGGCGGGCGCGGCACTCCTTTTCCTGCTGGTGCTCGCGCTGTCGTCTGCCGGTCGCACTGGCCTGACGCCGATGAAAGTGACGCTCTGCGGCGTGGCGCTGTCGGCTTTCGCCTCATCCATCACCGCAGCGGTGTTGATTCTTGATGAACAAACCCTGCTGGCGATGCGCACCTGGCTGGCAGGCGATCTGGCAGGCTTTAGCTGGGTGGCCACGCAAAACGCCGCCTGGGTCGCGGCGGGCGGATTGGCCCTTTCCATGGCCATTTCACCTTCCCTGAACATGCTGGCGCTGGGCGATCGCATGGCGCAGGGGCTAGGCGTGTCCCTTATCCGCACGCGGATACTCGCGCTGATCGCCATCGCGTTACTGTGCGGTACCGCCGTGTCGATCGCCGGGCCGATTGGGTTTATCGGCCTCGTCGTTCCGCAGCTGATTCGCCGTCTGGTGTCGGTGGATTTGCGCGTCATGGTGCCGCTCTCGGCCTGCTGCGGCGCGCTGGTGTTACTGCTGGCAGATATCGCCGCGCGCACCCTGTTTATGCCCCACGAACTGGCGACCGGCGTGATGACCGCGCTGGTGGGCGCGCCCGTGTTTATTCTGATTGCCGCGAGGATGTTCCGATGAGCCGGGCCGTGCTACGCGCCGAATTACGCCCGCTGCGTTGGGGCCGATTTTCAACCCTAATCCGCCCCAAAGCGCTGGCAGGGTTAGCCGTTTTGACCGCGTTGATCTCCGCGCTGCTGGTCATGGGCCTGGCCCACGGCACGCTTCCGGTTCCCACTTCAGACGTGGCCCGCGCGCTGTTTTCTCCTGACGCTCTTAGCCCCGACGCGCGCTACATTGTGCAGGATATCCGTCTGCCGCGGCTGCTGATGGCAGTGCTCTGCGGGGCGACGCTGGGCATGGCGGGCGCAGCGATGCAGTCCATCACCCGCAACGGTCTGGCCGATCCGGGGCTGATCGGCGTGAAAGAGGGGTGTAGCGTGGCGGTACTGCTGCTGATTTTCCAGTTCCCGGCGATGTCAGTGTTCTGGCGTCCGGTCGTGGGGATGGCGGGCGGGTTGCTGACGGCGCTGCTGGTGGTGTTGCTCGCCCGCGATATCTCCCGTCCGCGTTTTATCCTGATTGGCATCGGCGTCTCCTGGACCTTCGCCGCTGGAATGGGCGTCTTTATGACGACGGCAGACGTGCGCGACGTGCAGACCGCGCTGCTGTGGCTGGCTGGTAGCCTGCATGCCGCCAGCTGGTCGCTGGTGAGCGTGGCGGCAGGCTGGGCGCTGCCCGGGTTTGCGCTGCTGCTGTTAACGGCCCGCGCGGCAGATGTCGCGCTGCTCGGTAACCAGACGGCCACTGGGCTGGGCGTGCGCACCGCACGTCTGGCGCTGATTCGCGTGCTGGCCCCGGTGCTGCTGACGGCCGCCTGTGTGTCATGCGTCGGGAGCATTGGATTTGTCGGTTTGATTGCGCCGCACATGGCGCGTTTTCTGCTGCGCGGCGGCCAGACCACGTTGCTTGTGGGCAGTGCGGCGCTGGGGGCGCTGCTGGTTCTGCTGGCAGATAATGTCGGGCGGCTGGCGTTTCTGCCGCTGCAACTGCCTGCGGGCATTGTTATCTCGCTGATTGGCGGGCCGTTTTTCCTGGTGCTGCTCTGGGCGCGCCGGGACCGGTTTTAAAAGGGGAGTGTTATGCGCGTAGTGTTAATGTTGCTGCTGCTGGCGGGGTTTTCCGCAAGCGCCGCTGAACCTGTTCAAACCTTTACCGACGATCTGGGGCGCACGGTGACGGTGCCACTGCACCCAAAACGCATCGTCTCGCTGCACGATCTTGACATCACCATCCCGCTGATTGAACTCGGCGTGCCGCCGGTGGCGAGCCACGGACGTACGCGCCCGGACGGCAGCCATTTTATTCGCTCCGGCGGGCTGCTGACGGGCGTGGATTTTGATAACTCTGCGATTCAGTTTATCGGCACCGCGGATATCGATATTGAAGCCATCGCCGCCGCCAGGCCGGATCTGATCATCACCGAGCCAACCCGCAATACGCCTGTCGCGATGCTGGAGAAAATCGCGCCGACGGTGAGCATCGATCACCTCGACGGCGGGGCGCCGGAAATCTACCGCAAGCTGGCGCAGTTAACCGGCACGCAGGCACGGCTGAAAATGCTTGAACGTCGCTACCAGGAGCAGATCAAGGCGCTAAAAGCGACGATTGATACGCACAAAATCAGCGTCGCGGTGATTCAGGCTAATCAGGGCAAAATCACCGTGATGCACAGCTATCACTCTTTAGGGCGCGTGCTGCGCGATGCCGGATTCACCTTCCCGAAACTCATCGACGCGATTCCTGAAGGCGGGCGTATCGACGTCAGCGCCGAGCGTCTGCCGGAGCTGGATGCGGATTTCGTCTTCGCAACCTGGCGCGGTGATACGGGCGGTAAACCGCAGGATGAGCTGGCAGCGATGGAGGCGGTGATGCCCGGCTGGTGTCAGTTCCTTAATGCCTGTCGCACCGGGCATTACGTGCTGATCTCACGCGAGGAGGCGATCTCCAACTCCTTTGCCTCGCTGGGATTAATGGCGGCGCAGGTGCAGTCGCAAATCGCCGGGCGTCCGCTGCCGGAGGTGAAATGATCAGAAAAGACAAATCGCGGGTCGATCTCTATGGCGAGCGTTTTCGTGCTCGCGGGCATCAGCTGACGCCGCGTCTGCTGTTGGTGGCCAGCTACATCAACGATAATCGCGAAGCGGTGATGGAGCAGACGGCGATGGAGATTGCCGCGCTGCTGAAAACCTCTGACGCCACCGTGGTGCGGGCGATTCAGGCGCTGGGCTTTGCCGGTTTACGCGACCTCAAACAGACGCTTGAGCACTGGTTTGGCCCCACGCTCAGCTCCAGCGAAAAGATCACCACCACGGTGAAAGCGCTGACCAGCGACGTCAATTCCAGTATCGATTTCGTCCTCGAAGGGCATCAGCACACCTGCGAAGTGCTGTCTGAACCGGCCAACCGCTACGCCCTGGCGCAGGCGGTGGCGTTGCTGGGCGAAGCGCGGCAGGTGGCGATTTTTGGCATCGGCGCGTCGGGAATTCTGGCGGAATACACCGCGCGACTGTTCAGCCGCATTGGCCTGCCGGCGACGGCACTGAACCGCACCGGAATTAACCTTGCCGAGCAGTTGATCGAACTCCAGCGCGGGGATGTGCTGGTGATGATGGCGCAAAAATCCGCGCACCGGGAAGGGCAGACGACCCTTCGCGAAGCCCGGCGTCTGGGGATCCCAACCATCCTGCTCACCAACGCCGTCGATTCGCGTTTCAGTAAAGAGGCGAGCGTGGTGATCCACGTTCCGCGCGGCAATGAAAAAGGCAAAATCCCGCTGCATGGTACGGTGATGCTGTGTCTGGAGATGATTGTGCTGTCGGTGGCCTCCACCGCGCCGCAGCGCACGATTAAGTCCATGAAGCGTATCAATGAATTTCACCGTGGATTAAAGCCCGGTAAGAAAAGCGCGTGAAGCTGCCGGGCAAAATACCACTCAACGGCCCGAATGATTTTTCCGGTACTGAAGGGGTGTCTCGCCGATACCCTTCCTGAAAGCGCTGATAAAATAGGTCACGTCAGAAAACCCGACCCGCGCACCGATATCCCGCACGCTCTCTTCGCTGTGTAACAGGCATTCACAGGCTTTTCGCAGCCGCAGCGTATTCAGGTAATCATGAATTTTCTCGCCCGTTTCCAGATGGAATTTGCGGGAAACGTAGCTGCGGGATTTACCCAGTTCCGCCGCCAGTGCATCGAGGCTAAATTTAACCTGATAGTTCTCATCCAGCCAGAACATCACCTGGCTGGCGATCCCGTGGCTGCTGCCGGGCGCGCCGTCGCTGTCGTCCGGCAGCATGGCAAACAGCGCAATCAGCAGACTGGCGATGCTTTCACTGTTCATCGGCGGCTGGTAGCAGCTTAGCAGGTGATGGATGTGCACCTGACAGTGAGCAACATCAGCGACCCAAGCCGGCCCGCCGCGTCGTGACAGTTTTTGCAGCCGCTGCTGCGCCTGCGGAAAATCTCGCAGCACTTTCAGCACCGCGTGATGATCGAGATGGATAATGGTGCGGCGATAAATCGCTTCGGCCTGTTCATCCACCATCACCTTATGCAGGGTGAACGGCGGGAAGAAAAACAGCCGTCCGGGGCGCATGGTGTAGTGGCGGTTATCGACAATCGCCACGCCAAATCCCTCTTCGACATAGAGAATTTCCAGACACTGATGCCAGTGGTGATAGCGCACCGTATTGGCAAACAGGCGGCTGAACGACACGATGGTGTCATTCAGGGCGATCAGCTCCAGATGGTCGGATTTTGGCGTGTCGCGCATAGTGCAATAAAACTCAACTTTTCCCCGTCTCTTTCTCGTTATAAACCACCTTTTTAAATTTTCTCAACTTCAGGTTTATTCATCTCTCTTCCCTGTGACACGGCTAACATTTCTGAGGGTTATGCATTCACTATTCTTTGCCGCAGATGATTACGAGGACGAGCGTATGTGGGCGGCAAAGAAAGAAAAATCAAATCCGTTGTCTTCCCGTCAGGATGTGGTGGCGGAGTTAAATACCCTGTTAGGCGCGCTGGACAAGCAGTTTGCGCCGGGCAGTTCACGCATTTCGCTGGGTGATACCTGCGCGCACTACGCGACGGATATTGCTGAAATGGAAGGGCTGTCGCGTGCCCTGTGGGGGCTGTTTCCGCTGCTGGCTTCCGGCGAGCGCACCCCTTACAGCGAGAAATACATCACTGCGATTAAACAAGGGGCGGACCCGCAAAGCGCCGGTTACTGGGGCGAAACCGCGCCTTACGATCAGCGTCTGGTGGAGATGGCGGCCTATGGCCTTGGGCTTGCGCTGTTGCAAAACCAGCTCACGGATCTCTTCAGCGAGCGGGAGGTGCAGAACCTGCACGCCTGGCTGAATCAGATCACCGATGCCCAGATGCCGGACAGCAACTGGAACTATTTTGCCATTATGGTCCAGCTTGGTTTTAAACGCGCCGGACTGCCTTTCGACCAGTCTGCCATCGATCGTTGCTTTGCGCTGATGGACGCTTACTACCTCGGCGACGGCTGGTATTCCGATGGCGTGGGCCGCCCGAAAGACTATTACATCTCGATGGCGTTCCACTTCTATGGCCTGATCTACGCCACCCTGAGCGGCGACGAGGCGCGGGCTGCAGTGCTGCGCGATCGCGCCCGCCAGTTTGCCGACGATTTTATCTTTATGTCTGCAGCCGACGGGGCATCGATCCCCTTTGGCCGCAGCCTGACCTACCGTTTTGCGATGGTCGCGTTCTGGAGCGCGGTGGCGTTTTCTGAGCTGGATGTATTCACGCCGGGCATTGTGAAAGGGATCATTCTGCGTCATCTGCGCTGGTGGCAGCAGCAGCCGATCCTCGATCGCGACGGCATTCTGACGCTCGGTTTTGCCTATCCCAATCTGGCGATGTGCGAGGATTACAACTCGCCGGGATCGCCGTACTGGGCGCTGAAAACCTACCTGATCCTGGCGCTGGGCGAAGATCATCCGTTCTGGCAGGCACAGGAACAGCCGTTGCCGGAACGCGCTGAAAAACACGTTATCCCCAACGCGCAGCAGATCCTGATCCACGCCGACAATTCACAGCACGCGACCCTGCTCACCGCCGGGCAGCTGGAGCTGAACAACTACGTCAACACCGAGGCGAAGTACACCAAATTTGCCTACTCCAGCCGCTTTGGTTTCACCATTGAGCGCGGACGCTACGGCATTAAACACGCGGCCTGCGACTCGATGCTGCTGCTCAGTGATGGCGATAACTATTTCCGGGGTCGGCGCGACTGCGACGCGGTGCGCGTTGATGAGAACTTCATTTTCTCGCGCTGGTCGCCGTGGCACGACGTGCAGATCGACACCTGGCTGGTGCCGTTCGGCGAGTGGCATCTGCGTCTGCATCGCATCATTAGCGCGCGCACCTTGCAGACGGTGGAAGGGGGCTTTGCGGTGATCAAAACGGCGCATCGCCTGCAGGCGCGCGGCTGTGTCCTGAATGCGGAAAATGGCAGCAGCGTGATTGTCGATCTGTCGCCCGATCTTTCGCGCCAGCCCGACAGCATTGTTACGCCGCCGAACAGCAGCGTAATGTTTGCGCAATGCGCATCGATTCCTGTGCTTGCCACACAAATTCCGGCCGGGGAAAGCTGGCTCTGCTGCGCTGTCACCGCTTCCGGAGAGCAGAAAAACTACGCGGTCACGCCGCAGCTGAAAATAAACAATAACCAGGTCGTGATTCACGAACCGGGCAGCGAACGTCAGTTGTCGTTCTTTATATAAACACTCTGGACCCTACCTGTTGGCGAGGATTCTATGAAAATCAGCTCAACGAATAAAACCGAATATTACAAAATCAGTACCTTTATTTTTCTCTATTTCTTTACCTGGTCGGCCAGTATTGGCCTGCTGGCAATCTGGCTCGGCCAAAAAGCGAACCTGAGCGGTTCGGTGATCGGTACGGTATTTGCGGTTAACGGTGTTTTCTCCGTTATTCTGAAACCTATTTACGGCTATATTCTCGATAAAATCGGGATGAGCAAATATCTGCTCTATTTTGTGGTGGCCATGTCGGCCCTGATGGCACCGTTCTTTATTTACGTCTATCAGCCGCTGTTGATGTCCAACACACTGCTCGGGATTATTATCGGTGCGCTCTATTTAAGCTTTGCCTGGTATGCGGGCGTGGCGGCGTGCGAATCCTATTCCGATCGCTTTAGCCGATTGAACGGCATGGAGTTTGGTCAGATTCGTATGTGGGGCTCCCTCGGCTGGGCGGTGGCGTCATCCTTCTCCGGCCTGCTGTTTAACCTCTCTCCGGCGTATAACTTTATTATGGGCAGCGTCGCGTCGGTCATCATGCTGATTGTCCTGCTAAACCTGAAAGTGAACACTAACTCCGTTCATGCCGGGGAGGTGCTGACCAAAGAGAAAATCGCGCCGTCGGACGTCTACGCGCTGCTGCGTAACCGCAAGTTTTGGGCCTTCTGCCTGTACGTAGCGGGCGTGGCGTGGATGATGTTTATTGCTGAGCAGCAGTTCTCGCGCTACTTCGTCACTTTCTTCGACGATGTGCATCAGGGCAACGCGGTCTTTGGCTATCTGGGCACGGTACAGTCGGGGATGGAATTCCTGATGTATATGGTGATCCCGCTGTTCGTTAACTTTATTGGTGCCAAACGCGGATTATTAATTGTGGGATTAGTGGTGGGCGCGCGCCTGATTATTTCCGGCATGTGCGATTCCCACCTGTTAATTTCGATTCTGAAACCGTTATACGGCCTGGAAATCTGTCTGCTGCTGGTGTCGGTATTTAAATATATCGCCGAGCATTTCGACAAACGCGTCAACGCCACCATGTATTTATTAGGCTATCAGGCGATGCTGTATGTCGGAAACGTGGTGGTGTCATCGCCTGCCGGATATATGTATGACCGTATCGGCTTTGAGCAGACTTATATCATCATGGGTGCCACGGCGCTGACATTTACCCTTATTTCTGCCTTTACCTTATCCGCCTGCCAGAGCAAATGGCGCGGCGCGCAGGCCATCAACATCGCAGAACAAAATCCATCACGCTAATTTTTGCTGTCAAAGAAGGAACCGAAATATGTTAAATCGTATCGCAGAGGAACGCCTGTCCGATATTCCTGCACCCGTTGATGCGCGCGTGTTCAGTGATGAATTAAGCTCGGCGCGGGATCATGTCCTCGAACTGATTAGCCGTCATTTAACGGAGTTCGGTGAAAAATTCCCGGCTGAAACCTGTGTAGAGGGCTTTTATCCCCTGACGGAAAACGTGGAGTGGACCACCAGTTTCTGGACCGGGCAGCTTTGGCTGGCGTGGGAGATGAGCGGTGACGAGAAATTCCGTGCGCTGGCCGAGAAAAACGTCCGCTCGTTTGGCCTGCGCATCGCCGGGCGAAATGATACCAATACCCACGATTTAGGCTTCCTCTATACCCTGTCGTGCGTGGCGGCCTGGCGTCTGACGGGCAATCGCGAGGCGCGTGGTTTCTCGCTGCTGGCTGCCGAAGCGCTGCTTGAGCGCTTCCACGAGAAGGCGAAGATCATCCAGGCGTGGGGCGATCTGTCCGACCCGGAGCAGGCCGGACGAATGATCATCGACTGCAACATGAACCTGCCGTTGCTCTACTGGGCGACGGAGCAGACCGGCGATCCGCGCTTTGCCGACGCGGCGAAAGCGCATGTGATGCAGGCGGCGACCTACCTGATCCGCGAGGACGCGTCGACGTTCCACACCTACTACATGGACGTTAAAACCGGTGCGCCGCGCTACGGCAATACGCAGCAGGGCTACGCGGATGACTCCTGCTGGTCGCGCGGGCAGGCATGGGGAATTTACGGTTTCCTGCTGAGCTACATCTATACCGGCGACGAGACGATGATCGCCCTGTCGAAACGGCTGGCGAACTATTTCCTGAACCGCCTGCCGGAGGATTACGTTTGTCACTGGGATCTGGCGCTGGTGGGCACCGATGCCCTGCGCGATTCATCGTCGGCGGCGATTGCGGTGTGCGGCCTGCTGGAGCTGGTGAAGCACCTGCCGGTGACGGACCCGGATCGCGAGCGCTATCTGGAGTGGGCGAAAGGGATGATGTCATCGTTGACCCGTCACTATCTGATGGGCAAAGACGAGAAGGGTAACGGGCTGCTGAAGCACTCGGTTTACCATCTGGCGAGCAATAAAGGCGTGGATGAGTGCGCGAGCTGGGGGGATTACTTCTACGTGGAAGCGCTGGTGCGTTTTACTCAGAGCTGGAAGTTGTACTGGTAATAAAAAAGCCCGGTGGCGCTATGCTTACCGGGCCTCTGGCTCAGGTTTTGAATGCCGGGTAAACGCGGTGTCGCCCGGCAAAATACAAAAACTTAAACCCCTTGCTCCAGAATACGGATATGCGTTTCCAGAACGTTCCCTTTCACCGCTTCGCTCCACGCTTTCATGTGCGCGGTTTGCAGATGCGCTTCCAGGTGTGCCACGGTTTCCCACAGTTCAACCATGATGATCGAATCGGGCGCGGTGGTCTGGAAGCTTACGCCTGCGGCAGCGTCCACCATCGGCGCGTAGCCGTGGCAGCCTTCTTCTTTCAGAACGGTCGGGATAATTTTCACGAATTCATCCAGCACCGCCTGACGGTGATGTTGACCTGGACGAGTGCGAATTTCAGCAATAACGGTAAGCATGGTTAACTCCTTCTCTACCCGGCATACTTCAAGTTGCAGCTGCGTTGGCTGCAACTCGAATTAATTGGGTCTTAATTGAATAACCAGTTAAGCAAAAATCTCAGCCAGATGCTTGCGATATTCTGCGATATAGCGCGGCACGTCCGGCATTTTAATCACGTCGTTGACGATAAAGGTCGGCAGTGGCTCCAGCGCCAGGAACTGATTGGCTTTATGGAACGGCAGGTAAGCCCCGTCCACGCCAACGCCGTGGAAGAACTGATCTTCATCGGTGAAGGCATCCAGCGGCGCGTTCCAGGTCAGGGACAGCATGTATTTTTTACCGTGCAGCAGACCACCGGAACCGTATTTTTTAGAGGCGTCGGAGCGGGTACGGCCATCGCTGGCGTACAGGGAACCGTGACCTTCGGTGAAGACATCGTCCATGTACTTTTTGACGGTCCACGGCGCGCCCATCCACCAGCCTGGCATCTGCCAGACAATCACATCGGCCCACAGGAAATTCTGCACTTCGGTTTTGACGTCGTAATCGCTGTCGGCGCGAACCACTTTAACATCATGCCCGGCGTCGCGCAGGAAACCATCCGCGACCTCGGTCAGGGTGTCATTCAGTTGGCCGTTAGAGTGGGCGAATTTTTTCGCACCGTTGATAATCAGAATGTTGCTCATTATTTGTCCTCAGACTGGCAAGTTTGGCAGTCATGTTACCCGTAATAACGGTGCGGAAAAATGAGCAAAATGTGCAAAGTCTTTTGCTTATAGCGCAATAATCCAACTACCAGCTTACTGACGCTTCAAACCCGCCTTCGCGCGCGTTGGCGAGCGTTACCCGCATGCCGTGCAGCGTCGCAATGCGTTTGACGATGGATAATCCCAGCCCGCTGCCGGTCTGCTCCTGGCCCGGAGGACGATAAAAACGCTCGCCGATGCGCGCCAGATCGTCCGGCGAAATCCCCGGCCCGTTGTCGCGTACGGTAAAACTCTGCGCATCCAGCGTGACATCCACCACGCTTCCACGCGGGCTATAGCGCACGGCGTTATCCAGCAGATTGCGCACCAGCAGGCTCAGCAGCAGCGGCTGGCCGGCGCGCGCCACCTGAGGCGCGTGAATGTTGAGGCGCAATTCGATGCCCGCCTGCTGCGCCGAATGGTAACTGTCCATCACCGACGATTGCAGCAAATCGGCCATCGCGATCGTCTGAACATCATCGAGGTTTTCCAGTGAGTCGAGGCGCGACAGCGTGAGGAGCTGATCCACCAGCCGCGAGGCACGGTCGATGCCTGCGTGAAGCTGGTTGAGCGCTTTCGCCTGCGCCTCGGGATCGTCCAGCGACAGTTGCGCCACTTCGGTTTGCACTTTCAGAGCGGTGAGCGGGCTGCGCAGTTCGTGGGCGGCATCGGAGGTAAAGCGCCGCTCTCGGGTCATCATCTCCTGCGTGCGGGCAAAAAGATGGTTCAGGGCGTCGAGCAGCGGGCGCACCTCCGTCGGCAGCCCATCGGTTGCCAGCCGGTCGGTGGCGTCGGGCGAACGACGGCGCAAGGTCAGGGCGAGATTTTTCAGAGGGCGCAGTTCGCGCGCGAGTAGAACAATCAGCAAAAGCAGCATCAGCGGCAGCGCCACCAGCCAGGGGGTCAGCTGCGAAGTGACAATATCCAGCGCCATCTCCTGGCGATACTCCCACTCTTGCCCGACGACAATCCGGTATTTCCCGTTCGGCGCGGTCAGCCACAGGAAACGCCACGCGTCGTTGTCATCCTTCAGCCGCCCGTCGGTAAAACCGTCGCGACGGTAGTGATAAGGAATATCCCGGCCATTTTCGCCGTCGTTCAGCAGCATTTTCCCGTCGCTGGCGTAGATGGCAAACGCCAGCGCGTCGTCATCAAGATGGCCGTGTTTGGCTTTTTTGGGGACATCGCTCATCCGCACCGGCGCGTTAAGCTCGTCGAGATCCATGGTCATCAGCCGTTTGGCAAACAGCATCTGCTGGGTATCGAACAGTTTATCGAGCTTGTGGGTAGTCTGCTGCCAGGCAACCACGCTTGCCGCCAGCCACGCGCCGAGGGACAGCACGAGAAAAAGTAGCGTCAGGCGCAGTTTCAGGCTTAAGCGTTGAGTCAGTTTCATGCGTCACCCAGGGTATAGCCGATGCCGTGAACGGTGCGGATAAAATGGCTGCCGAGCTTGCGGCGTAAATGGTGAACGTGGACTTCGACGGCGTTGCTGGAGACGTCGTCGTCCCAGGTATAGAGCTTTTCTTCGATAAGCTTGCGCGGCAGCACGCGCCCGGCGTTACGCATTAGCAGCTCCAGCAGGGCGAACTCTTTCGGTTTAAGGGCCAGCGTTTCGCCGTTAAGCGTAGCGACCAGGCTTGTGGGGTCCAGCGTCACGTTGCCGTGGCGCAGTTCGCTGCGGGATTTGCCGTGGCTGCGGCGCAGCAGTGCTTCGAGCCGCGCCGCCACCTCGACCAGGGCAAAGGGTTTGCACAGATAGTCGTCCGCGCCGAGACGCAGACCTTCGACGCGCTGATCGAGGGCATCGCGCGCGGTGAGGATCAGCACCGGCTCGCTGCGCCCGTTATCGCGCCAGTCGCGCAGGATGTCGAGGCCGTCCATGCCCGGTAGCGTCAGGTCGAGTACCACCGCATCGAAAGGGGCGGTATAGAGCGCGGCCTTGCCTGTGCTGCCGTCGGTAAACCAGTCAACGCTAAAGCCCATTTTGCTTAAGCCCGCTTTGATGCCGTCGCCAATCAGCCTGTCGTCTTCTACCAGTAAGATGCGCATGTTCCCCTCCTTGATGCTGCGGTTTATGTGCAGTAAACCCCCTGTGACATCATGCTGTACAGCAAAAAAATTTAAATTTTCCCCTTAAGAAGTTGTTAAGGTTTACCCTGTGTAATGGCGTTCTAAACAACATTAAAGGGAGAGATAACGATGAAAAAATTCGCAGCTATTACGGCAATCATGATGATGACCACGGCTCCGGTATTTGCTGCAGAAGGCGGCTTTAACGGTCCATCTGCAACGCCTGCACAAACCCAAACCCAGCAGGGCGGATTTGTGGACAATAACGCTAACCTGACCACCGCGGCCAAAGTCAAAGATCAGAAGGACGACAGCTGGGTCAAACTGCGCGGTAACATTACCGAGCGCCTGTCCGACGACCGCTACCTGTTCCGCGACACCACCGGTACGGTAAATGTGGAAATTGACCACAAACGCTGGAACGGGCAGACCATCACCCCACAGGATCAGGTCGAGATTCAGGGTAAGGTCGATAAAGAGTGGAATGAGTTTGAAATCGACGTCAAACAAGTTATCAAACTGAACAAATAATGACGAAAAGGGCCGATTCTGCGGCCCTTTTTCTTTGTGACTCAACTCGTCAGATAGGGTAGTATCTGCGGCAATATTGCCTGAAACCCACAGGTTTCTGAGTTGAGGAATGACATTTAATGAGCGATATGGCAGAGCGCCTCGCGCTACATGAATTCACTGAAAACGCCTATCTGAACTATTCCATGTACGTCATCATGGACAGGGCACTGCCGTTTATCGGCGATGGCCTGAAACCCGTTCAGCGTCGCATCGTTTACGCGATGTCTGAGCTGGGCCTGAACGCCAGCGCCAAATTCAAAAAATCCGCCCGTACCGTGGGTGACGTGCTGGGTAAATACCATCCGCACGGCGACAGCGCCTGTTACGAAGCGATGGTGTTGATGGCGCAGCCGTTCTCCTACCGTTATCCGCTGGTCGATGGCCAGGGAAACTGGGGGGCACCGGACGATCCGAAATCCTTCGCCGCGATGCGTTACACCGAATCGCGCTTATCAAAATATGCAGAACTGCTGCTCGGCGAACTCGGCCAGGGCACGGTGGACTGGGTGCCAAACTTCGACGGCACGATGCAGGAGCCGAAAATGCTGCCTGCCCGTCTGCCGAATATCCTGCTGAACGGCACCACCGGCATCGCGGTTGGCATGGCGACGGATATTCCGCCGCACAACCTGCGTGAAGTGGCGAAAGCCGCCATTACCCTGATTGAACAGCCGAAAACCACGCTGGATGAACTGCTGGATATCGTGCAAGGGCCGGACTATCCGACCGAAGCGGAGATCATCACCTCCCGCGCTGAAATCCGCAAAATCTACCAGAACGGTCGCGGATCTGTGCGCATGCGCGCGGTGTGGAATAAAGAAGACGGCGCCGTGGTCATTACCGCGTTGCCGCACCAGGTGTCCGGCGCGAAAGTGCTGGAGCAGATCGCCGCCCAGATGCGCAATAAAAAGCTGCCGATGGTCGACGACCTGCGCGACGAATCGGACCACGAAAACCCGACGCGTCTGGTGATTGTCCCACGCTCTAACCGCGTCGATATGGACCAGGTGATGAACCACCTGTTCGCCACTACCGATCTGGAAAAAAGCTACCGCATCAACCTGAACATGATCGGTCTGGATGGTCGTCCGTCGGTGAAAAACCTGCTGGAGATCCTGACTGAGTGGCTGGCGTTCCGTCGCGATACGGTACGCCGTCGTCTGAACTATCGTCTGGAAAAAGTCCTTAAGCGCCTGCATATCCTTGAAGGTTTGCTGGTGGCGTTCCTCAATATCGACGAAGTGATTGAGATCATTCGCACCGAGGACGAGCCGAAGCCCGCGCTGATGTCGCGTTTTGGTATTAGCGAAACCCAGGCTGAAGCCATTCTCGAACTGAAATTGCGCCACCTCGCCAAACTGGAAGAGGTGAAAATTCGCGGCGAACAGAGCGAGCTGGCGAAAGAGCGCGATCAGCTGCAGGCGATTCTGGCGTCCGAACGCAAGATGAGCAACCTGCTGAAGAAAGAGCTGCAGGCAGATGCGGAAGCCTTTGGCGACGACCGTCGTTCACCGCTGCAGGAGCGCGAAGAAGCGAAAGCGATGAACGAGCACGACATGCAGCCGTCTGAGCCGGTGACTATCGTGCTGTCTCAGAGCGGCTGGGTGCGTAGCGCGAAAGGCCACGATATCGACGCGCCGGGGCTGAGCTACAAATCCGGCGATAGCTTCAAATCGGCGGTGAAAGGCAAGAGTAACCAGCCGGTGGTGTTCCTTGATTCTACCGGGCGCAGCTACGCCATCGACCCGATCACGTTGCCGTCGGCGCGCGGGCAGGGCGAGCCAATCACCGGCAAGCTGACGCTGCCACCGGGTGCGACCGTTGATCATATGCTGATGGAAGGTGAAGAGCAGAAACTGCTGATGGCCTCCGACGCCGGTTACGGTTTCATCTGTACCTTCAACGATCTGATTGCCCGTAACCGCGCGGGTAAAGCGATGATCAGCCTGCCGGATAACGCCCACGTTATGCCGCCGCTGGTGATTGAGAACGACAGCGATATGCTGCTGGCGATCACCCAGGCTGGACGGATGCTGATGTTCCCGGTCTGCGACCTGCCGCAGCTGTCGAAAGGCAAGGGCAACAAGATCATCAATATCCCGGCGGCGGAAGCCGCAAAAGGTGAAGACGGTCTGGCGCATCTCTTCATTCTGCCGCCGCAAAGCACGCTGACCATTCATGTCGGCAAGCGTAAGATCAAACTGCGTCCGGAAGAGTTGCAGAAAGTAGTGGGCGAGCGCGGGCGTCGCGGCTCGCTGATGCGCGGGCTGCAGCGTATCGACCGCGTGGAGGTTGACTCTCCACTGCGTGCGAAATCGGGCGATAGCGAAGAGTAATGTGCCTCTCCCCCTCCGTTCGGGAGGGGGTTCTCGCTAAAATTATCTGTCTTTACACAAAGTCCTTACCTGGCTGGCATTGGAGTATATAATTGTCAGCTGTTAGGGCTTCTGAGGTCGCTATGCTATTCATTGTTCGTGCAATTCTCACCGTTATCTATTGCATTCTGGTCTGCGTGTTCGGCTGCATTTACTGCCTGTTCAGCCCGCGTAACCCGAAGCATGTCTCCACCTTTGGCCGCATGTTTGGTCGACTGGCGCCGCTGTATGGCCTGAAGGTCGAAACCCGCTTGCCGGAAGGCGCAGAAAATTTCGGCAACGCCATCTATATCGGTAATCATCAGAATAACTACGATATGGTCACCGCCGCGAACATCGTGCTGCCGCCAACGGTCACGGTGGGTAAAAAGAGCCTGCTGTGGGTGCCGTTCTTCGGCCTGCTGTACTGGCTAACAGGTAACTTGCTGATCGATCGTAATAACCGCGCCAAAGCGCACAGCACCATTGCCGAAGTGGTCAATCACTTTAAGAAACGCAAAATCTCTATCTGGATGTTCCCGGAAGGGACGCGCAGCCGCGGTCGCGGCCTACTGCCGTTTAAAACTGGCGCGTTTCACGCCGCAATTGCTGCAGGTGTGCCAATTATTCCTGTGTGTGTTTCCAATACTTCGAATAAAATTAACCTTAACCGCCTGAAAAACGGGCTGGTAATTGTTGAGATGCTGCCACCCGTGGACACCAGCAAATACGGTAAAGACCAGGTGCGTGAACTGGCTGCCCATTGCCGTGAGCTGATGGCGCGTCAAATCGAAGTGCTCGACAAAGAAGTCGCAGAGAGAGAAGCCTCCGGCAAGATTTAACCGGAGTTTCAGGGAAATGAATTCCCGCGTTTTATCGTCGTTTCACATGGAGCAAATATGTCACTCAGTCGGCGTCAGTTTATTCAGGCTTCGGGAATCGCCCTTTGTGCTGGCGCGGTTCCGCTGACAGCCAACGCCGCCGGGCAGCAACAGCCGCTGCCCATTCCGCCGTTACTGGAATCTCGTCGTGGGCAACCGCTTTTCCTCACCATGCAGCGCACACACTGGTCCTTTACCCAGGGCACGCGCGCATCGGTCTGGGGGGTGAATGGCCGTTATCTCGGGCCGACGATCCGCGTCTGGAGCGGGGATGACGTAAAGCTTATTTACAGCAACCGCCTGGCGGAAAACGTCGCCATGACCATCAGCGGATTGCAGGTCCCCGGCCCACTGATGGGCGGCGCGGCGCGCATGATGACGCCGAGCGCTGACTGGGCGCCCGTACTGCCGATTCGCCAGAGTGCCGCGACCCTGTGGTATCACGCGAACACGCCAAACCGCACGGCGCAGCAGGTCTACAACGGTCTGGCCGGAATGTGGCTGGTGGAAGACGACGTGAGTAAATCGCTGCCGATCCCGAACCACTACGGTGTCGATGATTTCCCGGTCATCATTCAGGACAAACGCCTCGATAACTTTGGCTCGCCGGAGTACAGCGAGCCGGGCAGCGGCGGTTTTGTCGGCGATACGCTGATGGTGAACGGCGCGCAAAGCCCGTACGTCGAAGTCTCTCGCGGCTGGGTCCGTCTGCGTCTGCTGAATGCGTCCAACTCCAGGCGCTATCAGCTGCAGATGAGCGATGGTCGCGCGCTGCATGTGATCTCCGGCGATCAGGGCTTTTTACCTGCACCGGTTTCCGTTAAACAGCTGGCGCTGGCGCCGGGTGAGCGGCGTGAAATCCTCGTGGATATGACCAACGGGGATGAAGTGTCGATTACCTGCGGCGAGGCGGCGAGCATCGTGGATCGTATTCGCGGCTTCTTCGAGCCGTCGAGCATTCTGGTGTCTACGCTGGTGTTGACCCTGCGTCCGACAGGCCTGTTACCGCTGGTAACGGACAGCCTGCCGATGCGTTTGCTGCCAGAAGAGATCCTGAGCGGGACGCCGGTGCGCAGTCGTGATATCAGCCTTGGCGACGATCCGGGGATCAACGGCGCGCTGTGGGACGTCAATCGTATTGATATTACAGCGCAGCAGGGCACCTGGGAGCGCTGGACGGTGCGTGCAGAGATGCCGCAGGCGTTCCATATCGAAGGGGTGAGTTTCCTGATCCGTAACGTCAACGGCGCGACGCCGTTCCCGGAAGATCGCGGCTGGAAAGACACGGTCTGGGTCGATGGGCAGGTAGAGCTGCTGGTCTACTACGGACAGCCTTCGTGGCCGCACTTCCCGTTCCTGTTCCACAGCCAGACGCTGGAGATGTCAGATCGCGGTTCCGTAGGGCAACTGCTGGTGAATCCACTGGTCTAGCACGCTTTCACAAGCCGGGCGGTGACTTCGCCTTACCCGGCTTACAGAATCCGCGAACCCAGGCACGCTAAGCGCAGCGCTACCGGGCGAGCGGCGAAAATGCCCGCATAATACCCCTTCATTTCATGTATAAATCCAGCGTATAATCCCCGCCCTTTGTCTATTTTTTCTTCGGAAGCATTATGAGCGCAATATCCCTGATCCAGCCGGATCGAGACCTCTTCTCCTGGCCCCAGTACTGGGCAGCCTGCTTCGGACCGGCGCCATTCCTGCCGATGTCCCGCGAAGAGATGGACCAACTGGGCTGGGACAGCTGCGATATTATTCTGGTGACGGGCGATGCATACGTCGATCACCCGAGCTTCGGCATGGCCATTTGTGGCCGTATGCTGGAGGCGCAAGGCTTCCGCGTAGGGATCATCTCCCAGCCAGACTGGAACAGCAAAGACGCGTTCATGAGCCTCGGCAAACCTAACCTGTTCTTCGGCGTTACCGCCGGAAACATGGACTCGATGATCAACCGCTACACCGCCGATCGTAAACTGCGCCATGACGATGCCTATACCGCCGATAACGTCGCCGGTAAGCGTCCGGATCGCGCCACGCTGGTTTATACCCAGCGCTGCAAAGAAGCATGGAAAGATGTGCCGGTCATTCTGGGAGGAATCGAAGCGAGCCTGCGCCGTACCGCGCACTACGATTACTGGTCTGATACCGTGCGCCGTTCGGTGCTGGTGGATTCCAAAGCCGATATGCTGATCTTCGGCAACGGTGAGCGTCCGCTGGTGGAAGTGGCGCACCGTCTGGCGCAGGGCGAACCTGTCGCTAACATCCGCGACGTGCGTAACACGGCGATCATGGTGAAAGAAGCGCTGCCGGGCTGGAGCGGGGTGGATTCCCGTATCATCGACATGCCGGGCAAAATCGACCCGATCCCGCACCCGTACGGTGAAGATCTGCCGTGTGCGGACAATAAACCGGTTGAACCGAAGAAAGCCGAAGCCAAAGCCGTAGTCGTGCAGCCGCCGCGCCCAAAACCGTGGGAAAAAACCTACGTTCTGCTGCCGTCCTTTGAAAAAGTGAAAGGCGACAAGGTGCTGTATGCCCACGCGTCACGCATTCTGCATCATGAAACTAACCCAGGCTGCGCACGTGCGCTGATGCAAAAGCACGGCGAGCGCTATATCTGGGTTAACCCGCCAGCCATTCCGCTCTCAACCGAAGAGATGGACAGCGTATTTGCACTGCCGTACAAACGCGTGCCGCATCCTTCCTATGGCAATAGCCGAATTCCTGCCTACGAGATGATCCGCTTCTCGATCAACATCATGCGCGGCTGCTTCGGCGGCTGCTCGTTCTGTTCGATCACCGAGCACGAAGGGCGCATTATTCAGAGCCGCTCTGAGGATTCGATCGTTAACGAGATCGAAGCCATTCGCGACACGGTTCCGGGCTTTACCGGCGTGATCTCCGATCTGGGCGGCCCGACTGCCAACATGTATATGCTGCGCTGCAAATCACCGCGCGCGGAGCAGACCTGCCGCCGTCTGTCGTGCGTCTATCCGGATATTTGTCAGCACATGGACACCAACCACCAGCCAACGATCAACCTGTATCGTCGCGCCCGCGATCTGAAAGGCGTCAAGAAGATCCTGATCGCCTCCGGCGTGCGTTACGACATCGCCGTGGAAGATCCGCGCTACATCAAAGAGCTGGCGACCCATCACGTTGGCGGCTATCTGAAGATCGCCCCTGAGCATACGGAAGAAGGCCCGCTGTCGAAGATGATGAAGCCGGGCATGGGCAGCTACGATCGCTTTAAAGAGCTGTTTGACACCTATTCGAAACAGGCGGGTAAAGAGCAGTACCTGATTCCGTATTTCATCTCTGCGCACCCTGGTACGCGCGATGAGGATATGGTGAATCTGGCCCTGTGGCTGAAGCAGCGTCGTTTCCGTCTCGATCAGGTGCAGAACTTCTATCCGTCGCCGCTCGCTAACTCGACGACCATGTATTACACCGGCAAGAACCCGCTGAGTAAAATTGGTTACAAGAGTGAAGATGTGGTGGTGCCGAAGGGTGACAAACAGCGTCGACTGCATAAAGCACTGCTGCGCTATCACGATCCGGCCAACTGGCCGCTGATCCGTCAGGCGCTGGAAGATATGGGTAAAAAGCATCTGATTGGCTCGCGCCGCGAATGCCTGGTGCCTGCGCCGACGCTCGATGAGATGCGCGAAGCGCGTCGCCAGAACCGCAATACCCGTCCGGCACTGACCAAACACACGCCTGTTGCGCATCAGCGCCAGACGCCGGCGGCGAACAAAAAACGTGGGAAAGTGGCAGGGCGCTAAGCCTGTCGCCCGGCAATAAAAAAGCCCGACGTTCTGTCGGGCTTTTGAGCGAGGGTATTACCCCCCAAACTGATCCGGATCTGGCCCCAAACGCTTGCCCTGATCCAGCTTCGCTATCTCGCTTAACTCCTCTTTATCCAGGCGGAAATCCCAGACGTCGAAGTTCTCGGCGATACGCGCCGGGGTGACCGATTTCGGGATCACCACCAGACCGCTGTCCAGATGCCAGCGAATGACGATCTGCGCGGCGGTTTTGCCGTACTTCTCGGCCAGGTCGCGAATAATTTTCTGATCGAACACGCCTTCGCCGCCCTGAGCCAGCGGGCTCCAGGATTCGGTCTGAATTTTGTGCGTGGCGTTCCAGGAGTGCAGCTGACGCTGCTGCATGAGCGGATGCAGCTCAATCTGGTTGATCACCGGCGCGACGCCCGTTTCATCAATCAGCCGCTGCAGATGATGGATCTGGAAATTACAGACGCCAATGCTCTTCACCAGCCCCTCTTTTTGCAGATCGATCAGACCTTTCCAGGCCTCAACGTAGTGATCGATTGCCGGAACCGGCCAGTGCATCAGATAGAGATCGACGAAATCGAGCTGAAGTTTTTCCAGGCTTTCCAGCAGGGCTTCGCGTGGGCGTTTCTGGTCGTCGTTCCACAGTTTAGTGGTGATGAATAACTCATCGCGCGGGATGCTGGCGCTGGCCAACGCTTTGCCGACGCCGTCTTCATTTTTGTACGCGGCGGCGGTATCGATAGATCGATAGCCGACTTCCAGTGCTTTGTGAATGGCGGACACGACCTCGTCATTACCGGCTTTCCATACGCCCAGTCCCAGCTGGGGCATGACGTTGCCGTCCTGAAGCTTAATTACGGTTTGGTTTGCCATTTTTCCTCCTCCATTTGCTCATCACCGGGGGTGTCCCCGGTGATGTGGTGTGCATTAAGTCTGGACGAAATGTCAAAAAACGAAAGGCGGGATGACAAAAACGCTTAGCGGGCCGCTTCGTAAATGCGACGGCTGACGTCCAGCGTAATGTCGTGATTCTCGCCCAGTTGCGTCATGCCGTGCTCTTCGAGTTTAGCCAGCAGGGCAGGGATAGAGCTGCCATCCAGGCCGTAACCGGAGAGGCGAGTCGGCACGCCCAGCTGCTCGAAGAAGTTACGGGTCGCCGCGATTGCCGCGTCGATACGCTCGTCTTCAGAACCGGAAGTGATGTTCCATACGCGCTCTGCATACTGCAGCAGTTTGGCACGTTTGGTGTCGCGTTTTTCATTCCACAGGGCAGGCAGAACCACCGCCAGCGTCTGGGCGTGATCCAGGCCGTGCATCGCGGTCAGTTCGTGGCCCAGCATGTGGGTCGCCCAGTCCTGCGGCACGCCTGCGCCAATCAGGCCGTTCAACGCCTGAGTCGCCGCCCACATCACGTTTGCACGCACATCGTAGTTCTCTGGCTCTTGCAGCGCTTTCGGGCCGTCTTCTACCAGCGTCAGCAGAATGCCTTCCGCGAAGCGATCCTGAATTTTGCCGTTGACCGGATAAGTGACGTACTGCTCAACCGTGTGAACGAAGGCATCCACTACGCCGTTAGCCACCTGACGTGGCGGCAGGGTGTAGGTGTAAACCGGGTCCAGCACCGCAAACACAGGCTGAACGTGTTCGTTCATAAAGGCCTGTTTGTCACCGGTGGTTTTACGGGAGATGACCGCGCCTTTGTTGGATTCAGAACCGGTCGCAGGCAGAGTCAGTACAGAGCCCATCGGGATGGCGCTGGTGATTTTGCTGCCGCCGGTCTGCAGGATTTCCCACGGGTCCACGCCGTCGGCGTAATGGGCCGCAGCCGCGATGAACTTGGTGCCGTCGAGAACCGACCCGCCGCCGACCGCCAGCAGGAAGGTGATGTTCTCTTCACGGGCGATGTTAACTGCGTTCATCAGCGTTTCGTAGGACGGGTTTGGCTCGATGCCGCCGAATTCACGTACGTCCACGCCTTCCAGCGCGCTGTACACCTGGTCCAGCACGCCGGTTTTTTTGACGCTGCCGCCACCGTAAGTGATCAGGACGCGCGCCCCGGCTGGGATTTGGTCGCGCAGATCGGCGATGGCGTCTTTACCAAACAGAATGCGGGTTGGGGTATGCAGATTAAAATTATTCATTGCTCGTTCCCTTATGTGGGTGAAAAACGTGGCGGCGTCGATGGCTGCCTGATGGTGCCCATTGTGGCCATCGAAGGCACGCCTCTCAATGCACATTCCTGCCGTTGTCTTGCCCATTTCTACAGAGGGCTGGAGAAAATGCGAAAAGGTGCGCAAACTGGCAACAATGGAAACCGTATCGGGAGTAAACCTGAATGAACCGCGATGAGATTTGCCTGCAATTGACGGGGCAAATTAACAGACTGAAAGATAAAGAAAATACGCTCACTGAGCTGTTGCCGGATATCCGTCTTTTATACGGCACACAGCCCGGCACGCGCACGCCGGTGATGTACCAGCCCGGCATCGTATTTCTCTTTTCAGGCCATAAAATTGGCTATATCAATGAGCGCGTGTTCCGTTACGACACCAACGAATATTTACTCCTCACAGTACCTTTACCCTTTGAATGTGAAACCTATGCGACTGAGGCCGTTCCGCTGGCGGGCATTCGCGTCAACGTCGATATTCTCCAGCTTCAGGAACTGCTGATGGATATCGGCGAAGATGAGCTGTTCCAGCCCGCGATGGCGGCGAGCGGCATTAACTCCGCGACGCTCTCCGATGAGATTTTGTGCGCCATTGAGCGCCTTCTGGACGTTATGGAACGCCCGCTCGACGCACGTATTCTTGGCAAGCAGATAATCCGCGAGATCCTCTATCACGTTCTGATGGGACCGGGAGGCGGGGCGCTGCTGGCGCTGGTGAGCCGTCAGACCCATTTCAGCCTCATCAGCCGCGTATTAAAACGTATTGAGAGCCAGTACACGGAAAACCTGAGCGTGGATGAGCTGGCGTCAGAGGCCAATATGAGCGTCTCGGCGTTCCACCATAACTTTAAATCCGTCACCAGCACGTCGCCGTTGCAGTACCTGAAAAGCTATCGCCTGCACAAAGCGCGGATGCTGATGATTCACGATGGGATGAAAGCCAGCGCTGCGGCGATGCGCGTTGGTTATGAAAGTGCGTCGCAGTTCAGCCGTGAGTTTAAACGCTATTTTGGCGTGACGCCGGGGGAAGATGCGGCGCGTATCAGAACGATGCAGGGAATGTAAAGCGTCCTCTCTCGGGGAGGGAGAGGACGGACAAGATTAGACGTTACAGCATTTCTTCTTGATCACCACAAACAGCGTCCCGACGAGGCCTGCAACCAGCAGGAAAATCGGCAGGATCATCAGGAAGGTCATCACCTGATCTTCGTGGTGCTTCACAAACGGGATCATGCTCAAGGCATAACCCAAAGAGGTCACAACGCCGACCCACAGCAGGGCGCTCAGCCAGTTGAAGAACTGGAAGCGGCGGTTCGACAGGCCAGAAATTCCGGCCATCGTTGGCAGCAGGGTGCGAATAAACGCCAGAAAACGTCCGGCGAGCAGAGCCAGCAGGCCGTGGCGGTCAAACATGCAGGTGGCGCGCTCGTGGTATTTCACGGGCAGTTGCGCCAGCCAGCCTTTCACTACGCGCGTATTGCCGAGCCAGCGGCCCTGCACATAGCTCAACCAGCAGCCGAGGCTGGCGGCTGACGTTAAAATCACGATCGTGGGGGCGAAGTCCATAACGCCTTTACCAATTAACGCCCCGGCTAATAACAGCAGGCTGTCGCCCGGAAGAAACGAGGCCGGCAGCAGACCGTTTTCCAGAAAAAGCGTGGCGAACATAACGAAATAAACAACACCTACAACGTGCGGGTCCGCCAGCGCTGCAAAGTCGTGTTGCCAGAGCGCAGCGATAATATCTTGAATGACAGCCATGGACTTTCCTGTGGAACAACTGATATGTGGCTATTGTACTCCTGATTTCGCCCAGTGGGGTTGATCGGGGACCCAACAAATGCAGTCTTTTCTGTTGCACGTGTCTGTAAAACGGTCCGGGAGTACATTTACAGCCCGCACTCTACACGATGCGTTCGAAACCTGCCGATAAATCCGCGATCAGATCATCAACATTTTCTAAACCGATGTGCAGTCGGATCAGCGTGCCGGTAAAGTCGATTTCTCCGCCCGGCCGCAAACCGGCAAGTTGTTCAGGCTGATTCGGCAGAATGAGCGATTCAAAGCCGCCCCAGGAGTAAGCCATGCTAAAGAGCGAGAAGTTATCCAGGTAGGCGGCCAGCTCGTCGTTACTCAGTCGCTTATTGAGAACAAATGAGAACAGACCGCTGCTGCCCGTAAAGTCACGTTTCCAGAATTCGTGGCCTTTGCTGCCCGGTAGCGCAGGGTGATTCACGCGAGCGACTTGCGGATGTTGCGCCAGCCATTCAGCCACTTTCAGACTGCTTTCGTGATGCTGACGCAGACGCACGCCCAGCGTACGAAGCCCGCGACTGGTCATATAAGCGGTATCAGCATCTACCATCTGCCCCATCAGGTAGGCGTTTTCGCGCAGCTGATCCCAGCAGCGGGCGTTAGACACCGCCGTGCCAATCATGCCGTCTGAGTGGCCAATCAGGTATTTCGTTGCCGCCTGAATCGAGATATCGATGTCAAACTCAAGGGCTTTAAACAGCACGCCCGCCGCCCAGGTGTTATCGATCATGATGATAGCGTCTGGCGCCACGCGACGCACCGCGCGCACAATCGTCGGAACGTCATGCACTTCCATGGTGATAGAGCCGGGAGATTCCAGAAACACAATGCGCGTATTCGGCTGGATAAGCTCCGCAATGCCTTCGCCGATCAGCGGATCGAACCAGCCGGTGGTGACACCCAGACGGGTCAGAATTTTGGTGCAGAAATCCTGGCTTGGCTCATAGGCGGTGTTGGTCATCAGGATATGATCGCCCTGTTCAACGAACGCCAGAATCGTATTCGCTACCGCAGCGGCACCGCACGGGAACAGGGCACAGCCGACGCCACCTTCCAGCTCGCACATCGCTTCCTGCAATGAGAAATGGGTCAAAGTGCCGCGACGCCCGTAAAACAGCTCGCCTTTCGCGCGGTTGCGGGTGGCGTGTTTCTTGGCCTCAACAGTATCGAAGACCAGCGAGGAGGCGCGTTGAATCACGCTATTTACCGAACCCTGAGTGTACTTTTTACTGCGTCCTGCCTGCACAAGCGTGGTATCAAGATGCTTCTCTGTCATGTTCGCTAAACCTGTTTTTATCCGTCTGGACGTCCAGACTACCACGATTGCGAAAATCTGCACCCGGATGCTTAGCGAATAAGCACAATATTTTATGAAAAATACGCATAAGAAATTTTTACTGCGTAAGCGCAAGGAAAATGAGCGAAATTTACGGCACTATGCAAATACTAATGAGAACTACTATCAATTCGACGTGGTTTTGATATTATTATGCTCAGAATTTGTGATTTGCGTCCTGGAGATACAGAGTGGGTAATAATTTGATGCAGACGGATCTCTCCGTTTGGGGCATGTATCAACATGCTGACATCGTGGTTAAGATTGTGATGATCGGCCTGATTCTGGCGTCCGTGATCACCTGGGCAATTTTCTTCAGCAAAAGCGTTGAGCTGATTTCTCAAAAGCGCCGCCTCAAGCGCGAGCAACAGCAGCTGGCTGAAGCACGCTCGCTGAATCAGGCATTTGACATCACCTCCGCGTTCCATGCGAAAAGCCTGACCACCCAATTGGTCAACGAAGCTCAGAACGAACTGGAACTCTCCGCAGGCAGTGAAGATAACGAAGGCATTAAAGAGCGTACGGGCTTCCGCCTGGAACGTCGCGTTGCCGCCGTGGGCCGTCACATGGGCCGCGGAAATGGTTATCTGGCAACTATCGGTGCGATCTCCCCGTTCGTGGGTCTGTTTGGTACCGTGTGGGGCATCATGAACAGCTTCATCGGTATTGCTCAGACGCAAACCACCAACCTCGCCGTAGTGGCACCGGGCATCGCGGAAGCGCTGCTGGCAACGGCGATCGGCCTTATCGCTGCTATTCCGGCGGTGGTTATCTATAACATCTTCGCGCGTATGATTGGCAGCTACAAAGCCACGCTCGGTGATGTTGCCGCACAGGTTCTGCTGCTGCAAAGCCGCGATCTCGACCTCAGCGCCAGCTCCGTTAAGCCGGTACATTCTGCTTCGAAACTGCGTGTAGGTTGATACGTTATGGCAATGCGTCTTAATGAAAATCTGGACGATAACGGCGAAATGCACGAAATCAACGTAACGCCGTTTATCGACGTTATGCTGGTTCTGCTGATTATCTTCATGGTGGCCGCGCCTCTGGCGACGGTGGACGTGAAGGTAAATCTGCCGGCCTCTTCCAGCCAGCCGCAGCCGCGTCCGGAAAAACCGATTTACCTGTCGGTGAAAGCTGATAAATCGATGTTCTTGGGCAACGACCCGGTCACCGATCAATCCGTTATTCCGGCACTGGATGCGCTGACCCAGGGCAAAAAAGACACTACCGTCTTCTTCCGCGCGGATAAAACCGTCGACTACGAGACCATGATGAGAGTGATGGACACGCTGCACCAGGCGGGCTATCTCAAAATCGGACTGGTCGGCGAAGAGAAAACGGCGGCGAAATAAACGTAAAAACGGCAACGCAAGTTGCCGTTTTGTTTTCTCTCTTTCGTGAGTAACGCGTAAAAGAAAGTCTCAGGCGGGACAAACCCGCAGGCGCGATATTCGTAGCGCCCCCGGGCAGACTGACAGCACTAGCCTAAATGTTCCCCACCGCACACCCCGTGCACTTCTGCCGTAACGTAGCTCGACTCCTGACTCGCCAGATAGACATACACTCCAGCCAGTTCAGCAGGCTGCCCCGCACGTTTCATCGGCGTCTTCTGACCAAACTGCGGAATTTTCTCCTGCGTCTGGCCGCCAGAAATTTGCAGTGCCGTCCAGATCGGGCCAGGGGCAACCACGTTAACGCGAATGCCTTTCTCTGCCACCTGTTTTGCCAGCCCACGGCTGTAGTTCAGTATCGCCGCTTTAGTCGAGGCGTAATCGAGCAGATGCGGGCTTGGCTGATAGGCCTGAATGGACGAGGTAGTCACGATGCTGGAACCGGCAGGCAGGACGGGAATTGCCTCCTGTGTGATCCAGAAAAGTGCCAGCACGTTCACCGCGTAGGTTTGCGTAAACTGTTCGGTGGTCAAATCGGCAATCTTCTCGACAGCGACCTGTTTACCGGCAACCAGCGCCAGCGTATCCAGCCCGCCCAGCGCTTCGCGGGCTTTATGCACCAGCGAGCGGGCAAAGGACTCATCGCTCAGATCGCCTGGAATCAGCACCGCTTTGCGGCCCACCTCTTCGATCAGTTGTTTGACCTCCTGGGCGTCCTCTTCTTCCGCAGGCAGATAGTTAATCGCCACGTCAGCGCCTTCACGCGCGTAAGCAATGGCGGCGGCGCGCCCGATACCGGAATCACCCCCAGTCACCAGTGCCTTACGATCCTGGAGCCTACCGCTACCTTTGTAGCTCTTCTCGCCGCAGTCGGGCACGGGCGTCATCTTCGCTTGCACGCCAGGCGCTGGCTGCTTTTGCTTAGGGTAGTCGCCGGTGTAGTACTGGGTGGTTGGGTCCTGGATATGTGTCTGATGTTTTGACATAAGGCCTCTCCTGTTGGGTGAGTTAGGCCATTAAGTGTAGAAGAGCGAGAGGAGGAGGTTGTCGTATTCGGGGGAATCTGACTGGTGAGGCTATTTCGGCTCAGCAGGCGCGTGGGAAGGGGCGTCCACTTTTGCCGCCAGCGCATCTTCGTCCAGAGCGACGGTCGTGACGTTCGAGGTGTGATAGCCACCGTCAGCCAGTTTGCGCGTCAAACGCAGCGTGGAGGCCTCTCTGGAGAGCAGATGCTGGTAGTTGCTCTCAATGCGGCCCATGATTTTATCTTTCAGTTCGGGCTTGAGGGAGATGACCGCGTTAATCATCGCGCCATAAATCTCTTCTTTCACCTGCAACGAGTAGATCTCGCGGCGATTTTCCCACTTCAGGCGAACCAGCGCAGCCGGGATCGATACCATGTCTTGCGCAATGCGGGTCATCTCGTCATTTTTATGTTTTATTAATGCGTCGAGATTTTGCTTTAAGATAAACTCATCGCTTTTATGGTTATCTAAAGTCAAATAAACGTTATTATCTTCAACTTCTTTCACGTTAATCATCCTCTAGTTTATAAAAAATAGGGTTGTTTTTTTCTCGGGTAATTAGATTAAGCCAAATTTCGTTGCCAGCTTCGTTTATTTCTTCGGTTTTTTCAGCCATTATTTGACTTAATGTTTGAGCGTCTATTTCTCCCTCGGCCTGCAGGTCGTTAAGCAGGTGGGCAAAGGCTTCAATCTTCACCACGCGAAATAGCCGATCTTTTATATGGCGGTCATGCTCTTCTAACAGCATATTACGTGATTTACCGGTACGGGTAACACCAATTAATATGTCAGCCTCAAAATCGGATAGTTTTCTTTTTCCCTGAGTGAAATTAGCATTGCTTTCTGCTTCCGCCGATTTAGGGACCACAGAGGCGATGTGGTACCGGACCGGCACAAGATTGTCGGGCAGCATTTTAATATCCTTTAATTTCAACAGGGTAGGTTCAAATAGGGCGTGAGATTCGTTGACAATAACATGAGGCAAATTTAAAATCAAAAAAAATGGAGCCATCCCATGAACAGCATTTTTTATTCTGTCATTACATTGCTATTGCTTACCGCTGGTGTTCTTTTATTGATGCGTGAGTTCAATAAAACGAAAGACTTACAGCAAACTGGCGAGTCATCCCAGCCGATTCCGATGACTAAAGAAGAGGGTGAGGACCATTTCTCACTGCTGATGAATGCGATAACGCCGGTATGGTACTGGCGCGTCAATCATGAATATATCGACTTTCTTCATGCCACAATTAAGCGGATGAAGATGACGGAAATAAACGACAGACCTGGTCTTTTTGAAGCCCAGCGCCGTTGCAGCGATCTGAACTCGGCGGTCTATAAATATTATGACAATATCAAAAAGCGCTGCCTGAATGGTGAGAAGGTCTCGCATTCCGATCTGGACGTGCTGAATTTACGTCAGTGTTTCCGCGAATTCAGTCTGGAAGCCTATCCGGAGCTGGTGGTGCTGGTCTGGCCGGAGTACGAGCGCCCGGTGGTGGATCCTGCGACAGTGTAGGCTTTGCAGGCCCGGTGGCGCGACGCTTACCGGGCCATGAGAGGCGACGGAGGGCATCACGCCGCATTCACTATTTATCTGACGATGCCTGCCACAAATTCAACTCTCCATCCGCGACATGCTGATCAATCCTCTTCAACTCATCGTCGCTAAAGTGCAGATTTTGCAGCGCCTGAATGTTCTCTTCGATCTGCTCAGGGCGGCTGGCGCCGATGAGCACAGACGTCACGCGCTCATCTTTTAGCAGCCAGCTCAGGGCCATCTGTGCCATTGACTGCCCGCGCGCCTGCGCCATTTCGTTGAGCAGTCGCAGGCTGTTCAGGTTCGCGTCGGTCAGCATCTTCTCCGTTAACCCGCGAACCTTTTTGCCTTCACGCTGCATACGTGAACCATCCGGAATACCGTTCAGGTATTTTCCCGTCAGCAGCCCCTGCGCCAGCGGTGTAAAAGCAATACAGCCGGTGCCGTTTGCCACGAGGGTATCCAGCAGGCCGCTTTTATCCACCCAACGGTTTAACAGGTTGTAGGACGGCTGATGGATCAGCAGTGGAATTTTCCACTCGCGCAGCAGCTCAGTCATTTTCTGCGTGCGTTCCGGCGAGTAAGAGGAAATCCCCACGTAGAGCGCTTTCCCGCTCTGAACAGCCTGTGCCAGCGCGGCGGCGGTCTCTTCCATCGGCGTGTTTTCGTCAACGCGGTGGGAATAGAAAATATCGACATACTCTACGCCCATGCGTTTCAGGCTCTGGTCGAGACTGGCGAGCAGATACTTCCGCGAACCGCCAGACCCGTAAGGGCCAGGCCACATGTCGTACCCGGCTTTGGTGGAGATAATCAGTTCATCGCGATACGCGGCAAAATCCTCGCGCAGCAGACGACCAAAATTCTCTTCCGCGCTGCCTGGAGGCGGGCCGTAGTTATTCGCGAGATCAAAATGGGTAATGCCTGAATCAAAAGCTTTGCGCAGCAGTGCGCGCTGGCTGTCCAGCGCCTGAACGTGACCAAAGCTGTGCCACAATCCAAGTGATAGCGCAGGCAAACGCAGGCCGCTCTTCCCGCAGTAACGGTACTGCATGGTGTCGTAGCGGCTTAAAGTAGGGGTCCAGGACATGATATCTCCTTTTTTAGTGATGAATTTTCGAAACAGCGTTTTCATTCTATCCTTATAAAATCACAATTCCTGGAGATATGCGATGACCCGGCTGACCGCGAAAGATTTTCCGCAAGAATTGCTCGATTACTATGACTATTACGCCCACGGCAAAATAACCAAACGCGAGTTTCTCAATCTTGCGGCGCGCTACGCGGCAGGCGGTGTCACGGCGCTGGCGTTATTCAATATGCTCAAACCGAATTACGCCCTTGCCGAACAGGTGAAATTCACCGATCCCGATATTTTGCCGGAATACATCCACTACCCTTCACCCAACGGTCATGGTGAAGTGCGGGGTTATCTGGTGAAGCCTGCGAAGACGACGGGAAAAGTCCCGGCGGTGGTCGTGGTCCATGAAAACCGCGGTTTAAATCCGTATATCGAAGACGTTGCTCGCCGGGTGGCGAAAGCGGGATATATTGCGCTGGCACCGGACGGATTAAGTTCCGTCGGCGGATATCCAGGGAATGATGAAGAGGGGAAAGTGCTGCAGCAGAAAGTGGACCCCACCAAATTAATGAACGATTTCTTTGCCGCCGTGGAGTTTATGAAAAAACATCCCGATGCGACGGGCAACGTGGGGATTACCGGATTTTGCTACGGCGGCGGCGTCTCGAATGCCGCCGCGGTGGCCTATCCGGAGCTGGAGTGCGCGGTGCCGTTTTATGGCCGCCAGCCCGCCGCGGCGGATGTCCCGAAGATTAACGCGCCGCTGCTGCTGCACTATGCCGAGCTGGATAAGAACATCAACGAAGGCTGGCCAGCGTACGAAGCCGCCCTGAAAGCGAATAATAAAGTCTATGAAGCCTATATTTACCCCGGCGTAAATCATGGCTTTCATAATGACTCGACCCCACGTTATGACGAGCCCGCAGCGGAGCTGGCATGGAAACGGACTCTGGGATGGTTTGAGAAATATTTGAAGTAATATGAATTTAATGTTTCAAAAAAAGGCCGGAAAATTCCGGTCTTTTTCTATTATATTTGCGTGCTAATTATAAGGGTATTAGGCGATACTATTTTTTTAAAAGTTTAGATGTGCAAGTTTTTATAAAAATACTCCTTAAAGTGTAGGCATTGCCGATAACGAAGATAAGACTCGTCTCAAGCGAGTTTTCCCTAACGGCAAGGATACTCTTATGCAAATGCTTCGTAATTTTACTATCCGGTTCGTCATGCTGACGATTCTGGGTATTTTTTGTTTGATGTGGGCAGGGGTTGGGCTTTACAGCACCTGGTCACTTTCCAGGGTCTCAGACGGTAATGACATCGATCGCCAGATCGTGAAACAAATGACTATTTTGAGTCAGGGTAACGATCAATATTTCCGCTTTGTCACGCGCCTCAGCCGCGCAATGGAAGCCAAAGTCGCGGGTGGAAATCCCGATTTAGCCCCTGCGCAGCAGGCGCTGGAGAATATGAGCAAGAAGCTGAACGAGATGAAGGCCATCTCGCCAGGCCCGATGGACGAAAGCGTCTCTGCTGAAGTGATTAGCAGCTGGCAGGCGTTACTGGATCAGGGGATTGCCCTGCAAATGCAGCAGGCGCAACAGGGGACGATCGAGGGATATCGTCAGCAGGCCAACAACGTCACGCCACCGCTGAGCCGCGCTTTCGGTGCAGCAGCGGATAAATTCAACACTTCCGCCGCCAGCACGCTCGACAGTACGCGTGACGTGGTGGACAGCCTGACGAGCATGACGCGCGTTGTGATTATCGCCGCAACGATTATCGGTCTGCTGATCCTCCTCTTCACCGACCGTTACCTGGTGGCGATGCTGGTGAAACCCCTGGATCGCATTCGTGAGCATTTCCGCCAGATTGCGCAGGGCGATCTCAGCCAGCCCATTACGCCATTTGGGCGTAACTGCGTGGGCCGACTGGTGCCTCTGTTAACCGCGATGCAGGACAGCCTGCGCGAAGCGGTCAGCTCGATCCGTTCCGGTAGCGAGAATATCTGGCGCGGAGCCACTGAAATTTCCAGCGGAAACAACGATCTCTCTTCACGCACCGAAGAGCAGGCCGCCGCACTGGAAGAGACCGCCGCGAGCATGGAACAGCTCACTGCCACGGTGAAACTCAACGCCGAAAATGCGCGTCAGGCGAGCCAGCTGGCCGATGTTGCCTCCACTACCGCAAGCCGTGGCGGTTCGCTGGTGGATGACGTGGTTACCACCATGAGCGGAATTTCCGCCAGCTCGAAGAAGATTGCCGAGATCACTACCGTCATCAACAGCATCGCTTTCCAGACCAATATTCTGGCACTCAACGCGGCGGTTGAAGCGGCGCGTGCCGGTGAACAGGGCCGTGGATTTGCCGTGGTGGCAGGCGAAGTGCGTAACCTGGCCAGCCGAAGCGCAAATGCGGCGAAGGAGATCGAAGGCCTGATCGCCGATTCCGTTTCACGCGTCGAGCAGGGGTCGAAAATCGTCAGCGATACCGGGACCACCATGGAAGCGATCCTGCGTGCCGTGACCGAAGTGACCACCATCATGAAGCAGATCGCATCGGCGTCGGAAGAGCAGAGCAAAGGCATTTCCCAGGTCGGTGTGGCGATCACCCAGATGGACGGCGTAACGCAACAGAACGCCTCGCTGGTGGAGCAGGTCTCCGCCGCCGCCTCGGCGCTGGAACGTCAGACGGAAGAGCTACAACGCTCAGTGCAGAAATTCCGTCTGTCCGCGCAGGAACCGCAAAACAGCGCGCCTGCTGCGTCGCCGAAAGCGCCCGTGCGGGCTAAAGCATCGGGTACGCCCGATGAGTGGGTTTCGTTCTGATTCATCTCTAAAGGCCGCCCCGTGCGGCCTTAATTTCCACTAGCCATCGCTCAAAATATCGCTATATAATTTAATATATAGCGATTGAGGGTAAATCAATGGAAAACCATTTTGGCAAAGGGTTGATGGCGGGGATGCGCGCGGCGCAGGCGGATACCGCAAAAAACGTCGCGCATTTCTGCTCTGACTATAAACGGGGATTTGTGCTGGGTTTTTCGCACCGGATGTTTGAGAAAACCGGCGATCGCCAGCTCAGCGCGTGGGAGGCCGGAATCCTGACACGCCGCTACGGGCTGGACCGCGATATGGTGATGGATTTTTTCAAAGAAAATCAGTCGAGTACCACGCTGCGCTACTTTATGGCGGGCTACCGTCTGGAGGGGTGAGCATCGGTAATCATCTGCGTCACCTGCGACAGCGAGCCGATTTTGACTTCGCTCGCACGCTGAAATTTACTCTTATCAATCAACAGCAGCGACTGGCTGGCGCGGCGTAACAGCTGCGTTTTAAAGAGCGCACTGTGCTCGGCCGGGTCCCACATATCGCCCTGCTCGTCCACCCCCTCACAGGAAAAGATAAACAGGTCGATCTCCACGCCTTTCAGCAGGGAGATCAGCGCCGGATTGACGTAACAACGATACTTACGATCCAGCGTGCCGCCGGTGCAGATAAGCGTGATGCGCTCGCGTTTCGCCATTTCGTGGCAGATGGGCAGACTGTTAGTGAACACCGTCAGGTCGATGTCCGGAAGCTGGCGCGCCAGATGGAAACAGGTCGAGCTGGCGTCGAGGGCAAGAGTCATTCCGCTGCTGACCCAGTCCAGCGCGCGGTGGGCGATATCCACTTTATCGGCATAATGGCTTTTAAGGCGTGCGCCAAACGGCTCACCGCCGTCGCGGCTGTCCGGGTGAATGGCCCGCGCGCGGCCATGGTGACGCACAATTTTCCCCTGCTGCTGCAGCCCTTTCAAATCGCGGCGAATAGTCTCTTTGCTGACCGCCAGCTGCTCTGCCAGCGCGTCGGTGGTCAGCCCGTCGCAATCGCTCAGTAGCTGGATAATGCTCTGCTGGCGGCTGGCCTTCACGCGTCCGTTCCGGTACGGGAAATCGAGATAAGCGTGGAGCCGATCGCCACGCCGTTCTTTCCAGTGTGTTTGATCTGGTACATCGACTGATCGGCGCGGCGCAGGGCGTTAACGAAATCATCCTGCGGCTGAACCTCATCTATCCCAATCGATGCCCCCACCTGCGCCTGGCCGTTATCCAGCTCGAAAGGGGTTAGCGCCGCGCGCAAACAGCTGTGCGCGGTGCTGTTCACCCACAGACTCGAAAGCGGGAAGGGCAACAGCAGAACAAACTCATCGCCGCCCAGACGCCCGACGACAGAACCCTGCGGGCAGGTTTCGCGCAGACGCTGGCTCAGTTGAATCAGCAGTTCATCGCCGCTGCGATGGCCAAAGGTGTCGTTAACGGTTTTGAAATCATCCAGATCGATAAAAGCCACGCAGAGTGGACCCTGCTCTTTCAGGGCGCGGAACTGTTTGATCAGCGCATGACGATTGGCAAGGCCGGTCAGCGGATCGTGGTTCGCCAGCAGCGCGAGCTGCTCCTCGTACTGCTTTTCCTTCGTCATATCAATGTGGGTGCCGGTGACCTTGAGCGGATTCCCGTGCTCATCCCATTCGCTGACACGCCCGCGATCGAGCACCCAGCTGACGGTGCCATTTTTATGCTGCATGCGGTGCAGCGCTTCGTAGAACGGGGTTTTGCCGTGGAGATGGTCATAAAACGCATCCAACACCATCTGTTTATCATCGGCATGAAGGTGCTCGCGCCAGACGTCGAACTGCGCATTCAGCTCTTTCGGCTGGTACCCGAGCATCGAGCCCCAGCGGCGATTGTAGATAATTAACTTCCCGCTGGGCACATCGAGCTGCCACAGACACAGACCCGTGCCGTCCAGCGCAGCGCTGAGCTTACTGCGGGCGTCACGCGCCAGCCTGGCAAGCCGGGCGTTATGCTTTTTCAGATTCTGAATCTGCTGTCGTAGCGCCTGTTCTGACATGGGACGTTTCTTAGGGGAAATAAAAATTATTCTTGCCAGTTTAGCGTCGGTTGTAAATATGCTGTTGAAAAAAGAGCGTGATTAGCAATAAGTACATCTGTTTTCTTTTAAGAAAATAGGGGGGGATAATTTTTCGCAGCGAATTATTTTCTCACTCTCGCCCTTTGCATTTTATTTGCAAAAGACGAAACCGGTCCGGGAATTATTTAATGCCGGGGTGTTCATTTTTTCATGGCAATAATGCCTACCCACAAAGCAGGCGAAGATCTGCGTCACAAATCGTTATATAATCCTGTGCATAACGAAAGTGCGAGGGCATTATGAACAATCGATTTTGGCAGGCAGTTACCTTTAGTTTACTGATTTTACTCCCGTTATCTTCTGAGGCATCCCGCCAGATAACCGATCAAATTGGCCGTACCGTCACCGTTCCCGATAAGGTTGACCGCGTGGTAGTGCTTCAGCATCAGACGCTGAACTTACTGGTGCAAATGAACGCGACCGACAAAATCGTCGGCGTGATGGCGAACTGGAAACAGCAGCTTGGCGAGGGCTACGCCCGCCTGGCACCGGAGCTGAACCAGAAAGCGACGCTCGGCGATCTCACCCATGTGGACCCGGAAAAACTGATCGCTCTGCATCCGCAGGTGGTGTTTGTCACCAACTACGCGCCGCAGGAGATGATCGACAAAATCAGCAGCCTGGGTATCCCGGTGATCGCCATCTCCCTGCGCCACGACGCGCCGGGCGAAAAAGCGAAGCTGAACCCAACTATCGCCGACGAAGAAAAAGCCTACGATCTGGGCCTGCGCGAGGGGATCACCCTGATCGGTGAGATCGTCAACAAACCACAGGAAGCCAAAGATCTGATCGCCGCCACCGATAAAGGGCGCAAGATGGTCAGCGACCGTCTGAAAGATATCCCTGCAGAGAAACGTATTCGCGCCTATATGGCCAATCCGGAACTGACCACCTACGGCTCGGGGAAATACACCGGCCTGATGATGGCTCATGCGGGCGCAGTCAACGTGGCGGCGGCGACAATTCAGGGCTTTAAAACCGTGGCGATGGAGCAGGTTATCGCCTGGGATCCGCAGGTCATCTTTGTGCAGGATCGCTATCCATCGGTGGTCGATGAAATCAAGGGTTCGGCCCAGTGGCAGGTGATCGACGCCGTGAAAAACCATCGCGTCTACCTGATGCCGGACTACGCCAAAGCCTGGGGCTACCCGATGCCGGAAGCGATGGGCATTGGCGAACTGTGGATGGCGAAAAAACTCTATCCTGAGAAGTTTAAAGACGTTGATATGCGCAAAATCGCCGACGAATGGTATCAGCGTTTCTACCGCACCCATTACCAGGGTATCGACTGATGCGCGTGCTGGCAGCGGGCAGCCTGCGCGGTATATGGCCGCAACTACTGGCCCATTTCCCGCATCCGGTTGAGGCGCAGTTTGGTCCGGCCGGATTGCTGCGGGAACGGATTGAAACCGGAGAGCCGTGTGATCTGTTTGCGTCAGCAAATGTCGCCCATCCCCAGGCGTTGCTCATAAAGGGGCTGGCATCTTCCGTGGCGGTATTTGCCCGCAATCAGCTCTGCCTGACAGCGCGCAGCGAGGTGCTTTGCGACGACGATGACTGGTTCTCGCTGCTTACGCGTCCCGATTTGCGCCTCGGCACCTCAACGGCGGGGTGCGATCCCTCCGGCGACTACACCCAGGAGCTGTTCACACGTATGGGCGAGGCGGGCATCCCTGTGCGGGAGCGGGCGATGGCGCTGGTCGGCGGGCGGGCGTCTGCGCCCATTCCGCAGGGTAAACGGGCGGCAGAGTGGATCATTGAAAGTGATCAGGCGGATCTGTTTATCGGCTACGCCAGCTATGCGCCCGCGCTTCGTCAGATTGCCGGCCTGAGCGTGCTGAACATACCTGCGCCTTTTAACCCGCGAGCGGAATATGCAAGCGCGGTGATGACGCCACAGGGGCAGGTGCTGGCGGATTATTTACAGTCGGATCAGGCAAAAGCGATATTGCTGCAGGGCGGTTTCGGCGTGTAATTTTGCCCGGTGAGCGCAGCGCCACCGGGCAATCTGTCAGCGCATTACGCCTGACGTTTGTCTTCGGTCTGGGTGTCGAAGTCGCTGGCGGCATGGCGCTCATGCAGCTGTTCGCTCGGCTCGCCAAAGGTACGGTTGACGATGCGACCGCGTTTCACCGCTGGGCGCTCGGCAACTTCTTTCGCCCAGCGCTGAACGTTCTTGTAACTGCCTGCATCCAGGAACTCGGCGGCGTTGTACACGTTGCCAAGCACCACGTTGCCGAACCATGGCCAGATGGCGATATCGGCGATGCTGTACTCATCTCCCGCGACAAAACGACCGCGCCCCAGCTGCTTATCCAGTACGTCGAGCAGGCGTTTTGATTCCATGGTGAAACGGTCAATTGCGTACTCAATTTTCACTGGCGCATAGTTAAAGAAATGGCCGAAACCGCCGCCAAGGAACGGGGCAGAGCCTTGCAGCCAGAACAGCCAGTTCAGGGTTTCGGTGCGTCCCGCCGGATCTTTTGGCAGGAAGTGACCGAATTTTTCTGCCAGATAAAGCAGGATATTCCCGGATTCAAATACGCGCAGTGGCGGGTTCACAGAGTGGTCACGCAGTGCCGGAATTTTCGAGTTTGGGTTCACGTCCACAAACCCGCTGGAGAACTGATCGCCTTCGCCGATGCGGATCAGCCACGCGTCATACTCCGCGCCTGTCACACCAAGCGCCAGCAGCTCTTCCAGCATGATCGTCACTTTCTGGCCGTTTGGCGTGCCGAGGGAGTAGAGCTGCAGGGGATGCGCGCCCACTGGCAGCGTTTTCTCATGCGTCGCGCCAGAAACCGGGCGGTTGATATTGGCGAACGCGCCGCCGTTACTGTTCTGTTTCCATTCCCACACTTTCGGTGGCTGATAGGTGTTGTCTGACATGTTGATCTGCCTTTTTAGTGATGTGTTGAGGCAGTGTAGCAGGAGATTCGTGAACCCTTTAACGTTGCGAGCGCAATTGATTAGGCCCTATTCCTTCTGGCGCTTATATATATCAAATTGGTTATAAGCTTAATCAAAAATCGCATTTTCATTGTTAATGCGCAATATGACAAAGCTGAATATGATGCTCCTGAATAAAAAGAACTTTTCAGTATTTAATATTATTGAGGCAAGGAGTGAGTGAGATATGCGCAAGCTACTGTTATCTGCTGTTCTGGTGTCCATGGCATTGGCCGCAGCGGGCTGTGACGATGCTAAAAAGAATGAAACGGCGAACGCGCCAGCAGCAAAAAGTGATGCGCCAAAAGAGGGTGGCTCGCTCATTATCGGTATCACGTCCGGCGACCCGCTGGCCGTAAACCCACTCTACGCCAGCGACCGTACCACGCTGACCATCATGCAGGCGCTGTACGCGCCGCTCTACAGTTTTAACGACGGCAAAATCGAATGGGGCCTGGCCGAAAGCCTGACGCCGTCCGCCGATAATCTCAGCTATACCCTGACCTTAAAACCGAATCTGAAATGGCAGGACGGCCAGCCGCTGACCGCCTCCGACGTGGTCTTCACCTTTAATAAGCTCCTCGAAGCCAAACAGCACAGCTTCTTCCGCAGCATGTTCACCTACGGCGGTAAGCCTGTCGAAGTGAGTAAAGTCGACGATCGCACCGTGAAGTTCACGTTGCCGCAGGTCAGCGCCGCCTTTACCGGAACGCTGGTGCAGATCTACCCGATTCCGGAACACGTGTTCGCAAAAGAAGCGGATCTGGAAAAGAGCACCAAAAACGATGCGCCGGTAGGTTCCGGTCCGTTCAAGTTTAAAGAGTACCGCGCGGGGCAATATTACGCCCTGACCCGTTTTGACGATTACTGGAACGGCAAAGCGAAGCTCGACTCCGTGACCTATCGCTTTGCCAAAGACAGCAACTCCGCAAACCTTGCGCTGCAAAACGGCGAAATCAATCTGAAGATGGTGGACCCGCAGGACGTCAGCCGCCTGAAGAATACCGGCAAATTTGATTTTGTGGTCTATCCGGAAGGCCGTCTGGCGTACATGACCTTCAACCAGAACGTGCCGGTGATGAAAAGCAAACCGCTTCGTCAGGCGATTGCCTATGCCATCAACAAAGACGAACTGACCCAAACCGCGTTCACCTCGCTGGATTATGCTAAACCGGCCAGCTCGTTCCTAACGCCGGACACGCTTTATCAGACCAACGACGTTGAGCAGTACACGTTCGATCAGCAAAAAGCCAAAGAACTGCTGAAAGCGTCCGGCGCGCCAGCCGATCTCAAGCTGCGCCTGGCCTATGTGAACACCAACAAAACCCAGGAGAGCATGGCGCTCTATATTCAGCAGCAGCTGAAAGGCATTGGCGTGAATGTGGAACTGATGCCGCTCGACTCCAACGCCATGTCTCAGCGCAGCCTGGATATGAACAACACCGCGTGGGAGCTGAACCTCGGCGGTTACATCATGGGCGCGGAGCCGGATGGCTACAAATCCCTGTTCATGAGCAACGAAGCCTACAACTATGCGCACTATAAAAACCCGCAGTTCGACGCCCTGTGGGACAAAGGCGCAGTAGAAACCGACAGCGGCAAACGTGCTGAAATCTACAAGCAAATTCAGCAGACCGTCGCCAACGACATGACCTACTACCCCATCGCCTACACCAATGCGACAGTCGCCGTGGACAAACGCTTTGGCGGGACGCAGGAAGCCGAACCGAAACCGGTTTATATGTTCCAGGACCTTTCAAAAATCTATCAAAAATAAGTCGTTGCCCCGGCCAACTGGCCGGGGTGTTTTTTTAAGGGCATGTCGTGAACACATTACTGACGCGTCGGCTGCTGCAACTGCTGCCGATGCTTTTCTTTATTTCGCTGGTGGCGTTTTTGCTGGTCAAACTCGCGCCCGGCGATCCGGTGGCGGCGTACATCACGCCGAGAATGGCCCCGGAAGATATCGAACGTATCCGCCAGAGCATGGGGCTGGATAAGCCCCTGGTGACGCAATACGTTCTGTGGCTGAAAAACGTTTTGCAGGGCGACCTGGGTTATTCGCTGATTTACCATCGCCCGGTACTGGAGATGATCGGCGAACGCATTCCGGCCACGCTTGGGCTGATGGGCGCGTCGCTGGTGATGGCGATCCTCCTCGCCATTCCGCTGGGGCTGCTCGCGGGCGCGTTCAAACACCGCTGGCTGGATCACATCCTGAACTTATTCGCCTATATCGGTATTTCCGTACCGATTTTCTGGTTCGGTATTCTGCTGATCACCATTTTTGCCGTGCAGCTGAACTGGTTCCCCAGCATGGGGATGCGCACTATCGGTATGGAGGACAACTGGCTGGACGTGGTGCGTCACGGCGTGCTGCCGTGCATTGCGCTGACCTTCTATAACCTCTCCAGCTACGTGCGCTATATCCGCTCGAACACCATTTCGCAGCTCTCCGCCGACTATGTGCAAACCCAGCTGGCGTATGGCGCCACGCGCACCAGTATCCTCTTCCGCCATGTGCTGAAAAACGTGCTGTTGCCGGTGATCACCCTGTTTGGCCTGTCGTTTGGCGAGCTGGTCGTAGGGGCCTACGTAACCGAAAGCGTCTTTTCGTGGCCGGGGATGGGGCTGCTGGGCATTCAGTCGATCACCTCGCTGGACTACCCGCTGATCATGGCGATCATCATGCTGTCGTCGATGATGCTGATCGTCGGCAATCTGATCGCCGATCTGCTCTATCGCTTCGCCGATCCCCGTATTCGTACCCTGAGGTAACCCCGGATGAGCAGACGCTGGCAACAAGTTCGCCACCAGCTGCGCCGCAACCGTCCGGCGCAGTTTTCACTCTTTGTTCTCTTTATTTTTATCGCCGCCGCCCTGTGCGCAGGGCTAAGTCCTTACGATCCGGATCAGATGTCCCTTGGCGCGCGCACCCTGCCGCCTGACGCGGCGCACTGGTTTGGCACCGACGAATACGGGCGCGATTACTTCACCCGCGCCCTGTACGGCGGGCAGATCTCCCTGATGGTCGGTTTTCTGGCGATGCTTTTTTCCACGCTGATTGGCACGCTTGTCGGCACCATCAGCGGCTATTTTGGCGGCTGGCTCGATAACCTGATGATGCGCGTCGTCGATATTCTGATGGCCATTCCGGCGTTTTTCCTGCTGCTGGTGGTGAACGCCTACCTCAAGCCGGGCGTGGATAACATCATTCTGATTATCAGCCTGTTAACCTGGATGAGCATGTCGCGGCTGGTGCGTGCCGAAACGCTCAGCGTCAAAGAGCGCGAGTATGTTCTGTATGCCCGCGCGTCCGGCGAGCATCCGCTACGCATTATTCTGCGCCATATTATTCCCGGCGTGCTGCCGACAATTATTGTGGCGGCGACGCTGAATATCGCATCGGCCATTCTGATGGAATCGACCCTCAGTTTCCTGGGGCTGGGCGTGCAGGCGCCCGCTGCATCGTGGGGGAGTATGCTCAACAACGCCCAGTCGTACATCGGCGAAGCCTCCTGGCTGGCGATGTTTCCCGGCATTTTGATTTTGCTGACGGTATTTAGTTTTAACGTGCTCGGCGACGTATTCCGCACCGCCTTTGAGCCGGGAGCGAACCGCGATGAATAACTTATTAGAACTCGATAATCTGCACACTTCGTTTCGCACCCGCGATGGCAACGTACAGGCGGTGCGCGGCGTGAGTTTTCATGTGCAGGCCGGGGAGCTGGTCGGCATTGTCGGCGAATCCGGGTGCGGGAAAAGCGTCACCTGCAAATCGATCATTCAGCTGCTCGGCAGCAACGGGCACATCTCCGGCGGCAGTATTCGCTTTCAGAATGACGATCTGGCGAAGAAGACCCCCGAGCAAATGCGCAAGATCCGTGGCAACGACATTGCGATGATCTTCCAGGACCCGATGACCGCCCTGAACCCGGTGGTGACCATCGGCAGGCAGATGTCGGAGATCCTCATTCGTAACAAAGGGCTCTCCAAAAAGGTGGCAAAAGCGGCGGCCATCGCCATGCTCGATCAGGTGGGGATTGCCGAAGCGGAGCGCCGTTACGATCAGTTTCCCCACGAGTTTAGCGGCGGGATGCGCCAGCGCGTGATGATCGCCATTGCGCTCTCCTGCAACCCGAAACTGCTGATCGCCGACGAACCGACAACTGCGCTGGATGTGACCATTCAGGCGCAGATCCTGCGCCTGCTGAAAAGCCTGCAACAGCAGACTCAGACGGCCATTCTGCTGATCACCCACGATCTCGGCGTGGTGGCGCAGGTGTGCAGCCGCGTCGTGGTGATGTACGGCGGACAGGTGATGGAAGAGGGGAGTGTGGAAGATATTTTTTATCGTCCGGCGCACCCGTACACCCAAGGGTTACTGGCCTCCCTGCCGCGCGCGGACGAGGCAAATCACCGCCTGTCACCCATCGAAGGGACGCCGCCTGGCCTGCTCAATCCGCCGCCGGGCTGCCCATTTGCCGAGCGCTGTCCGAAACGGATGCCGCAATGTGAGCGACAACCCGCATTTTATTCCGTTGGCGAGGGCCACCGTGCGGCCTGCTGGTTATGGGCTGATAAGGAGGTTCAGGCATGAGCGGGCAAAATGCCCCTTTAGTGAGCGTTCGTGAACTGCGTAAACACTATCAGGTTCAGGGTGGGCTGCTGCGCAAAGGCGTGGCGGTGAAAGCGGTCGACGGCGTGAGTTTTGATATTCAGCGCGGAGAAACCTTTGGTCTGGTGGGCGAATCAGGCTGCGGAAAATCGACCCTTGGGCGCGCAATGCTGCGCCTGTTTGATATCACCTCCGGCGAAATTCACTTTGCCGGACAGGAGATTGCGCAGGCCAGCGAAAAGCAGCTCAAGCCGCTGCGTAAAAGAATGCAGGCCATTTTCCAGGACCCGTACTCGTCGCTCAATCCGGGTATGACGGTGCAGCAGCTGGTGGCCGAACCGATGCAGATCCACGGCTACAGCCGCGAGGAGCAGCGGGAACGTACGGAAACCCTGCTCTATAAAGTGGGGCTTAAACAGGAACATCTGCAGCGCTTCCCCCATGAATTCAGCGGCGGTCAGCGCCAGCGCATAAGCATTGCGCGTGCTCTGTCGGTACGCCCGGAGTTTGTGCTGTGCGATGAACCGCTCTCGGCGCTGGATGTGTCGGTGCAGGCGCAGGTGGTGAATATTTTGCAGGACCTGCAGCAGGAGCTGGGGCTGACCTATCTGTTTATCGCCCACGATCTGTCGATGGTGCGCCATATCTCCAGCCGTATCGGGGTAATGTACCTCGGAAAGCTGGTGGAAGTGGCCCCGGCGGGCGAGCTGTATTCCCATCCGGCGCACCCCTATACGCGCGCGCTGCTGGCCGCCGTTCCGCTGCCCGATCCGCGCATCCGCCATCTTGAGCAGGCGACCCTGCGCGGGGAGATCCCCGGCCCCACGTCGGTACTTCCTGGCTGTAAATTTTGCAGCCGTTGCCCGCACGTCATGCCGGTTTGCCGCTCGCAGGAGCCCGCCATGCAGGAGATCTCGCCGGGGCATTTTGCGGCCTGTTGGTTATTTAAGGTTTAAGGTGCCGCTAACAACGCCGGGCGGCGCGAAGGCGTGCCCGGCTCGCACTGTGAATTGTCCCTTTATCAGGTGTATGATAAATCCTCTTCTGTCTGATTCATGTCAACACGCAGACGACAACCCTCATCATCTTGCCGCCTGCCTTTTTAGGTTGGATTCATGCGAAATAATGGAAAGCAAAGCAGTGACGCTCCGTTTGGGACGTTGTTAGGTTATGCGCCGGGTGGCGTGGCAATTTACTCCTCGAACTACAGCAGTCTTGACCCGCGCCAGTACCCCGAAGACGCGGAGTTTCGTAGCTATATCGGCAACGAATACATGGGCCACAAATGGCAGTGCGTAGAGTTCGCGCGCCGCTTCCTGTTCCTCAACTACGGCATGGTATTTACCGACGTCGGCATGGCGTGGGAAATCTTCTCCCTGCGCTTCCTGCGCGCCGTGGTGAACGATACCATCCTGCCGCTGCAGGCGTTTGCTAACGGATCGAAACGCGCGCCAAAAGCCGGTTCGCTGCTCATCTGGCAAAAGGGCGGTGAGTTTCATGAGACCGGCCATGTGGCCGTTATCACTCAGCTGATGGGCGATAAAGTGCGCATTGCCGAGCAGAACGTACTCCATTCGCCGCTGCCGGTCGGGCAGCAGTGGACGCGCGAGCTGCGCCTGTCCGTCGAAAAAGGCTGCTACACCCTGCACGACACTTTCACGGATACCACTATTCTGGGCTGGATGATCCAGACCGACGACACAGAGCACAGCCTGCCGCAGCCGGAAATCGGCGGTGAACAGCTGAAAATCAGCGGGGCGCGACTGCCCAACAAACGCCAGTTCGACGGGAAATGGCTCAACGAAAAGGATGCTCTCCAGCAGGCTTACGTTCGCGCCAACGGGCATGTGATCAATAAAGATCCCTGCCAGTATTTCACCATCACCGAAAGTGCCGAGCAGGAGCTGATCAAGGCCACCAACGAGCTGCATCTGATGTATCTCCACGCCACCGATAAAGTGCTGAAAGACGACAACTTACTCGCGCTTTTCGACATACCGAGAATCCTCTGGCCGCGCCTGCGCCTCTCCTGGCAGTGGCGTCGTCACCATATGATCACCGGTCGTATGGATTTTTGTATGGATGAGCGCGGGCTGAAGGTGTACGAGTACAACGCCGATTCCGCCTCCTGCCATACGGAAGGCGGTTTGATCCTTGAAGAGTGGGTAAAAAATGGCTATCGCGGCACCGGGCATAACCCGGCGGAAGGCTTGCTCGAAGAGCTGACCGGCGCGTGGAAACACAGCCACGCGCGTCCGTTCGTGCATATCATGCAGGACAACGATATCGAAGAGGATTATCACGCGCTCTTTATCCAGCGCTCGCTGATGCAGGCCGGTTTTGACACCAAAATTCTGCACGGTCTGGAAGCGCTGAGCTGGGATGCGGCAGGGCAGCTTATCGATGACGAAGGTCGCGCGGTGAACTGTGTCTGGAAAACCTGGGCGTGGGAAACGGCGATCGAGCAGGTGCGTGAAGTGAGCGAAACCGAATACGCCGCTGTGCCGATTCGCACCGGTCATCCGCAGCAAGAGGTGCGTTTAATTGACGTGCTGCTGCGCCCGGAAGTGCTGGTATTTGAACCGCTGTGGACCGTGATCCCCGGCAACAAAGCGATTCTGCCGGTGCTGTGGCAGTTGTTCCCGAACCACCGTTACCTGCTGGATACGGATTTCGAAGTCAACGAACTGCTCACCAAAACCGGCTATGCGGTGAAACCTATCGCTGGTCGCTGCGGCAGTAATATCGATCTGATCAGCGCCGAAGAGGAGCTGCTGGATAAATCCAGCGGTAAATTCGCGGATCGTAAAAACATCTACCAGCAGCTGTGGTGCCTGCCGAAAGTGGACGGGAAATACATCCAGGTCTGCACCTTTACCGTCGGCGGCAACTACGGCGGCACCTGCCTGCGCGGGGATGATTCGCTAGTGATCAAGAAAGAGAGCGATATCGAGCCGTTGATTGTGGAGAAGGATAAGGAGAGCTAATCCGGCACAAAGCGCGTCGAAACGGTAAAACCCGCAGATTCCCCTGCGGGTTTTTTATTGCCGTTTTGGGGCTGATGCCATCGATTGATGAATAAACGTAATGAGTTATCCCGAATGTGCTAATAATTCACCTGTTATATTGTTATTGTTCTGTTTATTTTTTCACATTTAGATTGAATGACTGCTCATAAAGAAATTACTGGTGTTAAATGCCGATTATTAACAATTGATGGCGCAGTATCCTGTTTCTAAAGGGGTTATTTTTTCTTTGTTGTTGAAATAATAACCACGGCACTAAAACTGACATTTCTTTGAAAATCTTTGTGTCATATTCATTGAGAAATAAACGCAAAAATGTACAGGCAGGTATTTTAAATATTTTCTTAAATAACAATGCGTTTATTCCAGGCCGATTTAGGCCCTATTTTCACGGTTTGTCTGGAAACCGCATTTTTTCTCTTAGCATTAACACCTTGTTAACATTGTGGGTATAGTTCCACTTAAGACATTTTGTTATGCTCGCCGTTAAGAAATGTTGAATAAGTAAATTCTTAAAAACGATTATCTGCTACTGATTTCCGTTAGTGAAAATTGGTGCTTAGGCTTTTTCGCACATTCATTAAACGTTGAAAAATTCTTACGTGTAAGATTTTTACCACTGGCTAAGTGGGGGAGGCGAAGAAAACGATATACACCATCCTCAGGGGTGGAATAGTAAGGGAGATCTATCTTGAGAGCGTTTAAATATACCCAGATACCTGCCGCCCTTGTTTTATTTGCGGCCACGATGTCCTCATCGATGGCAAATAACGGGACGATTGGCAGCGCTCCCGTCGCACGCACGTCATTAAAAGAGAGCATTCTTTTTGCTTTCGATCGCGATCCCTCCGTGAGCCAGCAAGCCGCTCAGATGGGGATTGGTCAGGCCCAGATTGATGAAGCCCGAAGCGGGTGGATGCCGCAAATTTCACTGAACGGCAATACGGGCCATAGCCAGACGACGGACTCCAGCGGTTCGCTGAAAAATTCGGCGGCGTGGGGCTTGAGCCTGACGCAGCTTGTGTACGACTTTGGCAAAACCAATAGCGCGATCAGCCAGTCTTCCGCCCAGCATGACAGCTATCGGTATCAGCTGATGGCGACGTTATCGTCGGTCGCGGAGAAAACCGCGCTGAGCTATGTGGATGTAAAACGCTATACAGACCTGACCCAGGCCGCGCAGGAGAACATCCTGGCCCTGAAAAATGTGCAACAGCTGGCAAAATTACGCTCCAGTGCGGGCCTTAGCTCCACTTCTGATGAGCTGCAAACGCAAACCCGCGTGGCGGGAATGCAGGCAACCCTTGAGCAATACAACGCGGCGCTGAAAAGTGCCCGCGCCAGGCTGTCGGTTCTGACGGGGATTGATGCACAACAGCTCTCCCCGTTACCGGCCACGCTTGAGGTGCAGCAGGATTCCCTTGATAGCATCGACTACACGCTGATCCCCTCCGTTCTGGCGGCGAGAACCATGGAAAGTTCTGCCCAGTACGGCATTGAACGGGCGAAATCCCAGCACTGGCCGACCCTGAGCCTGAAAGGGGGAAGAACGCGCTATGAATCGGATAATCGATCCTATTGGGACGACCAGATCCAGCTGAATATTGATGCCCCTCTCTACCAGGGCGGGGCAGTATCCGCCAGGGTTCGCCAGGCTGAAGGGGCGCGTGCTATGGCCGCTTCGCAGGTGGATCAGGCTCGTTTTGATGTCCTGCAAAAGGCCTCAGTCGCAATGGCAGACTGGAGCGGGGCGCGTGGCCGAATGGAGGCAGGAAATGTCCAGCTGGAAAATGCGTTACGCGCCCGTGAAGTTTATAAAAATGAATATACCCTCGGTAAGCGAAGTATTAACGATCTCCTGAGCGTCGAACAAGATGTCTGGCAGGCAACCTCCTCCAAAATATCAGCAGAATATGATAGCTGGGCGAGTGCAGTTAATTATGCGTCAGCCGTTGATAATCTCATGCAACGTATTGGAATTGAAAAAAACGCTGCGGCCAAATTACCTGATTTAAGTTAGAGAAACGCGGCTGACGCTGCGGATATAAGTTCAAGAAGAATGGGAGATTTTCATTCCCGGGGATAGTCACATCCTCAGGATAGAAATACTCACAGGCACCCGTGTACCTGCAAGGAGAGAAATATGAGTAACGCTAAGATTGTCGATGTCATTATTCGCAAAACCGCTGAGAAAACAGTATTGACCGGAGAGGGAAATCTCTCGGTATCTGTTTCTGCACCCAGTGTCATTGAAATCCACGGATCGGCCCAGGATGTCGCACGTTATATGCGCCAGGGTAAGGATCTGCTGATTTACATGAAAGATGGCAGCGTGATTCGATGCAATAACTATTTTCTCGACGATCCCGAGGGTAAAAACCATTCCGAACTGGTGTTTAACGACCAGCAGGAACTGACTCATATCACCTTTGCAGAGACGGAAGAGGCCGCGGGGATGGCGGCGGTGGAATTAAGCGCGCAGGCCACGCCGATTTCCACCATCGAGCCGTTCCTGGAGCAGGCCAGTAGCTTAAGCGATGCCCCGTGGGGCTGGATCGTAGGGGCCGCATTAGGCGGCGGGGCGATTGGCGCGCTGCTGGCGCACGGCGGGGATGGTGACACCAAAACCAAAGTCATCGACAACACTAAAGAGGTCGAAAGCGCGACGCCGACCTTCCTCGTGACGGATAAACAGGGTGACAAGCAGGGTGTGCTGAGTGCAAAAGAGGTCACGGACGATAACACCCCGACCTTTAGCGGCACCGGCCAGCCGGGCGCGACCATTCAGATCAAGGACAGCAGCGGCAACACCATCGCCAGCGCGATGGTCGGCACCAATGGCACCTGGACGGTAAAACTGCCGACGCAAGCCGACGGCGAACACACCTGGTCGGTAGTGCAAATCGACGGCAGCAAAACGACTTCTGCGGGCAGCATCACCGTGAATGTGGTCACCGCCGATGCCAGCGTAACGCTGAGCACCACTGCCGGAGATAACGTCATCAATGCCAGCGAGCAGTCCGCAGGATTTGCCCTGTCCGGCAGCAGCAAACATCTCGCGCAGGGCACCGACCTGACCGTCACGCTGAACGGTAAGACCTACACCACTGAAGTGGGCGCGAACGGCGCATGGAGCGTCAAAGTTCCGGCGGCTGATGCGAAGGCATTGGCGGACGGCACCTGGACGGTCACCGTGACCGGCAAAGACGCGGCGGGCAATACCATCACCGGAAATCAGACGCTGAACGTGGATGCCCACGCGCCGACGCTCTCCGTGGATGCCATTTCGCAGGACAACATTCTCAACGCCGCCGAGCACGGCCAGCCATTAACGCTGAGCGGTAAAACCAACGCCGAGGCCGGGCAAATTGTCACGGTCTCCCTCAACGGTAAAAACTACACCACCACTGTCGGCAGTGACGGCACATGGTCCCTGACCCTGAATAACAGCGACGTCAACGCACTCGCTGAGGGTTCCCATACGGTCACGGTAAACGTCAACGACAAAGCCGGAAATCCCACCTCCACCACCGCTGATTTCAGCGTCGATACCGTAGCCCCTGTCGTGACGGTGAACGCCGTCGCGGGTGATGACGTAATCAATGCCGATGAGCAGGGTCAGGCGCAGATTATTTCAGGTCGCGCGAGCGGCGCAGCCGAAGGTGACGTGGTTACCGTGACGCTGGGCGGTAAGCACTATACGGGCGTCGTGCAAGCCGATGGCAGCTGGAGCGTAGGCGTTCCGGCGAACGAAATCCGTGCGCTCGGCGAAGGTCACTTTACGCTCTCCGTTGCAGTGACGGATGCGGCCGGTAACACCGGGAATGCCACTCACGATTTTACCCTGAGCGGTGCAGCACCTGAGTTGACAATCGACCCTATCAGCCAAGACAACGTGCTGAATGCCCAGGAAGGGATGTTGCCACTCGATCTCAGCGGCACCAGTAATCTGCCGAACGGCAGCGCGGTAACCGTAACCCTGAATAACATCAGCTACCAGGCCACCGTGGAGAACGGCGTCTGGTCGGTACAGGTGCCGGTGACTGACGTGCTGAATCTGGCGAATACCCTCTACACCGTAAGCGTGAGCGGAACGGACAGCGTGGGCAACGTCGGCAGCGCGGACGCCATGCTGCTGGTGGATACGGCGCTGCCGCAGGTGATCATCAATACCTTTGCGGGCGATAATCTGGTCAACAATGCGGAAGTCGCCGTTGATCAGACGCTCAGTGGCCGCGTCGTTGGTGCGGCTGCGGGCGACACCGTCTCCATTACCGTCGGCGGCAAAAGCTACACCGCCATCGTCGGCAACGACCTGAGCTGGAATGTATCGATTCCGTCCGCCGATCTGAACGCGTTTGGCGACGGCGATCTGACCTTCACGGCATCGGTGACCAACGCCCACGGCAATATGGGCACCGGCGAGCGCGATATTAATATCAACGCCGCGTTGCCGGGCCTGCGCGTCAACACCATCTCTGGCGACGACGTTATTAACGCCATCGAGCAGCATCAGGATCTGACTGTCACCGGCTCAAGCAGCCACCTGGCGCCAGGCTCACAGATGACCGTCACCATCAACAATATCGATTATCCGGCGGTCATTGCCGCCAACGGCAGCTGGCAGATCGGTGTCCCGGCGGCAGACCTGCAAAACTGGAGCGCGGGCGATATTCTGGTTGTGGCCAGCGCGCAGGATCAGTGGGGCAATACCGTTTCCGCTGAACATCCCATTGAACTGAATCTCTCTCCTGTCGCCGTGTCCATCGATACGGTGACCCTTGATGACATGCTGAATGCCGCCGAGAAAGCGGCGGATCTCACCCTTTCCGGCCAGACGCAGGGCGTCGAAGCGGGTCAGACGGTGGTAGTGAAATTTGCCGATCAGACCTTCACGGCCCAGGTTCAGCAGGATGGTTCCTGGAGCCTGACGGTCCCTTCCAGCGCGATGGACGGGCTGAGCGACGGGCGCGCGCAGATTAGCGTGAGCGTAGCCAACACCAGCGGCAACAGCGCCGATGCGTCACGCGTGATCACGGTGGACACCCAGCCGCCGACGATTGCTATCGACAACCTGACCGACGACAACATCATCAACGCTGCAGAAGCGCAGCAGGATCTGATTTTAAGCGGCAGCACCAGCGCGCAAGCGGGCCAGACCGTGACCCTCACCCTGAACGGCAAAACCTATCAGGCTATCGTGCAGAATGACGGCAGCTGGCAGCTGAGCGTTCCTGCCGCCGATGTGGGTGCCCTCGCCGACGGCAACGTGACGATCAACGCGAGCGTTAGCGACGTGGCCGGAAACAGCGCCAGCACCGATCGAATCGGCCTGGTCGACGCTACGGTTCCGCAGGTGACGATTAATGATTTTGTCACTGATACCAACACCGTGAACTACACCGCCCACTCGCAGGCGCAGATTTTAAGTGGCTCGGTGACGGGCGCGGCCGCAGGCAATCTGGTGACCGTCACCATTGACGGCGTGAATTACACCACCGCAGTGGATGCGGCGGGCAACTGGAGCCTGGGCCTGCCCGCCTCCGTGATTCAGGGGCTGGCAGACGGAACCTGGACAATCGACGTCTCCGTGACTGACAGTGCCGGCAATACGGGCAGTAACTCGGTGGACGTGGTGGTGAACACCGCAAAACCGGTGATTGCGATTAACACGCTTGCCGATGACGACGTGATCAATGCGGCTGAAAAAGGCGCAGATCTGGCACTTTCTGGCACCAGCGACCAGCCGCAGGGCACGGTGATCACCGTCACGCTCAACGGCATCCAATACACCGCCATCGCGGATGACAGCGGAAACTGGACGGTAACCGTTCCGGCCTCGGCGGTCAGCGCGCTGGGTGAAGCGAATTACACCGTGACGGCCAGCGTCACGGACAGTGCGGGCAATAACAGCAGCGCCACGCACGACGTGCTGGTCGACAGCGCCCTGCCGGTGATCACCCTCAATGCCATCGCCAGCGACGATATTATCAACGCCTCGGAAGTGGCGACCGGGCAGACTCTCAGCGGTAAAGTCAGCGGCGCGGCGAACGGCGATACCGTTACGGTGACTATCGGCGGCAACACCTACACCACGACCGTTAAAAGCGATCTCAGCTGGTCGGTGGATGTCCCGGCAGATGTGCTGAGCGCAATCGGCAACGGCGATCTGACGGTCGAAGCGTCGGTCACGAATGGTCACGGCAATACCGGTACGGGTGAGCGCGATATCACTATCGACGCTAATCTGCCGGGGCTGCGCGTGGACACGGTGGCGGGCGACGATGTGATTAACATCGTTGAACACGGCCAGCATCTGATGGTGACGGGCACCAGCACCGGCCTGTCGGCAGGCTCCGCGCTGACCGTAACGGTCAACGGCAAAACCTATCCGGCGACGGTCCTCGCGGACGGCTCCTGGAGCGCCGCCGTTCCTGCGGCAGACGTCGGTGCGCTGGCGGCAGGCAACGTCACCATCACGGTGGCAGGCCAGAGCAGCGCCGGAAATCCGGTCTCTATCAGCCATGACGTGAAGGTCGATCTGGCGGATGTGGCGATCAGCATTGACGCGATTGCCAGCAACGATGTGATCAACGCGGCGGAGAAAGGGACCGATCTGGTGCTCTCCGGCACCACGGCGAACGTCGAAGCGAACCAGACTGTCACCCTGACCTTTGGGGGCAAAACCTATACCACGACCGTTGATGCCAGCGGCAACTGGACGTACACCGTGCCATCGGCGGATCTGGCGGGTCTCAAAGACGGCGATGCCAGCGTGCAGGTGAGCGTCACCAACGTCAACGGCAACAGCGCCTCGGCGGGCCGCGAGTACAGCGTTGATGCCACCGCGCCGTCACTTTCTATCGAGATCATCAGCGATAACAACATCGTCAATGCGGCGGAAGCGCAGCAGGATCTGGTGGTGAACGGGACGACCAACGCCGAAGCGGGTCAACCCGTGACCGTCACGCTGAACGGAAAAGAGTACACCACCACAGTTCTGGCGGGGGGCAACTGGAGCGTCACCGTTCCGGCGGCCGATATGGCCGGAATCAGCGACGGTCAGTACACCGTGACCGCATCCGTGGCCGACAAAGCGGGCAACCCGGCGAGCGCCGATCGTGACGTGCTGGTGGACGCCACAGTGCCGCAGTTAACCATCGATACCCTTTCCGGCGATGACATCATCAACAGCACCGAGCACGGCCAGGCGCTGATCGTCACGGGCCACGTGACGGGCGCTGAAGCGGGCGATGTCGTGACCGTCACCCTCAACAACAAATCTTACACCGCCACGCTGGATGCCTCTGGCAACTGGATCGTGGGCGTTCCGGCGGCAGACGTGGGAGCCTTGATCGCGGGCGATCATACCCTCACGGCAACGCTGACGGACAAAGCGGGTAACAGCGACACCACCACCCATGACGTGGCGGTCAACCTCACTGCGCCGGTCTTGACCATCGATACGGTCTCCGGTGACGACGTCATCAACAACGCCGAAAAAGCCCAGGAGCTGACAATCAGCGGTACCGCGACGGGCCTGGCGGCTGGCGCGATGGTGACGGTGATGCTCAATGGCAAAGCCTACAGCGCCATCGTCAACGGCGAGGGCAAATGGACCACCACCGTTCCGGCGGATCAGGTCGGGGCGCTGGGCGAAGCGCTGTATGACATTAGCGCGTCGGCAACCGACAGCGCAGGCAACAGCGGGAGCGCGGTGCATACGGTTAACGTGGAATCCGTACTGCCAGGCGTCACCATCAACGCCATTGCTACGGATAACGTGATCAACGCCGATGAAGTGGCAGCGGGCCAGACCATCAGCGGCACGGTGGTGAACGCCCAGCAGGGCAACACCGTGACCGTCACCATCGGCGGCAACACCTACACCACCACAGTACAAAACGATCTGAGCTGGTCGGTGAACGTCCCGGCGGACGTGCTGACGGCGCTGGGCAACGGCGATCTGACCGTCACCGCCTCCGTCACTAACGGCGTGGGTAACAGCGGTTCCGGCGAGCGCGACATCACCATCGACGCCAGCCTGCCGGGCCTGCGCGTGGATACCGTGGCGGGCGATGACGTGATCAACCGCATCGAACACGGGCAGAACCTGATTATCACCGGCGACAGCGACGGCCTCCCGGCGGGCAGCGCCCTGACCGTCACCGTCAACGGCAAAACCTATCCGGCGACAGTACTGGCGGACGGCACCTGGAGCGCCGCCGTTCCTGCGGCAGACGTCGGTGCGCTGGCGGCAGGCAACATCACCATTACGGTGGCAGGCCAGAGCAGCGCCGGGAATCCGGTCTCCATCAACCACGACGTGAAAGTCGATCTGGCGGACGTGGCGATCAGCATCGATGCCATTACGACCGACGATGTGATCAACGCGGCGGAAAAAGGGGCGGACCTGGTGCTCTCCGGCAGCACCACGAACGTCGAAGCGAACCAGACGGTCGACATTACCTTTGGCGGGAAAGCCTATACCGCACAGGTGGATGCGGACGGGAAATGGACCGTCACGGTACCATCGGCGGATCTGAACGGTCTGAAAGAGGGCGAAGCCAGCGTGCAGGTGAGCGTCACCAACGTCAACGGCAACAGCGCCTCGGCGGGACGCGAATACAGCGTCGACAGCACTGCGCCGGGCGTGACGATCAACACTGTTGCGGCAGACGACATTCTCAACGCGGCAGAAGCGCAAGCTGATCTGACGATCGGCGGCACCAGCACGGCGGAAGCGGGCCAGCCGGTCGTCGTGACGCTGAACAATAAAACTTACACCACCACGGTAGGCGCAGACGGCAGCTGGACGCTGGACGTTCCGGCGGCGGATGTGGCGAACCTGGCGGACGGCGTTACCACGATCCACGCCTCGGTGGCTGACAAAGCCGGTAACCCGGCGTCGGTCGATCACAACCTGACGGTGGATGTCACCGTTCCGGTGATCACCATCAATACTATTGCGGGCGATGACGTCATTAACGTGGCCGAGCATGCTCAGGCGCAAATCATCAGTGGTTCAGCAACCGGCGCGGCGGCAGGCGATAGCGTCACTGTGACCATCGGCGGCCAGACGTACACCACGGTGCTGGATGCCAGCGGCAACTGGAGCGTTGGCGTGCCAGCCAGCGTGATTTCGGCGCTCAGCGATGGCACGGTGACGGTCTCCGTGAACGTCACCGATGCAGCAGGCAACACCGGCAGCGGCAGCCATAACGTAACTGTCGATACCGGTTTGCCGTCTCTGGGCTTCAATGCCATTTCTGGTGATAACGTGCTGAACGCCGTAGAAAAAGGTCAAGACCTGAGCGTCGACGGGATCAGCGCAAACCTGGCCGAAGGCACACGGGTGACGGTCACGCTGAACGGTAAGCAGTACACCGCCACAACGGCCGCAGATGGCCGCTGGAGCCTGACAATACCGGCAGCCGACCTCGCGGGTCTCGGCGAAGCAAACTACACCCTTAACGCCAGCGCCACCAACGGCGTGGGCAACAGCATCAGCGGCAGTGCAAACCTGCAGGTGGATACGGCGCTGCCAGGCGTCACCATCAACGCGATTGCTACGGACAACGTGATCAACGCCGATGAAGTGGCAGCGGGCCAGACCATCAGCGGCACGGTGGTGAACGCCCAGCAGGGCAACACCGTGACCGTCACCATTGGCGGTAACACCTACACCACCACGGTGCAGAACGATCTGAGCTGGTCGGTGAACGTCCCGGCGGACGTGCTGACTGCGCTGGGCAACGGCGATCTGACCGTCACCGCCTCCGTCACCAATGGCGTGGGCAACAGCGGTTCCGGCGAGCGCGACATCACCATCGACGCAAGCCTGCCGGGCCTGCGTGTGGATACCGTGGCGGGCGATGACGTGATCAACCGCATCGAACACGGGCAAAACCTGATTATCACCGGCGACAGCGATGGCCTCCCGGCGGGCAGCGCCCTGACCGTGACCGTCAACGGCAAAACCTATCCGGCGACGGTGCTGGCGGACGGCACCTGGAGCGCCGCTGTTCCTGCGGCAGACGTCGGTGCGCTGGCGGCAGGCAACATCACTATTACAGTGGCCGGCCAGAGCAGCGCCGGAAATCCGGTCTCCATCAACCACGACGTGAAAGTCGATCTGGCGGACGTGGCGATCAGCATTGATGCCATTACGACCGACGATGTGATCAACGCGGCGGAAAAAGGGGCGGACCTGGTGCTTTCCGGTAGCACCACGAACGTCGAAGCGAACCAGACGGTCGATATTACCTTTGGCGGGAAAGCCTATACCGCGAAGGTGGATGCGGACGGTAAATGGATCGTCACGGTGCCTTCAGCAGATCTGAACGGTCTGAAAGAGGGTGATGCCAGCGTGCAGGTGAGCGTCACCAACGTCAACGGCAACAGCGCCTCGGCGGGGCGCGAATACAGCGTCGACAGCACTGCGCCGACCGTCACTATTGATACGGTCGCCGGGGATAACGTCATTAACGGTAGCGAAGCCGCCGCAGGGATTGTGATTTCCGGTACCACTACCGCAGAAGTGGGCCAGACGGTGACCGTCATGCTGGGCGGTAAAACGTACACCGCCCAGGTAGAGGCTGGCGGTAGCTGGAACCTCTCTGTTCCGGCGAGCGATCTGGCGGCGATGGCGGATAACGGCTATTCGGTGCAGGTCAGCGTGAGCGATAACGCCGGAAACCCAGGCAGCGCCAGCAAGGCGATCACTCTCGATACCACGCCTCCCGTTATCAGCTTCAATACGGTGGCGGGCGATAACGTCATCAACAGCGTTGAGCACGGACAGGCGCAGATTGTCAGCGGTACGGCGACGGGCGCGGCGGTGGGCGATAAGCTCATTATCACGATCGGCGGCCAGCAGTACACCACCACGGTGGATGCCAGCGGCAAGTGGAGCGTCGGTGTGCCAGCCAGCGTGATTTCAGCGTTGCAGGACGGTACGGTGACCATCAGCGCCACCGTGACGGACAGCGCGGGTAACAGCAGCACCCAGACGCACGACGTGGTGGTGAACACCGCTTCTGTCTCCCTGACGGTGGCGACCATCAGCGGCGATGATGTGATTAACGCGGCGGAAGCGGGCAGCGCGCTGACCATCAGCGGCTCAAGCACCCAGTTCGCCAGCGGGACGCAGGTGACCGTTACGCTGAATGGTAAAAACTATACGGCGAATATCCAGAGCGATGGCTCCTGGACGACCACTGTTCCTGCGGCAGACGTCGCGGGGCTGGCAGATGGCGCACACTATCAGGTGTCCGTCTCCGCCCAGGACAGCGCGGGTAACAGTGCGTCAGCCACCCACACGGTGAGCGTCGATACCACGCCGCCGGTGGTCAGTATCGCCACGCTCGCGGGCGACGATGTTCTGAACGCCGTCGAACAGCAGCAGCCGCTGACCATCTACGGTTCGTCCAGCGCGGAAGCGGGACAAATGGTCACCGTCACGCTGGGCAGCAAGACCTATACCGCACAGAGCGCCAGCGACGGAACCTGGACGCTGAATGTTCCGGCAACGGATCTCGCGGCGCTGAACGAAGGGGCGTTAACCGTCACCGCGTCGGTAAGCGATAAAGCCGGTAACAGCGGGCAGATCACCCATACCCTGACGGTGGATACCGTTGCGCCGGTCATTACTATTGATACCGTGGCGGGCGACGATATCGTGAACAACAGCGAACAGCTGGCGGGGCAAACCCTCAGCGGCACAACGACCGCCGAACAGGGCCAGAGGGTGACGGTGACCTTCAACGGCCACAGCTATCAGGCGATGGTTGACGCCGACGGTAAATGGTCGGTGTTTGTCTCCGGGCGCGATTTCCTCGGCCTGAGCGACGGTGATTACACCATTACCGCCTCCGTCAGCGATAAAGCCGGAAACCCTGGCAGCACCACGCATGACGTGACCCTGAACGGTGACGTGCCGACCATCAGCATCAACACCTTTGCCGACGATGATATTGTCAACGCCGCAGAGCACGGCACCCCGCTGGTCATCAGCGGCACCACCGACGCGCCTGCGGGCCGGACGGTCACCCTCACGCTGAACGGCAAAACTTACACCACAACCGTTCAGAGCGACGGCAGTTGGGAATACACCCTGGGCAGCGCGGATGTGACCGCTCTGGCCGACGGTGGCGCGTATGTCATTCATGCCGAGGTCAGCAACACCATCGGCAACAGCGCCAGCGATAGCCATAACGTGACGGTGGATCTGACTGCGCCGTCGATGGGGATCAGCATTGATTCTCTGCACAACGACACCGGTCTGAGCAGCAGCGATTTCATCACTAACGATAATCAGGTTATCGTCAACGGCTCCCTGACCGCACAGCTCGGCAATAACGAGAAGGCGCAGATCAGCCTTGATGGCGGCGTGACCTGGAGCGATCTGACGGTCACCGGCACGCAATGGCGCTATACCGATGGCCGCACGCTGACGGACGGGACTTACACGTATCAGGTCCGGGTGGTGGATAACGCGGGTAACGTGGGCGCGACCGACAGCCAGAACGTGGTGGTCGATCTCACTGCACCGGCCTCTACCACCATTACCGTGGATTCCGTGACCCAGGATACGGGGCTGTCCGGCAGCGACTTTATTACCAGCGATAACCAGAACACCCTGAAAGGGACGCTGGGCGCGGCGTTGGGCAACGGCGAACATGCGCAAATCAGCATCGATGGCGGCGTCACCTGGACTAACGTGAGCGTGAGCGGCCTGGGCTGGACCTGGGTCGATGGCCGCACGCTGGCCGACGGCGATTACAACTATCAGCTGCGCGTGATTGACGACGCAGGCAACATCAGCGCCACCACCAGCCAGGTGGTGACCATTGATACGGTGGTGCCGGACGCGAGTAAAACCGTCACCATCGACAGCATCAGCGACGACACCGGGCTGAGCAACAGTGACTTTGTCACCCAGGATACCTCCCTGACCCTGCACGGCTCGCTGGGCGCGACGCTGTCGGACGGCGAGTACGTGCAGATCAGCCTCGATGGCGGCAATACCTGGCAGAACGTCACCGTGGTAGGCAATAGCTGGTACTACGCGGACGGTCGTACGCTGCAAAACCAGACTTACGATTACTGGGTACGCGTCATTGATACGGCGGGTAACGTGGGGGATTCCGCTCATCAGCAGGTGACCGTCGATACGATTGCGCCTGATGCGGCGATTACCGTTACGGTGGATAACATCACCGTCGATACCGGCTTTGATAACAATGACTTCCTGACCAGCGAAACTTCTTACACGCTGCATGGCACGCTGGGGGCAACGCTCGGGGCGAATGAGTTTGTCCAGGTGAGTCTCGACGGTGGGCAGACCTGGGTCTATGCCACGGTCAACGGCACCCAATGGCAGTATGCCGACACGCGTACGCTGGGCGATGGCGACCATAGCTATCAGGTTCGCGTGGTGGATCAGGCGGGCAACGTGGGCGCGACCACCTCGCAGGTGGTGACTGTCGATACCCAGGCACCGCAATACGGCATTACGGTTGATGCCATCAGCGATGACACCGGGCAATCCGCGAGTGATTTTATCACCAACGATACCACCCTGACGGTCAGCGGATCGCTTGGCAGAGCGCTTGCCAGCGACGAGCGCGTGCAGATTAGTATGGATGGCGGTGCCACCTGGACCGATGCCACGGTGACGCAGACGCAGTGGAGCTACACCGATCCTCGCGTGCTCCCGGAAGGTGACCACACCTACCAGGTGCGTATTATCGATGAGGCGGGCAACGTCGGCTCGACCGCGCAGCAGGTGGTGACGGTCGATACCACACCGCCTGTCACGCAGGGTACCGTGGTGAGCTACACGGACAACGAAGGCGAGCGCCAGAGCGATTTCGGATCGTCTGTCGCCACCGATGACACCACGCCACAGATCAACGGGACGCTGAATCAGGCCCTGGCAGCGGGTGAAATTGCCGAACTGTACCGCGACGGCGTGAAGCTGGGTCAGGTCACGATGAACGGGGCGACCAGCTGGTACTTCCAGGACAGCGGTCTGATTGACGGCAACCACACCTACGTGCTGCGTGTCACCGACACGGCGGGGAACACCACGGATTCCGATGATTTCGTGCTGCGCGTCGATACCAGCATTCCGACCACTACGGCGGCGATCACCGGGCAGACCACGTCGGACACCACGCCGATCCTGAGCGGGACCTTGTCCGCTGAGCTGACCAACGGCGAGTATCTGGTGGTCACGGTTAACGGCAAAACCTACACCTCCGAAACCGGCGGTGCGGTGGTGGTCGACCCGAATCACAACACCTGGTATGTGCAGATACCGGACGGCGATGCGCTGGCTGCCAGCAGCTACAGCGTGACGGCGCAGGTGAAGAGCAGCGCGGGTAACGGCAACACGACAGGCACCACTACCGGCAGCCTGACCATCGGAACCGACTCGGTGAATACCGACTGGGCCAGCACCACCGGCAGCAGCGACAACTCCACTATGACGCTCGGCATGAACAGCAGCGGGCTGTGGAATATCATCGCCAACGGACGCTCGTATTCCAGCAGCGATATGTCGACCTACAGCAATACCGCCCTGACCAACACCCGTGGCTATAACGTGGTGAGCCAGACGGCGGCAGATTTTGACCGAAACGGTACCGCGGATATTTTCGCCACCGAGACCACCTACGCCGGTTCAACGCAGGTGATGTGGACCTACAACGGCACCAGCTACACCGCCAGCCAGCTGGCGATGGGCACCACTATCTGGTACGGCGGCGTGATTGCCTACGACAAGACCGGTGATGGTTATCTGGACATGGCCTACGGCGATGCCGGGATGGACTCCCTGACCTACCTGATCAACAACAACGGGACGCTGACACCGGATGGAACCGGCGGGGAAGGCGGTTTCTACGGCCAGTTTGACTCAGGACGTGAAATCTCCGGGGTGGACATTAACAACGACGGCACCGTGGATATCGTCCAGCACACCAACCGCAGCGGTGCGTACTCGATGACGGTCATCAACAACGGCGGGAATGGCACGCTCACTGTCGGGCAAACCATCACCAACGTGTTTGTTGTGAACGCGGCAAACACCACCACGGCGGCGTCGATGACCTGGGCTGATTTCAACGGCGACGGGTATATGGATCTCTATCTCGGCAGCAGCTACGGCAATACCGGCGGTGTGATCTATTACAACGACGGTAACGGCCAGCTGTCAGCCTCGAAGAGTGCAGTGGAAGCCTCAAACGCCACGGCGGGTTATCTGTCAGCGGCGGTGGACTGGAACGGTGACGGCCAAATGGACGTGATCAAGTTCAGCACCTACGGCGGATCGCAAACCGCGACGTTGTTCACCAACAACAATAACGGAACGACGTGGACGTCAAGCCAGCTGGCAACTGGCCTGGTGAATGTCACCGGGATTGCGGCGGTGGATTACAACTGGGATGGCGCGAAGGATCTGCTGGTGTCTCAACAGAACGGCAAAGTGGTCTATGTGCAGAACAAACAGACCATTGCAGACGGCACGGCCATGCACCTGCGTATTGTCGATAGCGAAGGCATCAACAGCTATTACGGCAACACCGTGAATCTGTACAACGCGCGCGGTGAGCTGGTGGCGTCGCAAATCATTAACGCCCAGTCCGGTTTCGGGGTGAATGACAGCTCGGCGCTGGTCAGTTTCTACGGCCTGAATCCGGATGAAACCTACTCCGCAGAGATTGTGAAGTTCACTAACGGCGCTTCCGCCAACGTGACCTGGGACGGACTGGAAGCAGGCAACGGCAAAGAAGGCTATGTGCTGACAGCCGATGCCGCCACGGGGGGCCACAGCGGAACGCTGACCGGGACGGGCTATAACGACACCTTTATCGCCGAAGAAGGAAGTTATACCTACAACGGTTCCGGCGGCTGGAGCACCACGTCGGATCACGATACCTGGAGCAACACCGGCGGGATGGATGTGGTCGATTACCGCAATGCGAGCGCGGGCATCACGGTGGACCTGAGCGTCACGACAGCCCAGGACACCGGGTTTAACACCACCACCCTGAAGAATATTGAAGGGATTGCTGGCTCAGACTTCGACGACGTGATCACCGGCAACAGCGGGGATAACCAGTTCGAAGGCCGTGGCGGGAACGACACCTTCAATATTGGCAGCGGCGGGCACGACACGCTGTTGTACAAGCTCATCAACGCCGCAGACGCCACGGGCGGTAACGGCAGCGATCAGGTTAACGGCTTTACCGTCGGGACCTGGGAAGGGACGGCGGATACCGACCGTATCGATCTGCGCGAGCTGCTATCCGACAGCGGCTATACCGGCACCGCCTCGGCGAGCTATGTCAACGGTGTCGCCACTCTGGATAGCAGCGCGGGGAATATTACGGATTACCTGCGCGTGGTGCAGAACGGCAGTAACACCGAAATTCAGATCGACCGCGACGGAACGGGCAGCCAGTTCGATCCGACCACGGTGGTCACTCTGAACGGGGTACAGACGGATCTGGCCACCTTGCTGGCAAACCATCAGCTGTTAGTTGCGTAAACCTCAGGCCGCGAGAAGTGATTCTCGCGGCATTTTTCGTATCTTTACAGTAATACGACTAACCACATAAATATTAAGGTATTTTTGTCGACACGTTCAGAAAGGGTTTACATTCTGGCCGTTCCACAGGGATATCATTTCAGAGCGACATCGTCGCCCTGAACAGGACGTTGCAAAATGAAGACTCACCCGCAGTACGAACCCTGGCTTGAAGCCATGGTGCTCGTTGCAAAACATTACCGGCTGGACTATTCGCAAGAACACGTCCGGGTCACGATTCATCACGAGAGCCACTCTCCGCGAGAGCAGGTGCTCAACGATATGGCACGCCAGCTTGGGCTTCGGCTGCGCGTTGTGCCGGCGGATGCGGCACTGATTGATCCGTGGCGTCTGCCGCTGTTAGCGGAGTTTGATGGCGGGCAGGTTGCGGTCATCAACCGGATGGACAAAGAGGGCAACGTCAGCCTGCAGTTCAGCGGTGACGGTGGACTGGAAACGAGCCTCACGCGCGACGCGCTGGGTACCCGTTTGACGGGGTTAATCGTGCTGCGCCCGCTGGAGTCGACGCCCGACGCGAGGGTCGATGACTACATCAAACCTTATGAAAAGAACTGGTTCTGGCAGCTGGCGCTGAAAGACTGGCGTCGCTACAGCGACATCATGCTGGTGGCGCTGGTGGCGAACGTGCTGGCCCTGTCTGGGATGGTGTTTTCCATGCAGGTTTACGATCGCGTGGTGCCGTCCCAGTCTGAGGCCACCCTGTGGGTGCTGTTTGGCGGCGTGATGCTCGCCATTACCTTCGAGTTTGTGATGCGTATGCTGCGGGTGCATATCTCAGATGTGATCGGGAAGCGTGCCGATCTGCGTATTTCGGAGCGGGTGTTCGCCCACGCCCTGCGCATTAAAAACGGTGCCCGCTCAAAATCAACCGGCTCCTTTATCGCCCAGATCCGCGAGCTGGAGTCTGTTCGCGAGCTGATCACCTCCACGACAATTGCGGCGATTTCCGATCTGCCGTTTTTCCTGCTGTTCGTTTTCATCCTGTGGATGATTGGCGGCCCGCTGGTGCTGGTGGTGCTGCTTGCGGTGCCGCTACTGCTGATTCCGGGTCTGTTGATCCAGCGTCCGCTCGGAAAGCTCTCCACGGAAGGGATGCGCGAATCGGCCATTCGTAACGCCACGCTGGTCGAGGCGGTGCAGGGCATCGAAGACATCAAACTGATGCGCGCGGAGCAGCGTTTTCAGAACCAGTGGAACAACTCGAACGACGTGGCCGCGAGCGTCGGGATGAAACAGCGCTGGCTCACCGGCCTGCTTCTGACGTGGACGCAGGAAGTTCAGTCGATTGTCTATGCCGTGGTCCTGCTGATTGGCTGTTATCTGGTGATCAGCGGTGACATGACCACCGGTGCGCTGGTGGGGACATCGATTCTCGCCTCGCGCACTATCGCGCCGCTGTCGCAAATTTCCGGCGTGTTGTCGCGCTGGCAGTCGGCAAAGGTGGCCCGCAAGGGGCTGGACGATCTGATGCAGCGTCCGATTGACGATCCCCTGCAGGGTAAAAAGGTGCATAAAGCCCATCTGCGCGGCCACTACGTGCTGGAGGAGGTCGGCTTTTATTATGACGAAGAAGAGAAGCAAAACGTCCTGAACATCCCCCGTTTGACCATCAATGCGGGCGAGCGGATTGCGATTCTGGGGCGCAATGGTTCCGGCAAAAGCACGCTGTTACAGCTTCTGGCGGGGATGCAGGAACCGCAGCAGGGTACCATTTTGCTCGATGATGTGGCGCTGAATCACCTCGACACGGCCGATCTGCGCCGCGATATGCAGTTCCTCAGCCAGCAGGCACGCCTGTTTTTTGGCTCCGTGCGCGACAACATTGTGATGGGGAATCCGCTGGCGACTGACGAGGAGATTCATCAGGCATTAACCGTCAGCGGTGCGCTGGAGTTTGTTCGTAAGCAGAAAATGGGGCTGAACTATGTGATCAGCGAAGGCGGGGCCGGATTGTCCGGCGGCCAGCGCCAGGCCCTGTTGCTGACGCGCGCATTATTGACCGCACCGAATATCCTGCTGCTCGATGAGCCGACCGCCTGGCTTGATGAAGTGAGCGAAAAGCAATTTATCCATCATCTCAAAAACTGGCTCGGCGACGGCCGAACGCTGGTGGTGGCCACGCACCGTCTGCCTATTCTGGAACTGGTCGATCGCATCATCGTGCTGGAAAACGGCAAAATTATTATGGATGGCCCGCGCGATAAGATCCTGAATAACCATGGTATGGCCCCGCAGAAGGCGGCGCAGCGCACCGTGAAAATGAAGCCGTCCGCTCCCGCGAAGGCCGCAACCGATGAGGGGATGGCATGAGTGATTTTTCTCGTTTCAACAGCCGTCTGCAGGAGCCTAAACTCCCGCGCTCGACGCTGGTGGCCTGGTCTCTGTTTGCGCTCTTTGCCCTCTTCACGATCTGGGCAAGTATGTTCCAGCTTGATGAAGTGACCACCGGGAGCGGTAAAGTGATCCCCTCTTCGCATGAACAGGTTATTCAGTCGCTGGAAGGGGGGATTATTCATAAGCTGCTGGTGCGCGAGGGGGATATCGTCGAGCGTGGGCAACAGCTGGCGCAGCTGGATCGCACCAAAACCGAATCCAGCGTGCTGGAGAGTGAATCCCGGCTGAATGCCGCGATGGCAACCGCCGCGCGCCTGAACGCAGAGGCCAATCAAAGTCCGCTGGTCTTCCCGCAAGAGCTGGACGATGACGTTGAGCTGGTCAAACAGGAGACCGCGCTGTATCACTCTCGCCGCGACAGCCTGGAAAAAGGGCTTACCGGTTTGCGTCAGGGGGTCACGCTTATTCAGCGCGAGCTATCATTGACCCGACCGCTGGTCACCCAGGGGGCGGCAAGCAAGGTGGAAGTTCTGCGTCTTGAGCGTCAAAAAAATGAGCTTGAGAATAAAATCACGGAAATGCAAAACCAGTACTACGTTCGCGCCCGTGAAGAGTTAGCCAAGGCGAATGCCGAAATCGAAGCCCAGCGTTCGGTGATGAAAGGGCGTGAAGATTCCCTCACCCGTCTGACATTTAACGCGCCGGTTCGCGGAATTGTTAAAGATATTGATGTCACCACCGTCGGGGGCGTGATCCCGCCAAATGGAAAATTGTTGAGCCTGGTGCCGCTCGACGATCAGATGGTGATTGAAGCCAAAATTTCCCCGCGCGATGTGGCCTTTATCCATCCAGGGCAAAAAGCGCTGGTCAAAGTGACGGCCTATGACTACTCCATCTATGGCGGGCTGGAAGGCGAAGTGACCATGATTTCTCCTGATACGATTCAGGATGATGTTAAAAGAGATGTTTACTATTACCGGGTCTATATCAGGACCACGAGTAATCACCTGACGAATAAGCAGGGGAAAGAATTTCCTGTTTTTCCGGGGATGATTGCGACCGTGGATATTAAAACGGGCAGCAAAACCATCATTGACTACCTGCTGAAACCGTTGAATAAAACCAAAGAGGCCCTGCGCGAAAGATAATGAATACTGGCGATCGGAAAACCGCTCGCCAGTTCAGTTTTCCGCTGGAATTTAATCAGGCAGAAGACAGTCGCTCTTTAGGATGTATGTTCAGATAATGCGTGACGTAGGCAAAATAAAGTCCGGCATAGTTTTCGACCAGCTGTAAGAAGTTGGGATAAATACTGATGCGTCCATCTTCTCGCTCTTTCAGATAGCCGGCCTCCTGAGCGGATTTCATGATCCGGTTTACATGAATTCTGGAAACAAAAAACTCTTTTGCCAGCACGCTGGCTGAATAATCAATGGTTGCACCGTGAGCATTTTTATTCTTTATCGCCTGCAGATAAAGATACAGCATGATCATGCGCCCGCCATCTTTCTCAATAAATAATCCTACCTCTGGCAAAATCTTTTTAAAGGTAACACCACGAAAAAGATATTCTGCGGCCCGCCGGAAAAAACTGTGTCTGAGCGTATCATTATCCAGCAGATTAATATTGACGTTGTAATCAGGATATAAAGTGCTTACGGGTAAAAAGGCCCCGGACATATAATTTTTAAGTTCGTCTAATCCTTTTTTTGTTGGTTCGATGATGGTCTTGCGCCGATCCTCGGTGCACCGCCAGGTTTTAATTCTGTTGGTGGTTCTGAGTAAAGTGATAATGGCTATCACACTGTTTGGACTGGCAATTTTATATCGGGTACATAACTCTTTTATTTCTGATACTGAAGAGGCCTGATCGCCAAAAACAAAACAGCACATAGATAACACAATATTGAACCGTGACTCCTGGAGCATCGTTTTGTAGAACAACGGTTGTTTTTTGTAGATGGCATCATTAATGGTGAAGTGTTGTTTTATTGCTTCGCTGAATCTTGGATTATTTTTAATCACATCCCTTCGAAGCAGTAAAGCCCTTGATGATATATGGATATCCATACGGTTGTCCTATGTTGAGACGAGCCAATGGGGGTATTCATTTCTCTATTGAATGTTTAGCGTCACTATTATACATGTGATAAGTGGAATTTACTTTTGGTATTTATGAATAATATTCAGGAAGTGTGTATTTGCGTGGTGGGCAGATGATGACGAAATGAAGTTGAATGAATGTGTGGATGTTTACTGAATGAACATATTTACGTTAAATACGTTGGGTAATTAACGTAAATATGTCCACCTGTCGCGATGAGTAATGTTTTTGTTTTAAACAAAAAACACAGGAGATACCTGTTTTATACAAAAATACGATATTAAATCTATGGTGATAACATTCCCGGTTTGTTATGATCTCGCTATTCAGAGACGCAGTGGCGAAGGTGTCAAAGGCGTTCGCAAACATCATTCTTTTTATTTCTGGTCATTGATTTTGACTGCTATCGTCTTTTCGCAATAAACATTTTTACCCTCATTTATATTTCGCTGGAGATTATCATGGCCTGGGATGCACGTGCCAACTACCTGAAACGTTTTCAGAATCGATACGTCATTTCTTCCTGCAGCTATGCCTGGCAAGGGTATGAAATGCTTCTGAATAACAGCGGGATCTGCGCTTACCGTATTATGGTCGATGGTGATGAGCCATCCCAGGAAGAACTGAATGCGGTGTACGCCAGTGCAGGTGCAACGATTTCTGTATTCCTTAAAGGAGATATCTGCGAAATTTTAGGTTCGTTGAAAAAAATGATCGTCTTGCTCAACGCCAAACCTGCGAAAGTCACCGTCCTTATTTATAGTCAATTACCAGCAAACTGGCTTTACCGCACATTGTACAGTTTGATCAGGGATAAAAATAAACTCAGAAATATACGCGTCGCGAATTTATCGCATCCCTGTCAGGATATTGTGACGGCAGTGTTCCCGCCGCTGGAAGAGGCCGCGTTCCTTGAGAGAAAAGTAAAAGATTGTTTTGAAAAGGGTTTGACGAGCCGGGAGTTAGATTCTGTGCTCTCTTTCTATCGTGGCGTGTCGGTCAAAGCCCAGGCAAAAGCCTGTGGTCTGGCGATCAAAACGATATACGTTTATCGCAAAGAGGGCCTGCGAAAATTACAGCTGATTAATACCTTTTTAAGCCGTGGCGCGCTGTTTCGGGCGACATTCGCTGTTTCAGGCGAGCCTGTGAGTCATGATAATGCATATTTAGACGGACGTTTCACCACCGCACTGATAAATAAAGAAATATTCCCGGTGTATCAGATTATTACCGACAGTGATAAAAGAGGCGTTGGCTTTGAAATATTACTGCGCTGGAATCGTAAAGGCGTCATCCTTAAACCGGCAGATTTTCTGGCGAACTTGCATGATAAAAATATCTGGTTGCAGTTGATGGCTCTGGTTATTGATGCCGCCGTTCGCGGGATTAACAAATATAATGGGAAATATTATTTCTCCGTTAATATCCCTCCTGAACTGGCATCCGGAAATGCCTTACCAGGGATGGCAAAAAAAGCCGTCGAAATGTTAAGTGATGAACACTGGGCAGAAAAACTGGTATTTGAGTTCGCCGAAACGATTGATGTAACGCTGGATAAAGGGATTGCGGACACCATGCAGCGCCTGCGCCAAACGGGGTGCAGACTGTTTTTAGATGACTGTTTTTCAAGCGATCACGTTATGTTCCCGGTGAGACAAATTCCCTTTGATGGCCTGAAACTTGATAAAGATATCGTTGATAAATTTGCCGCAAATGACAGTGATTTCAGTCTGATTAAAGCGATGCAGTATTACAGCGATATTACTGGCGTTGCCTGTGTCGCCGAAGGGGTGGACAGCGAGGAAAAATTTAATACCTTATCCGCCGCTGGCATCAAAAGTTTTCAAGGGTATTACCTTGCCAGAGCGGTAAAAGAAGAGGATCTCGATTTTCTGGTGCGTAAATTTAGCTAACAGCGATAAATTTTTTATGGTCGGGCGAAACTTTTGCTCGCGGGCTAACGAACTATTATTCAGATAGCCCCCTTTTCCCTGATGGAGTTGACCATGAAACGTTTGAAAATCGCGACCGCCGCCGCCGTACTGACCCTTTCACTGTTTTCCATCAACACCCAGGCCGCGCTCGAAGCCGGAGCGAAAGCGCCCGATTTTACCCTTCAGGGTGCGCTCGGCGGTAAACCGCTGACGTTCACATTACAGCAGGCGCTGCAAAAAGGGCCGGTGGTGCTCTATTTCTTCCCGGCGGCGTTTACCAAGGGCTGCACGCTGGAAGCCCACGCCTTCGCCGAAGCGACGGATGATTTCAAAAAACTGGGCGCCACTGTGGTGGGGGTGACCGCCGGGAACGTCGACCAGGTGGATGAATTCTCGAAACTGGAGTGCCGCGATAAGTTTGCAGTGGCAGCCGATCCTGGTGCGAAAGTGGCGGCCGAGTATGAAACGCTGATGCAGATGAACGGTAAAACCCTCTCCGATCGTACCTCATTCGTCATCGCCCCGGATGGCAAAATTCTGCTGAGCTACACCGACCGCAACCCGGATGCGCACATTCAGAAAACGATGGACGCCGTGAAGCAATATGCGAAATCGCACTCCTGATTAACGCCGACGTTCGCATTCGAGGTTTGCTATGTTAACCGCCATTTTTGCCGCCTTTCTGGGCGGCGTGATCCTGAATTTCATGCCCTGTGTTTTCCCGGTGATCTCCCTGAAAGCGCTGGGGATCATGCGCCATCAGGGCGACATGAAAAGCGCGCGAACCGAAGGGCTGGGTTTTCTGCTCGGGGTAATTTTCACCATGATGGCGCTGGCGGCGCTGCTGCTGGCGCTGCGCGCCGGGGGCACCGCCGTGGGATGGGGATTTCAGCTGCAGTCGCCGCTGGTGATTGCGGTTCTGGCGCTGATTATTCTCGGGGCTGCGCTCAACCTGCTCGGTGTATTTGAGGTTGGACTGTCGCTGCAGCGGGCAGGGGAGATCTCTGTCGGTCGCGGAGCGTTTGTTCGTTCTGCCCTGACCGGCGCGCTGGCGATTGTGGTGGCCACGCCGTGCTCCGCGCCGTTTATGGCGGGTGCCGTGGGCTATGCTCTGGTGCAGCCGCCTGCGGTTTCACTGGCCATTTTCTTCGCGCTGGCGCTCGGTTTTGCCGCCCCCTTTACCCTCGTCTCCCTGTTCCCGGCAATTGCCCGTCGCCTGCCGCGCCCTGGTGCGTGGATGGATGTGCTCAAGCGTGGGCTAGCGTTTCCGATGCTGGGCGCCTTTGCCTGGCTGGTGTGGGTGCTGGCGCAGCAGGCTGGCACCACGGCGCTGGCGGTGATGCTGGCGAGCGCTGTGGTGGTGAGTTTTGCCGCGTGGCTGTACGGTATCGCGCAGCGCAGACGCTATCTCGGTCACTCTTACAAAGTGCTGCTGGCTATCACGGTGGCGTTTTTTGTTGTCGCCATCGTGCCGTTACCGAGGGCGATCAACGCAGGAACAACGGTGCCTGTGACCGCGGTGGCGGATAACGCGGCGCCCGTGAAGTGGTCTCCGCAGAGCGTGGAGGCCCTGCGCGGTCACGGCAAAGCGATCTTCGTAAACTTTACCGCGTCGTGGTGTATCACCTGTCAGGTGAACGATCGCACTTCGCTCTCAACGCAGGCGGTGAAAGAGGCGATGGCCCGCACTGGCGCAGTGTATATGGTGGCAGACTCCACCAAATTTAACGCGGACATCGATGATGCGATGAACACGTTCGGCCAGGGCGGACTGCCGCTGTACGTGGTCTATCCGGCAGACGGAAGCGCGCCGCACGTGCTCCCGCAGGTGCTGACGCCCTCAATCGTGGTGAATGCCCTGAATCAGGCGGCTGATAAAAAAGCATGAGGTAACGTCATGGCGGAACATGGATAACGGGCTTGCCCCGCGCGAGGCCTGGCCTGAGCTGATGACAAAAGCGCAGGCCGGCGATCGTCACGCCTATACGCAATTATTGCGGGCGATCGTCCCGGCTATCCGCGCGATAGTGCGCCGACAGGTGTTCGATCCGGCGCTGGTGGAAGATATCATCCAGGATGTGCTGCTGACAGTGCATCGGGTTCGCCATACCTACGATCCAGACTGCCCCTTTTTACCCTGGCTGATGGCGATTACTCAGGCTCGTGCGGTCGATGCGCTGCGCCATCAGGGGCGGAAGTTACGCAGGGAAACGGATACGGAAGAGGCGCTGACCAACGTCGCGGCTGTCGAGAGCGTGGAACATCAGGACGAGCAGGAGGAGCTGGCGTTGATCCTCGACAGGCTGCCCGCCCGCCAGCGGCAAATCGTGGAACATATTCATCTGCAGGAGATGACGCTTGCGCAAGCGGCAAGCCGTCACAATTTAACGATCTCTGCGGTGAAATCCCTGCTGCACAGGGCTATTACCAATCTTCGCCGGATGGGAGCGAATCATGACCGATCATGAGCTGTTAATCGAAAAACTGAGTCGGCAGGCGCAGCCCGTCACCCGTCCGTGGCGCGATGGCTGGCGCGTGCTGGCGTGGACGTTAATGGCGTTGCCGAGCGGGTGGCTTTGCAGTTTGCTGTTGCAACGCGTGGCGACGGACTGGTCCCAGGCGGGCGCACTGCTGGCCCTGCTGCAACTAGGGCTGACGTTTGTGATAGGGGTGCTGGCGATCCGCAACGCGTTTTTACTCAGCATCGCTGGGCGTCGTCCCCTAAGCTGGAAGTGGTTTATGCCGCTTCTGATCGTGTGGCTGGGCTGCGTGCTGGCAAATCTGGGCCAGTCGTCCCAGATTCACCACCGTGACGCGGTGAACTGCTACGTCTTTATGATGACCGTCAGCGCGCCGATGGTGCTGCTGGTTATTGGCTATCTGCGCCGTACCCGCAGCCTCCATCCCCTGCAAAGTCTCACCGTCGCAGGAGCAGGCGTCGCCTGCATGGCGCTGACGCTATTGTCGTTTTGCCACTCCGTTGAAGTGCATCCCCTGGATTTCGCCCTGCACATGGCAGCGACCCTGACAATCGTGGTCGCCACGGTCGGATTGGGGTGGAGATGGGTGGTGATTCCTCAGATGCGTTCCAGCTGCCGCTGATGAATACGCCCCAGCAGCAGGACGGTGGTGAGCGCGCCGAGCAGGGCGCAGAACATATCTGACTGGGTATCCCAGGGATCGCCCTGCGTGCCGAGAAAATCATCCGCGCCTTGTCCCATCGCCAGCGCCGCCCACCATTCGATCAGCTCGTAGGTCGCGCTGATGGCCAGCGCGATGCAGCACACCAGAAAGCCCGTCATTTTACGGCCATTCACGTAACCGCCGCGCACCAGAATCTCTCGCGCCGCCAGGGCAGGCACCAGCCCCTGGAAAAAGTGGCCGAGTTTATCGTAAGGGTTACGGCTCAGATTCAGCCACTCCTGAACTTCAAAACCGATGGGCACTTTGGCGTAAGTGTACATTCCGCCGACCATCAGAATGATCGCGTGGAAGAAGATCAGCGTGTAAAGCAGGGGAGTGAGGGGGTAGCGTTTCTGGGTGGCGAGCAGCAGTGGTACCACGATGACCACGGGGGTGACTTCCATCAGCCAGGTGACGCGGTCCCCGGTAAACAGGCCGGTATAAATCAAGATCAGCAGCAGGAGCAGCGCGCCGCCCTTTAATGCAGAGGAGAGTGCAGTTTGGCTCATGGCATTTTCTTATCGGGAAAAGAACTACTATTAACGCGCCCGATGAAAAACTCAATGTTTTGCCGCCCATGATAAAAAAAACGGGGCCATGTGCGGCCCCGTTTTATTCACAGCAATTAGAACATCTTACGCAACCGCAGGCTGAAGGTGTGCGCCTGATAGCGCTCGCCCGCTTGCAGATCGTAGCGCGCGTCCAGGCTCAGATCGCTGGCGTCGTACAGCGTGCTGCCGATCGCCACACCCGCCATATCTTCCACCGGCGATGCGCCTTTGGTGATAAAGCTGGTTTCACCGACGGCATCGGCGGCGTAGGTCGCATGGCTGCTCACCTGGCGGTTATCGTACTGATGAATCCACGAGACCTGCGTGAACGGTGTCAGGCTGCCGAGACCGGTCGCGAAGGTTTTCTCGATGCGGGCACCGATATCGCTCACCACAGACTGGGAATGGGTACTGCCCACATCCAGCGCCATGCCGTTACCCCCTGTCTCTTTATAGTCATCCACATGCTGATATCCGTACGTCAGGCTGGCAAGCGGCGTGACGACAACGTCGGCAGGCAGCGTGACCGGATAGCCGAACTCCGTTTGCAGGGTGACGGACTGACCGTTGAATTTACCCTGCGCAGCGCCGGAGAAGCCGGTGAAGTCTGCGCGACGAACCGAGCTGTAGTTCTGGCGGTTTACACCGGCGGAGAGGTTCAGATACCACGGATCGCCCGTGTAACCGGCGTAACCGATGATGCCGTAGTTGTCGGCGGTGGAGGTGTTACCGCTCAGATTGCCTTTACCGTGCACGGAGGTGTTGCTGTAGTTCACGGCGGCGCCCAGACGCCAGTCGTCACCCAGCGAGCGGTCGGCGCCCAGAATCAGACCGCCAAATTTCGCCGTGTAGCCGCTGATTTCAGCACTGCTGTCCTGACGCGCATAGCCGCCAAACGGCTGACCCCAGACGATCCAGTTGCTTGTGTAATCATCACCGGTCGCGACGCCGCTGGTACCGGAGGTGTGCGGATTACGCACGGCATCAATGTGCGCGCCTACAACCGCCTGAGCGGTAGAGGTCGCCACGGCGGCGGCAGAGCTAGTGTTGATGTTCTGGCCAGGGGAGAGTTTTTCGCCCGCGCGGTTGGCTTCGTCTTTGCCCTGGATGGCTAACGAGGCGTTATACAGATCCAACAGCTGCGGAGAGGAGATCCCGGTGTAGTTCGCCAGACCGCCCAATGCCGCGGTGGCGCTTGGGATCGTCGCCAGCGCAGGTTTTGGCGTTGGCTGAGTCGGCGGCGTGACCACTGGCGGCGTCACAACCGGTGGTGTGACAACAGGCGGTGTTACAACTGGAGGCGTCACGACGGGTGGGATTACAACCGGTGGTGTCACAACGGGCGGCGTTACTACCGGTGGCGTCACAACTGGCGGCGTCACAACGGGTGGTGTTACTACCGGTGGCGTCACAACGGGTGGCGTGACAACTGGCGGTGTCACAATAGGTGGCGTCACAACAGGCGGTGTTACAACCGGAGGCTCCGCGCCCACGGTCAAGACCAGCGCTTTGTCCGTCCCTGTCTCATAAACGGAGCCACTCACGGCGCCACGATAGCCGATCGCGCTGTAGTTCAGCTTATCGGCGTTGTAATCGGTGCCCGATCCCGCGGCATTGATCACCACATAGCGCTGGCCTTCCGCGAACTGATAGGTGCCACCCGTGCGGACCAGGTTGATGCTGGAACCTTCTTCGATTGTCGCATTGCCAGTGACATTCAGACGTCCATAGCCGGTGTCGGCCATCAGCGTGCCGTTCTGAGTTGCCAGATCGGAGATACCTGAAATCAGCGCTGCAGCGGCTTTCTGGTGATAATCTCCGGCAATTGTTATGTCTGTATTGACCTGCAAGGACGCACCACGGTTCTGGACTGTGGCCGCATTCACGTTATCGTTCAGCAGCAGTGAACCGGTGCCAAAGATGACGTCTGAGTGCTGGCTGGTGAGGGTGCCTGTCCCGTTCTGGCCGGTTAAGGTTCCCGTGGTCGTGATGCCACCATTGATGAGTAACGGTGCTGCGCTTTGGGAGTAAATATCTCCTTTCACCACACCGTTGTTGGTCAGCGTAATATCCGCGCTGGCGTTGGTATCCGTGTAGATATACAGGGCAGTGTTGCCGCCGCTCAGGGTGCCGTTGTTGATGATTTGAGTGGCTGGATTCTGGTTGCTGTAACTGGCAAGGTAAATACCATAATAGCCGCCCGAGATTTCGCCGTTGTTCACGATCTCGGCGATTGCGTTGCCGTCGGAGCTGCTGGCGAAAATACCATTGTTGATCGCAGCAATGCGGCCATTGTTTTCAAGTGTGCCTACGGTGCCATAGTTGGTAATAGCGTCTGCACTACCGCTAATCAGATTGTCATTGATAAGGGTGTTGATCGTTCCCCAGTTAATCACCCCGGCGCTGCCGAAATAATTGAGGGTGCCGGTCTGGAGCGTGCCCGTATTATGCAGCGTACCAATGATCCCGCGATTATAAATGGCGCCGTTTTGCCCGGGCATCGGCATAAAATTGTTATTCGCAGCGGTAATTACGCCGGCATTGGTCAGAATATCAATAGTGCCGAGGTTATTGATACCGCGATAGCCGGTAATGGTTCCGGTTTCCGTGTTCGTCAGATTAAGAATATGGCCGTTATTTTCGACCGAGCCGGTATTATCCATCCCCATATTAAAATTATTCAGCGAATTTTGAATCGTGCCACGGTTAATAAAATTATCCACGACGCCCGACGCACTCAGTTCGACGATGCTGCCATAAAGGTATTGATTAACGCTTTGGATAATGCCGTTATTTTCAAACGTACCGGCCGTACCGTCAATTTGAACCACATTCATACTAAAGGGCAGATTATTATCGCTAATATCAGTGATCAGGCCCTCGTTGCTGAATGTAGTGACCGTCGCTCCCTGTTGCAGCGTTAACGCGGTTGTTGGCGCGCCGCTAAGGGATCCGGTATTGGTTACGCGAATAACATCGTTTGAGCCGAGCACCTGAAGTCCTGACATTGGTGCGTCGATGATAACGTCTGATGCTGCGATAGAATGGGTCGTCAGCAGCCCCTGTGCCGCTGTTGAAGCCACCAGCAAAGAAATCAGCTGGCTAAGATATTTTTTTCTCATGGTGAGCCGTCACAAAGTTGCGATTGTTGTAAAAATGCAGATGGAGAAACTTCGGATTAATCCGATATTGTTCGGGCGCAGAATATACAATTTGTTGCAAAAAACAATAAGCTTTGCTTAATTATTTCATCGAGAAATAATTCCATAAATTTTGTGTTGTTTTTAATTTAACTTAGGGTGAGATATGGCTTTGCGGGTTAAACAGAATATATTCTTTGCAGCCTTATTGATTAATTTATCTTTTTTATTCGTGGGCTGCGTTTCTGTCGAACCCCAGGAGACGGCAAGCCAGATTGCGCAGGATGCAGGTCTTACCAGAGAAAATGTTCAAACAGATTCCTTTTTGATTGCCAGCTGGAGTCGAATTACACCCACCGTGACGTCACTGCATGTCTACATCGAAGGGGATGGATTTGCCTGGCAAAGCCGCACGCGCCCCTCGGACGATCCGACTCCGCGTAATCCCGTTGGCCTGAAGCTGGCTGCCGCTGATACTCACGCCAGCGTGCTTTATCTGGGCCGGCCATGTCAGTTCATTGGGCCGCCGTTGCCTGCGTATTGCAGTGTTCGCTGGTGGACCGCCGATCGTTTCTCCCCGCAGGTAGTGGAGGGGATGGACGAGGCGCTAAGCCAGTTCACGGCGCGTTATCCGGGCGTGACGCTTGAATTAACGGGATATTCTGGCGGGGGTAATATCGCGGCGCTGCTGGCCGAACGGCGTGGGGATGTCCGGGTGCTACGCACCGTGGCGGGTAATCTCGATGTCAATTATGTCAACGAGTTGCATCATGTGAGCGCGATGCCTGACGCACTGAGCGCCATCGACCATGCCAGCAAGCTGGAGCACATTCCACAGCTGCATCTCAGCGGCGACACGGATGAAACAGTTCCCCCCGAGGTCGCCCGTCGTTTTGTGCAGGCGACAGGCGGAACCTGCGCCCACACAGCAGTGGTAAGCGGCATGGCGCATGGCTCCGACTGGGCAGCCGTCTGGCCGCAATGGCTGGCGAAAGGTGTGCCAGCCTGTTAATGGAGCGTTTAATTAAATAAAATTTTGAGAACGCTATCGATACGTTTTCCTGCCCCCTCAACCTGCGACTGCTGCAATGCTTGCTGTCTGGTTGACGTAGGTATGTCGTTTTCAGCGCCTGCTCATATGCGGCCCGGAAGATACATGTGATATTTCTATATCAGGGCGACAATTGCATGCCTAAGATTCATTTCATAGATAAAGAGTTGCGTGATGTTGGATTTGATATGGATATGGCCTATACCGTTAAAATTTCAGAAGGCTGTATTTTTCCCATTCGTGGTAACGAAAGTATGGCTGTTATCCAGGTCTGGCGACGGGTGATGTTGACATTTTTGTCGTAGGTGAAGCGCTCTTCGCGCATCGGCATACTCTGGCTGCCGGTCCAGGTGGCATGACTATCTTATCTTTCTCTGTCAGGGGTAAGTCTGTGCCGCGGCTCCTCCATCTGATTAATCGAATAATAATCAGTAGCTGAGATAATATATTTATAAAGAAGTTTATTTAAAACTAAGAAGGTATAAAAATTGACACCTTTATAAGGTGCTAGTTCCATTCTAAATATATATCAATCCTCGATTTTCCAATGTAAACCCTTCAGGCCACATGGTTTTTTTGTCGTAAAGGACTTCATTAAATGTAGCATCTTCTATTCTATGGGCTTCAAGAAGAGTGGCCCCTCTTAAATCGGCCCCAGTAAAGTTACTACTAAAGAGGTCTGCTTGAAAAAAATTGGCATTCCTGGCGTCTGCTTTAATGAAAGAAGCTCCTGATAATTTCGAAAAAGAGAAGTCTGAATTTGTTAATATAGCATTATTTAAATGTGCATTCATCAATAATGCTCCGGCGAAAATAGCTTCATCTAAGTGGCAGCGCGATTAAAGGGTTTATTGCGGGTATCGCCTCTAGCGCAGCTATCGTCGCTGCACTCTGGTGGTGGCAGTTTTATCCGTCGCAGCAGATCCTTTCGCAGGTCAAAGACAGCGGGCCAGGAGCCGCATCGCTATGGCTGGTTTCGCCCATGCTGGATAGCTATCAGCATCGCCTGCAACAACAGTCAGAGACCTCCGCACTGCAGCCGCTGGAAACAGGAATGCTGATGGCTCGCACTGCGAGTAGCCGCTGGCCGGGGAGTCAGCAGCAGCAAAAGGCTACCGCGTGGTGGACTGAGACGGTGAAAACACGCGCCAGTAACAGCCCACAACTCCGGGGCTGGCTGCAGACGCGACAGGATTTACGCGCCTTTGCTGACCTGGTGATGAAACGCGAAAAGGAGGGGCTGACACTCTCCTACATTAAAAATGTGGTCTGGCAGGCAGAGCGAGGGCTAAGTGAGGAAACCCCTTTGGAATCCCTGCTGACGCAATATCAGGATGCCCAGACGCAGGGGCAGAATACGCAAGCGCTGGAAACAGAAATTAACGAGCGGCTGGAGGGCATAGCAAGCCGCTGGCTGTTGCTAAAAAATCATTCTCTGCCAGAAACGGCAGCCAACGAAACCAGTGCTGGGAAATAATCCGGACCCGAGGAACTTATTATGGCAAATCTTGTTTATCTTACTCTTAACGGTGAACTTCAGGGGCTGATCTCGGCTGGCTGTTCTTCGCTGGACTCCATTGGCAATAAGGCGCAATTAGCGCACACGGATCAGATTATGGTGCTGGCGCTTAAACACGGCCTGACCAGGGCGCAGAATGTTAACCATCTCGCATTAAGCATTCAGAAGCCGGTAGATAAATCATCCCCTTTGCTGAGTAAGTCCATTACTGAAAATGAGTGTCTGACATGCGATTTTGAATATTATCGCACTAACCGCTTTGGTATTAATGAGTTTTATTACAAAGTAAAACTGATTAAGGCTCGCATCTCAAGCATACATAGTGAGTTGCCGCACACTATTAACAACAGTCAGGGCCAGCCAGAAGAGTCGGTATCCTTCACTTATGAAAGTATTACCCAGGAACACTGCATAGCGGGAACCAGTGCGTATAGCTTGTGGGAGGAAAGGATTTTTTAACAAAATTGAAATTAGGTATATTGGTCGCGTGGTATAGTGAAACTCAAGGCTGTTGTCATATTATAAAAATATCTATTCTTCTATCTTGTTATTATGGCGGGATTATTTTTATCAGTCTTTAATTAGAGGGTTGGAGGATATTTAAAGTTTTACCTGCCGCCGAAAATTTCTGGCGGCAGATATAGCCTGTCTACTGATAACGATTCACCAGATCTTTAACCATTAACGCGTACGTTCTTTGCTTAAGTTGGGATACTTGCTGGTCGGTGGTATCAATAATTTCTTTCTTGTTAGTGTGAGGGATCGTAACGTTGTACTCATAATTGACCGGTGACCAGGTCGCCCATTCGCCCGTCGCCACATCCACTAGCGTGAAACGTACCAGATAACGCAGTGAGGTCGCCTCTGTTAGTTTTTCGTTTTTGTAATCCGACCAGATTGTGTTTTTTGTTGTCGGATCATATTTTCCTGACTGCAGGAGATCCTGATAAACGATGATGGCTTTCTGATGGCCTTTTGCAGCAATATATCGAAGTGCCTGCATCCAGTTCATGTTTTCTGCAACCGTTGCTTCACTGTTCTCATCTTTTTCTTTGTTACAGGAAACCACTTTCTGTCTGTCAGGAATGCCAGAGAATGTTGCCACGGCATAATATTGACTCATCTCCTGCTGCATAAGCGTCTCTGGTGCACGACTGCCGGACTTTACGAGAATAACTTTTGAATTGAGTGGTACCCGGAATTCATCTTCTTCAAGCGCAGCCTGAATATCCTCTTCAGAAACCGCAAGCGTCGTTTCATTGCCAAAAATATCTTTGTCCGTCAGCTGTAGGGAAGCGCTTTTACTGGTGGTGCTCTCTTTTCCCGTGGTCCCCGTTTTCTTTGCATCAATAGGGGAATGTGGCGCGCAACCCGATAGAAAATAGGCTGACGCGCAGAAAAGTGCTATTGTCCTGAAATTCATGTATTCGTTCCCTGATTTACAATGAAGTAATGTAGTGGTGATATTTTACTGATTATATACCTGTAACAAGACAGGATAAAACATAATATATATTCATGTGCTCAATATATTTATTGCGCCGGGTATTTTTATTACGGGCTTAAATATTATTGATTCTTACCAGTGTAAAAATAACTCATTGCACCACCAGCGGCGGCAACTGACGCCTGTTCTTCGCCAGTGGTATGACTTCGCGCCCGCGGGATGCATCCGTTTCCATACCTGGCATCGATCAGCCGATGATCGGCAATGATAGACAGCGCCAACATGGCTGCGTGAACTTGAAAAGGAAAGGGTGTCTGATCGGCCAAGATGGGGGATTCTGAACGCCAGAAAGCAAAAAACCAACCCTAAGGCTGGTTTTTCTAAATAGTGGTGCCCGGACTCGGAATCGAACCAAGGACACGGGGATTTTCAATCCCTTTAAAAAAGGCCAAATGATCCAGCAGAACTAACAGTCTTTTACTGGTTAACCTTGAGATAAAATTTTAGTTGAGTGTCATATACCTAAACTCACACTCAAAAAAAGGCATTCGAGACTACCAGATCTCTACCATTGATTACGAACCATTTTTAAGGCCCCTTCATTCTTAGTCATTCTCTTTATTATTGAGATAAAATATAGGATTTTATTCTGAGAAAGTAAGGCGATTACATACCATTTATGGTTGGCCGTTCAAGGGGGGGTATATATGGCATAGACAGTAACAGTTAATTTTTAGTGATGAAAGAAGCTGGGGAAATTGGTTATAAATTATTAAAAAACACGTTTAGCTTGAGGTTACAGTGTCCTCTGTTGCCACTGCTATTCTAGCGACCCTAAGTAGTTTATCGATATTTTGTAAATACGTACTGGGTGTTTAAGAAACTAGATCATAACTATAAATAGCCGAGTTATGATTTTTTAATTACATTCAAAGCTATGAGAGTAAATTTACTCTCATAGCTTTACTAACATTTCACCTTGAGCTACTCGTTGTTTTTGGTAGAGCCATTCAATGATTCCTTAATGAGCGATGAGATCATTGCTAAAGTGGATTTTTTGCTATTTCTATTTGATAATTCCATTCTTTCCTTTGAAATTATCGCATTTTGAGTTTCGGTAACAATTTCCATTACAGTACTCCAGTCATCAGGGACTGGTATAATTATATTTTGTATATGACGAGCTTCTAAATGTTGTTGTATGGTTCCATATTCATTTTTTAACATTTGCTGATAGGCAAAATTACTTTGTAAATATGCGTAAGCATAAAAGCGTAAATTTTCTTCAGTAATGCGAACTCGAATCATATCATCCGATAAAATTTTTCCTGCAATGCGTTTGGTGGCGTAAGAAACACGACCAATAGTTCCTGAACGTGTTATTAATATATCACCATGTTGTACACGTAAATCTCTAATTGCCGCTATTTGCTTCTTGTTAGCCTTACTAATATCGAGGATTTTGGACGCATCCCCTTTCTCTTGTAAAACTGATGATGGTGTATTATAAGTCTCACACCATTCATTGATGAAATTCTCAACAATTAAATTTTCCGTCTTCATCCTTGGAGCTTTGAATATTTTTATACCTGTTGATGAGACTTGGCTTAATGTTGTTACTGACCAGCCTTCATGTTGGTCGATTGACTCAATTTCTTTGATTGTATTATTAATGCTTGGTAGATAAAATTGTGGATTAATATTTAAATCAGTTGAGCTAATATCATCACTACTTACGGAGAAACGATATTCAGATTCAGTTAGTTCGTTAGCTTTGAATTTAGTCCAATCATTAAGAATATCAGACAAATCTTCATCTAATAGTTCCGTTTGCTTATTGTTGCTATCGAATTTGAATATAGGCACCCCTTCACTGTCTTGTCCTATTTTTCTAGATAAAGCCATGTAAATAGGGTAGGGCTTTGCATATTTAGTCTGTTTTTCCGGTTTTTCTATAAAGAGAATACAAGTTCTTACACCTGTATGAGGTTGAAAAGTATTTTTATTACATATAATTACGGACAATAGCTTATAATTTTTTAAAAGAATACTTCTTGCAGGAAGATATGTTTTTGTATCTAAAAAAGACTTAGGCATTACTATGCCAATTTTTCCGCCAGGAGCGATCCAATCTAAGCATCGCTCAAAAAATAACATTTCTGGTGGCACACCATCTTCATAAATTTCGGAAGCTTCCAGCTTTCCATCACGAGATGTCCATTTCATGCCACAGCTATAATTATTTAGTATTTTTTCGTCGGTAATACGTCCTTGACCAATACCGGCAAATGGTGGGTTAGTTAAAATGATTGTGGGCATACTCTTTCCTGAGTATGCTTGTAATGATTTATCTAAATCATCATAATTAGATAAACTATTCCCATGAGTAATTCCGGCATGACCATCTCCGTTCAAAATCATTGCCGTCTTAGCTATTTTCACTAATCTTTTATTTATTTCAACCATGAATAATTTAGTTCTATGGTTATCTAATTGACGTTGACTGGCAATTTTATTTTGATGCCCTTCCTTCAGTCGTTTAAGTATTTTCCTTCTAACATAACGCATTGATGACGTTAAAAACCCTCCAGAACCACCGGCCGGATCAAGAATAATATCATCATAGTCAGGGTCTAAAAATCTAACCATAAAATCAGTCACAAGTCTGTTTGTGAAAAATTGCCCCTGTTGTCGTTTTAAGTATGAAGCGGTGTATTGTTCGTAAGCATTCCCCATAATATCCCAATCATCGGAGGAATATAAATCTGACAGCAAACGATAATGTTGCAACTCGATGATAACATCACAAATTAATTTGTCACTAATTGCTATTTTTTCGTGTTCGCTAAATACGCCTTTATTATCGTTTGCGACCTCCTTGAAAAGTTTTTTTACTCGATCTGCGGCATTCTTTGAGCCTGTCTCAGTAAGATATTCTTCTGGCGTGCAATAAAATAAGGCTTTGTTACCTATTTTTTCTTCATCGCGTGCTTTTGCTAAGATAATCCTAACAATATCCATTGTTAAGTCAGATTCATCACTATCATTACCTTTAGCATGAATTTTATTATGGCACCGTCTTAAAATCCCTTTAATATCTTTTGGCCTAATTAGCTTTGATTTTGAAATAAAACCTAATGAATCCCAACTCTCTCCACTGTGAGGAATTCCAACCCATGATACAAGTTTATTTTCTGGTGAAGAAAATCTTCTAAAGTATTCTGGATCGTCGATATTGTTACACCATACTGCGCCATTGGCACTTGTGTTAAAGATATATGATGCTAATTGGTCCATTCCATCCTTCTTTGATGGAGCTTTGCATTCTACAATCAATGAAATTTTGTGTTGTAATCTATCTTTACAAGATTTTACATCCTCGTAAACTACAATGTCAGCTCTTACATTCTTACCAGTATAATCTTCTGACTTTCTTCCATAATATATTGCAACCTCTGTCGCCATTCTGTTTTTAGGATATCCATACTCAAAATGGAGTTTTTTTAGATATTGTTGCCTAACAATTTCTTCTGGTTTAGTTAATAGCGTGTTGCCGGTTAAAAAATCAATGATTTTGCCTTCTTCATCGTAATCAACATCAAATAGTTCATCGAAGTAACCTGTTCTATTTTCTAGTAACAGATCACTAGAGCTTTTTTCTACTGAAACTGCCATAACTAAACCCTTATACACATGAAATAAATAGCTATTTTATCATTTATCCCATGTGTAGTAAATAATCAATTCATTGGTAATTAAAATAATGAATTCAACTTGTTATTTGTCGACAATGTTTTAGAAGTTAGCGTGTTTTATGATAATGCCCCATTACTGAAAAGATAGTTATGTAACATAAGTTATCCCAATAAATATGCTGAGAGTATGGAGGTGAAAAAATTCTTTTATTGGCGGCTATTATAAAGGGTAGGTTTTTTAGTTAATGCATCTAAATAATTGGTAACTTGGTTTGTGATTTGCATTCGGATACATTCTCATCGCTGATAAACAAAGAGATGAAACCTGCTTTGCTATATTTTTACCGAAATTAACAAGGAGACCATGCTTGATCCTTTCACTATTCGTTCTGACTTTGATGACAAAGCTGAACTGATATACGATTACCTCAATGAGGTCATTGCCAAACGTCACGCTGGCAGCCTTGTTTATTTCACTTTCATAATCTCTCAGGTCAGTGTTAAGTCTTGCTGTTGCATCTACAAGTGCATATTCTTTATCAATAATCATTACTTTCTCACTTATCATGTTAATGTGATTTAATCATCACTAATAATATGTTGTGATTTTAATTGCGATTATTCGGTTGTTTTGCCCCGTAATCCATTATCTGATGAATAATGTTCATGTGGGGTAACGCTTCCATAAATTCAGACTGTTCAATCAGCGAAATGAGTGCATTATCGATTTCAAACGTTGTATCCGGTAATACCTCAACCAGCCTGATTCGGGACAGGGAAATAACGAACACGCCCGATAAAGCACACCCAGCAAGAAACCACTCCGCATGGCTGCAAAGCAGACGATAGGGATGAACGGTATGGCTGACGTTTTCGTCGGTTCTGATACGCACCTTGGTCTGGTTAAGTATGGCGAGCGTTAGTCTGCTGAAATCACCGAACAGCGTGGGTTTCTGGCGCGGCTCCGGAAGCATAATCCTGTAGGGCGAGGGGCGTTCCCCGTCAAGCATCAGGCTCAGCAGTTTGGCGTCCATCGCGGGTAACAGACGGTCAAGATGCAGCAGTCTCGCCAGTATCTTCATATCCCGTTCCGTACGGCGACGAAAGTAATGCGAAGCAAGCTGATACACGCCGTTGCTCTGTTCAATATCAAGGTACGTCAGACGGACGTTGAAATCCCGTCGCAGTGTTCGCGTCGTCACTCCAAATTCTTCTGCCAGCGTCCCGATATGCAGCTTTTCACCCTGAAACAAACGGCTCAGAATGATGGAAAGGCGGGTTGCCAGTCTGTCATGTTCATTTTCTTGTGTTATCAGCGTCATGCATCATTCCTGAATTTTTGCCGGGAAATGATGCCAGCAGTAGCGGACAGGATTTGTCCGCCCTCTGAAGTTTTTTTAAAGCCTGATAATGTGAAATGTAAGTGTTAAACGTCAGTATTCTCGGGTGAATAAAGATGCTTCTGGCGCAAGTAGGCAATAAAAATGCAGGATGGTAGCGTCACCCGGTATGCCGGACCGGCTAAATCAATCAGCAGCCAGAGAGAACTGAGCACCCAGCCCACGGGACCGGCAAAAGCGCCCATAGTCCGCGTCAACATGGCATTTCCTGCAACGGTCAGCCCTCTGCCTAACAGGGCTTTCGCCACACCATTCGTCACCACAAGCGCCATCTGATAGGCTGCAAAACCGGATGTTTTGATCCCCGCCTGTATTGCCATGGTCAGCAGCTCCGGCGTGGGATTGCTGTAGCCTGTCTGCAATTCTTCCGCCACGGTCTTTAGCTGATCGGGCGTCATTTTCTCAAGGCTTTTCTCCAGGATCTTCATCAGCAGATTCATTTCAATGGTTTCAACACTGGATTTGCTGTTGTAGTTCACCTTCATTTTATCGCAGGCATCGGTAAGAATTTCACGGTACAGCACCCCTTTACCCCAGCGGAGCAGCGTGGCGAAGCTGTTTGCACCAAACGTCTGAACCTCGGCTGCGATGGCATCCCAGTAACGCGGATGATTGGGCTTGTGTTTTTTATACTGAGGATCGTAAGTCAGCGTTTCCGTGATGCGTGCCAGTCCGTCTTTCGGATCGCAGATAAGCACTGAAACCAGTAAATCCAGATCGTCACGATGGCAGTGGCGCAGAAACTCAAGGTCAGGGTCGTGTCGGTAGGTAGCCATATTTCACCTCATAGCGGATATTGGACCTGACAGTTTAAGGATGTCCCCGGACAGGGCGTGTCCGGCTGAAAAAGAAAAAAGTAAAAAAAAACCTGCCCGAAAGCAGGTTTCTGTTCACCGGATATCGCGTACCGGTTACTTTTTACGCCATTCCTTTTCCACTTTATTCGCGAAGGCATCGCACTGACGCGCATATTCCGGGTTATAAAGCAACTCCGACTGCGAAAGCTGCATGGCGGTCATGCTGCCATTACGGGCATTTGATTCGAGCCAGGTTCTGCCATAGGTTTTGTTCATCACCTGGAGCACCCGGTTGAATACCGGTCCGTTGAAGCGGGCATTGAGATTGACGCCTTTTACCTGAAGGCCGCTGTCACTGGTCTGGGTCAGGCGGGTGGAGTACATCGCACAGAAGGTCGAGTTAGTAATCATCTGAGCGTCGGCCTGCTCATCGGCAAGCGCACTGTGGCTGAAGGCGGAAAGCAGAATTGTGGCTGTTAACAGTTTAAAAATATTCATCATGTTCCCTTATGGATTGAAAAGCGGAGACAGCCTGCCATACGGGGTGGTCAGGAGATGTCCGGCAGAGAAAAAAGTCAGGGTTTCAGAGAGGGAGAGAGTCGCCAGAGGTGAGGGCCAGCGGATTCCAGCACAAAGGCCAGATGGGTGAGGTCCCGTCTTGCTGTACGGGGAGACACATCAAACTGCCGGATGATGTAGCGAACAGATATTGTCTGACCGTAAAACAGGGACATGGTCAACCGGATAAGCCGTTCTCCCTGTCCGGTGACTCGTTGCCTGCAACGGCTGGCTTTCATCGTTGCCATACGCGCCATCGGTTCCCTTTCTGAAAAGAATCGAGGTGTCTGGCAAGCCAGATATCAGGGCATGAATTGCCGGTAACGCAGCGGGCAGTAAACCGGTGGCAGTTAAAATCCAGCAGGCTGTAGGGATAGCGCTGACCCACTGCCGCCTTTGCCCGTTCAGCGGCCCGCGCACAACCCTGAGGCGTCAAATCCATACAGTCTGTATACACCGAGATAGCGGAGTTCCAGCCATCGAGCCGGTCAAGAAACTCACGGGCCTTACTTCGGATAACGATGCCGTCACCGTCAAGATGAACAATATCGCCGTTACCCACATAGATACCGCTGTGTGCGGCAAGGCCAAAAAGCAGTTCGCACTGCACGATACTGCCGTAAGCCGGTTCATCGACGCAGGACAGAATGCAGTTATCGATAAATGAATCCACGAAGTTAAGCAGCAGAAGCCGGTACATAACGTTCAGTTCCTTACTACGGGGGAGAGGGGGGATGCGTGGGAAACGTAGAGAATACTCAGCTTTCCCACAAAATACGGACCGTGAAAACCCCCATATCGTGGTAAGCCATAAAGTTACTTTCCCACAGCGACCAGAACTCACGGGCGTCGAAATGAGAGATATCGCCACAACGGGAAAGCCACGTGTATTGTTGCGTCCAGCTCACATCGACATCTTTTTCAAGCTCAGGCCACGGATGCGCTGCATAGTGAAAATCGGTGACGTAATCGAGCTGCCAGTCTTCTCCGGCAGGGATGAGGCGTATTTCGACCGGATGCCAGCCACCCGTTTCCGGTGAGTATTCAGGGTCACGAAAGTTAATGGTTAACCCGGTGATGGGGTGACGATGGGGCGGTTTTTGCGCAACGATACCCAGAAGCAGTTGGGTGAACGACCGGGAGAGCGGCAGCACATAGCCGCCCTGCAATATAGCGGGTGATGACATAGTGAATTTCCTGATTTTGGGTTAACGGAACACAGAAAAAGTGAGGATTAGTCCTGACTGAGCGCAGCAAGCTGCGTCATACGATGTTGCCAGTCGGCATAACAATGGTGCATAAAGAGTCTGCTGCTGTCCGCTTCGATAAGGCAGATATCCGGACTTCTGAGTACGGCGGCAAGAAATCCGGCGTTGTTGGTGCTGCCCTGACCAAACAGCGGGCGGAATACACGGGACGGAAAGCTGTCCTGCTGCTGTTCCAGAATGGCGTGAATCGCATCAAGCGCTATCCATTCACGGGAGAACAGGCCCCCTTCGCCATTGGCGGTTAAGCGCAGGGCAAGGCTTCCGGTTTCACCCTCTTTACCCAGCTCATACGTCAGCAGTCCCTTGCTATGGGGGCTGATTTTCTCTGCTTCCCCGCTGTAGAACACGGTATAGCTTTCGATGACGGCGGCTTCGGTAGCGATTTTTTTCTTACTCATGGTTCAGCGCCTCAATCAGGTTCTGGAGTTGAGTGATAACAGTCGAGTCCGGGAACACCAGATAGATACCCTGTCCGTTATCGCAGACGATACCGAGCAGGAGATACCAGCCATCATCAAGTGCGGTGACGTATTCCGGATTAGCCAGAGCGACTGCCAGCAGCGGGTCTTCGGGGAGCGTGTCATCGTGGTTGAGATGCCAGAGCAGGGTTCCCGTTTCGTTCCAGAAAGCGGTAAAGAGGTTGATATCATCGACGGGGCCGAGGATTTCATTGCTGAGGGACGCCAGTGCGGAGGCGGGCAGGTTGAGAAGGGGAAGACTGGTGGGGGTAGTGAGTTTAAACATGGCTATCTCCATATGTCATTGATATTCAGTGGAATAATATATTTTCCATGCTGTTGTCATTACGGAGCTTAATTCTCCAGATGATTTTTCTTGAGGGCATGAAAAAACGATGAATATTCTGGAGGCCAAATTTTTGTAAAAAGAACACGATCCGTTTTGGCAAGGATCTTCAGGGCGAAAACGATCTCACAATGGTTTCCCCCCCGAACTTCAGGGAATTTATACACTAAAAAAATTAACTGTATGATTTCAATAGATAAATCAATAGTTGGCATTAATTAACATTTAGTGTTTTATTCTGTTAACTTGTGAATTTTATGTGTTTATCAAAGTAATCTACTGTTGCGTCGATTTGCAGTAGTGATTAGTCATGAGTAGTATTTCATTATCGCTGGCCAGCGTCTCTTGTAATTTGTTTCTGACGATTTTAATGAGATGAACGCGATATGAAGTTATATCCCTCCACAAAAAAGGCGAATCAGCCATTAACTAAATCCGTTATTGCGGAAAGCTGTGCCCGTGCATTGCATGAAGGCCGGCCAGTCGAATCCAGTGATAGCAAACTGACGGGTCTGAAGATCATTGCCTCTCATGCTAGTCCAGGTGAAGCCACTTTTATCGTTCGCAAAAGTATCTGTGGCGAAAATATCTATAAGCGTATTGGACGATATCCTGAGCTGTCTATTGCAGAGGCCCGAGAAATTGCGTCTGAAATTATCACCGGCCTGGAAGAGAGCGCTAAAAAGCACGGTAAAGATTACCGTAAGATTAAAAAAATGGACTTTAATGGCCTGCTGAAAAAATACGGTGAAGAGGTTCTGAATAAAGGTATTAAGCGTTCAGCAAGGACAGACCTGTCTAAAATTCACAAGTATCTGCTCCCTCGTCTTGGCGATAAAAAAATCGCCGATATGACGGAGGCGGACATTGTGGCCTATCTGCATGATCTCGATCTCAAGCCTGCCACCCGCAATCGCCATCTGGCGCTCATTAAAGCGGTGTTTACCTGGGCTATACGCATGGGATACACCAGCCGCTCTCCGGCGCGTTATATCAAAGCGCTGCCTGAAGTGACGTCAGATCGTCGCGCCATGGATGACTCCCAGCTTCAGCAATGGATGGAAGTGTGTGAGCGCTGGCGTAATGGTAAACCCGATCATGAAGCCCTTGCTCTGCTCATGTTCCTTGCCCTGACGGGGCTGCGACTGGGGGAAACCCGTCATCTTCGCCTTGAGGATGTGGAATGGAGCCGCAAAGTTATCACTCTTCGCCACACCAAAAACGGCAAACTCCGCCGTGTACCGGTATGTGATAAGGCTTTCGTTCTTCTGACAGAACAGCGTCAGTATCTGGGTGATGAAGGCTGGGTATTTCCGGGCAAGGGGACCGACAATCCGGTTGCTGAGCCGCGTCGCCTGCAAAAACGGATTTGTGAGGCCGCGGGTATTCCACCGTTCACCATCCATGAGATGCGTCATACCTTTGCGACAAAGCTCATTGAGAGCGGGGCCGACATTCACACCGTCAAAGACTTACTGGGTCACAGCACGATCAAAGTAACGTCACTTTATTTGCACTCATCACCGGCGCGTTACCACGAAGCCGTTAACCGGGCGATGAATGTTTTTCCGGCCTAAACAGAATTCCTCCTCAGGCAAGTGAGTTCTGCGCTTTACTGCCTGTGGTTCACATTCAAAAAGGACCCTGTAAATGAATAATAAATCAACACCATCACCCTTGACTACAACGGCCCCCGCTCGTTTTACCTGCACGAAATTAAATGCATTTCTGGCTCGTCGTGCTCTTCATCTGAAGGTGGTAAGAAAAAACCTGAACAAGGCTGCTGCAATCGACATCGATCTCGATGACATTTCTAAGTGCGGATGCCGTGATGGTCTGCCTGAAGGCTTTGTCAATACTGCAAAAGGGCTTTTCTATTATGAAGGAAAAAAATGGTACCAGTTAAGCTCGACCCTCATTCTCCCTGTCTACAGGCATTATTCGGATTGTAAAACGCGCAATATGGGCGTCGAGTTGATGACTATCAACCATGCTGGAGAGTTCGCCTGTGCGGATATCTCATTAAGTGATGCGATGGTAAAACCTGATCACGTCATGGCCTCTCTGGCGGGCAAAGGTTTTGGTATCTCCCTGACGATAAAGTCTAAAGAGCTGCTGGTGCAATTCTTACAGGTGTGTATGAAGAAATCGCTGGAATTGCCTACTTATCTTGTCGCAGATTCGATGGGTTTTGTGCCCGGCAACAAAGCATTTCTTCACGGCAGTATGCCTATCGCGCAGCACCTTTTAGGATTTGACTATTTGATTCCAGCTTCCCGTGTTCCACGAGGGCTTGTCGAGTCGGGAACGCTGGATGACTGGAAAACTATGGTAGCTGAGCTGGTTCATGGCTGGCCTCAGGTCTTTGCATTATCCGCCGCTTTTGCTTCGATGCTGCTGTCGTTGTGCAAAATGGATGTCGCATTGTTTCATTTTTACGGGGGGTCAACGACCGGAAAAACAATTCTTCTCCAGCTTCCCATGTCAGTTCACGGGCATGGTGGAGAACCCGGCAGTGCGCCAGATGTGAACATTTTACGCTGGAATACTACAGCGAATGCGCTTGAGAAAAACCTGAGTCGGTATTCAGGGATATTAGCCTGTATTGATGAGTTGGGTGCTTACAAACAGAAGGACTTTGCTTCCTTGCTGTACAATATTACTGCTTCGAAGGGTAAGGATAGAATGAATCAGCATCTGGAGATAGATGAGGCCTTTACCTGGAAAATGTTTATTCTTTCGTCAGGGGAAATGTCTATTCCTGAGAAGCTTGCCACGCAGAAAGAGCAAATTCAGGGAGGGCAGGAGCATCGTGCCATCAGTCTTAACATCCGCCCCGAAGATGCACGTAAAGACGGTGAGACCTCTGAAGGCGTACGTAATCGTGCTGAGAGACTGAAACATGGGTTGTGTGAGACTTACGGCACTGCGGGTAAGGAATTTATTGCCTGCCTTCTAACATTGAAGGGTGAAAATGATGAGGTCTTATCTTATCAGGAGATGTGTAAATTCATCCAGAGTGCATCAAAAGATTGCTATGGCATTCTGATCGGTGCATTGCAGGAAGAAGGCTATTCTCTCAGTGATATTCAGAAGCGTGCATTAGAACGTTTTGCCCTGTGCTTGTGCGCCGGGGGCCTAGCAACTGAATGGAATATTCTTCCCTTTGGTGAGGATGTTATTGCAGATGCGATAATGAGTGCCGCTCGCCGCTGGCTTGATGATAAGCCTAACCAGTATAACCCCGTGTTACTGGCTCTTATTGATATTCAGCGTGACCTTGTAAAGCGAGAAGGTGCGCATTTTATCGGTCTTAAAGAACCGGACAACCGTAAACCCGGAAATCACTGGGGCTATATTCACCATGCTACTGAGGATTTTTTAATCTTCGCACCTGTATTTGAAGAGTGGTGTCAGAAACATTCATTAAGCGCCAGTGAAGTCGCTAAGGAGCTGGTACGACGAAAACTGCTGCGGGTAGAAAGTAAAGGGCATTACAAAAAGCGTCCTCTTACTGGTATGGATAGGTGTTACTACCACATTAAGCGAGGGTTTATCAGTGCTGATTTGAATTGTGCTTGAGCATTATCTGAATGTAGTTAACTAACTTATCTTTAAACTTATTATTCTGAATGAATTAACAGAAGGGGAACCCCATGAATGAATTCTTCGAATTAAATGAAACTCACACTTTTCCTGGTGCTATTACAGGCTGTGAAACTATTCGCCCACCACTTACGCCTTATGGTCTTATCATGGCGCAGGCTAAATGCAATTTCTATGGTATCTGTAGGGAAGTGACCGACAGTGAGTATCCTGAATTAAAAGCAATGATTAACCGAAATGAAAATATTCGCTTCTTTGCCAGTTATATTTTCAAAGGTAACGTTCGTTATGATTATCTTGGCGAATTTCCAACACTATCAATCGATCAGGCTCGCAATAAAGCCCGGTATCTTGCCAGAAGTAATGAGGATGAGACCGCTTATGAATACATCCCATTCTGATTGATGAGTTTATCTTTAAAAAAAGCAGGGGCATTTGCCTCTGCTTTTCATTTATCGCAAAGAAGATAGCTGAGCTGTTATCCTTTCCGCCAGAAGTTGGCTGGTGTTCTGTAAGCGCTGAGGATGAAGGTGCGCATAACGCTGCGATGACTGACTACTGCGATGACCTAACTGCGCCTGAACGTCATACAGCGTTCCACCATGGGAAACGATGAGCGCCGCAACCGAATGGCGGCAGGTATGAATACACACTTCTTTGTCGAAAATTCCCGCCCGACGCACGATACGCTGAAAGGCTTTGACCGGATTGTTCAGCGGCATTCCTTGTTTTTTACCGATAAACAACCACGGATTTCCACGCTGCGTTGGCAGCGTTCTGATTACGTCCATCGCCAGTGAGTTAAGGTGAACAATCCGTCCATAGCCATTCTTGGTTTCCGGGAGCCACAGGGTGCGTTTAACCGGGTCAACATGCTCCCACTTAGCCAGACGCAGCTCATCACGACGAAGGCCGGTCAGTAACAGCAGTTTGACATAGCGGGCAGCTACGGGGCTGGTATCGTTATCGGCGGAGAGAAAAATACGACGAATTTCGTCCTCGGTGAAATAGCGCTGCCGGGCGTTGTTCTCCCTGAGAAGCTGTACCACTCTTGCCGGATGGACAGAGGTAATGCTTTGCCTTCCTGCCCAGGTAAATACCGCTTTAACCAGTACAATGACACGATTACAGGTTGCTGCTGACAGTGAAATGCTTAACGTCTGCTGGAGGCGAAGAATGCTGGCTAGTGTGATATCACTCAGTAGCATCTGACCAATGGCGGGACGGATATGATCCCGGTAGCGCTGGAAATCCTTTCCCCAGCTACGTTTCGCGGATTTTGCCCAAACCAGATAATGCTGGTTAAAGAGTTCATCAAATGTCATCTCTTGTCTCTTGTTTTCACGTTCCTGCTTAGGGTCAGTTCCGGTGGCTAGTGAGCGTTTATGCTCCATGGAAATCTTACGGGCTAAGGTGATATCCACCTCAGGCCAGTGACCAATAGCGATGGCGCGTTTTCGTCCATGATAGAGGTAGCGGAGCAAAAATTTTTTACGACCTTCACCTTTGCTGACCAGGCATTTCAGGCCAGAAATCTCGGTATCGCTGTATTCGGCATCGGTGCTGCGTGAATCTGATGTGTTAGGGGGCAGGGATTTAATGAGCTGATTAGTAAAACGGAAGCGTTTTGGGCTGGACATATTACCTCCTGTGACTGGTGTAAAGAACGTCAGGGTTGACCCATCCCCGGCACGGCGTTGTTAATGGCTAAATTGATATTCTGGTGTGGTGATGGGAATGCTGGTATCACATGAAATGATTGAAGACAAAAAATGCGGCAAAATCGGGCTTTACGGTCTGATTCTGGTCTTAAGTGAAAAGATGTCGTGGGAAAGTGTCCACTGAAATAATATGTGTTTCAGTCTAGAACAATTACATGCCATGAGGATCAGGAGAGTTGCCCGTATATGGCAGGTATCAAAGTTGGTTATTTGTAAAAAACGGATGTTGCCAAAACATAGTGGGGATAGGATGGAGAAGTGCTAACTTGGTGTTTTTAATTAAAAAAGTGTAAATTTTCGTGATGCGTTGCACTCATGTAGATAACACCATTGAAAGTATCAAATTGTTTGAAAAAAAATCATCTTTGATCAACCTTAAGATTGTTTCTAGATGGTAAAATCTTCATATGGGAAAGAGCTCACTGGTAAGGAAGACAAATCCTGATGGGGATCATCGTACGAATTCTTAAAGCTAACCATGGCGATTGCATTTTGGTGAGCCATGAAAGCGGTTCAGGCACTCTCAACTTGCTCATTGATGGGGGACCTGCGACGACATTCAGGTATGGCATTAGGCAGCGCTATTCTGGAGCATTGAGTAACGCTCTTGATGATCTGAAAGGAAAGGGGCAAAACATTGATCTGGCTATCCTGACCCACATTGATGATGATCATATAAATGGTTTTATCAAGGCATTCGAAAGTCCAAACTATCTGCGTCAGCTGGTTAAATCGATCTGGTTCAATTCTTCGAGGTTAATCACACATCATTTTAATGTGCCTGAAATTTGTGAAAATAATATTTTCTTGCAGGAAGTTTCCCCTGAAACTAGCGTTAAACAGGGGCAAGAACTTGAGGCATTACTTGATGAAATCGGATGTGTGCGAGCACCGCTCATTATGGCAGGGCAAATCTACAAAGTAGGCCCGATTACTTTAACAGCACTTTCACCTGAACGAAGACAACTCGAACAGCTTTTGCATAAGTGGCCAACGGAAGTAAGTTCAGCTGACACTTCTTCACATGAGAATGATTATCACCGTTCATTGGACGAAATTTGGGCAGATGATAGATTTGAATCTGACTCATCTATTTATAATGGAAGCTCAATTGCATTTTTACTGGAAACAGATGACAAAAAAATGCTTTTTTTAGGAGATGCCAATGACCAAGTTGTTACAAAAAATTTAAGAGCATTGGGCTATAGCGAAACAAACAAGTTGAAGCTGGATCTGGTTAAAGTTTCGCATCATGGTAGTCAATACAACACAAGCAACGAATTTCTTTCAATACTAGATTCTCCATGCTTTGTTATTTCAACCAATGGTTCGAAGCATGGTCTTCCTAATAAAAGGACTATTGCGAGGATCTTAAAGGAAACAGATGGTGATATTTATTTTAATTACAGCAATGTAATTACTCCGCTGCTTTTAGCGCATGAAGCTGAGAGCTATTCTTCTCGTCTAAAAGTGCTAGGTGATGAGATTAAATTCTAACATGACAGTTTACGAAATAATGCAGTCCCACTGCGTCATGGTTAATGGTGGTAGTGGTGTGCTAGTTAATGCAATGACACTGGATTACACATATGTACTGACTGCATACCATGTTATTCGTGACACTCCCGATAATATCGAAGTTACCGATCACAGTGGCAATAAACTTACAGTATTAGATGTGCTCCTATATCCAGACATTAGATATTTGAACGAATCCCATAATGATTTCGCAATTTTAAAAATTGAATATCAACCAGAAGTTGCACAAAGTTGTTTTACTGCTTCGACGTTGCCTCCTCGTGCTGAGCTTGCATTAGTAGGATTTCCAAACACTGAAAGAAAGAGTTCGGATCCTATAAAATATTATGATGGACATATGACTAGCGTGGTCGATGAGCTTGTCATTTTCACTGTTGATGGTGTACCAGGCATAGCCACGATAAAGGGGATGTCAGGTGGAGGTGTATATCACATAGTTGGTAGAAATACATTTCTTGTTGGTGTTGAGTTCAGGATGGATGGCACTGAAGAGGAACAACAGTTTGGCCGAGTGCAATGCCATAGCTTAGCAAAGTTTGATGAAATAATAAGAGCATACGATAGCGCACCGATGATTCCTGCCCATTTGGAATGCTTTTCTCGAATACAAGACAAAATATTTAAATTTAATGTTATTGATCAAAACAATGTTCGTAATCTTAAAGACGCGTTAGAAACCCTTTCCAGATCACTTATAGCTAGTGGGATGTCTCCGCCTTACAAAATCATGGGGCAATATGGATTACAGCTTTTGATGGATCCCAAAACTCCTAATGAGCTCAGTAATAAAGAGTTATGGATTTCTTATTTTGAATTTTTAGTTATTTGCTCTGTGATAGATAATGTTGGAATTGTGGATGATGCATATATAAAAAGTTTGGAGCGAAAGCGCCGGCTATTATATACCAGTAATGGTGCGAACTGGATTAGCCATTTGGAAGAACTACTCAAAACGGCACGAAAACTTTTAGATAAGGATGGCACTTTAATCGTTGCATCACCTGATGCTGCTGCAAGTGTCTTGCCTCCGAACTTTCGACTTAAAAACGTAATAAGTAATATAGCGGTAGTGCCAAACCAGGGGCCGTTTGCTATCGATGAAGTTGAAAGTTCTATTTATACAAGCTTCAAATTAACTCATCTGGAGGGACTCCGCAAAAGCTGCGTAATAGACCGTGAGGATGAATATCTAGTAGTTCCAGCAGGTGTACCACAATTGCAGTTATTTAAGGAGAAGCTTAATGAAATTATTAAGTAAGGAAGTCGATCTGAGTGTTTTAAGTGTGAAATATGATAAAATCAGATTTCACATGTATTGCTCAGATGATCCACTTTCATTTATTTCCTGTATAGTATGTGTATGTGAGACTTCAGCCGATATTTTGGAGAATTGGCGTACTATTCAAAATGTGGTTTCTGTTCACTATCAACCATCTGGTGACTTAGCATCTTGGAATATGTATATTGTTTTTTTTACAACTGATGTTTTTCCTGTATGGGAAAAATATGAAATAGAAAACAATAAGTTTGCTGCTCGCAAGATAATTATTGATAAATTCTCAGGTGCCCCCACCTCTGCTCAGTTAGTTACTGAGTTGCAAAAATATTTGTTGGGAACAGACTTAAGACTTGATCCGCGAGTCAATGAGTCAAAAGAGGCTTTATTGTCTTTAGATAAATACGTTCGTGGTGCTCCATTAGATTCAAAGAATGAGTCCAGAGAAATCCGCGCCTCCATGGTCAATGAAATAATTAAATTTTTGAACAAAAATGAAAATTAAAAAAGTTGAGATTGAAGCATTTCGTGCCTACAAATCTAGGTCAGATGGCACGTTTGATTTCACGAATGATGGAGATGTTGCTGCAAATTTTGTTGCGATCTATGCTCCGAATGGTTTTGGTAAAAGCTCCTTCTACGATGCTGTTGAATGGGCAATTACCAATCACATGGCAAGACTTGGCGGAGAATATAATAAAGCTAATTATGAGAACGCTGCCAAAATCACCAAGGACGATAATGTTGGGCAAGAAATTTTACGTAATAAATATGTAGATAAAAATATACGCACAAAGGTAGTGGTATCAACCACCCGACCACTCCCTTTTGAGCGTAAACTACCCAAAGTCAGATCTAATGGGCGTGATTTGCGATTCGGAGATAATAGTCAAAGAGAAAATGACTTTTTCCGACAAGTGATTCTAAGTCAAGATGAAATTGATAGATTTCTCCGAGAAGCCAAACCGCAAGAGCGCTATACGAAATTTATGGAAAGTTTCGGTGGAGATATTGAAATTGCCCGCAAAGAGTTGTCAGTACTCATAAATGATAATAAGATTGAGTTGAATAATCTCAATAAAAAGAGAGAATCTATTCTTGAACAATTAAAACAACCAATAGATTCTTCAATTTTCCAAAAATTCAATTCTATTGCTGTTGAATTGAATAAGTTGGGTGAAAATATTCAATTACCTGACGAGAGTTTTTCATCTCAAGATGAATATGCTCTTAATGTTAGTCTTATATCGCGACGCCATGAACTCGACTCATCACGTTTAACGAACAATCGAACGGTAGAAGCACTGGAAGACAGGCTTCTAAAAATATCTGAAACTGAATTACATGTCCGCAGTTTAGCAGAACAGAATTTACATCTTGCTAAATTAGTGAAAGGAGTGGCCGACGCTGATAGGTACCAATCACTTTTGGATTCATACGAAAAATGTGCAGAAGATCAGAAAACCACACACATGCATATGACTCGTATTATAGAAGTGATTGATTGTATTGAGGATTTTATAAAAATTGAGTCTCATATTCTTGAGTTGTCTACTAGCCAAAAGATAATTTCTGAAGAACGCACCAAGATCTGTGCGCAGCTTGCAGGTTTTGAAACAACAATTAATCAATTGAATAAGGAGCTTAAGGCTGTAGATGATAGGGTCGCTATACTTAGGAAGACCGTTGATAACGCTGGGCAAGTATATATGGAGCTCTCAAATAACCGGGCTCGGGTAAGTAACCTAACACAGCAAATCTCAAAAAAAGAAATTTCTATTCAGATAGATAAATCTAGGCTTGGGGAGTTGAATCGTGAGTTGACTAGACTTTCTGAACTCAATATTAATGCCACCTCATTATCAAACGGAAATCTAGGGACCTTACTTTTAGAACCTACGAAAGTTGAACAGCTGACGAGATGTTACGCCGAGTTTGATGTGATTGAATCACAAATTCAGGCTGTGCATGTTACTCAAAAAGCATTATCTGAACAGATGGAATTGCATGAACGACTGATTGCCATTGGAATTGACTATCTTAGTGTACGACCATCCAATATATGTCCTTTATGTACAACTCCTCACCCATCTGCGGACGGTTTACTGGATAAAATTAAAGGCCGGAACCTTTTATCAGAATTAGGTGAGGAGAATTCTAAACAGCTTTTATTTTTCTCTACACGTCAGAAAGAAATTCTTCAATCAATTCAGGATATTACTCAGTGCGCAATTGATTCAAAGGCTCAGTTGATTATTAACTTAAACAAGGAATTGAGTGAGACTGATGAGAGACTTACTCTTGCAGGTAGAGAGATATATTCAATAGAAGCAGAGTTAAAAACTCTTGAGAAACGGACCACAGAGTTAGAAAGTTTAGTTTGGGCACTTTCACATGATGAACTGGTATCCCGAATTGAAAAAGAAATTGGTGAGCTTTCAATCAAAAGCTCAAAGCTCCTAGAAGGAAAAGCATTAATTACCCCTCAGGTTGAAATGTTTAATGAATCACTCAAAGAAAAAGACTCTGCGCAGCAAAAAATAGCTTCGGAGTTGGAAGGTATCTTCAGCAGAAATATCTACATTACAGTTTATAAATACTTAAATGAAAATGCGATTTCGTCTTCATCCCTCAAAAGTCATACTGAAAACAGGAAATTAGAGATTGAGGCTGAAATAATTAAGTGTAAAACCACTATTGAGTTTTTGACTGAACAATGTGCTGTTTTACAGCAAAAAATGTTAAGTGATGGCATGTGGGTAGATTTTGTTCAGTTGAAGCTGCAAAAAGAATCTTTAGAAATAAGTGTTGCCCGCTCTCAATCAGTAATTAATACGTTTTATGAGAGTTTATCTAATCTTATAATTATCCGTCCTGAGTACAGTCTTGAAAAAGTCAAAGAGCTCATAGCCGCGAAAGTTCAGGATTGTCATCTTCGTACGAAAGAATTTGATAGGCTCTCAAATAATATTAATTTACTCATAGAACTTATGAGTTCGTTTAAGCCATATATTAAACATACAGCACTTCAGAAAGATTTAATGGCTGAAGAGATGTTAATAAAACAGCGTGAACGGGTCGACACTACTTTGACCGCAGAAAGAGATGCAATAGTGGATAGCCTGAAACTTCTTATTAATAATTTCTTCTATGAAGATCTTATTAATTCTATTTATAAGAAGATAGATCCGCATCCTGCCTTTAAAAAAGTAGAGTTTAAGGCTGACTTTGATTCTGATAAGCCAGGCCTAAATATTGTGGTTAGTGATGAGGTTGGAGAGCAAATCTCGCCAATACTTTATTTCAGTGCGGCTCAAACGAATATTCTAAGTTTAAGTGTCTTTTTAGCTAGTGCACTTCATGCGAAAGACGATGAGGGTAATCCCATCAATGTTGTTATGATTGATGACCCAATTCAGTCAATGGATTCGATTAATATACTCTCTACGATAGATCTTTTAAGAAGTATATGTGTTCAATTTGATAAACAAATTATTATTTCAACGCATGATGAAAACTTCTTTGCCTTACTCCAGCGCAAAATTCCTGCCCAAATTTTTGGATCTAAATTCTTGCAATTGGAAAAGTTTGGTGTAGTCGTCCCGGTGCAACCCTTTGTGAACTAAAGTGCTTGCACTGCCTCTAAACAATCTGCATGCACATCTCGTTGACTAAATTTTAAACGAGATGTGCATTGCTCGTTATAAAAATAAGGCATGTTCTAATTATCCAATCCCCATCAATATAAGTGGGTGGATAGATATATTTGGCCCCTTTAACAGATATGTTAATTTCCGCTTTTCGCTTACAGTGGACCTGCAGCTCAGTAACTTACTCACTTTGTGCTAGGAACGGGCATTGCTCATAGTCAGAGTGTATGACCTGCTCATCGTTGATTAAGGACAGCCTGTATTGGTTCGTTGAACCCACAGCTCACAATGGACACTCAGGTTATTATTCCAATACGTTTAGCTCAAGTAGTATTACTACGGATAAATCATTTTATGATGGCGTGGAGAACGGGGGGATTCTGAAAATGGTAAGAAGTGAAAGGGCAAGAAGAGCTTGTTGCAGGTGGACGGACTGGTGAAGATCCCCATCTGGAGGGTGTATGCTGCCAAGTTTCCCCGCTTGCTATTGGGGATTTCCCCACCTTATTCCCCGCGACAAAATCACGTTAAGACCAGCGGATTAAGGAGAAATGATAATTCCCCCGTTTTCCCCGTGTTTTCTACTTCATTATGAATGATCTGAGAGAAAGGAACCGTAGAGGACCGTAGAAAGACCGTCGCAGTGAGGTTAGGAAAAGGTACATCAGAGGATGTTGAGGTGTCTAAAAGTAACGAAGATCTGCGAAAATGGCGAGAAATCCAGCAAACAAATAACGTGTTGCAACTACCAGAAATCTACCGTAGTCAGAAAAGAAAAAAGCCTTGCTTTTCAGCAAGGCCTTATGAATAGTGGTGCCCGGACTCGGAATCGAACCAAGGACACGGGGATTTTCAATCCCCTGCTCTACCGACTGAGCTATCCGGGCAACGGGGCGCATTAAACCCGATTGGGGCTCTTCCGTCAACGAAATTTATCGATTTCGCAACGGACTGCACACTCTCTCACCAGTTTGCTGGCAACTTAGGCAAAAAAGTGGGTCCACAGCGCGGAGAGCGGCATGGCGAGCACCAGCGCGGGGAGCATATTCACCACCGCAAACATCTTAATGCCGCAGATGCGAAGCCCCGTTGCCAGCAGCAGCAGGCCGCCCACGGCGGTGAAGTCGGCCATCATCGCTGGTGTCGTTAACGGGAGAATCAGCGTGGCACAGGTGGCGAGCGCCAGCTGAATCATCAGCATCGGCACGCAGATCGCGGCGACGGCAATCCCGAGCGTAGTAGCGAAGATGGTGGCGGTAAAGAAGTCGAGAAAAGCCTTGGCGATCAGAATGCTGGGGTCGCCGGTCATCCCTTCCTGCATCGAGCCAAAAATCCCCGTGCCGCTGGCGCAGAACAGAATAATGATCGCCACATAGTTCTGAATAAACGTCTCATGGGAACCGCTCGCCGTTTTCCCCGGGCGGGAGATGAGGTTTTTGGCTTTACTCACGGCACCATTAATCCCTTTTTCCAGATAGCAAAACTCACCAATCAGCGCGCCGAGCAGCGTCGCCAGCACCATCACAGGTAAATTGGCGCACTTGATAACCAGCAAAATACCGATTCCGAGGGATGCCAGTCCAAAGATGGAGGGCATCGAAGTGCGAATACGCTCAGGTAATCTCTGGCTTAATACCGCGCCCAGCACGCCACCCAGCAGTACGGCTCCGGCATTGATAAAGGGTCCAATAACCAAAATACACTCCCACTATTTAATCATTGATCTTGCATTATTATTACATGATGGAGGCCATAAGCTGCCTGCTTTCCCAATGAGAAGTGCATAAAGTTTGTTTCTTGCACCTCAAAATGAAAGGTGACATTATTGCGCGAATTTTCCCCTCCTGTCTGGATTTCTTCTCCCCTTGAAACGGGTATTTACGCCTATGAAATCACTAAAAATTGCCGTCAGCCATGAGCTGGTGTCCGCGCTGTCCACTCACCGGGAAAAGGTGACCCTGGATAACACCGATTTTACGGACGTGGCGGCAGTCGTCATGACGTTGGCCGAGAGCCGCAGCGGTATTCTTGCGTTACTGAAACGTACGGGATTCCAGATTCCGGTATTCATCTTCTCGCAAGAGCCAGATGTCGCGCCAGACGGTGTTACCGGTGTGATTAGCGGTAAAGCGCAGGAGTTCCTGGAACTGGAAGCTGCAGCCTGTGGCTATGAAGAGAACTTACTGCCACCCTTTTTCGACACCCTGAGTCAGTATGTGGCGATGAACAACAGCACCTTCGCCTGCCCGGGTCATCAGCATGGTGCCTTTTTCAGGAAGCACCCGGCAGGACGTCAGTTCTTCGACTTTTTTGGTGAGAACGTTTTTCGCGCAGATATGTGCAATGCAGACGTCAAACTCGGGGATCTGCTTATTCATGAAGGTTCTGCCAAAGATGCGCAAAAGTTCGCGGCAAAAGTCTTTAACGCGGATAAAACCTACTTTGTGCTTAACGGAACGTCTGCCGCCAATAAAGTGGTCACCAACGCGCTGCTGACGCGCGGCGATCTGGTGCTTTTCGACCGCAATAACCACAAATCTAACCACCATGGGGCGCTGATTCAGGCGGGGGCCACGCCGGTGTATCTGGAAGCTGCGCGTAATCCGTTTGGCTTTATCGGCGGCATCGACGAGCACTGCTTTGACGATGCTTACCTGCGTGAAATGATTCGCGACGTGGCGCCCGATAAGGCCCAGGATGCGCGTCCGTTCCGCCTGGCGGTGATCCAGCTCGGCACCTACGATGGCACGATCTACAACGCCCGTCAGGTGATCGACAAGATCGGCCACCTGTGCGACTACATCTTGTTTGACTCCGCCTGGGTCGGTTACGAGCAGTTTATCCCGATGATGGCCGACAGCTCGCCGCTGTTACTGGAACTGAACGAGAACGATCCTGGAATATTTGTGACCCAATCGGTGCACAAGCAGCAGGCCGGGTTCTCGCAAACGTCGCAGATCCATAAAAAGGATAATCATATTCGTGGCCAGGCGCGATTCTGCCCGCACAAGCGCCTGAACAATGCGTTTATGCTGCACGCCTCTACCAGCCCGTTTTATCCGCTGTTTGCTGCGCTGGATATCAACGCCAAAATCCATGAAGGGGAGAGCGGACGCAGGCTGTGGGCGGAGTGCGTTGAGCTTGGCATCGACGCGCGCAAGGCGATTATTGCCAACTGCAAGATGATCAAACCCTTTATTCCGCCGGTGGTGGCGGGGCGTCCGTGGCAGGATCATCCGACGCACGCCATTGCCAGTGAGCGTCGATTCTTCAGCTTTGAACCGGGCGCGAAATGGCACGGTTTTGAAGGCTATGCTGACGAGCAGTATTTTGTCGATCCTTGCAAACTGCTGCTGACCACGCCGGGCATCGACGCACAAACCGGTGATTACACGGATTTCGGCATCCCAGCCACGATCCTTGCTCACTACCTGCGTGAAAACGGCATCGTGCCGGAGAAGTGCGATCTGAACTCGATTTTGTTCCTGCTGACACCGGCTGAGAGTGCGGAGAAGATGGCGCAACTGGTGGCGATGCTGGGGCAGTTTGAGCAGCATATCGAAGACGACACGCCGCTTGCCGAGGTCCTGCCGACCATCTTCAACAAGTATCCGGTCCGCTATCGTGACTATTCGATTCGCGACCTCTGTCAGGAGATGCACGATCTTTACGTCAGCTTCAACGTTAAAGATCTGCAAAAAGCGATGTTCCGCAAAGCGAGCCTGCCTGCGGTAGTGATGAATCCGCAGGATACCAACCAGGCCTACATTCGTGGCGATGTGGAGCTGGTGCGCATCAGCGAAGCCGAAGGGCGCATTGCGGCCGAAGGCGCGCTGCCGTATCCGCCGGGAGTGCTGTGCGTGGTTCCGGGGGAAGTATGGGGCGGAGCGGTGCAGCGCTATTTCCTGGCGCTGGAAGAGGGCGTGAATCTGCTGCCGGGCTTCTCGCCAGAACTCCAGGGCGTGTACAGCGAGAAGGATGCCGACGGGATCAAGCGCTTGTACGGGTATGTGTTGAAGTAGATTTTTCCTCTCACTGCGCAGGGGCATGATATCAGGCCGGGTAGGCGCAAGCGCCGCCCGGCTTCTTTCACTCCGCACTCCGCCGGTACATCCGCCGCGGATGGCCAATCTTCCCGTAGAGCATCTCCACGCTCAAAAAACCCGCTTCCACGCAGTGTTCCAGATAGCGCCGCGTGGTGGTTTTGCTTAATCCCGTCTCGTTAACGACTTCGTCGACGGAAAAACAGTGTGTCGCTTTGTCGTTGAATAGGGTCTGTACCCGCGCCAGAGTGTTCTCTTCGATCCCTTTGCTGCCGTTATCCTGGCGGTAGTTTTTGGCCTGCAGCTGATACAGCGAATCGACGTTTTGCTGATCGACAATCTTCCACACCCGCTGCTGCTCTGCAAACTGCACGAAGCGTTCCAGGGACTGGCTCAGCCGCTTCCACGACACTGGTTTCAAAATGTAGTCGAATGCGCCGTTGCGGATCGCCAGGCTACAGGTGTCCATATCGCTGGCCGCGGTAATGAAAATCACCGAGCAGTTGGCGTGCACCAGGAGAGGGTTGCTGATCAAGGTGATGCCTTTGCCGTCTGGCAGATAGTTATCCAGTAAAATCAGCTGTGGTTGCAGGCTGGAAAGCAGGGACTGCGCCTCGGCGAGGGATGACGCGATACCCACCAGTCTGAGGCGCGGATGTTTGCTAATCAGCTCTGCGTGAAGTTGTGCCAGCTCGTTCTCATCTTCAACGATCAGTACGTCGATATGTTCATGTTGCATAGTCAGTCTCTTCCAGTTCCTGAACAGGGCGCGGGGGAGTGCCCGTGGCGGGAATAAACAGCGAGAAAATAGCGCCCCGGGGCGTGTTATCGGCAACCTCAATGGAGCCGCCAGCCTGGGTGACATAACTGTCGATCAGGTACAGGCCGATACCGTGATCGCCACGCGTTTTGGTGGTAATACCGCGCTCAAAGATCCGCTCGCGGATCTCAGGCCGGATGCCGACCCCGCGATCCGCCACTTCAATAATCAGCTCCCGATCGTTGAGTTTAATCAGCACTTCCACCGGATCGTGGGGGAGCGGGGCGCGCTGGGTCGCTTCGATGGCGTTATCGAGCAGATTACCGATGATAGAAATCAGCTCTGCTTCCAGCAGCGGAGCGAAAGACTTGTCCATCCGGCAGGCGGGATCGAAGTTTAGCTCGACGCCTTTCTCACGCGCCCGCGCCGCTTTCCCCAGCAACAGGCCGCACAGGGTCGGCGAGCTGAAGCGAGAGGAGATAAAGTCCAGCAGCTCCTGGGCATGTTCTGATTGCGCCTGAATGTAGCCAATCGCCTCTTCGTAGCGCCCCATATGCAACAGCCCGGAGAGCGTCGTCATGCGGTTCAACTGCTCGTGGCGCATGATCCGCAGGTTATCGACGTAGCGTTTTACCTGGCTCAACTGGGCGCTCAGGGAGTCGATCTCGTTGCGATCGCGGAAGGTGATCACCCAGCCCTGAAGGGAATCCTCCAGCATGATCCGCACGCGACTGGCGATCACCGTCAGATCGTTAAAGCGGCAGATCTCATCGTGAGTATCTTTCGCCAGCATGGTCTGGGGGGTAAAAAACGCCACCGGGGCAATCACCTGGCTAATTGGCTGCCCGCGCAGTTCCCGCGCCGGTTGCGGCAAACCGAGAAGCGTGCGCGCCGCCTGGTTGATCACTTCGATCCGATAGTTATCGTCGATGGCGATCACCCCTTCGTAGATCGACTCCATCATTGCCTTTTGCTGGCGTACCAACAGGCCGATCTCGCGCGGCTCAAGAGAGAAAATCTGTTTCTTAATACTGCGGGTGAAAAACCACGAGAAGACAAACAGGGCGATCAGCAGCAGCACCGCAGCGATCAGGATGTTCACCACTTTGCTCACGGTAATGGTGTCGAGGTAACTGGTGAGATACCCCACGGAGACAATCCCCACCACCTGCCCGGCATCGTTGAAAATTGGCGCTTTACTGCGCAGGGAAATCCCTAAACCCCCTTTGCGGATGGTGGTGGTGCTTTTCCCGTGGAGCACGGCGTCGTTATCCCCGCCGACCAGCGTTTTACCGATGCGGTCTTCAAACACCGAATGAAACAGATGCAGCCCTTTATTATCACCAATGACAATAAAACTGGCATCGCTGTGGGAGGCTATTTGGTGCATGAAATCATGGATGGCTTTGATATCCTTTTCTTCCACCTCTTTACGCAGATTAGGAATAAGCGCAATCTCCTCCGCCTGTATTTTGGCGCGCGTGCTCATTTCCTGATATAGCTGTCTGCCGACGTCGACATAATAATATCCGCCCAGTAATGCAAACAGCACTGAGAAAAAGACGACCAGCGAAATAAATAGCTTTATCTGAAACGACACTTTCATGACTATCACGCAGGGTATCAATGGGTTTTGCCAATATATCATCTTTTCCCGGCCTGATGCGGGCTTTGCCCGAAACTTGTGATCCCTTGCACAGCGCGACCAGCAAAAGAAAATGTCAAAATCAGGCTTATCTTAAGGCTAATTTAATCAATGTTATTTGTTTGTACATTCCGGAAAAGAAACCATAAAAACCACGGCAATAAATAAGGTGTTAATCACATTAAATAAAAGAAACCATTAAAACCATAGAGGCCATAAAAACTTCGGTTTTAATATGCCTTTCCTCACATAAAGTAAGCCTTTGTGACTCTAAGCTGAACGTACAAATAACCAAGAGGCTTAATTATGAGCACTACTGACGATTCTTTCTCTGTTACCCACGACCCGATTGAAATTCAGCGGCCGTCGCTTAAAGAGCGCTGGTGGCACATTATGGATACCTGGAAAGTCGGGATCATTCCCCTGCCGCTGTTTGTGTTAGCCGGTGCGTTGATCGCCGTGGATTGTCTGGGCGGTAAACTGCCGAGCGATATCGTGGTGATGGTCGCCACGCTGGCGTTCTTCGGTTTTGCCTGCGGTGAGTTCGGCAAGCGTCTGCCGATTGTCGGCAAACTCGGTGCGGCGGCGATTTGCGCCACCTTTATTCCGTCAGCGATGGTGTACTACGGTCTGCTGCCGGATGTGGTGGTCGAATCCACGACCAAGTTCTACAAATCCACCAACATTCTTTATCTCTACATCTGCTGCATCATTGTCGGCAGCATCATGAGCATGAATCGCACGGTGCTGATTCAGGGCTTCCTGCGCATTTTCTTCCCGATGCTGTGCGGTGAAATTGTCGGCATGATCGTCGGGATGGGCGTCGGCATGGCGCTCGGCCTTGAGCCGTTCCAGATCTTCTTCTTTATCATTCTGCCGATCATGGCGGGCGGCGTCGGTGAAGGGGCGATCCCGCTCTCCATCGGTTACGCCACGCTGCTGCACATGGATCAGGGCGTTGCCCTTGGCCGTGTGCTGCCGATGGTCATGCTCGGCGGCTTAACCGCCATCATCATCTCCGGCTGCCTGAACCAGCTCGGAAAACGCTATCCGCACCTCACGGGTGAAGGCCAGTTGATGCCAAACCGCGCCAATGCAGACGCCAGTGTGTCGCAACCGGCGTTCTCCGGCAAAGCGGATGTAACCACCATTGCCTCCGGTGCGCTGCTGGCGGTGCTGCTCTATATGCTGGGCATGCTCGGTCATAAGCTGATTGGCCTGCCTGCTCCGGTTGGCATGCTGTTTGTGGCGGTGCTGGTTAAGCTCTGCAACGGTGCCTCTCCACGCCTGCTGGAAGGTTCGCAGGTGGTGTACAAATTCTTCCAGACCTCCGTGACCTACCCGATTCTGTTTGCCGTTGGCGTGGCGATTACCCCATGGCAAGAGCTGGTGAACGCTTTCACTGTGAGCAATCTGCTGGTGATTGTCAGCACCGTCTCGGCGCTGGTGGCCACCGGATTCTTCGTCGGTAAAAAGATTGGTATGCACCCTATTGATGTCGCCATCGTCTCCTGCTGTCAGAGCGGGCAGGGCGGTACGGGTGACGTGGCGATTCTGACCGCAGGCAACCGTATGAGCCTGATGCCGTTCGCCCAAATTGCTACCCGAATTGGCGGCGCGATTAACGTCTCTATCTCGCTGCTGGTTCTGGGCAACTTCCTCGTCTAAGTCTTCAGGAAAGAACAATGAAACTCGCAAGTTTTCTGTATCAGGGTAAACGCAGCTACGGCATCGTGCAGGCCGAAGGTGTGGTGGATTTAGGTCGCCGTCTGGGCGACCGCTACAGCGACCTCAAGGCGCTGTTGCAGGGCAACGGCCTGGCGGATGCCACGCGCTATCTCAACGATGTTGCAGATATCCCGATGAGCGCTATCACCTTTTTACCGGTGATTGAGCAGCCGGAAAAAATCCTCTGCGTGGGGATGAATTACGCCGACAAGCGCAAAGAGTTTGACCAGCACAACCCGGCACCAACGCTGTTCGTCCGCTTTGCCGATTCCCAGACCGGGCATAACTCACCGGTATTAAAACCGCGCCACTCGTGCGAATTCGACTACGAAGGTGAGCTTGCGGTGATCATCGGCAAAGGCGGCGAGAACATCCGTCGCGAAGAGGCCCTTAGTCACGTCGGCGGTTACAGCTGCTACATGGACGGTTCCGCCCGCGACTGGCAGCACACCTGGTTCACCGCCGGGAAAAACTGGCGGCAGACCGGAGCGTTTGGCCCGTGGATGGCGACAGCCGATGAGATCCCGGACCCGCACCAGTTGGCAATCCGCACCTGGCTCAATGGCCGCATGGTGCAGGAAGACAACACCAGCAGCATGATCCACAAAGTCGCGGAGCTTATCGAGTATATCAGTACCTTTACCCGTCTCAGCCCTGGCGACGTGATCATCACCGGCTCGCCGGGGGGCGTCGGCAAAAAACGTACTCCGCCGCTGTTTATGCAGGAGGGCGATCGCATTGAGGTTGAGATCGAAAACATCGGTCATCTGAGCAATGTGATTATGGAAGCACCCGCGCAAACCCTGGCGGCAGCGCACTGATCAAGGCGGCAGCATGCACTCGCAACTCCCTATCGACTTTCGTCAGACGATCGTCGCGCAACACCCGGAACGCTTAAGTCAGATCCGTTATTTGCTGGCGGACAGCGGCCTGGGGCTGGACAACGACATTACGCTGTTTATAGAGGCCTGGTCCGGTTCACAGCTGGTGGGATGTGCGGGGCTGGCTGCCAACGTCATCAAGTGCGTGGCGGTGGATGAAAAGCTGAGGGGCGCGAATCTCAGCGCCCGCCTGCTGGCGGAAGTGGAAAATGCCGCGCTGGCGCGTGGTCATTTTCATCTCTTTCTCTGCACCCGCCCGTGCAATAAAGAGCGCTTCGCGCGCAGCGGTTTCTGGCCGATTGCCCAGAGCGGCAATAACGCCGTGCTGCTGGAGAACACCCCACAGGGGATCGAGCGCTACTGCCGCTCGCTGCAGCGCAGCCACAGATGCGGGGAGACGATTGGCGCGATTGTGATGAACGCCAATCCGTTCACCCTCGGCCATCGTCATCTGGTGGAGCAGGCGGCGAAACAGTGTGACTGGCTGCACCTCTTCGTGGTGCGCGAGGACGCATCGTTCTTCCCGTTCTGCGCCCGTCTGGAGATGGTGCGCGCCGGTGTGGCACATCTGCCGAATGTCTCGGTGCATGAGGGGTCGCAGTACATCATCTCCCGCGCCACGTTTCCGGCCTATTTCCTTAAAGAGAGCGGTAAAGTGCAGCAGGCGTGGAGTGAAATCGACGTGCTGATCTTCCGCGACTTTATCGCCCCTGCGCTGGGGATCACCCATCGCTTTATCGGCTCGGAGCCGTTTTGCGACATCACCCGCCAGTACAACCAGACGCTGCATCAGCTGCTGGCCCCGGCGATAGAAGTAGTGGAGATGCCGCGCATCAAGGTAACAGGCAACGCCATTTCGGCGTCAGAAGTGCGCCGCTTGCTCAAAACACAGCAGTTTTCTCGTATTCGGGAGATTGTCCCGGAATCCACTTTCGCGCATCTCAAAGCGCACTACGTGAAAGATCACGCGCGCGCGGAAGTCGCATAACTATCAGGAATTTATCATGAATATTGTAAGGGAGGCGCTGGCCGGAACGCAGGAGTCCAGCGACCTGATGGTGAAAATCGCCCCCGCCGACGGCGAGCTGGAGATTGTCATCCACAGTGAAGTGATTAAGCAGTTTGGCGAGCAAATTCGCCAGGTGGTCGACGAAACGCTGCGCATCATGGATGTGCGCCAGGGGTTAATTATCGTTGAGGATAAAGGTGCGCTGGACTGTGTGATCCGCGCCCGCCTGCAGAGTGCGGTGATCCGCGCTTCAGACTCGCAGCAGATCGACTGGAGCAAAATGTCATGAACAAACTCCGTCGCAGTATGCTGTTTTTACCCGGCGCCAACGCCGCCATGCTCTCTACCGCGTTTATCTATCGCCCGGACTCCATCATGTTTGACCTCGAAGATGCGGTGGCCCTGCGCGAAAAAGACACTGCGCGGCTGCTGGTCTTCCATGCGCTGCAGCACCCGATGTATCAGGATATCGAAACCGTGGTGCGTATTAATCCGCTGAGCACGCCGTTTGGTCTGCTGGATCTGGAAGCGGCGGTTCGTGCTGGCGTGGATGTGATCCGCCTGCCAAAAACTGACACCCCGGAAGATATCTTTGAGCTGGAAGGCCATCTGGAGCGCATTGAGCGCGAGTGCGGTCGCGAAGTCGGTTCGACCCGCGTGATGGCGGCGATTGAATCGGCGATTGGCGTGATTAACGCCGTGGCCATAGCTCGCAGCTCACCGCGCCTGATCGGCATTGCGCTGGCGGCGTTTGACTATGTGATGGATATGCAAACCGAACGCGGCGACGGCACCGAGCTGTTCTATGCCCGCTGCGCCGTGCTGCACGCCGCACGCGCCGCCGGGATCGACGCCTTCGACGTGGTGTGGTCGGACGTAAACGACGAAGCCGGGTTCCTGCGCGAGGTCAATCTGATCCGCAAAATGGGCTTTAACGGCAAATCCCTGATTAACCCGCGCCAGATCGACCTGCTGCATAACGCCTACGCGCCGACGCAGCAGGAAGTGGATCACGCAAAATTAGTGATTGAAGCGGCAGAAGAGGGCGAACGCAACGGCCTGGGCGTGGTGTCGCTCAACGGCAAAATGGTGGATGCGCCGATTATTAACCATGCGCAAATGGTGCTGGAACGCGCGGCTGCCTCCGGCGTGCGTCGCTAAGGATGACACAATGAATCAGACAGAACTGCTCCACCTGAACTTCCCTCATCTGCGGGAACTTAAACCTTTTGATACCGCCCACAGTGCCACGCCGTGGCTGGCGGATGTCGACGCCAAACACCGCCGCAAACTGTGCGAAACCCTGGAAGAGGCGATGAAGCGCAGCGGTTTGCAGGACGGGATGACCATTTCGTTCCACCATGCGTTTCGCGAAGGCGACCGGGTCATCAACAACGTGGTCGCGCTGCTCGCGCACATGGGCTTTAAAAACCTGACCCTGGCGTCCAGCTCCCTGATGACCTGCAACGATGCGCTGATCGAACATATCAAAAACGGTGTAATTACCCGTATTTATACCTCCGGGATGCGCGGCAAACTGGCGGATGCCATCTCTCACGGGTTGATGGACGAACCGGTGCAAATTCACTCCCACGGCGGTCGCGTGAAGCTCCTGCAGGACGGCGAGCTGAATATCGACGTCGCGTTTCTCGGTGTGCCCTGCAGCGACGAGTTTGGCAATGCCAATGGGACTCACGGCAAATCCAGCTGCGGTTCGCTGGGCTATGCGATGGTCGACGCCCATTTTGCCCGCAAGGTGGTGCTGCTCACAGAAGAGCTGGTGCCGTTCCCGAACATGCCCGCCAGCCTGGTGCAGGATCGTGTGGATTATGTGGTGCAGGTCGAGAGTGTCGGCGATCCGGAGAAGATCAGCGTCGGCGCGGCGCGCGTGACCAGCAATCCGCGCGAGCTGATGATTGCCCGCTATGCGGCGGATGTAATCGAGCACTCCGGCTATTTCAAAAACGGCTTCTCGATGCAGACCGGCTCCGGCGCGGCGGCCACCGCCTGCACCCGCTTTATGGGCGAAAAGATGGCGCGAAGCCACGTGAAAGCGCGTTTCGCGCTGGGGGGGATCACCGGTAGCCTGGTCGATCTGCATGAAAAAGGGCTGATCGAAAAACTGCTCGATACCCAGTGCTTTGACGGACAGGCCGCGGCTTCACTGGCTCGCAATCCGAATCACGTGGAGATCTCCACTAACGTTTACGCCAATCCGGGCAGCAAGGCGGCGAGCTGCGATCAGCTTGATGTGGTGATCTTAAGCGCGCTGGAGATCGACGTGGATTTCAACGTCAACGTCATAACCGGCTCTGATGGGGTGATGCGCGGGGCATCGGGCGGACATTGTGATGTGGCCGCCGCCGCGAACCTGACCATTGTCGTCGCACCGTTGTTGCGCAGCCGTATTCCGACGGTGGTGAAACGGGTGACCACGCGCTTAACGCCGGGGGAGAGTATCGACGTGCTGGTGACCGATCACGGTATCGCCGTCAATCCTGCGCGTGCGGAAATTCGCGAACGGCTGGAAGCGGCGGGGCTGAAAGTTGTCGATATCGAGGCCCTGTACGCGCGGGCGATTTCGCTGACCGGCGAACCCAAACCCATCGAATTTACCGACAAAATCGTCGGGGTGATCCGCTACCGTGACGGCAGCGTGATCGACACTGTCCGACAGGTTAAGGAGTCATAATCATGACCATCGCGACACCCGTTCATTCGGGTGTCAGCCTTACGCAGATGCTGGCGGCGAAAGAGAATCGCGCCGCGCGTCAGGCTGACTGGCTTTCACATTATCAACAACCGGTGATTTCCCTGACGCTGGTAACGCCCGGTGATATCAAAGACTCTCTGCGCTATCGCAATACCATGGGCGTGGCGCTGCAGATGTGCGATCAACTGTTGTGGGAGCACCGCTGGCAGGTGCTGGACCGCCAGGTGCTGTGGCTGCCCACGGGACCAGAAGCCATGTGGTGCGTGGCGCATCAGGCGCCAGAAATTAAAGCTCACTGTGCCGAGCTGGAACAGACGCATCCTCTCGGACGACTGTGGGATCTGGATGTGATCTGCCCCAACGCCGGGCATGTCGGACGGCGCTCGCTGGGAGAGAACATGCGCCGCTGCCTGATCTGCGATGAACCGGCGCACGCCTGTTCCCGTTCGCGTCAGCATCCGGTGGAGCAGGTGGTGGCCCGCGTGGAGAAGATGATCGATGACTGGTTTGCTCGCGACTAAGCCGCGCCTCACAGATGTGCCGCAGCTCGCCGAAGAGGCTCTGTGGATGGAACTGGAGCTCACGCCAAAACCGGGGCTGGTGGATAAGCGCAATAACGGCTCCCATCGCGATATGGATCACGCACTTTTTACCCGCAGTATCGCCGCCATAGTGCCGTGGTTCTCGCGCTTTGCGGAACTGGGCGCGGAACATGCCGGAAAACCCGCGGCGGAACAGTTGAGCCTGATTCGCCCGATGGGAATTGCCTGTGAGCAGGCGATGTACGCGGCGACGGGCGGAGTTAACACCCACAAAGGCGGGATTTTCGCGCTGGGGCTGCTCTGTTTTGCAGCCGGGCGCGTAAACCCTGTCACTTCAGACAGTCTCTGCTGTGAGATAAGTAACATTTGCCAGGGGCTGGTGGAACGTGAACTGGCCGGGCGCAGCGGGAGGGCAACCGCCGGTGAGCGCCAATACCAGGAGCTGGGCTTAACGGGGGCGCGCGGCGAGGCTCAAAGCGGATTCGCGACGGTCAGGAAGGTTCTGCCCCAGTGGAATCGTCATCAACTCCACGATCTGCTGCTGCGGTTAATGGCGGTGAATCAGGACAGTAATCTGGTGTCGCGCGGCGGCCTGGACGGGCTGCGCTATGTCCAGGGGTACGCGAAAGAGGTGCTGGCGAACGGCTGGGATCGAAAGATTCTGAATGAAATGGATAACGCGCTGATCGCCCGCCATCTAAGCCCAGGAGGGAGCGCAGATTTACTGTCGGTGGGGATTGTACTGGATGGGTGCGGATGAAAAGACTCATCTCCCGACGGGAGATGAGTCAAGGGATTAGCGCTTCTGGAGCAGATAGCTGTTTTCAAATCCAGGCAGGCTGCCAATCACGTCGAAGCCGTTGAAGTAACCACCCGCACGCAGTAAGTCGACCGCCGGGCCGACCTGTGGCGAGTACTGGTGATCGCGATAATCGTCAAAGACAATAAAGCCGCCAGGCACTACGGTTGGGGAGTAGAGCAGGAAGTCGATCAGGACGTGACGCCCTTCGTGGCCGCCGTCGATGTGCAAAAGTACAGTCTGAGGATTGATTGCCAGAACGCGTTCGATGCTCAGCTCCGAATATCCGCGTATCAGGTTTACTTCCGGGAAAAGACGCTCGTGATAGAAGCGCAGCTCACTTTCCTGACAGGTTAATTCCATCGGGTCAATGCCGATCATGCGGCGTTTATGCTGACAAATTTCATTCATAAACGACGTGGATTTGCCCTTCCAGACGCCAATCTCAATGATATCGCCCGCAACATTATTATGCTCAAGCAGCCAGCAAAGATAACCGAGGCATTTCACGTGATCGTGAAATGAAAGCTCCCGACGCGCCATGGCCAGCTCTTCCGGCAGCTCGGCTTGTGCCCGCGCCAGCGTTTCGCCAACACTATCCCAGGTCGTATCGATAATTTTTTTTATCTCAGGGTCCTGGAAGAAAACTTTCAAGTCAGCGATATCTAGCATCTTTTAACCTTATTTGTGCATCAGGAATGACGGAATGTCGATAGCAACAAATTTGCCACAATAGGTTAAGAATGAGGCGCTAAATAGGTCCCTTTTTTATAGGTATTTATCAGGATAGAAGGGGGGGAACCCTCTCCCGAAAAAGGGAGAGGGAAGGGAGGATTAATGCGCGATTGGCTGTGCGCCATTCGGAACGCGGACGTGTTTGTATTTGAACAGGGCGATGAAGGCGAAGAACAGCACCAGAGAGTAACCGGCGAAGATCAGCCACACTGGCTGCCAGTCGGTAATTCCATTGGTGGTGTACATCTCAACGACTTTACCGCTCACGATGCCGCCGAGAATACAGCCGAAACCGTTGGTCATCATCAGGAACATACCCTGAGCACTGGCGCGGATTTCAGGCTTAACTTCTTTTTCGACAAACACCGAACCGGAGATGTTGAAGAAGTCGAAGGCGCAGCCGTAAACAATCATCGACAGAACCAGCAGCACGGTGCCGAACGGCGTTGGGTCGCCGTAGGCGAACAGACCGAAGCGCAGCATCCACGCAAAGATACTGATAAGCATCACGTTTTTGATACCGTAGCGGCTCAGGAAGAACGGGATGGTCAGGATGAACAGGGTTTCAGAGATCTGTGAAATCGACATCATTACCGACGCGTGTTCAACGATAAAGCTACCGGAGAACAGCGGGTTGTTGTCGAAGCTGTGCAGGAAGGTGTTCCCGAACATGTTAGTGATTTGCAGCTCTGCGCCCAGCAGCATGGAGAAGATAAAGAAGATCGCCATGCGTTTGTTTTTAAACAGCGCGAACGCATCCAGGCCGAGCATGGAGCTCCAGCTCTGTTTTTGCTGCTGGTTAGAAACCGGAATGTGCGGGAGCGTCAGGGTGAACAGGGCCAGCAGAACAGAGAGGCCAGCACCGATGTAGAGCTGCATATGGCTCAGTTCAAAGCCTGCGAAGCTCACGCCCCACATCGCCATGATAAAGCCGATAGTGCCCCAGATACGGATTGGCGGGAAGTCGGTCACGATATCCAGGCCCGCAGACTTAATGCGGTAGTAGGAGATGGTGTTGATCAGGCCAAGCGTTGGCATATAGGCCAGCGAGTTCAGCAGGATCACCATAAACATCGCCCCTGGCGTAGTTACTCCGGCCGCCATAAATAGCGTACCCGCCCCTACCAGATGACAGAGCGCGTAAAGCCATTTCGCGCTTATCCATTTATCCGCCACGATCCCCAGAAGCGTTGGCATAAAGACCGCTGCAATACCCAGCGAGCTGTATACGGCACCGATAGACGCACCGTCGAACTTGAGCGTCACAAACATGTAGGAGCCGAGCGTGGTTAGCCAGCTACCCCACAGACAGAACTGCAGAAACGACAATATTTTAAGCTGCAGCTTAAGGTTCATGTTACTTTCCTCACAATTGAGCGGGAGATATGTTGTTATGGGAACATTCAGGGTTGTTATTTGATGCAATTCTATCAGCAGGCGAGGTTATGTTTTGTTACCTCCCGCAAAAAAATGCAATCCTCATTAATTTGCAGTTTAGATTGTGATGCAAATAACATTTTCGTATGGATGGGGCTGCAGTGTGGGGATTATTGCCCTCTCCCGACGGGAGAGGGCAGGGGAAAACTAGCGGCGACGATAATTTTTCTGCGCCGTATTCACCTTATACAGATAACGACGGGATTCCGCGGACGGGTGGCGAGTGGTCAGGGTTGAGTAAACGTCCCCTGGCGACATGCTGTTGATGATGTTCGCGGCCTGAATTTTATCATTCGAGAACACGCGCAGTACGCTGCCTGCGCCGCCGTTATACGCGGTGATCACCGCATAGCGACGCGACGTCGGGTTATCAATCCCGCCCAGATAGACATTGCTCAGCATCGCCAGATAGGCGGTGCCGGTATCAATATTACTGGCCGGATCAAACAGGAAGCTGCGGCTAGGCATGCCGGATCTGCCCTGCGAACGGAACACATCTTTCCCGGCGCTGTGCTGGACAACCTGCATCAGTCCTAACGCATCGGACCGGCTCACCGCATACGGGTTAAAGGAGGATTCGGTCTGCATAATTGCCAGAATCAGCGACTCATCCACGCCATATTTGCGCGACGCCTGACGCACCATGCCCACATACTTATGCGCACGCTTGTCGAGGTGGTTCGGCACCAGATTGATGGTCACGCTGTAGATAATTTTCAGGCCGTTGCTGCGGCTTTTCAGACGCGTTTTCAGCAGATAATCGGCGAAAGAGGTGGCGCGGCCTTCCCAGCGAATCGACTGCCCGGTCTGGTCAACGACCTGCCCGTACAGGAACGGCTCTTTGGAGATGGTGATATCGTCGGCATCGGAATAGAGATCGATAGTGCCAGGATCGTCACCCATCAGCAGGGTTTTGACGATGGCCTGACGCAAGTGCGCCGCAGGTTCGGTTCCCGCGATGGTTTCGATCGTGATCGTACCGTCATCAAAGTTGATGTGGCTACGGGTCTGGTAGGCGTCGGTATATTTAACGTAGTCCTTCGGTCCCGCGATAAGAACTTCGTTAAATCCCCAAATATTCTCGATGTTGTGGGCAAACTGCCCCATCAGAATGTCAAAACCGTTCGTGTCCTTAACCCAGGCTTCGTTATAGCTATCGCCTTTTTTACTGGAACAAGAGACAAGCAACGGCGCAACAAGGGCTAGCGCTAGTAATTTTTTCATCATTCCGGGATTGCGTGTTGTGTTTGCTAAACTGCGGGGTTACCCCCGCACGCTGTTATTTTTCCGGCGGCGTGTAGCCTTCAATGTGCACATCTTTGCCTTCAAACAGGAAGTTCACCATCTCCTGTTCCAGCAGCTTGCGGTGTTCCGGGTTCATCATGGTGAGTTTTTTCTCGTTGATGAGCATGGTCTGCTTCTGCTGCCACTGCGCCCAAGCCTCTTTGGATATCTCGTTATAGATGCGCTTACCCAGTTCACCCGGATAAAGCTGGAAATCCTGCCCTTCGGCGTCGCGCTGCAGATAGGTACAAAAAACTGTTCTGGCCATTCTGATTCCTCGTTGTCTTGTCGAAGCTAAATGACTGCTCCGGCACGTAATTGCTGTAACAGGCGCTCCACGGGAGCTGCCAGCCCGACGGATGGCGGTTGCGCTAAGTTATACCAGAGAGCCACGCCTTCATCCATGCAAGAGGAGAAGGAGGACACGGGAAGCCACATTGGCACAATATCCAGATGGAAATGGCTGAACGTGTGGCGAAACGCCGTCAGCTGCTGGAGTTTATCGGCGCTTATCTGTCGCTGCGCCAGCCACTCACGCAGCCCCTCTTCGCTGTCAAACTGCGGGAAGCAGTACAACCCGCCCCATAAACCGCTCGGCGGACGCTGCGCAAGAAACACCTCGTCGCCGTGCTGCATCAGCAGTAAAAAGCCGGTACGTTCAGGCAGTGTCTGCTTAGGTTTTTTGCCGGGATATTGCGCCCATGAATGCTTGGCATAGGCCACGCAAAGATTATTGACCGGGCACAGCTCGCATTTCGGTTTGGAACGCGTGCAGACGATTGCCCCTAAATCCATCATCGCCTGGTTAAAACGCTTGACGCCTTTCGCGGGCGTCACCGCTTCACTGATCTCCCATAAGCGCTTCTCGACCTCTTTCTTACCCGGCCAGCCCCCGACCGCATAGCAGCGAGCCAGCACGCGTTTGACGTTGCCATCGAGAATCGGGAAATGTTTGCCTAAGGAGAGAGAAAGCACCGCGCCCGCCGTGGAACGCCCGACGCCGGGCAGGGCAGCCACTTCGTCGAAGGTTTCCGGGAATTTACCGTTATGCAGAGTCGCGACCTGCTGCGCTGCCTTATGCAGATTGCGCGCACGGGCGTAATAGCCAAGGCCGGTCCACAGGTGCAGCACCTCGTCGAGTGGCGCGTTGGCGAGATCGGTTACCGTCGGAAACCGCGCCATAAAACGCTCAAAGTAGGGAATCACGGTCGCGACCTGCGTTTGTTGCAACATCACCTCGGAGAGCCATACTTTGTAGGGCGTTTTTTCAATTTGCCAGGGCAGGGTTTTACGCCCGTATTTGTCGTACCAGTCCAGCACCTGGGCTGAAAATTGAGAGGCTTGCATGGTCATCGATTCGCTTAATCAGGGACGCAGATTGCAGCACAGCGCCATGCGACTGTAAACCGGATCTTTCCCATGCTTGCATACAGGGCTTAACTTTGGATAATGCCCGTTTCCCGAACATTCTCACAAGCAGACTACTCTTTTATGAAAAACGACGTCATTTCACCGGAATTTGATGAAAACGGTCGCCCACTGCGCCGTATTCGCAGCTTTGTCCGCCGTCAGGGGCGCCTGACAAAAGGGCAGCAACATGCGCTGGATAACTACTGGCCGGTGATGGGCGTTGAGTTCAGCGAACAGCCAGTCGACTTCGCCGCCCTGTTTGGCCGCGATGCGCCGATCACGCTGGAGATCGGTTTTGGCATGGGCTCATCGCTTGTGACCATGGCGAAAGCGCGTCCGGAGCAAAACTTCCTCGGCATTGAAGTACACTCACCGGGCGTGGGCGCATGCCTTGCGACCGCGCACGAAGAGGGCGTAGAGAACCTGCGTGTCATGTGCCACGATGCGGTCGAAGTGCTGCACAAAATGATTCCTGACAATTCTTTGAACATGGTTCAGCTCTTTTTCCCTGACCCGTGGCACAAAGCACGTCATAATAAGCGCCGTATCGTTCAGGCAGAATTTGCTGAGCTTGTGAAAAGTAAGCTAAAACTGGGCGGTGTCTTCCATATGGCCACCGACTGGGAACCTTACGCGGAACACATGCTGGAAGTGATGTCGTCGCTCGACGGGTATAAAAACCAGTCTGAGAGCAACGACTACGTACCGCGACCGGATTCACGTCCGGTAACGAAATTTGAACAGCGTGGCCATCGTCTTGGTCACGGTGTATGGGACTTAATGTTCGAGAGGGTTAAATAATGGCAAACCGTAGCCGTCGTCTGCGTAAAAAAATGCACATCGAGGAATTCCAGGAAGTTGGTTTTTCCGTCGCATGGCGTTTCCCGGAAGGTACTAGCGTAGAAACCATCGATAAGGAAGTTGACGCCTTTATCGATGAAGTGATCGAGCCAAACAAACTGGCGTTTGATGGCAGCGGCTATCTCTCCTGGGAAGGGCTGATCTGCAAGCAAGAGATCGGTAAGTGCACCGAAGAGCAGCAGGCACTTGTGCGCAAATGGCTGGAGGACCGCAAATTCGAAGAGGTCCGCGTTAGCGAACTTTTCGACATTTGGTGGGACTAACTAGCAAAGGGCCGGCAAATGCCGGCCCTTTTTGTCTTGAGGGATAATTATGATGCGCAAAACGCTGCTGGCTGTGGCATTGATGACCACCGCGTTAACTGCCCATGCGGACTACAAATGTGAAGTCACACCGCGCGACGATGTGATTCTCAGCCCGCAAACCGTTCAGGTAAAAGGTGAGAACGGCAATCTGGTGATCACGCCGGATGGCAACGTGATGTACAACGGCAAGCAATACACCCTGAGCGCGGCCCAACGCGAGCAGGCGAAAGATTATCAGGCGGATCTGCGCTCAGCGCTGCCCTGGATCGACGAAGGCGCCCTGACGCGCGTTGAGAAAGGCCGCGTGGCGCTGGATAAGATCATCGCCAAAGAGGTGGGTGAGAGCAGCAATATGCGCACCCGTCTGACCAAGCTGGACGCCCAGTTGAAAGAGCAGATGAACCGTATCATCGAGCACCGCACGGATGGTCTGACGTTCCACTATAAAGCCATCGATCAGGTGCGCGCAGACGGACAGAACCTGGTGAATCAGGCGATGGGCGGCATTCTGCAGGACAGCATCAATGAGATGGGGGCGAAAGCCGTGCTGAAAGGCGGCGGTAATCCACTGCAGGGCGTATTAGGCAGCCTGGGCGGATTGCAGACCTCGATCCAGAACGAATGGAAGAATCAGGAAGCGGATTTCCAGAAATTCGGCAAAGACGTCTGTCAACGCGTGGTAACCCTGGAAGACAGCCGGAAGGCGCTGGTGAGTACGCTGAAGTAATTATTCGTATCCACTCCCTCCCCGGGAGTGGATCTCTTCACGCTTTTAATTCTGCGCGTCAGGACTCTTCGGCGAGGAACAGCTCGAGCAGGGAGTTTAAGAACAGTTTCCCGTGTTCAGTGATCTGCCAGTACGCGTCGCATTCCGTCAGATACCCTTTCGCCAGCGCGGCATCAATCTGTGGTCGAATCACGCTTTCCGGCAAGCCGGTATAAAGCGTAAACTCCGCGCGTGGGGCCGCTTCCAGCAGACGGAAACGGTTCATGAAGAACTCAAAGGGTTTATCGTCTACCGCCACGTCGTGCTGACGCTCCAGATAGCGCCCCTCCATATACCCGCGTGGATGACGGGTTTTCGCGGTGCGCAGAATACGCCCGTCAGGGAAAGTCACTTTGCCGTGTGCGCCGCAGCCGATACCTAAGTAATCGCCAAAGCGCCAGTAGTTGAGGTTGTGCTGACACTGGTAGCCGGGCTTCGCGTAGGCGGACGTTTCATACTGCTGATAACCCGCAGCCGTCAGCAGCTGATGGCCTTGTTCGAAAATATCCCACAGGGCGTCGTCGTCGGGCAGGACCGGCGGGCGCGAGCCAAACAGGGTATTTGGCTCAATGGTCAGCTGATACCAGGAGAGATGCGGCGGGTTCAGCTCGATAGCCTGGCGCAAATCGTCCAATGCCTCTTCCAGAGACTGATCGGGCAAGCCGTGCATCAAATCGAGGTTAAAGCTGCGAAGCCCGAGACCGGTTGCCAGGTGCGCCGCGCGTTTCGCCTCTTCCGGGCCGTGAATACGCCCCAGACGCTTGAGCTTAGGTTCGCTAAAGCTCTGTACGCCAATCGAGATACGGTTCACTCCGGCGCGCTGATACTCGACAAAACGATCGGCTTCAACGGTGCCGGGGTTGGCTTCCATTGTGATTTCCGCATCGGCTGCCAGATTCAGGCGCGCACGCACGCCGTCCAGCAGCGTCTGCATCGCCGGGCCAGAAAGCAGGCTCGGCGTACCGCCACCAATAAAAATGGTCTTAACTTCACGTCCCTGTGCGTAAGGTACGTCGGCATCCAGATCGGTCAACAGATGCTGAACGTAGTCGTCATGCGGCACTTCGCCTTTCAGCGCGTGCGAATTGAAATCGCAGTACGGGCATTTCTGCACGCACCACGGGATGTGAATATAAAGACTCAGAGGTGGCAAATTAGCCATTACGTAATGCTTCCAGTAACAGTTTCAACGCGCGCCCACGATGGGAAATCGCGCTTTTTTCTTCGCGGGTCAGTTCCGCTGCGGTTTTGCCCTCAGAGGGGACAAAGAAAATCGGATCGTAGCCAAAGCCGCCATTTCCTGATGATTCGCGGGCAATCACGCCAGGCCAGCTGCCGTGGCAGACAATCGGCGTGGGATCTTCCGCATGACGCATATAGACCAGCACGCAGTGGAACTGCGCCTGGCGCTGCGCGTCCGGCACCGCTTTCAGCGTCTCCAGCAGCTTTTCCAGATTCTGCTGGTCGGTGGCGTCTACGCCAGAATAGCGCGCAGAGTAAATGCCCGGCGCGCCGCCCAGCGCATCGACCGCCAGCCCGGAATCATCCGCGATAGCCGGAAGGCCAGTGACCTGTGCCGCATGACGCGCTTTCAGAATCGCGTTTTCGATAAACGTCAGGCCGGTCTCTTCCGCAGACTCGACGCCCAGCTCAGTCTGCGCGACCACATCCAGACCAAAATCATTTAATAGCGAGGCCAGCTCGCGCACTTTACCGGCGTTACCGGTCGCGAGAACAACTTTCTGCATACGTTAATCCTGTTGTGACAGTGCCGCGACTTCCGTCGGGATGTGTTGCGGGTTGAGGATTTTTACCTGTTTATGACGCCCCAGCTCACCCTTTTCAATGATGACCTGGCTTTTGGCGACGCGAAACTGTTTTGCCAGATATTTGGTCAAATGCGCGTTCGCCTGGCCGTCCACGGGAGGGGCGGTAATGGCGACTTTTAACTCGTCGCCATGTAATCCCACGATGCTGTCGCGGCTGGCTTTCGGCTGAATATACAGCCGCAAAACCAGCCCGTCGGCGAGGTGACTGACGGCACTCATAGCGCCATCCACAGCCCCGGCAGCAGCATGTTGCCCGTTGACTGTAACAGTTCAGCGATGCCCATGTTCAGGACATACAGCAGCAGCACCAGAATCATCGGCGAAAAATCGATCCCGCCCATGGCTGGCAGCAGATTGCGGATCGGGCGCAGGAGCGGCTCCGTCAGCTGAATCATGGCGTATTCAACCGGACTACGGCCGCGACTCACCCAGCTCATGACCGCCATCACCAGTAGCACCCAGAAGATCAGCAGGCCAATGGTTTTCAGCAGGATCAACACCGCTGCGATCCAGATGATCGGCTGGAAGGTGACCACCATAAACAGCACGATAGCTTTGATGATACTGAGCACAAACGCCACCAGCAGAGAGGCGCTGTCGATCGGCCCCATCGGTGGGATAATGCGGCGCAGCGGCCCAATAACAGGTTGTGTGATTTTCACGACAAACTGCGAGAACGGGTTATAAAAATCACAACGAGCCCACTGCATCCAGACGCGTAACAGCAGCGCCATCGTATACAGCTCAATGACCGTTGAGAGCAGGAAAGTCAACGTCTTCATGGCGTTCCTCAGGTTTCCTTATTTTGGGGGGTAATCGCGCGCACCGAAAATGGCTGTGCCGATGCGCACCATAGTGCTGCCTGCCGCGATGGCGGCTTCCATATCGTCCGACATGCCCAGTGAAAGCGTGTCTACGGTCGTGTAGCGCGCTTTAAGCGCCTCAAATGCTACAGCCATTTGCTGTGCTACGGCAAACTGCCTGTCGTAACGCGTTTCCGGCGCCGGAATCGCCATCAGCCCGCGCAGCGTCAAACCGGGCAGTTCAGACACCTGTTCGGCCAGTGCATCCAGTTCAGCCAGAGTGATACCAGACTTACTGTTCTCATCGCTAATATTGATTTGAATCAGGATGTTAAGCGGTGCCATGTCGGCAGGGCGTTGATCGCTCAACCGTGTGGCGATGCGCAGACGATCGACCGTATGACACCAGTCAAAATGCTCCGCAACCAGCCGACTTTTGTTCGACTGCAACGGACCGATAAAGTGCCACTCAAGATTCGTATTCCCGGTTTGCTGGAAATAGCGAATTTTGTCCACACCTTCCTGAACGTAGTTTTCGCCAAAAGCACGCTGCCCGGCGTCGATGGCTTCTGCGATGGCGCTCGCAGGCTTCGTTTTACTCACTGCAAGCAACGAAACTTCTTCTGAAGCACGGCCGCAACGCGTTGCAGCGGCTGAGATTTTGTCCCTGACCTGTGCCAGGTTATGCGCAATGTCGTTCATGAGTCCGAGGATGGTTGTATGGATATGGAAGAAATTGTGGCCCTTAGTGTAAAGCATAATGTCTCGGATCTACACCTGTGCAGCGATTCGCCACCGCGCTGGCGTAGATTAGGCAAACTCGAGCCGGCGCCCTTTCCTCCACCTGATGTCGCGCAGCTGTTAAAAACATGGCTGAATGACGAACAGCAGGGTGCCTGGTGGGCGAATGGACACGTGGATTTCGCGGTGACCTTGCTCAGTGGCAAGCGTCTGCGTGCCAGCGCGTTTGTGCATATCCATGGCGTATCGCTGACGCTGAGACTTCTGCCGGAGGAGTGCCCGCAGCTCTCAACGCTTGGCGCGCCGCGCGTTATTCCCGACCTGCTCTCCAGTGACAATGGCCTGATTCTGGTGACGGGGGCCACCGGCAGCGGCAAATCCACAACGCTTGCGGCGATGGTGGATTATCTCAACCACCATTCCGACGGCCATATTCTGACGCTGGAAGATCCGGTGGAGTACGTCTATCAAAGCCAGCGGTGCCTGATTCAGCAGCGGGAAATTGGCCTGCACTGCCCGTCATTTGCTCAGGGGCTGCGGGCGGCGCTGCGTGAAGATCCGGATGTCATTTTGTTGGGTGAACTGCGCGATAGCGAAACGATCCGCATGGCGCTCACGGCCGCGGAGACCGGGCATCTGGTGCTGGCGACGCTGCACACGCGCGGGGCGGCACAGGCCATTGAACGGCTGGTGGACACCTTTCCGGCAGAAGAGAAAGATCCGGTGCGAAACCAACTGGCAGGAAGCCTGCGTGCGGTGCTGGCACAAAAACTGGTACGGGACCTTCAGGGCGGGCGCGTAGCGCTGTTTGAGATGCTGGTGAACACACCGGCGTCGGCCAATCTTATCCGCGAAGGGAAAACCTGGCAGTTGCCTGGTGTGATCCAGACCGGGCAGCAGGCGGGTATGCAGAATTTCGACCAAAGCCTTGCAGAGCGCAAAGCGCAGGGAAGGCTTTAGCGAAATTAAAACCCTTGCTCGAAGTAGCTTTCGAGAATAATCACCGCCGAGGCAGAATCGACGCTGCCTTTGTTCAGCGCGCGGAATCCGCCATGCTCAAACAGACCTGCGCGGGCTTCAACGGTGCTCAGACGTTCATCGTGCAGCTTAACGACGACGCCAAAGCGGCCATGGATCTTATTTGCAAACTTGCGCGCACGGGCGGTGAGCGGCTGCTCGGTGCCGTCCATGTTGAGAGGTAGCCCAACGATAACGGCTTCGGGCTGCCACTCTTTCAGCAGGCGCTCGATAATGGCCCAGTCGGGCGTACCGTCCTGGGCTTTGATCGCCGTTAACGGGCGTGCCGTGCCGGTAATGCGCTGGCCAATCGCCACGCCGATACTTCGGGTGCCGAAATCAAAGGAGAGAAGCGTTCCGCTCATTATGCGTGCCCCGCCACACCAGGCATGGTCTGGATGTCGATACCAATGAGTTTTGCCGCTTCGCGCCAGCGATCGGCGATCGGGGTTTTAAACAGGATATTCAGATCCGCCGGGGCCGTGAGCCACGCGTTATCGAGAATTTCCTGCTCAAGCTGGCCTTTCTCCCAGGAGGAGTAGCCCAGCGCGACCAGCACTTCGGAAGGCTGATTGTGCGTGCCGAGGGTTTCCAGAACGTCGCGCGAAGTGGTGATCACCGTATTATCGGAAACGCGAATGCTGGAGGAGAAACCCGGAGGCGTATGCAAAATAAAGCCGCGATCTTCTGCCAGCGGGCCACCGAGCATCACCGGCTTATCCAGGCGGATTTCCGGGGCGCGCTCTTCAGGCGTGATCTTGAGCTTCTCAAGAATACCCTCGATTTGCAGGTTTTCCAGCGGTTTGTTGATGATAATCCCCATTGCGCCGTCTTCGCTGTATTCACAGATATACACGACAGCTCGACGGAAAATCGGGTCCTGGAGAGCAGGCATGGCAATAAGAAAGTGATGCTGTAAATTCATTGTCAGAGGTTCTGATTCCTGGTTTAAAAAGCGACAAGGCCCAGTATGCGGAGAAAGCTGGGCCTTGTCACTATTGACATCGCCGCAGGTGAATGACCGGCGGCGTGTGGGAGGACGTTACTGCTTCAGACGTTTTTCAATCGCGTCCATCAGCATACCGGTGATCGAGACCGGGAACTCGGCTTCGATTTCGCGGATACAGGTCGGGCTGGTGACGTTCACTTCCGTCAGGCGGTCGCCGATGATATCCAGACCGACGAAAATCAGCCCTTTGGCTTTCAGCATCGGGCCGACGCGGCGCGCGATTTCCCAGTCGCTTTCCGTCAGCGGGCGCGGCTCACCACGGCCACCAGCTGCCAGATTGCCACGCGTTTCGCCGCCCTGCGGAATACGCGCCAGGCAGTAAGGTACCGGCTCGCCATCGACGACCAGCACGCGTTTATCGCCGTCCACAATAGCCGGAATATAGTTCTGCGCCATGCAGTAGCGGGTGCCGTGCTCGGTCAGAGTTTCAGCAATAACACCGAGGTTCGGATCGCCTTCTTTCACGCGGAAGATCGATGCACCGCCCATTCCGTCCAGCGGCTTCAGAATGATATCGCCATGTTTCTGCCAGAAAGCTTTCAGCTGTGCTTTGTTACGGGTGACGAGCGTTTCTGGCGTCAGGTCGGAGAACCAGGCGGTATAAAGCTTCTCGTTACAGTCGCGCAGGCTCTGCGGTTTGTTAACAATCAGCGTGCCTTTCTCTTCTGCGCGCTCAAGAATATAGGTGCAGTAGATGAATTCGGTGTCGAACGGGGGATCTTTACGCATCAGGATCACATCGAGTTCGGCGAGGGGAATATCCTGCTCAGATCCGAATTCGTACCATTTATCGTAATTTTGCTCGACGTTCACGATGCGCGTCCGCGCGCGGGCTTCACCATTATTCAGGTACAGATCGGCCATCTCCATGTAATGAAGCTGGTAGCCGCGACGCTGTGCTTCCAGCAGCATAGCGAAGCTGGAATCTTTCTTGATGTTAATGCTTGCGATGGGGTCCATCACGATGCCGAGCTTGATCATTGTTCTTCTCCGTTAATGCTTCAACCCAGATCGCCAAAACGCACCTGGAGTGCAGTGATGGCTGTGAGTGCAGTCGTCTCAGTACGTAGAACGCGAGGTCCCAACAGAATATCAGTAAATTCATAACGTGCGGTCATGGCAATTTCGTCTGCCGACAGCCCACCTTCCGGGCCGATCAGCAGCCGCACGCTTTCCACCGGCAGCGGCAGCGTATTAATGCTGGCGCTGGCGCGCGGGTGAAGATTGAGCTTTAAGCCGCTCTCTTGTTCGGCACACCACGCCTCTAAATCCATGGGCGGGCGGATCGTCGGAATGCGGTTGCGGCCGCACTGTTCGCACGCGGCGATGGCGATTTTCTGCCATTGCTGAATCTTTTTGTTCAGACGTTCAGCATCCAGTTTAACGCCACAGCGCTCAGAAAAAAGTGGCGTAATGAGGCTTACACCCAGTTCGATCGATTTCTGAATGGTGAATTCCATTTTTTCACCGCGCGACATCACCTGGCCCAGATGGATATGCAGCGGGGATTCGCGGTCATCCACTTCGCCTCGCAACACATTCACCTGCACACTCTTTTTATCGGCGCGAGTGATTTCGGCGTCGAACACCTGGTTGCTGCCGTCGAAAAGCTGCACGGCCTGGCCCGCGCCCATACGCAATACGCGGCCTACATGGTTCGCGGCTTCGTCGGAGAGGGCGATTTCGTGGCCTGCGGTGATCGGTTCAGGGTGATAGATGCGAGGGATGCGCATAGTCAGTATTCCATCTAAAACTTCCCACTCCCGACGGGAGTGGGCGAAGTGAGGGGTAAAATAGCAATTGCCGCTAGTGTAGGTTAGCTCTTTTGCGCCTGGCAAGCCCGCTGCACGTACGGGTTGTGATTCCCCTGGACTTTGGCGATGCGGTTATCGCGCTCACACTCCCAGTCGGTGACCGGATACAGCTTATCCCAGGCGTTAAAAAGCTGGGTTTGTTGGCGGGAGAGGTTCAGGTCGTAGCGATCGCGCATATAGAAGTAGGTGCGGGCGATACTCCCGCGCGCGCGGGCTGGCGGCTCGGCCACTTTCTCTTTGAAATCGACTTTCATTGTGCACTGGCCGTACTGACCTTCGCCGCCGTTCCACTGGCTGTACATGAAGTTGGCGCGGTCGCCGTTGACCTCACCCACGGCGGGCTGCAGGTTGTGCATATCACTTTCAATCTGGCGATAGACGGGATCTTTGGCGCAGTTTTTACGCCCGCCATCCTGCCAGCACTGGCGCTGATGGCCGAACTGCCATGCCGGCACCACGTGTTCCCATTCGATACGGTTGGCGCGGTTTTCATTTTTACGCACTTTGTAACCGCAGGATTCGAGGTCAACGACCCCTTTTTTGCCCTGCCAGTTAATTTTACATCCGCAGTAGAAATCACCCGGCGCGTCGGCGTTTACTTTGACGCCTGCGGCTTTGGCCTGGGAAAAACTGTTAATACCTTCGGCCAGCGCAGGGCCTGCGAGCACCGTCGCCAGAAAGGCAACAGCGAAAGAATAGTGACGGGACATCTCAAACTCCGTGTCAAAACGAGCCCGCAACGTAGCGAAAGATGTTCCAGTATGCAATCAGTCAGATCAGGAAAGTTCCTGATTGTTCAATTGATTATTCTGCGACCAGCGGCTCGCCGCATTTAACGCAGCGGTAGATAGCCTCGCCGCGTACCACACGATTATGTCTGCGAACGGTCAGCTGGTGCTGCTGGCACTGGCAGTGGTAGGGGAAGGTATTTTGCCGCACCGATTCCAGCTCAAACTGGTGCGTACGGCGGGCGGGAACACCCAGCACGGCTTCCATCATCCATTTCCACTCTTTGCCGTGTGGTGCCACGCGGCCAAAGTGTTTCCACACCAGCAGATGCGCCAGCTCATGAGGGACAACTTCGTCGATAAACGCCTGCTGGTTTTCCATCATCAGCACTGGGTTGAGACGGATCTCGTAGGATTCCAGCCAGGCGGTGCCCGCCGACGTCCCGCGCTGCTGATAGACCAATTTTGGTTCAGGGTAATTTCGTCCGAGCTTCAGGTTGGCCTGCGCGAGTTTATCCCGCAATGCGCGCATAACGGCTTGCTGGAGGGCGATGGGAAGACGTGGGGTTTTCATAGGGCCAGAGGATAATGCGGTGGATATAAACAGTAAAGCCTTCTCCGGTGGAGAAGGCTTTTCGTGTATCACCCGCTCCCCGTGTGATGGGGGAGGGCATCAGGCCACAATAATCTTAGTTCTGCGCCCCAATCTCACGCAGTGGACGGCCTTTCATCAGGTTGCGTTCGATATGTTCCAGAGAGACGTGTTTGGTTTCCGGAACCAGCCACAGTGTCAGAACAATAAAGAACAGGTTCAGACCGCCGTATACCCAGAAGGTATTGGCATTGCCGAGGGTATTCAGCATGGTCAGGAACGTTGCGCCGACGATCATGTTGGCAATCCAGTTCGTCGCCGTTGAGCAGGTGATACCAAAATCACGCCCTTTCAGCGGCTGGATTTCGGAACACAGCACCCAAATCAGCGGACCGGCACTCATCGCAAAACCGACGATAAACATCAGCAGCATCGCGACGGCAAAGTACTGCGCGGTCGCGGAGTGAATGCCCATATGCATCATGGTCCCCAGCACGCCCATCCCGATAGCCATCACCAGGAAACCTAAGGTCAGCGTTGGCTTACGGCCCCAGCGGTCAACCAGACCGATTGCGATAAAGGTCGCCAGCACGTTGGTCAGACCGACGATCACGGTGCCCCACATCTGCTCGGTGGTGTTGGTATACCCGGCCAGCTCAAAGATTTTTGGCGCGTAGTACATGATGACGTTCATCCCGGTGAACTGCTGCATCACCTGTAACAGCACGCCGAGGAACACCGCGCGACGGAAGTTGCTGTTCTCTTTAAACAGCGCCCAGCCGGTCTGTTTGACTTTCAGGCTTTCGCGGATCTCATCAAGCTCGTTTTTGGCTTCAGCACTGGTGTCACGCAGGCGCATCAGCACGCGTTCCGCATCATGGAAGCGACGTTTCGCGGCGTACCAGCGCGGGCTGTCCGGCAGGAAGAAGACACCGATCAGCAGCAAAATTGCCGGGATGATAATCACGCCCAGCATCCAGCGCCACGCGCCGCTGTAGCTGAAGGCCGTATCGGAAAGGTACGCGCCAAGAATACCGATGGTGATCATCAGCTGATACATGGAGATCATGCTGCCGCGAATTTTCTCTGGCGCGATTTCAGACAGATACAGCGGGGCAGTGTACGACGCCACGCCAACCGCCAGACCGAGCAGTACGCGGGAGATGATCAGCACTTCGACGTTAGGTGCGGCGGCGGAGCAGAGTGAACCGGCGACAAACAGAATCGCGCCAATCATCAGGCTCTTTTTACGCCCGAGACGGTAGGAGAGCCAGCCGCTGCCGACAGCACCGACGGCAGCACCGAACATCATGGAGCTCACCACCCATTCCTGGGTATGTGGGCTGATCTGGAATTCATCGGTGATGAAGGGTAAAGCACCGGCAATGACGCCGATATCCAGGCCGAAAAGAAGTCCTGCCAGGGCTGCGAGGAAGCAGACAAAGAATGTCATCGCCTTGTTGGACGTACGCCCCTGTTTATTATTGTCAGGCATTATGCCCTCCAGTTGGGTTATCAGTTTTATCGATGTAAAGGGTAGGTTAGTACGGCGTAAAAATATGTGACGCTACTCACATTGGTGTAATCGGTTACACTCACTTATAACTGTCAGTTTTATTAAAGCTCTGAAAATATAGTGTTAATTCTGTTGATGTGCATCCCGTTTAACGCAGTTTCAGACTTAACTGAAATGAAATGTAACAGCAGATGAAGGCAGAACATGCAAAGAGATTATTCTGAAAGAAGTGCTTTTATAGCGTGGTGTAAGCGGTTTCAGTAGGAGTGGTTTGCCGGGTGGCGGCGATATCTCACGCGTGCAGGGCGTTAAAGAAATGTAGCTCACAAAAGCGAAGCGCGGGCTGGGAAAATGCCGGGATCAGAAATGCAAAAGGCCAGCACGAGGCTGGCCTTTAAGAACGCTATCAGTCGCTAATTACAGACCGGCAGCATCACGCAGCAGGGCGGCTTTGTCGGTTTTTTCCCATGGGAAATGTTCGCGACCAAAGTGACCGTATGCAGCGGTTTCTTTGTAGATTGGGTGCAGCAGATCCAGCATCTGAATCAGGCCGTATGGACGCAGGTCGAAGAACTCGCGCACCAGCAGGGTCAGCTGTTCGGTAGAGATCTTCTCGGTACCGAACGTTTCAACCATGATGGAAGTAGGTTCTGCCACGCCGATTGCGTAGGAAACCTGAATTTCACAACGATCTGCCAGGCCCGCAGCCACGATGTTTTTCGCCACATAACGTGCAGCGTACGCAGCAGAACGGTCAACTTTAGACGGATCTTTACCTGAGAACGCGCCGCCACCGTGACGAGCCATGCCGCCGTAGGTATCAACGATAATCTTACGACCGGTCAGACCGCAGTCGCCCATTGGGCCACCGATAACAAAACGGCCCGTTGGGTTGATGTGGTACTTGGTGGAGGCATTCAGCCATTCTGCAGGCAGAACCGGCTTGATGATCTCTTCCATGACCGCTTCCTGCAGCGTTTTCAGCGAAACGTCTTCGGAGTGCTGAGTCGACAGTACGACCGCGTCGATACCGACGATTTTGCCGTCGTCATACTGGAAAGTGATCTGGCTTTTTGCATCCGGACGCAGCCACGGCAGCGCGCCGTTTTTACGCACTTCAGCCTGACGCTGCACCAGACGGTGCGCGTAAGTGATGGGTGCAGGCATCAGCACGTCGGTTTCGTTGGTCGCGTAGCCAAACATCAGGCCCTGGTCGCCAGCACCTTGCTCAAGCGGATCGGTACGATCGACGCCCTGATTGATGTCCGGGGACTGTTTGCCAATTGCGCTTAATACGGCGCAAGAGTTGGCATCAAAGCCCATATCAGAATGCACGTAGCCGATTTCACGCACGGTGTTACGGGTGATCTCTTCGATATCAACCCATGCACTGGTGGTGATCTCACCACCTACCAGAACCATGCCCGTTTTGACATAGGTTTCGCACGCCACGCGCGCTTTAGGATCCTGCTCCAGGATCGCATCCAGCACTGCATCGGAGATTTGGTCAGCGATTTTATCAGGATGCCCTTCTGATACAGACTCGGACGTAAACAGGTGTTTTGCCATGTTTTATTTCACCTAAGGATAATTTGGTAAGCTCAAACTGCTGTGCGGAATGGCCGTAGAAGACGATTCTACCAAGACCGGCAGGTAAATGACACCGGCAGTCTGAGTGTTAATCAGTATAGATGGATTAACATCTGGACGGCTATTTTAGGTCACTTCTTCGCCCGATTTCCAGTTTTTTTTGACTAAGGTCTCACTGTGCTGAAAACGCAGGTGGAAATTTTTCCTGACGGGGCTGGCAAGGCGCGCATTTATACTTTGCATTTTGGGAGTGATGTGGGTATAAAACGCGGCGCGCGGCTCATACAAAAAAGCGCTCGATGATTTCATCGTGTCGCCACTTCCAGCCGGGTTGAGCAGTGAACACTTAGCTTTGGCTTGAGGTTCGTCTTCTGAAGGCGGCCGTGGAGGTGATACCCGATAATGAACTCTCGTTTTCCGCTAACTCAGTTACGCTGTTCTGGCGTGCGTCTGTTTCCCGCAACTCGCATTTCTAATCTGCAAACCTGCCGATGTTATACCCATTTCGGTGCTTCTCAGGATTCCAGGGCCGGCCATCCGCTTTGTGAAAACTGAACAAGGGCGCTCTTGTTAATTCAGGAGTTATCTCGTGGTTTCGCCGAACCTTGTCATACAGAGTTCGGTTACGTGTTTTACAATGATATGAATAAGAAACCGGTCGCACGGTCTGAATTTCAGCACACTCTGCTGGAATGCGGGGCCGTTTATGGGTTGTTATCGCGGTGTGACACTGCGATAGTAGTCAACTGTTTTACACTTAATACAAAGAGTTGAGGTTCGCTATGTCTGACGACATGTCTTCGGTTTCGCCTTCGTCAGCGGGCGGACAGGGTGTACTACGTTCTATGCAGGAGGTTGCGATGAGCTCCGAAGAGGCCAGCAAGATGCTGCGCACATACAATATTGCCTGGTGGGGTAATAACTACTACGACGTCAACGAACTGGGCCATATCAGCGTTTGCCCGGATCCTGACGTACCGGAAGCTCGCGTGGATCTCGCCAAACTGGTGAAAGCGCGCGAAGCGCAAGGGCAACGTCTGCCTGCACTGTTCTGCTTCCCGCAGATCCTGCAACACCGTTTGCGCTCCATTAATGCGGCGTTCAAGCGCGCGCGTGAGTCCTATGGATACAAGGGCGACTACTTCCTGGTCTATCCAATCAAGGTAAACCAGCACCGTCGTGTCATTGAATCGCTGATCCATTCCGGTGAACCACTGGGACTGGAAGCCGGTTCTAAAGCGGAACTGATGGCGGTACTGGCGCACGCCGGTATGACGCGCTCGGTGATCGTCTGTAACGGTTATAAAGACCGTGAATACATTCGTCTGGCGCTGATTGGCGAGAAGATGGGCCACAAGGTCTATCTGGTTATCGAGAAGATGACGGAAATCGCCATTGTGCTGGAAGAGGCCGAGCGTCTGAACGTGGTGCCGCGCCTGGGCGTGCGTGCGCGTCTGGCGTCGCAAGGCTCCGGTAAATGGCAGTCCTCCGGCGGCGAAAAATCCAAATTCGGTCTGGCGGCGGGTCAGGTTCTGCAGCTGGTGGAAATGCTGCGCGAACGCGGTCGTCTGGACAGTATCCAGCTTCTGCACTTCCACCTCGGTTCGCAGATGGCCAATATTCGCGATATCGCCACGGGCGTACGTGAATCGGCTCGCTTCTATGTCGAGTTGCATAAGCTTGGCGTTAACATCGAGTGCTTCGATGTCGGCGGCGGTCTGGGTGTGGACTACGAAGGAACGCGTTCGCAGTCTGACTGCTCCGTGAACTACGGTCTGAACGAGTACGCGAACAACATTATCTGGGCGATTGGTGATGCCTGTGAAGAGAACGGTTTGCCGCATCCAACGGTGATCACCGAGTCTGGCCGTGCGGTTACCGCGCACCATACGGTGCTGGTTTCCAATATTATCGGTGTTGAACGCAGCGAGAATACGGAAGCGACACCACCGCAGGACGATGCGCCGCGTGCTCTGCAAAACATGTGGGAAACCTGGCAGGAGATGCATGAGCCGGGCACCCGTCGCTCTCTGCGTGAATGGCTGCACGACAGCCAGATGGATCTGCATGACATTCACGTCGGCTATTCATCAGGCACCTTTAGCCTGCAGGAACGCGCGTGGGCAGAGCAGCTGTATCTGAATATGTGCCACGAAGTGCAGAAACAGCTCGACCCGAGCAACCGTGCGCACCGTCCGATTATCGACGAACTGCAGGAACGTATGGCGGATAAGATTTACGTCAACTTCTCGCTGTTCCAGTCGATGCCAGATGCCTGGGGTATCGATCAGCTGTTCCCGGTACTGCCGCTGGAAGGGCTGAATCATGCACCGGAACGTCGCGCAGTGCTGCTGGACATCACCTGTGATTCCGACGGCGCTATCGATCACTACGTGGACGGCGACGGGATTGCCACCACCATGCCAATGCCAGAGTACGATCCTGAGAACCCGCCAATGCTGGGCTTCTTTATGGTCGGTGCGTATCAGGAAATTTTAGGCAACATGCACAACCTGTTCGGTGATACCGAAGCGGTTGACGTCTTTGTCTTCCCTGACGGCAACGTGGAAGTGGAGCTTTCCGACGAGGGCGACACCGTGGCGGACATGCTGGAGTACGTGCAGCTGGATCCGAAAAAACTGCTGACTCAGTTCCGCGATCAGGTGAAAAACACCGATCTGGACGCTGCGCTGCAGCAGCAGTTCCTGGAAGAGTTTGAAGCGGGTCTGTACGGGTACACTTATCTGGAAGACGAGTAACCGTTAATGCCCGGTGGCGCTGCGCTTACCGGGCCTACGGGATACTTGAACCTGTACGAATTAACGGCGATAATTCGCACCAACATGCAGTTTCCGAATCAATCCCTTCCTCGTCGGGTTTAACGACGCGGAGGGGATTTTTTTTCATCTATTTTTAATGCATCGACTCTACATGAGGTCAGGACATGAGCACTTTAGGTCATCAGTACGACAACTCTCTGGTATCTAACGCGTTTGGTTTTTTACGTCTTCCGATGAACTTCCAGCCGTACGACAGCGACGCTGACTGGGTGATCACCGGCGTTCCGTTTGATATGGCAACCTCCGGTCGTGCCGGTGGCCGTCACGGTCCGGCGGCCATTCGTCAGGTCTCTACCAACCTGGCCTGGGAGCACAACCGTTTCCCGTGGAACTTCGATATGCGTGAGCGCCTGAACGTCGTCGACTGTGGCGATCTGGTGTATGCCTTCGGCGACGCGCGTGAAATGAGCGAAAAACTCCAGGCGCACGCAGAAAAACTGCTGGCTGCCGGTAAGCGCATGCTCTCCTTCGGCGGTGACCACTTTGTGACGCTGCCGCTGCTGCGCGCGCACGCGAAGCATTTCGGTAAAATGGCGCTGGTGCATTTCGATGCCCACACGGACACCTACGCGAACGGCTGCGAGTTTGACCATGGCACCATGTTCTACACCGCGCCGAACGAAGGCCTGATCGATCCAAACCACTCTGTGCAGATCGGTATCCGTACTGAATTCGACAAAGATAACGGCTTCACCGTGCTGGACGCCTGCCAGGTGAACGATCGCGGCGTGGACGACATCATCGCGCAGGTGAAGCAGATTGTCGGCGACATGCCTGTCTACCTGACCTTTGATATCGACTGCCTGGACCCCGCGTTTGCACCGGGCACCGGTACGCCGGTCATTGGTGGCCTGACGTCTGACCGTGCGATCAAACTGGTTCGCGGTCTGAAAGACCTGAATATCGTGGGGATGGACGTGGTAGAAGTGGCGCCAGCGTATGATCAGTCTGAAATCACGGCTCTGGCCGCTGCAACACTGGCGCTGGAAATGCTGTACATTCAGGCAGCCAAAAAAGGCGAGTAATCGGGCTGTTTGACTCGCCATTTTGAAACCGGGCAGTGCCCGTCACCCTCACGTACTCCCGGGTGACGGTGCGCTGCCCGTGTCGTTACTGGCTTTGCCAGTAACGCCCTGTGCTTTTCTGGAGGGGATTATTTGATCCCGTCTGCCGCCATGCGATCGCGGATATGCTGCGCACGCTCTGCGGACGCCGGGTGATCGTCAAACATTGAGCTTTGACGGCCTTCTTCCAGTTTTGCCAGTTTCTCAAAGCTGGTGGCTAAGCCTGACGGATTGATCCCGCGTTTGCGCAACAGATCGTAGGAGTAGTCATCCGCTTCTGATTCCTGACGTTGGGAGAACTGGGAGTTAACCAGTTTTTCGCCCACATCGCCCAGTTGGGATTGGGACAGACTGCCAACGATACCGCCTGCAGAGGCAGCTGCCGCACGCACGGCATTGGTGCCGAGCGCCACCTGCATACCTTTCTTCACGTGGCCGAGTGCGACGTGGCCCATTTCATGGCCGATCACCGCTTCGACTTCGTTGTCCGTCATCATGTCCATCAGCCCGCTGTAAACGCGGATACAGCCGTTCGCCATCGCAAACGCGTTCACGTCTTTCGCCATATAGACTTTGTAATTCACTGCCTGGCCATTGATGTTATCGCCCAGCGCGGCGGCAATCTTGTTCAGACGCTGCGCGTAAGTGCTACTGGCCGGTGCGATGGTCGCTTTTCCGTCCATCTCTTTACACGCCTGGTCGCTCAGCGCGACGACCTGCGCATCGCTCAGGGAATAAGCCTGGAAGGCTTCTGCGCCAGAGCTCATCAGACCGTTTGAATCCATATTCTGACAACCGCTCAGCAGGAGCGTCGTACCCAGGGCCAGCACTATTGCACGCATTTTCATGATGTTGCTTCCGTACTCGTTAACTGAAAAAAGTCTGAAAAATGCTCCGGCAGCGAAGCCGCAGTCGCGCTAAGTATAAGGAATATCTGGAGCCACGGGCGAGTAGATTGCGCAACATGCGAGCGTGATCCAGAGATTTCTTAAAGGGCAAAAGAATGCTCCATGTACATGCTTTGTCGCTTGGGTTACATTGTTGGCACTTTTTTCTGGCATAGCCCAAAACGCGCTGTCGTCAAGGGCGCGGCCTTTAACAGTCCGATCTGGAGTTAAAATGTCCTCACGTAAAGAGCTTGCTAATGCTATTCGTGCGCTGAGCATGGACGCAGTACAGAAAGCCAAATCCGGTCACCCGGGTGCCCCTATGGGTATGGCTGACATTGCCGAAGTCCTGTGGCGTGATTTCCTGAACCATAACCCGCAGAACCCATCTTGGGCTGACCGCGACCGCTTCGTGCTGTCCAACGGCCACGGCTCTATGCTGATCTACAGCCTGCTGCACCTCACGGGTTATGCGCTGCCAATCGAAGAGCTGAAGAACTTCCGTCAGCTGCACTCTAAAACCCCAGGTCACCCGGAAGTGGGTTATACCGCGGGCGTTGAGACCACAACCGGTCCACTGGGTCAGGGTATTGCGAATGCGGTCGGTATGGCGATTGCAGAGAAAACGCTGGCGGCGCAGTTCAACCGTCCAGGTCACGATATCGTTGATCACTTTACCTACGCTTTCATGGGCGACGGCTGCATGATGGAAGGCATTTCTCACGAAGTGTGCTCCCTGGCCGGTACTCTGAAACTGGGTAAACTGGTTGCGTTTTACGATGACAACGGCATCTCCATTGATGGTCACGTTGAAGGCTGGTTCACTGACGACACCGCAAAACGTTTCGAAGCTTACGGCTGGCACGTTGTGCGTGGTGTTGACGGCCACGATGCAGACGCGATTAAACGTGCAGTAGAAGAAGCGCGTGCCGTGACTGACAAACCATCCCTGCTGATGTGCAAAACCATCATCGGTTTCGGTTCTCCAAACAAAGCGGGTACTCACGATTCCCACGGCGCACCGCTGGGCGACGCAGAAATTGCACTGACCCGCGAGCAGCTGGGCTGGAAATACGCGCCATTTGAAATTCCGTCTGAGATTTACGCTCAGTGGGATGCCAAAGAAGCAGGCCAGGCGAAAGAGTCTGTCTGGAATGAGAAATTCGCAGCTTACGCAAAAGCCTTCCCGCAGGAAGCGGCAGAATTCACCCGTCGTATGAAAGGTGACATGCCGGAAGATTTCGACGCGAAAGCGAAAGAGATCATCGCCAAGCTGCAAGCTAACCCAGCTAAAATTGCCAGCCGTAAAGCGTCTCAGAATGCGATCGAAGCTTTCGGTCCACTGCTGCCAGAATTCCTCGGCGGCTCTGCTGACCTGGCACCGTCTAACCTGACGATCTGGTCTGGTTCTAAAGCAATCAACGAAGATACCGCCGGTAACTACATCCATTACGGTGTGCGTGAATTCGGTATGACCGCCATTGCGAACGGTATCTCTCTGCACGGTGGTTTTCTGCCGTACACCTCTACCTTCCTGATGTTCGTAGAATATGCGCGTAATGCCGTGCGTATGGCTGCGCTGATGAAACAGCGTCAGGTAATGGTCTATACCCATGACTCTATCGGTCTGGGCGAAGATGGCCCGACTCACCAGCCGGTTGAGCAGGTGGCTTCTCTGCGCGTGACCCCGAACATGTCCACATGGCGTCCATGTGACCAGGTTGAGTCTGCGGTAGCGTGGAAATATGGCGTTGAGCGTCAGGATGGTCCAACCGCGCTGATTCTCTCTCGTCAGAACCTGGCACAGCAGGATCGTACCGAAGAGCAGCTGGCTAACATCGCTCGCGGTGGTTACGTGCTGAAAGACTGCGCAGGTCAGCCACAGCTGATTATCATCGCAACCGGTTCTGAAGTTGAGCTGGCGGTAGCTGCGTGGGATCAACTCTCTGCTGAAGGCGTGAAAGCGCGCGTGGTCTCCATGCCGTCTACCGACGCGTTCGACAAACAGGATGCGGCTTATCGTGAATCCGTACTGCCGAAAGCCGTTTCTGCGCGCGTGGCTGTGGAAGCCGGTATCGCTGACTACTGGTTCAAATACGTGGGCCTGAACGGCGCCATCGTCGGTATGACCACCTTCGGCGAATCTGCACCAGCAGAACTGCTGTTCGAAGAGTTTGGCTTCACCGTTGAGAACGTAGTCGCGAAAGCGAAAGAACTGCTGTAATCGCGTAAACGCCCGGCGGCGAGAGTCTTGCCGGACGCTATAAAAAACCAGGTGGGTAGCAATACCGCCTGGTTTTTTTATGGGGAAAAACTGCCGAAGGAAGAGAGTAGCCTTTAATTTGCGCACTGAGGGTCCAAACGTGGCGCCTGTACTTTGCGATAGTCGCACAGTGGACCTGACGCCACGGATGACGACCAGGGCGAATATGTTTTCGCCGGAGTGGAATAATTCCGCGGTAAATGGCTGAAGAAATGTGACGCAAGTCAGATAAATGGCGAATCCCTCCGGGCGAACGTTCCTTTTATTCCCCGTTTCGCTTATTCTTGCTGAAGCGTTTCAGTCGATTAAATGTTCGACAATTGACCAATCAGTCGCAGTTTGTGACAGGCAAGGATTCCCCTCTGAGCGTAGCTGGATTACTCTTTCAGCCACCTCAATCTCAGGGATAGCCTTGCAGGAGACCTATGACCGTACGCGTAGCGATTAATGGCTTTGGTCGCATCGGACGTAACGTGGTTCGCGCATTATATGAATCAGGACGTCGGGCGGAAATCACCGTAGTGGCTGTCAATGAACTGGCAGACGCGGCGGGTATGGCGCATTTGTTGAAATACGATACCAGCCATGGGCGCTTTGCCTGGGATGTACGCCAGGAAAGAGAGCAACTGTTCGTCGGCGATGATGTGATTCGCGTCCTGCATGAGCGCAGCATTGACGCGCTGCCGTGGCGTGAATTGGGTGTGGATGTGGTGCTGGATTGTACCGGCGTGTACGGCAATCGCGAACACGGCGAGGCGCATCTGGCAGCAGGCGCGAAGAAAGTCCTGTTTTCCCATCCCGGTGGTCACGATCTCGACGCAACCGTCGTCTACGGCGTGAACCATCTCGAGCTGCAAGCCGAACACCGTATTGTCTCTAATGCCTCCTGCACCACAAACTGCATTATTCCGGTCATCAAACTGCTAGACGATGCGTATGGCATCGAATCGGGCACAGTAACCACGATTCACTCCGCCATGCACGATCAGCAGGTTATCGACGCGTATCACCCGGACTTGCGTCGCACGCGTGCGGCGAGCCAGTCAATCATTCCGGTGGATACGAAACTGGCGGCCGGGATTACCCGAATTTTTCCGCAGTTTAACGATCGTTTTGAAGCCATTGCGGTTCGCGTGCCGACCATAAATGTCACCGCGATTGACCTCAGTGTCACGGTTAAAAAACCGGTAAAAGCCAGTGAAGTCAACCTGTTGCTGCAAAAAGCGGCACAGGGTGCATTTCATGGTATAGTTGACTATACGGAATTACCGTTGGTCTCAGTAGATTTTAACCACGATCCGCACAGTGCCATTGTCGATGGTACACAGACGCGGGTCAGCGGTGCTCACCTCATCAAAACGCTGGTGTGGTGCGATAATGAATGGGGCTTTGCTAACAGGATGCTCGACACCACGTTAGCCATGGCCGCACAAGGTTTCAGGTAGGGCGCAAAGTGCGCATGCAAAACTTTAAGAATCAACGAGAGGATTCACCATGTCTGTAATTAAGATGACCGATCTGGATCTGGCAGGTAAACGCGTTTTCATCCGTGCCGATCTGAACGTACCTGTTAAAGATGGCAAAGTGACCAGCGATGCGCGTATTCGTGCTTCTCTGCCAACCATCGAACTGGCACTGAAACAGGGTGCGAAAGTGATGGTAACCTCTCACCTGGGTCGTCCGACCGAAGGCGAGTACAACGAAGAATTCTCTCTGCTGCCGGTTGTTAATTACCTGAAAGACAAACTGTCCAGCCCGGTACGTCTGGTTAAAGACTACCTGGACGGCGTTGAAGTGGCTGCAGGTGAACTGGTTGTTCTGGAAAACGTTCGCTTTAACAAAGGCGAGAAGAAAGACGACGAAGCACTGTCCAAAAAATACGCTGCACTGTGCGACGTCTTCGTGATGGATGCATTCGGTACGGCTCACCGTGCTCAGGCTTCTACCCACGGTATCGGTAAATTCGCAGACGTAGCTTGCGCAGGTCCACTGCTGGCTGACGAACTGGAAGCACTGGGTAAAGCACTGAAAGAACCCGCACGTCCAATGGTTGCTATCGTTGGTGGTTCTAAAGTGTCTACCAAACTGACCGTTCTGGATTCCCTGTCTAAAATCGCTGACCAGCTGATCGTTGGTGGTGGTATCGCGAACACCTTCGTTGCCGCTCAAGGCCACAACGTGGGTAAATCCCTGTATGAAGCAGACCTGGTTGACGAAGCTAAACGCCTTCTGACCACTTGCGATATCCCAGTCCCAACTGACGTGCGCGTAGCAACCGAGTTCTCTGAAACGGCGACCGCGACGCTGAAGTCTGTTAACGACATCAAAGATGAAGAGCAGATTCTGGACCTGGGCGACGTGTCTGCACAGAAACTGGCTGACATCCTGAAAAACGCGAAAACCATTCTGTGGAATGGCCCGGTTGGCGTGTTCGAATTCCCTAACTTCCGTAAAGGGACAGAAATCGTGGCTAACGCAATCGCAGACAGCGAAGCGTTCTCCATCGCAGGCGGCGGCGACACTCTGGCGGCTATCGACCTGTTCGGTATTTCCGACAAAATTTCCTACATCTCCACTGGTGGCGGCGCATTCCTCGAATTCGTGGAAGGCAAAGTTCTGCCAGCAGTAGCAATGCTCGAAGAGCGCGCTAAGAAGTAAGCCATTCATGGGCAGGGAAACCTGCCCAAATTTCAGCGTGCTTTTTAGAGCTCGCACCTTTTCTAACGGCCGAAGATACAGGACTACGTAACATGTCTAAAATTTTTGATTTCGTAAAACCTGGCGTGATCACTGGTGATGACGTTCAGAAAGTGTTCCAGGTAGCAAAAGAAAACAACTTTGCTCTGCCGGCAGTTAACTGCGTGGGTACCGACTCCATTAACGCCGTACTGGAAACCGCTGCAAAAGTTAAAGCTCCGGTTATCGTACAGTTCTCTAACGGCGGCGCTGCGTTCATCGCGGGTAAAGGCGTTAAAACTGATGTTCCTCAGGGCGCAGCAATCCTGGGCGCTATCTCTGGTGCGCACCACGTACACCAGATGGCTGAGCACTACGGTGTTCCAGTTATCCTGCACACCGACCACTGCGCGAAGAAACTGCTGCCATGGATCGACGGTCTGCTGGACGCGGGTGAAAAACACTTCGCAGCGACCGGTAAGCCACTGTTCTCTTCTCACATGATCGACCTGTCTGAAGAGTCACTGCACGAAAACATCGAAATCTGCTCCAAATACCTGGCGCGCATGTCCAAAATGGGCATGACCCTGGAAATCGAACTGGGTTGCACCGGCGGTGAAGAAGACGGCGTGGACAACAGCCACATGGACGCTTCTGCACTGTACACCCAGCCAGAAGATGTTGATTACGCGTACACCGAGCTGAGCAAAATCAGCCCACGTTTCACCATCGCGGCATCTTTCGGTAACGTACACGGCGTTTACAAGCCAGGTAACGTGGTTCTGACTCCAACTATCCTGCGCGATTCTCAGGAATATGTTTCTAAGAAACACAACCTGCCGCACAACAGCCTGAACTTCGTCTTCCACGGCGGTTCCGGTTCTTCTGCTCAGGAAATCAAAGATTCCGTAAGCTACGGTGTAGTGAAAATGAACATCGATACCGATACCCAATGGGCAACCTGGGACGGCATCCTGCAGTACTACAAAACCAACGAAGCTTACCTGCAAGGCCAGCTGGGCAACCCGAAAGGCGAAGACCAGCCGAACAAGAAATACTACGATCCACGCGTATGGCTGCGTGCTGCCCAGACTTCTATGATTACCCGTCTGGAGCAGGCATTCAAAGAACTGAACGCGGTTGACGTTCTGTAATTTGAGTTGCTTAAAAGCGTTAAAAAGGTCCGCATTTGCGGGCCTTTTTTTATGCCTTTTCAACGGGCTGCCACGGCCGATTGTGTGATCTGTTTGGCATAATCAGCACTTTTTGTTTACCCTTTACTGACCTGCCTGTCTCCCAGTGAGATGGATTTTTTGTCTGGATTAGCAAAAGGAAGAATGAATGGATGATCTCGGTGTAGTAGATGGCATCAACAACGCGGGCACCTGGCTGGTGCGCAACCAGGCGCTACTGCTGAGTTATGCGGTGAATATCGTGGCGGCGATTGCGATTATTATCGTCGGGATGATCGTGGCACGCGTGGTGTCCAATACGATCAACCGCGTGATGCGCGCGCGTCAGATTGATGCCACGGTGGCAGATTTCCTCTCCGCGCTGGTGCGCTACGGCCTGATTGCCTTTACGCTGATTGCTGCGCTTGGGCGCGTCGGTGTACAGACGGCCTCCGTCATCGCGGTACTCGGTGCTGCGGGTCTGGCTATCGGTCTGGCCCTGCAGGGTTCACTGTCGAACCTCGCCGCAGGCGTGCTGCTGGTGACTTTCCGCCCGTTCCGCTCCGGTGAATACGTCGATTTAGGCGGCATTGCCGGGACCGTGCTGCAGGTGCAGATTTTCTCCACCACCCTGCGCACCGTTGATGGCCGTATCGTTGTGGTGCCGAATGGTAAAATCATCGCCGGAAACATCATTAACTTTTCCCGCGAACCGGTACGTCGCAACGAACTGATGATCAGCGTGGCGTATGATTCCGATATCGATAAGGTGAAAGCGCTGCTGACGAATATCATTGAGTCGGATGTTCGTATCATCCAGGACCGCGAGAGAACTGTTCGTCTGAACGAACTGGGGGCTTCGTCGATCAATTTCGTGGTACGCATCTGGAGCAAAAGCAGCGATTTGCAGGAAGTTTACTGGGACGTGCTGGAGCGCATTAAGCGTGAATTTGACGCTAACGGTATTAGCTTCCCGTATCCGCAGATGGACGTGAACTTCAAGCGCGTGAAAGAACACGCGAGCGAATAAATCCGTTCTGACAGACAACGCCCGCGCGTGAATACCGGCGGGCGTTTTTTTATCTCAGTGTCTGGTTAATAATGCTGCTGACACCCTGCATCAACAGTCCCGCATCACTGATTCCTTTGTTTTCCTGCTGAGTGACCCATTCGGCCTGAACCTGCTGGTACCCGGTGGCGGCTTGCCAGGCTTTCAGCTCATCGTTTGTCAGATAATGAATGGTCGCGCCTTCCCGTTTCATCGCGTTGGTCATCTCTGCCAGATTAGCCTCTTGCGCTGCGCCAAGACGTTTTTGCGTAGCGGCGGCCGCACGTCTGATGGCACCGCGATCCTTGACGTCGAGGCTGTCCCACACCGCTTTATTCATCACCAGCAGATATACGTGTCCGAGCCACAGGGAAGGAGAAACCTGAATATAAGGTGCGGCCCGCTCGGCGTGAATATCGTGCCCGCTGTCGAGGTTAACCATCAGGCCATCGAGCTGCCCGTCCTTCAGCGCTTCGGTAATGTGCTCATTCCACGGCATATTCACCGGAACGCCACCCGCGTTACGTAAAAATGACTGATGCCAGAAACTGGCCGTTCGCCATTTGCTTGCGTTCAACTGATCGAGTTTCACATTGGGTTGGGTGGTGAAAAAACCTACCGGATACCCGAGGAAAAACTGCAGGTTTATCACGTTATTTTTTTCAAGCTCGTTCCCAAACTGGCGATAATTCTTGAAGATGCGCTCAAAGGCAGCCGCCTGGGCATTACCGCTGGCAGGCCCAAGAGGGAAGCTCTTAAATATCTGGTGCCGTGGAAGGAGGTCGGGCGTGTATTCGGGGACGACAGTGCCCATATCCGCAACACCGCCCTGGCTGATGGTCGTTAGTGCGTTATAGCTGGTGGACAGCTCGCCGTTCCAGTGGGCGTCGATTTTCAGGCGACCGAGGGATTCCGTCTCAATCGCTCTAAAAAAAGTCTCTTTTATGAGCCGGGTACGCATGTTTCCGTACGGTTCGTGATCGGTATAGCGTAACGTAGTGGTCGCGCTGGCGGTGGCAGCCCACAAGCAGGTAAACACCCAGGCGGCGCAGTAAAGTAAAGCCTTCGCGTTATGCTTCATATCCATTCCTTTGGTACGGTTGCTGATACCTTCAGCATACGCTAAATCCGGAGTTAAAACGTTTGTCAGAATCTCAATACGGCATCATTAGGGTAGCTAATTAGGGATTAATATTATCAATTTCCTCTAATGAAGATCTCGCAGTATAGTCTGCCGTAACGACAATCGTGTAAGAGTATTTCTCCATGTTATCTTATTACTTTCAAGGTCTTGCGCTTGGCGCAGCCATGATTTTACCGCTCGGTCCCCAAAATGCGTTTGTTATGAACCAGGGGATTCGTCGACAGTATCACCTGATGATCGCCATGCTCTGCGCCGTCAGCGATTTGCTGCTCATTTGCGCCGGGATTTTTGGCGGTAGCGCGCTGCTGATGCAGTCGCCGTGGCTGCTGGCGCTGGTGACCTGGGGCGGCGTGGCGTTCCTGCTGTGGTACGGTTTTGGGGCATTGAAAACCGCCATGAGCAGTAACCTGGAACTTGCCAGCGCCGAAGTGATGAAGCAGGGACGCTGGAAGATCATCGCCACCATGCTGGCGGTGACCTGGCTTAATCCACACGTTTATCTGGATACCTTCGTGGTGCTCGGCAGCCTGGGCGGGCAGCTGGATGTCGAACCTAAACGCTGGTTCGCACTGGGAACCGTGAGCGCTTCCTTCCTGTGGTTTTTTGGTCTGGCGATACTTGCCGCCTGGCTTGCCCCGCGCTTACGCACCGCCAAAGCGCAGCGCATCATTAATATTCTCGTCGGCGTGGTGATGTGGTTTATCGCGTTCCAGCTGGCGAAAGAGGGCATTAGTCACATACAGGTATTGTTCAACTAAGCGTTGTCTTATGGACAACTGAAGCAGACGCGCTAAGCTTGCTGGCATGCGCCCTTAGGTGGGCACTTCGCAACATGGAGGAATAACAGTGAAGTTTAAAGTGATGGCCCTGGCGGCATTAGTCAGTTTTGGTGCAGTATCGGTACAGGCAAACGAATTGCCAAATGGACCGCACATTGTCACTTCCGGTACGGCAAGCGTGGACGCTGCTCCCGATGTTGCAACCCTTGCGATTGAAGTGAACGTGGCGGCAAAAGATGCTGCGTCAGCCAAGAAACAGGCCGACGATCGCGTTGCGCAATATCTCTCTTTCCTTGAGCAGAACGGCGTTGCAAAGAAAGACATTAACTCGGCGAATCTTCGCACCCAGCCAGATTACGACTATCAGAATGGTAAAAGCATTCTGAAAGGCTATCGCGCCGTGCGTACGGTGGAAGTGACTGTACGTCAGCTCGATAAGCTGAACTCGCTGCTGGATGGCGCGCTGAAAGCGGGTCTGAACGAAATCCGTTCCGTGTCGCTGGGCGTTGCGCAACCGGAGAAATACAAAGACGAAGCGCGCAAAGCGGCGATTGACGACGCAGTACGTCAGGCAGAGCAGCTGGCTTCTGGCTTCAAATCGAAGCTCGGCCCGGTGTATAGCGTGCGTTACCACGTCTCTAACTACCAGCCAAGCCCGATGGTTCGCATGATGAAGGCCGATGCCGCACCGGTTTCCGCACAGGAAACTTACGAGCAGCCGACCATTCAGTTCGACGATCAGGTGGATGTGGTCTTCCAGCTGGAACCGGCACAGGGTCAGCAACAGCAGGCGCCTGCGCAGTAATCAATGACAAAAAAGCCGGGGTAACCCGGCTTTTTTATTAATCCTGTCTCAACACCTTATGCCCGTAGGCCAGCAGTGCATCGGTGACGTTGCGCATCATGCGGCTCTCCGGCGCAAAACGGTGCCAGTACAACATCCGACGCTGATACAGCCCCGGCGTTAAGTCGATAAGTTCACCGCTCTTCAACTCTTTCTCAATCTGCAAATGCGGGATCATACAGCAGGTCGTTCCCTGACGGGCCAGTTGCACGAAGGCTTCAGACGAATTCACGATATGACAGGGCACGCTGCCCGGCGGCAGATCGAAGTTCTGCTGCAAAAACGCCTGATGCATATCGTCGAGATGATCGAAGGCCACGGCAGGGGCTTTCAGCAGCGCGGCACGGGTGACGCCATTCGGGAAATAACGCTCAGCAAACTCTTTTGAGCCGACAAAAAGATAGTCCAGCGCGCCGAGCTGATCGACCAGGCAGCTTGGCAACGCCTGCGGCTGGATACTGACCGCACCCACCACTTCGCCACGACGCAGCCGCTCCTGAGTACGGGTTTCATCTTCCACCTGCAGATTGAGGCGGATAGGCGAATCGGCCAGCACCGAGGAGAGGGCGGGCAGCAGCCAGGTGGCCAGACTGTCGGCGTTCACCGCCAGCGAGAGCAGCAGCGGTGTGGAACCGGTCTGTTCATCGCCGAGCCACTCCTCTTCCAGCAGCTCAACCTGACGCAGCAGGGCCAGCAGCTTCTGCCCTTGTTCCGTCGGACGTGGCGGAACGGTACGCACCAGCAGCGGTTGTCCGAACATATTCTCAAGCTGTTTGATTCGCTGTGACACGGCGGATTGAGTGATGCACAGCTTCTGCGCTGCGCGCTCAAAACCTCGTTCACGAATGACGGCATCAAGCGCCTGTAGTGTTCTGTAGTCCGGACGTTTCATTGCGGGGCAATACTCCTGAATTTTGCTGATTCTGCACTATGACACAAATTTACCTTTGTGACAGACCAATTCCGACCACATCGGATCTGTCAGGGCTTTGCTCGGTAATGTGACACCGGTCACAGGGACATTCCCTGCCTGCCTGTTCTATAATACGCCCTGAGTTTTCACACCACAGGCAAAAAGATCATGACGCAGGATGAACTGAAAAAAGCAGTAGGATGGGCCGCTCTCCAGTACGTACAACCCGGTACCATTGTCGGTGTCGGTACTGGCTCGACCGCCGCACATTTTATTGATGCGCTCGGCACGATGAAAGGGCAGATCGAGGGCGCAGTATCCAGCTCCGATGCTTCCACGGAAAAGCTGAAAAGTCTCGGCATTACGGTCTTCGATCTTAACGAAGTCGATCGTCTGGGGATTTACGTTGATGGCGCTGATGAGATCAACGGCCATATGCAGATGATTAAAGGCGGCGGTGCTGCCCTGACGCGTGAAAAGATCATCGCTTCCGTCGCGGATAAATTCATCTGCATCGCGGATGCGTCTAAGCAGGTGGATATTCTCGGTAACTTCCCGCTGCCGGTTGAAGTCATTCCGATGGCGCGCAGCGCGGTGGCGCGTCAGCTGGTGAAACTTGGCGGTCGTCCGGAATATCGCCAGGGCGTGGTGACTGACAACGGTAACGTCATCCTCGACGTTCACGGTATGGAGATCATGGACGCCGTGGCGATGGAAAATGCCATTAACGCCATCCCAGGCGTAGTGACGGTAGGGCTATTCGCCAACCGCGGCGCGGATGTGGCGCTGATTGGCACCGCTGACGGCGTGAAAACCATCGTAAAATGATCTGACGGGGGGAGCCTTCCCCCCGCTAAATATTTTTCAAAAGCGAAATTCGGTGACTTGTGTCACGTTTTTTGACCTGTTCTGACGATCCTGCCGCTTTCCTGATTATCCACAGCATTTTCCTCTGACATTTCGCCCTGGATGACTTTTCTTCAGAGTGGCGACGCAAACGTTCATATTGCTGCAATAGTTTTTTTTGATATGTTGGCGGGAGCGGATTTAAATCCAGCACAACATCAGTTCAGACAAAACAGGGTCGGGTAAATGGCAAAGGTATCACTGGAAAAAGACAAGATTAAGTTTCTGCTCGTCGAAGGGGTGCATCAGAAAGCACTCGATAACCTTCGTGCAGCAGGGTACACCAACATCGAATTCCACAAAGGCGCGCTGGATACTGAGCAGCTGAAAGAATCCATCCGTGATGCCCATTTCATTGGCCTGCGATCCCGTACTCACCTGACTGAAGAGGTTATTGCCTGCGCTGAGAAGCTGGTGGCTATCGGCTGTTTCTGCATCGGTACCAATCAGGTCGATCTGAATGCAGCGGCCAAACGCGGCGTGCCGGTCTTTAACGCACCTTTCTCCAACACCCGTTCCGTGGCGGAGTTAGTGATTGGCGAGTTGCTGCTCCTGCTGCGCGGTATTCCGGAGGCGAACGCCAAAGCCCACCGCGGTGTGTGGAACAAGCTGGCGTCCGGCTCGTTCGAAGCGCGCGGTAAAAAGCTGGGGATTATCGGCTACGGCCATATCGGTACGCAGCTGGGTATTCTGGCCGAATCCCTCGGCATGAATGTCTTCTTCTACGATATCGAAAACAAACTGCCGCTGGGTAACGCGACCCAGGTGCAGCATCTTTCCGATCTGCTGAACATGAGCGATGTGGTGAGCCTGCACGTGCCGGAAAACGCCTCCACCAAAAATATGATGGGTGCGGAAGAGCTGGCGCTGATGAAACCTGGCGCACTGCTGATCAATGCCGCTCGCGGTACGGTAGTGGATATTCCTGCCCTGTGCGATGCCCTGAAGCGCAAGCATCTGGCGGGCGCGGCTATCGACGTCTTCCCGACAGAGCCGGCCACCAACAGCGATCCGTTCACCTCACCGCTGTGTGAATTCGACAACGTGATCCTGACGCCGCACATTGGCGGTTCGACCCAGGAAGCGCAGGAGAACATCGGTCTGGAAGTGGCGGGTAAACTGAGCAAGTATTCCGATAACGGATCTACGCTGTCTGCGGTGAACTTCCCGGAAGTGTCTCTGCCGCTGCACGGCGGTCGCCGTCTGCTGCATATCCACGAAAACCGTCCAGGCGTGCTGACCGCGATTAACCAGATTTTTGCCGAGCAGAGCGTCAACATCGCCGCGCAGTATCTGCAAACTAACTCGCAGATGGGCTATGTGGTTATTGATATCGAAGCAGATGAAGATGTGGCGGAGAAAGCGCTGCTGAGCATGAAGGCGATTCCGGGCACGATTCGCGCGCGTCTGTTGTACTAATCTGCGGTTTGCTGCGTCGGGGGGCGCTGACGCCTTACCCGACCTCTGGTGAATCCAAATCGTAAGCCGGGTATGGCGTAGCCGCCACCCGGCTTTATTGTTTACCTCACCACTCCCACACTTTCGACGGCGTCACCACTGCGGGCAGCGGAATATCCCATTTCTCCACCGGCAGCGCTTTTACGCCCTGACAATCATGGGCATAGCCCACCGGCTGCAAACCATTCTGCTGCCAGTTTTGCAGCGTGCGATCGTAAAATCCTCCGCCCATTCCGAGACGCTGACCGCTTTCATCAAACGCCACCAGCGGCGTGATCAGAACGTTCAGCTCGCTTAAGGGGAGGACATCGCGCACATCGAGTTTGGGTTCGCTAATTTTCAGACGGTTCACCACCAGTTCGCTGTGCGGATGGTAGTGCAAAAACAGCAAATTGCCCGGACTGAACGGGTGCAGCACCGGCAGATAGACCTTTTTCCCGGCGCGCCAGAGTTGTTCGATCAGCGGTTGGGTATCCAGCTCGCCGTCAAACGACAGATACAGGGCGACGGTATGGGCCATAACCACAGGGGGATACGCCATCATACGGGCGGCAGCGAGCTGGGCGAAATGCGTCTGTTGTTCGGGCGAAAGCGCTCGACGATGTTTGCGGATTAACTGACGGATGTCTTGTCGGGAAGCAGGGACTTCAGGAAATTGAGTCATGATGCTTGAAGGTAGTAAAGAAGGGGAATCTCCGAGATGCCGCCGCAGGCTGTAACCCTTGAACCCTTGGTTCAAGGTGAATGTGTCGTCATAGTCTTAAGGCTTCTCGGACGAACCGAGCATGCTCACCGACCATGGAGCGCCACATTCTTGTGGTATGAAATATCGGCTCAGGGGACTGGCCCGCTTGCGAACATCTCAGAGAAATTTTGTCTTCACAGTCACTCTACCATAGTCAACTGCAAAGTGTTATTCAAACTTTTGCACCGGCCTTTCGGGGGTGCGACCCTGATCAAGCAGCGCTTGTTCAATGGTCTGTTGGAGCATTTTAATGCGTTGCTCCATGCTCGCCGCGTAGTCGCGGGTCTTCGCTTTTTCCTGAGTTAATTCATAGCTGATGTTCAACGCGGCGATGAAAACCAGCTGCTCAGTATTTGTGACTCTAGTGCGTTCTTTTAGATCTTGCAACCGCTGATTCAAATCATCCGCAGCCTGATTCAAAGCATCCCTTTGTTCAGGCGGACAATTCACTCGCAGCGAACGGCCAAAAATTTGGAGATCGACGGGTTGTGCAGACATGCCACCTTCCTGCTGATTGACTGCGCGACCTTCGCACATGGCCCGGGGGCTGCGAAGGGGCGACACTATAGCTACCCTGATATGAAGATACAAGCCCTTTTCTGGTATCTCCAGGGTCCAAAGTGGTAGCATATCATGAATATTCCTCCAACGATGACGAATGCGCATGTCTATACAGAACGAAATGCCTGGTTACAACGAAGTAAGCCAGTTACTTAACCAGCAGGGCGTGGGTTTGACCCCTGCTGAAATGCACGGTCTGATCAGTGGCATGCTGTGCGGCGGAAACAGCGACAGCTCATGGCAGCCGCTGCTTCATGACCTGACGAACGAAGGTCTGGCCTTTGGTCACGAGCTTGCTGAAGCCCTGCGCAAAATGCACTCGGCGACCAGTGATTCTCTGGAGGACGATGGCTTCCTTTTTCAGCTTTATCTGCCTGATGGCGACGACGTCAGCGTCTTCGATCGCGCCGATGCGCTGGCAGGCTGGGTAAACCACTATCTGCTGGGTCTGGGCGTTACGCAGCCTAAGCTCGATAAAGTTACCGGCGAAGCGGGTGAAGCGATCGACGATCTGCGCAACATTGCGCAGCTGGGCTACGACGAAGACGAAGATCAGGAAGAGCTGGAAATGTCCGTCGAAGAGATTATCGAGTACGTACGCGTCGCGGCGCTGCTGTGCCACGACACTTTTACGCGCTCACAGCCGACCGCACCGGAAGTCCGCAAACCGACCTTACATTAAAAAAAGAACGCACAGGAGGGTGTCATGACTCAACAGGAGTTTCTTCGCCGCCGCCAGGCGCTTTTAGCCCACATGCAGCCGGGCAGCGCGGCACTGATTTTTGCCGCACCGGAAGCCACACGCAGCAATGACAGCGAATATCCCTATCGCCAGAGCAGCGATTTCTGGTACTTCACCGGCTTTAATGAGCCTGAAGCGGTACTGGTGCTGATTAAGAGCGATGACACCCACAACCACAGCGTTCTCTTTAACCGCGTTCGCGATCTGACTGCCGAAATCTGGTTTGGCCGCCGCTTAGGGCAAGACGCCGCGCCAGAGAAACTCGGCGTGGAACGCGCGCTGGCCTTCAGCGAAATCAACGAGCAGCTCTATCAATTGCTCAACGGTCTGGACGTGGTGTATCACGCTCAGGGCGAATATGCTTATGCCGATGAACTGGTGTTTGCGGCGCTGGATAAACTGCGTAAAGGCTCTCGTCAGAATTTATCGGCACCCGCGTCCCTGACGGACTGGCGCCCAATCGTTCATGAAATGCGGCTGTTTAAATCGCCGGAAGAGCTGGATGTGATGCGCCGCGCGGGCGAAATCAGCGCGCTGGCCCATACCCGCGCCATGGAAAAATGCCGTCCGGGGATGTTCGAGTATCAGCTCGAAGGCGAAATTCTTCATGAATTCAACCGCCACGGGGCGCGCTTCCCGTCCTACAACACGATTGTGGGCGGCGGGGAAAATGGCTGCATCCTGCACTACACCGAAAACGAAAGCGAACTGCATGACGGCGATCTGGTGCTGATCGACGCCGGGTGTGAATATCGCGGTTACGCCGGTGACATCACCCGCACCTTCCCGGTGAACGGCAAATTTAGCCCTGCGCAGCGCGCTGTTTACGACATCGTGCTGGAATCACTGGAAACCGCGTTAACGCTGTTCCGTCCGGGGACCTCTATTCAGGACGTAACTGGCTCGGTGATCCGCATCATGGTGAACGGGCTGGTGAAACTGGGTATCCTCAAGGGCGACGTGGAAGAGTTGATTGCCGACAACGCCCACCGCGCGTTCTTTATGCACGGCCTGAGCCACTGGCTGGGGCTGGATGTCCACGATGTCGGCGGCTACGGTCCGGATCGTTCGCGCACCCTTGAGCCGGGCATGGTGTTAACCGTTGAACCGGGCCTGTATATCGCGCCCGATGCGGATGTCCCTGCCGAGTATCGCGGGATTGGTATTCGTATTGAAGACGACATTGTGATCACCGAAAACGGCAACGAAAACCTCACGGCTTCCGTGGTCAAAAAGGCCGATGAGATCGAAGCTCTGATGGCGGCGGCGCGCGTATGAGCGTGATCATTGTGGGCGGTGGCATGACGGGCGCGACGCTCGCGCTGGCCATCTCACAGCTGACGCACGGCCAGTTCCCCGTTCACCTGGTTGAAGCCGTTGCGCCGCAGACGGCGCAGCATCCAGGCTTTGATGCCCGCGCCATTGCGCTGGCGCAGGGCACCTGCCAGCACCTGTCGCGCCTGGGTATCTGGCAGGCGATTGCCGAGTGTGCGACGTCGATCAAAACCGTTCACGTCAGCGATCGCGGCCACGCCGGTTTTGTTACGCTCGATGCCCAGGATTACCACATTAATGCCCTCGGGCAGGTGGTCGAACTGCACGACGTGGGGCAGCGCCTGTTCCGCTTATTGCAGGATGCGCCTGGCGTAACGCTGCACTGCCCGGCGCGCGTCGCAAGCTTCACCCGCAGTGACGAAGGGGTGAGCGTGACGCTGGATAACGGCAGCGTACTGGATGGCAAACTGCTGGTGGCCGCAGACGGCTCCCGTTCTGCGCTTGCCACCCAATGCGGTATCGAATGGCAGCAGCAGCCTTACGGTCAGGCGGCGGTGATCGCCAACGTTTCCACCGCTGTGCCTCATCAGGGCCGCGCCTTTGAACGTTTTACCGAGCACGGCCCACTGGCGATGCTGCCCATGTCGGCTGGCCGCAGTTCGCTGGTCTGGTGCCACGCATTGGATGTTATGGATGACGTGATGGCCTGGTCAGATGCGCGTTTTTGCGATGAGCTGCAAAAAGCCTTTGGCTGGCGTTTAGGGCGAATCACCCACGCCGGGAAACGCGCCGCCTATCCGCTGGCATTGACCACCGCATCGCGCTCCGTGTCTCATCGTCTGGCGTTAGTCGGGAATGCGGCGCAAACCCTGCATCCGATTGCCGGGCAGGGGTTTAACTTAGGATTACGCGATGTCATGAGCCTGGCGGAGACGCTGGCGCAGGCATGGCAGGATCGCGACGATTGCGGTGCTTACTCCGTGCTTTGTCAGTATCAGAAACGCCGTCAGGCAGATAAAGAGGCGACCATCGGGGTGACCGATGGCTTGGTGCATCTGTTCGCGAATCGCTGGGCGCCGCTGGTAGCCGGGCGCAACGCGGGCCTGATGGCGATGGAACTATTCATTCCGGCACGCGACGTGCTGGCGCAGCGAACTCTCGGTTGGGTCGCTCGTTAAGGAGTTACTAAGTGCAGAATGTTGATGTTGCCATTGTCGGCGGCGGAATGGTGGGGCTGGCGCTGGCCTGTGGTTTACAGGGCAGCGGCCTGCGTGTGGCGGTGCTTGAACATAAGCCGCCGCAGCCTGTTGCGCAGGACGCGCCGCCAGAGCTACGCGTGTCGGCCATTAACGCCGCCAGTGAAAAGCTGTTAACGCATCTCGGCGTCTGGTCAGAGATCACCGCGTTTCGCGCCAGCTGCTACCACGGGATGGAAGTGTGGGACAAAGACAGCTTCGGCCATATCGCCTTTGACGATGAAAGCATGGGCTACAGTCATCTGGGCCATATCGTTGAAAACGCGGTGATTCACCACGCTCTGTGGCGCAAAGCCCTGAGCTGTTCCGACATCACCCTGATGGCACCCGCGCAGGTGCAACAGATCGCCTGGGGCGAAAACGAGGCGTTTCTGACACTGCAAAGCGGCGATATGCTGACCGCGCGGCTGGTTGTGGGTGCCGATGGCGCAAACTCCTGGCTGCGTAACAAAGCGGATATTCCGCTCACCTTCTGGGATTACCGTCATCATGCGCTGGTGGCCACGATCCGCACGACCGAACCGCACGGCGGTGTCGCGCGTCAGATTTTCCACAATGACGGCATCCTGGCGTTTCTGCCGTTAAGCGATCCGCATCTGTGCTCCATCGTCTGGTCACTGGTGCCGGAAAAAGCACAGCAGATGGAGGCGGCGACGCCTGACGCGTTTAATCAGGCGCTGTGCATGGCCTTTGATAACCGTCTTGGGCTGTGTACGCTGGAAAGTGAACGCCAGCTCTTCCCGCTGACCGGACGCTACGCGCGGCAGTTTGCCTCGCACCGCCTGGCGCTGGTGGGCGATGCCGCACACACCATTCATCCGCTGGCCGGGCAGGGCGTGAATCTGGGCTTTATGGATGCCGCAGAGCTTATCGACGAGCTGCGTCGTCTGCATCGTGAAGGCAAAGATATTGGTCAGCATATGTACCTGCGCCGCTACGAGCGCAGCCGCAAACACAGTGCGGCGATGATGCTGGCGGGGATGCAGGGCTTTCGCGAGCTATTTGCCGGTAACCATCCGGCGAAAAAACTGCTGCGCGATGTTGGACTGAAACTGGCGGATACGCTTCCCGGCGTCAAACCGCAGCTCCTTCGCCAGGCGATGGGGTTAAACGATCTCCCTGAGTGGCTGCGTTAAGCACTAAACGTTAAATTAGACCCCCATCACACTTTCCTCTCCCGGCCTTTGTGCCGGGATGTTTCCCTCGTTTGAAATATTCTAATTCCACGCCTCTTTTCGAATTAGATTATCTAATGTCGTGTTTTTTCCATGACGGAAATTAGCCGCGTTTTTCCACAGAAAATATCAGCCTGTGCTAAATATTGTGAAATTAAAGTTAATTTAATGCGGGGTAAATCGCATTTTGCCAGTGAATAACTCTGTAGGCTTTTTAGCGTTTTTTGGTCATAAGCTAATGTGATGACCCGCTTTAGCTTATGGTTAATCGCCGATTTCGGTGGTAAGTTCAGGGGAAAGAGAACGTTTGCGTCGGCGTCCAGGAGTGATACCGACGCCGGGTTTCGTGATGAAATTTCGCGCGAAACACAAGATTGCCCCGCTCTGCTAAATCAACGAGGACAAGATGGCTCAACAGACTCCTTTGTACGAACAACACACGTTATGCGGCGCGCGCATGGTGGATTTCCATGGCTGGATGATGCCGCTGCATTACGGCTCGCAGATCGATGAGCACCACGCCGTGCGCACCGATGCCGGGATGTTCGACGTTTCCCACATGACCATTGTCGATCTCCGCGGCAGTCGCACCCGGGAGTTTCTACGTTATCTGTTGGCGAACGATGTCGCCAAACTCAAAACGCCAGGCAAAGCGCTCTATACCGGGATGCTGAATGCCTCCGGCGGCGTGATTGATGACCTGATAGTTTATTACTTCACTGAAGATTTCTTCCGCCTCGTTGTTAACTCCGCCACCCGCGAAAAAGACCTCTCCTGGATTTCTGAACACGCTGCCAAATACGCCGTTGATATCACCGTACGTGACGATCTTTCCCTGATCGCCGTTCAGGGTCCTAACGCGCAGGCTAAAGCCACTTCTCTGTTCAGCGAAGAGCAACGTAAAGCGACCGAAGGCATGAAGCCGTTCTTCGGCGTTCAGGCAGGCGATCTGTTCATCGCAACGACCGGCTACACCGGTGAAGCGGGCTATGAAATTGCGATGCCGAACGAGAAAGCCGCCGATTTCTGGCGTGCGCTGGTTGAAGCCGGTGTCAAACCTGCGGGCCTGGGCGCACGCGATACGCTGCGTCTGGAAGCCGGAATGAACCTCTACGGTCAGGAGATGGATGAAGGTATCTCTCCGCTGGCTGCCAATATGGGCTGGACCATCGCATGGGAACCGGCTGACCGCGATTTTATTGGCCGTGAAGCGCTGGAACTGCAGCGTGAAAAAGGCACCGATCAACTGGTCGGGCTGGTGATGAAAGAGAAGGGTGTGCTGCGTAACGAGCTGCCTGTGCGTTTCACCGATGCCAGCGGCAATCTTCATGAAGGCATCATTACCAGCGGCACATTCTCACCGACGCTGGGCTACAGCATTGCGCTGGCGCGCGTACCGGCCGGAATTGGCGAGACTGCCGTGGTGCAGATCCGCAACCGTGAAATGCCGGTCAGCGTGACTAAACCGATTTTTGTTCGCGCCGGTAAACCGGTCGCCTAATCATTTTTTATCAGGAGAATTCCAATGAGCAATGTGCCAGCAGAACTGAAATACAGCAAAGAACACGAATGGCTGCGCAAAGAAGCCGACGGGACTTACACCGTTGGGATCACCGAGCATGCACAAGAGTTGCTGGGTGACATGGTGTTTGTGGACCTGCCGGACGTCAGCGCGACCGTGAGCGCGGGCGACGACTGCGCTGTTGCAGAGTCGGTGAAAGCCGCGTCTGACATCTACGCGCCAGTGGGCGGCGAAATCGTGGCCGTCAACGACGCCCTGAGCGACTCCCCGGAGCTGGTTAACAGCGAGCCGTACACCGGCGGCTGGATTTTCAAAATTAAAGCGAACGACGAAGCAGAAGTTGAAGCTCTGCTGGATGCAACCGCGTACGCAGCACTGTTAGAAGACGAGTAATTGCTTTTCACCCTCTCCCGAAAGGGGGAGGGGATCCTAATATCACCGCACGTTTAGGAACCATCGCTCATGACACAGACTTTAAGCCAGCTTGAAAACCGTGGCGCCTTCATTGAACGCCACATTGGGCCGGATGCTCAGCAACAGCAGGAGATGCTGAAGACAGTTGGCGCGGATTCGTTAAACGCACTGATCGGCCAGATCGTGCCCAAAGACATTCAGCTCGCCACGCCGCCGCAGGTAGGTGACGCGACCACTGAATACGCCGCGCTGGCAGAGCTGAAGGCAATCGCCGGTCTCAACAAGCGCTTTAAGTCTTACATTGGCATGGGCTACACCCCGGTGCAGTTACCGCCGGTGATCCTGCGCAACATGCTGGAAAACCCAGGCTGGTACACCGCCTACACGCCTTATCAGCCGGAAGTGTCTCAGGGCCGCCTGGAGGCGCTGCTGAACTTCCAGCAGGTGACGCTGGATCTGACAGGGCTGGATATTGCCTCTGCATCTCTGCTTGACGAAGCGACCGCCGCTGCTGAAGCGATGGCGATGGCTAAGCGCGTCAGCAAGCTGAAAAACGCTAACCGCTTCTTCGTGGCGGCAGACATTCATCCCCAGACGCTGGACGTGGTCCGCACCCGTGCGGAAACCTTCGGGTTTGACGTGATTGTTGACGATGCGGAAAAGGTTCTGGATCACCAGGATGTGTTTGGCGTGCTGTTGCAGCAGGTTGGCACCACCGGTGAAGTTCACGACTACAGCAGCCTGATTACTGAGCTGAAATCCCGCAAAATTGTGGTCAGCGTGGCCGCTGATTTTATGGCGCTGGTGCTGCTCACCGCTCCTGGCAAACAGGGCGCAGATATTGTCTTCGGCTCAGCACAGCGCTTCGGCGTGCCGATGGGCTACGGTGGCCCGCACGCGGCCTTCTTCGCCGCGAAAGACGAATTCAAACGCTCCATGCCTGGCCGTATTATCGGTGTGTCGAAAGACGCTGCCGGTAACACCGCGCTGCGCATGGCGATGCAGACGCGCGAGCAGCATATCCGCCGCGAGAAAGCGAACTCCAACATTTGTACCTCTCAGGTGCTGCTGGCCAACATCGCCAGCCTGTACGCCGTGTTCCACGGCCCGGTCGGCCTGAAACGCATCGCTACCCGCATTCACCGTTTTGCCGATATTCTGGCGGCGGGCTTGCAGCAAAAAGGCTTGAAGCTGCGCCATGCGCACTTCTTCGACACCCTGTGTGTGGAAGTGGCTGATAAAGCGGGCGTGCTGGCGCGTGCCGAAGCTGCCGAAATCAATCTGCGTAGCGACATCCTGAACGCAGTGGGTATCACCCTGAACGAAACCACTACCCGTGAAGACATCCAGGCGCTGTTCAGCGTACTGCTGGGTGATGACCACGGTTTGGACGTCGCTAACCTGGATAAAGAGGTGGCGCACGACAGCCGCTCCATTCAGGAAAGCATGCTGCGTGATGACGCGATCCTGACCCATCCGGTGTTTAACCGTTATCACAGCGAAACCGAGATGATGCGTTACATGCACTCTCTGGAGCGCAAAGATCTGGCGCTGAACCAGGCGATGATCCCGCTGGGCTCTTGTACCATGAAGCTCAACGCCGCTGCGGAAATGATCCCGATTACCTGGCCTGAGTTCTCCGAACTGCACCCGTTCTGCCCAGCCGATCAGGCGGAAGGCTACCATCAGATGATCGGTCAGCTCTCCGACTGGCTGGTGAAACTGACCGGTTACGACGCGCTCTGCATGCAGCCAAACTCCGGCGCACAGGGTGAATACGCGGGCCTGCTGGCGATTCGTCACTATCACGAAAGCCGCAACGAGGGGCATCGTGATATCTGCCTGATCCCAAGCTCTGCCCACGGCACGAACCCGGCGTCTGCGCAGATGGCGGGAATGGAAGTGGTCGTCGTTGCCTGTGATAAAAACGGCAACATCGACCTGGCCGATCTGCGTGCGAAAGCAGAGCAGGCGGGTGATAAGCTCTCCTGCATCATGGTGACTTACCCGTCCACTCACGGCGTGTACGAAGAGACCATCCGCGAAGTGTGCGAAGTGGTGCATCAGTTCGGCGGTCAGGTTTACCTCGACGGCGCAAACATGAACGCGCAGGTGGGCATTGCTTCTCCTGGTTTCATCGGCGCGGACGTTTCGCACCTGAACCTGCATAAAACTTTCTGTATTCCGCACGGCGGTGGCGGCCCGGGTATGGGACCAATCGGTGTGAAAGCGCACCTGGCACCGTTCGTTCCGGGCCACAGCGTGGTGCAGATTGAAGGCATGCTGACCCGTCAGGGCGCGGTCTCTGCGGCACCGTTTGGCAGCGCATCCATTCTGCCAATCAGCTGGATGTATATCCGCATGATGGGCGCGGAAGGGCTGAAGCAGGCAAGTCAGGTGGCGATTCTGAATGCAAACTACATCGCAACTCGCCTGAAAGACGCTTATCCGGTGCTTTACACCGGTCGCGATGGCCGCGTGGCGCACGAATGTATTCTCGATATTCGTTCGCTGAAAGAAGAGACAGGGATTAGCGAGCTGGATATTGCTAAACGCCTGATCGACTACGGCTTCCACGCGCCAACCATGTCCTTCCCGGTGGCGGGTACGCTGATGGTTGAACCGACCGAATCGGAAAGCAAAGTCGAACTGGACCGCTTTATCGACGCGATGCTGGCGATCCGCGCGGAAATCGACCGTGTGAAACAGGGCCAATGGCCGCTGGAAGATAACCCGCTGGTGAACGCCCCCCACACTCAAAACGAGCTGGTGGCAGAGTGGAACCACGGTTATACCCGTGAGCAGGCTGTCTTCCCGGCAGGTGTGGCGAACAAATACTGGCCGACCGTGAAACGTCTCGACGATGTCTACGGCGATCGTAATCTGTTCTGTTCTTGCGTGCCAATGAGCGAATATCAGTAATACTTAAGCTTTGACAGGAGGCCGGGTAAGGCGTAGCCGCCACCCGGCTTTTTTATTGGGAGAAATATATGGCAATTGCACTGGTTACCGGCGCGAGCCGGGGAATTGGCCGAGCGACAGCCCTGCAGCTGGCAGGCGAGGGCTACACCGTGGCGGTGAATTATCACCACAATATTAAGGCCGCGACGGATGTGATCGCTCAGATTACCGATGCAGGTGGCAAAGCCTTTGCCGTGCGTGCGGATATCAGCGACGAGACGCAGGTGCTGGCGATGTTTGACAGCATTGACCGCGAGGGAGAACCGCTGGCGGCACTCGTCAACAACGCCGGGATTTTGTGTGAGCAGAGCACCATCGAAAATCTCTCCGCCGAGCGCATCAACCGCGTGCTGGCGACCAACGTTACGGGCTATTTCCTCTGCTGTCGCGAAGCGGTAAAACGTATGTCCTTCAAACATCACGGTAAGGGCGGGGCGATTGTGAACGTCTCGTCGGCAGCATCGCGTCTGGGGGCACCGGGCGAGTACGTTGATTATGCGGCGTCGAAAGGGGCGGTGGATTCACTCACGACGGGTCTGGCGCTGGAAGTGGCGGCGTACGGTATTCGGGTCAACGGCGTGCGTCCCGGCCTGATTTACACCGATATCCATGCGTCCGGCGGTGAGCCTGGTCGTGTGGATCGGGTGAAATCCGCTTTACCGATGCAGCGCGGCGGCCAGCCGGAAGAGGTGGCGCAGGCGATTGTCTGGCTGCTCAGCGAGAAAGCGTCGTATGTGACGGGCAGTTTTATCGAGTTAGCGGGCGGGAAGTAGTGATAATGCCCGGCGACGTTGCGCTGACCGGGCTGGAGATTTTAGGCCGGCGCAAACGTAGCGCCGACCGGGTATTTAGATGTTCTCGCCGTTGCTGGCAATCACCTCTTTGTACCACGCAAAGCTCTTCTTACGGGAGCGGGACATATCGCCCGTGCCGTCATCGTGCTTATTCACATAGATAAAGCCGTAGCGCTTGCTGTACTGACCGGTGGTGAAGGAGACGCAGTCGATGCAGCCCCACGGGGTGTATCCCATCAGGTCTACGCCATCATAGGTCACGGCTTTAATCATCTCTTCCACGTGCGCGCGCAGATAGTCGATACGGTAGTCATCGTTGATACTGCCGTCTTCTTCGACCTTATCGTACGCGCCAAAGCCGTTCTCAACGATAAACAGCGGTTTCTGGTAGCGCTCATACAGCTCGCAAAGGGCATAGCGCAGGCCGACTGGGTCAATCTGCCAGCCCCAGTCGGAGGCTTTCACGTGCGGGTTCGGCACGCTGCCTTCGAAGCCGGAAATCGCGTCACCGGTTCCGCCTTCGGCTTTGACGGCGTTCGTCATGTAGTAGCTGAAACCTAAGTAATCGCAGGTGCCTTCACGCAGGACCTGCTCGTCACCCGCTTCCATGTTGATGGTAAAGCCACGGCGCTCCCACTCGTTCAGCACGTAGCTTGGGTAGTAGCCGCGCAGCTGTACGTCGGTGAAGACATAGCGCTCGCGCATGGATTCCTGAGCGAACATCACATCTTCTGGTTTGCAGGAGAACGGATAGAGCGCCACCATCGCCAGCATGCAGCCGACTTTCATTTCTGGATTGATGCGACGCGCGGCCTTCACGGCCAGCGCGCTGGCAACGAACTGATGGTGTAGCACCTGATACATGGTCTCTTCCGGGTTTTCATGCTCGGTATAGACCACGCCGGAGCAGCAGTAGCCGAACAGCGGCGCGCGCCAGTTACGCTGGTTGTTGATTTCGTTGAAGGTCATCCAGTATTTGACCTTGCTCTTGTAGCGCTCGAAGACCACTTCGGCAAAGCGTACAAAGAAATCCACCACTTTGCGGTTGGTCCACCCGCCGTATTCCTGCACCAGATGCAGCGGCATTTCGAAGTGGGAGAGGGTGATGACCGGTTCGATGTTGTACTTCAGCAGCTCATCGAACATGTCGTCGTAGAACTTCAGCCCTTCTTCATTCGGCTGAGTTTCGTCGCCTTTCGGGAAGATTCGCGTCCAGGCGATAGAGGTACGGAAACATTTGAAGCCCATTTCGGCAAACAGCTTGATGTCTTCTTTGTAATGACCGTGGAAGTCGATGGCTTCGTGGTTGGGGTAATATTTACCCGGTACCACTTCCTGAGTGATTTCACGCGGGACGCCGTGGGCGCCGCCGGTCAGCACGTCGCAAATGCTTGGTCCTTTGCCGCCTTTATTCCAGCCGCCTTCAACCTGGTGTGCCGCTACCGCGCCGCCCCATAAAAAATCTTTTGGTAAGGTGAGTTTTTTCATATTTGCTATGCTCGTCTTAGGATCTATTGATTCCGAGTCTAGCAAAGCAGAATTAAATGTCACGATATAACAATTAGCCTGGAATGTAATATGTTACATCAAAAAAACAGGGCGTTTTATTCCGCCAGTTTCTTCGCCAGTTTACGGCCAATAGATTCAAGAATATAAATCACCGGAATTTGAGTCGTAATATCGTAGACGCCTGCAATACGGGTTTGCGGCACGTGCCAGGAGAGATTAAAGTCCGCCAGTTTTGCCAGGCGCGAGTGCTCGTGGCTGGTGATAGAGAGCACTTTACAGTGATGCAGGCTGAACTGGCTGGCGAAGCGCAGGATTTCCTCTGTCTCGCCCGAGACGGACAAGACAATCGCCAGCGCATTTTTCGCCATATCGTTTGTTACCGGAAAATAAGGATCGTCGATATGGTTACTGAATTTACCGATGTTTGAGAAGAATCTCGCGCCATATTTTGCAAGCGATCCGGACGTGCCCGCGCCGACAAAAATAATACGCTCTGACGATAATATAATATCGACCGCCTGCTCTAATAACGCATCAAATTCTTCGTTGTTAACGCTTTTAAAAAAGCTGATAATTTCACTGGTGCCGAAATTCGCCTGCTGCGGTTCGTTTTGTTCTAAATATAATTTAAACCGCACGCGGAATTCGGAATAGCCGTCACAGTTGAGCTTGCGACAAAAACGCAGCACGGTGGTGGTGGACACGCCAGCCGCATCCGCCAGCTCGCGGATGGTCATGTAGGTCACCTTGTCGCGGTTTTTGATGACATAGTTGTAGACCATCATCTCCAGATTGTTGAGACTGGCAATGGCGGAATGGGAGAACATGCTCACAGTGGCTAAACTCACTCATCAGACTTTATCTTCAGGGAATAATAACATGCAGCCTAACGACATCACTTTTTTTCAGCGCTTCCAGGATGACATTCTGGCCGGACGTAAAACCATCACCATTCGCGACGAGTCTGAATCACATTTTAAAACGGGCGATATTTTGCGCGTCGGACGCTTTGAAGACGACGCCTATTTTTGCACCATCGAAGTGGTGGGAACATCGACCGTTACGCTGGATACGCTAACGGAAAAACATGCGCAGCAGGAGAATATGTCACTTGAGGCGCTTAAACAGGTGATTGCAGAGATCTATCCGAATCAAAGTCAGTTTTATGTGATTGATTTTAAATGCCTTTGATTAAAACTCACATCTGTTAGGTGAAAATCGTTTTTAATTTAATGATTTTTAAGGACTAATCTGGGGTTTGGATTTATTTTAGCTAACAGGTGTTCACTGAAATCATTCTCAGTTAGCATAGTTAAGCGATACATCATGATCTTATGTTTTCCCGGAGTCCTCTATGGTTAGCAAACCATTAACTGCGCAGGGATATTCACTGGCTGAGGAAATAGCCAACAGTATCAGCCATGGCATCGGCCTGGTGTTCGGCATTGTGGGCCTGGTGTTGTTGTTGGTTCAGGCCTTCGACACCAACGCAAACGCGATGGCGATCACCAGCTACAGCTTGTACGGCGGGAGTATGATCCTGCTTTTCCTCGCCTCGACCCTGTATCACGCCATTCCGCATCAGCGGGCAAAACGATGGCTGAAGAAATTCGACCACTGCGCGATCTATCTGTTGATTGCCGGGACGTACACCCCGTTCTTACTGGTAGGGTTAAACTCGCCTCTGTCGCGCGGCCTGATGATTGTCATCTGGAGCCTGGCGCTGCTGGGGATCTTGTTTAAGCTCACCATTGCGCACCGTTTTAAAGTGCTTTCACTGGTGACCTATCTGACGATGGGCTGGCTGTCGCTGATTGTGGTCTATCAGCTGGCGGTGAAGTTAGCGGCGGGCGGCGTAACGCTGCTGGCGGTGGGCGGTGTGGTCTATTCCCTGGGCGTGATTTTCTACGTCTGCAAACGTATTCCTTACAACCACGCAATCTGGCACGGCTTTGTGTTAGGCGGCAGCGTGTGTCACTTCCTGGCGATTTATCTGTACGTCGGACAGGTTTGATTTTTGCCCGGCGGCGTTACGCTTGCCGGGCAAAAAAACTAAACACTCACTCTTCTAACGAATACGGCAGCGGCTCAATGCTCAGAGTGTTGGCATCGTCACGCACGCGGAACACGCTGTCCGGCTCCATGTCGTTATTCATCACCACCTGCACCAGCAGACGACCATCATCCAGCTGAACGGCGGCCAACACAGTGCCCGTACGACGCCAGTTGTCGCCCATTTTCAGCTCCAGATCTTCTCCGGCTTCCGGTACGCGGCTGGCGTGGCCTGCCAGATACCACAGGGCGCGTTTGTTGGCCCCGCGGAATTTCGCACGTGCCACCATCTCCTGACCGGTGTAGCAGCCTTTCTTAAAGCTGATGCCGCCCAGCGCCTGCAGGTTCGTTGCCTGCGGGATAAACTGCGCGCTGTTAACGGCATCAATAACCGCCAACCCGGCTTCGATGTTCAGGGCCAGCCACTGCTGGCTGTTGTTGAACTGCGCTTCACCGCGCAGCGCTTCCGTGACGCGCTCGGCGGTGGCCACATCGGTGACCAACAGGAAGCGTTCGGCAGGATGTTCAAACCACAGAATCGAGGTAGCGCCTTCGCTCACCAGCTGTTTTTCCGCATCCGGCAGTTCATTGAACAGATTTTTCAGCGCCGCGCGCGCCTGGAAACCGGCAACGCCCAGCAGAACGTGTTCGTCATCTGCGGCGATAGTGACCTTGGAAAACACCGCATATTTCTTCAGCTCAGTGAGCTGGGCATCGCGCAGGCTGCGGCGTTCGATCAGGGCGAAACCGTCCTGACGACGGAACAGGCGCAGATTGCTCCACATCTTACCTTTGGGATCGCAATGCGCCGCCAGCAGATGCTGGTGCTCAGTCATCTGGCCCACGTCGGCGGTCACCTGGCCTTGCAGATACTTTTCGGCATCCGCGCCGGTGAGGATCGCCAGCGCCCAGTCATCAAGAGAAATCAGCGTCAGCGGCAGACGCGCAGAGGCGACAGGCTGGCGAGGAGAAAATGGAGTAAAAGCCATAGTGATGTCCTGAATTGCATAACGCTTCGATAATGCCTAATGGTAAAAGAGACTGTAGTCATTGCAAGCGCTTTCAGCAGCCCAATTGTGCCTTATCGCTGTTCTTGCGTAGCGCTACGTAGAACAGAGTAATCCGCTTAGATTGCAGGGTTTATTCTGGAAGCGTGCTTCCAGTTGTTCATATTCCAGTAATGAAACAGCAAAAAACACGTTACACTAGAAATCGTCCCTCTTAGAGGTAGAAGAAACGTTAAGCAGGAAATCGACATGGACATTAACAACAAGGCCCGTATCCACTGGGCGTGCCGTCGCGGCATGCGTGAACTTGATATTTCCGTCATGCCCTTCTTCGAATATGAGTACGACAGCTTAAGCGATGATGATAAACGTCTGTTTATCCGCCTGCTGGAGAGTGACGATCCTGATTTATTCAACTGGCTGATGAATCATGGCAAACCCGCCGACACCGAGTTGCAGCGGATGGTGCAATTAATTCAAACACGGAATCGGGAACGTGGTCCTGTGGCAATCTGATCTGCGCGTCTCGTGGCGCTCACAGTGGATGTCTCTTTTACTCCACGGCATTGTGGCGGCTTTTATTTTGCTGATGCCGTGGCCGCTTAGCTATACGCCACTCTGGATGCTACTTCTTTCGCTGGTGGTGTTCGACAGTGTGCGCAGCCAGCGGCGTATCAACGCGCGTCAGGGTGAGATCAAACTGCTGATGGACTCGCGGTTGCGCTGGCAGGGCAAAGAGTGGGAGATCGTCGGCACACCCTGGATGCTGAATTCCGGGATGATGTTCCGCCTGCGTAAAGAGGAAGGGGCGCGTTGCCAGCATCTTTGGCTGTCAGCAGACAGTATGGATGCCAGCGAGTGGCGTGATTTGCGCCGGATGGTGATGCAGCAGCCGACGCCAGGACGCTAAGAAATCAGCTAAACTTCTCTGCCATTTCGCCCAGAATTTGCTCGCACCAGTTTTGCAGGCGATCTTCACTGAGATCGTACTGGTTGGTTTCATCCAGCGCCAGTCCGACAAAGAGTTCGCCATCAGCAATGATCGGTTTGACGCTTGTGAACTCGTAGCCTTCTGTCGGCCAATAGCCGATAAACGTGACGCCCTTCGGCGCGAGTTTATCGTGCAGCATCCCGAGCGCATCCAGGAACCATTCGCCATAACCCAGCTGATCGCCCATGCCGTATAGCGCAATGATTTTGCCTTCAAGATTGAGCGAGTCGAGCTGATCCCAGATGGCTTCCCAGTCTTCCTGTAATTCACCAAAATCCCAGGTCGGAATGCCAAGGATCAGAACGTCGTACTGCTCCATCTCTGTGGGCGCGTCGTCTTTAAGATTGTGCAGAGTCACCAGTTCCGGGCCAATGATGTCGCGAATTTTCTCCGCGGCCATTTCGGTGTAGCAGGTGCTGGAACCATAAAACAGACCAATATTCATCGCGTAAACTTCTCAATACTTGCTTTGACTTTGCGCGTAGTGTACCAGAAACCTGTACCATTACGTCATAATGGCCGATAGCAGAATCACAGGAGCAGACGTGGAAAAGGATCTCGCCCTCATCGAACAATTTCTCGATGCGCTGTGGCTGGAAAAAAATCTGGCGGAAAATACGCTCAGCGCTTATCGCCGCGATTTAACCCTGCTGGTGGAGTGGCTGGCGCACCGTGACCTGTCTCTTGAACAGGCGCAGCACGACGATCTCCAGGCCTTATTGGCCGAACGCATGGAGGGCGGCTATAAAGCTACCAGCTCTGCCCGCTTGCTGAGTGCGATGCGCCGCCTGTTCCAGCATATGTATCGCGAGAAGCTGCGTGCCGACGATCCCAGCGCACTGCTGGCGTCGCCCAAGCTTCCGCAGCGTCTCCCGAAAGATCTCAGCGAGGCCCAGGTCGATCGGCTTTTACAATCCCCGGCGGTTGACCTGCCGCTGGAGTTACGCGATAAAGCCATGCTTGAGGTGTTGTATGCTACCGGGCTGCGCGTCTCGGAACTTGTCGGTTTAACCATGAGCGACATCAGCCTGCGTCAGGGCGTGGTGCGGGTGATCGGTAAGGGAAATAAAGAACGACTGGTGCCGCTCGGCGAAGAGGCGGTCTACTGGGTAGAAAATTACCTGGAGCACGGACGTCCGTGGCTTCTGAACGGTGTGTCGATTGATGTTCTGTTCCCCAGCCAGCGCGCGCAGCAGATGACGCGACAAACCTTCTGGCATCGCATTAAACATTACGCCACACTGGCAGGCATCGACAGTGAAAAACTTTCGCCGCACGTTCTGCGTCATGCCTTCGCGACGCATTTGCTCAACCATGGCGCCGATTTGCGCGTGGTGCAGATGCTGCTGGGGCACAGCGATCTTTCTACGACGCAAATCTACACCCATGTAGCGACAGAACGCCTGCGGCAGCTACACCAACAGCACCACCCACGAGCGTGAGTGCCGAACCATAGTGATAGGATTGAAAATGAAAAAATCTTTAGTGCTGTTCTCCCTGCTGGCAGCCTCTTTTACCGGTTTTGCCCATGCTGATGACGCAGCGATCAAACAGTCGCTGGCAAAACTCGGCGTGACCAGCAGTGATATCCAGCCTGCGCCCGTTGCCGGAATGAAAACCGTGCTGACCAACAGCGGTGTACTGTATGTGACCGAAGACGGCAAGCACTTCATTCAAGGCCCAATGTATGACCTGAGCGGCGCGCAGCCGGTGAACGTGACCAACCAGCTGCTGATGAAAAACCTGAACGCGCTGGAAAAAGAGATGATCGTCTACAAAGCGGCGCAGGAAAAACACGTGATCACCGTGTTCACTGATATCACCTGTGGCTACTGTCACAAGCTGCATGAAGAGATGAAAGACTACAACGCGCTGGGGATCACCGTACGTTATCTGGCGTTCCCGCGCGCGGGCGTGCAGAGCCAGCCAGAGCAGGATATGAAAGCCATCTGGTGTGCGAAAGATCGTAACAAAGCCTTTGATGACGCCATGAACGGCAAAGGTGTGAAACCGGCCTCCTGCGATATTGATATCGCCAACCATTACGCGCTGGGCGTGCAGTTTGGCGTCACCGGCACGCCAGCCATTGTGCTGAGTAACGGTTACGTTGTGCCGGGCTATCAGGGACCAAAAGAGATGAAAGAGTTCCTCGACGCCCACCAAAAACAGTTTGGCGGTAAATAATCCGCGTGAAAACTAAGACAAAATTGCGCCGCCGCGAGGTGGATGAAAGCGTTGATTTACCTGCCGACCTGTCGCCGCTTCTGCGCCGTCTGTACGCGGGGCGCGGCGTTCGCGCGGCCAGCGAACTGGAGCGCAGCGTCAAAGGCATGCTGCCGTGGCAGCAGCTTAGCGGCGTCGAAAAAGCGACAGAATTGCTCTATGACGCACTGCGTGAAGGGAGCCGTATTGTCGTGGTCGGCGATTTTGACGCCGATGGCGCGACCAGTACCGCCCTGAGCGTCCTCAGCCTGCGCGCGCTGGGCTGCGATAACGTCACCTATCTGGTGCCAAACCGTTTTGAAGACGGTTATGGTCTCAGCCCGGAAGTGGTCGATCAGGCGCACGCGCGCGGCGCGCAGATGATCCTGACCGTCGATAACGGGATCTCATCCCATGCCGGCGTCGATCGGGCACACGATCTCGGGATCCCGGTTATCGTCACCGATCACCACCTGCCGGGTGAGACGCTGCCGGCAGCTGAAGCCATCATTAACCCTAATCTGCGCGACTGTGATTTCCCGTCGAAATCGCTGGCAGGCGTAGGCGTGGCTTTTTACCTGATGCTGGCCCTGCGCGCGCTGCTGCGTGATAAGGGCTGGTTTGAGGCGCGCGGAATTGCGATCCCGAATCTGGCTGAATACCTCGATTTGGTGGCGCTCGGCACGGTGGCGGACGTGGTGCCGCTGGATACCAATAACCGTATTTTGACCTGGCAAGGGCTGGGGCGTATCCGGGCGGGGAAATGCCGTCCGGGGATTAAAGCGCTGCTCGAAATCTCCAATCGCGATCCCCTCAAGCTGGCGGCCAGCGATCTCGGTTTCGCGCTCGGCCCGCGTCTTAATGCGGCAGGGCGGCTCGATGATATGTCCGTTGGCGTGGCGCTTCTGCTCTGTGACAACATCGGCGAAGCCCGCGTGCTGGCCAATGAGCTGGACGCGCTGAACCAGACGCGTAAAGAGATCGAACAGGGGATGCAGGCCGAAGCCCTGACCTTGTGTGAAAAACTTGAGCGCAGCACAGACACGCTACCCGGCGGCCTGGCGATGTACCACCCGGAGTGGCATCAGGGCGTGGTCGGGATTTTGGCCTCGCGCATTAAAGAGCGTTTTCACCGCCCGGTGATCGCGTTTGCACCTGCGGGTGACGGCACGCTGAAAGGCTCAGGCCGTTCCATCCAGGGGCTGCACATGCGCGATGCGCTAGAGCGCCTCGACACGCTCCATCCCAATTTGATGATCAAGTTTGGCGGCCACGCGATGGCGGCCGGTTTATCGCTGGAAGAGGCGAAATTCGACGAATTTCAGCGCCTGTTCAGCGCGCTGGTGACCGACTGGCTGGATCCGTCACTGCTGCAGGGTGAAGTGGTCTCTGACGGCGCGCTGTCTGCGGCGGAGATGACCATGGACGTGGCGCAGATGCTGCGAGACGCCGGGCCGTGGGGGCAGATGTTCCCGGAGCCGCTGTTCGACGGGCGTTTTCGCCTGCTGCAACAGCGTCTGGTGGGCGAGCGCCATCTGAAAGTGATGGTCGAGCCGGTGAACGGCGGCCCGCTGCTGGATGGTATCGCATTTAACGTCGATACCACCGTCTGGCCCGACAGCGGCGTGCGAGAGGTCGAACTGGCCTACAAACTGGATATTAACGAGTTTCGCGGCAATCGCAGTTTGCAGATTATCATCGATCATATCTGGCCAATTTAGCGTCACTATTCTCTATAAAAAAGGGCGTGGATTCGGTACAATCCCGCTCTTATCACCGCATTTTGACTAGTCCAATAAAGAAAAAAGACCATGTTTGAAATTAATCCGGTAAAAAACCGCATTCAAGACCTCACGGAGCGCTCCAGTGTTCTTCGGGGGTATCTTTGACTACGATGCCAAGAAAGAGCGTCTTGAAGAAGTAAACGCCGAGCTGGAACAGCCCGACGTCTGGAACGAACCTGAACGCGCACAGGCGCTGGGTAAAGAGCGTTCCTCCCTCGAAGCCATCGTTGAAACCCTGGATCAAATGTCTCAGGGGCTGGAAGATGTGTCCGGCCTGCTGGAATTAGCCGTCGAAGCCGACGACGAAGAGACCTTTAACGAAACCATCGCCGAACTCGACGTGCTGGAAGATAAACTGGCACAGCTCGAATTCCGCCGCATGTTCTCTGGCGAGTACGACAACGCCGACTGCTATCTCGATATCCAGGCCGGTTCTGGCGGAACAGAAGCCCAGGACTGGGCGAGCATGCTGATGCGTATGTATCTGCGTTGGGCAGAAGCGCGCGGCTTCAAAACCGAAATCATTGAAGAGTCTGAAGGTGAAGTCGCGGGCATTAAATCTGTGACCATCAAAATCATCGGTGATTACGCTTACGGCTGGCTGCGTACCGAAACGGGCGTTCACCGCCTGGTGCGTAAAAGCCCGTTCGATTCCGGCGGCCGTCGTCATACCTCTTTCAGCTCCGCGTTTGTCTATCCGGAAGTGGAAGATGATATCGACATCGAAATCAATCCGGCCGATCTGCGTATCGACGTTTACCGCGCATCCGGTGCGGGTGGTCAGCACGTTAACCGTACGGAATCTGCGGTGCGTATCACCCACATTCCAACCGGGCTGGTGACACAGTGCCAGAACGACCGTTCGCAGCATAAGAACAAAGACCAGGCCATGAAGCAGATGAAAGCGAAGCTTTATGAGCTGGAAATGCAGAAGAAGAATGCTGAGAAACAGGTGATGGAAGATAACAAATCTGACATCGGCTGGGGCAGCCAGATTCGTTCTTACGTCCTCGATGACTCCCGTATCAAAGATCTGCGTACCGGGGTTGAAACCCGCAACACGCAGGCGGTGCTGGACGGCAGCCTGGACCAATTTATCGAAGCAAGTTTGAAAGCAGGGTTATGAGGAACCAACATGTCTGAACAACAAGCACAGGGCACTGACGCGGTAGTCGATCTTAATAACGAACTGAAAACCCGTCGCGAGAAGCTGGCTGCACTGCGTGAGCAGGGTATCCCATTTCCGAACGATTTTCGTCGCGATCATACCTCAGACCAGCTGCACGCTGACTTCGACGCGAAAGAAAACGAAGAGCTGGAAGCGCTGAACGTAGAAGTGTCCGTTGCAGGCCGCATGATGACTCGTCGTGTGATGGGTAAGGCGTCTTTCGTGACTTTACAGGACGTCGGCGGCCGTATTCAGCTGTACGTTTCCCGTGACGATCTGCCAGAAGGCATCTACAACGAGCAGTTCAAGAAGTGGGACCTGGGCGATATCCTGGGCGCGAAAGGCAAGTTGTTCAAGACCAAGACGGGCGAGCTGTCTATCCACTGTACCGAACTGCGTTTGCTGACCAAAGCATTGCGTCCGCTGCCGGATAAATTCCACGGTCTGCAGGATCAGGAAGCGCGTTACCGTCAGCGTTACCTGGATCTCATCTCTAATGATGAATCCCGCAAAACCTTCAAAATCCGTTCCCAGATTATGGCGGGTATCCGTCAGTTCATGGTTGGCCGTGATTTTATGGAAGTTGAAACGCCAATGATGCAGGTGATCCCAGGCGGCGCGTCTGCGCGTCCGTTCATCACCCATCACAACGCGCTGGATCTGGACATGTACCTGCGTATCGCGCCGGAACTGTACCTGAAACGTCTGGTGGTTGGCGGCTTCGAACGCGTGTTCGAAATTAACCGTAACTTCCGTAACGAAGGCATCTCCGTTCGCCATAACCCAGAGTTCACCATGATGGAACTCTATATGGCTTACGCAGATTACAAAGATCTGATCGAACTGACCGAGTCACTGTTCCGTACCCTGGCGCAGGATATTCTCGGCACCACTGAAGTGCCTTACGGCGACGAAGTGTTCGACTTTGGTAAGCCGTTCGTCAAACTGACCATGCGCGAAGCTATCAAGAAGTACCGTCCAGAGACCAACATGGCCGATCTGGATAACTTCGATTCCGCTAAAGCTATCGCTGACAGCATCGGTATTAAGGTTGAGAAGAGCTGGGGTCTGGGCCGTATCGTGACCGAGATCTTCGAAGAAGTGGCCGAAGCGCACCTGATTCAGCCAACCTTCATCACTGAGTATCCGGCTGAAGTCTCTCCGCTGGCGCGTCGTAACGACGAAAACCCGGAAATCACCGATCGCTTTGAGTTCTTCATCGGTGGCCGCGAAATCGGTAACGGCTTTAGCGAGCTGAACGATGCGCAGGACCAGGCGCAGCGCTTCCAGGATCAGGTTGATGCGAAAGCCGCAGGCGACGACGAAGCGATGTTCTTCGACGAAGACTACGTGACCGCGCTGGAACACGGTTTGCCGCCAACGGCAGGTCTGGGTATCGGTATCGACCGTATGGTCATGCTGTTCACCAACAGCCACACCATCCGCGACGTGATTCTGTTCCCGGCGATGCGCCCGGTAAAATAAGTCACTGAGATGCAAAAAGCCCCGGCGTTCATCGCGTCGGGGCTTTTTTTATGACCTTAGATCGGCGGCGAACTGCCTGAGTGCTTTATGGGCGATGGCGACCTGCGACACCATCCATGGGCTAAAGGCCCACGGCGTCGCGCCGACAGCGTGGAACAACGACTCCAGATCAACCCACTGAACCGCCATCACTTCATCGGGATTGAGATTCAGCGGGCTGACCAGCTTTGCGGCATATACCGGGCAAATTTCGTTTTCGACGATCCCTGAGGGGTCCGTTTCGCAGTAGCGAAAATCCAGCGCGATGGGCGTCAGATCTGTGATTTCGGCGCCAATTTCATACCGACAGCGGCGAATAAGCGCGTGTTCGGTACGTTCGCCGGTTTGCGGGTGGCCGCAGACGGAGTTGGTCCAGACGCCGGGCCAGGCTTTTTTGCTCAGGGCGCGACGTGTGACAAGGCACTCCCCCTGGGTGTTAAACAACCACGAAGAGAAAGCCAGATGCAGAGGGGTATGCGATGTGTGGGCGGCATACTTTTCCTGAGTGCCGATGACCTCTCCCTGGGCGTTAACCAAAATGACGTGTTCTTGTGTGCTCATTCCGACTCCAGTACCCGAACGACGGGATGGCACCATTATATCTCACTCTTTGGCTGGCGGCTTGAATGCTGAATGCGGAAAGAGTCTTTACAGCAAAGATTGGCAACAGAATTCAGGCTGCTATCATAGGACGCCATTTACGCTGACCGAGGAGCCGCTTTGTTTGCAGGAAGCCTGACAAGAAATCCCCTGATTGCCCTTTTTTGCCTGATGCTGACGCTCATGCTGGCAGGCTGTTCGGGCAGTAAATCAGCGGATTCGGGAAGCTACTCCGGCGCGGTCTACACCGTTAAGCGCGGCGACACACTCTATAAAATCTCGCGCTCAACCGGAACGAGCGTGAAAGACCTGGCTCGCCTGAACAATATTTCTGCACCTTATACCATCGAGATAGGGCAAAAGCTCAGGCTCAATAGCGGTAGCTCGACGGCGAAAAAATCCTCTTCCTCGAAAGGTAAAACCGCCAAAGTGACGCCGTCTTATGCGGTGCCGCAATCGTCTTGGCCGCCGGTCGGGCAACGCTGCTGGGTGTGGCCTGCCAGTGGGAAAGTGATTATGCCGTACTCCACTGCCGAAGGTGGCAACAAAGGCATTGATATTGCGAATGCGCGCGGAACGCCGGTCTATGCGTCGGGTGCAGGGAAGGTGGTTTACGTGGGCGACCAGCTGCGTGGTTACGGCAACCTGATCATGATTAAGCACGGTGAGGACTATATTACCGCTTACGCGCACAACGATACGCTGCTGGTGAATAACGGACAAAACGTAAAAGCCGGACAGAAAATCGCGACCATGGGCAGCACGGGAGCCAGTTCCGTTGCGCTGCATTTCCAGATACGCTATCGCGCAACGGCGATTGATCCCCAGCGCTACCTTCCGGCGCAGGGCAGCAAACCGAAATGCTAAGCGGTTAATTATTCACCGGTTAGCAGTCGGGAGGCTTGTGTGAACATGCGTAAGGTCTATAATGCCTTACGCACCTCAAAGCGGGCGTAGTTCAATGGTAGAACGAGAGCTTCCCAAGCTCTATACGAGGGTTCGATTCCCTTCGCCCGCTCCAGCGATTTTTTACGCTCAAAATCAGCTAAAAAATCGTTACGTTTCCGGTGCTTAGAGGGAGGCGCTCTGTAAGCGCTGTTGAGAACCCTCTTGACGTTCTACCATGATAACTACCGCGATTTGGTGAGTAGTGATCAGGAAGCTTATCAAAACGCTGGCGGTCGTTCCAGTGTCTTACCGCGATAGTCCAACAAGAAAACAAAGCCTTTCACTACGGCTGTAAACCATTCCTGAAACTTTTAACCGTTCCACACTTAGCGCGGTGTCCCGTAACAGCCTGTCGTGATGACACGCCACGGATAAACGAGCAAATGTTGGGAAGCCTAACCAGTCCGGGAAAGGGGCTGGCTCTGCCGTGGTGTTCACCGAGCCATAAATGATCGGTACTCGATAAGAGAGCGGTTAACTGACAATCTGATGATACGCCTTCGGCGCTGATTGATGGATGTACCCATCACGGCGCTTTATGGATACTATTATCCAAATTTACATTTTTAAGTGGGATGCTATGGAAGAGGACGCGGAGAGCTTCGAACTTGAATATTTCAATTCACTAGTAGGTGAAAACCTAGTTGACATGATTTTAACGAAGGCTCCCACGAAAGTGAAATGGCGAGTCATCAAAGCTGCCGATCATGTGCGTAAAGCACATAGAATTAAAGATATCGATATGGAGATGTTTTCCATTAGGTTGATCGCAGCTGAGGAGGAATTGGTAGTAGCTATTTTCGAATGGCTTAAATTGAACACTGATAAGATGCCGGAGCATAGAGACTTAGTAGGGAAGTTCAAAAATCACCAAGTCAAACTAATGTTTACTCCTGTATTGATGTTGATGAAAGGTGTCCTTATTGAAAGTCTCGGACCAAATTTAAACATTCATGGGGTTAACGTTGAATTGAAACCCCGTTTTGAAAACGAGAAAGTAGAGTTGTGTTTCTCGATACCTTCATCAGAGTTCGTGATGCCTCTTAACCCACTATCAATGTTTATCAACCTTGAGAATGAAGAGCAAGATGTTATTGAAAGCTTGTATGAGAGATTACAGGATGAGGTGCGGGACAATCTTGGCATATCTCTTAAAGAATTCGTTTTGAAACGAGCTGATTTCAGAAATTTACTTCTCTACTCTGATGACGGTGGTTTCGCAAATTATGTGATCAATTATGATGAATTAATGAGCGGTTTTAACCCTACCTTTGAAGCTCTTCTCTGGTCGATTGCTGCTTTATTGAGTAACAATCCTTTATCTCCTCACTTGGGATTGGTTACTCAGTTCATTGCCGTATACAGACTTGTTTTGATCAAAACAAAGGTTATCAAGGGGTTAGGATAGGGGTGACTTACTGATTCTATTCATCTTTTATCTTCAAAACCTTAATAAGGAAAGAAAGACATGCAAAAAACATTATGAACCCTCCTAGCATGGAAAGCAGCATCTGATCATTCTTATCGCCTTCAAAATTGCTCAAACCTCGGTGCAGGGCATATACGGTACTCCAAGTAACAGTTAGTGTTAGTACAAACGTAACAATGAGTTTTACCGCAAATAGTGGCTTCTTTATTGCTTGGACTATTAGCCAAATGCAGATGACGAAGCTCAGCATTGATAAAAATGCATGTGCAACAATGCTTAATGGATACATTGATATCCGGCCCCCGTGGGTGTCCCGTCTCTTTATCCTCCCAGTTTACATCCTCCTGCTTAAAATATCCCCGGCTCTATTATAGATCCGCTGAGCGTAACGATTAGCCGACTAATAATTTCACTGGATCTGCATGAAATATCCGAGTGTTGTCACTGCGTCACACAGCTTTGCTTGTGTTGCAATTTGCCTCGCTTTATTACAACAGGCGAAACGCTGTCTTTCTGTAGTAAAAAGCCTTGCTTTAAAGTAATACATTGTTGTAATTTAATTGATGTAGGCATTTTGCAACATTATGATAAGGGGATGAGATGGCGAACATTGGTTACATCAGGGTATCGACAACACAGCAGCACACAGATCGCCAGTTGACAGGCGTGGCACTCGACAAGGTCTTTGAAGATAAGGCTTCAGGTAAGAACACACAACGCCCACAGTTTGAAGCCATGATGAACTACATCCGCGAAGGTGATGTTTTGCATGTTCACAGCATTGATCGACTTTGCCGTAACACTGCTGACCTACTGGCAACGGTTGAGCGGTTAACAGAACGTGGTGTGGTTGTTCAGTTCCACAAAGAGGATTTTAAGACCGGGAAGAACTCTCCGGCAGGTAATATGATGCTGACCGTACTGGCAGCAGTCGCACAGATGGAACGTGAAACGATGCTGGAGCGCCAGCGTGAAGGTTATGAAGCAGCAAAAGCCGCAGGCAGGATCACCGGACGGGGCAGAGGTCGCTCTATTGACCGTGAAGCCATCAAGGCAGAACTCGCAGCAGGTAAAACCATTCGTGCTATCGCAGAAAGCCACAACGTGAGCACCAGAACAGTCATGAACATTAAGGCCGAAGTCTGATCTATCTTCTCACATCCTCCCTTTGACCTCGCTCCGGCGGGGTTTTTTATTGTCTGAAATCCACACCAGCGCGAGCACCACCACCAATAGCCCCGTATGTTCCACCAGAAGCGTTACAACGCGTTATCTCCACACAATCGTGAACTGACACACCGATAATCCACGACGTCCCACAGCGCACTACAGGCGGCTCAATGCGTCCAGAAATGGAGGGTTTTTCGTTGTTTTTGCTAAGAAAATTTAATTTTTTTCGATATGGAAGGGCGGATGGTGATTGTGTTTAGCTACAATATGGCTGGCAGATCTGCCGAGGCCCTGCCACTACTGGCTTCGTTGTGTAGATCACGACATAACAATCACTACATCCCACAGGCGAGCCAGTGACAACAGACAGGATTTTCTAGCAATTAACCGCAATTAACAGGTATTTAAACTCAATTATTTCCCGCCGCAAATCCAGCCTATGACAGCACCGATTACCGCAGAGCGGGTCTCACCTACTGCTCCTTTGAGAACGTTAATAACTGCATCGCCTGCACCAGGTGCCTGCTGTTGAAGTAAATTCAAACCACGAGGTGTTAACTTGGCGGCGGTGTCCATGTCGGTTGAAGAGATTATCTCCGTGTAACCCATATCGGTGAGCGCCTGGAGCGTGTAGCACAGCATGTCTATCTGAGTTCTGTCTCCTCTGGGCTTCCAGCCGAAGTCTGAAAAGTCGAAAGATGAGTAAAACGGATAGTCCGCAAACAGTTTCACCAGGATTCCAGTTGCCATCTCGTTAAAGCTGTCTTTGCCTTGGACGAATTCCATAAAGTTTCCTTTTGTTCACTGATTGAACGAGGTTACTCACTTACATCTGGAAGTGCCAGCAGTGAGGTGTGACGCTGTGCTGTTAATCGCTAAGTGAGGAGGTGTCTTCTGTCAGAGGGGGAGTGTCTTCTATTTGGAAGATACGTGTCTTCCAATAGAGGGGAGGTGTCTTCTGAGAGACGTAGTATAAGAGCATTTATAAAACCACTAATAAAAACCACTTATAAGATCTTAAAGACCTTAAGGTCAAAGACAGATTGAACATGCGTTCAATTGTTGGAGTTGTTAGGTGTTATGTAGGCAGGCTTCGCCTGTTTACACTCTGTGTGGAAGACAAGCGCAAGCGCGTCAGTCAAATGTGAATCGAGCATGGCGCAGAGGAGCTTGCAACGCGACGTACACTCCCCCCTGGGGGCGGCGGTCCCCCCTCAAAGACTGCAAAGTGATGAACCTCTGATTCACTCGCAAAAAACCTGTCTGTAACGCTCTGTATCGCATTCTGAGCGTCGCTGTCTTGTTGCTGGTGAACTATTGCCGCTTCACTTGCTGCGTTGAATCTGGAGCGTCTGGAAGCGCTACGCGAATAAATCCCTTGACAATGAGAATTGATTTGTTATATAAGACCGCTTCGAATTCAGTATTTACAAAAATATTCTTGACTTATCAGTAAACATAAAAACAAATCTTGACAAAACTCGTTTTAACTGTTAATATGTACATACTGAATGAATAAACACAACTTGAATATAGGAGAGCATTTGAGAACAGCCGCCATCGACTTTCAAGTCGCAACTGCCGAAGAAATCTTTAACGCCTTAGTCCGTAACATCACCACCACCTCTGCGCTTTATAGCTTCCAAAACCGTGTTGGTACTAATAAGCGAAACACTAAGAAAGCCCTTGAAATGCTCCGTCAGCATAAACTGGAGCAGAAGCGTAACGCACGTCACCGACAGGCAATCAAAACGATCCTCAAGCCTGTTAATCCAAGTATCGCGAACGGTGAAGACATCACTGACATCTTTTCAGACGTAATCAACGGGTATATCTGCCTGTACCGTGATCGCGTGGGAATTGACCTGCATGAGAAACAGGTATTAGCGCTTATCCTCTCCGAGGCTCGCGAAGACCTCAAAAAGTACGGTGTTGACCCTGAGAAGCACCGCTAACCCTCGTTTTTAAGACCCGTTGGCAGCAACGCCACCAAACGAAATCGCCGCAAACACGGCTTCTTACCCCTGATCGCCACCATGATCGCAGGGGCGTACCCGCATATCTGACGTACAGGAGAAAAGATGCATGAACATTTCATTCCCGGATGACACCTACCGCACATTGCTGAAAGAGGCGAACCACCGCGACATGCCAATGGCAAAATTATGTAGTGAACTGCTGCAAACAGCGGCAAAAATCATTGAAAAGAATAAAACAGATAACCAGCGAGGATATTATGACGACCGAGAAAGCAGAAAGTAAACTTTACGAATCCCTACCGCAGCCGAACGAAGACAAACCGATCACAGTTGATACTTTTTCTCCTTGGGTGATTCCGGTTGCTCGCATCAAGCGCTTCAACGGAGTGAAAAACAGCCCAGAAATTATGGCTGTCTACAGTCACCTACTTGGTTGGAAGAAAACAACAGGAGAGATCCGTCCTTCTCAACAATACATTGCTGATTGCTGTTGTATGGGCCTCTCAACTGTTCAGAAAAAAGTGAAGGTGCTCGTAAAAATGGGATGGATTACAGCAACGCCAGCCCGTAAGCCAGGTAGTAAAGAGATCTCCCATACTGACTACACAGTTAAAGATCCTAAGGAAATTTTAGCAGAACAAAACGCTGGGTTGTCACAGCAAGGCGACGCAGTAGCAACCATCGCAAAAAATCAGAAAGTTAAAGCCGAGGAGAGCGGCAAAGATGAGCAGAAACAACAGCAAAAATACGAACAACCAACTACTGTGGCTTCTGAGACTGCCGCGCCTGTTGCTGGAAAACCAGACGGCGTACCTCATGTGGATGCTCCTATCGATGCTGATCTATCCGGTGGTGGTGATGCGGTGACTGTGGGAAATGTTGTTGAGTTTTCCCGTGGTGGTAGGCCCAGAGGTAGTTTTAAGCCTTCATATCCGGAGCATGACCAGGAGGAAACTTATCAAGAATATGCGGAATACATAGAACCAGGTCCTAGCTGCGAACCAACTCAGGCAGATTTTGAGGCCGCAGAGGCATTAATTACGGAGGATAACATTGTGTGAAAACGTGAGCGGCGAACTGACCGCAGATGAAGAAGAAAAACTCTCTCGCCTTTTCTCCGTCTTGGAGAATCCGACATACAAATCCCGGTCCAAACCTTCCGACCAGGAAACACAACTTAAAGCTCGTTTGCTATTAAATCGCGGTTTCTCACCGCAAATTGTCGCAAATACCCTCGATCTGCCGTTCGCTGAAGTCTGGCGGCTCGCACGTCAAAAACAAGCGGTGACCTGGGCGATGATGACACCGACAACCCGGACAGAATTTGTCCGTGAAATGTGGTCACATCGGATGCACCCGGAACAGATCCGCAAGCGTTGCGATGGTCTGTCATACGTCAGCCTGAGATATTACCTGCATAACGCCGGGATCACTGACGCTGAAATGTTGGGTTACTACCCAGACGTGTTCGCGAATATCTGCAAGCTGCCGACTGTGAAGAAGAAGCGGAAGCGCCGCAAGGCCCGTTAGGGCGAACGTTACCGTTCATCACCTCTGACCGGATCACAAGACCTCCTAACACCGAATCGGGGGCTAATGAACCTTGATTACTTATCTTACCTTCCCGCTGTTTGGTTGGCGTTTCGTCACATCCTGATCGGCGGGATTATCCTTCTCAGGAGATACTATAAAATGACACTGAACAGCATTCGAAATGCTCTGTTTGCAGCGATGCACGGCATGACGCCGGAAGAGTACGAACTCCAAAAAGCGCGGAACAATCTGAAGAGCGTCACCGATAACTTTCTGGATCAACATCCGGAATATCTCCGAGGGAGATTTGCCGAAGGCAAACCCGCTAACGGGTTAGAATTGCTCAAATCAGCCCCGGTGGATACGCCCACCAAGGTTAAACGGATCTCTAAATCGTTGGGGGCTGATAGTCGTCCGGTGGTAAGTCATACCGCTGACCATATTGATCCTGAAATGCTGGCGAAGGCTAAAGCAGCGGCTGCTGCTCTCGCAAAATCCGATCCTGATCGTTACGGCAATATCATCAAGCAGCAGGGGGTGTAATGACACAAAGTGTTTTGACCAAGGGTCAAACCTCCAAAGGAGGCAAATGATGTCTGGCACAAATAAGATCGTCTCCAGCTTGGTTAATACAGTCTCCTGGCAGGTCGATCAAAACTCCTTCAACCGCGCCCGCAACAAAATCAAGAGCCTGAAAAAATATGCGGAGTCAGCGGGAAAATCTTTCGACCAGGCGACACGAAAGCTACAACAAGCCAACGGCAAGACCCAGTTACAGCAGGCGCGAGCAGAAACGCAGAGATTGAAGCTCAATCAGCGATTAACCGCTGAGGCTCAGAAACAAAGTGCTATCAATGCACGTATGGCGACCAACGAACAGCGCCATGCTCAACGTATGGCTGCGATTGCAGCACGTAACCCAGCAGCGGGCGGTCTGGTTCCTAAAAGTGTCCGAGGTCTCAGTGAGGCAATCAGAGCACAGCGTGAACAGGCCGACCTAGAGAAACGCACTCAGCAGATCCGCACCAAAGGTATTCGCTTTAGCACTGCCACCAACGGTTACAACCTGACACCACGCCAGCGAGCGCAAGCAATCAGCGACTTCGCTCAATTAACGAAACAATATCATGCTGGTTCAATGGCACTTGGAGAGTACAACGCCAGGGTGAGCAAGCTACAGCACGGGCTGAGACAGCAGGGCGGGCTAATCAAAAAGCCGATAACGCTCCCAGTTAAAGCTAAAGTGACGGGCCTTGATACCAGTTTGCTTGACCATGCAGGCACAGCGATCACCATCGGGGCGACCATTGGGATCGGTAAAACCATCATGCAGACCGGGCAAGACTTCGAATCAATGGCCTCTGGTCTCCAGGCGGTGACAGGTGATAGCCAGAAAGCATCTGACCAAATGGCCTACTTACAGAAGCAGGCTCTTTCCCTTGGTCTTGACCTGCAACAGACATCGAAAGACTACGTTAAGTTCTACGCCAGTGCCGCAGGAAAGGCTAGCGACAGCCAAATCAAAAACCTGTTTGTAGGTGTTAGCCAGTACGGAACCGTATTAGGGGCCACTGGTGAGGAGCAGAGCCGCGCCTTGCTCGCGCTTAATCAGATGTACGCTAAAGGCACGGTGCAGGCTGAAGAGTTAAAAGGTCAGCTTGGTGACGCACTGCCTAACGCAGTCGGGATCTTCGTCAAGGCATTGAATAAGCTAAAAGGCCGGACAGACCTTACCGAAAAAGACCTCATGGCAATGATGAAAAATGGTGAACTGCTGGCGAAGGATATTCTTCCCCTTGTTGGTGATGAGTTCAAAGCGGCAGCACAGAAGGGCGGAGCTTTCGAGAAGTCACTGAAATCTAACCGTGTTGCTATGATGCGCTTGCGCACAACGATGCAGCTTGCACAGAAGAATTTCTTTGAATCGGGCTTCGGCAGTCAGCTTACCGATACGTTTAACGGTCTGACAGATGCAATTGACAGCAACCAGGATGCATTTAAGACGCTGGGAGCCATTGCAGGCAATGTGATTAAAGGTTTCACTGATGCGGGGTACACAGTCTATAACAGCTTCATTCTCATTGAAGCGCTGTTCAAGAAGTATGCTCCTCAATTGTCCAAGACATTCGAGGGATTCGGCAATACAGCAGCATATGCGGCAGGAGTTGCGATCTTCACTGGGGCGATCTTCAAGTTAGCTGGCGCGTTGAGGTGGCTTGTCAGCTTCGCGAATCCGTTGAAAGGTCTGCTTGGTACGCTTGCCGGGATCGGCTCTCTTGGTGGTATTGCAACACCTGGAACAGACAACACCAAACCGGGGAAAGATGGCAAACCATCCAAAGGCGGGAGAGGTGGCGGCTTCTCAATCGGTCTTCCTGCAATCATGGCTGGTGTAAGTCTCAATAATCGTCTTAGCGAGATTCAGGCTGATCCTGATGCCTTCATGAAGAAGGTGCAGGCCAACAACGACAGGCCTACCCTTTGGACTGACATCAAGAACTTCTTTGCTGATCATGCTCAAGGTTTCACTAATGCATTTGTGGGGATGAATACCTTACCTGGAATTCAACCAGCTACCGCAGGCATGGCACAGCTACCGGGCATTGGTAATCTTGCTTATGGTATGAACCTAGGCAAGCCATTCAGTATTGAAGGTAAGGCCGATCTGACTGTGACCAACGAGGTTAAACTCAGCATTGACGATAGCAAATTCAGCGATGCAATTAAGGCCGAAGTACAAGAGCAGGATAGGAAAAATACCAATCTCATTTTGGGTATTTCTGGCTAATTAATATACTGTCGGCGAATTCGTCGCCCCTATCTCAACACCGCAATGCGCATGTATCAAATTTAGCGACAAATCAAAGATCTCTCGTGAAACTTGTTGCAAATGATAATCATTCGTGTTAAAATAATTGCATAGGGTGATGATTTAAATTGTATGTGCGTACAAAAGCCGTTGTCATTCTTTCTCCTTACGAAATTTAAAGCAGGCTCTGTGACACCGTTCAGAGCCTCTTTTCTAAAGTACATCCAATGACCTGCACTCTCACAGAAAGGCTACGCCATAGCCGCTGGGTGTACTCCAGAAAAGATTTCCACCCAAGGTGGATTTGCCGTCCTGTCCTCCTCGACAGGCTGTCAGCCGGACACTAACGGCATCAGGTGGCATCGTTTGTGGGTCTCCTTACCCATTCTTTGGAGCGTTGCCGCCTCCTCATTCCTACCAGTGAAATCCACACCGGATGACTCTCCGTCCGGTCACTTTTTTCATCGGAACAATTCGAAAGGCTGGCCCTGTCGCCGTTTACGGCTCAAGCAGGCGCTGGCCTTTTGTTTACATAGCTATGTGAAATTTAACAAGGAGTTAACTCTATGAAAATGGGAACAACTGAACGTTCTTACAATTCGGTCATCGCGTATGCAATCGATCCAAATTTTGACCGCAAGACTTTTACTGTCGATCTAGCTGTAGAAGTCCAGCCGGGTAGTTGCATTACCAGCACTGGAGCTGCTTATGTCTCTGGTGATGACTGCCTGCTGGTCCTGAGCCACCACAGGGCGGAAGATGCTGCTCATATCATCGTTGCTGATCGCGGGATTTACATCAAACAAGACACCATCACCGCTGTTATGGGCGCTACCGCTGGCGCTAATGCTATTGCCGCACTCACCAAAACGGGCGCAATCCGTACTAGCGCACCGGACGCAGAATAATAATAAGGAGAAGACAACATGGGACTATCAACCAATTTCAGCTACGCGGATTACACCAATACTTTTGTTAACATGGATGCAAAGAACACTTTGCTGTCCACGCTTAATGTTTTCAATGATCGACAGACTTCGGCTAGTCCAAAGGTAAGCCTTGATATCATTGATGAAGTCGCCCAGAAGGTGGCAAGCTCTGTTAACCGTTACGGCTCTGAGTGGTCCAGCATTCCTAAGCGTAGCGCCAGCAATCACCTGATCGAAGCACCGCTTTATGCTTACCAGGACCGTATTACGGCGGCAGACGTGCAACCATACAGGAAACCAAATTCAGACCTGCAAATGTCAGTAATGGATGCGGTCACTTCTTCTGCTGTCGCAATGCACGATAAGTACATGCGTACTAAAGAGAAAATTTTCGCTGACGCACTCTTCCGAAATACTGTTGAAGCGAATTTCACGGCGCAGAAGCTCATTTCGTGGGAAGATGAGTTTGGATACCAACAGGCAACCGGAACGATCAAAACCAGCGTTAGCGCTGGTGACCCACTTCGCAGCCTCGATGATGCTGTAACCGCTGCTAAAGTGCGCATGGGGGGCCTTGCTGGTCAGCTTGACGGCTTTATCCTGTTTGCAGGTAGTAATGTTTATCGCGGCATTAAGTATCACCCAGACGTGCGCCAAAATGTTCAGTTCGGTGTGCTTGATCGTGATGTTCTGTTTAATAAAGAAGTGCTTCCGGCATTCTCAACATTCATCATTGAAAATGTTCGAGTGGTGGAGGTCACGGATCAGGCACTTTACGGAATTGGTCCGGATGAATCCTTCCTGGTTCCACGCTTTAGCAAACCGCTGTCTTCGGATATTGCTCTGCCCTTCGGTTATGTGGCAACGGCTACCAGCCGCAATCTGGATCTGGCATTTGCTGATCCGGTTGATTTCCGTATTTGGAGCGTACAAGACAAGTTTAAGAACGTTGAGCTATTCGCGGAAAGCTCTATCTTGCCTGTTGTGTACCGTCCGGATTTCACTACACGACTGACGAACGACGCAGCGTAAGACAGCGGATTTTGGGGCTGACTATTTGGCCCCACCTTGAAGAATGGCCTGAAAAGGCGAGGCAAAGAAGAGGTGATTACTATGAAAATTCAATTTCAGACGAATAACGGTTTCCCATTGCTGACTGTTGCAGACGAGCGCGTTTTAGACTTTCTGAATGTTAGCGCCGTGTGTCGGTTCCTGAAGGTTCCACGCTCCTCGTTCATGATGGACGTTGAAAATAACGGGCTTGAGAAGGCTATCAGTGAAGCGCTGTTGAAGTTGAGAAAGAATAAAACATGAGAGCCGGGTTAATCCCGGCTTTTTATTTTTTATCTGGAAAGACAAATGTCTCGGAAAAACCTCTCGCCTTCAGGTTTTCAATTTGTGTTCTTATCTCTTTAACATGTTGCATTATCAACGGTGCACTACTTTCAAATTGAAGGTGAATAGAAATCATATGTTGTCTGGAGAAGTATTTCGCTAATTTCAAGAAGCTTTCATGTAAGGTTACATATTCTAACTGTGCATTATCAGATAATTCTATTCCCCAAAACTTTAGAGTATGGTAACTATTTTTTAAATCTGAAAATTTATTATTGACTTCTTCATGGATTAATATGGTTTTTCTGACCTTGTCAGGAGCGGAACTCCCTGCGTTTAGCTCTTGGAAATTCATTACATAATACGCCAGTTTGATAACGGAAGAGAGAAAGCTATCAAGAGTATTTATATAATGCATTGTTGAATCATGAGCGCGGTCTCTATTCTTCTGTGATAGCCATTCATCAACTTTTCTTTTACCAAAAAGGACGCCCCCCGCCACACTAACCGCTGTGACAGTATTAGAGGCGATAGAGATAACGTTATCCCATGCTTGTAAATCCATGTTCCTGCACTCTCCCGTAGTGAATGGGGCAGGGCTTGCCCCTTGTTTTCACTCTATATTACCGTAACTTACCAACTCTACATACTCCGATAGTTCCTTCATCCCCGGTCCCTTGCTATACGTCCTGAATGCTTCAGTTTTAGCTTTCTGCTCTGTGTGCCCCGAAATGGCTCCGATCCGTTGTTCGGGAACTCCTGCACGGTCTAAGCAGGTGATGAACATTCCCCGTAAGCTGTGGAAGCACTGCCGATCTGTAGCGGTTGGCAAAACGCTGTCACGCAGCCGAGTGAACTTTTGGCTGTACCACGGCCCTCGCTTGCCATCCTTCCGGATGATGTTATTTGACTGCGCCAGGAGATATTCACCGCTGTTCTGTGCCAGATGCTTATCAACAATCCCCATCAGTAGCGAATGGATCGGAACATATCGCACTCCGGCGACAGTTTTAGATTTGCTGACGAAGAAACACCTTACACCCTCCATCACCACAATCTCATCCCGCTTGATGCTGGCGATCTCATCAAGTCGCATTCCCGAGTACAGCCCGATCAAAATGACATCACGTATAACGTCATCGGCTTCTCTGACAAGGGCTTGCAACTGTTCAGGTTTAAACGGCTGATAACTCTCTATCGTGAGACGTGCTTCGAGGTTATGACCGTGAAAAGGGTTGCTGTCTGGTATCGCGTCGTAGCGGCGTTTGGCGAACTCGTACAGACTTCCCAAAGAGGTTAGCCAGTTCTGCAACGTTTGAGGTGAAAACTTGCCTTGGTTAGCCTCCAGGAACTCCGTCACCATACGGCGACCAATACCGCCAATTGTAATCGCTGGTCTTTTTATGGATTTCGTAAACGCCTCGACAGCACGGGCAGACTTTTGCAAAGTGGAGTAGCTCCGCCTGTCTGAGTACACCTTCATGTATTCGTCGCAAAGGTCTTTTAACTTTGGCGTTGTAGGCTTCCCTTTGGCGGCTGTCTGAAAATCTGGAACGAGATTAGTAGATGCAGCACCAACGAAACGTAGATCGGTAATGGCTGACTGAATCTTGAGAAGATAAGCATTTGGGTTGAATTGCGCCTGTAGCCTTCTGAACTCCATCAGGTACTGATCACGAAACCTACGAGCCAACACAAGATCGCGTGTGCCCGTTGATTTTTTAAGCATCTTGCGACCGTTCCAGAGGTGGCGCATGTAAACGGGAATATGAAGCTGGATGATATAAATACCGTCACTGTTTACGTAAAGATAATTTGTTCCTTTGCCCTTGATCGTCATGGTCTTAACCTAGTAAGCTACCGCTACTAGTTACCGTGGATTTACGTAAACGTCTGTTTGGTTTATCTTTTCCGGTGCTTAGAGCAAGCCTTTTCGATTCCCTTCGCCCGCTCCAGCTCTACCCCACCCAGTTCAAAACACTCACACCAGCATCAATCACTGTCTTGCAAATGTATTCCCAGTCCCGTTTTTCCTTTCGCAAGGTCCGGACGTAGGGTTAACGCAGGAATCTCATAATCTCCGGCGTTCTGACGACGATAATTCAGCGGCTCTGTGTGCCATAAGGTGTCCAGCCTCTCAGTCAGCTGCTGGCGGTAACCGGCATACTTAGCGTCGTCGGTTTTCCCGGTGCGGTAAATCAGCATTGGCGGCAGCACCGTAAAGCCTGGGTAGAAAAGCATCCCGTGCTGGATTGGAAAGAGAATGTCGTCGATGGCACCGTTTATGCCGCGCGGAGCATAGTGCGATTCCCAGCCGCCGGTGGTGACCAGCAGCATCGCACGTTTGCCGGACAGATTCCCCTCGCCGTACCGATCGCCCCAGTGGTGGTCGCTGTGCTCGCCCACGCCGTAGGCAAAACCATTGGCGTACACCCGGTCAAACCAGCCTTTCATGATGGCAGGCATGGAGAACCACCACAGCGGAAACTGGAAAATCACGGCATCGGCCCAGCGTAATTTTTCCTGCTCAGCGGCGATATCCGCTGCTTGTTGGGCGTTGTCGTAAGCAAAGCGGGAGTCTGCGGAAGGGTCAAAACGTTCACCGCGCAACGGGGCGAGTGAATCATCGCTATCCAGGACGGTCTTCCACTTCATGCCATAGAGATCAGAAACGTGCACCTGATGACCGATCTGCTGCAGATGTCTTACAGCCTCATCTTTCAGCTGTCCGTTAAGCGAGCGGGGTTCGGGATGGGCAAAGACAATTAATACATTCATGAGCGATTCCTGATAGAGAAAGTCCCGTCAGAATAGGGAAATCTCCGTTATAGTAAAAATTGATTACCGCAATGACAGGTATTGCCATGATTAATTTCTCGCAACTGGATCTCAATCTCCTCCTCACGCTGCAGGTGCTCCTCGACGAGCTGAATGTGACCCGGGCAGCGAGGCGCTTGAACCTCTCCCAGCCCTCCGTTAGCGTCCAGCTGGCTCGGTTACGGGAAGTTTTGAACGATCCGCTGCTTCTGCCGGGGCCGCGCGGGATGAGGCCAACGGCCCGAGCCGACGCCCTGCGTGAACCGCTGCGTCAGGCGCTGGCGGCTCTGGAGTCGGTGGTTGCCCCGGCGGCATCGTTCGAACCAGAGAAAACGGAGAATACCTGGCGCGTGGCGGCAACGGACTACATGGCGACGGCAATCCTGCTGCCCGCGCTGGAAGCGCTCCGCCAGGCGGCGCCGCTCTCACGCCTCGCCGTGTATGAGCTTAATCCTCAGCGGATTTTGCGGCAGGCTGAGCAGGGCGATATCGATCTGATTTTTCATACCCGGGAGGGGGCGCCCGCGTCATTACATCAGCGGGTGATCTTCAGCGAGCGCTATGTTCTGGCAGGCCGTCGCGACCATCCGGCGCTCCGAACGGGCGTCACGGCAAAGGAGTTTTCACAGCTCGAACACGCGATAGTCTCCCCGGATGGCGGCGGCTTCTGGGCTGCGACTGACGTGGCGTTGGCCCGCAGCGGGCTGGCGCGAAAAGTCGTACTGTCGGTGCCGCATTTCCTGTTCCTGGTCGAAGCGCTGTTGAAAACCGATCTGGTGGCGGTGGTGCCGGAAAGGCTCACGCGTAATGTGGCGGGATTAACTGTCTCAGCGCCGCCTGTCGACGTGGAAGGCTTTGATATGCTGATGCTTTGGCATGAACGGTTGCATCGCGATGCGGGCCACGTCTGGCTGCGTCAGATGCTGATGACACAGCTCGGCTGAGCCATAGTCACCTCGTGATATCAGCGCTATGCTTATCCCGAACGCATAACAATAACAGAGGCAATGTCATGGATAAGGATTTACTGGACGCGGGGTACCGGGCGTATACTGGGGAAAAGATCGATGTCTACTTCAATACGGGGATATGCCAGCACTCAGGAAACTGCGTGCGCGGCAGCAGCAAGCTGTTTAATCTGAAGCGTAAGCCGTGGATCATCCCCGATGAAGTGGATGTCGAGACGGTAAAGAGAGTGATTGATACCTGCCCGAGCGGTGCCCTGAAGTACCGCCAGAAATAAGCGAGGAACCATGGATATTCTGGAAGGCCATAACAAGTTTTACGTCAACGATGCACAAGGGAATCAGGTTGCTGAAATTGTGTTTGTTCCGACCGGGGAGCATCTGAGCATTATCGAGCACACGGACGTCGATGCCAGCCTGAAAGGGCAGGGCGTAGGAAAACAGCTGGTGGCGAAAGTGGTCGAGAAAATGCGCGCGGAGAACCGCAAAGTTATCCCGCTGTGCCCGTTCGCCAAACACGAGTTTGATAAAACGCGCGAATACGACGATATCCGCGCCTGACTTCAGCACCGGCTCCCGCCGGTGTTTTTTTATCTGAACTGTCCGTAAATCAGAATGACGGATATGATCACCATCACCCCGCCTGAAATCATGCCCACGACCCGCGCCGCCTGCGGGCGTGTGGCTAATAGCGCCCGTGAACCGTAGCCCACCAGCAGGTAGATCAGCGTGCAGGTGAGCAGGTGCATCATCGCTAGCGCGGACATCTGCACAGGCACCGACCAGCTGCCTTTGGGGTCGGTAAATTGCGGAAGCAGCGCCAGAAACAGCAGGAACACTTTCGGGTTCAGTCCGCTGATACAAAGCCCTTTTAGCGCCCACTGGTTCCAGCTTCCGTCCTGCTGCTCAGTGGCGCTGACCGTGGCCGGATGGCGCAAAATCGTCACGCCCAGCCACAGCAAATAGACGGCTCCCAGGACGGTCAGCAGCGACAGCGCCAGAGGATGCCCGGCGATCAACACCCCAACACCCGCCACCACAATAACCGTCGCCAGCAAATGCCCGGACATCAGCCCCATCACAGCCGGTACCACGCGCCGCCCGTTGATCCCCGCGCTGATGGCATAAGCCCAGTCGGCGCCTGGCGTCATTATCAGCAGAAAAGAGACCAGCCAGAACCCGACGACGATACTCATTTCCATTCTTTGATCACCCTTCCAAAACGACATTAGCGGAAAGAAAGAATATCGACATCCAGGCGAAATGAGCTTCCAATGTTATGCTGAAAACAGGGCTAAAATGAGAAACTCTTCTAAATGGATAGCATCGATCGAAAAATACTTGCTGAGCTACAGGTGGATGGCCGTCTGTCGCTTACGGAACTGGCCGAACGGGTAAACTTAAGCCTCTCGCCCTGTCATCGACGCGTGCGTGCCCTGGAGCAGAGCGGGGCGATTACGGGCTATCGCGCAAATCTCGATCCCGCGAAAATGGGCTTCAATTTTGTGGCGATTGTTTTTGCGACGTTAAAAGAGGGCGACAAGCGGGCCGTCAGCGCCTTTGAGGCGGCGGTGGAAGAGATCCCGCAGATCGTGCTGGCGCAGCGTCTGTTCGGCGATCCTGACTATTTAATGCATGTGGTCACGCGCGATCTCCCCGCGTTCCAGAAACTGTACGATGAGAAATTATCGGCAATGCCTGGCGTGCAGCATTTGCGCTCGACGCTGGTGATGAAAACCGTCGTGCAGGATCGGCCATTCCCCCTCGACACCTTAAAACAAGGATAACCCGATGATAGAGACACCACGACTGCTGCTCCGGCAGTGGAGGCCAGAAGATCTCGCCCCTTTTGCGGCACTCAATGGCGACAGCGACGTCATGCGATTTTTCCCGGCGACCTTGACGCGGGAAGAGAGCGACAATCTTGCCGCGCGATTTCAAGAAGGCATCGCCGAACGCGGCTGGGGGTTCTGGGCCGTTGAGTTAACCGCGACGGGGGAGTTTGTCGGTAGTCTGGGGCTGCACCCTCAGCCTGACCGTTTTGCCTTTTCACCCTGCACGGAGATTGGCTGGCGTCTGGCAAAACCGTTCTGGCATCAGGGGCTGGCGTACGAGGCGGCCACGGCGGCGCTGGAGTATGGCTTTAAAACGCTGGGGCTGGGCGAAGTAGTTTCATTTACCTCGGTGCTGAATGCGCCGTCAGAGAACCTGATGAAACGCCTGGGGATGATAAAAGAGGGCGAGTTTTTGCATCCTGCGCTCGCCCCCGATCATCGTCTGGCGGAGCATGTACTCTATCGCATAGCGCGGCAAGTGTAGCCCGGAAAGCGAAGCGCTCACCGGGCCTGCATGAGGGCTAACCGACAAACATGACCGACACGCACAGCACGCCGACGATCAGCGTCAGCAGATTGCCGAAAGAGCGGTAAGGTTTCAGCGTCGGGATGAGATAGGTGGAGAGCGTCGGCATGATGAACAGAATCATGGCGATCAAAGGCCCGCTGATGGCGTAAATCATCGAAATCGCGTTCGGGTTGATGAAACAGACCACGAAGGTAATAAACGACACCACCATGATTGATACCGCGCGGTTAAAGGCGCGGCTCTTCTTAATGCCCACCTGATGCAGCGACGATTTAACGATCTCCGTCGCCCCTTCAATGACCCCAAAATAGGTGCCGAGGAAAGATTTCGACATCGCCACAATCGCCACCACAATGCCCGAAATACCCAGCCATGCCGGGGAAGATGGCATCATCGAGAGGGCCGAGAGAATTGTTACGCCCTCTTCTTTGGCCACCACGATGTACGACGGCGGAATCGACAGCAGGCAGCTGAAGACAAAGAACAGCACGCTCAGGCAAATAATCAGGTACGCGACCTTCATGATTTTTTTGCATTTACCCATGGCCTCATCACCGTACTTTTCACGTCTGTCGACGGCGAAAGTGGAGATGATTGGCGTATGGCTAAAAGCGAAAACCATCACTGGAATAGAAATCCATACCTGGTGCAGCGTGTGCTGATCGAACGCCATCTGGCTGGTCAGCAGCGACGGCTGCCAGCTGCCGGTGAGATACAGGGACACAAACAGGAAGTAGGCGATCAGCGGGAAGACCAGAAAACCCATCACCTTGAGGGTGATATGACGGCCCGTTAAGAAGATCAGATTCAGCACCATCACCACGCCAAGACTCACCAGCACGCGTACGGTGGTGTCGACGGTCAGATGCTTCGCCAGCTGTTCTGTTATCGAGTTGGTGATCGCTACGGCGTAAATCAGCACCACCACGAAGAAGGCGACAAAATAGAGGGTGGTGATCAGGTTGCCGATCTTTTTGCCGTAGTAGTGCGCCACCGCGCTGGTGATCCCTTCACTGCCTTTGGCGTTTGACGACAGGATAAACTGGGCCAGCGCTTTGTGCGGCCAGTAGGTTAAAGGATAAGCCACAAGGGCCGTAATGAGCAGGACAATCGCGCCTGCGGAGCCGAGCTGAATGGGCAAGAACAGGGTTCCTGCGCCCACGGCAGTGCCATAGAGGGCGAAACTCCAGAGAGTCTCTTCTTTTGACCAAATTTTCGACATTAGAGCAACGTATCAACTATAAAACGAACAAAAAGGAGGGTAATTTACCATAATTATGCGTTGAAGGCGCAGTTGACGTCGCAGGTAAGGCCGGAAGAAAATTCCGGCCTTAGAGGGATCAGTTCGCCAGGGCGCGTCGTTGCTGGCGGCGCTTGATGACTTTTTCGCGCAGCGTGTCGTACGCCCAGTTATAGAACATGGTGTACGGCAGGAAGAACAGGAAGAAACCGATCTCCAGGGTAAATGCCTGCAGGAGCGTTACGCCGAGCACCGCCGAGACGATCGACACCCCGATTACGATAAAGCCGCACTCAAAGCCCAGAGCATGGAACGCACGCACTTTTGCCGTGCGGGTTACGCGGTGAACGGGCCACAAACGGTCAAATCCATAGTTATAGATAATGTTCCAGACCATCGCTGTGGTCGCCAGGATGATGGTGAGTCCACCCATCTCCACCATCGAACGCTGCATTAACCAGGCGGCGGTCGGCGCCAGAATTGCCGTGGCAATCCCTTCGAAGCACACCGCGTGGAAGATACGCTCCGGCAGTTTTCGTTTTTGTACATTGTGTTGCATAACCTGACCTCATGAATTCGCCGGAATGGGCGTTGATGTGGCCTATTTTTATCGTAATTTGTGATATATAAAAGATACTATCCATCGATAAAATAGATACATCATGCGCTATTCTCCCGAAGCCCTTACCGCTTTTGTCGAAACCGTGGCTACCGGTTCGTTCTCCGCTGCGGCGCGGCGCCTGCGTAAAAGCCAGTCCACTGTCAGCACTGCGATTGCCAATCTGGAAGCAGATCTGGGATTTGCCCTGTTTGACCGATCCGCCCGTCAGCCGGTGTTAACCGAACAGGGCGAGCAGGTGCTGGGTTACGTGCAGTCGATTCTGGCCGCCAGTGCGCGTCTCGATGAACTGGCCGTTTCCCTGACTGCCCAGACGGAAGCGCGGCTGACCTTTGTGCTCTCGGACACGCTCAACCCGGACGTGCTGGAGGATCTGATGATCCAGTTCGACAAGCGTTTTCCACATACGGAGTTTGAGTGTTTGATTGGCGAGGAAGAGGATGTCATCGATCTGTTGCAAAAAGAGCGTGCGCAGGTAGGTCTTACGGAAGCGCGCGATATTTATCCCACCGGGATCGGCGTGATCCGCCTGCCGATGCAAACCCAGATGGCGATCTATGTTGCCACCACCCACCCGCTAGCGGCGCAGGGGAGAGTGGAGGTGGATGAGCTGCACGGCTGGCGCGAACTGCAGCTGAGCACATATCTGGAACGGGAAACCACCCAGGTGCGCGGCCCCATCTGGTCTGCGCCTAACTATTTGCTGCTCCTCAGCATGGCGGTGCAGGGCTTCGGCTGGTGCGCGCTGCCCTGTGCGCTGGTGGAAGAGTTCGCCGCCGCGAAAAGCCTGGTACAAATCAACGTTCCCGGCTGGCCGCGCACCATCGCCATCGATCTTCTGTGGAACAAACGAAGCCCGCCAGGCGTCGCCGGAAGCTGGCTGCGCCAGTATCTGCAGGACGCGCGCTAATCCTGTGACAAAACTCACTTTTTTTAAACAATTACGTTAATTGTTGATAACAATGCATCTACTATCAGCGGTGTCATTATGCGCAGAGGTAGAGATGAAAGAGGTCGTGATCGTGGGGGCGTTGCGTACGGCAATCGGCTGTTTCCAGGGCGCGCTGGCTCGCCATTCTGCAGTGGAGCTGGGGAGCGTGGTCGTCAGGGCGCTGGTCGAACGCAGTGGAATTCCCGCCCATGAAATAGATGAAGTGATCCTGGGCCAGGTGCTGACGGCGGGCGCCGGGCAGAACCCTGCGCGTCAGGCGGCACTGAAAGGCGGGCTGCCGAATACCGTGTCGGCGATCACCATCAACGACGTCTGCGGTTCGGGTCTGAAAGCGCTGCATCTGGCGACGCAGGCGATCCAGTGCGGCGAGGCCGATGTGATCATCGCCGGCGGCCAGGAGAACATGAGCCGCGCGCCGCACGTCCTGACGGACAGTCGCACCGGCGCACAGCTCGGCAACAGCCAACTGCTCGATAGCCTGGTGCATGACGGACTGTGGGATGCGTTCAACGATTACCATATGGGCGTGACCGCAGAAAACCTGGCGCGGGAATACGGCATCAGCCGTGAGCTTCAGGATGCCTATGCGCTCAGTTCACAGCAAAAAGCGCGTGCCGCCATCGACTCAGGGCGTTTTCGAGATGAAATCGTGCCGGTGGACACCCTGCGCCACAACGGCGAGCTGCTGATTATCGATACGGATGAACAGCCGCGCACGGATGCCAGCGCGGAAGGGCTGGCTAAACTCAATCCTGCCTTTGAAACGCTCGGCTCGGTGACGGCGGGCAACGCCTCGTCGATCAACGACGGCGCAGCGGCGGTGATGATGATGAGCGAAAGTAAAGCCGAAGAGTTGAATCTGCCGGTGCTGGCGCGCATCAAAGCGTTCGCCAGCGTGGGCGTCGATCCTGCCCTGATGGGCATCGCTCCCGTATATGCCACGCGCCGCTGTCTTGAACGCGCGGGCTGGCAGCTCAGCGATGTGGATCTGATTGAAGTGAATGAAGCGTTTGCCGCACAGGCGATATCGGTGGGGAAAATGCTGGAGTGGGATCCGAGCCGGGTGAACGTCAACGGTGGGGCGATTGCGCTTGGGCACCCGATCGGCGCATCCGGCTGCCGTATTTTAGTTTCGCTGGTGCATGAGTTGACCAAGCGCAATGCCCGCAAAGGGCTGGCGACCTTGTGCATTGGTGGCGGGCAGGGCGTGGCGCTCGCCATCGAAAGATAACCGCACTCAAATAGTTCTCTCTTTAGAAGCCTCCTTATTGGAGGCTTTTTTGTGTGCGCTGAAATCTATTTTTACGCTTATGAGATGATTCTAAAACCTCCAGTTAAATCCAGAAACTTCATATTCTGATCAAATATCCTCTTTTTGTGATCTTAAACCTGAAATTCCCTTTTAATACCCGATGTTTGTTGATGGGTGTCACGTCGATCTTTGCCAAAAAAATTGAAACAAATAATTACGATCTTGATCACTAAAATATCGTTATTTAAAAAATAAAATGCAATTTCATAAAAACGAAACATAATTTTATTTGAGGGTTTTGTCATGTTTAAAAAATCTCTGGTCCTTGCTTCTCTCGTTGGTGCGTCTTTCGCAGCTCAGGCTGTTACCGTTGATTTACGTCACGAATACATCGACAGCGGCTCGAACGCCGACCGTGTTTCCGTGTCACACCGCTTCGCCAATGGCTTAGGTTTTTCCGTTGAAGCAAAATGGAAATCAGGCGGCGACAAAGCCGACCAGCCTTTTGCGGATGTCGTCGGTAACGGCCACGAAGACCAGATTAGCTGGCGCTGGAAAGCCACCGACAATATTGCGCTGACACCGGCATTTACCATCGAAAGTAATGACAGCCGTACTATCTATAAACCGAATCTGCATTTGCAATACAGTTTCGACAGTGGCTTCTATGTGGCTGCACGTTATCGTTACGAATATACGCGCTATCCTTCAAGCTCAAATAAAGACGACGATAAAGTTAACCGTGGCGATGCGTGGGTAGGCTGGGTAATGGGTGATTTCCGTACCGAGCTGAACTATGTCTACGCGAAGAGTTCAGAAGGGATGATTCGTAATAATAATAAAGATTATTCCAACGAATATAACGCCAAGCTGGCATACAAATGGGATAAAAACTGGGCGCCGTATGTGGAAGTGGGCAACGTGGGCGTGAAAGAAACCGACGAACGTCAGACGCGTTTCCGTTTAGGTGTGGCATATTCCTTCTAAATAATAATAAACAGTACCTCCGGGAAAAAGCCGGCTCGCATGAGCCGGTTTTTTTATGCCTGTCGGAAGGGGGAATTCGCCTGGTCGGGTCGAAATCACGAGCAAGCAGATGTTCTTCAAACTAAAAAAAAGCCCTCCAGGAGGAGGGCAAGGCCAGTTACAGAAACACTAACTTAAATCATGCATGCAACATTTCAGGTTGCTCGGGGAGTTTCGCGATATAGAGAGCGGGTTTGCCGTCTTTATCGGAACTGAACAGCACCGCTTTATCATCCGGAGTAAAGGATGGATGCGGGTGGGTCACCTGCCGGCTGTTTGCCACGGTGGCCCAGGAGGTATCGTGACGGGCGATGCGGAAGTGCGCTTTTTTCGCCACGTCAAAGGCGTACAGATAAGGATCGTTATCGATGGTGTAACCGCTGGTGTCTTTCACATCCACCGGTGTACCAGAACCGTCGCCGACCAGCAGCGTGCCGTCAAAGTTGCTCATCAAATGAGAACAGGCTGGCATCTGCATGACCGCGTCGTTGACGCCGGTGTCCGGGTTAAAGCTGTAAATGGTGCGACCCTGCTGACCTTTCAGATACGAGACATACACCAGCGCGGAGCCGTTTGGCACCCAGAATTCGTGCGTGCAGCTTTCGCCTTCGGCGTGCTCTTTCACTTTGCGCACATTGCTGCCATCTTCGTTCACCATCCACATCCGCGCATCCACCAGGTCGTGCGGACCTTCGTGGCAGAAGGCGACGGTATTGTCGTCGAACGGGCGATAGATAGGGTGGCCGAGCCAGTTTTTCTCTTCGTGAATGGTCGCGCTTTCACCGGTTTTTAGATCCACGCGCAGCAGGCGGCAGTGTGGCCCTTTGTGGAAGAAGTCGTGGAAAATTTTCCAGTCGTTCAGTGGCGTCCAGTCGCTTTTGGCGATCTCGATCCCGACCAGTTTGGTGCAATCGCTGTTGGCGACCCAGGTGCCGTAGCCGACCCACTCGTCGGAGACGCGATACACTTCGCGCTCGACCAGCGTGTCCAGATTCACTTCCAGTAGAGTGCGGTCGTTTTTGACGTAATAAAGGGACTTATCATCCGGCGAGAGAAAACCGCCAAACGTATTGTCACCCGCGCCTTCCGTCAGCTGCACCGCTTCGGCTTTTTTCAGATCCAGCAGATAGTAGTTCCAGTGGCCGTCGAACTCTCCGGCGAACAGCAGATGGCTGCCATCATTAAAGAAGCACTTCTGATAAAAGTAGTTTCGATGACAGGTTACTTCCGGTGGGGTCAGGCGGGTAATTTCCACGCCTGTATCCGGATCGCGGCTGACGTCATAGTTCAGCTTGACCCGCATACCTTTAGCCATGATGCGCTCCTTTAATATGACCGCAGGATACTTTCTGCCAGTCAGATCTGAATGTGAGATAAGTTAAAAACTGAGTGTTAAATTATCAAAACATCGTTTCAATGTGTGTGACTGATGGCGCACTTTGTAAGAATAATTGTTTGTCGTGAGGGCTATCTTTGATTTTGAACGTGGAATGTTTTCTCTGCGGTCAAATCTTAAAGGTTTTATAATTGATTGTTTACTATGATAAATATTCTGCACCTGTTTTCCGTGTGCTGCCTCTGCATCCCTGTCAACGCTTAACAATCGTGATCCAAACTACACTTCTGTTATTAAGATGCAGAAAAAGTGAAACATCGTTTTAAATGTAATTGAAAACCCATTTCGCAGCGGATACTATGTGCTCATAGAGAAAACGGAACGTTGTTTCGTTAATCATCCTTGCCCTCGGGCACGATCAATTCTGGAGGTAAATGTGGACGTCAGACAAAGCATCCACAGCGCGCACGCTAAAACACTGGATACTCAGGGTCTGCGCGATGAGTTTTTAGTTGAGAAGGTGTTTGTAGCTGATGAATACACCATGGTGTACAGCCACATCGACCGCATCATCGTCGGCGGGATCATGCCAACCACTAAAACCGTTTCCGTGGGTGGCGAAGTGGGTAAACAGCTGGGCGTCAGCTACTTCCTGGAGCGTCGCGAGCTGGGTGTGATTAACATCGGCGGGCCGGGCACTATCACGGTAGACGGCACCTGCTATGAAATCGGTCACCGCGATGCCCTGTATGTCGGCAAAGGCGCGCAGGAAGTGGTGTTTGCAAGCATCGATAGCAGCAAACCGGCGAAGTTCTACTACAACTGCGCACCGGCGCATACGGCATACCCAACCAAAAAAGTCACTCCAGCGGATGTTGCGCCAGTCACCCTCGGTGACAACCTCACCAGCAACCGCCGCACCATCAACAAATACTTCGTTCCTGATGTGCTGGAAACCTGCCAGCTCAGCATGGGCCTGACCGAACTGGACCCAGGCAACCTGTGGAACACCATGCCGTGTCATACCCATGAGCGCCGCATGGAAGTGTATTTCTATTTCAACATGGACGAAGACGCCTGCGTGTTCCACATGATGGGGCAGCCACAAGAGACGCGCCATATCGTGATGCAAAACGAGCAGGCCGTGATTTCGCCGAGCTGGTCCATTCACTCCGGTGTTGGCACCAAAGCCTATACCTTCATCTGGGGTATGGTCGGTGAAAATCAGGTCTTCGATGACATGGACCACGTCGCTGTTAAGGATCTGCGCTAGTCGCGGGCAGTGAAGCATAAACCTGCCTGTTCGTGACAGGCTCTGAAAAGATTAAGGAACAAACATGATTCTGGATGCATTTTCTCTGCAGGGTAAAGTAGCGGTCGTAACCGGGTGTGACACCGGTCTGGGCCAGGGTATGGCGCTGGGTCTGGCGGAAGCGGGCTGCGATATCGTGGGGATCAACATTGTTGAACCGACTGAAACCATTGAGCGCGTGACTGCGTTGGGTCGTCGCTTCCTGAGCCTGACTGCGGACCTGCGCAAAATCGACGTGATCCCTGAACTGCTGGATCGCGCCGTGGCTGAATTTGGTCATATCGATGTGCTGGTCAACAACGCCGGTCTGATTCGTCGTGAAGACGCGATCAACTTCAGCGAGCGCGACTGGGATGACGTGATGAATCTGAACATTAAGAGCGTGTTCTTCATGTCTCAGGCGGCGGCGAAACACTTTATCGCCCAGGGTAACGGCGGCAAAATCATCAATATCGCCTCCATGCTCTCTTTCCAGGGGGGCATCCGTGTGCCGTCTTACACCGCGTCAAAAAGCGCCGTGATGGGCGTGACCCGTCTGCTGGCAAACGAGTGGGCGAAGCACAACATCAACGTCAACGCGATTGCACCAGGCTACATGGCGACCAACAACACCCAGCAGCTGCGTGCGGATGAACAGCGTAGCGCGGAAATTCTCGACCGCATCCCGGCGGGCCGTTGGGGTCTGCCAAGCGATCTGATGGGGCCGATTGTCTTCCTCGCCTCCCCGGCATCTGACTACATCAACGGCTACACCGTTGCGGTGGACGGCGGCTGGCTGGCGCGTTAATTCTCGCCTTATAAAGAAAACCTCTGCCTGGTGCGGAGGTTTTTTTTGCCAAAAAATCAGCTTGTCCATATTCGCAAAGTCATAAAATCCATAGTGAAAATCCATGATGGATGCATATCACAACTTTATTGCTTATAAATTAATGCATTAACAATAAATGGTGATTAATTACCCAGAGTTGAAATTGTAATGTCCATCACAGATCGCTACTGCCCAGCCAAATAATCCATAACTTCGCGTCTAACAGCCTGACACTTTTGCTGGCTTTCTCGTAATTTCAGTTAACGTCTTAACGCTGTTCAGGCAGGAAATTATGACATCTATCAATGACTCTACCTTTATGCCCCGCGCCCTGCGCGATACCCGCAGAATGAATCTGTTCGTGTCCGTTTCAGCGGCGGTGGCCGGTTTACTGTTTGGGCTGGATATCGGCGTGATCGCCGGTGCGCTGCCGTTTATCACCGACCACTTTACGCTTAGCAGCCGTCTGCAGGAGTGGGTGGTGAGCAGCATGATGCTCGGCGCGGCGCTGGGTGCCCTGTTCAACGGCTGGCTCTCTTTCCGGCTGGGGCGCAAATACAGCCTGATGGTGGGGGCAGTGCTGTTTGTCGCCGGTTCGCTCGGTTCCGCGTTTGCCACAGGCGTTGAAGCACTACTGCTTTCCCGCGTGCTGCTGGGTGTAGCGGTGGGGATTGCATCCTACACGGCCCCGCTCTACCTGTCTGAAATGGCGAGTGAAAACGTGCGCGGAAAAATGATCAGTATGTACCAGCTGATGGTGACGCTGGGTATCGTGCTGGCATTTCTATCGGATACCTATTTCAGCTATAGCGGCAACTGGCGCGCAATGCTGGGCGTGCTGGCGCTGCCCGCCGTACTGCTGATGGTGCTGGTGATTTTCTTGCCGAACAGCCCGCGCTGGCTGGCACAAAAAGGGCGCCACGTGGAGGCGGAAGAAGTGCTGCGGATGCTGCGCGATACCTCGGAAAAAGCGCGCGAAGAGCTGAATGAAATCCGCGAAAGCCTGAAGCTGAAGCAGGGCGGCTGGTCGCTGTTTAAAGCCAACCGCAACGTGCGCCGCGCGGTGTTTCTTGGGATGCTGCTGCAGGCGATGCAGCAGTTTACCGGGATGAACATCATCATGTATTACGCGCCGCGCATTTTCAAAATGGCCGGTTTTACCACCACCGAACAGCAGATGATCGCCACGCTTGTGGTGGGCCTGACCTTTATGTTCGCCACCTTTATCGCCGTATTTACCGTCGATAAAGCGGGGCGCAAACCGGCGCTGAAAATTGGTTTCAGCGTGATGGCGCTCGGAACGCTGATCCTCGGCTACTGTCTGATGCAGTTCGATAACGGTACGGCCTCCAGCAGTCTCTCCTGGCTCTCCGTCGGCATGACCATGATGTGCATCGCGGGCTACGCGATGAGCGCTGCGCCGGTGGTGTGGATCCTGTGCTCGGAAATTCAGCCGCTGAAGTGCCGCGACTTTGGTATCACCTGTTCCACTACCACCAACTGGGTGTCGAACATGATTATCGGCGCGACCTTCCTGACGCTGCTCGACTCCATCGGCGCAGCGGGAACCTTCTGGCTCTATACGGTGCTGAATGTGGCGTTTATCGGCATCACGTTCTGGCTGATTCCTGAAACCAAAAACGTCACGCTGGAACATATCGAACGCAAGCTGATGGCGGGGGAGAAGTTACGCAATATCGGCGTCTGATTTTTGCTGCCCGGCAGCGCTACGCCTGCCGGGCTTTTTTACACTCGCGCTAAATACAACGCCGGCATTCCTTCCTCATCCGACGTATACAACACCCACTGATTATCCGGCGAAAACGACGGGTGTGGATGCGTCACCTGGCGGTCGCCGTCCAGCACTTTCCAGCTGGTGTTATGCTGGCAAACGGCGTGTTGCGTTCCGGTCGCAATATTAAATACCCAGATAAAAGGATCGTTCAGGCTGATATCACCCGTATTATGCGGCGCGCCGTCGCCCACGATCAGCGAGCCGTCGTGGTTACTCATCAGATGCGAACAGGGCGGGATTGCCATCAACTGACGATTTTCCAGCGTCAGCGGATCGGCGCTGCAAAGATAGCGCTGAGGATCGTTCTCCTTGTGCGCGACGTAATAGAGCGCGGAACCATCCGGCACCCAGAATTCATGGGTAAAACTTTCCCCCGGCGCATGCTGGCGCACCTTGCGAAGCTGGCTGCCGTCGGGATTGATGAGCCACATGCGGGCGTCGATGGCATCGCGCGGCCCTTCGTGGCAAAACGCCACTGTGCTGTCGTCAAATGGACGATAGATCGGATGCCCGAGCCAGCGTTTTTCCTGCAAAATCACCTGCTGTTCGCCGGTGCAGAGATCAATATTGATCAGGCGGCATTCGGGCTGGGTAAAGTAAAAGGCGCGGAACTTGCTCCAGTCGGTCAACGGCTGCCAGTCACGCTTTTTGATTTCGATCCCGACCAGTTTTGTGCAGTCTGAATTCGCGACCCAGGTGCCATACGCCACCCACTCTTCGTCGACCGCATACACAATCTGCTCTTCGAAACTGTCGAGACAGACGCGCCGCAGTTCGCGGTTGTTTTTCACATACCACAGCGCGTTATCATCATGAGATAAGAACCCGCCAAAGGTGTTATCACCCGCACCGTCGGTGAGCTGGGTGGCCTGCTCTTTGGCGATATCGAGCAGGTAGTAGTTCCAGTGGCCCTCAAACGCGCCGCCAAAAATCAGCTTGCTGCCGTCCTGAGTAAAACACTTTTGATAGAAGTAGTTGCGATGACAAATGATGTGCGGGGGCGTCATCCGTATCACCTCGTGCCCCGTTTCACTGTCCTGGCGCGTGCGAAAATTCAGCGGGATGATTTTGCCTTTCATAGCGTGTTCTCCGGATAAAAAAATACCCTGCCACCGGAGGTAGCAGGGCAGGGAAGGTCACAGGAATTAGCGCATCGCGCGTTTCAGGATACGTTCAGCCTGACGCTGGAAGTCGGTTGCCGTCTCTTCCACGGATTTCTGACCGTAGTCGAGATACTGCAGGGAGGTGCCGAACTGCGCCACGATCTGCGGGTCGTCAAAGTATGGCGAGACAGAGAGTTTAGCTGGCAGAGACTGCGCCAGGCGCAGGCCCGCAACGGCCGGATCGTTCTCTTTGATGGTGCCGTCTTCTGTCAGGTATTTCACCGCCACTTTACTCAGCGGCACGCCGCGCTCCAGACCCAGCGTATCCACCCCTTCTTTGCTGTTCAGCAGGAAGTTAATGACTTTTGCGGCGGCTTCCGGGTTTTTGCTCGATTTACCGATGGAGAGCATCTGCGCCGGTTTGAAGAACAGGCCCGCATCCGTCGCGCCTGGCAGCATTGGGTAGCTGCCCAGCTCCAGTTTCGCCGGTGGCTTCAGGTTGTCGGAATACTTGTTAATGGTGGAGTTCCACATGTAGGTACCGCCCCATTCCCCCTGGATCCACGGCTTCATTTCATACATGTTGCTCTTGCCGAATGACGCGTAGTATTTGGTGTCTGGCATCACGTGGCTATCCACCAGATCTTTGTAAGTCTGGAAGAACTCCACCCACTGCTCTTTGCTGTAGGAGAATTTTTTCGCTTTTTCGTCAACGGCTGGAATGTTGTATTTCTGAATCATGTAGGAGTTCAGCAGCGCCAGCGTGTCCTGATGTTCCAGAACCACCGGGTAATACTGTTTACCCAGTTTGCTCTCAAAAGCTTTCCCGGCTGCTTTCAGCTCGTCCCAGGTTTTCGGGTATTCGACGCCCGCTTTTTTCCAGGTCTCATCGTTAAAATAGAACACGCGCGCGGTCACGGAGATCGGGATACCGTTCAGCTTGCCGTCGACAGTGGTGGACTGCAGCTCTTTGGCATCGAACTGACTTAAGTCGATCACGTCTTTCATTTTGTTGAGATCGTAGAAACCGTCGCCGGTTTTCGAGAAGATCGGCAGCCAGTTCCAGTTAGTCTGCATAACGTCCGGCTCGGTGCCGCCTGCAATCTGGGTGGTCAAACGCGACAGGTGGCCGTCCCAGCCGGTGTATTCGGCTTTGACGTTAATGTCCGGATGCTGTTTGTGGAACTCTTCTAACGCTTTCAGGGTCACCTGATGGCGGCCATTACCCCCCCACCAGGACATACGTAAATCAACATCTTGCGCCATCGATGGCAAAGCAGTAAGGCCCAGGGTAGCGGAGATTGCTGCGCTTAAAAGCACTTTTTTCATTTTTATAACTCCAGTTAGATTGAGATGTTCAGTTCAGTTTTTGCATCAAAAATGTGGCACTTATTCATATCAAACTTGAAATACACCTTACGATGAAGTCCTTTATCAATCATAGGCTTAGCTTCATCGGAAGGAATTCGGGCAGTCAGTTCGTAATCAGAGACTTTCAGGTAGACGAAGAACTCGTGACCCATGTTCTCCACGCGTACCAGCTCGCCGCTGCAGCTACCTTCTGCGAACGGCTCGTCAGAGACAGAGACAAATTCCGGGCGGATGCCGTAGAAGGTGTCTTGCGCCTGATGGCCGACCACTTTGTCGTGCAGGGTTTCGCTTAATGGCATCGTTTCATTGCCGATGCTCAGCGCCAGACGGCCCTGCTGATCGACCAGTCGAGTGGCGCGAATATTCATCTCAGGCGCGCCGATAAACCCGGCCACGAACATGTTTTTCGGTTTGTGGTAGAGGTTGTCCGGGGTATCCACCTGCATGATGTGACCGAGTTTCATCACGCAGATGCGGTCGCCCATGGTCATCGCTTCCGTCTGATCGTGGGTGACGTAAACGGTGGTCGCCGGTTTACCGGATTTCTTCAGCTGTTTGTGCAGGTCAGAAATACGGATACGCATCGAGGCGCGCAGCTTGGCGTCGAGGTTGGAGAGCGGTTCATCGAACAGGAACACGTCAGGTTTTTTGACGATGGCGCGGCCCACGGCCACACGCTGTGCCTGACCACCGGAGAGCTGGCGCGGTAAACGGTCCAGCAACTCTTCCAGTTCGAGGATTTTCGCCGCTTCGTTGACCTGTGCTTCAATCTGATCTTTCGGCATTTTGCTGAGCTTCAGACCGAAGGCCAGGTTTTCACGCACGGTCATGTGCGGATAGAGCGCGTAGTTCTGGAACACCATCGCAATTCCGCGCTCTTTTGGCGCGAGGTTGTTGACAATCTTCTCACCGATGCGGACTTCGCCACCGCTGATGGTCTCAAGACCCGCCAGCATACGCAGAGTGGTCGATTTGGCGCAGCCGGATGGCCCGACGATTACCATAAATTCCCCTTCAGCGATTTTCAGGTCGATAGCATGTACCGCTTTGAAGCCGTTGGAGTAAACCTTTTCCAGTTTGTTGAAAATAACTTCAGCCATGATATTTCCCTCTTAACCTTTAATTCCGCTGCTGGTTACGCCCTGTACGAAGTAGCGCTGTGCCAGGAAGAAGACAATGATGGATGGCAGAATGGAGATGCTCGCCATTGCCAGAATTTCGTTCCACGGCGCACCTTCGGTGACGTCGATGGACATTTTCAGAGCCAGTGCAATCGGGTATTTATCCACGCTGTAGACATAAATCAGCGGCCCGATAAAGTCGTTCATTGACCACATGAACTGGAACAATGCGACGGAGATAATGGCCGGTTTCAGAATCGGCACCACCACATACCACAGCACCTGCAGGGAGTTGCAGCCGTCGATCTGTGCGGCCTCTTCCATGTCACGCGGAACACCGCGCAGGAACTGAATCAGCATGAAGACGAAGAACCCTTGGGTGGCGAACGCCAGCGGCAGGTACAGCGGCATATAGCTGTTCAGCATGCCCATTTCGCGGAACATCAGGTACTGCGGGATCAGCAGTACGGTGCTCGGCAGGAGCATGGTGGTGATGAGCGTGGCGAACCAGAATTTCTTCCATGGGATCTCGAAGCGGGCAAAGCCGTACGCCACGATGGTGGAGGAGATAATGGTCAGAATCACTTTCGGGATCACATACTTAAAGGTGTTCAGCATGTAATGGCCAAAGTTGTACTCGGTACCGGTTTTCCAGCCGTTGATAAAGCCGTCCCAGGTGGCGTGTGCGGGCCACAGGCTCAGGGTGGTGAAGATCTCGTGGTTCGGTTTGAACGACGCCGAGAACATCCACACCAGCGGATAGAGCATCAGCAGGCCAACAAACAGCAGGATCACGTAGCGGATGCTGGCGTTGATTTTCTCTTTGCGCAGCGTGCGGGCCACTTCGCGTTCCGCGATGCTTCTCGCCGTGGAGAGTTCCTGAATATCAGCCATTTTTGCCTCCCTTATCGGCAGAGTAGAACACCCAGTATTTTGAAGATTTAAAGGCGATAGCGGCAAAGACCGCGACGACCAGGAACAGGATCCAGGCCAGCGCTGCGCCGTAACCCATATCAAAGTACTTGAAGGCGGTGTCGTAGATGTAAAGCGAGAACAGATAGGTCGAATAGGTTGGTCCACCGCCCGTTATCACGTACGGACCGGTAAATTCCTGGAACGCCTGGGTGGTCTGCATAATGAAGTTGAAGAAGATCACTGGCGTAATCAGCGGCACAGTCACTTTCATGAACATCTGCCATTTGGAAGCGCCGTCGATCATCGCCGCTTCATACTGAGACTGCGGAACGTTTTGCAGAGCGGCCAGGAAGATGACCATCGCGGAACCAAACTGCCAGACGCGCAGTAAGGTGACGGACATCAGCGCCAGAGACGGTTCACCGAGCCAGTTCACCGGGTCCAGGCCAAATACACCGATAAAGCTGTTCAGCAGGCCATCAATCGCAAACAGCGCGCGCCACAGAACGGCAATAGCGACGGAGCTGCCGAGGATTGACGGAATATAATAGGCCGTTCGGAAGAATCCAATGCCACGTAATTTAAAGTTCAGGACAAACGCAATTCCCAGCGCAAAGGCCAGCTTCAGCGGGATGGTCAAAAATACATAGGCAAAAGTGACGCCCATGGATTTCCAGAAGAGGGTATCTTCTGTAAACATGTAGCGGTAGTTTTCAATGCCGTTAAATACCGGCGGGCTCATCAGATCGTAATCAGTGAAACTGAGAAAGAAAGATGAAACAAAGGGAAACGCGGTAAAGATTATCAACCCGATTATGTAGGGTGATATCCACGCTAGCCCCAGCATTTTGTTCTCATTCATACATACCTACCTGGCAATCAATGGTTTAAAACGGAATCTGCTGGTGGTGCTGCTGCCCGCATCGGTTTTACGAGACGGGGAAGCGAGTGTTCGGTGTGCGTCGCACGAGGTCTACTCCATTTACCTGCTGATAAATAAGATGTTTTATCATTCCATTTGGACACGCCTTGTCTGGGTTTCAAAAACAAACGAACCGTTGTTCTTGATTTGTAAAACATCGTTTTAATTTATTTTATTGCGATTTGTTTCTGCGTCATTCTATTAATGATGGAAATGTGATCGCTGTCGAAACGCTGTTTCAATAAGGTGAGGTGGCTGGCAATTTTGACTTTTAGACAGAAGAAAAGCCGAAGGAGGAGATCGGTGACGGGTGAAACATGTGTCTTTGTAACATTCAATAACTCATTGCGACTAACTACTAAATTTCGTAGCGCATTCCTCATTTTTTGCAAACGCGCATTCAGATGATTCTTAGTTTCGGGTATCATCCATTTCCCCTAACTGTGATTGGCAGGATTTCACTGCAACTCAACCAGAAGAATTAGTATGTCTGCTATGGATATCAAAAAAAGCACGGAGCTGCATTTTGCCAGTTATCCACCCCCGGTCGTTGCGCAGAAAGAAATTGACCTCCTGGGGCTCTTCGAAATCTTATTTGCCGCCAGAAAGCGGATTATTGCTGTGGTTTTCGCTTTTGCTGTCGTGGGGCTTATCGCCGCCTTCCTGATGCCACAAAAGTGGACCAGTAAAGCGGTAGTGACCCCCGCAGAGCAAACCCAGTGGAGTGACGTGCAGAAAATGCTGGTCGCGCTGCAGGTGCTGGATGTCGATGTCAGCGTTAAGCGATCGGACGTCTTCAACCTGTTTATCAAAAAGTTTCAGTCTCAGTCGCTGCTGGAAGAGTATCTGAAGACCTCTCCCTTCGTGATGGCGCAGTTAAAGGATGCTGAAATCGATCCGCAGGACTTGCATCGCGCGGCGGTGAATATTGCCGAACGCATGACCGCGACCGATAACGCTGCAGCCAAAAATTCCGATAAAGCGCCCTACGCGTCATGGACGTTGAGTTTTAGCGCACCGACGGCGCAAGACGCGCAGATCGTGCTGAAAGGGTACATCGATTACATCTCTGCCATCGTTGAGAAAGAGACGATGCTCAACGTGCGTAACGCGCTGGAACTGAAAACGCAGATGGAAAAAGAGCGGCTGGAGCTGGACCGTGTCCGTCTGACGACAATCCATAACACCAATCTTCAGCGACTTAACTACTCTCTGGAAGTGGCGAACGCCGCCGGAATCAAAAAGCCGGTCTACAGCAACGGTCAGGCGGTAAAAGATGATCCTGATTACTCCATCGCGCTGGGCGCGGACGGCATTGCGCAGAAGCTGCGAATTGAGAAATCGTTGAAAGATGTGGCCGAGCTGAACGCCGATTTCCAGAACCGCGAATACCATCTGGCTCAGCTGGAGAAGCTCTCCATCAATGATGTGAATTTTGAACCGTTCAAGTATCAGCTTTCGCCGTCGATGCCGGTGAAAAAAGACGGACCGGGCAAGGCTCTGATCATTATCCTGGCCGCTCTGATCGGTGGAATCGTGGCTTGTGGCAGCGTGCTGATTCGTGAGGCAATGCATGCACGTTCACCGCTACCAGAGCATGAACTGGCGACGAACTAAATCACATTGATGGCGAGAAGGGCGGGGTAACGACCGCCCTTTTTTATTTATTTCAGGAAATCTTCGCGCACGGGGGTGAAGGTATCCAGCAGCGTGCCAGGTTTCAGGCACACGCAGCCGTGCATCACGTGCGGCTCTTTATAGAGAGTATCGCCCGCCGTCACCACGTGCTTCTCTTCACCAATGGTGAACTCGAATTCGCCGGAGAGCACGTAGGTTAACTGTTCGTGCGGATGGTTGTGCATTGGCCCAATCGCCCCCTGCTCAAAATTGACTTCCACCGCCATCATCTTGCCGTCGTGCGCCAGAATACGACGCGTCACGCCATTGCCCAGATCCTCAAGCTGTGTCTCTTTGTGGAAAATAAACATCGTGGTGTCCTGTTAATTAGTGAAACATTGTTTTAATTAATTTATATCAGCGCGAGTGAAAAGGAAACGGCAAGCCAAATAACTGGAAACAGGATCACAAGTTTGCTTCACTGGAGAAATCTGAACAGGAGAACATATGAAAACGATCGGTCTGCTGGGAGGAATGAGCTGGGAGTCCACCATTCCTTATTATCGCCTGATTAATGAAGGCATCAAACAACGTCTCGGCGGCCTGCATTCGGCGAGCCTGCTGCTGCACAGCGTCGATTTCCATGAGATAGAGGCCTGCCAGGCCAGCGGCGAGTGGGATAAAGCGGGGGAGATCCTCGCACAAGCGGCCCTCGGGCTGGAGCGTGCGGGCGCGGATGGCATTTTGCTCTGTACCAACACCATGCACAAAGTGGCATCACATATTGAGGAAAGCTGCTCGCTGCCGTTCCTGCATATCGCCGATGCCACCGGGCGGGCCATAACCGCCAGCGGGATGACGCGCGTGGCACTCCTGGGGACGCGCTACACCATGGAGCAGGATTTTTATCGCGGGCGACTGGAGTCACATTTCGGCATTGAAAGTCTGATCCCCAACGAGGCCGACAGGGCGCGCATTAACCAGATCATCTTTGAAGAGTTGTGCCTCGGTACCTTCAGCGACGCCTCGCGCCACTATTATCTCGGCGTGATCGATAAACTCGCGGAGCAGGGCGCCGAAGGGGTGATCTTTGGCTGCACCGAGATTGGCCTGCTGGTTCCGGCTGACGACAGCGCGCTCCCGGTCTTTGACACCACGGCAATTCATGCCGCCGATGCCGTCGAGTTTATGCTGTCGTAAGTGGCTAGTTTTGCAGATCCGGTAACTGCTGCGCCACCCGGTGGGAGTGCCCCACCAGATGCGCCGTAAACGCATCGACCAGCGCAGACGCCGGACGATGTAGCGGACGAATCAGGCTCACGGTAAAGGGAACGGAAATGCTAAAGCGGCGGATCACAATCCCGCTTGCGGCATAGTCCAGCGCCGTGAGCGGATTCACTACCGCAATTCCCACGCCCGCCCGCACCATCGCGCAAATGGACGCCGCGCTGTGAGTCTCCACCACCATCCGTCGTTTCACCTGATGTTCCTGGAACAGCGTATCCAGCAGCTGTCGGTAGCTGTCGGTCTGTGACAGGCTGATATAATTTTCACCGTGGAAATCCGCCGGTGTCAGCACGCTTTTGCTGGCAAGGCGGTGGCCCTCAGGCAGCACGCAGACTTCATCCAGAGACAGCAGTTCAGTGCGCTCCGTTCCCGCAGGTGTGACCAGGGTTTCGGTCAGGCCTAAATCGTGGCGCTGTGCCGAGAGCCACTCTTCAAGCAGCGGCGACTCCTGCGGCACAATAGTGAGGTTCACGTCGGGATAGCGGGCGAGAAACGGCTGAATCAGCGGCGGCAGGAACGACTGGGAAAAGACCGGCAGGCAGACAATCGACAGCTCGCCCTGGCGAAATTCCCGCAGACTCTCCGCTGCACTGACGATGCGGTCCAGGCCGTACCACGAGCGCTGAACTTCTTCGAACAAGCGCAAACCCTGCACCGTCGGATGCAGCCTGCCGCGCGTACGCTCAAACAGCGTTAGCCCTAGCACTTTTTCAAACCGCGCCAGCTCGCGGCTCACCGTGGGCTGCGAGGTGTGCAGCATCTGCGCGGCTTCGGTCAGATTACCGGTGGTCATCACTGCGTGAAAAATTTCGATATGGCGTAGGTTAACGGCGGGCATAGGGCACCTGTTTTGATCGGGAATCCATATCATTTTTGCATAGACTCGCGATAAAACGATATTTTTTATTCTCTTCGCGCTGTGGCGTAATGTTAAAAAATGACGTTACCCGGAGAACACCATGCCACGCCCACTGAACAGTACCGATACCGATCTAAATGCCGAGAACCTGCTGCGCTTACCCGCTGAGTTTGGCTGCCCGGTCTGGGTTTATGACGCGCAGATCGTTCGCGAAAAGATTGCGGCGCTGCATCAGTTTGACGTGGTGCGTTTCGCGCAGAAAGCCTGTTCGAACATCCATATTTTGCGTCTGATGCGCGAGCAGGGCGTGAAAGTGGATTCCGTTTCACTGGGTGAAATCGAACGTGCGCTGGCGGCAGGGTACGATCCGAAGCACGACAGCGAGGCGATTGTCTTCACCGCTGACGTGATTGACAGCGCGACGCTCGCCCGCGTGCATGAGCTGCAGATCCCGGTCAACGCCGGTTCGGTGGATATGCTGGAACAGCTGGGGCAAGTTTCACCGGGCCACCGCGTGTGGCTGCGAGTCAATCCGGGTTTTGGTCACGGGCACAGCCAGAAAACCAACACCGGCGGTGAAAACAGCAAGCACGGCATCTGGTATACCGACCTCCCTGCGGCGCTGGAAGTGCTGCAGAGCTACAACCTGACGCTGGTGGGGATTCACATGCACATCGGTTCCGGCGTCGATTACGGTCATCTTGAGCAGGTGTGCGGCGCGATGGTGCGCCAGGTGATCGAATTCGGTCAGGATCTGGAGGCGATCTCCGCCGGTGGCGGCCTGTCGATCCCGTATCGTGAAGGGGAAGAGGCGATCGATACCGATCACTACTACGGCCTCTGGAGCGCGGCGCGCGATAAAATTGCCGCCCATCTGGGCCATGCGGTCAAACTGGAAATCGAGCCGGGACGTTTCCTGGTGGCAGAGTCCGGCGTGCTGGTTACTCAGGTCCGCAGCGTGAAGGCGATGGGGAGCCGACACTTCGTGCTGGTGGATGCGGGCTTTAACGATCTGATGCGCCCGGCGATGTACGGCAGCTATCACCACATTACCGTGCTGGCGGCGGATGGTCGTGATTTAACGCAGGCGCCGCGGGTTGATACCGTGGTCGCCGGTCCGCTGTGCGAATCGGGCGATGTCTTTACCCAGCAGGAAGGGGGCAAAGTGGAAACCCGCGCGCTGCCTGTCGTTGCGCCGGGAGATTACCTGGTGCTGCACGATACGGGGGCGTATGGCGCGTCGATGTCGTCCAACTACAACAGCCGTCCGTTGCTGCCAGAAGTGCTGTTCGATAACGGCGTGGCGCGGCTGATTCGCCGTCGCCAGACCATTGAAGAGCTGCTCGCGCTCGAACTATTTTGAGGTGTAAAACGGCCCTGTCGTGACCGAATCGCGCAACATGAGCGTACCGGTAAACGGCGGGATCGTCTCGATCGGCTGGTGATTTGCCAGCCGAACCGCCTGATCGATAGCCGTGACGATCATATTATCGATTGGCAGATAGACGGTGGAGAGGGCGGGTTCCAGCCATTTGGCGCTTGGTGCGTCGTCAAAACCAAACAGCGAAATGTCCTGCGGAATATGCAGCCCGGCCTGATGCAACGCTTTGGACGATCCGAGCGCCATATCATCGTTACAGGCGAACAGGGCGGTAAACGGGACTTTCTCGCTGAGCAATTCGTTGCACAGCTCGTATCCCCGCGTCATGCCCGCATCTCCATACTTTACCCGACGATCGTCCCAGGCAATGCCGTGTTTTTCCAGCGCCTGACGATAGCCCATCAGACGTGCTTTACCCGTTGGGGTGTGAATGGGCACTGTAATGCAGGCGATCTCCCGATGGCCCTGGCTAATCAGATAATCGACCGCTTTAAACGCCGCTTCCTGTTGCTCGAAAAACACGCATCGATCGCGCGCCAGACTGACGTCGCGGTTAATCACCACCAGCGGCATTTTCACGCTGTTGATAAGCTTCATGATCGCTTTTTCGCTCATATAGCGCGTGTACAGCACAATGGCGTCGCACTGGCGGTCTGCCAGCATTTGCACCGCCTGCTCTTCACGCTCAGGCGCGTCGTGGCCGTCGGTGACGATCAGCTGCTTGCCGTGCGTTTCCGTCTGGCGCGACGCCTGCTGCAGCAGACGACCAAAGTAAAAACCGTCAAAGGTTGAGACCACCAGACCAATGCTGTTACTGGTCTGGTTCGCCAGCGACTGCGCGAGGAAATTTGGGCGATAGCCCAGCTCTTCCATCGCGTTAAATACCTGCTGACGCGTACTCTCTTTGACCTGACCTGTGCCATTCAACACGCGCGATACCGTGGCTTTCGACACACCCGCGCGTAGTGAGACATCCAGCATTGTTGCCATTAGACATTCCTGCATTCACGTAATCGTCCGCAGTTTATCACAGACCCTCAGGCGCATAAGCGAGACGGCGAGGGGAAAATCCCTATCGCGATCACGGTTCAGCATAAAACGGGGTAACTGGCATGCCAAAGTGGTGAAAAATCATGATTTGGAATACCTCTTGCCGCATTGAGAGTTGAATCACAGAACCCTGAGCGACCTGAAGCTATTTTTGGTATGCCAATAGTATCCGGCTGTACACCTTATTCTCTATCCAGGCGGCTTCATGTGGCAGGACGGCGGCACCCTTACCCATCCCGATGCGCTTACGTTAGGCAGCGGTTCGGGTGAGTGAGTGCAGCTAAAACCCTGCAACGTGAAAGGCGACGGGTATAAAAGCCCTTTTACTGAGGTATTACCTTATGGCAGTGCAGGAAAAACTGATCGACGCTCTGGGCAGTTTCGCCACTAAATTCAACAGCTATCGCTATATCATGGCGATAAAATCCTCGTTCATTACCTTAATGCCGGTCATCATTGTGGGCGCCTTCTCGGTGCTGATTTCCAACATGGTGCTGGACCCAAAAAACGGCCTCGCGAGCTTCCAGTCCCTCTCGTTTCTGGCGGCGCTTAAGCCGATCACTAGCGCGATAAACTACGCCACGCTGAATTTTCTCAACATTGGCGCGGTGTTTTTAATTGGTATTGAGCTTGGGCGTATCAACGGTATCAAATCGCTGTTTCCGGGCCTGCTGGCAGTGATCTGCTTTATCTGTGTCACGCCAACCACCGTCGAAATGCTGGTCGACGGGCAGATGCACGTGGTGAAAGATGTGCTGCTGCGCCAGTTCTCGGATACTCGCAGCCTGTTCCTCGGCATGTTTATTGCCATTCTCTCCGTCGAGGTTTACTGCTGGCTGGAAAACCGTCCAGGGCTAAAAATCAAAATGCCTGATACGGTCCCACCGAACGTTTCAGCGTCGTTCTCGGCGCTGATCCCGGCGATTATCACCACCACCGCCATTGCGACCTTCGGTTTTATCTTCCATCAACTGACCGGCATGTACCTGTATGACGCGGTCTATCAGGTGGTGCAGCAACCGCTTGAGCGCGTGGTGCAGAGCCTGCCGGGTATTCTGTTGCTGATGTTCGTCGCGCAGCTTTTCTGGGTGATCGGCATCCACGGTAATCAGATGATCAAACCGATCCGCGAGCCGTTGCTGCTGGGGGCGATCACCGTCAACATGAGCGCTTTTGAGCAGGGCAAAGAGATCCCCAACATCATCACCATGCCGTTCTGGGATGTGTACATGAGCATCGGCGGATCGGGTTTGACCATCGGCCTGCTGATCGCGGTGATGATTGGCACGAAGCGCAAAGAGATGCGTGAGATCGCCAAGCTCTCTATCGGGCCGGGGATTTTTAACATCAACGAGCCGGTGATCTTCGGTATGCCAATCATGCTCAACCCCATCCTCGCGATCCCGTTCATCATCACTCCGCTGGTGACCGGCTCGATTGGCTATTTCGCGACGGTCACCGGTTTCGCCGGAAAAGCCGTGGTGATGGTGCCGTGGACTACGCCTCCTCTGATCAACGCCTGGCTGTCGACGGCGGGATCGATGGGAGCGGTGATCACCCAGCTGATCTGTATCGTCACCGCCGTGCTGATCTATCTGCCGTTCGTGAAAATGGCCTCACGCCGCGCGGAGCAGGCGGCCCTGCAGGCGCAAAGCCAGCAAGCGACAAATAACGTATGAGGATCTCATGAGCACAAAACACATCTCGATCCCGCAGGATTTTATTCTGGGTGCTGCCGCGTCGGCCTGGCAAACGGAAGGCTGGAGCGGCAAAAAAGAGGGGCAGGATTCGTGGATCGATCTCTGGTACAAAAACGATCGTTACGTCTGGTATAACGGCTACGGCCCGGCGGTGGCGACCGATTTTATCAACCGCTTCCGCGAAGACGTGGCGCTGATGAAACAGGCCGGGCTGACGCACTATCGCACCTCTATTAACTGGTCGCGGTTTTTGACCGATTATGAAAACGTGACCGTCGATGAAGAGTACGCGGCGTATTACGACGCTTTGTTCGACGAAATGCACCTTCAGGGCATCGAGCCGATGATCTGCCTGGAGCACTACGAGCTACCGGGCGCGCTGCTGGAAACCTACGGCGGCTGGGCCTCAAAGCAGGTGGTTGAACTCTTTGTGCGTTACGCCGAAAAAGTGTTTGAACGTTATCACGGGAAAGTGACGCGCTGGTTCACCTTCAACGAGCCGATTGTGGTGCAGACGCGCGTTTATCTCGACGCGTTGCGCTGGCCCTACGAGCAGAACACAGGCACCTGGATGCAGTGGAACCATCACAAAGTGCTGGCGACGGCGAAAGTGGTGAAGCTGTTCCGTGAGAAAGGCTACCGGGGAACCGTGGGCTGCATCCTGAATCCGGAAGTGACCTATCCGCGCTCGAAAGCGCCCCATGACGTGCGTGCGGCAGAGATCTACGATCTGTTCTATAACCGCGTCTTCCTCGACCCGCTGGTGCATGGGCGCTATCCACAGGCGCTGTTTACCTTACTTGAGCAGCACCATGTTCAGTGGGAGTACAGCGCGGATGAGCTGGCAATCATTGCCGAAAACACCGTCGATGAGCTGGGGATCAACCTCTATTACCCGCACCGGGTCAAAGCCCCGTCACGGGCCTGGCATCCGGAAACGCCCTTCCATCCGGCCTACTACTACGAGCCGTTCGAGCTGCCGGGGCGCAAAATGAACGCCTCGCGCGGCTGGGAAATTTATCCACGAATCATCTACGACATGGCGATGCGTATCAAAAACGACTATCGCAACATCCCGTGGTTTGTGGCGGAAAGCGGAATGGGCGTGGAAAACGAAGGGCAATTCCGGGGCGGCGACGGGGTTATTGCCGACGATTATCGTATCGCGTTTATCAGCGAGCACCTCTATTACACGCTGCTGGCGCGCGAAGAGGGGGCGAACTGCCACGGCTACATGCTGTGGGCGTTCACCGATAACGTCTCGCCGATGAATGCGTTCAAAAACCGCTATGGCCTGATTGAAATCGATCTGGCCGATAACCGCGCCCGCCGGGCGAAAAAGTCGGCGGCGTGGTTCCGAAAGCTGGGCGATGAACGCACGCTGACGCTGACTGTCGATGATGAATGGAAATAGGCTAATCACGACGCAGGTTCTGGTAAAATAGCCGCCAACTGGCCGGGAGGATGCCCGGCCCGAGCGTCAACTCAACTGTCAGTACAGGTGAAATCGTGGAGAAGGCCGTCGTTCCGCCAGAAAAAAAACAGTACCAGGAGATTGGCGATGATCTGCGCACGCAAATCATCGACGGTCACTATCCTGTGGGGTCCCGTCTGCCGCCTGAGCGCAATATCGCCGAGACGTACGGCGTCAGCCGCACCATCGTGCGCGAAGCCTTACTCATGCTGGAGTTGCAGGGTACCGTCGATATCCGTCAGGGTTCCGGCGTTTACGTGATGCGCATCCCCGAAGAGCACGAAAACGAGGAAGAGCGCTTTTTAAATAGCGACGTCGGTCCGTTTGAGATTTTGCAGGCGCGCCAGCTGCTCGAAAGCAATATTGCCGCCTTTGCCGCGAAAATGGCGACCCGCGCGGATATTGATAATCTGCGTCGCATCATCGAGCAGGAGCAGCGTGCGATTGCCGCCGACGATCACAGCCAGGATAACAACAAGATGTTCCACCTGGTGCTGGCAGGCGCAACGCAAAACCAGATGCTGCTGGCGACTGTCGAGAGCGTCTGGCACCACATGGACAGCAGCCCGCTGTGGCAGCAGTTCAACGTTCACATCGCCAGCCGCGCGTATCGCCTGAAGTGGCTAGGCGATCGCCAGACCATTCTCGCGGCCCTGCGTCGTCGCGACGTGATGGGGGCGTGGCAGGCTATGTTCCAGCACCTGGAAAACGTCAAAAAAAGCCTGCTGGAGCTGTCGGATGAAGACGCGCCGGATTTTGACGGCTATCTTTTTGAATCTGTCCCGCTTTTCCAGGGAAAACTGGTGTGAAGATCATTCCCCTTTATGCCGCTGCGCACCATGCCCAGCGCGTAACCGACTGGCTATGGCAGGCGTTTGGTGACGGTTTACCGCGTGAATTCTTTGCCAGCATCATCGAACACAGCCAGACGCCGGGCGCACTGCCGCTCACGTTTGTGGCGGTCGAGGGCGAAACACTGCTGGGCACCGTCGGATTATGGCGCTGTGATTTGATGACGCGCCAGGATCTCTTTCCGTGGCTGGCGGCGCTCTACGTTGACGACGCCGCGCGCGGGAAAGGGCTGGCAGGGCAATTGCAGGAGCATGTGATGGGCTATGCCGCAAACGCCGGGTATTCCGAGCTGCATCTCTGGTCAGCCTGCCGGGACTTTTATGAGCGCTACGGCTGGCAGTACATCGGCGATGAATTGGAATACCCGAATAAAACCGTTCATCTCTATCGCTATTCGCTGACCGGATCTGCGGGGGCAACCACGGAGTGACGGCGAACCAGCGTCGGGCTGAACAGGTGAGTGATATCCGGCGGCGGGCGTTTTTCGGCCAGCGCCAGCGCCAGTTCAGCGGCCTGCGTTGCCATGGTCACAATCGGATAGCGCACGGTAGTTAAGCGCGGGCGCACATAGCGTGCGACCAGCACATCATCGAAACCAATCAGCGAAATTTCTGCCGGTACGTCGATACCGTTATCGTTCAGCACACCCATCGCACCCGCGGCCATCGAGTCGTTATAGCAGGCCACGGCGGTGAAATTCCGCCCACGGCCTAACAGCTCCGTCATCGCCTGCTCGCCGCCGCTCTCGTCGGGTTCGCCATAGGTGACCAGACGATCGTTGCACGGCAGGCCGCTTTCGCGCAGGGCATCGTAATAGCCGCGCAGACGGTCTTCGGCATCGGAAATCTGGTGGTTTGAACAGAGATAACCAATGCGCGTATGACCCTGCTGGATCAGGTGGCGTGTGGCAAGCCAGGCGCCGTAGCGATCGTCCAGCGCCACGCAGCGTTTCTCATAGCCGGGGATAATGCGGTTAATCAGAACCATGCCGGGGATCTGCTTCATCAGATGCAGCAGTTCGGCGTCGGGGAGGACTTTGGCGTGAACCACCAGGGCGGCGCAGCGATGGCGTATCAGCTGCTCAATGGCCTGGCGCTCTTTTTGTTCGTTGTGGTAACCGTTGCCGATCAGCAGGAAATTGCCGGTCTGGTACGCCACTTGTTCAACCGCTTTGACCATCGCGCCGAAAAAGGGATCCGACACATCGCCGACCACCAGACCCACGGTTTCCGTCGACTGCTGCGCCAGGGCGCGCGCGTTGGCGTTGGGATGATAGTTCAGGGTTTCCATGGCGCTTTGCACGGCCTGACGGGACGCATCGCTGGCTTTCGGTGAATTGTTGATGACGCGAGAAACGGTCGCCACAGAAACACCCGACAGACGAGCCACATCCTTAATTGTCGCCATTAAATACCTTCTTTAGGGGGTAAGCGTTTACACACTCAATAGTGTTGCGGAAAACCGAGGTGCATTCAAGGGCTGGCCCGCAATGCACCTCGCAAACGTGACGCAGAACATGGGAAATCAGTGTAATCGTTACACGGGGAAGCGTGTCAGAATAATGTCAAAGCGAACCTTTGCTTACACTTTGCGGCAGGCTGTTGCGATTGTCTGCTGGTGGAGAATGTGAACAGATTGCTAAAGTCGAGATCCCAGAGGTATTGATAGGTGAAATCGACTCCGGTTGATTAACACGAATTACACCAACCTGCGTCCATACGCAGGTTTTTTTTGTCTGTAACTTCAACATGTAACAGCAATCGATATTTTTCACACCTGGTTGCACTTAGGCTCATTCCCTTGCGTTTTCGCGCTGGCGAAGCGGATTGCCAGCAGCCACAATCAAGATCCCAGAGGTATTGATTGGTGAGAATTCTTGGTACGGTTTCGTACTCATCTCTTGCACCAGCCTGCGCGGATGCGCAGGTTTTTTTTCGCCTGAAATACGCTACCTCTCCTCCCGCCTGCACTTCTCGTGTAATCTGCCACAATTTAGCGTAACCCTAAAATTTAACAGGCAAAGGGAGTTGAAATGCTATTTGGGTTCTTCCGTACCTTGTTTCGTATCCTCTTTCGCGTCCGCCTGACGGGGGACACTCAGTCATTGCGCGGCGAGCGCGTGCTCATCACCCCAAACCACGTCTCCTTTATTGATGGCGTTTTGCTGGCACTTTTCCTGCCTGGCCGCCCGGTCTTCGCGGTCTACAGCTCCATCAGCCAGAAGTGGTTTATGCGCTGGCTGGCGCCGCTGATTGATTTTGTTCCCCTCGATCCGACCAAACCGATGATGATTAAACATCTGGTGCGCCTGATCGAGCAGGGCCGTCCGGTGGTGATCTTCCCGGAAGGGCGTCTTACCGTGACCGGCTCGCTGATGAAAATCTACGACGGCGCGGGGTTTGTCGCGGCGAAATCCAAAGCCACCGTGGTGCCGTTGCGCATCGAAGGGGCAGAGCTGACCTATTTCAGCCGTCTGAAGGGGCTAGTGAAGCAGCGCCTGTTCCCGCAAATTACCCTCCACATTTTGCCTCCGACCACGCTGCCGATGCCTGAAGCACCGCGTGCACGGGATCGCCGCAAGATCGCAGGCGAAATGCTCCATCAAATTATGATGGAAGCGCGCATGGCCGTGCGCCCGCGCGAAACCTTATATGAATCGCTTCTCTCCGCGCAGGACCGTTTTGGCGCGAAGAAAAACTGCGTTGAAGATATCAATTTCACGCCCGATACCTATCGCAAGCTGCTGACCAAGACCCTGTTTGTGGGCCGTATTCTGGAAAAATACAGCCAGCACGGGGAAAAAATTGGTCTGATGCTGCCTAACGCCGGGATCAGCGCGGCGGTGATTTTCGGTGCGGTCTCGCGCGGACGCATTCCGGCGATGATGAACTACACGGCGGGTGTGAAAGGGCTGACCAGCGCGATAACGGCTGCGGAGATCAAAACCGTTTTCACTTCGCGCCAGTTCCTCGACAAAGGCAAACTCTGGCATCTGCCGGAGCAGCTCAAGCAGGTGCGCTGGGTGTTCCTCGAAGATTTAAAAGCTGACGTTACCCTTGCCGATAAGCTGTGGATCTTCGCCCATCTGCTGGCGCCACGTCTGGCGCAGGTTAAACAGCAGCCGGAAGATGCGGCCATTATTCTGTTTACTTCCGGCTCTGAAGGCAATCCGAAGGGGGTTGTTCACTCTCATAAAAGTATTCTGGCGAACGTCGAGCAGATCAAAACCATTGCCGACTTCACCGCGAACGATCGTTTTATGTCGGCGCTGCCGCTTTTCCACTCCTTTGGCCTGACGGTCGGGCTGTTTACGCCGCTGTTCACGGGCGCCGAGGTGTTCCTCTATCCCAGCCCGCTGCATTACCGTGTTGTACCGGAACTGGTGTATGACCGTAATTGTACGGTGCTGTTTGGCACCTCAACGTTTCTTGGCAACTATGCGCGTTTCGCCAATCCGTATGATTTCTTCCGCGTGCGCTACGTAGTGGCGGGAGCAGAGAAACTGCAGGACAGCACCCGTCAAATCTGGCAGGACAAGTTTGGTCTGCGCATTCTTGAGGGTTACGGCGTGACAGAGTGTGCACCGGTGGTGTCGATCAACGTGCCGATGGCGGCGAAGCCTGGCACGGTCGGGCGCATTCTGCCGGGCATGGACGCACGTCTGTTAGCGGTGCCGGGCATTGAAGATGGCGGTCGCCTGCAGCTCAAAGGGCCAAACGTGATGAATGGCTATCTGCGCGTGGAAAACCCAGGCGTGCTTGAAGCGCCGACGGCGGAAAACGCGCAGGGCGAAGTCGAAACCGGCTGGTATGACACGGGCGATATTGTGCGCTTTGATGAGCAGGGCTTCGTGCAAATCAAAGGCCGCGCCAAACGCTTTGCCAAAATTGCCGGGGAGATGGTTTCGCTTGAGATGGTAGAACAGCTGGCGACAGCGGTTTCTGCCGATAAAATGCATGCCACGGCGATTAAGAGCGACGCCAGCAAAGGCGAAGCGCTGGTGCTCTTTACCACCGACAGCGAGCTGAAACGCGAGCAGCTTCTGCACTACGCCCGCGAGCATGGCGTGCCTGAGCTGGCCGTGCCGCGCGATATTCGTTATCTGAAACAGTTACCGGTGCTCGGCAGCGGTAAACCCGATTTTGTCGCGCTGAAAGGCATGGTTGATGAGGCGGAACAGCATAATGCGTGAGTCAGTACACACTAACACCTCCCTGTGGTCAAAGGGCATGATGGCGGTGACCAGCGCTCAGTTCCTTTCGGCCTTTGGCGACAATGCGTTGCTATTTGCAACGCTGGCGCTGCTGAAAGCCGAGTTTTATCCGGACTGGAGCCAGCCCATCCTGCAGATGGTGTTTGTGGGTGCTTACATCATTTTTGCGCCGTTTGTCGGGCAGGTGGCTGACAGCTTCCCTAAAGGGCGCGTGATGATGTTCGCCAACAGTCTCAAACTGCTGGGCGCGGCGAGTATCTGCTTCGGCTTTAATCCCTTCATCGGCTACACGCTGGTGGGGATTGGCGCGGCGGCGTATTCACCGGCGAAATACGGGATTCTGGGTGAGTTGACCACCGGCGACAAACTGGTTAAAGCCAACGGCCTGATGGAGTCCTCGACAATTGCCGCCATTCTGCTCGGCTCCGTCGCCGGTGGTGTGCTGGCGGACTGGCATGTGCTGGCCGCGCTGGGCGTGTGTGCGCTGGTGTATGCGGGTGCAGTAGTGGCGAACTTGTTTATCCCGACGCTGCCCGTGGCGCGTCCGGGGCAATCCTGGCGCTTTACGCCGATGACGGCCAGTTTCTTCAATGCCTGCCGCGTGCTGTGGCGTAACGGCGAAACGCGCTTCTCCCTGCTGGGCACCAGCATGTTCTGGGGCGCGGGCGTGACGCTGCGCTTCCTGCTGGTATTGTGGGTGCCGACGGCGCTCGGGATCACCGATAACGCCACGCCCACCTATCTCAACGCGATGGTCGCTGTGGGGATTGTGGTCGGGGCAGGTGTGGCAGCGAAGCTGGTCACCCTGGAAACCGTATCGCGCTGTATGCCTGCGGGGATTTTGATTGGTGTCGGCGTGCTGTTTTTCTCCCTACAACATGCGCTGCTGCCTGCTTACGTGCTGCTGATCCTGATTGGTATGCTCGGTGGTTTCTTTGTTGTACCGCTGAACGCACTCCTGCAGGAGCGTGGTAAACAGACCGTCGGGGCGGGTAACGCGATTGCGGTGCAAAATCTCGGTGAAAACACCGCGATGCTGCTGATGCTGGGGCTGTATTCCCTGGCGGTTAAAGTGGGATTACCGGTCGTGGGCATCGGTGTCGGGTTCGGTGGGTTGTTTGCACTGGCAATTGCCGGGCTGTGGCTCTGGCAGCGTCGTCGGTAACGGATTGCCGGGCGGCGATTTCGCCTTACCCGGCATACCAGATCAAAACGCGTTACGGTGCCGGATAGGTGTAAACCTGATGCACCGCCTCAATCTCTGCCAACACCTCTTCGCTCAGCTCCAGATGGAAACTGTCGATGTTCGTTTTCAACTGCTCCATTGTGGTGGCACCCAGCAGGGTGCTTGCCACGAACGGCTGACGACGCACAAAGGCTAATGCCATCTGTGCCGGGTCCAGACCGTGACGTTTCGCGATATCAACATACGCCGCAACGGCTTTCTGCGTTTGCTCACCGCTGTAGCGGGTAAAACGGCTGAACAGGGTATTACGTGCCCCGGCAGGTTTTGCGCCGTTGAGGTATTTCCCGGTCAACGTCCCGAAGCCGAGGCAGGAATAAGCCAGCAGCTCAACGCCTTCATACTGTGTCACTTCCGCCAGACCCACTTCATAACTGCGGTTAACCAGGCTGTAAGGGTTCTGAATGGTCACAATGCGCGGCAAATCGTGCTTATCGGCCAGATGCAGATAACGCATCACACCGAACGCCGTTTCGTTCGAGACGCCAATGTAGCGGATCTTACCGGCGCGCTGACACTCGGTCAGAGCTTCCAGGGTTTCGAGCAGGGTCACCACCGGCGCACTGTCGCTCCAGGTATAGCCCAGCTTGCCGAAGCAGTTGGTCGGGCGCTGAGGCCAGTGAACCTGGTATAAATCGAGATAGTCGGTCTGCAGGCGCTTCAGGCTGGCATCCAGCGCGGCGCGGATATTTTTGCGATCCAGAATCTGATTCGGACGAATGCCCGCATCGTTATTGCGCGACGGGCCGCTGACTTTCGACGCCAGCACCAGCTTTTCGCGATTGCCGTTTTTCGCCAGCCAGTTGCCAACGTAGGTTTCGGTCAATCCCTGGGTTTCCGGGCGCGGTGGCACCGGGTACATTTCGGCCACATCAATCAGGTTGATCCCCTGGCTGACGGCGTAATCGAGTTGCGCATGGGCATCGGCTTCGCTGTTTTGTTCACCGAATGTCATCGTGCCCAACCCCAGTTGGCTGATCTCCAGAGTGCTGTGGGGGATACGGTGATAATGCATAGCCGGCTTCCTATACTGTGTAAATTGACGGCGTCAGGAATCTCCCCGACGAAGGACTATAAACATGGCAGAGGGGGAGCAAAAGGGGAAGAAAAAAATCAAAAAGGCCAGTAAGCAACTGACCTTTAACTGTTTATCTTTCGATGATTTGCGAAACTTCGTCGCGATTGATCTGCATCTTATTGCCCTGCTGATCGTTGTAGCTTACAAGGCCGGTATCGTCGTCGACTTCGGGTTTGCCGTCAGTCAGTATCATTCGACCGTCTTTTGTCGCCATAACGTAATCACTACTACAACCTGAAACCGCAAACGCTAAACCCACCGCTGAGATTATCACTGCCCATTTTTTCATCGTTATCATCCTCACCTGGCTCGTATCACATCATAGTGTAGTAATAACCTGAGAAAGCGTCAGGAGGAAGCAGTAAAATCTTAAACATCAGGTGAATGTGTTTGATTCAGTTCAAACTTCGGCTAAAAACCGCGTTTAAGCGAAAAAGTGACGAGCCAGCAGAGCACCGGTGAAGTTCTTCTTTAAATAGAAGCCGCGTGGCAGCGTCAGGATCGGTTCTCCCTGAGCGCCAATCGCTTCGGTCAACGCCTTGCTGTTAGCGGCTTTCGGGCGTAACTGCATCACCTCGCCATGACGCGCGGTAATTCGCTCGACCTGGCCCAGCACGATCATATCCATTAGCTCCTCCCAGTCCTGCGAAAGCTGCCGCTCTTCCTCTTCGTTTGGGCTCCACAGCAGTGGCGCACCCACGCGACGATCCGCAAGGGGAATAGTTCTGTCACCTTCGATGGGCACCCACAGCACGCGCTTGAGCTTATGGCGTACGTGGCTCATTTCCCAGGTCACACCCGTATTCCCCGTCAGCGGCGCGACGCAGACAAAGGTGGTTTCCAGTGGTTTTCCCTGGCGGTCAATGGGGATGGTTTTAAGCTCCACCCCCAGTGCGGCAAAATCCTGCTCGGGTTTACTGCCGGCGCTCGCCCCAAGCCAGCGCTCCAGCAACACACCGATCCAGCCTTTATCCCGTTTCAGATCCGCAGGAATCGGCAAGCCCGCCATGGCCGCCAGCTCGCCGAGCGAGTAGCCCGCGACGCGTTGTGCCTGCTGCAATAACTGCGCTTCAGTAGCCGGAGGGGAGGTGAGTGGAAGGAGCGGAAGCATAACGTTAAACCTTTGATTAAAAAATGAACCGTAAAAGCAGACCTTGTGGATAGAGTTTAACTATTTCTTTGGTGATATGGCAGGCTTATGATTTATCAGCGTTTTTAAGACAAATCCACTGCCGGATAAAAAGGGTAAAATCGGGTTGTTCAAAACTGGTCACTGACAATGAACAGGATCTTACACCATGTTATCCACAGAAAAGTGGGATAAGTGGGAATAACCCTCACTACTGTTTCAATTTACAGCCTTGACGTGCGACGAAAATCGAATTTTCACACAAATAGTGTCTAAGTTATTGGCACAATCTGTGGATAAAACCGACGCTGTTCGATCTTTCATCAGCACGCGGATCTCTCATGTGATGATCGTCACGTTATGGCGTATTATTCACAGGTGTTACCGGTTAACATAATGAAATATAGCTAATTATTTCTCGATGAGATTGCGGGGTGATTTCCTTCCCGCAATGTTGTCCAGCGGTAATTCCATACTTCTTCACAACTATATCCACAGAAAAAGTGAATAAAATGGCCCTTTGCGTCCGTCATCTGTTTATAACTTGAGTGAAAATTGTGAGTTATTCAAATGTTATTCGTTCGCAGCCCTGTAAGAGAGTGGTTTACCGCCTCACAGGAGTATGAAACAATCGATCATATATAAGGTTTAGTTTGAGGTAGTCCGGTGATTGATGACGATGGCTACCGCCCGAATGTAGGTATCGTAATTTGTAATCGTCAGGGCCAGGTTATGTGGGCAAGACGGTATGGTCAGCACTCCTGGCAATTCCCGCAAGGCGGGATCAATCCAGGAGAGTCCCCAGAACAAGCGATGTATCGGGAGCTGTTCGAAGAAGTCGGCTTAAGCCGAAAAGATGTTCGCATCCTGGCTTCGACCCGCAACTGGTTGCGTTACAAGTTACCGAAACGTTTGGTGCGTTGGGACACAAAGCCGGTTTGTATCGGCCAGAAACAAAAGTGGTTTCTTCTGCAATTGGTGAGCAACGACTCGGAAATCAATATGCAAACCAGCAGTACGCCAGAGTTCGATGGCTGGCGTTGGGTGAGCTACTGGTATCCCGTTCGTCAGGTCGTGTCCTTTAAGCGCGACGTTTACCGCAGGGTGATGAAAGAGTTTGCAAGTGTGGTGATAGCGTTTCAGGAGGCCCCTCCTAAACCGCAAAGCCCACCTGCCTGGCGACGTAAAAGAGGTTAAGCAACGCACATCATGCTCACCCGCTTGCGAGAAATAGTCGAAAAGGTTGCCAGTGCTCCGCGCCTCAATGAGGCGCTGGACATTCTGGTGACCGACATCTGTCTTGCGATGGAAACCGAAGTCTGTTCGGTGTATCTGGCCGACCACGATCGACGCTGTTATTACCTGATGGCGACACGTGGGTTGAAAAAACCGCGTGGTCGCACCGTTGCGCTCGCCTTTGATGAAGGGATCGTTGGCCTCGTTGGACGGCTGGCGGAACCTATCAACCTCGCCGATGCGCAAAAACACCCCAGTTTTAAATATATCCCTTCCGTCAAGGAAGAGCGTTTTCGCGCGTTTTTAGGTGTCCCTATCATTCAGCGCCGCCAGCTTCTTGGGATACTGGTGGTGCAGCAGCGTGAGCTTCGCCAGTTTGACGAAAGCGAGGAGTCATTCCTCGTCACGCTTGCCACGCAAATGGCCGCAATCCTCTCCCAGTCTCAGTTAGCTGCGCTATTTGGCCAGTATCGCCAGACGCGTATCCGTGCGCTGCCCGCATCGCCGGGCGTGGCCATCGCCGAAGGGTGGATGGACGCCACGCTGCCGCTCATGGAGCAGGTGTACGAAGCCTCTACGCTGGACGCTGCCCTTGAACGCGAACGCCTGACCGGTGCCCTGGAAGAGGCCTCCAACGAATTCCGACGCTACAGTAAGCGTTTTGCCGCGGGGGCGCAGAAAGAGACGGCAGCGATTTTTGATCTTTATTCTCACCTGCTGTCCGATGCGCGCCTGCGCCGCGAACTCTTTGCCGAAGTGGACAAAGGATCGGTGGCGGAATGGGCGGTGAAAAAGGTCATCGAACGTTTCGCCGAGCAGTTTGCCTCCCTGACAGACGGTTATCTGAAAGAGCGTGCGGGCGATCTGCGAAGTCTGGGCCAGCGTCTGCTGTTCCATCTCGACGATACCATTCAGGGCGAAAATGCCTGGCCAAAACGCTTTGTGCTGGTCGCCGATGAACTGTCGGCTACCACTCTTGCCGAACTGCCGCATGACCGACTGGCAGGCGTCGTGGTGCGCGATGGCGCGGCCAACTCCCATGCGGCCATTATGGTGCGCGCGCTGGGTATTCCCACCGTCATGGGCGCGGATATTCAGCCTTCGGTGCTGCAACGCCGTACCCTGGTGGTTGACGGTTATCGCGGTGAGCTGCTGGTTGATCCTGAGCCGGTACTGCTGCAGGAATATCAGCGATTAATCAGTGAAGAAAACGAATTAAGCCGCCTGGCGGAAGATGACGTCGATCTGCCCGCGCAGTTGAAAAGCGGCGAGCGGGTTAAGGTGATGCTCAACGCGGGCCTTAGCCCGGCGCACGAGGAGAAGCTCGGCAGCCGCATCGACGGCATTGGCCTGTACCGCACTGAAATTCCGTTCATGTTGCAAAGCGGCTTCCCTTCCGAAGAGGAGCAGGTGGCGCAATATCAGGGAATGTTGCAGATGTTTAACGACAAGCCCGTCACCCTGCGAACGCTGGATGTTGGCGCGGATAAACAGCTGCCGTACATGCCCATCAGTGAAGAAAACCCGTGCCTTGGCTGGCGTGGGATCCGCATTACGCTCGATCAGCCGGAGATTTTCCTGGTGCAGGTACGCGCCATGCTGCGTGCTAACGCGGCTACCGGAAATCTCAGCATTCTTCTGCCGATGGTGACCAGTCTGGACGAAGTCGACGAAGCGCGTCGCTTGATCGAACGTGCTGGGCGCGAAGTGGAAGAGATGATCGGTTATGCGATTCCCAAACCGCGCCTCGGCGTGATGCTTGAAGTCCCATCGATGGTCTTTATGCTGCCACAGCTGGCCAATCGCGTAGATTTCATCTCGGTCGGTACGAACGATCTGACCCAGTACATTCTGGCGGTGGATCGTAACAATACGCGCGTCGCGAGCATTTACGACAGCCTGCACCCGGCGATGCTGCGTGCGCTGGCGATGATTGCGCGTGACGCCGAATTGTACGGAATCGACCTGCGCCTGTGCGGTGAAATGGCAGGGGATTCCATGTGTGTGGCGATCCTGATCGGTCTTGGCTTCCGTCATTTGTCGATGAACGGTCGCTCGGTGGCGCGTGTGAAATATCTGCTGCGCCACATCGAAATCGAAGATGCTCAGGAGCTGGCAAAACGCAGCCTTGAGGCACAGCTGGCGACGGAAGTCCGTCACCAGGTCGCGGCCTTTATGGAGCGTCGCGGCATGGGCGGTTTGATCCGCGGTGGTCGCTAAACTTTCCCATTCCCTACACGAATGGAGCGACACTCCGCTCCATTCTCTATACACATCTTTTACATCTCAGGCGCATCCTCCGCGCCTGCCTTGTGCTATGATTCGCAACTTTGGAGCGTAGGTTAACCCTGCGCGCGCTTATTTTTCGCTGTCCACTTTCAGCGGAATAACAACATCTTGTGGTGACAGATGAACAGTGGTTATCTGCATTTTCCGGAATTTGATCCGGTCATTTTCTCAATCGGTCCCGTTGCGCTTCACTGGTACGGTCTTATGTACCTGGTCGGCTTCATCTTTGCCATGTGGCTTGCGGGTCGTCGCGCCAGTCGTCCGGGCAGCGGATGGACGAAAAACGAAGTTGAAAACCTGCTCTATGCCGGGTTCCTTGGGGTATTCCTCGGTGGGCGTATCGGCTATGTGCTGTTCTATAACTTCCCGATTTTCCTGAACGATCCGCTTTACCTGTTCCGCGTCTGGGACGGAGGCATGTCCTTCCACGGCGGTCTGATAGGTGTGATTCTGGTGATGGTCATCTTCGCCAAACGCACCAAACGCAACTTCTTCCAGGTGGCTGATTTTATTGCCCCACTGATCCCGTTTGGTCTGGGCGCGGGTCGTCTCGGCAACTTCATTAACGGAGAACTGTGGGGTCGTGTCGATCCGAGTGTCTCCTTTACGATGCTGTTCCCGAACTCACGTGCGGAAGACCTTGCGCTGCTGCCTTCCCACCCAGAGTGGCAGTCAATCTTCGACACCTACGGCTCACTGCCGCGCCACATGTCGCAGCTGTATGAGCTGGCGCTTGAGGGTGTGGTGCTGTTTATCATTCTGAATCTCTTTATCCGCAAACCGCGTCCAATGGGTTCCGTCTCCGGGCTGTTCCTGATTGGTTATGGTGCGTTCCGAATCATCGTTGAATTCTTCCGCCAGCCGGATCAGCAATTCACCGGTGAATGGGTACAGTACATCAGCATGGGGCAGATTCTCTCCATCCCGATGATTGTCGCGGGTATCATAATGATGATTTGGGCGTATCGTCGTCGTCCACAGCAACAGCTTTCCTGAGGAACCATGAAACAGTATCTTGAATTGATGAAAAAAGTGCTCGACGAGGGCACGCCAAAAAACGATCGCACCGGCACCGGAACGCTCTCTATTTTTGGCCACCAGATGCGCTTTAACCTGCAGGAAGGTTTTCCGCTGGTGACGACCAAGCGCTGCCATTTGCGCTCGATCATTCATGAACTGCTCTGGTTCCTGCAAGGCGATACCAACGTGGCCTATCTGCACGAAAACAACGTCTCGATTTGGGATGAATGGGCAGATGAGAACGGCGACCTCGGCCCGGTCTACGGCAAACAGTGGCGCGCGTGGCCAACGCCAGATGGCCGCCACATTGACCAGATTGCGACCGTGCTGAACCAGCTGAAAAACGATCCCGATTCACGTCGCATTATCGTCTCAGCCTGGAACGTCGGCGAGCTGGACAAAATGGCACTGGCGCCTTGCCACGCCTTCTTCCAGTTCTATGTCGCTGACGGCAAACTGTCCTGCCAGCTCTATCAGCGCTCTTGCGACGTGTTCCTCGGTCTGCCGTTCAACATCGCCAGCTATGCATTACTGGTTCATATGATGGCGCAGCAGTGCGACCTTGAAGTCGGTGATTTTGTCTGGACCGGTGGCGATACGCACCTGTACAGCAATCACATGGAACAAACACACCTGCAGCTGACTCGCGAACCGCGCGCACTGCCGAAGCTGGTTATCAAGCGTAAGCCGGAATCCATCTTTGACTATCGCTTCGATGATTTCGAGATTGAAGGTTACGATCCCCACCCTGGTATCAAAGCTCCTGTCGCTATCTGATAGATCAAATCCTGACACAACCGGTGCTCTTTAGCGCCGGTTTTTTTTGCCCAGATTTCACATTTACGAGCGGCTTTCCAGCGTTTTTGCAACGTAATGCAACGGATGATTTTCACAGGAAAGCGCCTCGTAATCTTCACTTTCTGCTGTCGTTTTTCTGGGCGCTTCCCGCCACACTGCGGGCATGAAAAAACAACGCGGCTTTACGCTTATCGAAACCATGGTGGCAATTTCCCTTGTCGTCATTCTCAGCGCCACAGGGCTGTCGGGCTGGCAGAGTTGGCAGCAACAGCAACGCCTGTGGCAAACCGCCCATCAGGTACGTGACTACCTGGTACAGCTTCGCAACGATGCGAACGGCTATAACCGGGATCATCTCATCGTGGTGAATAAGGACGGCGAAAAGGCGTGTCTTGCGACGACGAAAAGTGCGGACTGCCAGACTCAGAGCGGGCTGGTCCTCAATTTGCCATGGCCGGAAGTCACGATTGCAGAACTGACGAAATCCCTGGCGTTTTATGGATTACGGGATACCGCCTGGCCCGGGAGGATACGCATCAAAAGCCCCGCGGGAGAATGGCTGATTATCGTGTCGAACACCGGGCGTATCAGGATGTGCAACAGCACAGGGAAGGGAACATGTTGAAAAACCAGTGCGGCTTCTCGCTGACCGAGGTACTCATCGCAATGGCAATTAGCAGTATTTTGCTGCTGAGTACCGCGCGTTTTATGCCGGCGTTACAGCGAGCCATTCTCAAACAAGAGCAACAGCAGGAGCTAGAAGAAGAGGTGTGGCTCAGAGCCACTGCTATCGGCAAGCAGCTGCAAAGGGCCGGATACTGCAACGGCTCTTGTCAGGGGCCCGAGTTGACGATGGGTAGGGCAGGGCGCTGTGTCATTGTGCAATGGGATGCCAACAGCAATGGCCGCTGGGAGAATGCCCCCTCGACAGAGGCGGAGCAAACAGGGTTTCGCCTGGAGGCTGGCGCACTTGAAACCCAGCGGGGAGCCACAAGCTGCGAAGGAAAAGGCTGGGAGAAGCTGACCGAACCTGAACGTGTGTTGGTGACTCACTTCCTGGTGAGCAAAATTGAGCACACTGGCTTTGCGCCTGAGCTAAGTATCGAGCTGGCAGTTTCCACAACACGTCCACACGCCGAGCCAATACAGGTCACACATCGCGTCACAGGATTTAATCTGTGAAACGTCAGCGGGGGATGTCATCGCTTGCGCTGGTCCTGTTGCTCCTTGTGATCGGCAGCCTGACCCTGACCGGCCTTAATCTGCAGCTCGATGCTTTTACGCGGATGGTGAGCCGTGAGCGGCAGCTGATTTTACATCAGGCCAGCGTCCAGTCGGCGCTGGAGTGGGGCAAAAGCCAGCTCTGGCCGGTGGGGCCAGGTATTCAGTGCAAAAAAGGGCTGCAAGGGCGAGTCTGTCTGCGCGTTACTGAAGACAATCGCGTCCTGCTTATTGCGGGGAGTGGCGAGCTGCTGCTGTGGCGCGGCGGGATAATCCAGGACGGGCGAGTGGTGTTTTCCCGCCATGGCTGGAGCGATTTTTGTCCACTGAAGGAGAGCGCATTGTGTCAGCTACCTTAGCCCGGCAAAGGGGATTTAGTATGGTGGAAGTTTTGTTAGCGATGATGCTGCTGGTTATCGTCATTACTGCGCTGTCTGGCTATCATCGGGCGCTGGCGGCGCGATTTACGGTTTTCAATCAGTATCGCCAGCTCTGGCACTCTGCCTGGAGCCAGACCCAGCTGTCACAGGGGACGTTACCTGATGGCTGGCAGATTAACAGGGGGCAGACAATACAGGCTGGATGTGTCAGCATCTCGGTCACTATAATTTCGCCGTTGGGGCGGCAGGGTCAGATGACACGCCTGCATTGCCCGCTTAGTCAGTAGTCGGGAGCGTCTATGTTACGGGTCTACCACTCAAATCGTCTGGATGTGCTGGAAGCATTGATGGAGTTTATCGTCGAGCGCGAGCATCCTGCCGATCCCTTTGAGCCAGAAATGGTGCTTGTGCAGAGCACCGGTATGGCTCAGTGGCTGCAAATGTCCCTGGCGCAAAAATTCGGTATTGCGGCAAATATCGAGTTCCCGCTTCCGGCGAGTTTTATCTGGGAGATGTTTGTTCGCGTCCTGCCGGACATCCCCAAAAAAAGCGAATTCAATAAGCAAAGCATGAGCTGGAAGCTAATGTCGCTGCTGCCGGATATGCTGGCGAGCGATGAGTTCGCCATGCTGCGCCATTACCTGAGCGATGATACCGACAAACGTAAACTGTTCCAGCTGGCCTCGCGGACGGCGGATCTGTATGACCAGTATCTGGTTTATCGCCCGGAATGGCTGACGTCCTGGGAAAAGGGTGAGCTTATTGACGGCCTGCCTGAGGCGCAAATCTGGCAGGCCCCGCTGTGGAAAGCGCTGGTGGAACACACCGAAAAACTGGGTCAGCCGCAGTGGCACCGTGCCAACCTATACGAGCGGTTTATCTCAACCCTCGAAAAGGCCTCTGAACCGCCTGCCGGGTTACCGTCGCGCGTCTTTATATGCGGGATTTCCGCTCTGCCACCTGTTTACCTGAGCGCGTTAAAAGCCCTGGGCAAGCATGTCGATATCCACATTCTGTTCACCAACCCGTGTCGCCATTACTGGGGGGATATTCAGGACCCTAAATGGCTCGCCCGTCTTGTCGCTCGCCAACGGCGGCGGATCTTTGAAGAGCGCGCGATCCCGCTCTTCAAAGACAGCGACAATGCCGCGCAGCTCTTTGATGAAGAAGGCATTCAAAACTTGCCGAATCCGCTGCTGGCCTCCTGGGGAAAACTGGGGCGTGACTACATTCACATGCTGTCCGATATCACCTCGTCCGGCGAAGGCGATGTGGATGCCTTTGCGGAGATCACTCCTGACAGCCTGCTGCATAACGTGCAACTGGATATTCTCGATCTGGAGAACCGCGCCATCGCAGGGATCACTGCCGAAGAGTTTGCCCGCAGCGATAAGAAGCGAAAACTGGATCCAGAGGATCGCAGCGTTACCGTACATGTCTGCCATAGCCCGCAGCGCGAAGTTGAAGTGCTTCATGACAAGCTGCTGGCGATGTTGCAGGACGATCCTGAGCTGACGCCGCGCGATATTGTGGTCATGGTGGCGGATATCGACAGCTACAGCCCGTTTATTCAGGCGGTGTTTGGTAGCGCCACCGGCGAGCGATATCTGCCTTATGCCGTTTCCGACCGCCGGGCGCGCCAGTCGCATCCGGCTTTACAAGCGTTTATCAGCCTGCTTGCTCTGCCCGATAGCCGCTTTATTTCGGAAGACGTACTGGCGCTGCTGGATGTTCCGGTGCTGGCCGCTCGCTTCGACATCGACGAAGAGGGGCTGCGCTATCTGCGCCAGTGGGTCAATGAATCGGGCGTTCGCTGGGGGATTGACGATGATAACGTCCAGGAGTTCGAACTCCCGCCGACGGGGCAGCACACCTGGCAGTTCGGCCTGACGCGTATGCTACTGGGCTATGCAATGGAGAGCCATCAGGGGGAGTGGAATGAGGTCCTGCCTTACGATGAATCCTCAGGGCTGATTGCCGAGCTGGTCGGCCATCTGGCTTCACTGTTAATGCAGCTTAATCGCTGGCGGCGCGAGCTGATGCAGTCCCGCACACTGGATGAATGGCAGCCACTGTGCCGGGAAATGTTGAATGATTTTTTCCTGCCCGACACGGACACCGAAGCGGCGATGGCGCTTATCGAACAGCAGTGGCAGGCCATTATCGACGAAGGTATTTCATCTCATTATGGCGAAGCTATTCCGCTCTCCTTGCTTCGCGATGAACTGACACAGCGCCTGGATCAGGAACGTATTAGTCAGCGCTTCCTTGCCGGTCCTGTCAATATTTGTACCCTGATGCCAATGCGTTCGATTCCGTTTAAGGTGGTTTGCCTGCTCGGAATGAACGATGGTATCTATCCGCGTGCTTTGGCGCCGCTGGGCTTTGATCTGATGAGCCAGCAGCCGAAGCGTGGTGACCGTAGCCGACGTGACGATGACCGTTACCTCTTCCTCGAGGCGTTGATTTCGGCCCAGCAAAAGCTCTATATCAGCTATATCGGGCATTCCATTCAGGATAACAGCGAGCGCTTCCCGTCAGTGCTGGTGCAGGAACTGGTCGATTACATTGGGCAAAGCCACTATCTGCCGGGTGATGAGGCGCGTAACTGCGACGAAAGCGAACAGCGGGTAAAAGCTCACATCACCTGTCTCCACACCCGCATGCCGTTCGATCCGGCTAACTACGTCGATAACGAACAGCAAAGCTATGCCCGCGAATGGCTGCCCGCTGCGAGGAAAGAGGGGCAAGCCCATACGGATTTCATTCAGCAACTTGAGCCTCGTTTGCTTGAGACGCTCACCTTTGAGCAGTTGCAACGGTTTTGGGCGCACCCGGTACGCGCGTTTTTCCAGCAGCGGTTGCAGGTGAATTTCCGCTCCGAAGAGAGCGAGATCCCAGATGCAGAACCTTTCACTCTCAATGGATTAAGCCGCTATCAGCTGAATCAACAGCTGCTTAATGCGCTGGTTGAAGAGGAAAATGCACAGACGCTGTTTCGTCGCTATCGGGCCGCAGGCCAGCTCCCGTATGGTGCATTTGGAGAGATCGCCTGGGATATGCAGTGTCAGGAGATGCAGGCTCTGGCCGACCGCGTTATTGAATTCCGTCAGCCGGGAAAAAGCCTTGAAATCGATCTGACCTGCAACGGTATTCAGCTCACGGGCTGGCTACAGCAGGTGCAACCGGACGGGCTACTGCGCTGGCGTCCTGCCATGCTCAGTGTGTCACAAGGTTTGCAACTCTGGCTCGAACATCTTGTCTACTGTGCGGGCGGTTACGAAGGTGAAAGCCGTTTGTTCGTCCGTAAAGACGGCGAATGGCGCTTCCCACCAATGGCGTCCGATCAGGCTCTGGCCTGTCTCGAACCCTATATCGAGGGCTATCGCCAGGGAATGAACAAGCCGCTGCTGTTGCTGCCAGAAAGTGGGGGGGCGTGGATAAAAGCCTGTTACGACGCGCAGAATGATGCCATGTTAACGGATGACGCCTCGCTGCAAAAAGCGCGCAGCAAGTTTTTACAGGCGTATGAAGGAAATATGATGGTGCGCGGAGAGGGTGATGATGTCTGGTATCAGCGGTTATGGAGGACCCTTGAGCCGGAGTACTTCGACGCCATTACGCAAGAGGCTCAACGCTATCTGTTACCTTTGTTTAAATATAATCAGTCCTGATGATTGTATAAAAATTGCGCAGGAGAAAGCGTTCATTTATTATGCCCATCTTGTCACGGACTGATGTACCAACATAAAGAGATGCTGGCGTGCCCAGCACGCAAATTGTTAATGATGTAGCCGTGATGAAGAGGTAGTGAATGCCAGGCAGCACCTTGTTAAAAGCGTTTGTTTTGTTTGTCGCCCTCTGGGCACCCCTCACTCAGGCAGATACCGGTTGGCAGCCCGTTCAGGAAAAAATCCATAAGAGCGAAAAGGACACCCGCCAGTATCAGGCTATTCGTCTTGATAACGGGATGACTGTGCTGCTGGTCTCCGATCCGCAGGCGATTAAATCGCTCTCTGCGCTGGTCGTACCCGTCGGCTCGCTGGAAGACCCCGATTCGCATCCAGGTCTTGCCCATTACCTTGAACACATGACGCTGATGGGGTCCAAAAAATATCCGCAGCCGGATAGCCTCTCTGAATTCCTCAAAATGCACGGTGGCAGCCACAATGCCAGCACGGCACCTTATCGCACTGCGTTCTATCTTGAAGTCGAAAACGATGCGCTGGAAGGGGCGGTTGACCGTCTCGCCGATGCCATCGCGTCGCCTTTACTGGATAAAAAGTATGCCGATCGCGAGCGTAACGCCGTCAATGCCGAACTGACCATGGCGCGCACGCGAGACGGTATGCGCATGGCGCAGGTCAGTGCCGAAACAATTAACCCGGCGCACCCAGGCTCGCGTTTTTCAGGGGGTAACCTGGAAACCCTGAGCGATAAACCCGGCAGCCCGGTTCTCGATGCCTTACACGCCTTTCGTGATAAATACTATTCCGCCAATCTGATGAAAGCGGTGGTTTACAGCAACAAACCGCTGCCGGAGCTGGCGCGTCTTGCGGCACAAACCTATGGTCGCGTGCCGAATAAAAATATCGAAAAGCCGGAGATCACCACGCCAGTGGTCACGGATGAGCAAAAAGGGATCATCATTCACTATGTGCCTGCAATGCCGCGTAAAGTGCTGCGTGTCGAGTTCCGTATTGATAACAATACCGCGCAGTTTCGCAGTAAGACGGATGAGCTCCTCACCTATCTGATCGGTAATCGCAGCCCGGGCACGCTCTCTGACTGGCTGCAGAAGCAGGGGCTGGTAGAGGGGATCCGTGCTGATTCCGATCCTGTCGTTAATGGTAACAGTGGTGTTCTCGCGATCTCGGCAACCCTGACCGACAAAGGCCTTGCGCACCGCGATCAAGTGGTAGCGGCGATCTTCAGCTATCTGTCGTTGCTGCGCGATAACGGTGTGGATAAAAGTTACTTTGACGAACTGGCCCACGTGCTGGATCTCGATTTCCGCTACCCGTCGATCACCCGCGATATGGACTATGTTGAATGGCTGGCTGACACCATGATTCGTGTTCCGGTGGAAAATACGCTGGATGCGGTGAACATCGCCGATCGCTATGACGCTGATGCCATCAAAGCGCGCCTGGCGATGATGACTCCGCAGAACGCCCGCATCTGGTATATCAGCCCGAAAGAGCCGCATAACAAAACCGCGTACTTTGTCGATGCGCCGTATCAGGTGAATAAAATCAGCGCGCAAACCTTCGCTGACTGGCAGAAAGAGTCCGGCCAGATTGCGTTAAAATTGCCTGAACTTAATCCGTACATTCCTGACGATTTCACGCTCATCAAGCCTGCAAAGGAATACCCGCATCCGGAACTGATCGTTAACGAACCGACATTACGTGTGGTTTACACCCCAAGCCGCTATTTTGCCAGTGAGCCGAAAGCCGATGTCAGCGTGGTGCTGCGCAATCCGCAGGCCATGGACAGCGCTAAAAACCAGGTGATGTTTGCGCTCAATGACTATCTGGCGGGGATCGCCCTGGATCAGCTCAGCAATCAGGCGGCTGTCGGTGGGATCAGTTTCTCCACCAACGCCAACAACGGGCTGATGGTCAATGCTAACGGTTACACCCAGCGTTTACCGCAGCTTTTCCAGGCGCTGCTGGAGGGGTATTTCAGCTACACGGCGACCGAAGAGCAGCTGGAGCAGGCCAAATCCTGGTATGCGCAGATGATGGATTCGGCGGAAAAAGGCAAAGCCTTTGACCAGGCGATTATGCCTGTGCAGATGCTGTCGCAAATTCCGTACTTCCAGCGTGAAACGCGCCGTGCGTTGCTGCCGTCAATCACCCTGAAAGAGGTGATGGATTACCGTACGGCCCTGAAAACCCATTCGCGCCCCGAGTTTCTGGTTGTCGGCAACATGAGTGAAGATCAGGCTAAAACTCTCGCGCAGAATGTTCGCAAACAGCTGGGTGCCAACGGCAACGAGTGGTGCCGTAACCAGAATGTGCTGGTGGAAAAACAGCAGAATGTGATCTTTGAAAAGGCGGGGAGCAGCACGGACTCTGCGCTGGCCGCAGTATTTGTGCCGACCGGCTACGATGAGTACGCCAGCTCCGCCTACAGCGCGGTGCTGGGGCAGATCATCCAGCCGTGGTTCTACAATCAGTTGCGTACCGAAGAGCAGCTTGGCTATGCGGTGTTTGCGTTCTCGATGAATGTGGGTCGCCAGTGGGGACTGGGCTTCTTGTTGCAGAGCAGCGATAAACAGCCCGCTTATCTGTGGCAGCGTTACCAAGCCTTCTTCCCGCAGGCTGAAGAGAAACTGCGCAAAATGACGCCGCAAGAGTTTGCTCAAATTCAGCAGGCCGTAATCGCGCAGGTGCAGCAGGCTCCGCAAACCTTGGGCGAAGAAGCGTCTCAGCTGAGCAAAGATTTCGATCAGGGTAATATGACCTTTGATTCACGTGATAAAGTAGTGGCCGAGATAAAACTGCTGACGCCTCAAAAGGTTGCCGACTTCTTCCACCAGGCGGTGGTGAAGCCGCAAGGCATGGCATGCTTGTCTCAGGTTTCCGGCAGCCAGAACGGGAAAGTGGATTATGTGAATCCGCAGGGCTGGAAAGTCTGGGAGAGCGTCAGCGCACTGCAGAAAACGATGCCCTGGAGTAAGAAAGAATGACCGATACCGCTGAGTCCCTTGATCCCTTACGTTTGCTGCTTCAGGGCGAACGATTGATTGAAGCCTCAGCGGGAACGGGAAAAACCTTCACCATTGCCGCCCTCTACCTGCGCCTTCTGTTAGGACTGGGCGGCAATGCTGCGTTTGGGCGTCCGCTCAGCGTGGAACAACTGCTGGTGGTGACCTTCACCGAAGCGGCGACCGCCGAACTGCGCGGACGTATTCGTGCGAACATACACGAACTGCGTATCGCCTGCCTGCGCCAGACTACCGACAACCCACTTTACGCTCGTCTTCTTGAAGAGATCGCTGATAAGCAGCAGGCCGCTCAATGGCTGCTTCTGGCCGAGCGTCAAATGGACGAAGCCGCCGTCTTTACCATTCACGGTTTTTGCCAGCGCATGCTGAGCCTGAATGCGTTTGAATCGGGCATGCTCTTTGAACAGCAACTCATTGAGGATGAATCCGAACTGCGTCATCGGGCGTGCGCGGACTTCTGGCGCCGCCATTGCTATCCGCTCCCGCGTGATATCGCCGAAGCGGTGCATGACTTATGGAAAGGGCCGGAAGAACTTTTACGCGCTATCGAACGCTACCTGCAAGGCGAAGCGCCGGCGATAAAATCCCCGCCGCCTGCGGATGAAACGCTGGCTGCACGGCACGAGAAAATTATTTCGCTGATAGCCGCCCTGAAGCAAAAATGGTGCGAGTCAGTTGCCGATATCGACGCCATTCTTGAAAATTCCGGCATTGACCGCCGCAAATTTAACCGTGGTAATCAGGCGAAATGGATCGAAAAAATCAGCGCCTGGGCGCAGGAAGAGACGCGCAGCTATCAGCTGCCCGATGCGCTGGAGAAGTTTTCTCAGAGCTTCCTGGTGGAGCGCACCAAAGCTGATGGTATCGTCCCTGAACATCCGTTGTTTGTCGCGATAGAAACGCTGCTGGCGCAGCCGCTGACCCTTAACGATCTGATGATCACCCGTGCGATGGCCGAGATCCGCGAAACCGTTGCGCGTGAAAAACGTCGTCGTGGCGAGCTGGGTTTCGACGATATGCTAAGCCGCCTGGATGCGGCACTCGGCAGTGAAAATGGCGACGCGCTGGCAGCGGCGATCCGCGCCCGCTTCCCGGTAGCAATGATCGATGAATTCCAGGATACCGACCCGCAACAATACCGTATTTTCCGCCGTATCTGGCGCAGACAGCCCGAAACGGCGCTGTTACTGATTGGCGATCCTAAACAGGCCATCTACGCCTTTCGCGGCGCGGATATCTTCACTTACATGAAAGCCCGCGGAGAGGTCGAAGCGCACTATACGCTGGACACCAACTGGCGTTCCGCGCCGGGAATGGTGGCGAGCGTAAATACGCTTTTTGAGCGTATGGAAGCGGCTTTCATGTTCAAGGACATTTCGTTTTCGCCCGTTAAGTCGGCTGAGAAAAACAGCGCACTGCGCTTTGAGTACCGTGGCGACGTTCAGCCTGCGATGAACTTTTGGCTGATGGACGGCGAAGGCTGTGGCGTCAGTGATTATCAGAACGTGATGGCGCAGCAGTGCGCGGCGCAGATCCGCGACTGGCTCAGCGCCGGTGCGCAGGGCGAAGCGCTACTGTGGAAAGGTCACACCGCTAAAGCGGTCAGCGCCTCGGACATTACCGTGCTGGTGCGCAGTCGTCAGGAGGCGTCGCTGGTGCGCGATGCCCTCACGCTGCTCGCGATCCCTTCTGTTTACCTCTCTAATCGCGACAGCGTGTTTGAAACGCTCGAAGCGCAGGAGATGCTATGGCTGTTGCAGGCCGTGCTGACGCCTGAGCGGGAGAGTACGTTGCGTAGTGCGCTGGCAAGCTCAATGCTCGGTCTTAACGCGCGTGATATTGATGCGCTGAATAACGACGAAAGCGCATGGGATGCGGTGGTTGAAGAGTTTGCGCATTATCGTGAGCGCTGGCAAAAACGCGGCGTCATGGCGATGCTGCGCGAACTGATGGCTCAGCGTCATGTCGCTGAAAATATGCTGGCGACCGCAGGCGGTGAACGCCGCCTGACCGACATTTTGCACATCAGCGAGCTTTTACAGGAAGCGGGATCGCAGCTTGAGAGCGAACATGCGCTGGTACGCTGGCTGTCGCAGCATATCGCCGATCCTAACAGCAATGCGGCCAGTCAGCAGATGCGTCTTGAAAGCGACAAACATCTGGTGAAAATCGTGACGATCCACAAATCAAAAGGGCTGGAATATCCGCTGGTTTGTCTGCCGTTTATCGCCAACTATCGTGCGCAGGATCAGGCGTTCTATCACGATCGCGTGTCGTTTGAGCCGGTGCTCGATCTCAGCAAAGCCGATTCTAGTATTGAGCTTGCCGAGGCGGAGCGTCTGGCGGAAGATTTACGCCTGCTGTATGTCGCCCTGACGCGCTCCGTCTGGCATTGCAGCCTGGGCGTTGCGCCGCTGTTCCGCCGTCGCGGTGAGAAGGCGGGGGAGAGCGATTTCCATCAAAGTGCGCTCGGGAGGCTGATTCAAAGGGGTGAGCCCAAAGATGCCGCCGGGCTGCGCCAGTGTCTCGACGCATTATGTGATGAAAATATTGCCCTGCAGATCCCCGGCCAGCCCGATCTTTCCCGCTGGCAGATGCCAGAGCCATCGGTGCCCGATTTAGGCGCGCGGCAGATTACGCGTGCGCTGGTGGACGACTGGCGAGTCACCAGCTATTCCGGTCTCCAGCAGCACGGACAAAACATTGCGCAGGATCTGATGCCCAAACTCGACGTAGATGCGTCGGGCGTAGGTGATGTAGTGGCAGAACCTGAGCTTACACCGCATCAGTTCCCACGCGGTGCGTCGCCAGGGACGTTTTTACATAGCCTGTTTGAAACGCTCGATTTTACGCAGCCGGTGTCGCCGGAGTGGGTGCTGGAGATGCTGCAAAAAGGCGGGTACGACGCTCAGTGGCAGCCGGTACTTACCGCGTGGATCACGGCGATTTTAGAGGCGCCGCTTAATGATTCGGGGATCTCCCTAAGCCAGCTTACGGCAAAAGAAAAACAGGTTGAGATGGAGTTCTATCTCCCGATTGCCGGACCGCTGACAGCTAACGCACTGGATGCGATTATTCGCGAGCACGATCCGTTGTCGAAGAACAGTCCGGCGCTCAATTTCCGCCAGGTGAGCGGGATGCTGAAAGGCTTTATCGATTTGGTGTTCCGCCATGAGGGGCGCTATTACCTGCTGGATTACAAATCCAACTGGTTGGGCGAAAACAGCGAGGCCTATACCCGCCAGGCAATGGCCGCCGCAATGCAGTCGCACCGCTATGATTTGCAGTATCAACTCTATACCCTGGCGCTGCACCGCTACCTGCGCCACCGCATCGCAGATTACAACTATGAAGACCATTTCGGCGGTGTGATTTATCTGTTTTTACGTGGTGTTGACGCCCGGGATCCGCAGTCGGGGATCTTTACCACGCGCCCGGATCCGTTGTTGATTGATAAAATGGACAGACTGTTTGCCGCGAGCATGGAAGAGGTGGCCCAATGACAATGAAAGAGCTGTTACTTGATGCGGTAGAGCAGCGTGCGCTGCGCCCTCTGGACGCGCAGTTTGCCATGATGGTGGCGGATAACGATGCAGCGGTCATGCTGGCCGCCGCGATCCTCAGCAAAGATGCCGGTGAAGGCCATGTGTGCTTGCCCCTGTCACGCCTGGTACCGGATGAGAAAATGCCCGCTCCGCTGCAGGCCTGTTTCGCCCTCCTCGGCGAAACGACGGACTGGCAAGACGTGCTACTGCGCTCTGACGCCGTCAGTCACGGTGATATCCCGACGCCCTTAATTCTTTGTCACGACCGACTCTATCTCAATCGCATGTGGCGTAACGAGCTGGCGATTGCGCATTTCTTTAATGATTCTAATCAGCCTCTGCCCTATGACGATACTGCACTGATTCAAACCCTGAATGACCTGTTCGGTGATTCAGAAACGGTGAACTGGCAAAAAGTGGCGGCGGCGGTAGCCCTGACGCGGCGCATTTCGGTGATTTCTGGCGGGCCAGGGACGGGGAAAACCACCACTGTCGCAAAACTGCTGGCGGCGCTGATTCAGATGGCGGGCGAGCAGAAATGCCGTATCCGGCTGGCTGCTCCCACGGGCAAAGCGGCGGCAAGATTGACGGAATCACTGGGCAGCACGCTGCAAAAACTGCCGCTGAATGATGCCCAGCGCAAGCTGTTCCCGAATGAGGCCAGCACTTTGCACCGCCTGCTTGGCGCCCAGCCGGGCAGCCAGCGTCTGCGCTATCATGCAGGGAATCCGCTGCACCTGGATGTGCTGGTGGTCGACGAAGCCTCGATGATCGATCTGACGATGATGTCGCGCCTGATCGACGCGCTACCGCCGCACGCCCGCGTGATTTTCCTCGGCGATCGCGATCAGCTGGCCTCGGTTGAGGCGGGGGCCGTGCTGGGGGATATCTGCAATTATGCCAGCGAAGGCTATACCCTCGCGCGCGCGCAGGAGCTGTCGCACCTGACCGGCTGCCCGATCGAAGGGCACACAGAAGAACGGGCGGGCGCCTTGCGCGACAGCCTGTGCCTGTTGCAAAAAAGCTACCGTTTTGGCAGCGATTCCGGTATCGGCCAGCTCGCCGCCGCCGTTAACCGCGGCGATCGTACGGCCATCAGGACGGTATTTGACGGTACATTTGACGACATTGAGAAAAAGCCACTCCAGACGGGCGAAGAGTATATCGCCATGCTCGAGGATGCATTGCAGGGTTATCAGCGTTTCCTTCTGCGCGTGCAGCAACAGGATGCACCCGAAGCCGTGATTGCGGCCTTCGGTGAGTATCAGCTTTTGTGCGCGCTGCGCGAAGGGCCGTTTGGCGTCACCGGGCTGAATGAACGGCTGGAGCTGGCGTTAGCGCAGAAGCGGAAAATCTTCCGCCAGCCGCATTCCCGCTGGTATGAGGGGCGTCCGGTGATGATCTCCCGTAATGACAGCGCCCTTGGACTGTTTAACGGTGATATCGGCATTGCACTCGATCGCGGCCAGGGGCTGCGCGTCTGGTTCCAGATGCCCGATGGCAGCGTGAAATCGGTGCAGCCAAGCCGTCTGCCAGAACACGAAACGGCGTGGGCGATGACGGTGCACAAATCGCAGGGTTCGGAATTTGATCACGCGGTGCTGATTCTGCCCGCGCAAATGTCGCCGGTAGTGACGCGCGAGCTGGTGTATACCGCCATCACCCGCGCGCGGAAAAGGCTGTCGCTGTATGCCGACGAGCGTGTGCTGGCGCAGGCCGTGACGACGCGTACCGAGCGGCGCAGCGGGTTAAGCGCGGTGTTTGAATCTGCCTGAGTGTTTGGCTCCCTCTCTGTTTAGGAGAGGGAAGCGTATGGCCTGTGGGGTTAACTCAAGTCCGCCATCAGCACTTTCGAACGTCGCTGATAGTTGTACATCTCTTTTTTACTCTCCGGCAGCAAATCAATATCGACCGGTGTAAAGCCGCGTTCCTGGAACCAGTGAATGCTGCGGGTGGTCAGGACAAATAATTTATTCAGGCCGATCTGACGTGCCTGGGCGGCGACCCGCTCAAGCAGCACTTCGCCGCGCGAGGAACTGCGGTAGTCTGGATGCACTGCCACGCAGGCCATCTCACCGATTTTCTCTTCCGGGAAGGGATAAAGCGCCGCGCAGGCGATAGTCAGGTTGTCGCGCTGGATGATGGTGAACTTGTCGATCTCCATCTCCAGCTGCTCGCGGGAGCGACGGACCAGAATCCCTTGCTGCTCCAGCGGGCGAATAAGCTCCAGAATTCCGCCAATATCGTTGATCGTGGCGCGACGAATCTGTTCCGCACTCTCCATTACAATCTGCGTACCAATACCGTCGCGCGAGAACAGTTCCTGCAACAGGGCACCGTCTTCCTGATAACTGATCAGGTGGCTGCGACGCACGCCGCTGCGACAGGCTTTGACCGCCCCGCGCAGGAAACGTACGGTACCGGAGTGGTAATCGCCTTCCGCTTCTAGTGCTTCGACGCGCGCCTGGGCTTCGTTCGGGAAAAGCTCCGAAACGATATCCCCTTGTTCGTTAAACACGCCCTGCGAGGAGCAGAAACCGATCATCTTCTCGGCTTTGAGTTTGATCGCCAGCTGCGTTGCCACCTCTTCGGAGGTGAGGTTAAAACTTTCGCCTGTCACGGAGACGGCAACCGGTCCCATCAGCACAATCGCGCCGTTATCGAGCTGGCGATGAATTGCCTCTTCGTCGATACGACGGATACGCCCGCTGTGGCAATAATCCACACCATCATCCACGCCCAACGGCTGGGAAATAATAAAATTGCCGCTGACCACGTTGATATGCGCGCCCTGAAGCGGCGTATTGTTGAGGCTCATCGACAGACGCGCAGTGATATCGAGCTGCAAAAGCCCGGCTGCTTGCTTAACCAGCTCCAGGGTTTTGGCATCAGTCACGCGGGTGTGCTTGTGATAAATCGGCTCGTGGTGGTGGGCCGCCAGATTGGCGTCGATCTGGGGACGCGCGCCGTAGACGACCACCAGGCGAATGCCGAGGCTGTGCAGCAGACCGATGTCATTGACAATACTGGAAAAGTTCTCATGCTCAATGGCTTCGCCACCCAGCATGATGACAAACGTTTTTCCCCGATGGGTATTGATGTAGGGAACAGAATGGCGGAATCCCTGGACCAGTTCGGTTCTACGTTCCTTTACCACGGCACAACCCCTCAGTGAATGTTTATTCGTATTTTCTGTATTTTTATTCGATTATTGCCGCGCGCGCAACCCTAAATTCAGTGCAAACCAGAGAAAAAATTAAGTGATGCGTGCCTTACTGCATGATTGTTTACCCTTTTATAGATGACAGGTTATGCATCATTCGCTAAAGTTTTCGGTCAATTTGGACGTTTTGTAGATAAATTCGTTTTCTTGCTCGGGAGAAGCATGTCGGGATCCAAATCAACAATAAGCCGCCGCCGCTTGTTACAAGGGGCCGGGGCGATGTGGTTGCTGAGCGTCAGCCAGGTTGCATTCGCCGCCGTCAGTCAGGTGGTGGCGGTGCGTGTCTGGCCGTCTTCGACCTATACGCGCGTGACGGTAGAGTCTAATCAGGTACTGAAATACAAACAGTTTGCGTTGAGCAATCCTGAGCGTGTGGTGGTGGATATCGAGGGCGTGAATCTGAACTCGGTGCTGAAAGGCATGGGGGCGCAGATCCGTGGTGATGATCCTTACATTAAATCTGCCCGCGTCGGCCAGTTTGATCCGCAAACCGTGCGCATGGTGTTCGAGCTGAAGCAGAACGTTAAACCGCAGCTGTTTGCCCTGGCACCGGTGGCCGGTTTTAAAGAGCGTCTGGTGATGGATCTCTATCCGGCTAATGCGACGGATATTCAGGATCCACTCCTCGCTTTGCTGGAAGATTACAACAAAGGCGATCTTGAGAGGCAGGTTCCTCCTGCGCAGAGTGGCCCGCAGCCGGGCAAAGCGGGGCGCGATCGCCCGATTGTGATCATGCTCGATCCGGGCCACGGCGGAGAAGACTCCGGAGCGGTCGGGAAATATCGAACGCGTGAAAAAGACGTGGTGTTGCAGATTGGTCGCCGTCTGAAGGCGTTGATCGATAAAGAGGGCAACATGCGGGCGTACATGACGCGCAATGAAGATGTGTTCATTCCGCTGAAAGTGCGCGTGGCGAAAGCGCAGAAACAGCGCGCTGACCTGTTTGTTTCTATTCACGCCGATGCCTTTACCAGCAGGCAGCCGAGCGGTTCGTCGGTCTTTGCCCTGTCGACCAAAGGGGCGACCAGTACCGCGGCGCGGCTGCTGGCGGATTCCCAGAACGCATCCGACCTGATTGGTGGGGTGAGCAAGAGTGGCGATCGCTATGTCGATCACACGATGTTCGACATGGTGCAGTCGCTCACCATCACCGACAGCCTGAAATTTGGTAAAGCGGTGCTGAGTAAACTCGGGAATGTGAACAAGCTGCATAAAAACAGCGTTGAGCAGGCGGGCTTTGCGGTGCTGAAAGCGCCGGATATCCCGTCGATTCTGGTCGAAACGGCGTTTATCAGTAACGTCGAAGAGGAGCGTAAGCTCAAGACCGCGAAATTCCAGCAGGAAGTGGCAGAGTCGATTCTGGCGGGGATAAAGGCGTATTTCTCGGATGGCGCGACGCTGGCCAGAAGAGGGTAGATGGTATGAGCCGGGTTCACGCCCGGCAAATCCACAAACGGCAGATACAAAAAAACACCCTTGAGGGTGTCTATTGTTTTTCGAAGAATTGGTTGCGGGGGCCAGATTTGAACTGACGACCTTCGGGTTATGAGCCCGACGAGCTACCGGGCTGCTCCACCCCGCGTCCGTCTTTCTTCTATTTACGTACTACTGCTTAAAACTTGATTGGTTGCGGGGGCCGGATTTGAACCGACGACCTTCGGGTTATGAGCCCGACGAGCTACCAGGCTGCTCCACCCCGCGTCCGTCTTTCTACTGAGCAAAAACATCGTAGAAATTTACTGCATCAAATTTTAATTGGTTGCGGGGGCCAGATTTGAACTGACGACCTTCGGGTTATGAGCCCGACGAGCTACCAGGCTGCTCCACCCCGCGTCCGTGGATGCGCACTATACTCGGATAGGTTTTTGATGCAACCCTTTTTCTCATAAATACCAAAATTAGTATGTAAAATGAACGACATCGCCCTGTTCGGACGATTAATGCGCAAATCCTGCCTCAGGATGCGCTATCAGATTTCAATAGCCTGAGGGGTTTGTTATCTTCTTTATAGAGACTCAGGGCAACTTTAAGACGAGATATAATGAAAGGACGATGGGCGAAGTATCTGATGACGGGCGCAATGGTAGCGATTCTTGCGGCCTGCTCCTCTAAACCGACCGATCGCGGTCAGCAATATAAAGACGGGAAATTCACCCAGCCTTTCTCTTTAGTTAACCAGCCGGATGCCGTGGGTGCGCCGATCAACGCGGGTGACTTCGCTGAGCAGGTCAGCCAGATCCGCACCGCGTCACCGCGTCTGTATGGCTCGCAGAACAGCGTCTACAACGCCGTTCAGGACTGGCTACGTGCAGGCGGCGATACGCGCACCATGCGCCAGTACGGCATCGATGCCTGGCAGATGGAAGGGGCCGATAACTACGGTAACGTCCAGTTCACCGGTTACTACACGCCGGTGGTCCAGGCGCGACACACCCGTCAGGGCGAGTTCCAGTATCCTATTTACCGCATGCCGCCAAAGCGTGGGCGCCTGCCGTCTCGCGCAGAGATCTATTCCGGTGCGCTGAACGAAACGTATGTGCTGGCCTACAGTAACTCGCTGATGGATAACTTCATCATGGATGTGCAGGGCAGTGGGTATATAGATTTCGGTGATGGTTCACCTCTTAACTTCTTTAGCTATTCCGGTAAAAATGGCCACGCCTACCGCAGTATCGGCAAAGTGCTGATCGATCGCGGGGAAGTTAAGAAAGAAGATATGTCGATGCAGGCTATTCGCGAGTGGGGCGAAAAGCACAGCGAAGCGGAAGTGCGTGAGCTGCTGGAGCAGAACCCGTCCTTCGTCTTCTTTAAACCGCAAAATTACGCACCGGTGAAAGGGGCCAGCGCGGTTCCGTTGATTGGACGTGCATCCGTGGCTTCCGATCGTTCTATTATTCCACCGGGCACCACGCTGTTGGCAGAAGTGCCGACCCTGGACAACAACGGCAAATTCAGCGGTCAGTATGAATTACGCCTGATGGTGGCGCTGGATGTCGGTGGGGCCATTAAAGGCCAGCACTTCGATATTTATCAGGGCATTGGTGCGGATGCGGGCCATCGTGCGGGCTGGTATAACCATTATGGACGCGTATGGGTTCTCAAACCCGCAGCAAGTGCTGGCAACGTTTTCAGCGGCTGATTGTGGTAATCTAGCGCGTAATATTTACCGCCTTCTCCTGTGAAGGAGAAGGGCAGGGTGAGGATAAAACCTCACCCTTTTTACATCCTGAGGTCTTATGTCTGCGTTAATCAGCGATGCCTGGCGTCAACGTTTTGGCGGTACGGCGCGTTTATATGGTGAAAAAGCCCTGCAACTGTTTGCGGATGCGCACGTCTGCGTGGTCGGTATTGGCGGAGTCGGCTCCTGGGCGGCTGAGGCGCTGGCGCGTACCGGTATTGGCGCGATTACCCTTATTGATATGGATGATGTGTGCGTCACCAACACCAACCGTCAGATCCATGCCCTGCGCGATAACGTTGGCCTGGCGAAAGCGGAAGTGATGGCAGATCGCATCCGCCTGATTAACCCGGAATGTCGCGTCACGGTGATTGATGATTTCGTCACCGCCGATAATGTGGCGCAATACCTGGGCACCGGCTTTAGCTACGTGATTGACGCAATCGACAGCGTACGTCCGAAAGCGGCCCTGATTGCCTATTGCCGTCGCTACAAGATTCCATTAGTGACCACAGGCGGGGCGGGCGGTCAAATCGATCCGACGCAGATCCAGGTGACGGATCTGGCGAAAACCATTCAGGATCCGCTGGCGGCTAAACTGCGTGAAAGGTTGAAAAACGATTTTAACGTGGTGAAAAACAGTAAAGGTAAGCTGGGCGTAGACTGCGTGTTCTCAACTGAAGCGCTGGTCTATCCGCAGGCAGATGGCTCCGTCTGTGCCATGAAAAGCACCGCAGAAGGGCCAAAACGAATGGACTGCGCCTCGGGCTTTGGCGCGGCGACAATGGTCACCGCAACCTTTGGTTTTGTCGCAGTCTCTCACGCTCTGAAGAAAATGATGGCCAAAGCCAACCGTCAGGCCTGAACCTGACGGGCGGCGTTCAGCACCGCTTCGCTGAGTGCGGACAGGCCCTGGCTGCGTGAGGCGCTCAGTTGCCCGCGCAGCCCCAGCTCGTCAAACAGCGCCAACGGATCGCCATCCAGCAATTGCCGGGCGCTTTTGCCTTCCACGGCGGTGAGCAGCACTGCCAGTAAACCGCGCACGATCCGCCCTTCGCTGTCACCAAAGAAATGCAGCTTCTCCCCGGATGTCGTCACACCCAGCCAGACGCGATTTTCGCAGCCTGGAATTTCTTTCGCCTGCGCTTTTAACGCATCAGAAAGTGTGGGGAGTTGCTTGCCCAGTAAAATCAGCTGACGGTATTTATCTTCCCACTGGGTGAGCGGGAGGAATGTTTGTCTCAGCGTCTCTTCTGTGATCACGCTGCCAAAAGGATGTCCGGCTAAGGATGAGCTCGTCATTAATCCACCAGGAGTTCAAGGGCGCGATCGACGGCCGCCACAAGGGCATGAACGTCGCTTTGCGTGTTGTAGGGGGCAAACGAGGCGCGCAGCGTACCACTGACGCCGAGTGCAGCAAGCAGCGGCTGTGCACAGTGCTGCCCGGCGCGCAGGGCGATACCGTATCCGGCCAGCAGGGTGACCATATCGCTGTGGTGAACACCGGCAAAATCAAACGCCAGCAGGCTGGAATCCTGGACGCGGAACGAGCGGAATCCGGGACGTTTTTTTAACTCTTCTTCTGCAAGTGTGGCCAGTCCACGGCTCCAGCTTTCGGCTTGTTCGACGTCCGTCTCTGCAAGCCACTCCAGTGCGGCGCTCAGCCCTATCACGCCCGCCACGTTTGGCGTACCGGCTTCGAGGCGGTAAGGGATCTCCTGGGTTTTGAAACCGTCAAAGGTCACTTCGGTGATCATCTTTCCGCCGCCCAGCCACGGGGTCATTTGTGCCAGCAGTTCCGGTTTGCCATACAGCGCGCCGATCCCGGTTGGGCCGTAAAGCTTGTGACCGGAAAAAGAGTAAAAGTCGATATCCAGTTTGCGGACATCAGCCGGGAAATGCACAATGCCCTGCGCGCCGTCGACCATCACAACCATGCCGTGGCGGTGTGCCATTTTAACGGCACGGGCCAGATCCGGGCAACCGCCGGTGACATTCGACATTTGTCCGAGGGCCAGAATTCGGCTGCGCGGGGTGATAAGTACGGGTAAACGCCCGACGTCGGGCAGTAAATCCGCGCCCAACGGCAGTTTTACGATCCGGGCGCCCGTTTGTTCCGCGACCATCAGCCACGGCACTAAATTGGCATGGTGCTCGGCCTCGCTCACGATAATCTCGTCGCCCGGTTGCAGGAGCGGACGAGCGTAGCACTGGGCGACCATATTGATTGCCTCGGTGGTGCCACGCGTCCAGACGATATTTTTACCGCTTTCGGCGTTGAGCAGACGCGCGACCTGATCGCGGGCTGCCTCGTAGCGCGCGGTCAAACGCTGCGCCTCGGCAAACTGGCTACGATGCACATTCCCGGCACTCAGGCTGTAGAACTGATTTGTCGCGTCAATTACGGCCTGCGGCTTGAGCGCTGTGGCGGCACTGTCGAGATAAACACCGGCATCGGCCAGCGCCGGAAACTGTGCGCGAAAATGCGCAGGACTGAAAGCGTTCATGGAATTCCTCATATCAATATGGAGATCGTCGCGCAATTTCGGCGGCAGGGCAAGGTTGTTGATCGCTATCGGAATTGTCTGTTTGTCCTGGCAGGTCTGGAGAAGCAGGTTATGCTGAATAGTGTTAGGTGAATGTTTTAGCCTGTTTTAAAACTAGGATTGAATAGCATTAATTGCTAAAGGAGAAAATTATGAACAAGACTGCCGCAATCATTTCTGCCTGTGTATTTACTTTTGCCCTGAGCGCCTGTTCTGGTAACAACTACGTGATGCATACCAATGATGGCCGAACTATCGTCTCTGACGGGAAGCCAAAAACCGATAATGAGACCGGGATGATCTCGTATAAAGATGCGAACGGGAACAAGCAGCAGATCAACCGTACTGACGTGAAAGAGATGGTTGAACTGGATAAGTAACAGATTTTAGACCAAAAAAAAGCACCGCAAATAGGCGGTGCTACATTAATCACTATGGACAGACAGGGTAAATGTACAGGAAGTGAAAAAAGGGTAGCTTCGCTACCGTGATCTGAATTGCAGACCAATTGCAAACACAACAACACAACATCACAACCGTAAGCCAAAAGCCCTTCAGAACACGCATTCCAAAAAAAGCTTTTCGTTCCGGCTCAGGAAGTGCCGCCACTATAGGTATTTGCTGGTAGTTCCTCAACGGACAAATTATAATGGCTCAGATAAAAAAAACTAATAGGTTAAACGTTGTTTCCTATGTGTTAAATACCTTTAACATCTAAGCCTAATACCCATGTCGAAGCGATTACCACCCCTCAATGCATTACGCGTTTTTGATGCTGCAGCACGCCATTTGAGCTTCACGCGCGCGGCTGATGAGCTTTTTGTGACGCAGGCCGCAGTAAGTCATCAAATCAAGTCTCTGGAGGATTTCCTGGGGCTTAAGCTGTTTCGCCGCCGCAACCGTTCCCTGCTTCTGACGGAAGAAGGGCAGAGCTATTTTCAGGATATCAAAGACATTTTTTCCCAGCTCACTGAGGCGACGCGCAAACTGCAGGCGCGAAGCGCTAAAGGTGCGCTGACGGTCAGTTTATTGCCCAGTTTTGCCATTCACTGGCTGGTGCCACGACTCTCTAGCTTTAACTCAGCTTATCCGGGAATCGACGTCAGGATCCAGGCGGTGGACCGTCAGGAAGACAAACTGGCGGACGATGTCGACGTCGCTATTTTTTACGGTCGCGGCAACTGGCCGGGCTTGCGTGTTGAAAAATTATACGCAGAATATCTCCTGCCGGTGTGCTCGCCGCTGCTGCTGACGGGCGACAAAGCGTTGAAAACGCCTGCCGATCTGGCGCAACATACACTTTTACATGATGCTTCTCGCCGCGACTGGCAAACTTATACGCGCCAGTTGGGTCTTAATCATATTAATGTGCAGCATGGCCCCATCTTTAGCCACAGCGCGATGGTGTTACAAGCTGCCATTCACGGACAGGGCGTGGCGTTGGCAAACAACGTGATGGCCCAGTCCGAAATTGAGGCAGGCCGCCTGGTCTGTCCGTTTAATGATGTTCTGGTCAGCAAGAATGCGTTTTATCTGGTTTGTCATGACAGTCAGGCAGAACTGGGTAAAATAGCCGCCTTCCGGCAGTGGATACTGGCGAAGGCGGCACATGAACAAGAAAAATTCCGCTTTCGTTATGAGTAATCATCTCTTTTGTGTGCCGGGCACGCATAACTTTAGGACAGAAACATGACCAGCCGTTTCATGCTGATTTTTGCCGCGGTGAGTGGCTTTATTTTTGTCGCACTGGGCGCGTTCGGCGCGCATGTGTTGAGCAAGACCTTAGGGGTCGTCGAAATGGGCTGGATTCAAACCGGCCTTGAGTATCAGGCATTTCACACGCTGGCTATTTTTGGGCTGGCGGTGGCAATGCAGCGTCGCATTAGCATTTGGTTCTACTGGAGCAGCGTTTTCCTGGCACTGGGGACCGTTCTGTTCAGCGGCAGTTTGTACTGCCTCGCACTTTCACATTTGCGCCTTTGGGCGTTTGTTACACCCGTCGGCGGCGTCAGTTTCCTCGCCGGGTGGGTATTGATGTTTATCGGAGCTATCCGTCTGAAACGCAGGGGCGTTGTTCATGAGTAAGGTTGTTTTATATTGTCGCCCGGGGTTTGAGAAAGAGTGCGCCGCGGAAATTACTGACAAAGCGTCACGTCTGGAAGTCTTCGGCTTTGCCCGCGTCAAAGAGCACTCGGGCTATGTGGTGTTCGAATGCTATCAGCCTGACGATGCGGATAAGATCGTTAGCAAGTTACCGTTCAGCTCGTTGATTTTTGCCCGTCAGATGTTTGCTGCGGGCGAACTGCTGACCGATTTGCCGCCAGAAGATCGTATTTCCCCTATCTCTGGCATGCTGCAGGGCGTGGTGGAGAAGGGCGGCGATCTGCGTGTTGAAGTGGCTGACACCAACGAAAGCAAAGAGCTGATGAAGTTTTGCCGCAAGTTCACCGTTCCGCTGCGCGCTGCGCTGCGTGAGGTGGGCGTGCTGACAAACTACGAGACGCCAAAACGTCCGGTGGTGCATGTCTTCTTTATTGCGCCGGGCTGTTGTTACACCGGTTACTCCTACACGACGAACAACTCGCCGTTTTATATGGGTATCCCGCGTCTTAAATTCCCGTCCGATGCGCCAAGCCGTTCTACGCTCAAACTGGAAGAGGCGTTCCACGTCTTTATTCCTGCCGATGAGTGGGATGAGCGCCTGGCGAACGGGATGTATGCCGTGGATCTGGGCGCTTGCCCTGGCGGCTGGACCTATCAACTGGTCAAACGCAACATGTGGGTTTCGTCTGTCGATAACGGCCCTATGGCGCAAAGCCTGATGGATACCGGGCAGGTGACCTGGCTGCGTGAAGATGGTTTCCGCTATCGCCCGACCCGTAACAACATCACCTGGATGGTGTGCGATATGGTGGAGAAACCGGCGAAAGTGGCCGCGCTGATGGCAACCTGGCTGGTGAACGGCTGGTGCCGCGAGACGATCTTCAACCTTAAGCTGCCGATGAAAAAGCGCTATGAAGAGGTCTCTCAGAATCTGGCGTATATTCAGGAACAGCTGAATGCCCAGGGGATCAATGCTGAAATCCAGGCGCGTCAGCTTTATCACGACCGTGAAGAAGTGACGGTACATGTCCGCCGCTGGTGGGCTGCCGTGGGTGGACGTCGCGACGAGCGATAACGCCTGTCTATGTGCCCGGTAGCGCTATGCTTACCGGGCAAACTCAAGGCCCCCCGGCAACTTTCTGCTCTGAACCTACCGCTCCAGCCGCAACTGCTGCAAATTCCCGTCTAACTGCAAATCCGTCTGTAACCGCGCCACATCCCGGCAGATAAACGCCATCTCTTTATGCGCTTCCAGCTTCTTGCGCCACTTCTCGGGAACATTCTCCAGATGGGCGTAAATCCCTTCCAGATCCTGAAAATCCGTTAACAGCTGCGCAGCACTTTTAGGGCCAATCCTGGCCACGCCCGGCACTTTTGAGCTGCTGATCCCGGCAAGTCCCCAGTAGTCAGGCAGCTGCTGCGGCGAGACGCCAAATTCACTGGCGATAAAAGGGGCATCGAGCCAGCGCTTTTGAAAGTAATCGCGAATACGAATGGTCGGTGAGAGTAGCTGGCAGTAGCACTTGTCGGTGGAGACGATGGTGGCCTGATGCCCGGCGCCCGCAACTTTTATCGCCAGCGTCGCGGCCAAATCGTCGGCTTCGTTGCCATGCGCGCCCCAGCAAGGTACACCGCGCGTTTCAAAGGCGGCGCGAATGGCGGGCATTTCGGCGTGGAGATCGTCGGGCATCGGTGCGCGTCCGGCTTTGTAATCCGGTAAACGCTGGTGCCGCCAGCCTGTGTTACGCGCTTCGTCGTCGAAAACGGCCACTGCGTGAGTGGGCTGGCTGTAGCGAATAAGCTGCTCCAGCGCATGCAGGCAAGTGTCCTTACAGGGTGTGCCTTGCACCGCATGAATACGGCGAATCAGGTTGAGCGCGTCGACAATAAGCAAATGAACAGCCACAGATAATCTCCCTTCTGTTAATGAATAAAGGGTAACACTGTCAGCAGGATGAAACTACGAGAGGCGTGGGAATTGGGAAGGCGCCTCGCAAAAGCGAGGCGCACAATTTTAATCGCAGGTCACGATTTTCATGGCCAGCCCGCCGCGAGAGGTTTCGCGGTATTTGGCATTCATATCTTTGCCGGTCTCGTACATGGTTTCGATCACCTTATCGAGGCAGACGCGCGGCTCACTGGTACGGCGCAGGGCCATACGCGCGGCGTTCACCGCTTTAACGGAGGCAATCGCGTTACGCTCAATGCACGGTACCTGCACCTGACCAGCAACCGGGTCACAGGTCAGTCCGAGGTTATGCTCCATGCCGATTTCCGCCGCGATACAGACCTGCGTTGGGCTACCACCCAGCAGTTCCGTCAGACCCGCTGCCGCCATGGAACAAGCCACGCCGACTTCGCCCTGGCAGCCCACTTCAGCGCCAGAGATCGAGGCATTCATCTTATACAGTGAGCCAATCGCGCTGGTGACGAGCAGATAGCGCGCCAGCGAGTTAGCGTTCACTTCACGGATAAACTTATCGTAGTAGGCCAGCACCGCCGGAACGATACCGCACGCGCCGTTAGTCGGTGCGGTGACCACACGTCCGCCAGCGGCGTTTTCTTCGTTAACCGCCAGCGCGAACATGTTGATCCAGTCAACGACCGCCATCGGGTCGGTGGTGGTTTTGTCGGTGCTCACTAACATACGGCGCAACGCCGCAGCACGACGCGGTACGCGCAGTTTGCCCGGCAGCACGCCTTCGGTGGTGATGCCGCGCTCGATACCGCCGCGCATCACATCCCAGACGTTTTTGAAGTGCTGTTCCAGCTCTTCTTTGCTGTGCAACGCCAGCTCATTTTTCATCATCAGACCAGAAAGTGACAAGCCGCTTTCCTGACAATGACGCTGTAAATCCGCCGCATTTTTGTACGGGTAAGGTACCTCAACGGAAGAGTTGCTGGCCTGACCAAAGTGGTCTTCGTCGACGATAAAACCGCCGCCGATGGAGTAATAGGTTTGGCTGTAAATCGCCTTTTCGCCTGCCAGCGCGGTAATACGCATACCGTTCTCGTGCAGGGAGAGGTTGTCGGCATGGAAGTTCATGCACTTATCAACCGGGAACTCGACTTCATGGTCACCGTTTGCCAGCAGCAGGCGGCCATGAGTATTCACGTCCTGAATGAATCCAGGAATTGCGTCAATATCAACGGTGTCCGGCAGATTCCCCGCCAGGCCCATAATAATGGCGATGTCAGTATGGTGGCCTTTACCCGTCAGAGACAGGGAGCCGTAAACATCGACAACCACGCGTGTGACGTCGTGCAGAATGCCGCGTGAAATCAAGTCATCCGTGAATTGTTTACCGGCTTTCATTGGCCCGACAGTATGAGAGCTGGAAGGTCCAATACCGATTTTGAAGATATCGAATACGCTAATCATGATGCGTCCCTTGCTATCAGTCAGAGGAGGAGTGCGCCGTCCGAAGACGGCGCAGGAGGTATTAGCTGAACAGAGAGAAGAAAATCGCGGAGATGGCAATCAGACCCATAATCACAACGAAGACGTTGCTGATGTGGCCGCTGTATTTACGCATTGCCGGGACTTTCTGAATCGCGTACATCGGCATCAGGAACAGAATCATCGCGATGATTGGACCGCCCAGGGTTTCGATCATGCCGAGGATGCTCGGGTTCATGGTCGCCACAGCCCAGGTCGTCAACAGCATGAACAGTGCAGTGATTTTGTTCAGTTTGTTAACTTCAATGCTTTTGCCTTTACCGCGCAGGGATTTGATCACCATACCGTTAAAGCCTTCACGTGCGCCAAGGTAGTGGCCGAGGAAGGATTTAGTGATAGCGATAATCGCGATGATTGGCGCCATCCAGGCAATCAGCGGTGCGTTAAAGTGGTTAGCCAGGTAAGACAGAATCGAGATGTTCTGTGCTTTCGCTGCTGCCAGATCCGCCGGGGAGAGGCTCAGTACGCAGCTGAACACGAAGAACATCACGGTAATAACCATCATGATGTGAGCGCGAGCCAGGATGCTGGAGCACTTCTTCTCTGCGCCCTGACCGTACTCTTCACGTTTCGCCACAGCGAAAGAGGAGATGATCGGGGAGTGGTTGAAGGAGAAGACCATCACCGGAATCGCCAGCCACAGAGTCATCAACAGGCCGTTACCGGTTGCCGATGCGCTGCTCAGGGAGAGGGTTTCCAGCGCTGCACCGTTCCACTGTGGAACCAAGTAGAAAGCCAGCACCATCAGGGCAATCACGAACGGGAACACCAGAACGCTCATCGCTTTAACGATCATCTGCTCGCCGAAACGAACGATGGTCATCATACCCACGATCAGGATCAGAGACAGAATAGCGCGCGGTGGCGGCGTCATGTGCAGCTGGTGCGTCATGAAGCTTTCAACGGTGTTGGTAATCGCCACGCTGTAAACCAGCAGAATCGGGTAAATCGCGAAGAAGTAGAGCAGGGTAATCAGTTTACCTGCGCCAACGCCGAAGTGCTCTTCAACAACTTCAGTGATGTCTTCGCCTGGGTTTTTACCGGACAGCACGAAACGGGTCAGGCCGCGGTGTGCAAAGTAAGTCATCGGGAAGGCAATGATAGCCATGATGATCAGCGGAATCAGACCGCCAACGCCTGCGTTGATCGGCAGGAACAGGACACCTGCGCCGATTGCTGTACCGTACAGGCCCAGCATCCACATGGTGTCCGTTTTGCGCCATCCACTTCGGGATTCTGTCGAAGCAATGGTGCTGGTTTGAGTGGTTTCCATCTATTTCTCCTGGAGGAAGCAATTAGTCAGGCTTTTTAGTCAATTCCGATGAAAAAGGGCCCGACGGTAATATGAAATTCGTTCAATGACGGTTTTTTTATAATTTTTGCCCGTAACTATCGGCGGGCGGAAAGATACATTTAAGTAATGAATGTATCAGTGATCCTGATCCCAAATGCAATAATCCACTTTTGAAGTGGGCATATTTAGACCAAAAAACTGTTAATAAAACGTCAAAGCGGATTTACGGGCGCGAAGGCTACCATTAACGACATACGGCGTGAAAGATCGGACAGCGAGATACGTGGCTTCCGCTGTAAAGATGGCGATTTTTAGTTTTTTCTTGCAGGTAATTTGGATTAAGGCTGATAAATCACGGTTTGAAAATCAAGGTAATCGTTTGCGTCCGAGTCAGAAATGTAAATAAGATAAGTAATGCCTATGTTTTATCAGAAGAAATGAAAAAGCCGGGCAGTGCCCGGCTTAAATTGGGTGAAAACAACTGACCGTCAGGCGCAAATCTCGTAACAGGGGATATAGGCCGAGCCGGGCAGCTTCATACGGTGCTGGGCAACAAAGCCCTGCAGCAGATCGTCCATGCGGCGCATCATCTGGCTGTCGCCGTGGATTTTGTACGGACCAAACTCTTCGATGGCGCGAATGCCTACCTCTTTCACGTTACCGGCCACGATGCCGGAGAACGCACGACGCAGATCCGCAGCCAGCACTTCAACGGGCTGATCCGGGTACAGTTTCAGGTTTGCCATATTCTCGTGGGACGGTTCGAACGGCTTCTGAAGGTCTGGCGCGATACGAATCGACCAGTTAAAGCTGTACGCATCGCCCGTATCACGGCGGTTCTCTTTGACCAGCGGCATGGCCTTTTTCATCTGACGCGCCACTTCAGCCGCATCGTCAATGATAATGCGGTAGTGGCTGCGCGCCGCTTCGCCCAGGGTGTGCACGATAAACTCGTCCAGCACGCGGAAGTAATCGGCGCTCTCTTTTGGCCCGGTGAGGATTAGCGGCAAGACCTGATTTTTATTCGCCGGATTCATCAGTATACCCAGCAGATAAAGCAGCTCTTCCGCCGTTCCAACGCCGCCCGGGAAGATAATGATCCCGTGTGCGATACGTACGAAGGCTTCGAGACGTTTTTCGATATCCGGCATGATGATCAGCTCATTCACCAGCGGGTTCGGTGGCTCGGCCGCGATAATGGAAGGCTCCGTCATACCAATGAAACGGCCTTCTTTATAGCGCTGCTGCGCGTGGCCGACCGCTGCGCCTTTCATTGGCGCTTCCATCGCGCCAGGACCACAGCCGGTGCAGATATTCAGTTCGCGCAGGCCGAGCTGGGTGCCTACGCGGCGTGCGTAGAGGTATTCAGTTTCGTTAATGGAGTGGCCGCCCCAGCAGACAACCATGTTAGGTGCCTCGCCAACGTGCAGGGCGCGAGCATTACGCAGAATGGAAAAGACCAGGTTAGTCATGTGTGCCGAGCTTTCCAGATTAAGGTGCTGGAATCGCCCGGCATTGTGAATTTGTCCGTTAACAAACAGGATGTCGCGCAACACGGCGAACAGGTTGGCCTGCAGAGAGCGAATGATCCGCCCATCGACAAAGGCCTCTTCCGGCGGATTTATCACTTCAAGCTTCACGCCACGCTCGCGGCGCAACACGTTGATATCAAAGCTTTCAAAGCGAGACAGCAACTCTTTACTGTTATCTGTCAGACTTCCGGAGTTCAGAACGGCAAGTGAACAGTTGCGAAACAGTTGATACAGGTCACTGCTGGCCGTGCGTTTAAGCATGTCCACTTCCAGCTGCGACAACATATCCATTGAGCCAAGCGGGCTAATATGTGTAATCAAGTGAGCTCCTTACGGGATAAAGATCTTCTTTCCCTGTTGATTACAATAGCCCTGGCTTATGACGTTTCACAACCTTAGACGCGGAATACAGCCCGCATATTTCACAAATTTACTGACGAACCAGGCGTCCGGTGGCCGGAACAAAGTCGGTATTGGTGCGCCACGGGTTAATGTCCAGCCCGCCACGACGGGTGTAACGGGCGTACACGCTCAGTTTCTCCGGCTGGCAGAAGCGCTGGATATCATTGAAGATGCGCTCGACGCACTGCTCGTGAAACTCGTTGTGATGGCGGAACGACACCAGATAACGCAGCAGTTTTTCACGGTCAATTTTCGGGCCGCGATACTGAATTTGCACTGAGCCCCAGTCAGGCTGGTGGGTAATCAGACAGTTGGATTTCAGCAGGTGGCTGACCAGCGTCTCTTCAACGACTTTTTCGCCCGCCGCGTTTTGCAGATAATCGGTGCTGAATTCGTAACTCTCAATCTCGATCTCCTGATCGTCAATGCAGGTGCCGTGGAAATGCGCCACCGGCTGACCTTCCAGCTCATTCAGACGATACAGCGCCACGGTCACGTCACCCTGCGCGCAGGCACTCAGATCGCGCGCCAGCGTGCGCTGCACGTCCTCCCAGGAGTCAAAACGTGTCTGGTTAAAGCTGTTGAGATAGAGCTTAAAGCTTTTGGACTCCACCAGATTCACGCTGGCGTAATCCAGCTCAACGTGGCCCACGGCGACCTGCGGCAAACCGCGCGCGTTGAGCCAGGAGAGTTCGTAAAGCGTCCAGATATCACCGCCGACAAACGGCAGTGCATCCGCGGACAGGCCAAGCGGATCGCGGTTCAGGCTGCGTGGAACGCCCTGCAGCAGAGTGGCGTCGTAGGTATCGCGGTAATCAGTGGTTTTGCCCAGCGTTAAGCCTGATAACGCCTGATGATTTTCGTAAGACATGTTTCATTGTCACTTTGCAGGTAAACTATAGGCACAAGTTTATCCTGTCTTACGTGAAGAGAGAAATCGGTGGATATTGAGACTGCAAATGCCCTGACGGCGTTCACTGCGCGCTACTGCGATGCATGGCATCAACAGCATGACACATGGCCGCAAAGTGAAGAGTTATACGGCGTGCCGTCACCGTGCATTATTACGACGCTCGACGATAAAATCATCTGGCAGCCACAGCCCTTCACGGAACAGCAGAATGTAAATGCGGTTGAGCGCGCCATGGACATTGTGGTACAACCAGCCGTTCATGCGTTTTACACCACACAGTTTGCCGGGGATATGCGCGCCCGTTTCGGCAATGAAACGATGACGCTGCTACAGACCTGGAGCGAAGAGGATTTCCAGCGAGTTCAGGAGAACTTGATTGGACATCTGGTGACGCAAAAACGCCTGAAGCTTCCACCGACGCTGTTTATCGCGACGCTCGACAGCGAACTGGATGTGATCGCTGTTGCTAACCTGAACGGCGAAGTGATCAAAGAGACGCTCGGCACCCGCAAACGCGATGTTCTCGCCCCCTCACTTGCGGAATTCCTTAATAAGCTCGACCCCATTTTGTAATCCGTTATGCTACAGACTTTGTGAGAGATCTCTTACAAGGCTTGTGAGAGATCGCCGTCATATAACCGCTTGACGTAATCAGTTATTCATTTAATAACGATTTATTTCATATGGTTAGGTGGTAAATGCCGCGCTGTCATCGCAACAGTGATAATTGTAAGCCTGATTAGGTGGGTTGTAAGACGAAGCGTAATAGGGGATTCTATATCCCGTCGACAGGATGACGACACGAGAAACGAACATCAGGATGATGACGTTACTCACACTGGACACGTCAGGATGGCGCGGCAGGAAGGCTTCAGGACTGAAGCAAAAGGATCACGCAGGATGCGTAAGGGACACCTCCAGGACGGAGAATGAGAACCGGACATGATGCCCGGTGGGTCAGGAAGGCCAGGACGTTTCAGGATGAAACATTCACATCAGGATGATGTGAGCAGGATGCGCGGTTACGGACGATCAGGCCTCACGGCCACTGGAAAAGTTGTCACGGACGAGCAGGGAGCACAAATTGTAGCTGGAATGCTGCGAAACGAACCGGGAGCACTGTTTATACAGTGCTCCCTTTTTTTATTTCTGCGCCCCGGAATGCTATGCTGCGCGCCGTTCAGTTTTTCAGTTGAGGTTTTTATGACGCATAACGACAGCGTTCGTGCGCAGTTGCACGCTATCGAAGCTCTGATGCGCCTCCATCAGCTGTGGCAGGAAACGGCGCCGCAGCAAGAGGCTTTCGCCAGCACCCAGCCATTCTGTCTGGACACCCTTGAGCCGTTTGAATGGCTGCAGTGGGTGCTTATCCCGCGCCTGCACGCGCTGCTGGATGGCGGTCATCCGCTGCCCCACGATTTTGCCATCTGCCCCTACTATGAAATGGCGCTTGATGCGCAGCACCCGGCGCGCGATGTCGTGCTGATCGAACTGCAACGCCTGGACACGCTGTTTTCCGGCGGCCAGGCATGACCATTGAGATCCTCTACCAGGACGAGTGGCTGGTCGCGGTTAATAAACCTTCGGGCTGGCTGGTCCACCGTAGCTGGCTGGATCGCGACGAGAAAGTCGTGGTGATGCAAACCGTGCGCGACCAGATTGGCCAGCACGTGTTTACCGTCCACCGTCTTGATAGGCCTACTTCAGGCGTCCTGTTGATGGGGCTTTCCAGCGAAGCCGGACGCCTTTTGTCGCAGCAGTTTGAACAGCATCAGATTCAAAAACGTTATCACGCCATCGTGCGCGGCTGGCTGATGGACGAAGCGACGCTTGATTATCCGCTGGTCGAAGAGCTGGATAAAATCGCCGATAAATTTGCCCGTGACGATAAAGAGCCGCAGCCTGCGGTGACAGATTATCGTGGTCTGGCGACGGTCGAAATGCCCGTTGCCACGGGTAAATTCCCGACCACGCGCTACGGGCTGGTGGAGCTTGAGCCTCATACCGGGCGCAAGCACCAGCTGCGTCGCCATCTCTCCCATCTGCGTCATCCGATCATTGGCGACAGCAAGCACGGCGATTTGCGCCAGAACCGCAGCGCCGCCGAGCATTTTGGCTGCAACCGCCTGATGCTGCACGCCAGCCAGCTCAGCCTGACGCACCCCTTTACCGGCGAACCGCTGGTGATCCGTGCGGGGCTGGATGACGTCTGGATGCAGGCGCTGTCACAGTTTGGCTGGATGGGACAACTCCCCGAAAATGAAAGGGTTGAGTTTGTGGCGAGCAACGTTCAGGATGAACAGCAATAGCGATAATGAAGGGAGTGAAGCATGGCTGAAGTAGGCATTTTTGTCGGCACAATGTACGGTAACTCGCTGCTGGTGGCCGAAGAGGCCGAGGCGATTCTGTTAAGTCAGGGTCACAAAGCGTCGGTCTATGAAGATCCGACTCTTTCCGACTGGGAAAAATATAAAGATCAGTACGTGCTGGTAGTGACATCAACAACCGGGCAGGGCGATCTGCCAGACAGCATTGTGCCGCTCTTCCAGGCAATCAAAGACACGCTGGGCTATCAGCCCGATACGCGCTACGGCATTATCGCCCTCGGTGACAGCAGTTACACCCATTTCTGCGGGGGCGGTAAGCAGTTTGACGCTCTGCTGCAGGAGCAAAGCGCGCAGCGCGTGGGTGAGATGCTGCTGATCGACGCCGGTGAACACCCGGAGCCAGAAAGCGAATCTAATCCGTGGGTTGAGCAGTGGGGCGCGTTACTCAAATAACCCTTCGCCGGGGGGCTGTTACGCCTTACCCGGCCTCAAACCTCGGCCTACAATGTAGGCCTGTGAAGCGCAGCGCCGCCAGGTAATCTGGCTCACATTCTTCCCCATTTTCGTGAACCATCTTCCACTCCCCTGGGCTTTTGCCACAAACAACCTCTAACTCATGCGCCAATGTTGTGTTGATGCACGGTGAGGCTGCTGCCTCCTCTTACATATACTTTTCCCGTCAGTTACCAAAAAAAGCAGTTAGAAACCATAAAACGGCTCTTATCCGTACCAGAAATGCCGTACCAAAACTGCAAAACACTAACCTCTCATTCTGATTACCCTACAGGTTATGTCGTACAGAATGAACCTGGCGCAAGCCAAGATTCAGGAGTGCAACAATGAGTACATTAAGCCAAGCGGCGAGCAGCGCTGAGAAGCGCACCAATGCTCGCTACTGGATAGTGGTGATGCTGTTTATCGTCACGTCCTTCAACTATGGCGACCGCGCCACGCTGTCGATTGCCGGCTCTGAAATGGCAAAAGACATCGGGCTTGATCCGGTCGGCATGGGATATGTCTTCTCCGCATTTTCTTGGGCCTATGTGATTGGCCAGATCCCCGGCGGCTGGCTGCTTGACCGCTTCGGTTCCAAACGCGTTTACTTCTGGTCCATCTTTATCTGGTCGATGTTTACGCTGCTGCAGGGCTTCGTCGATATCTTCAGCGGCTTCGGTATTATCGTTGCCCTCTTTACCTTACGTTTCCTGGTCGGGCTGGCAGAAGCGCCCTCCTTCCCTGGCAACAGCCGTATCGTCGCGGCCTGGTTCCCGGCGCAGGAGAGGGGCACGGCGGTGGCGATTTTTAACTCCGCCCAGTATTTCGCAACGGTCATCTTCGCACCGATTATGGGCTGGCTGACCCACGAAGTGGGCTGGTCACACGTCTTCTTCTTTATGGGCGGACTGGGGATCATCATCAGCTTTGTCTGGCTAAAAGTGATCCACGAACCGAATCAACATCCGGGCGTGAACAAGAAAGAGCTGGAGTACATCGCTGAAGGCGGTGCGCTGATCAACATGGATCAGAAAAACGACAAGGCCAAAGTGCCGTTCAGCCAGAAGTGGGGCCAGATCAAACAGCTGATTGGCTCACGGATGATGATTGGCATCTACCTTGGGCAATACTGCATTAACGCCTTAACCTACTTTTTCATCACCTGGTTCCCGGTCTATCTGGTGCAGGCGCGCGGAATGTCGATTTTGAAAGCGGGCTTTGTGGCCTCGGTTCCGGCGGTGTGCGGCTTTATCGGTGGCGTGCTGGGCGGGGTGATTTCCGACTGGCTGATGCGTCGCACCGGTTCGCTGAATATCGCGCGTAAAACCCCGATTGTACTGGGCATGCTGCTCTCCATGACGATGGTGTTCTGCAACTATGTGAGTGCCGAATGGATGATTATCGGCTTTATGGCGATGGCCTTCTTTGGCAAAGGGATCGGTGCGCTGGGCTGGGCGGTGATGGCAGATACCGCGCCGAAAGAGATCAGCGGCCTGAGTGGCGGTCTGTTCAACATGTTCGGTAACATTTCCGGCATCGTTACCCCAATCGCCATCGGCTATATCGTCGGGACCACCGGCTCCTTCAATGGCGCACTGATTTACGTGGGTGTCCATGCGCTGGTGGCGGTTCTCAGCTATCTGGTGCTGGTGGGCGATATCAAACGCGTTGAGCTGAAACCGGTCGCGGGGCGTGCATGATGAATACACAATCAAGTCCAGTCATTACCGACATGCAGGTCATTCCGGTGGCCGGTTACGACAGCATGTTGCTCAACATCGGGGGTGCCCATAACGCGTACTTTACGCGCAATATTGTGGTGCTCACGGACAACGCCGGGAACACTGGTGTAGGTGAAGCGCCTGGCGGTGAGGTGATTCTCCAGACGTTGCTGGACGCCGTTCCGATGGTTGTCGGCCAGCAAATCGCGCGTCTGAACAAGGTGGTGCAGCAGGTACACAAAGGCAATCAGGACGCCGATTTTGATACCTTCGGCAAAGGGGCCTGGACGTTCGAGCTGCGGGTGAATGCAGTGGCTGCGCTCGAAGCGGCGCTACTCGATCTGCTCGGCAAGGCGCTGAACGTGCCGGTGTGCGAACTGCTGGGGCCGGGCAAACAGCGTGATGCCGTCACCGTGCTCGGGTATCTGTTCTACGTGGGCGATCGCAAGAAAACCGATCTGCCCTATCTCTCCAGCACGCCAGGCAATCATGACTGGTATCACCTGCGTCATCAGGAAGCGCTCACCAGCGAGGCGGTGGTTCGCTTAGCCGAGGCGGCACAGGATCGCTACGGCTTTAAGGATTTCAAACTCAAGGGCGGCGTCCTGCCTGGCGAGCAGGAGATCGACAGCGCCCGAGCCCTGAAAAAACGTTTCCCGGATGCGCGAATCACCGTTGACCCTAACGGTGCCTGGCGACTGGACGAGGCGATTTCGCTCTGCAAAGGGCTTAACGACGTGCTCACTTACGCGGAAGATCCGTGCGGGGCCGAGCAGGATTTCTCTGGTCGCGAAGTGATGGCGGAATTTCGCCGCGCGACAGGGCTGCCGGTGGCAACCAATATGATCGCCACGAACTGGCGCGAAATGGGCCACGCGGTGATGCTCAATTCCGTGGACATTCCGCTGGCAGATCCGCACTTCTGGACGCTCTCCGGCGCGGTGCGCGTTGCGCAGCTGTGCGACGACTGGGGCCTGACCTGGGGCTGTCACTCGAATAACCATTTCGATATCTCACTGGCGATGTTTACGCATGTGGGAGCCGCGGCTCCCGGCACACCCACGGCTATCGATACGCACTGGATCTGGCAGGAGGGCGACGCGCGCCTGACCAAAAATCCGCTGCAGATAAAAGACGGCAAGATTGCCGTCCCGGATGCGCCGGGGCTGGGCGTGGAGCTGGACTGGGATCAGATCCACAAGGCCCACGAACTGTATAAGACACTGCCAGGTGGCGCGCGCAACGACGCAGGCCCAATGCAGTATCTCGTTCCCGGCTGGACATTTGACCGCAAACGCCCGGCGTTTGGTCGTCACTAATTAAAAGGATTGCACCATGACCACTTTCTCTACACCTGTCGTCACTGCCATGCAGATTGTTCCCGTTGCGGGCCACGACAGCATGCTGATGAACCTGAGCGGTGCCCATGCTCCGTTCTTTACCCGCAATATTGTGATTATCAAAGATAACTCTGGCCACACGGGCGTGGGCGAAATTCCTGGCGGCGAGAAGATCCGCAAAACCCTGGAAGAGGCGATCCCGTTGGTGGTGGGCAAAACCCTGGGCGAGTACAAAAATGTTTTAAACGCCGTGCGCGCTACTTTTGCTGATCGTGATGCGGGCGGACGTGGGCTGCAAACCTTCGATCTGCGTACTACCATTCACGTGGTGACGGGGATCGAAGCCGCGATGCTGGATCTGCTGGGGCAGCATTTAGGGGTTAACGTGGCGTCGCTGCTGGGGGAAGGCCAGCAGCGCAGTGAAGTCGAAATGCTCGGCTATCTGTTCTTCGTCGGCGATCGCAAACTCACGCCGCTGGAGTACCAGAGCCAGCCGGACGAGAAATGCGACTGGTATCGCCTTCGTCACGATGAAGCCATGACGCCGGATGCGGTGGTACGCCTGGCGGAAGCCGCTTACGAAAAATACGGCTTTAACGATTTCAAACTGAAAGGCGGCGTGCTGGCGGGCGAAGAAGAGGCCGAGTCGATTGTCGCGCTGGCGAAACGCTTCCCGCAGGCGCGCGTAACGCTGGATCCGAACGGGGCCTGGTCCCTTAATGAAGCGATCGGCATTGGCAAACAGCTGAAAGGCGTACTGGCGTATGCCGAAGATCCGTGCGGTGCGGAGCAGGGCTTCTCCGGACGTGAGGTGATGGCCGAGTTCCGTCGCGCCACCGGACTGCCAACGGCGACCAATATGATCGCCACCGACTGGCGTCAGATGGGCCATACGCTGTCGCTGCAGTCCGTCGATATTCCACTGGCGGACCCGCATTTCTGGACAATGCAAGGCTCCGTGCGCGTGGCGCAGATGTGCCATGAGTTTGGGCTGACCTGGGGCTCGCACTCCAACAACCACTTTGATATTTCACTGGCAATGTTCACCCATGTGGCCGCCGCCGCGCCGGGCAACATTACGGCGATTGATACTCACTGGATCTGGCAGGAGGGCAATCAGCGCCTGACCAAACAGCCGTTCGAAATCAAAGGCGGAATGGTGCAAGTGCCGACCACGCCGGGTCTGGGCGTAGAGCTGGATATGGATCAACTGATGAAAGCGCACGAACTGTATCAGAAGCATGGCCTGGGCGCGCGCGACGACGCGATGGCGATGCAGTATCTCATCCCGGACTGGACGTTTAACAACAAGCAACCGTGCATGGTGCGCTAAGTGTGAATGCCGGTTCCTGCGGGAGTCGGCATTTTTGTTTTCAGCGCGGGTGTATGCTCAATCCAGTCAACAGGCGTAAGGATGGCTTATGAAAATAGTAATCGCACCGGACTCGTACAAGGAGAGTTTGAGTGCTCTTGAGGTGGCGACGGCAATCGAGCAGGGATTTCGCGAGATTTTCCCCGACGCGCACTACGTCAAACTGCCCGTTGCCGACGGCGGCGAAGGGACGGTGGAGGCGATGGTCGCAGCCACACAGGGCGGTATTATCAAGGTGCGGGTCACGGGCCCCTTAGGCGAAAACGCGGAAGGGTTCTACGGCTTATCCGGCGACGAGCAGAGCGCATTCATTGAAATGGCGGCGGCGAGCGGCCTGGAGATGGTGGCGCCTTCCTCACGCAATCCGTTGAAAACCACCTCCTGGGGGACAGGCGAACTGATTCGCCACGCCCTCGATGCAGGGGTGAAACACATCATCATCGGCATCGGCGGCAGCGCCACCAACGACGGCGGAGCCGGAATGGTGCAGGCACTCGGTGCGAAGCTGCTGGATGCTGAAGATAATCCTATTGGCATGGGCGGCGGCGAGCTGGAGAAACTTGCGCGGATTGATATCAGCGAGCTGGATACCCGCCTGGCTAACTGTCGTATTGAGGTGGCCTGCGACGTAACCAATCCGCTGACGGGCAAAGAAGGGGCATCGGCGGTGTTTGGCCCGCAAAAAGGGGCGACGCCGGAGATGATCGCCCGGCTCGATGATTCTCTGGCCCATTACGCGAAAATAATCGCCCGCGACCTGGATATCGACGTCCTTAATCTGGAAGGTGGCGGGGCGGCTGGCGGAATGGGCGCAGCGCTGTATGCGTTTTGCGGCGCAGAGTTGCGTCAGGGCATTGAGATTGTCACCGATGCGCTGCATCTGGATAACCACGTTGCCGATGCTGATCTGGTGATCACCGGCGAAGGACGCATCGACAGCCAGACGATCCATGGCAAAGTTCCCGTCGGCGTGGCGAAAGTCGCCAAACGTTACAACAAGCCGGTTATTGGAATTGCGGGCAGCCTGACGGCGGATGTCGGCGTGGTGCATGAGCACGGTATCGACGCGGTATTTAGCGTGATTTACACCGTCTGTACGCTGGAAGAGGCGCTGAAAAATGCAGAAGAGAATGTGCGGATGGAAGCGCGGAATATTGCTGCAGTGTTGAAAATGGGCATGAGCGCGTAGTTTTCCCGGCCCTCTCTCACACGGAGAGGGCCAGGCAGAAGGGTCTAAAGCAGAAAACTACCCCCCTAATACTTTCCTCGCTTCCCGCGTCACATTATCCATCTCATCCAGCAACTCGAGAAACTCCGGCTCCAGCTCAGATTCCGCTGTGCCCGAGCGCAGCTGCTGTTCCAGCAAATGACAAAGGCTTTTCAGACGCGGAACCCCGCTGTAGCTGCAGCTACCGTGCAGTTTATGGATCGCTTCGAGGAGATCGTCCGGGTGTTCCCCGACCAGCTGTTCTTCCACTTTGTTACGAATTTCCGGCAGGAACGCGACCAGCATTTGCAGCATTTCGCGAGCCAGATCGGGTTTCCCGGCCGCCTGACGCAGCGCCAGCTGCCAGTCGAGCGTGGCGTTCGGGTTTACGCTGAACTCAGCCGGTTCTGGCGTCGCTAAAGACACTCCGGTCGCGAAGCCCGGTTTATAGCGCAGCAGCAGGCTGTGCAGCTTCTCTTCATCGATCGGTTTAGCCAGATAATCATTCATTCCGGCGCTGAGCAGTTTCTCTTTTTGCCCGGCCATGGCGTGAGCGGTTACCGCGATCACCGGCGTCTGCTGCTGATGCGGCAGCTGGCGAATCAGCTCGCAGGCGCGGATGCCGTCCATGCCCGGCATCTGAATATCCATCAGGATCAGATCGAACTGCATCTGTTTGGCCTGTTCAACCGCCTGCGGGCCGCTGGTGCATAGCTCAACGTGATGCACCTGATCCTCCAGCAAAACACCGATGAGTTTCAGGTTAGCCGGATTGTCATCCACCGCCATCACGCTCATGGGCAGCTTGTGATCGTCACTCGAGACAGGGATCGCCTGATGATTAATGCGGCAGTATTCCGTCAGCGCAGGGAGCAGGCGCGTTGCGGTAAGAGGCTTTAACAGACAGGCGGCGGCACCGTCATTTTTCAGCTCTTCCGCGTTAAGCTGCGCGTGGCACGGCAAAGCCAGGAGCAGGTAATCGGTCATCGATGCGGCCTTCGCCAGCCGCTCCTGCTGCATGGTCAGCTCACCGGTGAATGTCACGGGAATGCCCATCAGCAGAATATCGTAATGGTCGACTGCCAGCGCCGAGAACGTCGGGCTGTAAATCACCTCCAGCGGCGTGGTGCTGAGCACATCCAACGTGCTCTGCGCGGCTGCGGCGTTGGGTTCGATATAGGCCAGACGCTTACCGCGCAGGCAATCCGTCATTGGTCCGTCCGTCACCACGTTCGGGTTCAGATCGAGATTGATATGGAACCAGAAGGTCGAGCCGCGATTCGGCTGGCTGTGGAAGGAGATATCGCCACCCATCTCTTTCACCAGTTTCTGGGTGATCACCAGCCCCAGACCTGTCCCGCCGTGGCGACGCGAGATGCTGGCATCAGCCTGCCGGAACGCCTGGAACAGCCGCGACTGATCGCGCTCGGGAATACCGATGCCCGTATCACGTATCTGCACCTCGATCTGCACTTTGTTATTGCTTATCGCCCGGCGCTCGACCAGCACATCGATGTTGCCGCTCTCGGTAAATTTGATCGCGTTGCCCACCAGGTTAGTGATCACCTGCTGCAGGCGCAGAGGATCGCCGATGACGTTATCCGGCACGTCGTTTTTGATGTTCAGCGTTAGCTCAAGGCCTTTGTCATGGGAGGAGTGGGCCAACAGAGTGACCACCTCATCCAGCGTACTGCGCAGCGGGAAGGGAATACTTTCGAGGATGAGCTTGCCCGCCTCCAGCTTGGAGAAGTCGAGAACATCGTTGATGATCGCCAGCAGGTTATTGGCGGAACGCTCGATGGTGTGCAGGTGATCGCGCTGGGTCGGATTAAGCTCCGATTTGAGCGTCAGGCGGGTAAAGCCAATCACCCCGTTCAGCGGCGTACGCAGCTCGTGGGACATATTTGCCAGGAACTCCGATTTGATACGCGCCGCTTCCTGGGCGCGTTTCTTCGCCAGATCCAGCTCGACGTTCTGGATCTCCATCTGCTCTAAGGTTTCGCGCAGATCGGAGGTCGCCTGGTCGACGTTGTGCTGCATCTCTTCGTGATAGGCCGCCAGCGACATTGCCATCGAGTTGATGCCGTTTTTGAGCATATCCAGCTCGCCGAGCATAAACCCTTCGACGCGGCTATCGAGCTGCCCGCGACGGATACGGTCGACGGTGTTCACCATATTGCGAATCGGGCTGGTGACGTCACGCATCAATCGCCAGCCGAAAATCAGCGCAATGCCGATACAGAACAGCATCATGACGCTGGAGATGAAAATTTCTTTGTACTGTTGCAGGCGCACCGACTTGAGATCCAACTCCAGCGCCACATATCCCAGTATATTATTACTGGCCTTGGCATCTGATATGGCCGATTCATCAGGTGAATAGCTTTCCGAGATAATGGGTGTGCGCAGGATCATGATGTCGCCGCGTCGCACCACGCTCAGATGGCGCGGGAAAGGCGTACCGTCGGGGATTTTAAGCTCGCCGGGATCGAGGTGAAAATTCGACGTGACAAACAGCCGGTTATTCTCGTCATAGACCGAAATGGCGCGCACGATTTCTGAATGCCGACGATGCAAAACGCTGATTAACTGGCCGAGGGAATCACGGTTTTGCAGGTTCATGCCGTATTCGCTGGAGACGGCCAACGGTTCGATGATGCTGGCTCCCGCATCTTCCAGTTGACGCTGCAAGTCATTGTAACGGTGCACAACGAAGAAGATGCTCAGCAGCAAACCGATTAAAACGGTCGGGGCGAGGATCAAAATCATCATGCGCGCGCGCAGGCTGTAGTTGGTCATGGAGTTCCGTTATGGGACAATTAGAGTCATTATGTTTATTTGAGAAAATTCTCGGCAATGGCGCAATTCTACTCTGCAAAGCGACGCGTGACGACGCGTCAGATCATAACTGTTGATGTCACCGACCTTGACCCCTTCGGCCAGGGCGTTGCGCGTCATAATGGTAAGACGGTGTTTATCCCCGGATTATTACCCACTGAGCGTGCCGAAGTCACCCTGACGGAAGACAAGAACAAGTTTGCTCGCGGCAAAGTGAAGCGTCGCCTTAATGATAGCGCGGAACGCACAGCGCCCCGCTGCCCGCATTTTGGCGTGTGCGGCGGCTGTCAACAGCAGCATGCCAGCGTTGCCCTGCAACAGCGCAGCAAAAGCACCGCGCTGGCACGCCTTATCAAGCATGATGTGAACGACATCATCGCCGGCGAGCCATGGGGCTACCGCCGTCGCGCTCGTCTGAGCCTGAACTATCAACCGAAAACGCAAAAGCTGGAGATGGGTTTTCGCAAGAGCAGCGCCAGTGACATTGTCGACGTGAATCAGTGCCCCGTTTTGGTGCCCCGTCTTGAAGCATTGCTCCCGGACCTGCGCAACTGCCTGTCTGATCTACAGAGCGTGCGTTCGCTGGGGCATGTGGAACTGGTACTGGCCGATAACGGTCCGCTGATGGTGCTGCGTCACACTGCGCCACTTTCTGCTAAAGACCGCGAAAAACTGGAACGCTTTTCGCATTCTCACGAGCTGGCGCTTTTTCTTGCGCCACAAAGCGAGATACTTGAGCAGGTTACAGGTGAAACTCCCTGGTATCTGTCGGACGGGCTACGCTTAACGTTCAGTCCGCGCGACTTCATTCAGGTAAACGACGGCGTAAACCAGCAGATGGTCGCCACTGCAATCGCGTGGCTGGATGTTCAGCCCGGTGACCGGGTACTGGATCTGTTTTGCGGGATGGGGAATTTCACCCTGCCGCTGGCAAAACGTGCGGCCAGCGTTGTCGGCGTAGAAGGCGTCGAGGCGCTGGTGGCAAAAGGGCAGGAAAATGCGCAGCGCAACGCGTTGCACAATGTGACATTTTTTCATGAAAATCTGGAAGAAGATGTCACCCGGCAGCCGTGGGCAAAGCACGGTTTCGATAAAATCCTGCTCGATCCGGCTCGCGCCGGTGCGCCTGGCGTAATGCAGCATATAATTAAACTCGCGCCAAAACGCGTGGTCTATGTTTCCTGTAACCCGGCCACGCTCGCCCGCGACAGCGAGGCTTTATTGGGCGCGGGTTACCAGATTCAGCGTCTGGCAATGCTGGACATGTTCCCGCACACTGGGCATCTGGAATCAATGGTGTTGTTCGAGCAGAACTAACGAATTTCGGCTTGTCGAATTCGACAGGCCCTTGTCCCTAAAGGAGAGGACGATGGTTGCGGTAAGAAGTGCACATCTCAATAAAGCTGGTGAGTTTGACCCACAAAAATGGATCGCAAGTCTGGGGATTTCCAGCCAGCAGTCGTGTGAACGCTTAACCGAAACCTGGGCCTATTGTCTGCGCACAACGCAGGGACATGCCGATGCCGAACTGCTGTTGTGGCGCGGCATCGAGATGGTTGAAATCCTCTCCATGCTCAACATGGATCTCGAAACGCTGCAGGCCGCGCTGCTCTTCCCGCTGGCAGATGCCGAAGTGGTGAGCGAAGACGTGCTGCGTGACAGCGTCGGTAAACCGGTTGTGGCGCTTATTCACGGCGTGCGCGATATGGCCGCCATCCGCCAGCTGAAAGCCGCCCAGACAGATTCCGTCTCCTCGGAACAGGTAGATAACGTTCGTCGCATGCTGCTCGCGATGGTGGATGATTTCCGCTGCGTGGTGATTAAGCTTGCCGAGCGCATCGCGCACCTGCGTGAAGTAAAAGACGCGCCGGAAGATGAACGCGTGCTGGCAGCGAAAGAGTGTACCAATATCTATGCGCCCCTCGCGAACCGCTTAGGTATCGGCCAGCTGAAATGGGAGCTGGAGGATTACTGCTTCCGTTATCTGCACCCGGCAGAATACAAACGCATTGCCAAACTGCTGCACGAACGCCGTATCGATCGTGAACACTATATCGACGAGTTCGTGGGCGGATTGCGCCAGTCAATGAAAGAAGAGAACGTGCGGGCGGAGGTCTATGGTCGTCCGAAGCACATCTACAGCATCTGGCGCAAAATGCAGAAAAAACATCTCGCCTTTGACGAGTTGTTCGACGTGCGCGCAGTGCGCATCGTTGCCGATCGCCTGCAGGACTGCTACGCCGCGCTGGGGATAGTGCATACTCACTTCCGCCATCTGCCTGATGAGTTCGACGACTACGTGGCGAACCCGAAACCGAACGGTTACCAGTCGATTCATACGGTAGTGCTCGGGCCGGGCGGGAAAACGGTCGAGATTCAGATTCGTACCAAACAGATGCACGAAGACGCCGAGCTGGGCGTCGCGGCGCACTGGAAATACAAAGAAGGCCCATCCAGCGGAACGCGCACCGGCCATGAAGACCGCATTGCGTGGCTGCGTAAGCTGATTGCGTGGCAGGAAGAGATGGCCGACTCTGGCGAAATGCTCGACGAAGTGCGCAGCCAGGTCTTCGACGACCGGGTCTACGTCTTTACGCCAAAAGGCGACGTTGTCGATCTGCCTGCCGGGTCTACTCCCCTCGATTTTGCCTACCACATCCACAGCGACGTGGGGCATCGCTGCATCGGCGCGAAGATCGGCGGGCGCATCGTGCCCTTTACCTATCAGCTGCAGATGGGCGATCAGATTGAAATCATCACCCAGAAACAGCCAAACCCGAGCCGCGACTGGCTTAACCCGAACCTGGGGTATGTCACCACCAGCCGTGGACGCTCCAAAATTCACGCGTGGTTCCGTAAACAGGATCGCGACAAGAATATCCTGGCGGGCCGCCAGATCCTCGATGATGAGCTTGAGCATTTAGGTATCAGCATCAAAGAGGCGGAAAAACACCTGCTGCCGCGCTACAACTTCAATGAGCTTGATGAGCTGCTGGCAGCCATTGGCGGGGGCGATATTCGCCTCAACCAGATGGTGAACTTCCTGCAGTCTCAGTTTAACAAACCGAGCGCGGAGGAGCAGGATGCGGCGGCGCTGAAGCAGCTTCAGCAGAAAACCTATACTCCTCAGCATCGCAGCAAAGACAATGGCCGCGTGGTAGTGGAGGGCGTCGGCAATCTGATGCACCACATCGCTCGCTGCTGCCAGCCAATCCCTGGCGATGATATCGTGGGCTTTATCACCCAGGGGCGCGGAATCTCCATTCATCGCTCCGACTGCGAACAGTTGGCAGAACTGCAATCTCACGCACCAGAACGTATTGTGGATGCGGTGTGGGGCGAAAGCTATTCCGCGGGCTACTCGCTGGTGGTGCGTGTCACCGCCAACGATCGCAGCGGTTTGCTGCGCGATATCACCACCATCCTCGCCAACGAAAAGGTCAATGTCCTTGGCGTCGCCAGCCGCAGCGATACCCGCGAGCAGCTTGCGACTATCGATATGACTATCGAAATCTACAACCTGCAGGTGCTGGGCCGCGTGCTTGGCAAGCTGAATCAGGTGCCAGATGTGATTGACGCTCGACGTCTGCACGGCGGGTAAATTTACTCTTTGTTGGCCGGGTAACGCTTTGTTGTTACCCGGCTATCTTTACTTATCCTGGATGTAAAAATGAACCAACTCGACCGCCTGCTCGGTATTATGAAACGTCTGCGTGACCCGGAAAACGGCTGTCCGTGGGACAAAGAGCAGACCTTCGCCACCATCGCCCCTTACACCCTCGAAGAAACCTACGAAGTGCTGGACGCTATCTCACGCGAAGATTTTGGCGATCTGCGCGGTGAACTGGGTGATCTCCTTTTCCAGGTGGTGTTTTATGCGCAGATGGCGCAGGAAGAGGGGCGTTTTGATTTTAATGATATCTGTGCCGCCATCAGCGACAAACTCGAACGTCGCCACCCGCATATTTTTGGCGACGCGACCGCTGGCAACAGCGAAGAAGTGCTGGTCCGTTGGGAGCAGATCAAAAGCGCTGAACGCGCTGAAAAAGCACAACACTCCGCGCTGGACGATATCCCATTAAGTCTGCCGTCCCTGATGCGTGCGCATAAAATTCAGAAGCGTTGCTCCGCCGTGGGCTTTGACTGGACCTCTCTTGGCCCGGTGCTCGACAAAGTGTACGAAGAGATCGACGAAGTGATGGATGAAGCTAAGCAGGCGGTGGTGGATGAAGCCCGCCTGGAAGAGGAGATGGGCGATCTGCTGTTTGCCACGGTCAACCTCTCGCGCCATTTGGGCGTCAAAGCCGAAACGGCGTTGCAAAAAGCCAACCTCAAATTCGAACGTCGCTTCCGCGAAGTCGAGCGGATTGTTGCGGCACGAGGCCTGGAAATGACCGGCGTGGACCTCGATTTGATGGAAGAGGTATGGCAGGAAGTAAAACGCCAGGAACATGATCTCTAACGGATTTTTGCGATCAAGCGCAATTTGTGTGATTTTTTAAATGACAAGCGCTTGATTTGCGTCAAAAACATTTACCCAAAAGGGGCTATTTTCTCACTCCCTATGTTTGTCAAAGCCTGAGACAGGAGACGGAGAATGAAAGTTTGTGGCGCTCGCCGTGTTCGGGTATACTACTTTCCCGTCTTGGTTATTCCATCGTTCCAACCTAACTTCTCAGGTTCAGCATGACAACGAACTATATTTTTGTGACCGGCGGGGTTGTATCCTCTCTGGGTAAAGGCATTGCCGCAGCCTCTCTCGCGGCCATTCTTGAAGCCCGTGGCCTCAATGTGACTATGATGAAACTGGATCCGTACATCAACGTCGATCCAGGCACCATGAGCCCAATCCAGCACGGCGAAGTGTTCGTTACCGAAGACGGCGCTGAAACCGATTTGGACTTAGGTCACTACGAGCGCTTCATCCGTACTAAAATGAGTCGCCGCAACAACTTCACCACGGGTCGTATCTACTCTGACGTTCTGCGTAAAGAACGCCGTGGCGATTACTTAGGCGCAACCGTTCAGGTTATCCCGCACATCACCAACGCTATCAAAGAGCGCATCATCGCAGGTGGCGAAGGCCACGACGTTGTGCTGGTTGAAATTGGCGGTACCGTGGGTGATATCGAATCTCTGCCATTCCTGGAAGCGATTCGTCAGCTGGCGGTTGATATTGGTCGTGAACACGCGCTGTTCATGCACCTGACGCTGGTGCCATACATGGCGGCAGCCGGTGAAGTGAAAACCAAACCGACGCAGCACTCCGTGAAAGAACTGCTCTCTATCGGTATCCAGCCGGATATCCTGATCTGCCGCTCCGATCGTGCCGTTCCGGCCAACGAGCGCGCGAAAATTGCATTGTTCTGTAACGTTGCTGAAAAGGCTGTGATTTCTCTGAAAGACGTCGATTCCATTTATAAAATCCCGGGCCTGTTGAAATCACAGGGTCTGGACGATTATATTTGTAAACGATTCAGCTTGAACTGTCCGGAAGCTAATCTGTCAGAATGGGAACAGGTTATCTACGAAGAAGCTAATCCGGCAGGCGAAGTGACTATCGGTATGGTCGGCAAGTACATTGAACTGCCGGATGCCTATAAGTCAGTGATTGAAGCGCTGAAACACGGTGGTCTGAAGAATCGCGTAACCGTTAACATCAAGCTGATTGATTCGCAGGATGTTGAAACGCGCGGTGTCGAAATTCTGAAAGATCTGGATGCTATTCTGATCCCTGGCGGCTTCGGCTACCGCGGTGTTGAAGGCAAGATCGCTACCGCACGCTTTGCGCGTGAAAACAATATTCCTTACCTCGGCATTTGCCTGGGTATGCAGGTTGCGTTGATCGAGTTCGCTCGTAACGTAGTCGGGATGGAAAACGCGAACTCTACGGAATTTGTGCCAGACTGTAAGTACCCTGTTGTGGCGCTTATTACAGAATGGCGTGATGAAGACGGCAACGTCGAAGTCCGTACTGAGAAGAGCGATCTGGGTGGCACGATGCGTCTTGGCGCTCAGGCTTGCCAGGTGTCTGACGATAGTCTGGTTCGCAAAATGTATGGTGCGCCAACCATCACTGAACGCCATCGTCACCGCTACGAAGTCAACAATATGCTGTTGAAACAAATCGAAGCTGCGGGTCTGCGTATCGCGGGCCGCTCCGGGGATGATCAGTTAGTCGAGATCATTGAGGTGCCAAACCATCCGTGGTTCGTCGCCTGTCAATTCCACCCGGAATTTACTTCAACGCCGCGTGACGGACATCCGCTGTTTGCAGGCTTTGTGAAAGCCGCGAGCGAATACCAGAAGCGTCAGGCGAAGTAAAAAAGTTAGAACGGCAACGCGTACCATCGGTACGCGTTGTTTGTCTGGAGTTTTAGTTTAACTTGTACTGAGGAAAATCTAATGTCCAAAATCGTTAAAGTCATCGGTCGTGAAATCATCGACTCCCGTGGTAACCCGACCGTTGAAGCCGAAGTTCACCTGGAAGGTGGTTTCGTCGGTATGGCAGCTGCTCCGTCAGGTGCTTCTACTGGTTCCCGCGAAGCGCTGGAACTGCGCGATGGCGACAAATCCCGTTTCCTGGGTAAAGGCGTAACCAAAGCTGTTGGCGCGGTTAACGGTCCTATCGCTCAGGCAATCCTTGGCAAAGACGCCAAAGACCAGGCTGGCATCGATAAAATCATGATCGACCTGGACGGTACTGAAAACAAATCTAACTTCGGTGCGAACGCAATCCTGGCTGTGTCTCTGGCTAACGCCAAAGCGGCTGCAGCGTCTAAAGGTCAGCCGCTGTATGAGCACATCGCTGAACTGAACGGCACCCCAGGCAAATACTCCATGCCGGTTCCGATGATGAACATCATCAACGGTGGTGAGCACGCGGACAACAACGTTGATATTCAGGAATTCATGATTCAGCCAGTTGGCGCGAAATCCCTGAAAGAAGCGGTTCGTATGGGTTCTGAAGTGTTCCACAACCTGGCTAAAGTTCTGAAAGCTAAAGGTATGAACACTGCTGTTGGTGACGAAGGTGGCTACGCGCCTAACCTGGGTTCTAACGCAGAAGCTCTGGCTGTTATCGCTGAAGCAGTAAAAGCAGCGGGCTACGAGCTGGGCACCGACATCACCCTGGCGATGGACTGTGCAGCATCTGAATTCTACAAAGACGGTAAATACGTTCTGGCTGGCGAAGGCAACAAAGCATTCTCCTCCGAAGAGTTCACTCACTTCCTGGAAGACCTGACCAAACAGTACCCAATCGTCTCTATCGAAGACGGTCTGGACGAATCTGACTGGGATGGTTTCGCATACCAGACTAAAGTTCTGGGCGACAAAATCCAGCTGGTTGGTGACGATCTGTTCGTAACCAACACCAAGATCCTGAAAGAAGGTATCGACAAAGGCATCGTTAACTCCATCCTGATCAAATTCAACCAGATCGGTTCTCTGACCGAAACTCTGGCTGCGATCAAAATGGCGAAAGACGCTGGCTACACTGCCGTTATCTCTCACCGTTCAGGCGAAACTGAAGACGCTACCATCGCCGACCTGGCTGTTGGTACCGCTGCAGGCCAGATCAAAACAGGTTCTATGAGCCGTTCTGATCGCGTAGCGAAATACAACCAGCTGATTCGTATCGAAGAAGCACTGGGCGAAAAAGCTCCGTACAACGGTCGTAAAGAGATCAAAGGTCAGTAATCTACTGAGCTTTCACTCTTAAGAAAAAACCCGCTTCGGCGGGTTTTTTTATGTCTGATTTACAGCAGTAAGGGGAGGGTGGCACTGGCCGTCTGCTGACTGACATCGCCATAGTGATCGTCGAGGGTAATCAGACTGGTTGCCAGCAGTTCCACCAGCAGCATCACGCCCACTTTGGCATTTAACGCCCCGGCACTCAGCGGCCCTTCCGGTTTCGCTGCCACCAGCAGCATTTCGCTTATCGATGCCAGCGGGCTGCGCGGCGTGTTGCTTAGCGCCAGCACTTTGGCCCCACGTTTACGCGCCAGCTTCACCACATGCAGTAAGTCACGCGTCGAACCAGAGCTTGAAATCGCCACCACCAGATCGTCCTGAGTGAGCGTCGTCGCGTTCATTGATGCCCGATGCATATCGCTGAACAGTTGCGCCGATTTCCCCAGCCGCAATAATTTGTAGTGCAGATAATCACCGATAATGGCGCTGGCCGCGACGCCATAAATGTAGACTGACCGCGACTGATGCAGCGCCTGCGCCGCCTTCAGCAGCACCTCTCTGTCGAGCAACTGGGCGGTATCGCGCAGCGCCTGCACCGACTCTTCCACCACCTCGTCGATCTCATCGCCTTTTCTGGCAGGTGCCTGGATCCGCTGTACATCCAGCGCCAGCGCCATTTTGAATTCCGTATATCCCTTACAGCCCAGCGCGCGGCATAAGCGCGTCACGCTCGCCTCACTGGTTTCACTTTCGCGCGCCAGTTCGGTGATCGTCAGATAAAGCACTTTCGCGGGATCGTTTAAGACGAACTCTCCCAGTTTTTGCTGAGTCGGGCTGTATCCCGAGACGCTCTGGCGCAGCCTCAGCAGCAGATTTTCATTTTCTGACATGCAAGATCCTTAATGCGTTTCTCTGCGGCTAGTGTGGCGGAAAGCGGGGGAGAGATGCCAGTCATTTTAAAAAAGTATGATCCGCTTCCCGATCTTTGGTGATAATTTTCAGTTTATATAATTTATGTGGTAAAAATTTTCATCATTACTCGGGGGAAGTGAAAATATGATGCAGATGTTTAGTGGTGCCTCTTCAGGGGCGTGGTTTGAAAAGGCGCAGCGGTTCGGTAAATCGTTCATGCTGCCGATAGCGGTATTGCCCGCGGCGGGCTTGCTGCTGGGAATTGGCGGGGCGTTGTCCAACCCCAATACGCTGACGGCATATCCGTTCCTGGATGTCGGCTGGCTTCAGGCCATCTTTACCATCATGAGTAGCGCCGGATCGATTGTCTTTGCCAACCTCTCTGTGCTGTTTGCGGTGGGTGTTGCGGTCGGGCTGGCGAAAACGGATAAAGGCACCGCCGGGCTTGCGGCGCTGCTCGCATTCCTGGTGATGAATGCCACCATCAATGCGCTGCTGATCCTCACCGGCACGCTGGCCCATGAAAATCCCGGCGCGGTGGGGCAGGGGATGACGCTCGGGATCCAGACGCTGGAAACCGGCGTCTTTGGCGGCGTGGTGATTGGCCTGGTGACCTGCACGCTACACCATCGCTTCAATAAAATCGCTCTGCCGCAGTTCCTCGGCTTCTTCGGCGGTTCCCGCTTTGTGCCGATTATTAGCTCGCTGGCGGCAATTGTGGTCGGTGCGCTGATGACGGTTGTGTGGCCTCATTTCCAGAAAATGATATTTGGACTGGGTGGGCTGGTGGACGCAACGGGTTATCTCGGCACGTTTTTGTACGGTTTTATCCTGCGCATGCTCGGCCCGTTTGGTCTGCACCATATCTTCTATCTGCCGTTCTGGACAACCGCACTGGGCGGGAGCGAAATCGTCAACGGCCAGCTGGTAGAAGGCACGCAGCGCATCTTCTTTGCGCAGCTCGCCGATCCGAATACCCAGCAGTTTTATATCGGCACCTCGCGCTTCATGTCCGGGCGCTTTATTACCATGATGTTCGGCCTGCTGGGCGCCTGTCTGGCGATGTACCACACGGCTAAACCGGAGAACAAAAAGCGCGTGGCCGGGCTACTGCTCTCGGCGGCGTTGACCTCCTTCCTGACCGGGATCACCGAGCCGATTGAGTTCTCATTCCTGTTTGTCGCGCCGGTGTTATACGTCATCCATGCGTTCTTTGATGGGCTGGCGTTCATGATCGCCCATATTCTGCACATCACCATCGGGCAGACCTTCTCGGGCGGTTTTATCGATTTCATCCTGTTTGGCGTTCTGCAGGGCGAAGCCAAAACCCACTGGATGTACGTCCCGCTGGTCGGCATTCCGTGGTTCTTCCTCTACTACTTCACCTTCCGTTACCTGATAAACCGTTTCCGGTTCGCCACGCCGGGCCGTGAGAAAGAGGCCGTGGTTGAGAGTGCGCTTCCACAAAGCGAACGCGCAGCGGCGGTGATTGCAGGATTAGGCGGTCGGGAAAATCTGGAAGAGGTGGACTGCTGCGCCACGCGTCTGCGCGTCACCGTGAAGGACGGCGGCAAGGTCAACGAAGCGGCGCTAAAAGCGACCGGCGCGCGCGGGGTGATTGTGCGCGGGAACGGCGTTCAGGTGATTTACGGTCCACACGTCACCATCATTAAAAACGAAGTCGAAGAGAGTTTAGCGTAATGAAAACGATACTGGATGTATTGAAAGGCAAATTGATCGTCTCTTGTCAGGCACTGGAAAATGAACCGCTGCACAGCCCGTTTATCATGTCACGCATGGCGCTGGCAGCGGCGCAGGGAGGGGCGGTCGCTATTCGTGCCAACAGTGTGGTGGATATCGCGGCTATCCAGGCGAGCGTCTCTTTACCGGTGATAGGCATCATTAAGCGTGATTATCCGGACAGTGAGGTGTTTATCACCGCGACCATGAAAGAGATCGACGAACTGATGACGGTGACACCGGAAATTATCGCTCTCGACGCCACCGCGCGCCCGCGTCCGAACGGAGAGACGCTGGCCGATCTCGTCGCACAGATTCGTGCGCGTTATCCCTCTCTACTGCTGATGGCGGATATCGCCACCGTTGCTGAGGCCAAAACGGCGCAGGATTTGGGCTTCGACTGCGTGGGCACCACCCTTCACGGCTACACGGCGCAGACGGCAGGTCAGTCTCTGCCGGATAATGACTGCGCCTTTTTACGCGACGTCCTTGCGGCCGTGACGGTGCCGGTGGTGGCCGAAGGGAATGTCGACACGCCAGAGCGGGCCGCACGATGCCTGGCCCTGGGCGCGCATACCGTGGTGGTGGGTGGTGCAATCACCCGTCCTCAGCAGATTACGGCGCGCTTTGTGGCGGCGATTGAGGCGTAAAGCACCGATCGGGCATGATACTTAGGCGGGGATCTGCGATACTTAACGTTTATCCCCTTAACTGAGATGACTATGCAGTACCCGATTAACGAGATGTTCCAGACCCTGCAAGGCGAGGGTTACTTCACCGGCGTTCCTGCTATTTTTATTCGTTTACAGGGATGCCCGGTCGGCTGTGCCTGGTGTGATACCAAACATACGTGGGATAAACTCGCAGATCGGGAAGTGTCGCTGTTTAGTATTCTGGCAAAAACCAAAGAGAGCGATAAATGGGGTGCCGGGAGTGCCGAAGATCTGCTGGCGATTATTGGCCGTCAGGGCTGGACCGCGCGCCACATCGTGATTACCGGTGGTGAACCCTGCATCCACGATTTAATGCCGCTCACGGAGCTGCTGGAGAAGAACGGCTACAGCTGCCAGATCGAAACCAGCGGTACCCATGAAGTCAGATGCTCGCACTCGACCTGGGTGACCGTATCGCCAAAAGTGAATATGCGCGGCGGATATGACGTGCTCTCTCAGGCGCTGGAGCGCGCGGATGAGATTAAACACCCGGTAGGGCGTGTGCGTGACATTGAAGCGCTGGATGAACTGCTGGCGACGCTGACAGATGAAAAACAGCGCATTATCGCCCTGCAGCCGATCAGCCAGAAAGAGGACGCCACCCGGCTATGCATCGAAACCTGTATCGCGCGCAACTGGCGTTTGTCGATGCAGACGCATAAGTATCTGAATATTGCCTGATATAAAAAAGCCCGGATATCCGGGCTTTTTTGTCTTATTCGCCGCGATAAACGCAGCCCGCTGTACAGGTCTCTTTGATCATCACCGAGCTTAGCAGGGGGACAAGCGGCTTCATTTGATCCCAGATCCATTTCGCCAGCACTTCGCTGGTTGGATTTTCAAGCCCCGGAATATCGTTCAGGTAGTAGTGATCCAGACGATCGTAGGTCGGCTTGAAGGCGGCTTTCAGCTCGGAAAAGTCCATGATCCAGCCAGTATGCGGATCGACTTCACCGGTAATTTCAAGACGCACCATGAACGAGTGTCCGTGCAGACGACCGCATTTATGTCCCTCAGGAACGTGCGGCAGGCGATGGGCGGCTTCGAAGATGAAATCTTTAAACAGTGTGGTGGACATCATGTGCTCTCAGTAATACGAATGCGGAAAAAACCGCCGCATAGTACCGGAAAGACCCTTTTTTAGCATTAACTAAAACGGCCCTTGTCCCGGATGAGAGATTTTCTCATCGCTTATACTCATAAAATTTAAGAAATTCAGTGGCTTGCTTTATCGGTTTTAATGTTAAGAACCATGACTAAAAGCGGTTAGTTCTTTTGGTTATTTATTATTTCCATCCCTTCTTTAATTGTTATTATCCCCGCCGTTAACCTTATCTCTAGTTTGGTCTTTTTGCATAAATTCCGCTTTGCTACTGGAACATAACAACGCATGACAACACAGGCCCCACCTTCGAATTTGCTTCCCCTGAACCCGGAGCAACTGGCGCGCCTCCAGGCGGCCACCACCGATTTTTCACCTGTTCAGCTTGCCTGGGTCTCCGGCTATTTCTGGGGGATGCTCAATCAACAACCTGGGGCTGTTGTCACCGCAGCGCCTGCCGCCGTTGAAATCCCGGCGATAACACTTATCTCTGCCTCGCAGACCGGCAACGCCCGGCGCGTGGCGGAAGCACTGCGCGACGATCTGCTGGCCGCCCAACTGAACGTGAACCTGGTCAACGCCGGGGATTATAAATTCAAACAAATCGCGTCAGAAAAACTGTTGGTTGTGGTTGCCTCCACGCAGGGCGAAGGCGAACCGGCCGAAGAAGCGGTCGCGCTGCATAAATTCCTGTTCTCGAAAAAAGCGCCAAAACTCGATGGCACCGCGTTCGCCGTCTTTGGCCTTGGCGATACCTCGTACGAGTTCTTCTGCCAGTCCGGCAAAGATTTTGACAATAAGCTCGCGGAGTTGGGCGCTGAGCGCCTGCTGGATCGCGTCGACGCTGACGTTGAATACCAGCCCGCCGCCGCTGAATGGCGCGCACGCATGGTGGAAGTGCTGAAAGCTCGCGTGCCGAAAGACTCCCCGGCGCAGGCCGTTGCAACGGCATCGGGTGCGGTGAACCAGGTACTGACCAGCCCTTATACCAAAGAAGAACCGCTGACGGCGAGCCTGTCTGTTAACCAGAAAATCACCGGCCGCGACTCTGAAAAAGACGTGCGCCACATCGAAATCGATCTGGGTGATTCCGGTTTACGCTACCAGCCCGGCGATGCGCTCGGCGTCTGGTATCAGAACGATCCGCTGCTGGTCAAAGAGCTGGTGGAGCTGCTGTGGCTGAAAGGCACTGAACCTGTCACCGTGGACGGCAAAACCCTGCCGCTCTCCGAGGCGCTGCAGTGGCACTTTGAACTGACGGTCAATACCGCCAATATCGTTGAGAACTACGCCACGCTGACGCGCAGCGAAACCCTGCTGCCATTAGTGGGCGATAAAGCCAAACTGCAGCAGTACGCCGCGACCACGCCGATTGTGGATATGGTGCGTTTCGCGCCCGCGCAGCTGGATGCAGAGGCGCTCATCGGCCTGCTGCGTCCGTTGACGCCGCGCCTCTATTCGATCGCCTCGTCACAGGCGGAAGTGGAAAGCGAAGTGCACATCACCGTCGGTGCGGTGCGTTATGAAATCGAAGGCCGCGCCCGCGCGGGTGGGGCATCCAGCTTCCTCGCCGATCGTGTGGAAGAAGAGGGCGAAGTGCGGGTGTTCATCGAGCACAACGACAACTTCCGCCTCCCGGCCAACCCGGAAACGCCGGTGATCATGATTGGTCCTGGCACCGGCATCGCCCCGTTCCGCGCCTTTCTTCAGCAGCGCGCGGCAGATGAAGCGCCGGGCAAAAACTGGCTGTTCTTCGGCAACCCGCACTTTACCGAAGATTTTCTTTACCAGGTTGAGTGGCAACGTTACGTCAAAGAGGGCGTGCTGAACCGCATCGATCTGGCCTGGTCCCGTGACCAGCAACAAAAAATATACGTACAAGACAAACTGCGCGAACAGGGCGCAGAGCTGTGGCGCTGGATCAATGACGGTGCCCACCTTTATGTCTGTGGCGACGCAAATCGCATGGCGAAAGACGTCGAGCAGGCTTTGCTGGAAGTGATTGCCGAATTCGGTGGTATGGATGCCGAAACGGCGGACGAATTTTTAAGTGAGCTGCGCGTAGAGCGCCGTTATCAGCGAGATGTCTACTAATGAGCGAAAAACACCCTGGCCCACTGGTGGTCGAAGGCAAACTGACGGACGCCGAGCGCATGAAGGTAGAGAGCAACTACCTGCGCGGCACCATTGCCGAAGATTTAAATGACGGTCTGACCGGCGGTTTCAACGGCGACAACTTCCTGCTGATCCGCTTCCACGGCATGTACCAGCAGGACGACCGCGATATCCGCGCCGAACGTGCTGAGCAAAAGCTGGAGCCGCGTCATGCGATGCTTCTGCGCTGTCGCCTGCCGGGGGGGGTCATCACCACCCAACAGTGGCAGGCGATTGATAAATTTGCTCATGACAACACGATCTACGGCAGCATTCGTCTGACCAACCGTCAGACCTTCCAGTTCCACGGCATTCTGAAGAAGAACGTGAAGCCGGTTCACCAGATGCTGCACTCCGTGGGCCTGGACGCGCTGGCGACCGCCAACGACATGAACCGTAACGTCCTCTGCACCTCGAACCCGTTCGAATCTGAGCTGCATGCGGAAGCTTACGAATGGGCGAAAAAGATCTCTGAGCATCTGCTGCCGCGCACCCGCGCCTATGCGGAGATCTGGCTCGATCAGGAAAAGGTCGCGACCACCGACGAGGAGCCGATCCTCGGCCAGACCTATCTGCCACGTAAATTCAAAACGACCGTGGTGATCCCGCCGCAGAACGATATCGATCTTCACGCCAACGACATGAACTTCGTGGCGATTGCCGAGAACGGAAAACTGGTGGGCTTTAACCTGCTGGTGGGCGGGGGTCTGTCGATTGAGCACGGCAACAAGAAAACCTACGCCCGTACGGCGAGCGAGTTTGGTTATCTGCCGCTGGAGCACACCCTGGCGGTGGCGGAAGCGGTAGTCACGACCCAGCGCGACTGGGGCAACCGTACGGATCGTAAAAACGCGAAGACCAAATATACCCTTGAGCGCGTCGGCGTTGAGACGTTTAAAGCGGAAGTGGAGCGTCGCGCAGGGATCAAATTTGAGCCAATCCGCCCGTATGAGTTCACCGGTCGCGGCGATCGCATCGGCTGGGTAAAAGGCATCGACAATAAATGGCACCTGACGATGTTTATCGAGAATGGCCGTATTCTGGATTATCCAGGCCGTCCGCTGAAAACCGGTTTGCTGGAAATTGCTAAGATCCATAAAGGCGAGTTCCGCATCACCGCGAACCAGAACCTGATCATTGCCGGCGTGCCGGAGAGTCAGAAAGCGAAGATCGAGAAGCTGGCGCGCGAGCATACGCTGATGGATGCGGTTAAACCGCAGCGTGAAAACTCTATGGCCTGCGTCTCCTTCCCGACCTGTCCGCTGGCGATGGCTGAGGCCGAACGCTTCCTGCCCTCTTTCACCGACAAAGTGGAAGCGGTGCTGGAGAAACACGGCATCGGCGACGAACACATTGTGATGCGAGTGACGGGCTGCCCGAACGGCTGTGGCCGCGCGATGCTGGCGGAGTTGGGGCTGGTGGGTAAAGCGCCGGGCCGCTACAACGTCCATCTTGGCGGGAACCGCAGCGGGACGCGCATTCCGCGTATGTATCGCGAAAACATTACCGAGCCGGAAATTCTCGATTCCATCGATGAACTTGTCGGACGCTGGGCGAAAGAGCGCGAAGCGGGTGAAGGCTTCGGCGACTTTACCGTACGCGCGGGCATTATTCGCCCGGTGCTCGATCCAGCGCGAGATTTCTGGGAGTAATCCTGATCGCCCGGTGGCGCGCGCCTGATAAGCGAAGCGCCATGAGGCAAGGCAAACAGTGAGGAACTTATGTCCAGACTCGATCTAAACGCCCTTAACGATCTGCCCAAAGTGGAACGTATCCTGGCGCTGGCGGAAACGAACGCCATGCTTGAAAAACGCGATGCGCAGGGCCGCGTCGCGTGGGCGCTGGAGAATTTGCCGGGCGACTATGTGCTCTCGTCGAGCTTTGGCATTCAGGCGGCGGTGAGTTTGCATCTGGTGAATCAGATCCGCCCGGACATTCCGGTGATCCTCACCGATACCGGCTATCTGTTTCCGGAAACCTATCAGTTTATTGATGAGCTGACGGATAAACTCCAGCTGAATCTTAAGGTCTATCGCGCGGAGCAGAGCGCAGCGTGGCAGGAAGCGCGCTACGGCAAACTGTGGGAGCAGGGTGTTGAGGGCATTGAGAAATACAATGAGATCAACAAAGTTGAGCCGATGAACCGGGCGCTCAGCGAGCTGAATGCGAAAACCTGGTTTGCCGGTCTGCGCCGCGAACAGTCCGGCAGCCGGGCCAGTCTGCCGGTACTTGGGATCCAGCGCGGCGTATTTAAAGTCTTGCCGATTATCGACTGGGATAACCGCACCGTTTATCAGTATCTGCAGCAGCACGGGCTGAAATACCATCCCCTGTGGGATCAGGGCTACCTGTCGGTGGGCGACACCCACACCACGCGCAAATGGGAGCCAGGAATGGCGGAAGAAGAGACGCGATTCTTTGGGCTTAAACGTGAGTGCGGGTTGCACGAAGGCTGATTCACCGGTCCGCTGTCATATGCCTCTGCTTGTCACGAGCAGGGGCTTTTTTTATTGCGAGACGCATTCCCTAAAGGATGACTGCGTACAGAGGAGACGCAAGAATCCTTATAAATAGCTGCTAAAGAGGATTGTTACTGACTTATTTCTCCACGCAGACGTCTGATATCACGTTGCGGCGACTCACTAAACTCCCTGCTGTACTCGCGGCTAAACGGGGACGAACTCTCATAGCCCACTTTTACCGCCGCGCCCCCTTATGCCTGAAACATAAAAAAACCCGCTCAAGGCGGGTTTTTTTATCACGTTAACTTATCTGCTCAGGCTGATGCCGTCATCGCTGTCGTAAGTATTCGTGTCATTATCAGCTATTACAGCGTGATAACGTTGGCAGCTGCAGGACCTTTGGCACCATTCTCAATTGAGAACTCAACCTTCTGCCCTTCATCTAGTGTTTTGTAATCGTTGCTCTGGATAGCAGAAAAATGTACGAAGACATCTTTGCTACCGTCTTCTGGCGAAATGAAGCCGAAGCCTTTTTCAGAGTTAAACCATTTTACTAAACCAGTCATTTTATTAGACATATTTACTTCCTTAAATTTTCTTGAGCCACACGCGGTGGCAAACATGGCCTGCTTGCAGATGAGGACTTATTGGGCACTTAGGAGGAGGCTCATGCAGAAGAGTATCTAAGGAACACGCTTGAAATGAGGACTGCTTTACTAAAACTGCTTTCATAAGGTCTGTATGCCAAACCGATGACGCATAGTGGGCGCATATGACTTGATAAGCAAGATTATTTTTGTCAGTAATCTGTTGGGAAAATTTACAATCCAAAAGGGCAGTCATCTTAAAAGCCCTGACCATTACAGACAGGGCTTTTAAGATACTAAAGACTTCTGATTTAACATTAATGGGCTTAATAAAGTGATACTGCTATTTATACTGCTTTTAAATATACCCGTTCACTTCAGATAATTTTGGGCATTAATACTAAAAAGCCTCCCACTATTTATTGTACAAATCTACCGACAACGTTCGCTGCACGCCCTTAAACATTCGACACGTTTTATGGCTTAAGTAGGGGCGGTTTTCGTGCTTCGAGCGCCAGCAACTCTTTCTCCTCATCGTAACGGCTTGTGATCGTCCAGCAGCGCTAAATGACTCTTTTCAGACATAACATCCTCGGGAGAGTGTATGAAGGGTGTTAATCCATCAAAGTTATTGCTGAGGCAGAAAAGTCAGCAACCAGCGGAATGGAGGATACGGTTGCAGAATTGATTTTTTAGATAGGCAGGAAACAAAAAAGAGCCCGTATATCACATGGACTCTTTCTTGAGTGCCTCGGCTATTCTGTCCAACTTTTTGGGGGCGGTACATGACCTCATGCCCCCCATTCTTTCGCTTTCCGTTTACGCTTTACCCGCTTTCGTCAACTCTTTCACCAGCGGCAGCATCACTTTCACCACGTCACGGCTGCGGTGCTCAATGCGCTGAGGCAGCACTTTATCAATGTGCTGCTGGTTATCCAGTCTCACATCGTGCCAGCTGGTGCCATCCGGGAAGGCTTTCGATTTAGCGCGCTGCTGATAGCCGTTTTTGTCCCCTAAGTTCCAGTTCGTCGCCTCGACGTACAGCACGGGAATGCCTGCTTTATCAAATACTTCGCCGTCGCTACAGCAGCCGGTGCCTTTGGGGTAAGCCGGATTACGCCCAGGATTGACTGCCGCCAGAATACCGTGGCTGCGGGCAATGGCCAGCGCGCGGTCGCGCGTCAGTTTGCGTACAGAGTTGGGTGTGCTTTTGCCGCTGTTGAAATAGAGCTTATCGCCGACGATCAGATTATCGAGATTGATCACCAGCAGGGTATTTTTCTTTTCCGCCGCGCTCATGCGGTTGAGCAGGTTCTCCGCCCCGAGCTTGCCTTCCTCTTCGCCGCTGGTGGCGACAAAGCGGATCCCGTATTGGGTTGGAACATCTTTCATCCGTTCGGCCAGCTCCAGCATCACGCCAAGGCCTGCCGCATTATCGTCGATACCCTGAAGGGTCAGGCCGCCGAGATTATTATCAATGTCCGCATCGCTCTGGGGGGCGAAGGTATCGAGATGCGCCATAATAATAATTTGCTGCGCCGATTTGCCTTCGTGGGCCGCGATAACCGTACTGCCGGTCACGTTATGCCAGTTTTTGCTGTTATTGCGCGACGTAAAAATGTAGCGGCTGTGGAAGGCCCGAATGTCGTTCTGGTAGCCCATCTGTGCAAACTGCTGGCGCAGATAGTCTGCCGACAGCATCTCTGCAGGCGTGCCCGTCATTCGTCCTGGAAATACCGTGGCAATATGGCGCGCCTGAGTGGATGCGATTTCACCCAAAGGTTGAGTGGTGGCCTGAGCCGGGAGGATACAGCAAACGCCGATCGCCAGGGCAGCGATACGGTGGCGCATTGCGCAAAACATAGTGAGTCCTTAAAAAATCGAACAAAATTTTAACCTGCCTAGTATGAAACTGTGACGGCGCTTACACAATTTCATTTGCTCTTAAATGCCCGTTATTTCGCAGGTTAAGCACTTTTTGATATTAGCTTTCTCAACTCGTTATTCCATTGAGTAACTACTCATTCCAATTCGTAATTTCATTCACTCTAAGCCGCCCCCTATAGTCCCACTATTCCTGTTGTTGAGACGAGTTACCGCATCGTGGACTATCTGCCGCTGTTTGCTTTATTGAAAGACCGTCCGGTGCTGGTTGTCGGGACGGGCGAAATCGCCGATCGCAAAATCGCTTTTTTACAGCGGGCCGGCGCGCAGGTGCAGATTGTTACGGCGTCAGAATTCGATGAGTCACAGCTTGATCAGGTAGTGCTGGCCATCGCGGCGACGGACGATCCGGCGCTGAACCGTCGGGTGTTCGAGGCGGCTAATGCCCGTCATCGGCTGGTGAACGTGGTGGACGATCAGCCCTTGTGCTCGTTTATCTTCCCGTCGATTGTCGATCGTTCGCCGCTGCTGATTGCAATCTCATCCGGCGGCAACGCGCCCGTGCTGGCGCGCATGCTGCGAGAAAAGCTGGAAGCGTTATTACCTGTAAGCCTCGGGCGTATGGCTGAAGTGGCGGGGGGCTTTCGTGAACGACTGAAAGCGTACCGTACCACTACTGCCGATCGCCGTCGTTTTTGGGAGAAAGCCTTTCGCGGGCGTTTTGCCAGCCTGATGGCGGCGGGAAACGAACAGGCCGCCAAACGCGAACTGGAGGACTCCCTTCACGCTTCACATCAGCAGCAGGGCGAAATTATTTTAGTCGGTGCCGGGCCGGGTGACGCCGGGCTGCTGACGCTGCGCGGTCTGCAGGTTATCCAGCAGGCCGACGTGGTCTTTTACGATCATCTGGTAAGCGACGGGGTGCGTGAGCTTATCCGTCGCGATGCCGAGCAGATCTGCGTTGGCAAACGCGCGGGCGAACACTCAGTGCCGCAGCATGAGACCAATCAGATGCTGATTGATGCCGCGAAAGCCGGGAAATCCGTGGTACGCCTCAAAGGCGGCGACCCGTTTATTTTCGGGCGCGGCGGCGAAGAGTTGCAGGCAGCCGCGCAGGCGGGCGTGCCGTTTCAGGTGGTCCCGGGTATCACGGCGGCATCGGCGGTCACCGCCTACGCTGGTATCCCGCTCACTCACCGTGATTATGCCCAGAGCGTCACCTTCGTTACCGGACACTACAAAGCAGACAGCGCGCCGTTTGACTGGGCCCAGCTGGCGCAAAGCCGTCAGACGCTGGCGATCTACATGGGCACTCTGAAAGCCGCTGACATCAGCGAACAATTGATTCGTCATGGGCGCGATAAAGCGACGCCGGTGGCGGTGATTTCACGCGGGACACGCGTCGACCAGCACGTCGCGACCGGAACCTTACAACAACTTGCAAACCTGGCGAAAAATGCCCCCATGCCCGCCCTGATTGTGGTGGGAGAGGTGGTGGAGCTGCATCAGACGCTCGCCTGGTTTCAACACAACCAACAGCAGGAGGGATTCAACTCTTCTGTGGTGAATCTGGCTTAAGGAATGGTTATGGACCAAAAACGACTTACCCACCTGCGGCAACTTGAAGCGGAAAGCATCCATATTATCCGCGAGGTGGCTGCCGAATTTTCGAACCCGGTGATGATGTACTCGATCGGGAAAGATTCCAGCGTCATGCTGCATCTGGCGCGTAAAGCGTTTTATCCGGGTACTTTGCCGTTCCCGCTGCTGCACGTGGATACCGGCTGGAAATTCCGCGAAATGTACGAGTTCCGCGACCGTACCGCCAAAGCCTACGGCTGCGAACTGCTGGTGCACAAAAACCCGGAAGGGGTGGCGATGGGCATCAACCCGTTCGTGCACGGCAGCGCGAAACACACGGATATCATGAAAACCGAAGGGCTGAAGCAGGCTCTGAACAAATACGGTTTTGATGCGGCCTTCGGCGGCGCGCGCCGTGACGAAGAGAAATCCCGCGCCAAAGAGCGAATCTATTCTTTCCGCGACCGCTTCCACCGCTGGGACCCGAAAAACCAGCGCCCGGAGCTGTGGCACAACTACAACGGCCAGATTAATAAAGGCGAAAGCATCCGCGTCTTCCCGCTCTCCAACTGGACCGAGCTGGATATCTGGCAGTATATCTATCTGGAAAATATCGAAATCGTTCCGCTGTATCTGGCGGCAGAGCGTCCGGTGCTGGAACGCGACGGGATGCTGATGATGATCGACGACGATCGTATCGATTTGCAGCCGGGCGAAGTGATCAAAAAACAGATGGTCCGCTTCCGTACGCTGGGCTGCTGGCCGTTGACGGGCGCTGTGGAATCAAACGCGCAGACGCTGCCGGAGATCATCGAAGAGATGCTGGTCTCCACCACCAGTGAGCGACAGGGGCGCATGATTGACCGCGACCAGGCAGGCTCAATGGAGCTGAAGAAACGTCAGGGTTATTTCTAAGGAGCCGCCATGAACACCACTATTGCACAACAAATTGCTGATGAAGGCGGCGTGGAAGCTTACCTGCACGCCCAGCAGCACAAAAGCCTGCTGCGCTTTCTGACCTGCGGCAGCGTCGATGACGGGAAAAGCACCCTGATTGGACGACTGCTGCATGACACGCGACAGATTTACGAAGACCAGCTCTCCTCCCTGCACAATGACAGCAAACGTCACGGCACCCAGGGCGAAAAACTCGATCTGGCGCTGCTGGTGGATGGCCTGCAGGCAGAACGCGAGCAGGGAATTACCATCGACGTGGCGTATCGCTATTTCTCAACCGAGAAGCGCAAATTCATCATCGCCGACACCCCTGGGCATGAGCAGTACACCCGTAACATGGCCACGGGCGCCTCGACCTGTGAGCTGGCGATCCTGCTGATGGACGCGCGCAAAGGCGTGCTCGATCAGACCCGTCGCCACAGCTTTATCTCCACGCTGCTCGGCATCAAACACCTGGTGGTGGCAGTCAACAAAATGGATCTGGTGAATTTCAGCGAAGAAAAATTTGAGGAGATCCGCCAGAGCTATCTGACTTTCGCCGCGCAGCTGCCGGGCAATCTGGATATTCGCTTTGTGCCGCTCTCCGCACTGGAGGGCGATAACGTGGCCTCCCAGAGCGTGAACATGCCGTGGTACAGCGGTCCGACGCTGCTGGAAGTGCTGGAAACCGTCGAAATTCAACGCCCCGTGGAAAGCCAGCCGATGCGCTTCCCGGTGCAATATGTCAACCGTCCAAACCTCGATTTCCGCGGCTTCTCCGGGACGATTGCTTCCGGCGTGGTGAAAGTTGGTCAGCGCGTGAAAGCGCTGCCGTCCGGCGTCGAATCGACCATTGCCCGTATTGTCACCTTCGACGGCGATTTGCCGGAAGCGGGCGCGGGCGAAGCGGTGACTCTGGTACTGAAGGACGAGATTGATATTAGCCGCGGTGATTTGCTGCTGGATGCGCAGGGGAGCGTGCCGGCCGTGCAAAGCGCGTCCCTGGACGTGGTGTGGATGGCAGAGCAACCGCTGACGGCGGGCCAAAGCTATGACATCAAAATCGCGGGCAAGAAAACCCGTGCGCGCGTCGATAGCATTCACTATCAGGTGGATATCAACAATCTGGCGCAGCATCAGGTTTCAGAATTGCCGCTGAACGGTATTGGTCTGGTGGATCTCACTTTTGATGAGCCGCTGGTGCTCGACAAATATCAGCAAAACCCGGTAACGGGCGGCCTGATCTTTATCGACAGGCTGACTAACGTCACCGTGGGTGCCGGGATGGTGCGCGAGCCGCACGAGCAGGCAACCGCAGCGCCTTCTGAATTCAGCGCCTTTGAGCTGGAGCTGAACGCGCTGGTTCGCAAACACTTCCCGCACTGGGGCGCACGCGATTTGCTGGGAGGAAAATAATGGCGCAGCACGATGAGAACGTCGTTTGGCATCCTCATCCGGTAACCGTTGCCGCGCGCGAGCAACTCCACGGTCATCGTGGGGTTGTGCTGTGGTTTACCGGGCTGTCTGGCTCCGGTAAATCCACCGTGGCCGGGGCGCTGGAAGAGGCGCTGCATCAGCAGGGCGTCAGTACCTATCTGCTCGATGGCGACAATGTGCGCCACGGCCTGTGCAGCGATTTGGGATTTAGCGATGACGATCGTAAAGAGAACATTCGCCGCGTAGGGGAAGTGGCGAGCCTGATGGCTGATGCAGGGCTGGTCGTATTAACCGCCTTTATCTCGCCACATCGCGCCGAGCGACAGATGGTGCGCGAGCGCGTGGGTCACGAGCGGTTTATCGAAGTGTTCGTCGATACGCCGCTTGCGGTGTGCGAAGCGCGCGATCCGAAAGGGCTTTATAAAAAGGCCCGTGCGGGCGAGCTGCCTAATTTCACCGGCATTGACTCGGTTTACGAAGCCCCTGAATCACCAGAGATTCACCTGGAAGGTCAACAATTGGTAACAAATTTAGTAGGCCAATTATTAGACCTGCTCAGACAGGGCGATATTATCAGATCCTGAGACGGTATCGAACGGATAGCTCGCTGCCCGTAAGATGTGTCATGGTCACAGGATCTGCTATGCGTAACAGTGAGAATTACATTATCACCACGTCGGACACCGTATCGACTGATGACGACACGACCTGGTCACTTCCTGGGGCCGTGGTCGGCTTCGTCTCGTGGTTGCTGGCGCTCGGCATCCCGTTTCTGATCTATGGCCGCAATACGCTGTTTTTCTTCCTCTACACCTGGCCTTTCTTTCTCGCGCTGATGCCCGTCGCGGTTGTGGTTGGCATTGCGCTGCATTCGCTGCTGAATGGCCGCCTGTTCTACAGCACCATCATCACCATTGCCACCGTGGTCATCATTTTCGGCCTGCTGTTTTTATGGCTGATGGGCTAACTTGCGACATAATTAAAACCCCAGAGTAGAGTCGAACGGAAAGTTATGGGATGATGATGCCGTTTTTCAGGGGGCTGGATGGGTAAATTAACACTGCTGTTGCTGGCTTTGCTGGTCTGGCTACAGTATTCGCTGTGGTTCGGTAAGAACGGTCTTCACGACTACAGCCGCGTCAATGATGACGTCACGGCACAGCAGGCAACAAACGCAAAACTCAAAGCGCGAAACGATCAACTCTTTGCCGAAATTGACGACCTCAATGGCGGGCAAGAAGCGATTGAGGAACGCGCACGCAACGAACTCAGTATGACTAAGCCGGGCGAAACTTTTTATCGTCTGGTGCCGGATGCGTCTAAACGCAGTCAGGGCTCAGCACAAAACAATCGATAATCAGGCCCAGGATTACGACATGGCAGTGACTTTTTCGGATGTATGCGCTGTGGTACCGGCAGCAGGTTTCGGTCGGCGCATGCAAACAGAGTGTCCTAAGCAGTACCTTTCCATTGGCGATAAAACGATCCTTGAACACTCCGTCGTGGCGCTGCTGGCGCACCCACGGGTGACGCGCGTCGTGATCGCCATCAGTCCGGGCGATGCCCGTTTTGCCGATCTACCGCTGGCAAATCACCCACAGATTACCGTCGTTGATGGTGGCACAGAGCGCGCCGACTCCGTTCTTGCAGGCCTTCGCGCGGCGGGTGATGCCGAGTGGGTGCTGGTGCACGACGCTGCACGCCCCTGCCTGCATCAGGACGATCTGGCCCGTCTGCTTAAGCTCAGCGAAACCAGCGCCACGGGTGGCATTCTGGCCTCGCCCGTGCGCGACACCATGAAGCGCGCAGAGCCGGGCGTTCAAGCTATCGCTCATACCGTTGAGCGCGTCGATTTATGGCACGCGCTGACCCCCCAGTTTTTCCCCCGCGAACTGCTCAAAAGCTGTTTAACCCGCGCCCTTGATGAAGGCGCCACCATCACCGACGAAGCCTCGGCGCTGGAGTATTGCGGTTTTCACCCTGAGCTGATTGAGGGGCGCGCTGATAATATAAAAGTGACGCGCCCGGAAGACTTACAGCTCGCGGAATTTTATCTTACCCGTACGATCCCTCAGGAGAAGGCATAATGCGAATTGGACACGGTTTTGACGTACACGCCTTTGGCGGCGTTGGCCCGATTATCATTGGCGGCGTACGCATTCCCTTCGAGAAGGGCTTACTCGCGCACTCTGATGGCGATGTTGCGCTGCATGCCTTAACCGATGCTTTGCTCGGCGCGGCGGCGCTGGGCGATATCGGTAAACTGTTCCCGGACACCGATCCGGCGTTTAAAGGCGCGGACAGCCGCGAGCTGCTGCGTGAAGCCTGGCGCCGGATTCAGGCGAAGGGCTATACCCTCGGTAATGTCGATGTGACGATCATCGCTCAGGCGCCAAAAATGCTGCCGCACATTCCGCAGATGCGCGTTTTTATCGCGGAAGATCTCGGCTGTCATATGGATGACGTTAACGTCAAAGCGACCACCACCGAGAAGCTCGGCTTTACCGGTCGCGGCGAAGGTATCGCCTGTGAGGCTGTGGCGCTGCTGGTGAAGGCGGCCAAATGATCGACTTTGCTAACCTGACGTATCTGCACGGCAAACCACAGGGAAATGGCCTGCTGAAAGCCAGCCCAGAAGATTTCGTGGTCGTGGAAGATCTCGGCTTTGAGCCGGACGGCGAAGGCGAGCATATTCTGGTGCGTATTCTGAAAAACGGCTGCAACACCCGTTTTGTGGCCGATGCGCTGGCAAAATTCCTCAAGATTCATGCCCGTGAAGTGAGCTTTGCGGGGCAAAAAGACAAACATGCGGTCACGGAACAGTGGCTGTGCGCGCGCGTGCCGGGCAATGCGATGCCTGATTTAAGCAAATTTGAGCTTGAAGGCTGTAAAGTGCTGGAGTACGCCCGCCACAAGCGCAAGCTGCGCCTGGGGGCGCTTCAGGGCAATACGTTTACTCTTGTGCTGCGTGAAGTCACAGACCGTGATGACGTCGAAAAACGTCTGACGGCCATTAACGAGCAGGGCGTGCCGAACTATTTCGGTACCCAGCGTTTCGGGATTGGCGGCAGCAATTTGCAGGGTGCGCTGCGCTGGGCGCAGAGCAATGCCCCGGTTCGCGATAGGAATAAACGCAGTTTTTGGTTGTCGGCAGCCCGCAGTGCGTTGTTTAATCAGATTGTGAGCGAACGACTGAAAAAAACGGACGCGAATCAAGTTGTTGTCGGCGATGCGCTACAATTAGCGGGACGCGGCAGTTGGTTCGTCGCCACAAGCGATGAAATGGCCGATCTGCAGGCACGCGTCGAGAATAAAACGCTGCTGATTACCGCCGCGCTGCCCGGCTCGGGAGAGTGGGGAACGCAGGGCGACGCGCTGGTCGCGGAGCAGGCGGCGGTTGCAGAGGCGACAGAATTACAATCATTGCTGGTGCGGGAGAAAGTTGAAGCGGCACGCCGCGCGATGCTGCTCTATCCGCAGCAGCTAAGCTGGAACTGGTGGGATGACGTAACCGTAGAGTTACGTTTCTGGCTGCCGGCAGGGAGCTTTGCCACCAGTGTTGTCAGGGAACTAATCAATACGTCGGGTGACTATGCGAATATTGCTGAGTAACGATGATGGGATCCATGCGCCTGGAATTCAGACGCTGGCTAAACACCTTCGCGAGTTTGCCGAGGTGCAGGTTGTTGCTCCCGATCGTAACCGCAGCGGTGCCTCCAACTCATTAACGCTGGAGTCGTCCCTTCGCACTTTTACCTATGAAAACGGCGATATCGCGGTGCAGATGGGGACGCCAACGGACTGCGTTTTCCTCGGCGTGAACGCACTGATGCGCCCGCGCCCGGACGTGGTGGTCTCAGGCATCAACGCTGGCCCAAATCTGGGCGATGACGTGATCTACTCCGGAACGGTTGCGGCAGCGATGGAGGGGCGTCATCTCGGGTTCCCGGCGCTTGCGGTCTCGCTCAATGGTTACACCCATTACGATACGGCTGCTGCCGTCACCTGTTCGATCCTGCGCGCCCTCAGCCGTGAGCCGCTGCGCACCGGTCGCATTCTGAATATCAACGTGCCGGATCTGCCTCTTGCCGAGATCAAAGGTATTCGCGTGACGCGCTGTGGCAGTCGCCATCCAGCCGATCAGGTGATCCCTCAGCAAGATCCGCGCGGAAATACGCTTTACTGGATTGGTCCTCCTGGCGAGCAGTGCGATGCCGGGCCAGATACGGACTTTGCGGCCGTGGATGCAGGCTATGTGTCCGTTACGCCGCTGCACGTAGATTTAACCGCCTATAACGCGCAATATGTGGTCTCAGGCTGGCTGGAACGTGCCGGGGTGAACACACAATGGTAAGTAAACGTGTACAAGCTCTTCTGACTCAATTACGCACTCAGGGCATCACCGACGAGCGTGTGCTTGAGGCAATCTCACAGGTTCCGCGTGAGAAATTTGTGGATGAGGCGTTTGAACACAAAGCGTGGGAAAACGTAGCCTTGCCGATCGGGCAAGGGCAGACGATTTCACAGCCGTATATGGTTGCGCGCATGACGGAGCTGCTGGAGCTGACGCCGGAATCCCGGGTGCTGGAAATCGGCACCGGTTCAGGGTATCAGACGGCAATTCTGGCTCATCTCGTCCATCACGTCTGCTCCGTCGAGCGAATTAAAGGCTTGCAGTGGCACGCCCGTCGTCGCCTTAAACAGCTTGATTTACACAACGTTTCCACTCGTCACGGCGATGGCTGGCAGGGCTGGCAGGCCCGCGCGCCATTTGATGCCATTATCGTGACGGCAGCACCGCTTGAGATCCCGGCCGCGCTTCTGGCGCAGCTGGATGATGGCGGTATTCTCGTTTTGCCGGTGGGCGATGAACAACAGCTTCTGAAGCGTGTTTGTCGACGGGGCGGCGAGTTCATTATCGATACCGTTGAAGCCGTGCGTTTTGTGCCTCTTGTTAAGGGAGAGCTTGCCTGATACTCGGAATTTTCCAGGGTTATTCGGAAAAATTCAGCGTATGGTGTGGCGCAAAAGGTTCGAGCCATCACGGTTAATTTTAAGTCACTGGTAGTTAACACATTCCTGGGGGATAAATGAGCGCGGGAAGCCCGAAATTCACCATCAGCCGTGTCGCGGCATTGTCATTGGTTTCGCTTTGGCTGGCAGGTTGCACGAGTTCTAATAACCCCCCTGCGCCAGTGAGCTCAGTCGGCGGGAGCAGCAATTCGGGGAATACTTCCGGTGGAATGCTGATTACGCCTCCGCCAAAAATGGGCACTGCGGCACCGCAGCAAACTCCGCAGATCCAGCCTGTTCAAACGCCGATTACGCAGCCAACTCAGATTCAGCCAGTGCAACAACCTGTGCAGACCGAGAATGGCCGCATAGTCTATAACCGCAAGTATGGGAACATTCCGAAAGGAAGTTATACGGGCGGTAGCACCTACACCGTAAAACGTGGCGACACGCTGTTCTATATCGCGTGGATCACCGGGAACGATTTCCGTGACCTCGCCCAGCGAAACAACGTACAAGCCCCATATGGCCTGGAAGTGGGCCAGACGCTGCAGGTCGGTAACGCGACCGGTACGCCGCTGACCCCAGGCAACTCTGTTTCAGCCGCGGATGTCACGGCGCAAAACAATAGTGTGAAACCTGCGCAAAATACCAGCGCGGTGGTTGCTTCACAACCAACAATTACGTATTCTGAAGACTCAGGTGAACAGAGTGCTAACAAAATGTTGCCGAATAATAAGCCGTCTGCGACTGTCGTCACAGCACCGGTTACGGCACCTGTGGTTAGCTCTTCCGTACCGACTGCCAGCAGTCAAACCGCCAGTGCGCCAATTTCAACCTGGCGCTGGCCGACTGATGGCAAGGTTATCGAGAACTTCTCTTCCTCCGAGGGGGGAAACAAAGGGATCGATATCGCAGGAAGTAAGGGACAGGCAATCATCGCGACCGCAGATGGACGCGTTGTATATGCCGGTAACGCTCTGCGCGGTTACGGTAATCTTATTATCATCAAACATAACGATGATTACCTGAGTGCCTACGCCCATAACGATACAATGCTGGTCCGGGAACAACAAGAAATCAAGGCGGGGCAAAAAATCGCTACCATGGGTAGCACCGGCACCAGTTCTACACGCTTGCATTTTGAAATTCGTTACAAGGGGAAATCCGTAAACCCGCTGCAATATTTACCGCAGCGATAATTTGACGGGACATACCACTTCAGGGTGTCTCGTTCAGGGATCACGGGTAGGAGCCACCTTATGAGTCAGAATACGCTGAAAGTTCATGATTTAAATGAAGATGCGGAATTTGATGAGAACGGAGCCGAGTCTTTTGATGAGAAAGCCTTGGTTGAAGAGGAACCCAGTGATAACGATTTAGCTGAAGAAGAGCTGTTATCGCAGGGCGCCACACAGCGTGTGCTTGACGCGACTCAGCTTTACCTTGGGGAGATTGGTTATTCCCCACTGTTAACGGCCGAAGAAGAAGTCTATTTCGCGCGTCGCGCATTGCGTGGAGATGTAGCCTCACGCCGCCGCATGATCGAAAGTAACTTGCGTCTGGTGGTGAAAATTGCTCGTCGTTACAGCAATCGTGGTCTGGCACTGCTGGATCTGATTGAAGAGGGCAACCTGGGCCTGATCCGCGCCGTTGAGAAGTTTGACCCAGAACGTGGGTTCCGTTTCTCTACGTACGCGACCTGGTGGATTCGTCAGACTATCGAACGGGCGATTATGAACCAAACCCGTACGATCCGCCTGCCGATTCACATCGTCAAAGAGTTGAACGTCTATCTGCGTACTGCACGTGAGTTGTCCCATAAACTGGACCACGAGCCAAGTGCGGAAGAGATTGCCGAGCAGCTCGATAAACCGGTTGATGACGTAAGCCGTATGCTGCGTCTTAACGAGCGCATTACCTCCGTCGACACCCCGCTGGGTGGCGATTCCGAAAAAGCGCTGCTGGACATCCTGGCCGATGAAAAAGACAACGGCCCGGAAGACACCACGCAAGACGATGATATGAAACAGAGCATCGTCAAATGGCTGTTCGAACTGAACGCCAAACAGCGTGAAGTGCTGGCACGTCGTTTCGGTCTGCTGGGGTATGAAGCTGCGACACTGGAAGATGTTGGCCGTGAGATTGGCCTGACTCGTGAACGTGTTCGTCAGATTCAGGTAGAAGGTTTGCGTCGCCTGCGTGAAATCCTGCAGGGACAAGGGCTGAATATCGAAGCGCTGTTCCGCGAATAAGCACCTTTTCATCAAAAAAGGCCCGTCGAGAGACGGGCCTTTTTCTTTTCTAACGTTCGACTGTTTCGTGAAGATGGCGCCAGAGCACGCTATCCCCTTGTTGACGTAATACCACGGTTGACCATCTCAGAGTCGTTGGCGTTGAAGGCTGATGTTGTACTTCGCGATAACGTAGCACTGCGCCATGCGGCCACTCCTCCAGCACGTCCACATTGTCGACTAAAATGGAAAGCCCCGGACGGCTGCCGCGCTGTGCCAGAAAGAACGCGCTCAGGGCAGGATAATCCAGACATGCCCCGGTCGGTGTCACCATGGTAAATCCCTCGCAGAAATGCGCCATTAGCGCGTCGTGATCGCCTTCGCCTTTGCCGAGCCAGTTTTCGATGGCAATGTGCGCATTGATGATTTCATCTTTAAACAGATTCATGATGGTTCCTTATGAAGGTGAATAAGTACCTGCTGGTTGTTCAGGCGGATCGCGCTAAACAGCGGTACAAGCGTGATGAGGCCTGCAAGAATGAATGTCCCGTGCCAGGCCTGAAGGGGGGTGAAAATCTGTTGCAGAGCGCTCAACATCACGGCCAGCAGCGTAGTCCCCAGAAGGAAACTCAGCTGGCGATTGATATTCCACAGCGCGCTGGCGTCCGGCATCTCGTCAAAGGCCACGTTAAGAAAAGCGGTGCTTTGTGCGGTGCTGCTGCACAGACTGCCACCAGCTCCCATCAGTACGAAGAGGGCGATGATGATGTATTCAGGGGTTGTCGCTGATACCACTGATAAACCCGCGATTCCCGCCGCCTGCAGCAGACAGCCGGTGATTATCAACGGGCGTGGGCCAAGACGGTTGAAATATTTGCCGGTGGTGGATATGGCGATAAACGAGGCGAGCGACCAGGGGAGCATCAGCGCACCCGTTGCCGCTGGGGTCATCTTCACCACACTCTGCAGATAAAACAGGCCGACCACGTTCACGCCAATGAAAATCCCCGGTACGCATAAATAGATCAGCATCGCGAAGCGCAGCAGCGGGTCGGACAGCTGCGGCAAATGCAGTAAACGAGCAGGCCCTGATGGCGTGGTGTCGTTTTTGAGCCATAGGCAGGCGAGCAGCAGCGTGACGACCGCAAGCGGCAGCGGTGCAAAAAAGATCCATCGCCAGCTAAAGAACTGAATAAGCACTCCACCCAGCGCCGGGGCACTCGCGGGAGCGAGCAGGGCGACAAGCATCACCGCTGTCGATAATCCGGCCCGCTCGTGGGGTTTAAACTGTTGCCACGCCAGGGCCTGCCCAATCGGGATCAGCAGACCACCGCCCGCTCCCTGAAGCACCCGCCAGAAGATAAGATGGCTCAGTGACTCCGCCAGCCCGGCGGCGGACGCCGCAGCACAGAACAGGGTCAGAGAGAGAATAAAAAGGCGCTTTGCGCCGATCCTGCGCGTGATAAGGGCGCTAAAAGGGATGACCAGCGTCATGCCAGCGATGTAGCCATTACTGACCCATGCCAGCGCAGGGGCGGATGCGTTTAGCTCCACCGCCATCGCCGGGAAGGCGACGCTGGCGATAAACATATTGATGAGGTCGAGAAAAAAGCCCAGCAGAAACACGATGGCGACTTTATGGCGATACGTCATGATTTACCCTCTGTTAAGGAGCGGTAATGTATCTGCCAGAAAGCGTGGGATAAACGGCATCGCTGGCGATATACTGTCAAAATAATTTTGACAGTAATGGCGCTCAGCAATGCTCAATCTACAACGAATGACGATTTTCGTGGCGGTGGTGGATACCGGCAGTTTTACCGCGGCGGCCACTACGCTTGGGCAAACCAAAGCCGTTGTCAGTTTTAATATTCGCCAGCTGGAGAATGAGCTGGGCGTAACGTTACTTCTGCGCTCTACGCGTAGAATCACCCTCACGGAAGCGGGCGCGCTCTTTTATCAGCGTGGCGTCGAGCTGTTAAAAGCGGCGGAGAATTTGCAGGATGAAGTCAGGGCCAGCCACGTTGGGCTGAGCGGTGAGCTGCGAATCACCTCCACGCCGGAGTACGGTGCGCAGGTGATTATCCCGGTTCTGGCGGAGTTCAGTCGGCTTCATCCGGATTTACGGATACGCCACGTTGCGTCGTCGCATCATGCTGATTTGATTGCAGAGCGTTTTGACGTCGCCATTCGACTGGGGACGCTGGCCGACTCTCGCTATCACGCCGCGCAGATTTCGCGTTTCACGATTTTGCCCGTGGCCGCCCCTGAATGGTTCTCTACACACCCGGTTGATTCGCTGGACGCCCTGGCGCAGGCCGAGTGGCTGATTCATGACCGCCTTCCTGCGCCGCTACGCTGGCAGGTGACGGATGCCTGTGGAAAAAAAGCGCTGTTAGAGATCACGCGCCCTGCGCGGCTGTTTGCCGACAGCGCCCAGGCGCTGATGGCGTTTGCGCTCGCGGGAGCGGGCGTGGCATTGCTGCCAGAATGGCTGGTAAAAAATGCACTGGAAAAGGGGCGGCTGATACACGTCTTACCCGACTACACCTTTGCGCAGCAGGGCATTTATGCGGTCTATCCCGATGCGCAGCATGTCTCGGCGAAGGTGCGCGTGTTTATCGACTATCTGCGCACCCGAGCCGGTTAATGCTGCCTGAGATTATTTACGCCAGATTCTTCAGGCGATAGATCCACTCCAGCGCCTGACGCGGCGTCAGAGAATCTGGATCGAGATTCTCCAGCGCTTCGAGCGCCGGGGAGGTCTCTTCTGCCAGCGTCAGCAACGACATCTGTGAGCCGTCAATCTGCGTCGCAGCAGCGTTCGGCGACAGGCTTTCCAGCTCGCGGAGTTTCTGGCGCGCGCGTTTGATCACCTCTTTTGGCACGCCCGCCAGCGCGGCAACCGCCAGGCCGTAGCTCTTGCTGGCCGCTCCGTCCTGCACCGTATGCATGAAAGCGATGGTATCGCCGTGCTCCAGCGCATCCAGATGAACGTTGGCGACACCCTCCATTTTCTCTGGCAGTTGCGTCAGTTCAAAGTAGTGCGTCGCAAACAGGGTCAGCGCTTTGATCTTATTCGCCAGACTTTCAGCGCACGCCCACGCGAGGGAAAGACCATCGTAGGTAGAGGTACCACGACCGATCTCATCCATCAGCACCAGGCTGTTTTCCGTCGCGTTGTGCAGAATGTTGGCGGTTTCGGTCATCTCGACCATGAAGGTCGAGCGGCCACTGGCCAGATCGTCCGCCGCCCCCACGCGGGTGAAAATGCGATCGATAGGACCGATCTCCACACTCTGCGCCGGAACATAGCTGCCGATATAAGCCAGCAGGGCGATAAGCGCAGTCTGACGCATATAGGTACTTTTACCGCCCATGTTCGGGCCGGTGATGATCAGCATGCGACGCTGGGCAGAGAGATTCAGCGGGTTGGCGATAAACGGCTCGTTGAGCACCTGCTCTACCACCGGATGACGCCCTTCGGCAATGCGTATACCTGGTTTGTCCATGAACGTCGGACAAGTGTAATTGAGCGTATCAGCGCGTTCTGCCAGGTTCACCAGCACATCCAGCTCGGCAAGCGCGCTTGCGCTCAACTGCATATCAGCCAGGTGCGGAAGAAGGGTGTCGAACAGCTCTTCATAAAGCTGCTTTTCCAATGCCAGGGCTTTGCCTTTGGAGGTGAGAACTTTGTCTTCGTACTCTTTCAGCTCTGGAATGATGTAGCGTTCGGCATTCTTTAGCGTCTGGCGACGAACGTAGTGAATCGGCGCCATGTGACTCTGTCCACGGCTGATTTGAATGTAATAACCGTGAATCGCGTTGTAGCCGACTTTCAGGGTATCCAGGCCCAGACGCTCACGCTCGCGGATCTCAAGCTTATCCAGATAATCAGTGGCCCCGTCTGCCAGGGCGCGCCATTCGTCCAGCTCTTCGTTGTAACCTGGGGCAATCACACCGCCGTCGCGAACCAGCACCGGCGGCGCTTCCACTACCGCGCGCTCCAGCAGTTCGCGCAGCTCGGTAAATTCACCCATGCTTTCGCGCAGCTTTTGCACCGGCGCGCTGTCGACTTCCGCCAGCTGCGCGCGCAGTTCAGGCAACTGCTGGAAGGCGTGGCGCATACGGGCCAGATCGCGCGGACGTGCAGTGCGCAGCGCGAGACGGGCCAGAATACGTTCCAGATCGCCCACCTGACGCAGCACGGGCTGTAATTCTGTAAAGCGGTCCTGCAGCGCGCCAATGGTCTGCTGGCGGCTTTTCAGCACTGCCGTATCGCGCACCGGCATATGCAGCCAGCGTTTAAGCATACGGCTGCCCATCGGCGTGACGGTACTGTCGAGCACCGCCGCGAGCGTGTTTTCAACCCCACCGGCCAGATTCTGAGTGATCTCCAGATTACGGCGCGTAGCGGCATCCATGATGATGCTGTCCTGCTGACGCTCCATGGTAATTGAGCGAATGTGCGGCAGGGTGGTGCGCTGCGTGTCTTTCACATACTGCAGCAGGCAGCCTGCAGCGCAGAGACCGCGCGGGGCGTTCTCTACACCGAAGCCTATCAGGTCGCGGGTGCCAAACTGCAGGTTTAACTGCTGGCGAGCCGTGTCAATTTCGAACTCCCACAGCGGGCGACGGCGCAGACCACGACGCCCTTCAATCAGGGCCATCTCGGCGAAATCTTCGGCGTAAAGCAGTTCCGCCGGATTGGTGCGCTGCAGCTCTGCCGCCATGGTTTCACGGTCGGCGGGTTCGCTCAGGCGAAAACGCCCGGAGCTAATATCCAGCGTGGCGTATCCGTAGCCTTTGCTGTCCTGCCAGATGGCGGCGAGCAGGTTATCCTGACGCTCCTGCAACAGCGCTTCGTCGCTGATGGTACCCGGCGTAACGATGCGCACAACCTTGCGCTCGACGGGGCCTTTGGAGGTCGCCGGATCGCCTATCTGTTCACAGATGGCAACGGACTCACCCTGATTCACCAGCTTCGCCAGATAGTTTTCCACTGCATGATGCGGGATCCCGGCCATCGGGATCGGTTCACCTGCTGACGCGCCACGTTTGGTCAGAGAGATGTCGAGCAGCTGCGACGCCCGTTTGGCATCGTCATAGAAAAGCTCGTAAAAGTCGCCCATACGATAAAACAGCAGAATTTCCGGATGCTGAGCTTTCAGCTTCAGGTACTGCTGCATCATCGGGGTATGCGCGGTTAAATTGTCGATTGTGCTCATGGAGTTATGATATCCATTTCTTTGAAATTGTTGCGTTTTGAGCGACCCACAGCTCGTTAATTCCCTCTATTGTCGCATGAAAAAATGGCGTGGCGCAGTAAAAAGTCGCGAGTTTACGCCGCCGCTTCATCCATCAGCTCAATGAGCAATTTCCCGTGTTCGACCCTCACCCGCACCTGTGAATTTGTTTTAAATCCTGCCTGTTCCAGCCAGTCGCCTTTCAGGCTGAGGGCGGGGTGTACGCTGTAGCGTTTCGGAATTTTGGTCTTCCGATCTTCGTGACGCTTTCTGAAGTAGCCCACTTTAAGATGGCGATGGGGTTGAGCAATGATCATGTCAGACATAAAAACTCCCTTAACAGCGGCTAGGATGGCTTTAGATTTACCTGTATAAAATACCAGTAAAATGCGCCGGGAGTCGGTTTAAAACTGGAAGCGGCCTTCAGAAAATGAAATGCAAATGATGAAATCGGGCTGAAACAGGGGATATAAAAATGTATTATAAATGCACTTTATTAACCGGTAACGTGACATGTCAGGAAAACGCCTCTCCCGCGAAAAAGAGACTATCGGGAAAATGATTGCCCTGTATGAACAGCAATGCCCGGCGGCCACACATGAGGCAGGGCATTATCAGGCGCTGAAGGCCTATGCGGAAAAACGTCTGGATAAATGCGTGTTTGGTGAAGAGAAGCCTGCCTGCAAGCAGTGCCCGGTGCACTGTTACCAGCCCGCAAAACGCGAAGAGATGAAGCAGATTATGCGCTGGGCAGGGCCACGAATGCTGTGGCGTCACCCGATTTTGACGATTCGTCATCTGATTGACGAGCGCCGTCCGGTGCCAGAGCTGCCTGAAAAATATCGTCCGAAGACGTGATGCCGTGCCGGGCACGGCATATCCCGTCTAGACCAGCATATCCTTCTCAATACCCAGCCGTTTCATGCGTGAAAGCAGCGTGGTGCGCTTCAGCCCCAGGCGCTGCGCGGCACCTTTCGGCCCGGCGACCACGCCGTTTGTCTCTTTGAGAATGCGGACAATCAGCTGGTATTCGTCCTCACCCTCCTGCGGAAGTTCTGCCGCAGGCAGCGGTTTTTCTGCAACCATCAGCTCCGGCAGAGAGAGCTGAAGCACGTTGCCGCGCGTTAACAGCACCGCCCGCTCAATAACGTTTTCCAGCTCACGGACGTTGCCCGGCCACTCCATCGCGGAGAGCGTGCGCAGGGTTTCCGCCGGAATACTGTCGATATTGCGCCCCATCCGGCGGGCGATTTTGGCGGTAAAGGCTTTGACTAGCAGCGGAATGTCGTCCGGGCGTTCGCGCAGGGGAGGCAGGCAAATCGGGAACACGTTCAGGCGATAGTAGAGATCGTTACGGAACTCGCGATCGGCAACCATCTTTTTCAGATCGCGGTTAGTGGCGGCGATCAGGCGCACGTCGGTCTGGATCAGTTTGTTGCTGCCGAGGCGTTCAAACTCCTGCTCCTGAAGCACGCGCAGCAGTTTCGGCTGCAACTCCAGCGGCATATCGCCCACTTCATCGAGGAACAGCGAGCTTTTATCGGCCAGCTCAAAACGACCGATGCGCTGGGTACTTGCGCCCGTAAACGCCCCGCGTTCGTGACCAAACAGATCGCTCTCGAGCAGTCCCGCCGGCATCGCCGCGCAGTTCATTTTCACCATTCGGCGGCTATTGCGGTTGCTCAGATTGTGGATCGCGCGGGCGATCAGCTCCTTACCGGTGCCGGTTTCGCCGAGGATCAGCACCGTGCTGTCGCTCTGGGCCACCATCTCCACCTGCTTGAGCACGCTGAACATCGCGTCGCTGCGGCCAATGATCTCGCCGAATTCGCTGTCAACATTGTTCAGCTGTTCCGTCAGGGCCAGGTTCTCATCCACCAGCCGCTCTTTCAGACGGTGAATCTCCTGATACGCCAGCGCATTATCGAGGGCGATGGCGATGCGCTCGGCAATCTGGCGCAGCAGCTTTAAGTTGGTGGTGGTAAAGATGTGCTCTTCACACTGGGCCAGTTTCAGTACGCCGAGCATGGTGTTGCCAGACATCAGCGGCAGCAGGCACAGGGTCTGGATCTGGTTGCCCCAGGAGTTAAACAGCATTCGCTCGTAGGGGGCCAGTTCGTCGCGCTCGCTCAGATTGAGCAGCAGCATCTCTTTGTTTTTAAACACCTGTTCCGACAAGGTTCCGGCTTCGTCAACTTCGCTCTGCTCATGGGCCGGGTTAGTTTCATCCAGATAGTGCGTGGAATGAATGGTCAGTTTGCCCTTGCGATGACCCCGCAGCACGATGCTGATGGCGTCTATTTTGAAGTAGTGATGGATCTCTTTGGCGACTTCGCTCACCAGCTCGTCCATGTCCAGCCGGGAGAGCACCGCGTTAGTGATGGCGACCAGAATGCGGAAGTTATCACGCTCGCGGCTCAGCAGGTCGTAGTCGACATTATCCGTGACCCGGCTGTGGATCTGCTCCGCCACCACGCTGACAATTTGCGTAAAGGTATGCAGGCGCTCGTACTCCGCCTCGCTCCAGGGCTGATCGGCGTTACGGATAAACTCACAGCCGCCGAAGATACGCCCATCCACCGCTAGTGGCAGCAGACAGTAGTGACCGAAGGGCGCATACAGCGGGCTTTCAGCAAGCCGTGGCCAGGCCTGGCGAAACTCGTCGAAATTGCAGTGCAGGGCGTCCGGGCGCGACAGAATACGACGCACCGGGCCGTGCGCCAGCACCGTTTCATCTTCATATTCGACAGGCTTGCCGTTATCGCGCGTAGCATAGTAGCTGGCGCGATGACTGGTGCTGTTCCAGAGCACAATCGCGGCGCTGTCTGCGAGGGCAGACTGCCTGACTAGCCGTGTGAGGGCATCGCTCAGTGAACCCAGGTCGGGCTGCTGTAAAAGTGTACGCGTAATATCAAACAGCCCTTGCTGTCCAAGATCGCTCATCGGTGTATACGACATATCGCTTCCAAAGAAACTGGCAAAAAAAAGAGAAACAGTGCTGACCGCTTTTCGCGCGGTTCTAGCAAATTCGGGGTAACGGTTCTGAGTGTGGTAAATCCAGTGTGCGCTTGATGCCATACAGGCCGGTCAGTCGCACCCCTTTGCGCTCCACCACCTCCCCAACAATCGCGGCGTTCTGCCCCAGCGGATGGCTGCGCAGCTGTGCCAGTATGTTTTCGGCTGCGCTGCGTTCAACGCCAATCAGCAGTTTGCCTTCGTTGGCAAAGTTTAGCGGATCCAGGCCAAGTAGTTCGCACAGGCCGCGCACCGCCGGTTTGACGGGCAGTTGGCTTTCTACCAGCTCAATGCCGCAGCCGCTGGCGGCGGCGAACTCATGGGCCACCGCATTGACGCCGCCGCGCGTGGCATCGCGCAGGGCTTTTACGCCTGCGCAGTTGCGCAAAGTCTGGATAAGCGGCGTCAGCACCGCGCAGTCGCTGCGCAGTTCGCCGTCCAGCCCCAGCCCTTCACGCAGATTCAGGATCGTCGCGCCGTGACAGCCCAGCGTGCCGCTCACCAGCAGCACATCACCGACGGTAAGCTGCTGCGCGCCCCAGTGGATCGCCGCCGGGATCGCGCCCATACCTGCGGTATTGATAAACAGTTTGTCTGCCGCACCGCGCTGCACCACTTTGGTATCGCCGGTGACAATCGCAATACCTGCGTCGCGCGCGGTCTGCGCCATGCTGTTGACGACGGTAGTTAACGTTTCCATCGGCAGGCCCTCTTCGAGGATAAAGCCGCAGGAGAGATAACGTGGGATCGCCCCGCTTACCGCCACATCATTCGCCGTGCCGCACACCGCCAGCTTGCCGATATCACCGCCGGGGAAAAACAGCGGGTCGATGACGTAACTGTCGGTGGAAAACGCCAGCCGGTCGCCCTGCGCGGTGAGGGACGAGAGCGCGATACGGGCCTGATCTTCCTGCTCTGCCAGCCAGGGGTTATCAAAGGCCGTCATAAACAGCCGGCCAATAAGCTGCTGCATCGCCTGGCCGCCGCTGCCGTGGGCCATTTCCACCGTCTTCATGCTTCACACTCCTGATTGCGGTACTGATACCACGCGGCGCAGGCCCCTTCGGACGAGACCATCAGCGCGCCAAACGCTGTTTGCGGATTACAGGTGTTGCCAAATAACGGGCATTGATGCGGTTTGCATTTGCCGGTTAACACCGCCCCACAGCGGGCTCGGGGATCGTCGCACACCTGCTGCGGCTGCGGGCGGAAATGCGCTTCGGCGTCGAATGCCTGATACGCGGCGGTCAGATGCACGCCGGACTGCGCGATCAAACCCAGCCCGCGCCATTCGCTGTCGCCCTCGACACTAAATACTTCGGCGATGGCCTGCTGCGCCAGCCGGTTGCCCGCATCGGGGACCACGCGGCGGTACTGATTTTCTACCAAACTCAGGGCTGCTATTTTCTGCTCAACCAGCATGTTCACGCCTTGTAGTAGATCAAGTGGTTCGAATCCAGCCACCACTAATGGGCGATGATACTCTGCGGCGATAAACCCATAGGCCTCGGTGCCTATCACCATGCTGACGTGGCCCGGCGCCAGAAACGCATCGATCCCGTTGTCGGGTTCGTCCAGCAGGCTGCGTAGGGTCGGGATAAGCGTAATGTGCTGACAGAAAAAGAAAAAATTGGTCAGATTCTGCTTTTTTGCCTGCTGTAGGGTGATGGCCGTGGCGGGCATGGTGGTTTCAAACCCCAGGCCGAAAAAGACCACTTTGCGTGCCGGATTCTCTGCCGCCAGCTTCAGGGCATCCATCGGCGAGTAGACGATACGCACATCCGCGCCGTGTGCGCGGGCCTGCATCAGCGAACCGTTTTTCCCCGGCACGCGCATCGCGTCGCCGAAGGTGCAAAAAATGACGTCCGGCTGGCGGGCAATCTCAATGCAGCTATCGATGCGGCCCATCGGCAGCACGCACACCGGACAGCCAGGGCCGTGGATAAATTCGATGTTATCGGGCAGGAGCTGATCGAGACCGAATTTAAAGATCGCATGGGTGTGGCCGCCGCACACTTCCATGATGCGCAGCGGGCGCTCTGCGGTGTAATCCAGCCGGACAGCGCGCGTTTTCAGGTGCGCGATAAGCTGCATCACCTGTTCCGGCGCGCGATATTCATCAACGTAGCGCATGATTTATCGCTCCTCGCCAAACAGCAGGGCGCCGACGTCTGGCTCCACTTCAAACATATTTTGCAGCGCCGCCAGGGTGTCACGGGCCTCGGCTTCGTTAATCACGCTCATGGCAAAACCGACGTGCACCAGAACCCACTGGCCGAGGCGCGAGGCACCGTTTTCGTCAACCGCGCCCACCAGCGTTAAATCGACATCGCGCAATATGCCGCAGACGTCCACTTTGGCCAGATTACCGTCGATATCGCGGATTTGTCCCGGAACGCCTATGCACATCGTTCGTTCTCCAGCCAGGCCAGCCAGCTCTCCATGCCGTCGCCCTTGGTGGCGGAAACCAGCAAAATTTCAATCTCCGGGTTTACTTCCCGGGCAAAGGCCAGGCACTTCTCAACGTCAAAATTGAGATAGGGCAGAAGGTCGACTTTGTTAAGCAACATCAGCGAGGCGGCGGCAAACATATGCGGATATTTCAGCGGCTTGTCCTCGCCCTCCGTCACCGACAGCACCGCCACTTTATGCCGTTCGCCGAGATCAAAACTGGCCGGGCAGACCAGGTTGCCGACGTTTTCGATAAACAGAATGCCGTTATCGGTAAGAGGCAGACGCGGCGCGGCGTCGGCAATCATCTGCGCATCCAGGTGACAGCCTTTGCCCGTATTCACCTGAATGGCCGGGGTGCCGGTTTCACGAATGCGCGCCGCATCATTAACGGTCTGCTGATCGCCTTCGATTACCGCGCAGGAGACGCGGTGATTCAGACGCTTAAGGGTTTCCGTCAGCAGCGTGGTTTTACCGGAACCGGGGCTGGACACCAGGTTCAGCACTAATTGCTGGCGAGCGGCGAAACGCGCACGGTTGCGGGCGGCGAGCTGGTTGTTCTTATCCAGCACGTTGATTTCGACCTCCAGCATTTTGCGCTGGCTCATGCCCGGCGCATGCGTGCCCGCTTCACCATGGCCGTAGTGCAGATCGCCCGCGTCAGACTGTTTCGGGGCAAAAGTGATGCCGGTCAGCGCCGCCACTTTGCGCGGGGCGGGAGAGAAGGGCGCGGAGCGAAACGCGGAGTGGGGGTGATGCTCGTCCCCTTCGATATACAGGTTGCCTTCGGCGCAACCGCAGGTACTACACATGATTTACTCCTGGTCTATTTCGAGGCGCTGGATCTGCAAACCGTCGTCCGCGACGATGCGAAGCCCGGTGTTCTGACACTGCGGGCAGCTTCGCACTTTCGATGACAGCAACGTGACGTACTGCTGGCAGGTCTCGCACCAGCATTCGGCCTGCTGCTCTTCGAGATGCAGCTCGCAGCCTTCTGCCAGCGTGTCGCGACACACCAGCTCAAAGCAAAAGGTGAGGGCGCCTGGCTCGACGCAGGAAAACGCCCCGACTTTGAGCCATACGCCGGTGACGCGTTTTGCGTGGTGCTGCTTCGCCTGCTGTTCGATAAGTTCCAGCGCTCGCTGGCAGAGGGTGATTTCGTGCATGACGCCTCCTCGGTGATTTGGGGCGGTGATGCAATAACGATGCCAGCCTGATTTAGGAAAGGGAGTGTCGATGACGGCGCTGACGAAATGACACGTCGACACACGCATTTTGACAGTCTGTTTTATTATTAAATCGTTAATTATCAGTAGGATAAAAACTGGCACAAAATCTGCTTAACAGCCGCTATCTCCATTAACCGGATACCTGAGATGACTATTTGGGAACTTAGCGAAAAAGCGGATTACATCGCGCAACGCCATCAACAATTACAGGAGCAGTGGCACCTCTACTGCAACTCACTGGTTCAGGGCATCACCCTGTCAAAAGCCCATCTGCACCACGCGATGAGCTGTGCGGCGCAAGAGGATTTGTGCTTCATCCTGTTCGGCCACTTTACGATTTACGTCACCCTGGCCGATGCCTTTAACAGCCACGTCATTGAGTATCACGTCGAGACCAAAGATGGCGACAGACAGCGGATTGCCCAGGCGCAGCTGATGATCGACGGCATGGTTGACGGCCACGTCAGCACCCGCGATCGCCACCAGGTGCTTGAACACTATCTGGAAAAAATCGCGCCGGTTTACAACGGCCTCTATTCCGCGGTCGAGCACAATTTGCCGGTGAATTTGCAGTCGCTTACCAGCGAACCGCACACGGCCTGATGCTTGCGTGTCGAGATGTGTCGATATGGCACGTCCGTCGTCAAAAATGACACTGTCCTGAGGACTACCCGGTGAACCGTTTTGTAATTGCTGACTCGACGGTCTGTATTGGCTGCCACACCTGTGAAGCGGCGTGTTCCGAAACACACCGCCTGCACGGGCTGCAGTCCATGCCGCGCCTGCGCGTTATGCGTAATGAAAAAGAGTCTGCCCCGCAGCTCTGCCATCAATGTGAGGATGCTCCCTGTGCGGGCGTCTGTCCTGTGAATGCCATCAACCGTATCGATGGCGCTGTTCAGCTGAACGAAAGCCTGTGCGTAAGCTGCAAACTGTGCGGCATCGCCTGTCCGTTTGGCGCGATTGAATTTTCTGGCAGCCGCCCGCTGCATATTCCGGCCAATGCCAATTCGCCAAAAGCGCCGCCTGCGCCTCCCGCACCGGCTCGCGTCAGTACCCTGCTGGACTGGGTGCCGGGCGTGCGCGCCGTGGCGGTGAAGTGCGATCTGTGCAGCTTTGACGAACAAGGCCCCGCCTGCGTACGCACCTGCCCAACTAAAGCGCTGATTCTGGTCAATATCCACGATATCGCTCGCACCAGTAAGCGCAAACGCGAACTGACCATTAATACCGACTTTGGCGATCTGTCGCTGTTTCAGGCGCAAAACGAGGGGGCGAAATGAACGCTGTCTATCTGATCAACAGCGCCGTAGCCTGCTTTGCTGCGACGGCGGTGCTGGCGCTTGTCTTCTCTTTTCACAAAACCCTCAGCGGATGGATTGCCGGAATCGGCGGCGCGGCGGGGAGTGTCATCACGGCGATAGCCGGATTCATGGTGTTGACGCAGGGTGTCCATGCAGAAGGCGTGATGCCGCTGATTCGCCACACTCTTCAGCTCACGCCGCTGAATGCGATCTGGCTGGTGACCTTTGGCCTGTGCGGGCTGTTTGTCAGTCTGTTTAATATTGACTGGCACCGTCACCCGCAGACCAAACCGAACGGCCTGCTGGTCAATCTGCTGCTCGCCGCCGCCGTCTGTACCGTGGCGGCCAGCAACCTGGCCGCGCTGGTCGTAATGGCGGAGATCATGGCGCTGTGCGGGGTGTTCCTCACGGGATGCAGCCCGTCCGGCAAACTGTGGTTTTTCCTGGGGCGTCTCGGCACCCTTTTGCTGGCGTTCACCTGCTGGCTGGTGTGGCAGCGCTACGGCACGCTTGACCTGGATCTGCTGAGCGCCCGCGCGCAGTTGCTGCCGTTTGGGGCCGATATCTGGCTTTCTGGCGTAGTCGGCTTTGGTCTGCTGGCGGGGATTATTCCGCTGCACGGCTGGGTGCCGCAGGCGCATGCCACTGCGTCAGCGCCTGCCGCGACGCTGTTCTCGACGGTGGTGATGAAAGTCGGTCTGTTTGGCATCCTCACGCTTTCGCTTATCGGTGGGCAACCGCCGCTGTGGTGGGGCGTGGTGCTGTTGATTGCCGGGATGATCACCGCCTTTGTCGGCGGGCTGTACGCCCTGATGGAGCACAACATCCAGCGCCTGCTGGCGTATCACACCCTGGAAAACATCGGCATCATCCTGCTCGGCTTAGGCGCGGGTGTAACGGGGCTGGCACTGAACCATCCGGCGCTGGTCGCCGCCGGGTTTATCGGCGGGCTGTACCATCTGGTTAACCATAGCCTGTTTAAAAGCACCCTGTTCCTGGGGGCGGGCAGCGTCTGGTTCCGCACCGGACATCGCGATATCGAAAAGCTGGGCGGTATCGGCAAAAAAATGCCGCTGATTTCGCTCGCGATGCTGGTGGGGTTGATGGCGATGGCCGCACTTCCGCCGCTCAACGGTTTTGCCGGTGAGTGGGTGATCTACCAGTCCTTCTTTGCGCTGGGTCAGAGCGACCTCTTTATTGCCCGTCTGCTCGGGCCAATGCTGGCGGTCGGCCTCGCGATCACCGGGGCGCTGGCGGTGATGTGTATGGCGAAAGTTTACGGCGTCACCTTCCTTGGCGCACCGCGTACTCCGGAGGCAGAAAATGCCCACAGTGCACCGGCGCTGATGACCGCAAGCGTGGTTCTGCTCGCCCTGTGCTGCATCGCGGGTGGCGTTGCCGCGCCGTGGCTACTGCCGCTGCTGGGGAGTGCGGTTCCGCTACCGCTCACGACCGCGCACACCGCCGTTTCCCAGCCGATGATTGCCCTGCTGCTGATCGCCGCGCCGCTGTTGCCGCTGGTGCTGATGATGTTCTTCAAACGCGACCGTCTGCCTGCGCGCTCACGCGGAACGGCATGGGCGTGCGGGTACGAGCACGAACAATCGATGGTCATCACCGCCCACGGTTTTGCGATGCCGGTGAAAGAGAACTTCGCCTTTGTCCTGAAACTGCGCCACGCGCTGAACCCGGTGAAGGTGATTCCCGGCTGGCAAAGCGCGGCTGCACCGACGCTGTTCCGTCGTCTCGCCGTGATCGAGCTGGCGGTGCTGGTGGTGATTGTGATTTCACGAGGAGCCTGACATGAGTCTGTTACTGGCATTACTTCAGGCGCTGGTGTTATTCGCCGTTGCGCCACTGCTTTCGGGCATTACCCGCGTGGCCCGCGCCCGGATGCACAACCGTCGCGGTCCGGGCGTGCTTCAGGAGTACCGCGATCTCATCAAACTGATGGGTCGTCAGAGCATCGCCCCGGATGCGTCCGGCTGGGTGTTTCGCCTGACGCCGTTCGTGATGGTCGGCGTAATGCTGACCATCGCCACCGCGCTGCCGGTGGTGACCGTCGCGTCGCCTCTGCCGGTGCTCGGCGATCTGATCACCTTGATCTATCTCTTCGCTATCGCGCGCTTTTTCTTTGCGATTGCAGGGCTGGATACGGGCAGTCCGTTTACCGGTATCGGCGCCAGCCGCGAGGCGATGCTCGGCGTGCTGGTGGAACCGATCCTGCTGCTGGGCCTGTGGGTAGCCGCGCAGGTCGCGGGTTCCACCCATATCAGCTTTATCACTGACACGGTTTATCACTGGCCGGTTACGCGCACCGTTCCGCTGCTGCTGGCGCTCTGCGCCTGTGCTTTCGCCACCTTTATTGAGATGGGAAAACTGCCCTTTGACCTCGCGGAAGCGGAGCAGGAGCTGCAGGAAGGGCCGCTCACGGAGTACAGCGGCTACGGCTTTGCGGTGCTGAAGTGGGGCATCAGCCTCAAACAGCTGGTGGTCCTGCAAATGTTTGTCGGCGTCTTCTTCCCGTGGGGACAGATGACACACTTCTCGGCGGCGGGTTTGCTGCTGGCAGTGGTTATCGCCGTTCTCAAGCTGGTGGCGGGGGTGCTGATTATCGCGCTGTTTGAAAACAGCATGGCGCGACTGCGTTTCAACGCCACGTCGCGCGTCACCTGGGCCGGTTTTGGGTTCGCATTTTTAGCCTTCGTCTCCTTGCTGGTGGCGTGATTACAGAGAGTCTTAGCATGTCTGAAGAAAAAGTAGGTCAACAGTATCTTGCCGCACTGCATCAGGCGTTTCCCGGCGTGGTGCTGGAGGAGAGCTGGCAGACCAAAGACCAGATCACCGTCACCATCAAGGTGAACTACCTGCCGGAAGTGGTGGAGTTTCTCTATTACCAGCAGGGCGGCTGGCTGTCGGTACTGTTCGGCAACGATGAGCGTCAGCTGTGCGGCAACTACGCGGTTTACTACGTGCTGTCGATGGAGCAGGGCGTGAAGTGCTGGCTCACGGTGCGCGTCGAAGTCGATCCGAATAAACCGGAATACCCGTCCGTCACGCCGCGCGTGCCTGCCGCCGTCTGGGGCGAGCGCGAAGTGCGCGACATGTACGGCCTGGTGGCGGTTGGCCTGCCGGATGAGCGCCGTCTGGTGCTGCCCGACGACTGGCCGGATGAACTCTATCCGCTGCGCAAAGACAGCATGGATTATCGCCAGCGTCCGGCGCCGACGACCGACAGCGAAACTTACGAGTTCATCAACGAACTCGGCAGCAAAAAGAACAACGTGGTGCCGATTGGCCCGCTGCACGTCACCTCCGATGAACCGGGTCACTTCCGCCTGTTTGTCGACGGCGAAAACATTATCGACGCCGATTACCGCCTGTTCTACGTCCATCGCGGCATGGAAAAACTGGCGGAAACCCGTATGGGTTACAACGAAGTCACCTTCTTGTCGGATCGCGTGTGTGGCATCTGCGGCTTTGCCCACAGCACCGCCTACACCACCTCGGTGGAAAACGGCATGGGCATTGTGGTGCCTGAGCGGGCGCAGATGATCCGCGCCATTCTGCTGGAGGTCGAGCGCTTGCACTCGCACCTGCTGAACCTCGGCCTCGCCTGTCACTTCGTCGGCTTTGATTCCGGGTTTATGCAGTTCTTCCGCGTGCGTGAAGCATCGATGAAGATGGCGGAAATCCTCACCGGGGCGCGTAAAACTTACGGCCTGAACCTGATCGGCGGGATTCGCCGCGATCTGCTGAAAGACGACATGATCCAGACCCGCCTGCTGGCACAGCAGATGCGCCGCGATGTGCAGGATCTGGTGGATATGCTTCTGAGCACGCCAAATATCGAGCAGCGTACCGTCGGCGTGGGCCGTCTCGATCCGCAGATCGCCCGCGATTTCAGCAACGTCGGCCCAATGGTGCGCGCCAGCGGTCACGCCCGCGATACCCGCGCCGATCACCCGTTTGTCGGTTACGGTCTGTTGCCGATGACCGTACACAGCGAGCAGGGCTGCGACGTTATCTCGCGTCTGAAAGTGCGTATCAACGAAGTCTTTACCGCCCTGAATATGATCGATTTTGGACTGGATAATCTGCCCGGCGGTCCGCTGGCGGTGGAAGGCTTTACCTATATCCCGAACCGTTTTGCGCTCGGGTTCGCCGAGGCGCCACGCGGGGATGATATCCACTGGAGCATGACCGGCGATAACCAGAAGCTCTACCGCTGGCGCTGCCGTGCGGCGACCTACGCCAACTGGCCGACCCTGCGCTACATGCTGCGCGGCAATACGGTCTCTGATGCGCCGCTGATCATCGGCAGCCTCGATCCTTGCTACTCCTGTACCGACCGCATGACGGTGGTGGATGTGCGCAAGAAGAAAAGCCAGGTGGTGCCGTACAAAGAGCTTGAACGCTACAGCATCGAGCGCAAGAACTCGCCGCTGAAATAAGGAATCGTCATGTTTACCTTTATCAAAAAAGTGATCAAAACCGGTACGGTCACCAGCCGTTATCCGCTTGAGCCGATGCCGGTCGATAAAAACTTTCGCGGCAAACCAGAGCACAACCCGCAGCAGTGCATCGGCTGCGCGGCGTGCGTTAACGCCTGCCCGTCGAACGCCCTGACGGTGGAGACGGATCTGGCGACGAATCAGCTGGCCTGGCAGTTCAACCTCGGGCGCTGCATTTTTTGTGGCCGCTGTGAAGAGGTCTGCCCGACGGCGGCGATTAAGCTGTCGCAGGAGTACGAGCTGGCGGTGTGGAAAAAAGAGGATTTCCTCCAGCAGTCGCGTTTTGACCTGTGCCACTGCCGCGTTTGCCACCATCCGTTTGCCGTGCAAAAAGAGATCGACTACGCCATTGCGTTGCTGAAACACAACGGTGATGCGCGCGCCGAAATGCACCGGGAAGGGTTTGAAACCTGCCCGGAATGCAAGCGTCAGAAATGCCTGCTGCCGTCCGACCGCATTGATATCACCCGCCACATGAGAGAAGCCAGCTGATGAATAATTTACTCGGCCCGCGCGACGATAACGGCATTCCGGTGCCGATGACGGTGGACGAATCCATCGCGAGCATGAAAGCCTCCCTGTTGAAAAACATCAAACGTTCCGCCTACGTCTACCGCGTGGACTGCGGCGGCTGCAACGGCTGCGAAATCGAAATCTTCGCCACCCTGTCGCCGCTGTTTGATGCCGAACGTTTTGGTATCAAAGTGGTGCCATCCCCGCGCCACGCGGACATTCTGCTGTTTACCGGCGCGGTGACGCGCGCGATGCGATCTCCGGCGCTGCGCGCCTGGCAATCGGCGCCGGATCCAAAAATTTGTATTTCCTACGGCGCCTGCGGCAACAGCGGCGGGATCTTCCACGATCTCTACTGCGTGTGGGGCGGCACCGACAAAATCGTGCCGGTGGATGTGTATATCCCTGGCTGCCCACCGACGCCCGCGGCGACGCTGTACGGTTTTGCCATGGCGCTGGGTCTGCTGGAGCAGAAAATTCACGCCCGCGCACCGGGTGAGCTGGATAATCAGCCCGCGCAGATTTTGCATCCGGATATGGTGCAGCCTCTGCGCGTGAAGGTCGATCGCACGGCGCGACGCCTCGCCGGGTATCGCTATGGCCGCCAGATTGCCGATGACTATCTGCGTCTGTTGAGCCAGGGTGAGCATCAGGTGGCGCGCTGGCTGGAGGCGGAGAAAGATCCGCGTCTGAACGAGATCGTGGCAAACCTGGACCAGGTGGTGGATGAGGCGCGTATCCGATGAGTGAAAAGGTGGTGTTCAGTCAGCTGAGCCGTAAATTTATCGATGAGAACGACGCGACGCCGGATGCGGCCCAGCAGGTGGTCTATTACAGCCTGGCGATTGGCCACCATCTCGGGGTGATCGACTGTTTAGAGGCGGCGCTGAGCTGTCCGTGGCAGGACTATCTGGCGTGGATCGGCACGCTGGAGGCGGGCAGCACGGCACGACGCAAAATGGAAGGAGTGCCGAAGTATGGCGAGATTGTCATCGACAGCAATCACATCGCCATGCTGGCGAATGCCTTCGATGCGGCGCTCGCAGTGCAAACCCCTGAGCAGCAGGCGTGGAGCAAGACGGTGCTCAGTATGCTGCATGATATTCATCAGGAGAGCGCCATCTACCTGATGGTGAGGAGATTACGTGACTGACGTTTTACTGTGTGTGGGTAACAGCATGATGGGTGACGACGGCGCAGGCCCGCTGCTGGCGGAAATGTGCTTCGCAAATCCGCAGGGTAACTGGCAGGTGATCGACGGCGGCAGCGCGCCGGAAAATGACGTGGTTGCCCTTCGGGAGCTGCGCCCGGACCGGCTGCTGATTGTCGATGCAACCGACATGGGGCTAAACCCCGGCGAAATCCGCCTCATCGACCCGGACGACATTGCTGAGATGTTCATGATGACCACTCACAATATGCCGCTCAACTATCTGGTCGATCAGATTAAAGACGACGTGGGCGAGGTGCTGTTTTTGGGCATTCAGCCGGATATTGTCGGCTTTTATTATCCGATGACTCCCGCGATAAAAGCGGCGGTGGAAACGGTCTATTCCCGGCTTGCAGGATGGGCAGGGGACGGAGGTTTTGCACAGCTCTGAGAAGTGAATGCCCGGTGAGCGACGTGCCACCGGGCAGAACCCCGTTACGCTAAATCCGCCCCGTTGCTCGCAATCACTTTCTTATACCACCAGAACGATTTCTTGCGTTTACGATCCAGCGTGCCGTTGCCTGCATCGTCACGATCGACATACACAAACCCGTAGCGCTTGCTCATCTCGCCCGTGGAGGCTGCCACCAGATCGATACAGCCCCAGGTGGTGTAACCCATTAGCGGCACGCCGTCTTCAATCGCATCGCCCATTGCGCGGATATGCTCGCGCAGATAGCTGATGCGGTAGTCGTCGTTAATCTCGCCGCTGGCGTCGATCTCGTCTTTCGCCCCGAGGCCGTTTTCCACCAGAAACAGCGGTTTCTGGTAGCGGTCATACATCATGTTCATGGTAATGCGCAGGCCCAGCGGGTCAATGCCCCAGCCCCATTCGCTCACCTCAATGTGCGGGTTGCGCAGGGATTTGACGATGTTTGCCGCGCTGGTGTTATTGGCGTTCATCTCCGCTGAGGCGCAGCGTGACGCGTAATAACTGAACGAGACAAAATCGACGGTATGTTTCAGGATCTGGTCGTCGGCCGGGTCTTTAACAATCGTCACCCCTTTGTCGCGGAACACGCGCGCCGAGTAAGCCGGATAGGTGCCGCGCGCCTGAACGTCTATAAAGAACAGGTTTTCGCGATCTTTTTCCAGTGCCGTCCACACGTCTTCTGGCTTGCAAGAGTACGGGTAGAAACTGCCGCCTGCCAGCATACAGCCGACCTGGTTTTCCGGGTTCACTTCATGGGCGATTTTGGTCGCCAGTGCGCTCGCCACCAGCTCGTGGTGTGCGGCCTGGTATTTCACCTGATCTTCGTTTTCATTCTCTTCAAACACCAGCCCCGCACCCGAGAACGGGCTGTGCAGCATGATGTTGATCTCGTTGAAGGTCAGCCAGTATTTCACCAGACCATTGAACTCTTCAAAGCAGGTGCGCGCATAGCGGGCGAAGAAATCGACCATTTTGCGGTTGCGCCAGGAGCCGTATTCGGTGACCAGATGCATCGGCACATCGAAGTGGCACAGGGTCACCAGCGGCTCGATATTGTACTTTTTGCACTCTTCAAACACCGCGCGGTAAAAGGCGATACCGGCCTGATTCGGCAGCGGCTCGTCACCGTTCGGGTAGAGGCGGCTCCAGGCAATCGAGGTGCGGAACACCGTAAAGCCCATCTCCGCCATCAGTGCGATGTCTTCTTTGTAGCGATGGTAAAAATCAATCGCCTCGTGGCTCGGGTAAAACTCATCGTCGCGCAGCGAGAAACGTTTTTCCTTACCGACTTTCACCGCCATGCGGTTTGCGCCGTGGGGGATCATATCGACGGTGGTCAGCCCTTTACCGCCTTCACGGTAAGCGCCTTCACTCTGGTTGGCGGCCAGTGCGCCGCCCCATAAAAATCCTTCTGGAAAAACAGACATTTTTACCTCGTTATTCATTTATGCTCGTGCTTCTTGTGCCGGAACCGGTGCGGTTTGCAGGGCGCGTGCTTTCTCGGCCTCGTCTTCAACCGGAATATCCTCAAAGCCGAGGATCAGCGTCAGAACAAACGAAAGCACCACGGCCAGGGCCATCACGCCAAACACCCAGACGATGGTCATTGGATTGGCTGGATCGAAGAACTGTACGCTGGTGAACAGGCCCGGTGCCGCCATCGAGTGGCTGGCAAGCCCCGCCATACCGGCGATCGCGCCGCAGATAAAGCCGCTGATCAGGCTCGCAATCAACGGGCGTTTCAGGCGAATCGCCACGCCATAGAGCGCCGGTTCAGAAATCCCCGCCATGATGGCGGACGCCGCCGCGGCGAGCGCTGTCTGGCGCAGTTCCGGGTTTTTGGTTTTCCACGCCACCGCTAGCGAAGAACCGCCAAGAGAGAGGTTCGCGCCGATTTCCGACGGCATCACCATCCCTTCTTTACCGGTTTCGGCGATGGTCTGAATAATCGTTGGCGTAAAGACGCGGTGCATACCGGTCATTACCAGCAGGGGCCAGAGTGCGCCCATAATGGCCACGGACAGCCAGCCCAGATAGCCGTGAATGGTGTAGACCAGCGACGAAATTGCGCTACCAATCCAGATACCCAGCGGCCCAATCAGCACAATCGCCAGCGGGGCGGCAATCAGCACGATCAGCATCGGTTTCAGGAAGTTTTTGGTCACCGCTGGCGTGATCTTGTCCACCCAGCGTTCGATGTACGACAGGCACCAGGTCATGACCAGCGCCGGGATCACCGTGTAGGTGTATTTCACCGCCGTCACCGGGATAAACGCGAACTCGACGTGCTCGCCCTGGGCGGCTTTCGCCATCAGTTCAATAAAGCTCGGATGCACCAGCACGCCTGCGATGGCAATCGCCAGCGACATGTTGGTTTTGAATTTCACGGCGGCAGACGCGGCCACCATCAGCGGCAGGAAGAAGAAGGCTCCGTCACCGATCACCGTCAGAATCGTGAGCGTCGGGGCGCCTTTCGGCAGCACGCCGGTCATCTCCAGGATCATTGCCAGCAGTTTCACCATCGAGCCGCCGATGATCGCCGGGATCAGCGGGGACATGGTGCCGATCAGCGCGTCGAGCACGCCAGCGCCGATGCGGCGAAGCGTCAGTTTTTGCGGGCCTTGCGGCTCGGCAGGACGCATCCCGGCAGGCAGCAGGTTCACCACCTCGCGGTAGGCCTGAGATACGGTGTTGCCGATGATCACCTGACACTGGTTATCGTTGCGCACCACGCCGAGCACGCCGGAGAGGCTTTTGAGCGTGGCGCTGTCGATGGCGCTTTCGTCCTGCAACACAAAGCGCAGGCGCGTCATACAGTGGGTGACGGCGACGATGTTATCTTTCCCGCCGAGCGCGCTGACAATGTCTTTCGCCAGCGCGGCATAATTTTTGGCCATCGGAAGTGATCCTGTTGTAGTTGTGAGAACATGTAGGAAACCGGTTCCACAAAATCATGCTGAGTTTCTTCGTATGAAACAAGATGGTGATCTATGCATTTTTTACATTCGTGATAACGATCACTTTGAGTGTTTAAAAGCGTGAGATTCGCGCTGCGACAATTTTCGTGCAGTGCAGTACACTTCGGCGCATCAGGTTTAAAGGGAATAATCAGATGACCACGATGCTTGAAGTGGCGAAGCGGGCAGGGGTGTCGAAGGCAACGGTTTCTCGGGTGCTTTCGGGCAATGGCTACGTGAGCCAGGAGACAAAAGACCGGGTTTTTCAGGCGATTGAAGAGAGCGGCTATCGCCCTAATCTGCTGGCGCGAAACCTGGCGACCAAACGCACCCAAACCCTGGGGCTGGTAGTGACGAACACCCTTTACCACGGCGTGTATTTCAGCGAGCTGCTGTTCCACGCGGCACGCATGACGGAAGAAAAAGGGCGTCAGCTGATCCTCGCGGACGGCAAGCACAGCGCCGATGAAGAGCGCGAGGCGATCCAGTATCTGCTCGATATGCGCTGCGACGCAATCATCATCTATCCGCGCTTTCTAAGCGTTGATGAGATGGATGAGATCATCGAAAAACAGGAGCAGCCGATCATGGTGCTCAACCGTCGTCTGCGTAAAAACAGCAGCCAGTGTGTCTGGTCAGATCATAAAGCCTCCTGTCAGGATGCGGTCTCGCAGCTGGTTGAAATGGGCCATCGGGATATCGCGTTTATCACCGGCTCGCTCGACTCTCCCACCGGTATCGAACGTCTTTCTGGGTACAGAGCGGCGCTGGCGCAGCATCATATTCCGCTGCGCGACGAATTGCTGGTGGAGGGGAAATGGACTCCGGAAAGCGGGGCGGCGGGAGTCACCACGCTGCTGGCGCGCAAAGCGCAATTCACCGCGCTGGTCGCCAGCAATGACGATATGGCCATTGGTGCGCTGAAGCAACTTCACGACAGCGGGATCGCCACGCCGGGCGAAGTGTCGGTGGTGGGATTTGATGATGTCGCTATCGCGCCCTACATCGTGCCGTCGCTCTCCAGCGTGCGCATTCCGGTGACGGAGATGATCAAAGAGACCATCAGCCGTCTGATTTTTATGCTCGATGGCGGCGAGTTCAGCTATCAGCAAGCCTTCCCCGGTGAGCTGATCCTGCGCGACTCCGTCATCGCCAACGTTCGCGTCTGACGTCGACAGGTGTCATCGTCATTCGTGTCGATGACACCGAGGTGCACTGATTAAATTCAGTGAAATCAGTTAATTAAAATGTGGCACGTTTTATGTATGTTTCGCCGCATAACTTAATGCTGGAGAAGCAGATGAACCGTTTTATTATGGCCGATGCCAGTAAATGTATTGGCTGTCGCACCTGTGAGGTGGCGTGTGTTGTGTCCCATCAGGCGGAGCAGGATTGCGCCTCCCTGACCCCAGAATCTTTCCTGCCACGTATTCATGTCATTAAGGGTGTGAATATCTCAACGGCGGCCATCTGCCGCCAGTGTGAAGACGCCCCCTGCGCCAATGTCTGCCCTAACGGTGCCATCAATCGCGAAAACGGCTTTGTGCAGGTGATGCAGCAGCGTTGCATCGGCTGTAAAACCTGCGTGGTGGCCTGTCCGTATGGTGCGATGGAAGTGGTTGTGCGCCCGGTGGTACGCAACAGCGGTGCGGGCCTGAGTGTGCGTGCCGAAAAAGCCGAAGCGAACAAATGCGACCTGTGCAACCATCGCGAAAGCGGCCCGGCATGCATCGAAGCCTGCCCGACCCACGCTCTGGTCTGCGTCGATCGTAACAAGCTTGAACAGATGAGTGCCGAGAAGCGCCGTCGCGCGGCGTTCGATACATCGTCATCAATGCTGTTTTAAGCCGCGATGAGCTGTAACGGCGCGCAGCTGCGGGTGCGCGGAAAAGTGCAGGGGGTGGGTTTCCGCCCCTTTGTCTGGCAGCTGGCGAATCAGCTTGGCCTTCGCGGTGACGTCTGTAATGACGGCGAAGGCGTGCTGGTGCGTCTGGCTGATGATCCGACGGCGTTTCAGACACGTTTGTTAGCACAGTGCCCGCCGCTGGCGCGCATTGATACCATTGAAACTCGGCCGTTGACCTGGCCCGAAATGCCGACAGAATTCACCATCCGCCACAGCGCGGGCGGGGCGATGGCGACGCAAATCGTGCCGGATGCGGCGACCTGTCCGGCCTGCCTGGCTGAGATGCGCGATCCGCGCGAGCGCCGCTACCGCTATCCGTTTATCAACTGCACCCACTGCGGCCCGCGTTTCACCATTATTCGCGCCATGCCCTATGACCGACCGGATACGGCGATGGCCGCTTTCCCGCTCTGCGCCCCGTGTGAGAGCGAATACCGCAATCCGGCGGATCGGCGCTTTCACGCCCAGCCGGTGGCATGCCCGGACTGTGGGCCGCAGCTGGAATGGCGTGCAGCGGGCGTCCATCTGACACGAGATGCCGCGTTATCCGCAGCCGTTGAGATGCTGAAAAACGGTGGGATCGTGGCAATCAAAGGGCTGGGCGGTTTTCATCTGGCCTGCGACGCGCAAAACGCGCAGGCGGTGGCGCGGCTGCGCGAGCGAAAACGTCGCCCGACCAAACCATTAGCGGTGATGCTGCCTTGTATTGACGAGTTGCCTGCGCCCCTTCGGGAGCGCCTGCAATCGCCCGCCGCCCCCATCGTGTTGACCGCAAAGCGCCTGCTACCGGAACTGCCGCAGAACATTGCGCCGGGCCTGGATTGCATCGGCGTGATGCTGGCCTCCAGCCCGCTGCAACATCTACTGATGGACGACTGCGCGCGCCCGCTGGTGATGACTTCCGGGAATCTCAGCGGTAAACCCCCCGCGCTGAGCAATGATCAGGCGCTGGATGAACTGCGCGATATCGCCGACGGTTTTCTGCTGCATAACCGCGACATTCTGCAACGCATGGATGATTCGGTTCTGGACGAGCAGGGCGCAATGCTGCGCCGCGCGCGGGGTTACGTGCCGGACGCCATTCCGCTGCCTGAAGGATTTAAGGATATCCCGCCGATGCTGTGCCTCGGCGCGGAGATGAAAAATACCTTCTGTCTGGTGCGCGGCGGGCAGGCGGTTATCAGCCAGCATTTTGGCGATCTGAGTGACGACGGCGTGGAGCATCAGTGGCGTGGCGCGCTGGCGGTCATTCAACAAATGTATGATTTCCATCCGGAACTTGTAGTGTACGATGCCCATCCGGGCTACCGCTCTGCCCGGTGGGCCGAAGCGCTGGCGCTGCCGAAACAGACGGTGCTCCACCACCACGCCCACGCGGCGGCATGCCTGGCGGAAAATAGCTGGCCGCTGAACGCAGGCGATGTGATTGCGCTAACGCTTGACGGCATCGGGATGGGCGAAAACGGCGCGCTGTGGGGCGGCGAGTGCCTGCGGGTGAACTATCTGGCATGCGAGCACCTCGGTGGGTTGCCCGCCGTGGCGTTGCCCGGCGGCGATCTGGCCGCGGTCGAACCGTGGCGGAATTTACTTGCACAGGGGCTGGCGTTTATTCCTGACTGGCAAAAGCGCGCGGAAATGCGCGCCGTTCTGGCGCACAACTGGACACTGCTGGCGACGGCGGTGGCGCGTGGAATCAACGCGCCGCTGGCCTCATCCTGTGGGCGACTGTTTGACGCCGTGGCCTGTGCGCTGGATATCGTGTCCGACAGGCAGCATTACGAAGGCGAAGCGGCCTGTCAGCTTGAAGCACTGGCCGCGACCTGTTCAGGTGTGCAGCATCCGGTCACGCTGGATGTGGGAGATCTGTCCACCTTCTGGCAGCAGTGGCTCGACTGGCAGGCGGCGCCCGCCGAACGGGCATGGGCATTCCATGACGCGCTGGCGAAAGGGCTGGCGGCACTGATGGCTCATCACGCCCGACGTCTGGCGATATCGACGCTCTGCTTTAGCGGTGGCGTGCTGCACAATCGGCTGCTCAGGGCGCGCCTGCAGTTTTATCTTTCTGAATTCACGCTTCTGTTCCCTGAACAATTGCCTGCAGGCGACGGGGCGATTTCATTCGGACAGGCGGTCGTCGCTGCCGCCCGCACCCTTTCACACAGGAACTGACATGCAACGACGGATTCGCAACGAACCGCTTCTGATGATCCTGCTGGCCGCGAATGGTCTGGCCTGGGGCTGGGCCTGGCACACGTTTAGCGGCAGTACCACGCTGATGGCGGCCAGCCTGCTGGCGTGGTGCTACGGCCTGCGGCATGCGGTCGATGCGGATCATATCGCCGCGATCGATACGGTCACCCGCAAGCTGATGCAGCAGGGCAAACGCCCGTCTGGCGTGGGGGCGTGGTTTTCGCTGGGCCATTCGACCATTGTGGTGCTGGCCTCCGTCGCTATTGCCGCCACGGCGACGGCGTTTCAAAAGAACATGGCGTGGTTTCATGATACCGGTAGTCTCATTGGCACCGCCGTTTCCGCGACCTTTTTACTGGCGATGGCACTGATCAACACGGTGATTTTGCTCGGCGTCTGGCGCAGCTTTCAGGCGCTGAAAAACGGTCATACGACGGGCGGCGAGGGGGACGCGCCGGTGTCGGGCGGGATGATGAGCTGGCTGTTTGGCGCCACGTTCCGTCTGGTGAGCAAAAGCTGGCAGATGTACCTGGTCGGTTTTCTGTTTGGCCTGGGATTTGATACCGCCACTGAAATTGGCGTGCTGGGCATTTCTGCCGCCAGCGCCTCGAACGGAATGTCGGTGTGGTCGATCATGATTTTCCCGGCGCTGTTTGCCAGCGGTATGGCGTTAGTGGATACGCTGGATAATTTATTGATGATCGGCGCGTACGGCTGGGCGTTCAATAAACCGCAGCGCAAACTTTATTACAATATGACCATTACCGGCACGTCGGTTGTCGTCGCGCTCTTTATTGGCGGGTTGGAAGCGCTCGGGCTAATAAAAGATAAATTTGAATTAAGTGGGGGCGTCTGGAGCCTGGTGGGTAGTGTTAATAATAATCTCGGTAACGCCGGTTTTATTGTTATTGGTTTGTTTATTGTCTGTTGGTGTCTGTCAATGCTGAACTACCGCTGGCGCGGCTATGACGCGCTGGGGGTCTCTGACGGTTTCGAGCATTATTTAAAAAAATAATCTAAGCAAAAATTGCTTTTTTATCGCTGTTTAAATTAAATTATCCCTGATGATTTATTTATCATTAATAAAATAATTATATATTCCAAGCCGAATGAATATCTATCATAAATATATTCATTCGCTCGGGTTTATATATTCATATAAATAATGAAATAGGGATTGGTGGCGATGATTTATCTATTATGTATTTACCTCGTGAATAGAATGCGCAAAAAAAAGCCCCGGGACATCGGGGCTGCGGATAATAAAATCCTAAGGTTAAGTCAGCGTGGCAGAGGTTTGCGGGTTAAACGGGTAACGACTTCAGCAGGGAGAAAGCCTCCTTCATCCGATCTTCGCTGACCACAAAGGCGCGCAGCTCACCGTCGCCATCAACGCCTTTTGCGACCATTCCCTGTGGCTCAATAGCCATGTGCCAGTGTAAATCCTGTCGCTGCGTTTCGCCCGCGAGGTGCAGCGGCAGTTCAGGCGTTTTGACCTTCACCAGCATCGCCGGCAGTTTGAGTGGCGTGTTATTCCCCAGCAGGTTTTTTGCCAGATACATTGCGCTGATCTGAATCGGCTGCAGGAACGGCAGGACCTGGCCATTGATTTCCGCACAGTCACCCAGGGCGAAAATATCGGGCTGGCTGGTTTGCAAATAGCTGTCCACCTTCACTCCGCGCCCCGTTTCTGCCCCGGCGTGCTGGGCCAGCGCCGTTTCCGGACGCAGGCCCGTCGCGGCGATCACGGCATCGACCTCAACGCTGCGCTTACGATCGAGAGTCGCGCGAATGCCGCTGTCGGTTGTCGTCAGGCTCTGGATCTGAGATTTCAGCAGCAGATGGACGCCCATCTCCGTCAGACGATGCTGTAAGCGACTGCTCACTTCCGCTGGCATCAGCGCAGACAGAATGCTGGCTGCGTGATCGACCAGAGAGACGGCTTTCCCGGCGCGGCAAAAATCCATCGCCAGTTCGGTGCCAATCAGACCGCCACCGACAATCATCACCCGCTTTGCGTCACGAAGCCGGGTTTCACAGGCGCGGTACTCCTGCTGACTGTTTAGGGTCAGCATCAGCTCGCGTCCCTCAACGGGCGGTACAAAGGCGGATGCCCCCGTCGCCAGCACCAGTTTGTCGTAGTGCCACTGATTATCTTTGCCCTTCACCACATGGGCGCTGGCGTCGATCTCCGTGACCCAGGTATGCGGAAACAGTCGCAAATTAAACTGTTCGGCGAACTCCCCCGCCGTCTGGCGGGTGAGGTCGTCGGCACGCTGATGCTGGCTGATAACATGGCTCAAATCGGGTTTGTTGTACTCGTCCATGCTGTCGGCGGCGATAAGCGTCAGCGGCACGTTCGCATCCTGTTTTCGGATATTTTTCACCAGCTGCCGGGCGGCAAACCCCGAGCCAATGATGACAATGCCGTGATTCATTTTGCCTCCGTCGCCAGTTCGTCGAACACGTCTTTCCCGAGGGAACATTCCGGGCACAGGAAGTTATCGGGCACCTCGCGCCACGGGGTGCCTGGAGCGACATCCTGCAAAGGTTCGCCGAGGGCAGGATCGTAAATCCACTGGCAGACGCTGCACTGCATGCTCGGGCCAAGATCGGCGGCTTCAGCGGCGGCACAGGCGCAGGCTTCTTGTTGCTCTGGGGTTTTCGCTGTTGCTTCCGGCAGTGGAGCGAGCGCCCACTGACGTGCGATATCGCGGCCATGCTGGCGGCAGACTTCAAGTGCGTTGATGTCCGGGCGCCATTTGGCTTTCAGGCTCATCGACATTTCAAAACCGGCATCCTGCAGACGCGTGGAGAGACGATCTACCGCACCGCCGCTCCAGCCGTGGGAGCCAAACGCGCTGGCGCGTTTGTTACGAAAACGCAGACCGGTCATCTCTTCAACCAGACCGGCGATTTTCGGCATCATCACGTTATTCATGGTGGAGGTGCCGACCAGCACGCCCTTGGAGCGGAAGACGTTGGTCAGGATTTCGTTTTTATCGCTGCGCGCCACGTTGAAGATTTTCACCGCCACATTCGGGTCGACTTCGTTAATGCCCTGGGCAATGGCGTCCGCCATCATGCGGGTGTTGTTGGACATGGTGTCGTAGAACAGCGTGATGCGATCTTCCTGATAATCCGCCGCCCATTTCAAATACAGCTCCACGATTTGGGTTGGATTACCGCGCCAGACCACGCCGTGCGAGGTGGCAATCATATCGACTGGCAGATTGAAGCCGAGGATTTCGGTGATTTTTGGCGTTACCAGACGGCTGAACGGCGTCAGGATGTTGGCGTAGTAGCGCTGGCACTGTTCGAACAGCTCAGTCTGATCCACTTCGTCGTTAAACAGACGCTCATCACAGTAGTGCTGACCAAAGGCGTCATTGCTGAACAGCACCGCATCGCCGGTCATGTACGTCATCATGCTGTCGGGCCAGTGCAGCATCGGGGTTTCGACGAAAATCAGCTGTTTGCCGTTACCGATATCCAGCGAGTCACCGGTTTTCACCGTATGAAAATTCCATTCAGGGTGGTGATGGTGGCCGTTAATGGAGTCGATGGCGTTGGTGGTGCAGTAGATTGGCGTGTTGGGAATATAAGACATCAGCTCGGTCAGGGCGCCCGCGTGGTCTTCTTCCGCATGGTTAATAATAATGTAATCGATGTCAGCCAGATCGATTTCGCTGCGCAAGTTCTGCACGAACTCGCGACTGAATTTATGATCAACGGTATCGATCAGGACGTTTTTGCCTTCGCGAATGAGATAGCTGTTATAGCTGCTGCCGCGCAGGGTTTTGTATTCGGTGCCGTGAAAATCGCGCACTTCCCAGTCACGTTGACCCACCCAATGAATATTATTTTTAACCAGAATAGACATAGCAACCTCAATAAATACAGTGTGTTTCGATAAGTTGATGTGCATATATCAAGTTGCGTGCCAGTTTTTAAACTTATTGATATTTAATAGTTTTTAAAAATATCACTCGCAAGGGGTAGTCAGAATGACTATCTGTTTTATGGTCAATATGACAGTATGCATTGTCAAAATGACAGCGAGGCGCAAATGAGCTTTTCCGTAGATGTGCTGGCGAAGATCGCCATTGAATTACAGACCGGTATCGGCCATCAGGATCGTTTCCAGCGGTTAATTTCAACCCTGCGTCATGTGCTGGAGTGCGATGCCTCGGCGCTGCTGCGCTACGAAGGTCGACAGTTTATTCCGCTGGCGATCGACGGGCTGGCGCAGGACGTGCTGGGGCGGCGCTTCACCCTCGAGGGCCATCCGCGTCTGGAGACCATCGCCCGCGCGGGTGACGTGGTGCGTTTCCCGGCGGACAGCGATCTGCCCGATCCCTACGACGGCCTGATTCCCGGCCAGGAGAGCCTGAAGGTCCACGCCTGTATCGGTTTGCCGCTGTTTGCCGGGCAAAATCTGATTGGCGCGCTGACCCTCGATGGCCTGCAGCCGGATCAGTTCGATACCTTCAGCGACGAAGAGCTGCGGCTGATTGCCGCGCTGGCCGCCGGGGCGCTTAATAACGCGTTGCTGATTGAGCAACTGGAGAGCCAGAACATTTTGCCGGGCAGTCCGGCGGTGTTTGAGCAGGTCGCGCACACGGAAATGATTGGCCTGTCGCCGGGTATGGCGCAGTTGAAAAAAGAGATCGAGATTGTCGCGGCGTCGGATCTGAACGTCTTAATCAGCGGGGAGACCGGCACCGGGAAAGAACTGGTGGCGAAGGCAATCCACGAAGGCTCACCGCGCGCGGTCAATCCGCTGGTGTATCTGAACTGCGCCGCGCTGCCGGAAAGCGTGGCGGAGAGCGAGCTGTTCGGCCATGTGAAAGGGGCGTTTACCGGGGCCATCAGCAACCGCAGCGGTAAGTTTGAAATGGCCGACAACGGCACGCTGTTCCTCGATGAAATTGGTGAGCTGTCGCTGGCGTTGCAGGCCAAACTGCTGCGCGTGTTGCAGTACGGCGATATTCAGCGCGTGGGTGACGACCGCAGCCTGCGGGTGGATGTGCGCGTGCTGGCGGCGACCAACCGCGATCTGCGCGAAGAGGTGCTGGCGGGCAATTTCCGCGCCGATCTGTTCCATCGCTTAAGCGTGTTCCCGCTCTCCGTGCCGCCGCTGCGCGAGCGTGGCGAGGATGTGGTTCTGCTGGCGGGCTATTTCTGCGAGCAGTGCCGGTTGAAAATGGGGCTGTCGCGCGTGGTGTTAAGCCCCGGTGCGCGCAGGCATCTGCTGAATTATGGCTGGCCGGGCAATGTGCGCGAGCTGGAGCATGCGATCCATCGTGCGGTGGTGCTGGCGCGCGCGACGCGCATCGGCGATGAGGTGGTGATCCACGCGGCGCATTTTGCGTTGCACGACGAGGCGGTGCCTGTCTCACAGCCGGACGTGCCAGCGATGAGCAATGCCAACCTGCGTGAGGCCACGGAAGCGTTTCAACGTCAGATGATTACCCGTGCGCTGGAGCAGAATAACCGTAGCTGGGCGGCCTGCGCGCGGGCGTTAGAGACGGACGTCGCCAACCTGCATCGGCTGGCGAAACGTCTAGGGCTGAAGGGTTAGATAATCCCGGCCTGATAGAAGTCCTGCAGGTTGATGGCGCCGCACAGTTTGCCGTTGTCATCGACCACCGGAGCGGCGGTGATTTTGCGCTTCATCAGCACTTCTTTGGCTTCGATAGCGCGGCTATCGGCGTTGAGCGTCAGGCCGCCGGTGGTCATGGCATCGCTGACGACCGCTTCCAGCTTGCCGCCGCCCACCAGCCAGCGACGCAGGTCGCCGTCGGTAAAGACCCCTTTGACCAGCCCGTTGTCATCACACACGGCAACCAGCCCCAGCCCGGTGCGGCTCAGTTCGAGCATCGCGTCCATCACGCTGGTGGTGAGTTTAACCTGCGGGATGGCGTCGTCCGTACGCATCAGATGATGCACTTTATTCAGCAAACGTGCGCCCAGCGCGCCGGCCGGGTGTGAGCGGGCAAAATCTTCTTCGTTAAAACCGCGCGCCTGCATGACTGCCATCGCCAGCGCATCGCCCATCATCAGGGTGTTGACGGTGCTGGAGGTCGGCGCGAGATGCATCGGGCAGGCTTCGCGCTCCACGGAGATATCCAGCGTGGCTTTGGCGGCCAGCGCCAGCGGCGAGCGCGATTTTCCGGTCATTGCCAGCAGGGCGACCGATTTTTCCTGCAGACGCGGAATGATCAGATCCAGCTCTTTTGCTGAGCCGGAGTAGGAGATAAACAGCATAACGTCACGGCTTTCAATCATCCCCAGATCGCCATGCAGCGCTTCGGCGGGATGAACAAAAAACGCGGGCGTGCCGGTGCTGGCGAGGGTGGCGGCTATTTTTTTACCGATATGACCGGATTTCCCGATGCCCGCGACAATTACTTTGCCTTCGCAGTGGATGATGGTATTGGCCGCGCGCACAAAATCGTCGCCCAGCCTTTCCGGCAGACGGCTGGCTTCCTGAAGCTCAAGCATTAGCGTCTGACGGCCTGTGTTTAGCAGAAAATCACTCATTTCTCTCTCCGGTTACGATCACGTCGATTCCTTTCTCTTCCAGCGCTTTTTTGAACACCGGGTCGATGCCTGCGTCGGTAATCAGCGTATTGACGCTTTCAAGGCTGCAGACAATATTGGGGCTTTTGCGGCCAAACTTGGACGAGTCCGCCATCAGGATCACTTCCCGTGCGGCGTTGCACATGGCCTTGCTGACGCTGAACACCTCGTTGAAGGTGGTCACACCCGCGTTCAGATCAATACCGTCCGTGCCCATAAAGAGTTTATCAAAGCTGAAATGGTCGAAGGCGTTCTCCGCCAACTGGCCGTGAAAAGACGCCGATTTTTTACGGAAGGTGCCGCCGGGCATCAGGATGGTCTGCTCGCTGTCAAACTCGGACAGGGCATTGACGATGTGCAGGCTGTTGGTCATCACCGTGATGTTATTAAAGCGGCTGAGCATCGGGATCATCTGCAGGACAGTGCTGCCCGCATCGAGAATGATAGAGTCGCCGTCGTGAATAAACTGGACGGCGGCTTCGGCAATCAGCGCTTTCTGGTGGGTATTGATCAGGGTTTTATGGTCAATCGGCGGATCGGCTTCGTCTTTGTTGAGTACCACTCCGCCATAGGTTCGAATGACTGCGCCAGAGTTTTCGAGCAATACCAGGTCCTTGCGTATTGTCGTGCCGGTGGTGTCAAAGTAGTGGGCCAAATCCTCTACCGAGCATTTTCCCTGCTTTTGCAGATGCTCCAGAATGGCCGCCTGCCGCTGACGTGGTTTCATAGGCGCTTCGTTCCTTAGGTTGCGAAATGATAATTTCGCAAGCCTATAGCTTTCAAAACGAAATTATCCATGTTTCAGATTAAGCGCTAATGATAGTGCATTCTGACAGAGTGAATCATGGGGAAAGATCACATCAGGCTGTAATTCCTTCAATGAAATGCCGTTGATTGCCTGGATTTTCGCCGGTCGGGCAAATACGGTCATCCCGCGCATGATCAGTGAGTCGCAGACGTTGTTGTTTTCGTCCAGCGCAATCGCCACCACCACGCGGGGTTTAAAGCGTCCGCCTGAGCGCCCAACGCCCACGCGGCCTTTCTGACACAGGGCATCGAACGCCCGGTTAAACTGGTGAATTTGCCAGCCGCCAAACGCCATCTGGCAGATCCAGGCGATGGCGGCGACGGTGATGAGTGCGGTAACCATTTTAGCTCCTTTGGTATTCCCTCCCCCTCACGAGGGAGAGGGGGGACGTTAGCCTGTTTAATCAGAACATCACCTGCCCGCCGGTGACGTTAATTGACTGCCCTGTGCAATAAGAGGCTTTCGGGCTGGCATAAAACAGCAGCATATTTAATACGTCCTGATAGTCGCAGCCGCGCTTCAAAGGCACTTTATCGATGTAATACTGCTCCACCTCATCAGCATTAATGCCAAGCTTGGTAGCGTATTGCGGCAGCAGAGACTGGAACATTGGCGATTTCAGCAGGTTGCCAAGCATCAGTGAATGCACGGTAATCCCGTATTCAGCCAGATCCAGCGCCAGAGACTGGGTCAGCCCGACGCCGCCAAATTTCGCCGCGCTGTAGCCGGAGTTATGCTTGCTGCCCACTTTGCCGGATTTTGAGTTGATCTGAATGATGCGCCCCTGGATACCGTCGCGGATCATCAGGCGGGAAAACTCGCGGGCGCAGAGAAAATAGCCCACCAGGTTCACCTGCAGTGAACGGTCAAAATCCCCCAGCGCGAAGTCGCTGATGAAAGCCGCTTTCGCTATTCCCGCGCTGTAAACCAGCAGGTCGGCGCGGCCAAAAATCTCGTCCACACCCTGGGCGAGCGCCATCACGCTCTGCTCGCTGGTGGCATCGGCACCAAAACCATATGCCATCCCTTCACCAAACTCAGTGTTAATGGTGTCCGCCACGCGGGCGGCTTTTTCACTCTGAATATCCACAACCGCCACGCGGTACCCTTCTGCAGCAAGCCCACGGCAGAGGAACTCGCCTAAGGTTTGGCCTCCACCAATGACAACGGCAACCTGACTCATGTGATTCTCCTTAAATTACGCAACAAATTTTAATGTGCAGCCGGTGGTAACAGCCTGCGGAACCGGGCCATCCACGTGAACCGTACCGGGGTATTCCGCCTGCGGCTGGCCGTCGAAACGCAACGTGATGTGCCCCAGCTCGCGCAGGTTTTGTTCGGCTACGTCGCCGACGGCGGTGACGGCATAGCGCGCGTCACCCAATTCCAGCTGGCTGCCGACCTTTAGCTCGCCGTGTAGCTCGCCGTGGCAGTGGATAAAGCAAAACTCTTCGATATCCGCAGGCGCCCCTTCGCGGAAGGTAATCAGCATCTGGTCGCTCAACGCATCGGCTGCGCTCTGGCCGATGCGGGTAATGGTGGTTTGGTAAATCACGGTCATCGCAGGAACCTCTTATTGATAAATAAAGCCGGAGACAAACCAGGCAATCAGCACTGTCGGAGCGCCCGTCAGGAAACGGCTGACCAGCACGGACGGCACGCCCACGCGGACGGTGTCCTGACGCGCTTCCGCAAGGGACAGCCCAACGGGGATGAAGTCGCACGCCGCCTGGGCGTTAATCGCAAACAGAGCCGGAAGGGCAAGGTGAGGAGGGATATTGCCCAGCCCAATTTGCACGCCGATCAGTACGCCGATAACCTGTGCAATCACCGCACCCGGCCCGAGGAACGGCGACAGGAGCGGGAAGGAGCAGATCAGCGCCAGCGTCACCAGCCCAAGCGGGTGGCTGGCAAGCGGGGCGAGGCCATGGGCAATCCAGTCGCCCAGACCGGACGCCATGATGATGCCAATAAGCGCCGAAACGAACGCCATAAACGGCAGAATGGTTTTCAGAACGGTGTCGATGGTGTCACGCCCTGACTGGAACAGTACCGCGACGGCCGACCCCATTCCCATACCCACTTTCGCCAGCAGGCCGTCGCTCTGCTCGGTGATTTTTTTACTGGTGTCATAATCCCGCGGCGCGGCTTTTGGCTGAGCAGGGGAGCCATCAACCAGGCGAATGTTTTCTTCTCTGACGCCGGACACGTAAATGTCTTCAAGGATGTACTGCGCCAGCGGGCCTGACTTACCGGTTGCGTGAATATTCACTGTCGGAATACGGCGCTTCGGATAGATGCCGCAGCGCAACGTGCCGCCGCAGTCGATCACCGCTACCCCAATTTCCGCTTCAGGCGGCTCGCCCTCTTTGAAGCCATCGACCGCTTCCCAGCCGGTCAGATCGCGCAGCTTGTCGACAATTGCCGGACGCGTGCCTGCGGTGATGTAGACGATTTTCTTGCCTGCAACGGCATCGAACTCCAGCGGGCCGCCCCAGCCGCCTTCACCTTTTTCAATACGAATACGGCTCATACTGTGGCTCCTGAAAGATGGACTTTCTGTTCAAGCTGGATGCCCATTTTTTTCTCAAAAATGGCGGTGGTGAGATCCGTCACCCAGCCGCGGAAGAAGTTGGTGACCAGGCCAACCAGCAGATAGCTCACCGCCAGCGGGCCGAGCGGCAGGCCAAGTGTGGTCAGGCCGCTGGCAATGCCAAGGTAAACAAACAGTTCGCCGGGATTGATGTGCGGGAACAGGCCGTTCATGGAGTGGCAGCTATAGGATGCGGCGGCGTAATAACTCGGCTTGTACTTTTCTGGCATAAAGCGGCCGAGGCTTAAGGTCATCGGGTTGCAGAAAACAAAGGTTCCGATGAAGGGCAGAACAAGATAGCGGGACAGCGGGTTTCCGGCGCAGCGCTGAGCGAAGCGTTCGATACGCTGCTGGCCGATAAAGTTAATCAACGCATTCATGATCACTAAGAGGCTTATCAGCAGGGGCAGGATGCCGGTCACCATACCGGTGAACACCTCTCCGCCTTTCTGAAACAGTCCGATGAACCACTCGGCGCCGTGGGTGATGGTTTCTATCATTCTTCTCTCCTGTGGGGCTTTTTTGTTTTTGTCTGACTGCGGCTAATAATAATCACTTTGAAAGGTTTTAAAGTGTTAATTAGATCTCACAATGAAAGAAAAATGGATTATTTTGAAAGTTAATTGATGGGGTGACGACTTTTTGGATGAAAAAAGCACCGATTTGCGTGGGGGAGCGTAAAGATTTTGCGGGGGAGGTGAGTACCGCTTCCTTGAGGCATTGCGGATGCTTTACCATACTTGCCACTTATCGAATTCGTTAAATGGATGTCTCATGGTCAAGCGTCGTTACGCAGCGCTCTTACCCGCGCTGATTATGCTTGCTGCCTGTAGCAGTAAGCCGAAAACAGAGGAAGTTCAACAGACGGCGGGCGCCCCATCGGGTGGTTTTCTCCTTGAGCCGCAGCACAACATGATGCAGATGGGCGGGGATTTCGCCAACAACGCGGCCGCCGAACAGTTCATCGATAAGATGGTGAACAAACATGGTTTCAATAAACAGCAACTCCACGAGATCCTGTCTCAGGCGAAGCGTCTGGACTATGTGCTGCGTCTGATGGATCGCCAGGCACCGACGGCGCAAGTGCCGACCGGACCAAACGGCGCGTGGCTGCGCTATCGCAAACAGTTTATTACCCCGGATAACGTGCAAAACGGCGTGGCGTTCTGGAATCAATACGAAGATGCGCTGACGCGCGCGTGGCAGGTGTACGGCGTGCCGCCGGAAATTATCGTCGGGATTATCGGCGTGGAAACCCGCTGGGGCCGCGTGATGGGCAAAACCCGTATTCTCGATGCGCTGGCGACGCTCTCCTTCAACTATCCACGTCGTGCGGAATACTTCCAGTCTGAACTGGAAACCTTCCTACTGATGGCGCGTGACGAGCAGGACGATCCGCTCGATCTGAAAGGTTCCTTTGCGGGGGCGATGGGCTACGGCCAGTTTATGCCGTCCTCCTATAAAGAGTACGCCGTCGACTTTAACGGCGACGGGCATATCAACCTGTGGGATCCGGTGGACGCCATTGGCAGCGTGGCGAACTACTTCAAAGCGCACGGCTGGGTGAAGGGCGATCCGGTGGCAGTGCAGGCGAACGGCCAGGCGCCTGGGCTTGAGAATGGTTTCAAAACGAAATACAGCGTGTCGCAGCTGGCAGCGGCGGGTTTAACGCCGATGCAGTCGTTGGGTGATCATCAGACGGCCAGCCTGCTGCGCCTGGATATCGGCACTGGCTACCAATACTGGTACGGTTTACCGAACTTCTACACCATCACCCGCTACAACCACAGCACGCACTACGCGATGGCGGTGTGGCAGCTGGGCCAGGCGGTTTCCCTGGCGCGCGTACCGGCGGCATCACCGTTTAGTCAGTAATCTTGCGTTTTGCCGGGTGACAATTTCGTCTTACCCGGCCCGCACCCTCCACGAGTGTTGCCCGGTAAGCGATTCGTCACCGGGCAACACTCGCTTTCGACAGAAACATTTCGCCACACTCCCACTCTTTTATTCGCGTTTACATCTGCATCGCATTTTATTATTGTTATGTTATAACATTTGATGATGGTGCAACGATGTCTCTCTTCTCTCTTTCTGCGCTCAATCGCCTGTTACTCGCGGCGATTCTGATTGCGCTGATTGGCCTGGCGGTGCGCTGGGCGGTGGTTCTCCCATGATTGAACTGCAAAATCTGGTGGCAGGGTATGACCGCCAGCCCGTCACGCAGACGCTGAATGGCGTGATCGAACGCGGCAGTATGACGGCGATTGTCGGCGCGAACGGCTGCGGCAAATCGACACTCCTCAAAACCCTGGCGGGATTTATTCCGCCGGTCAGTGGGGGATTTCGCTGGCGCGAGAAACGCCCGACGATCGGCTGGCTGGCGCAGCGTCATATGCTGGAGGCGCAGTTCCCCCTGACGGTTCAGGACGTAGTGAGTATGGGCTGCTGGCCGCAGATTTCGCTGCTGGCGGCTTTTCGACGCGAAACCCGTCTGAGAATCGGCCATGCCCTGGAGCGCGTCGGCCTGCAGGATCTTGCAGCCGCCACCATCGACGAGCTATCGGGTGGTCAGTTTCAGCGCATGTTGTTCGCCAGAGTGCTGGTGCAGCAGGCGCCGCTGGTGATGCTGGATGAGCCGTTCACGGGAGTAGACGAAGCCACCTGTAATGTGCTGATGGAATTGATGCTGGAAATGAATCTGAGCGGGCAAACGGTGCTGGCGGTGCTGCATGACAGCAAGCGTGTATCGCGCCATTTCCCGCAGACGTTGCGGCTGGATACGGCGATACCCCACTGGGGCGCGGAGCGGGTGAGAGTCGCATGATCTGGCATATTTTCTTCCAGCCGTTTATCGAATACGGCTTTATGCGCCGCGCACTGGTGGTGTGCCTGGCGTTGTCCGTCAGCACCACAATGCTCGGTGTTTTTCTGTTGCTGCGGCGTATGAGCCTGATGGGCGATGCGCTGTCACACGCCATTTTACCGGGCGTGGCGGTGGGGTATCTGGTCAGTGGAATGTCTCTGCTGGCGATGAGTATCGGCGGGTTTATCGCCGGGATCGTCGTAGCGCTGGTGGCAGGTTTAGTCAGCCGACGCACGCCCCTGAAAGAGGATGCCAGTTTCGCCGGGCTGTACCTGGGCTCACTGGCGCTGGGTGTGACCCTGGTTTCGCTGCGCGGTTCGAATGTCGATCTGTTGCATCTGCTTTTTGGCTCGATTCTGGCGGTGGATAACAGTGCGGCCCTGTTTGTCGCCGGTGTCTGCGCCCTGACCTTAATGCTGCTGGCCTTGTTTTACCGCGGGCTGGTGACCGAGGCGTTTGACACCGCGTGGTTGCAGGCCAACAAACGCTGGCTGCCCGCGCTACTGCACGGTTTATTCCTGGCGCTGCTGGTGCTGAATCTGGTCGCCGGATTCCAGGTCCTCGGCACGTTGATGGCGGTAGGTCTGATGATGCTGCCTGCTGTTGCCGCTCGCTGCTGGATGCGCACCTTACCGGGGCTTCTGCTGATGGCAGGCGTCAGCGGCGTGTTCTGCGCCTGGCTCGGATTGAGCCTGTCGTGGGCAGTGAGCCTCCCCGCCGGGCCTTCTATTGTACTGACGGCCAGCGGCTGGTTCTTTATTTCGGTTTTATGTGGCTCGCGCAGCAGGCTGCGTGCGCATTTTTAACGCAAGGGGAAATGATGAAGAAGACAGGGGTAATGATGGCGCTTGCGCTGGGGCTGTTGTCGCAAGGCGCGCTGGCAAAAACGCTGAACGTGGTAACCAGTTTTTCTATTTTGGGTGACATCACGCAAGAAGTGGGCGGCGACCATGTAAAAGTGACGACGCTGGTGGGGCCGGACGGCGATCCGCACACCTTCGAGCCGTCGCCAAAAGACAGTGCGGCGCTCAGCAAAGCGGACGTGGTGGTTGTGAATGGCCTTGGGCTGGAAGGGTGGCTGGATCGCCTGGTTAAAGCGTCAGGTTTTAAAGGCACGCTGGTCGTGGCATCAAAAGGGGTGAAAACCCATACGCTGGAGGAGGACGGCAAAACCGTGACCGATCCGCATGCCTGGAATAGCGCTGCGAATGGCGCGCTGTATGCACAAAATATTCTGGCAGGGCTGGTCAGTGCCGATCCGGATGAGAAAGCGGCGCTGGAGGCCACGGGCAAATCCTATATTACGCAGCTGACACAGCTCGACGGATGGGCGAAATCGCGCTTCAGCCAGATCCCGCAGGAGAAGCGCAAAGTCCTCACCAGCCATGACGCCTTCGGCTATTTCAGCCGCGCCTACGGCGTGACATTTATGGCCCCGCAAGGTCTTTCATCTGAGAGCGAGGCCAGCGCCGCGCAGGTGGCGGAGCTCATCAACCAGATTAAAGCCGATGGCGTCAAAACCTGGTTTATGGAGAACCAGCTCGATCCGCGTCTGGTGAAGCAGATTGCCAGTGCGACGGGCGCCCAGCCGGGTGGAGAGCTTTATCCCGAAGCGCTTTCCGCTAAAGGCGGCGTGGCAGATACTTACGTGAATGCCTTTCGCCACAACGTCAATACCCTCGCCGACAGCATGAAATAATCAGCCTTTCCACGCCGATGCGGCCGCATCGGCTTTTTTCTGAAGCCTCCTCGTAAAACCGGAACCTCATCCCCATATCCCATGAGAAAGTGCTATCTTGTGCTGCATGTTTTTCAGGAGCCTGAAGCGATGATGACTGACCATGAATTGATGCAGCTGAGCGAAGTTGTGGGCCTGGCGTTGAAGCAGCGCGGCGAGACGCTGACGACGGCTGAATCCTGCACCGGCGGCTGGGTGGCAAAAGTGATTACGGATATTGCGGGAAGCTCCGCCTGGTTCGAACGCAGTTTTGTGACCTACAGTAACGAAGCCAAAGCGCAGATGATTGGCGTGCGCGAATCGACGCTGGAACAGCATGGCGCTGTCAGCGAACCGGTGGTGGTGGAAATGGCGATTGGCGCGCTCAAAGCGGCGCGTGCGGACTACGCGATCGCCATCAGCGGTATTGCCGGGCCGGACGGTGGCAGTGATGTCAAACCCGTGGGCACCGTCTGGTTTGGTTTTGCCACTTCCCAGGGGCAGGGCCTTACCTTCCGCGAATGCTTCAGCGGTGACCGTGAAAGCGTGCGCCGACAGGCGACGGAATATGCGTTAAAAATGCTCTGGCAACAATTTCTACAAAACACTTGATACTGTATGACCATACAGTATAATTGCACCAACAGAACAGAATTCACTATCCGGCGCACATCCCCGGCATGACAGGAGTAATAATGGCTATCGACGAAAACAAACAGAAAGCGTTGGCGGCAGCACTCGGCCAGATTGAAAAACAATTTGGTAAAGGCTCCATCATGCGCCTGGGTGAAGACCGTTCCATGGACGTGGAAACTATCTCAACCGGTTCGCTTTCTCTGGATATCGCACTGGGTGCGGGCGGCCTGCCAATGGGCCGTATCGTAGAAATCTACGGGCCGGAATCTTCAGGTAAAACGACCCTGACGCTGCAGGTTATTGCAGCCGCACAGCGCGAAGGTAAAACCTGTGCGTTCATCGACGCCGAACACGCGCTGGACCCAGTCTATGCACGTAAACTGGGCGTTGATATCGACAACCTGCTCTGTTCTCAGCCAGATACGGGTGAGCAGGCACTGGAAATCTGTGACGCCCTGGCGCGTTCAGGTGCTGTAGATGTACTGGTTGTCGACTCCGTTGCTGCGCTGACGCCAAAAGCGGAAATCGAAGGCGAAATCGGCGACTCTCACATGGGCCTCGCGGCACGTATGATGAGCCAGGCGATGCGTAAACTGGCTGGTAACCTGAAGCAATCCAATACGCTTCTGATTTTCATCAACCAGATCCGTATGAAGATTGGCGTCATGTTCGGTAACCCGGAAACCACTACCGGTGGTAACGCGCTGAAGTTCTACGCCTCTGTCCGTCTGGATATCCGCCGTATCGGTGCGGTGAAAGAGGGCGATAACGTCGTTGGTAGCGAAACCCGCGTGAAGGTCGTGAAGAACAAAATTGCTGCGCCGTTCAAGCAGGCTGAGTTCCAGATCCTCTACGGCGAAGGCATCAATTTCTTCGGCGAGCTGGTGGATCTGGGCGTGAAAGAGAAGCTGATTGAAAAAGCGGGCGCCTGGTACAGCTACAACGGCGACAAAATTGGTCAGGGCAAAGCAAACGCAATCTCCTGGCTGAAAGAAAACCCGGCCGCAGCGAAAGAAATTGAGAAGAAAGTGCGCGAACTGCTTCTCAACAACCAGGACTCTAAGCCTGACTTCGTTGTCGATAGCGCTGATGCTGAAGAAACCAAAGAAGATTTCTAATCTCTTCGTCTAAAAACAAGGGCTGCGATTGCGGCCCTTTTTGCATTTATAAAACAGCTGGTTTGTTATGAGTGAAAACACCTCGCGCCGCCCTGCCTACGCCCGTTTACTGGATAGAGCTGTACGCATTCTTGCCGTACGCGATCACAGCGAGCAAGAGCTGCGCCGTAAACTCTCCGCGCCCGTGATGGGAAAAAACGGCCCGGAAGCAATCGACGCTACGGCAGAAGATTATGATCGCGTCATTGCCTGGTGCTACGAGTACCGTTATCTCGATGACAGTCGTTTTGTGACGCGCTTTATCGCCAGCCGGAGCCGCAAGGGCTATGGCCCGGCAAGGATCCGTCAGGAGCTAAACCAAAAAGGTATCGCGCGTGCGGCCATCGATGAGGCCATGCGTGAGTGCGACATTGACTGGTGTGAGCTGGCCCGCGAGCAGGCGATTCGTAAATACGGTGAACCCCTGCCGCGTGAATTTTCAGAAAAAGTTAAAATCCAGCGATTTTTGTTGTACCGCGGCTTCCTGATGGAAGATATTCAGGATATATGGCGTAATTTTGCCGATTGAGCGCATGCGGGATTTTACTTCCCTTGCAAGAAAACTTATCTTATTCCCACTTTTTCCAGTAGTCAGTCCGTCCAGGCATCAACAGAGATAGGCTGGCTGCGACATTTCGTTAGCTTGATTTCAGGATAATTATGAGCAAGAGCACCGCTGAGATCCGTCAGGCGTTTCTCGACTTTTTCCATAGTAAGGGACACCAGGTTGTTGCCAGCAGCTCCCTGGTACCGAACAATGACCCGACTCTTCTGTTTACCAACGCCGGGATGAACCAGTTCAAGGATGTTTTCCTTGGTCTCGACAAGCGTAATTATTCCCGTGCCACAACGTCACAGCGTTGTGTGCGTGCGGGCGGTAAACACAACGATCTGGAAAACGTCGGTTACACCGCACGTCACCATACTTTCTTCGAGATGCTGGGTAACTTCAGCTTCGGCGACTACTTTAAACACGATGCCATTCAATACGCGTGGGAACTGCTGACCGGTGAAAACTGGTTCAACCTGCCGAAAGAGCGTCTGTGGGTGACCGTATACGAAACCGATGATGAAGCTTACGAAATCTGGGAAAAAGAAGTCGGTATCCCGCGTGAGCGCATTATTCGCATCGGCGATAATAAGGGCGCGCCATACGCGTCTGACAACTTCTGGCAGATGGGTGACACCGGTCCATGCGGCCCTTGCACCGAGATCTTCTACGATCACGGCGACCACATCTGGGGCGGACCTCCGGGCACCGCAGAAGAAGACGGCGATCGCTACATTGAGATCTGGAACATCGTCTTTATGCAGTTCAACCGTCAGGTTGACGGCACCATGGAGCCGCTGCCGAAGCCATCCGTAGATACCGGTATGGGTCTGGAGCGTATCGCCGCGGTGCTGCAGCACGTGAACTCCAACTACGATATCGATCTGTTCAGCACCCTGATTAAATCCGTGGCTGAAGTGACCGGTGCGGCCGATCTGAGTAACAAATCTCTGCGCGTCATTGCAGACCACATTCGTTCCTGTGCCTTCCTGATTGCTGACGGCGTTATCCCGTCGAATGAAAACCGTGGCTACGTGCTGCGTCGTATCATTCGTCGTGCGATCCGCCACGGCAACATGCTGGGCGCGAAGGACACCTTCTTCTATAAACTGGTGGGGCCACTGATTGGCGTCATGGGTGCGGCGGGCGACGAACTGAAACGCCAGCAGGCGCAGGTTGAGCAGGTGCTGAAAACCGAAGAAGAGCAGTTTGCGCGCACCCTTGAGCGCGGCCTGGCGTTGCTGGACGAAGAGCTCTCAAAACTGTCCGGCGATACGCTGGATGGCGACACCGCATTCCGTCTGTACGATACCTACGGCTTCCCGGTCGATCTGACTGCTGACGTCTGCCGTGAACGTAATATTAAAGTCGACGAAGCGGGCTTTGAAGCCGCAATGGAAGAGCAGCGCCGCCGTGCGCGTGAATCCAGCGGTTTCGGCGCAGACTACAACGCGATGATTCGCGTCGATAGCGCTTCTGAATTCCAGGGCTACGACCATCTGGAACTGACCGGTAAAGTGACCGCACTGTTTGTTGACGGCAAAGCCGTGGACAGCATCAGCGCAGGCCAGGATGCGGTTGTCGTTCTGGATAAAACGCCGTTCTACGCGGAGTCTGGCGGCCAGGTGGGCGATAAAGGCGAGCTAAAAGGTAGCGATTTTGCCTTCACCGTCACTGACACCCAGAAATACGGCCAGGCAATTGGTCACGTCGGCAAACTGGCTTCAGGTTCCCTGAAAGTCGGCGCTGGCGTGAAAGCCGAAGTGGATGAAGCTCGCCGCGCGCGCATTCGTCTGAACCACTCAGCAACGCACCTGATGCATGCCGCCCTGCGCGATGTGCTGGGTACGCACGTTGCTCAGAAAGGTTCTCTGGTGAATGACAAAGTACTGCGCTTTGACTTCTCGCATTTCGAAGCGATGAAACCGTCTGAAATCCGCGCGGTGGAAGATATGGTCAACGCCCAGATTCGCCGTAACCTGCCAATCGAGACCCACATCATGGATCTCGAAGCAGCGAAAGCGAAAGGGGCGATGGCGCTGTTCGGCGAGAAATACGACGAGCGCGTTCGCGTCCTGAGCATGGGGGATTTCTCCACCGAACTGTGCGGCGGTACTCACGCCTCACGTACGGGTGATATCGGCCTGTTCCGTATCCTGTCTGAATCAGGCACTGCCGCTGGCGTACGTCGTATTGAAGCCGTGACCGGTGAAGGCGCGATCGCCAGCCTGCATGCTGAAAGCGACCAACTGCACGACATTGCCCAGCTGCTTAAAGGCGACAGCCACAATCTGGGTGAGAAAGTACGTAGCGCGCTGGAACGTACTCGTCAGCTGGAAAAAGAGCTGCAGCAGCTGAAAGAGCAGGCTGCGGTGCAGGAGAGCGCAAATCTCTCCAGCAAAGCGGTTGAAATTAAAGGTGTTAAACTGCTAGTCAGCGAACTGGCAGGCGTTGAACCTAAGATGCTTCGTACCATGGTTGATGATCTCAAGAACCAGCTCGGTTCAACGGTTATCGTTCTGGCGACAGCGGCTGAAGGTAAGGTTTCTCTGATTGCGGGCGTCTCTAAGGATGTGACTGACCGCGTGAAAGCAGGGGAACTGATTGGTATGGTCGCTCAGCAAGTGGGTGGCAAAGGTGGTGGTCGTCCCGACATGGCACAAGCCGGTGGTACGGACGTGGCAGCACTTCCAGCAGCATTGGCCAGCGTTGAAAGCTGGGTAAGCGCTAAACTGTAATAATTACAAAGCGTAAAAAGACGCCATAACCTCACCGTTATGGCGTTTTTATCACTACGCTATCGCTAACGATAAAGTCAGGTTGAGTTTGTGTATATCGGCTAAACTTACGTTTAACAGAATGTGATGCCGTGACTGCTTACACATTACGTGTTTGTCATCGCTTACTTTTTGGCGTTATATGATGGATAATGCCGGGATACAAGAGACCCGACTCTTTTAATCTTTCAAGGAGCAAAGAATGCTGATTCTGACTCGTCGAGTTGGTGAGACCCTCATGATTGGGGATGAGGTCACCGTGACAGTTTTAGGGGTAAAGGGTAACCAGGTACGTATTGGTGTTAACGCTCCTAAAGAAGTATCTGTCCACCGTGAAGAGATCTACCAGCGTATCCAGGCTGAAAAATCCCAGCAGTCCAGTTACTGATATTGTCGCGTCTCGCTGTCGGGCGAGACGCAACCCTCCTGTCATTTTTCCTGCTCAACGTTACCGTTTAATTTCAAACGCTCTCTTTTTAACCACTCCGTTACCCTAAACTCGCCCTTACGCCGCCATTCCTGCAAAGGTTTTCTGTGAAGATGCCTGCAAAATCCGCTTATAAAACACCCTCTTTGCGGCTTTTACATGCGAATTGCGTGTGATTTGTGCAAACGATAAAAGCTTTTGGAAAATTGTTTGACTTATAAGTCCCAGAAAGTAATATATGCGCCACGCAGCGACGAGAAGCTCTTAACGAGTAACTCGAAGCACTCGAAAGAGGCGTTGTGTGGTGAGGTGGCCGAGAGGCTGAAGGCGCTCCCCTGCTAAGGGAGTATGCGGTCAAAAGCTGCATCCGGGGTTCGAATCCCCGCCTCACCGCCATTTTGCATCCGTAGCTCAGCTGGATAGAGTACTCGGCTACGAACCGAGCGGTCGGAGGTTCGAATCCTCCCGGATGCACCATCATTCTCAGTGTTGCGGCTTGTTGAGTGACATTGAATCAGCAGTAAAAGCAGTACCCCCTGATGCATCCGTAGCTCAGCTGGATAGAGTACTCGGCTACGAACCGAGCGGTCGGAGGTTCGAATCCTCCCGGATGCACCATCTATTACTTCATATTGCTTTAGAAGTGATATGACGTATCAAGCAGTAAAATAGTAAATCCCGATGCATCCGTAGCTCAGCTGGATAGAGTACTCGGCTACGAACCGAGCGGTCGGAGGTTCGAATCCTCCCGGATGCACCATATTCTCAGTGTTGCGATTTGTTAAGTGACATTGAAGCAGCAGTAAAAGCAGTACACCCTGATGCATCCGTAGCTCAGCTGGATAGAGTACTCGGCTACGAACCGAGCGGTCGGAGGTTCGAATCCTCCCGGATGCACCATATTCTCCGAGATAGCAGCCACGCTGTTGTTTCAAGGTCTGCGAGATGCTCGCGAGTACCAGGGAGGATAACGTTGCTTTAGCAACGGCCCGTCGGGTGAGGCGCAGCCGAGTAATCCTCCCGGATGCACCATTTCTTCTCAGTATCTCCCCCACAGTTCAATTACTCACCATCCCCTTTGTATTACAACCAGAATCAGCGACAAAAATCCTCGTTTACGATAAAGTAATGTCTTGTTAATCGTTTGGCGAGAGCACGATGTACGCACAGTATGACGGTCTGATCTTCGACATGGATGGCACCATCCTGGATACCGAACCCACACACCGTAAAGCCTGGAATGACGTTCTGGGTCGTTATGGCATGACGTTCGACTTACAGGCGATGGTTGCGCTGAATGGCTCACCCACCTGGCGGATCGCTCAGGCCGTGATTGAGCTAAACCACGCCGATCTCGACCCCCATCTGCTGGCCCGTGAAAAAACCGATGCCGTCAAAGCCATGCTTTTAGACACCGTTCGTCCGCTTCCGCTGATTGACGTTGTCAAAGAGTGGCACGGTCGTCGTCCGATGTCCGTTGGCACGGGAAGTGAAAGTGCTGTTGCGGAAGCGCTGCTCAATCATCTGGGCTTGCGTCACTATTTCTCTGCGGTTGTCGCCGCCGATCATGTTCAAAACCACAAACCCGCTCCGGACACCTTTCTGCTTTGCGCGGAACTGATGGGCGTTCCGGCGCATAAGTGCGTGGTGTTTGAGGATGCAGACTTTGGCATTCAGGCCGCGCGTGACGCCGGAATGGACGCTGTGGATGTTCGCCTGCTGTGAGTGACCTGCTGTCACTCGCCTCTTTATTTGCCAGCAGTTTTTTAAGTGCCACACTCTTACCGGGTAATTCGGAAGTTGTGCTGGTCGCGATGCTGTTATCTGGTGTGAGTCAGCCCTGGCTGTTGGTAGTAATAGCAACAATGGGTAATAGCCTTGGAGGGCTGACTAACGTTATTCTTGGGCGTTTCTTTCCGCTGCGTAAAACATCACGCTGGCAGGAAAAGGCAGCAGGCTGGCTTAAACGCTATGGTGCTGCCACGCTTTTACTAAGCTGGATGCCTGTTATAGGCGATTTACTGTGTCTGCTGGCGGGATGGATGCGCATCTCCTGGGGACCAGTGCTCTTTTTTTTATGCCTTGGCAAGGCGTTGCGCTATGTCCTCGTGGCACTGGCAACCCTGCAGGGCATGACGTGGTGGCACTAATTGGTGGAATGAAAAAGCGACCTTCAATCGTCAACCATTACAATTTATGCTGGATAACTCTTATTTTGACAGGCGGGAGGTCAATTTGATCCCGGACGTATCACAGGCGCTGGCCTGGCTGGAAAAACACCCTCAGGCCCTGAAGGGGATTCAGCGTGGGCTTGAGCGCGAAACACTGCGCGTGAATGAAGATGGCAGTCTGGCAACAACCGGCCATCCGAAAGAGCTAGGCTCTGCGCTGACACATAAATGGATCACCACCGACTTCGCCGAAGCGCTGCTTGAGTTCATTACGCCCGTCGATGGCGACATTGACCACATGCTGACTTTGATGCGTGACGTTCACCGCTTTACCGCCCGTCAATTGGGCGATGAGCGCATGTGGCCACTGAGCATGCCGTGTTATATCGAGCAGGGGCAGGATATTGAGCTGGCGCAATACGGCACCTCGAACATTGGCCGTCTGAAAACGCTCTATCGCGAAGGTCTGAAAAACCGCTACGGCGCGTTAATGCAGACCATCTCCGGCGTGCATTACAACTTCTCACTGCCGTTGGCGTTCTGGCAGGCGAAGTGCGGCGAAACGGATAAAGAAGCGATCTCGGCGAGGTATTTCCGTCTGATCCGCAACTACTACCGCTTTGGCTGGGTGATTCCGTACCTGTTCGGTGCCTCACCGGCGATTTGCTCCTCGTTCCTGCAGGGCAAACCGACCACACTGCCGTTTGAGAAGACCGATTGCGGCATGTATTACCTGCCGTACGCCACCTCTCTGCGCCTGAGTGACCTTGGTTATACCAATAAGTCGCAAAGCAATCTCGGAATTACGTTTAACGAATTGCACGAATATGTGGCAGGCTTGAAGCGAGCGATCAAAACACCGTCGGAAGAGTACGAGAAAATCGGCCTTGAGAAAGACGGTAAGCGCCTGCAGATCAACAGCAACGTGCTGCAGATTGAAAACGAGCTGTACGCACCGATCCGCCCGAAACGCGTTACGCGTAGCGGCGAAGCGCCGTCAGATGCGCTGGAGCGCGGCGGCATTGAGTACATTGAAGTGCGCTCGCTGGACATCAACCCGTTCTCGCCAATTGGCGTCGACGAGCAGCAGGTGCGTTTCCTGGATCTATTTATGGTCTGGTGCGTACTCGCGGATGCGCCAGAGATGAGTTCTGACGAACTGCTCTGTACGCGCACCAACTGGAATCGTGTGATTCTGGAAGGGCGCAAGCCTGGCCTGACGCTGGGTATCGGCTGTGAAACGGCGCAGTTCCCGCTGGCGAAAGTCGGCAAAGATCTGTTCCGCGATCTCAAACGTGTGGCGCAGACGATGGACAGCGTTTACGGCGGCGAGGAGTATCAAAAGGTGTGCGATCAGCTGGTCGAATCGTTTGATAACCCGGAACTGACGTTCTCAGCGCGCATTCTGCGTTCTATGATTGATCAAGGTATCGGTGGAACCGGCCGTTCGCTTGCCGCACAGTATCGCGACATGCTGCAGCAGGAGCCGCTGGAAGTCTTAAGCGAAGAGGATTTCGTGGCAGAGCGTGAGGCATCGGTGGTGCGTCAGCGTGAAATCGAAGCTGCGGATACCGAGTCGTTTGAAGAGTTTCTGGCGAAGAACGCCTGACAGAAAAGAAAAAGGCCACATCGCTGTGGCCAAAATATACATCTCTGAAATCAGGGATGATGATAACAAATGCGCGTCTTTCATATACTCAGACGCGCAGTGGAAGAAAGAGTTCATTTTATTTTAAAAATAATCACTATCGGAGGTGACGTATGCCGTTATTAGATAGCTTCACTGTCGACCATACCCGTATGGAAGCACCTGCAGTACGTGTTGCGAAAACCATGCATACCCCGCACGGCGACACAATCACCGTATTCGACCTGCGTTTCTGCGTGCCGAACAAAGAAGTGATGCCAGAAAAAGGCATTCACACTCTGGAGCACCTGTTCGCCGGTTTCATGCGCGATCACCTGAACGGCAACGGCGTGGAAATCATCGACATCTCCCCAATGGGCTGTCGTACCGGTTTCTACATGAGCCTGATTGGCCAGCCAGATGAAACGCGCGTGGCGGATGCCTGGAAAGCGGCGATGGCCGACGTGCTGAAAGTGAAAGAGCAGAACCAGATCCCTGAGCTGAACATCTACCAGTGCGGTACTTATCAGATGCACTCTCTGGAAGAAGCGCAGGAAATCGCGCGTCACATCATCGATCGTGACGTTCGCGTGAACAGCAATGAAGAGCTGGCGCTGCCGAAAGAAACCCTGCAGGAACTGCACATCTAGCATGATGCCCGCAGATGCCCGGTGGCGCTGCGTCTACCGGGCCTACCGAAATATCGACAGGTAGGCCGGATACGGCGCAGCCGCCATCCGGCAAAACCCTATGACGACAACCTCAACCTTCTCCTTTACCCATCGCCCGTTGGTTCCTTTCGCCCATGACTATCAGCACGGCGACAGCGAGCCGTGGCATCAGCACGACTGTGCCCAGCTGTTGCACAGCCTGAGTGGGGTAGTGCGGGTCGATACAAAAGCAGGCTGCTGGGTGGTCCCGCCGGGGCGTGGCGTCTGGCTGCCCGCCGGAACACAGCACGCCATCCGTATCACCGGCAAGGTGGCGGCGCGCACGCTGTTTATCGATCCCCTGGCCCGCGCCGATCTTCCCGCCTCGTGCCAGATCGTACAGATCTCCCCGTTACTGCGCGAACTGATCGTCAGCGCATTCGATCTGCCTGAATCGTATTCTCCCGGCAGCCGCGACGAGCGCGTTTATGAGCTGATCCTCGATGAAATCCGCCTGATGCCGGTGCTGCCATTCTGTTTGCTGAACCGGAGACGGACACGCTGCGCCAGCTCTGTCAGCAAATCCGCCGCGCGCCAGAGAATAACTGGAGCAGCGCGCAGGCCGCCAGCCTCACCAATATGAGTGAACGTACCCTGAACCGCCATTTTCAGCAGCAGACCGGGTTGAGCTATGGGGAATGGACACGACGGGCGCGCCTGCTGGAAGCGCTGGTGCGTCTGGCGCAGGGCCAGCCGGTGCTGCGTGTGGCGCTCGATCTGGGCTATGGCAGCCACAGCGCGTTCACGGCGATGTTCCGCCGGGTGATGGGGATCTCACCCAGCGACTATTTCAAAGACGCTTAACCGACCGCGTTTAACAGCGCCTGAAGCGAGGCGCGCGCCACGTCGTTATCGATCCCCACACCCCAGCGGCTAGTGCCATCCTGAAAAAGACAGCGAATATAGGCCACCGAACGGCTGTCGCTGCGCTCGCCCAGCGAATGTTCGTGATAATCCTTAATCACAAACGGCGTACTCAGCCAGAGACGCATCCCGCTGGCCGCCGCCGATAACAGACCGTTTCCCTGGCCCTCAAGCTGGCGCGTACCGCCATCGACGGCGACAGTGGCGGTTAAGCGCAGCTGCCCGTCCTGCTGACTCTCACTGCGGTAGCTTTGCAGGGCAAAATGCGGCGTTGCCACCAGGCCGTAACGCGCCCGAAAAAGCTGCCACAGCGCGTTTTGTGTCATCTCTTTGCCGTGGCTGTCTGTTTCCTGTTGTACGTGTTGGCTGAAATCTTGCTGCAGGGCGCGGGGCAGTTTGAGTCCGTGATTTTGCTCAATCAGCCATGCGCTGCCGCTTTTCCCAGACTGGCTGTTAACGCGGATAACCGCCTCGTAGGAACAGCCGATATCCTGCGGATCGACCGGCAGATAGGGCATCTCCCAGCGTTCATCCGGTTTACGGGCATCGAAGCCTTTTTTGATCGCATCCTGATGGGAGCCGGAAAAGGCGGTATAGGCCAGACGCCCGGCCCACGGATGGCGCGGATGAACGGGCAGCTGATTGCAGCTCTCCACCACCTCCACGACCTGAGTCATGTTGCTGAAATTGAGGTGAGGGCTAACACCCTGGCTGTATAAATTCATCGCCAGCGTGACCAGACAGACATTCCCCGTGCGTTCGCCGTTGCCAAACAGACAGCCCTCCACGCGATCGGCCCCTGCCATCACCGCCAGTTCTGCGCTTGCCACGCCCGTGCCGCGATCGTTATGCGGGTGAACGCTAATGCAGACATCGCGGCGGCGGCTAAAGTGGCGGCAAAAATACTCAATCTGATCGGCGTAGACGTTCGGCGTGCTGACTTCCACGGTCGCAGGCAGGTTAATGATCATCGGCCTTTGCGCGCACGGCTGCCAGATCTCCGCAACGGCTTCACAAATCTCCAGCGCAAATTCCGGCTCGGTAAAGCAGAAAGTCTCCGGGGAGTATTCGTATTGCCAGTGTGTCTGCGGGTTCTCCTCGCACAAGGTGCGGATCTGGCGCGTTGAGCGCACGGCCAGCGCAATAATCTGAGCTTTATCCATGCCAAATACCAGGCGGCGGAACAGCGGCGCGGTGGCGTTATACAGATGAATCGTTGCCTGTTTTGCCCCGCGTAAGGATTCGAAAGTGCGCGTAATCAAATCTTCCCGCGCCTGGGTGAGCACCTGAATAGTGACATCATCGGGAATGCGGTTCTCTTCAATCAGCTGGCGGACAAAATTGAAATCGGTCTGCGAGGCGGAGGGGAAGGCGACTTCAATCTCTTTAAAACCACAGCCGAGGAGCAAATCCCAGAACTGGAGTTTACGCGCGCTGTCCATCGGTTCAGCCAGCGCCTGATTGCCATCGCGTAAATCGGTGGAGAGCCAGCGCGGTGCCTGGGTGATGCGGTTTTCCGGCCAGCGACGGTCGGGCAGGGAGACAGGCGTATAGGGTTGGTATTTTTGTGCGGGGTTTTTCAGCATGATGCGCTCCTGTTGTCTTTTCACTATCGTGAAGCGATTTCAGGAGCGCTGCTTTATCAGGACTGACAGAAGCTGTAGAGAAATGGACAACTTTCTCGGCGAAGCGGCGCGTTAGTGCGCGCCACCGCCGCCACCGCCCGCGCCGAACGGCGGTTTGGCAAACCAGATCAACCCCAGCAACAGAATGAAAATACCCGCAGAAATCCAGAAGATTTCGTTGGCGGAGATTATCAATCCCTGGTTGGTGATCTGCTGGGCAATCCAGCCAGACGCCTGCTGCTCCGTCATCCCCATACTTTGAAGCTCAGAGTACATCTGCTGGGCGTTCGGGTTAAACGGATTCACCGATTCCGTCAGCTGCGCATGGTGCAGCGACTCGCGGTTAGTCCACAGGGTCGTGGTGATAGACGTCCCGATGGAGCCTGCCAGCGTACGGGTGAAGTTCGACAGGCTCGATGCCGCCGCCATCCGTTCCGGCGGTAAGCCAGAGAGCGTGATAGTGGTGAGTGGCATAAAGAAGCACGCCACGGCGAAGCCCTGAATAAACTGCGGCCACGCGGACGCGCCAAAGTCCATTCCCGGTTCGAAGGTGTACGCACGCCAGTAGAAGCACACCGCATACATAATAAAGCTGAAGGTCACCAGTCGACGCATGTCGAGCTTATGGGCAAAGCGGCCAATAATCGGCGACAGCAGGACCGGAATCAAACCGACCGGTGCCGAAGCCAGACCCGCCCAGGTTGCTGTGTAGCCGTATACCTCCTGCAACAGCTGCGGCAGCAGAACAATCGCGCCGAAATAGAGCATATAGGCGAGACTGATACACAGGCAGCCGATGGTGAAGTTTCGCGACTTAAAGAGCGACAGATCGACTATCGGGTTATCGTCCGTCAGCTCCCAGACAATCAGGAAGCTGATTGCCACCACGGCGACCACGGTAAGGACGATGATCTCCTGCGATGCAAACCAGTCCAGCTCTTTACCCCGGTCCAGCATGATCTGCAGGCTGCCGATCCCTAACACCAGCAGTGCCAGGCCCACGCCGTCAATGCGCCGCTGTTCGGTTTTGGTTTCCCGACCGCGCAGAGATTGCAGCGTCATCAGCACCACTAGCGCACCGATTGGCACGTTGATGAAGAAGATCCAGCCCCAGTGGTAGTTGTCACTGATATACCCACCAAGGATCGGGCCACAGATCGGCGCGACGATAACGGTCATCGACCACAGCGCCAGAGCGATTGAGCGCTTGGCGGGCGGGTAGTTATTCAGCAGCAAGCTCTGGGAGAGCGGGATTAACGGCCCGGCGACAATCCCCTGAATCACACGGAAGAAGATCAGCATGGTCAGGCTGTTGGACATGCCGCACGCCCAGGAGGCGATGACGAACAACACCGTTGACCACAGGAACAGTCGAACTTCCCCGACGCGTTTCGCCAGCCACCCGGTAATCGGAATGGAGATCGCATTCGCGACCCCAAACGAGGTGATCACCCAGGTCCCCTGGCTCAGGGATGAGCCAAGGTTACCGGCGATGGTCGGGATCGCCACGTTTGCGATGGTGGAGTCCAGCACCTGCATGAATGTCGCCAGCGACAGCGCAATGGTCATAATGACCAGCTGCGCCCCCTCCAGCGGTTTTTGCTGTTGCATACCACTCACCTTCGGATTAACCGGCGTTCGCTTTCACGATGTCGTCAATCAGCTTGTTGACCGGATCAAGGCTGATTTCACGGGCGTTGCTTTCATAGGCCGGATGATTTCGGACCTGATTCGCCAGCATCTGACCTTCGCGGTCAGCGGTATCTACCGTTACCAGGGTCGACAGACCGATACGCAGCGGGTGATCCGTCAGCTGTTTAGCGTCCAGTTCAATACGAACCGGCAGACGCTGAACCACTTTGATCCAGTTACCGGTGGCGTTCTGCGCAGGCAGCAGGGAGAACGCGCTGCCGGTACCCATATCCAGACCGACCACTTTACCGGTGTACTTCACGTCGTCGCCGTAAATATCACTGACGATAGTCGCGGTCTGGCCAATACGCATGTGGGCCAGCTGCGTCTCTTTGAAGTTGGCATCTACCCACAGATTGTTCGCCGGAACCACCGCCATCAGCGGCGTCGTGGTGCTAATCTGTGCGCCAGGCTGAACGGAACGACGGGAGACGTAACCGGTCATCGGGCTGACAATTTTAGTACGTTGCAGGGCAAGCCAGGCGTTACGCACTTCGGTTGCCGCCTGTTTAACGGCAGGCTGCTCTTCAAGATGAGTACCCAGAATCATCGCCTGGTTGGCGTTATACTGCTGGATTGCCACGTCAAGCTGCGCCTGCGCGCTGGCCACGGCGTCACGCGCGTGTTGCAGCTCTTCACGGCCAATCAGATTGGCGGTGCCGAGCGGTACACGACGATTCAGGTCGCTCTGCGCCTGCGCCAGGGCGGTTTTCTGCACGTCGATGCTCGCCTGCAACTGCTTGCTGTTGATCATCGACTGACGGGTTTGACGCACGCTTGAGGCCAGCTGCGTCTGCGCTTTTTCAAACGCCTGCTGCGCATCGGTCGGATCGAGCGTGACCAGCACATCTCCTTTTTGCACAAAGTCGGTATTGTCAGCCCAGACTTTCGTCACGCTGCCCGACACCTGCGCCATAATCTGAACCTGGTTCCCTGCCACGTATGCGTCATCGGTCTCTTCAATATGACGCAGTACTAAAAACCAATAGATCCCATATGCCACGGCAATAATAATAAAGAGCAAAGTCAGCAGCAGAAGGGCGCTTTTGCGTTTGCCTTTCTTAGTGTTGACCGGTTGCTGCGGGGGAGTGTTCTCCGCATTTGCGCTCATTGTAGTTCTCCACGATCTTCTTATTTTCACATCGGCTGGGCCGACCTGTTGTCAGAAAGGCCAGCAGTGTAACGTGCTGGCCTATCAGTATTTCTTATGTAATCTGGATGGTTGAGCGTGTCGTCGCGTTAGCTTAGCGCCTCGAGAATGGCGCCCTCTTCGTCCATCTGATCCAGACGGGTGAGGAGCTTGCGAGTGATGTGCTCTAGCTGGTCGCGCTCGGTCGTGCTCAGGGCAGACCAGAGCTGATGCAGACAGTTGTGCTGAGGTGGAAGCACCCCACGCAGGAATTCATGACCTTTATCGGTCAGTTGCAGATGCAGGCAACGGCGATCGTTGTCGCTTTCACGGCGTTCAATCCAGCCGCGTTTTTCCAGCTCATCCGCGATGCGGGTCGCGTTAGTGCGAGAAGAACCCAGGGCGCAGCTCAATTCAGAAGGCTGAATGCTGTGATCTTCCTGAGATTCCAGGGTAATTAACGCCATAAACAACGTCTCGTTAATCCCTTGAGCTTTCAGCATTTTATTGCGGTTATCCAGCAGCTTACCCTGCATGTGCATGCAAAGACGGGTTAACAGGATCTCCTGATACGGGAAGTCCTCGTAGCGACTGGCGCGAAATTTAAGCATTTGTTCAATTGGGGTAAACGAACTATCCATTTGGGCATGACCTCATTAATTACAGTCGATATAGTAACGACAGTGACAAATAATGTAAATGAATTATTTGTGCGGTTATATCCGCCAAACTGATATCACTGTCAGAAAGTGCCGGGCGAATCCGTGACCCGGTAAGCACAGAAATGAAAGGGCTAACGCCCACGAAAGACGGGGTCGGGTGATGAGAAACAGCATGAGGTTTCAAACAGAACGGAAATGTCGGCAATCTGATGGGGCCGGGAGCAGCCAGTAGGTCTGAACTATTCATGCGGTATTCTAATATGTCACCCACAGTAAAATTTCTGGGATAAATAATTACGCTCACCTTAACAGAGTGCGGGGCTGCTTAACACCCTAAGAAGCCCCAAACCGATGTAAAGCTTAGATAATGGCTTCCTGAAGGTGATAGCCACGCCACCAGATGAGCAGGTTAACGGCTGCAACAAGGGTACCGACCACGCACACGCCGGTCCAGCCGTAATGCTGCCACGCGGACGCCGAGATCAGGGAGCCTGCCGCACCGCCAATAAAGTAGCTGGTCATGTAACCGGCAGTCAGGCGGTTACGTGCCTCGGGCTTCACGCGATAGATTACCGTCTGGTTAGTGATATGCACGCCCTGTACGGTCAGGTCGAGGACCAGAATCCCGACAATCAGCGACAGCACCGAGATATGCCCGTACCAGATTGCCGCCCAGGAGAGGAGCAGCATCACCAGCCCGGCGGAGGTTGTCAGATGGGATTTGCCTTTATCCGCCAGACCACCGGCAGGGCGAGCACCCAGCGCACCGGCCGCACCCGCCAGACCAAACAGGCCAATTACCCCTTCGGAATAGTTGAACGGCGGCGAGGCCAGCAGGAAGGCCATGGAGGTCCACAGAATACTGAAGTTGGCAAAGGTGAAACACCCCAACAGCGCGCGCGTTCTCAGAAGTTTATCCTGAGTGAACAGGCTGAACACCGAGCCGAGAAGCTGAGGGTAGTTAAGATGGTTCTCCTGCTTCACTTTTGGCAGGCCGCGCCACAGGGCAAAGGCCATCACGACCATCAGCACGCTGGCGACCCAGTAGACTGTGCGCCAGCCGCCAAGACTTGCCAGCAGCCCGGCAACGGTTCGCGCCAGCAAAATCCCCAGCAGCAGGCCGCTCATGATCGTTCCCACCACTTTGCCGCGCTTTTCTGGCGCCGCGAGCGTGGCAGCCAGCGGCACGAGGATCTGGGCCACGACCGAGAACAACCCGGTCAGCGCCGTACCAAGGATCATCATCCCCAGCGACTGGCTGGAGGCCGTAATTAACATCCCGCCCGCTGCCAGCAGCGTCATGGAGACGATCAGTCTGCGGCGTTCAAACATATCGCCGAGCGGCACGAGGAACAGCAGGCCCGCGGCGTAGCCGAGCTGGGCGGCCGTCACAATAAAACCGGCGGAACTGGCAGAGAGCGAAAAGGCGCGGGCGATGGTGTCGAGTAAAGGTTGCGCATAGTAGTTACTGGCCACCGCGAGGCCAGTTGCCACAGACATGAGCAGAATAAGTGCCGGGCTAAGCCCTTGAGAAGTTTTCGTCATGAGAGTCAGGAATCGTGAGTTAAGTGATTATTTTTTCAGAAACCATCATAACGGATGAATGTGAATGTTGGAGATTTGTTGCGTGGTGGTTTGTGCGGTTTAGGCCTGGGGGGAGTTTGATGCCCTTACCCTAACCCCCTCCCGACGGGAGAGGGCGAGGTAAGGGAAAAGCGTTACTTCTGCGCTGCCAGCGCCTCGTTCACCCAGCCGTCAAACTGCTGCTGGTGGGCTTTGATCCAGCCGTCAACGTGACCCTGGACATCGGCTTCAGACGATTTGCCTTCATGCATCATCGCGTTCTGCGCGTTGATATCTGCCAGCGGCAGTTTCATCACCGAGAACAGCTTCGCCGCCGCCGGGTTTTTCTCAGCCCAGGCTTTGTTCGCAACGATATGCATGGTGTTCACCGGGAAACCGTAGTTCATGCCGTTTGGCAGCTTGGTGTCGATATCTTTCTGCTCACCTGGCAGAGAAGAGAACGGCACCTGCAGCCACACCACGTCTTTACCTGGCTTCAGCACGTCGCTCACCCAGTACGGCGTCCAGGTGTAGTAGATCACCGGTTTACCCTCTTTAAAGCGGGCGATGGTATCTGCCATCATCGCGGAGTAGTTACCGTGGCTCACGTCGACGGTCTTTTCCAGATCGAAGGCTTTGTTCTGGTGGTTAATCACCGCCTCACAGCCCCAGCCCGGCGAGCAGCCCATCATGTCGGCTTTGCCGTCACCGTTGGTGTCGAACAGTTTGGCGATCTTCGGATCTTTAAGCTGCTCAACATTGGTGATGTGGTATTTGTCGGCGGTTTTCTTGTCGACCAAATAGCCCTGCGCAGCGCCGGTCACGAAGGTCCCTTCGCGGTAAAACTTCTTACTCCCGCCGGCAGCGGCATACATATCATCATGCAGCGGCTGCCAGTTCACGGCGGTAAAGGTCGCATCGCCAGAGGCAATCGAGGTGTAGCCTACGTTGTAATCCACTTCGCTCGGCTTATTGACCGTGTAACCCAGTTTTTCCAGGGCGCGGCTGACGATCATGGTCTGGAAGGACTCTTCCGAAATTGTGCTCTGTACCGGTTGAACGGTAATGCCTTTACCCGGCAGGTCAGCGGCGAATGCGCTGGTAGAGACAAGGGTGGCAAACGCTGTGGCAAAAAGGATGTTATGTCGCATCGTTGTTCCTTATTTAATGAATGGACGGGTAATCAACCCGACCGGGCCGGTGCTGTACCAGCGACGGTTGCCGCGACTGCGTGAATCGCGACCGACTGCCTGAGTCAGGCGGTCAAGAATAATGGCGAGGATCACAATCCCGACGCCGCCCACGGTGGCCAGTCCCATATCGAGACGACCGATACCGCGCAGTACCATCTGGCCGAGGCCACCCACGGCAATCATTGAGGCGATCACCACCATCGAAAGGGCGAGCATCAGCGTCTGGTTCACGCCTGCCATAATGGTGGGCATCGCCAGCGGGAGCTGCACTTTAAACAGCATCTGACGCGGGCTGGCACCGAACGAGCGTGACGCTTCGATCAGATCGGCTGGCACCTGGTTAATCCCCAGAATGGTCAGACGGATAATCGGCGGCAGGGCGAAGATAATGGTCACTACCACGCCCGGTACGTTACCGATCCCGAACAGCATCACGATAGGCACCAGATAGACAAACGCCGGCGTGGTCTGCATCGCATCCAGCAGCGGACGAATAATTTTCGCCGCCCTCGGGCTGCGTGCCAGCCATATGCCCATCGGCAAACCGATCACCACGCAGAACAGCAGGGCGGTGAGCACCAGCGCCAGAGTAATCATCGCCTGAGACCAGGCACCGATAGCACCAATCAAAATCAGTGAAATAAGTGTGGCGATCCCCATACCTGCACTGCCGAACTGCCACGCAATGAGCGCGAACAGCGCAATGGCAACAGGCGCGGGCATTCCGAGCATCATCTGCTGGAAGCCGTTGAGGATGTAATCCACCGGAACGCGAATGCCCTGGAACACCGGACGGAAGTGGGTTACCACCCAGTCGATGCCTTCGGTCACCCAGCTGTCCAGCGGAATCAGGGTTTTATGGAACGGGTCCATAATATTGAAATGTTCTGGCGCGGGCGCCGGAGCGCTGTTGAGCCAGTCGGCGGTGCTACCGCCGTCAGCGGGTGCAGGCGCAGAAGTTCCCCACGCGTCTGCCGATTGTGCGGCGCTATCTGCCGCTTCTGTGGTTCCCCACGGATTAGATTGATCAGCCATTGTTTGCCCCCTCGCGATCTAAAGCCTGCAGCAACATGCGTTTTGAGATGATGCCGACGTACTGTTGTTCTTCTCCAATGACCGGAACCGCGCAGGGTGCCTGGCCGACGTGAGAGAGCAACTCGCTGAGCGGCGTTTCGGCGTCCACGGCAAGCGGAGCGTCGAGTAACGCCGCATCGATTCCCTGGTTTTCGCTAAGTGCTTTTTTCAGAGAGTCGATGGAGACAATGCCTACAAATTTATTACCGCGCTCAATGACATAGCCATATTCGCGGTCTTCGTCCTGCAGCAGTTTCAGCGCCGAGCGCGGGCCAAAACCTGGCGTGCGGCGAATAATGCCATCCAGTGCGCGGCGGGAAATATCTTTCGCGCTAAACACCTGGCTAATATCCACGCCCCGGAAGAAGGTGCGCACATAATCATTGGCCGGATTATTCAGAATTTCGTCCGGCGTGCCGACCTGCACCACTTCGCCATTTTGCATAATGGCAATACGATCGCCAATACGCATCGCTTCATCGAGATCGTGGGAAATAAAGACCACGGTTCGCTGATGTTTTGCCTGCAGTTTTACCAGCTCATCCTGCATCTCGGTACGAATTAATGGATCGAGCGCTGAGAAGGCTTCATCCATTAATAAAATATCGGGATTGATGGCTAATGCGCGGGCTAAACCGACGCGTTGACGCATACCGCCAGAAAGTTCATCCGGATAGCCGTGGGCATAATTTTCCAGTCCCACCTGGCGTAATGCATCCAGCGCTTTTTCCTGGCGAATCGCCGCAGGGATTCCCGCTAATTCCATACCGAAAGCGGTATTATCCAGTACCGTCATATGTGGCATTAGCGCGAATGACTGGAAGACCATCGCAATCTTTTTCCTGCGCACCTCACGAAGCTCGGCGTCAGATATTCTGGCGATATCAACGCCATCAATCAGCACCTGTCCGCGGGTGGGTTCAATCAGGCGATTGAGAAGGCGAACCATAGTGGATTTACCCGAACCGGATAACCCCATGATGACGAAAATCTCGCCTTCTTCAATTGCCAGACTGGCGTCTTTAACGCCAAGGGATAATCCTGTCTTCTCCAGGATTTGTTCTTTTGAAAGTCCTTTTTCAATATATTTGAACGCGCGCTGTGGATGCTCGCCAAATACTTTATAGAGATTTTTAACTTCTAATTTAATTGCCATGCAATAGAGTAATTCCCGTTATTTATTAGCGTCGATATCAATACCATTAAAAATAATGAACTGGCCATACCCTAACATACTGAGAATCTGAGACAACCCTTGTGCCACGTGTGGCACGAATTTTGCGAGTGGTGAAATGGCTGAATTTCCCATGAGGAAAGGGCTGAGCGGGTGTCGAATTTTTCTGAGATTTTTGCCGCGCGGTCGGGGAATTTCTTCTGGATCGGAATGATTCAGGAGAATATGACGCTGGAATTACAGTATAGATTACAGGGAATATTTGTGGGGAGAAAATGGGATTTATATTAAATTAACGAGCGTTAGGTCTGGCGATTTGACGATCCCCTCTCCCGAAAGGGAGAGGGTTAAAATGAAGGGGAAAATACCGCGCTAAAAATCCCAGTCCTCATCCTCCGTTTCCACCGCTTTACCCATCACGTAGGATGAGCCGGACCCGGAGAAGAAGTCGTGGTTTTCGTCGGCATTCGGCGAGAGCGCCGCCAGAATCGCCGGATTCACCTCCGCCATCTCCGGCGGGAACAGCGCCTCGTAGCCGAGATTCATCAGCGCTTTGTTGGCGTTGTAGCAGAGGAACGCTTTGACATCCTCCTCCCAGCCGGTTCCCGCATACAGCTCTTCCGTGTAACTCAGCTCGTTGTCATAAAGATCCATCAGCAAATCCAGCGCAAAACCTTTCAGCTCCTCGCGTTTTGCGTCGCTAATCTTCTCCAGCCCTTTCTGATATTTATAGCCGATGTAATACCCGTGAACCGCTTCGTCGCGGATGATCAGGCGAATCAAATCGGCGGTGTTGGTCAGCTTGCCGCGACTCGACCAGTACATCGGCAGCCAGAAGCCGGAATAGAAGAGGAAAGATTCCAGGAACACGCTGGCGATTTTCTTCTTCAGCGGCTCATCGGCCTGGTAATACTCCAGCACCAGCTGGGCTTTGCGCTGGAGCGGGGCGCTCTCTTCGCTCCAGGTATAGGCCGCATCCACATCTTTGGTCTGGCACAGCGTCGAGAAAATCGAGCTGTAGGAACGGGCGTGGACTGCCTCCATAAAACTAATATTCGACATCACCGCCTCTTCGTGAGGCGTCAGCGAATCCGCCATCAGCGCCGGGGCACCGACGGTGTTCTGAATAGTGTCCAGCAGCGTCAGCCCGGTAAACACACGGATGGTCAGTTGCTGTTCGGCGTGGCTGAGGGTGGCCCATGCCGGAATATCGTTGGAGAGCGGCACTTTTTCCGGCAGCCAGAAGTTGCTGGTCAGGCGGTTCCACACCTCCAGATCTTTATCGTCCTGAATTTTGTTCCAGTTAACGGCGCTTACGCGTGACAGTTTCATCCTTTCTCCTTACAGCGCGCAGGACACGCAGCCTTCAATTTCGGTGCCTTCCAGCGCAAGCTGACGCAGGCGAATGTAGTACAGGGTTTTGATGCCTTTCTTCCAGGCGTAAATCTGCGCCTTGTTGATATCGCGCGTGGTGGCGGTATCGGGGAAGAACAACGTCAGCGACAGCCCCTGATCCACATGGCGGGTCGCCTCGGCGTAAGTATCAATAATCTTCTCCGGGCCGATTTCATAGGCATCCTGATAGAGCGCCAGGTTCTCGTTGGTCATAAACGGCGCGGGATAGTAGACGCGTCCGGTTTTGCCTTCCTTGCGGATCTCAATCTTTGAGACGATAGGGTGAATGCTCGACGTCGCGTGGTTGATATAGGAGATCGAGCCGGTTGGCGGCACCGCCTGCAGGTTCTGGTTGTAGATGCCGTACTGCATGACATCGGCGCGCAGCTGCTGCCACATCTCGCGCGTCGGAATCGGGACCCCGGCACGGGCGAACAACGCCCGCACTTTCTCGGTTTTCGGCTGCCAGTCACTTTCCAGATACTGATTAAAATACTCTCCGCTGGCGTAGCGCGACTGCTCAAACCCGGCGAAGCGCTGGTTACGCTCGCGGGCCAGCATCATTGAGGTATGCAGGGCATGCCAGGTGATGGTGTAGAAATAGAAATTGGTGAAATCCAGCCCTTCGGCACTGCCGTAAGGAATGCCTTCGCGCGCCAGATAGCCGTGCAAATTCATCTGTCCCAGCCCGATGGCGTGAGACGCGGCATTCCCGGCTTCGATCGACGGCACGCTGCGGATGTGGCTCATGTCCGACACCGCCGTCAGGCCACGAATCGCGGTTTCCACAGTGCGGCCAAAATTCGGGGAATCCATGGTGTGGGCAATATTCAGTGAGCCAAGATTGCAGGAGATATCTTTGCCTGTTTCAGCGTAATCCAGATTCTCGCCGTAAGTCGACGCGCTGTTGACCTGCAAAATCTCCGAGCACAGATTACTCATGTTGATGCGCCCGGCAATCGGGTTAGCGCGGTTCACCGTATCTTCATACATGATGTACGGGTAACCGGACTCGAACTGGATCTCGGCCAGAGTCTGGAAAAAGTCGCGGGCATTAATGGTTTTTTTGCGAATGCGATCGTCAGCGACCAGTTCGTCGTACAGCTCGCTTATGGCCACATCGCCGAACGGCTTGCCGTAGATGCGCTCAATGTCATAAGGCGAGAAGAGGGCCATCTCGGCATTCTCTTTCGCCAGCTGGAAGGTGATATCCGGGATCACCACCCCGAGGGACAGCGTTTTGATGCGGATTTTTTCGTCAGCGTTTTCGCGTTTGGTATCGAGAAACCGCAGGATATCCGGGTGATGGGCGTGGAGATACACCGCGCCCGCGCCCTGACGCGCACCCAGCTGGTTAGCGTAGGAAAACGCATCTTCCAGCATTTTCATCACCGGGATCACGCCAGAAGACTGGTTTTCGATGCGCTTGATCGGCGCGCCGGACTCCCGCAGATTCGACAGCAGAAACGCGACGCCACCCCCGCGTTTGGAGAGCTGCAGGGCCGAGTTCACCGCCCGGCCAATCGACTCCATATTGTCTTCAATACGCAGCAGGAAGCAGGAGACCAGTTCACCGCGCTGGGCTTTCCCGCAGTTGAGGAATGTCGGCGTGGCGGGCTGGAAGCGGCCCGAGAGGATCTCGTCCGTCAGCTGTTGTGCCAGCGCTTCATCGCCCTGCGCGAGGGTTAAGGCCACCATACAGACGCGATCTTCAAAACTTTCCAGATAGCGTTTGCCGTCGAAGGTTTTGAGCGTGTAGCTGGTGTAATACTTCCAGGCGCCGAGGAACGTCTGGAAACGGAAACCGCTGGCGTGGGCGCGTTCAAACAGTTTCACCACAAAGTCGCGATCGTAGCGCGTCAGCACCCGCGCTTCGTAATAACCTTCGTTGACCAGATAGTCGAGGCGCGCCTGCTGGCTGGCAAAAGAGAGCGTGTTCGGGCGGACGTGGGCGGCAAAAAAGGCCTCCACCGCCTCGTGGTCTTTGCCAAACTGAATATTCCCCTCGCGATCGTAGAGGTTCAGCATAGCGTTCAGGGCATGGTAATCCGTTGAGCCTTGCACTACGCGTTCTGCGGTTGTCGTTGCCAAAATTCGTTCACTCCTTTACGCACGTTCTCTACGTCCTGCTGTGTCCCCATCAGTTCAAAACGATAGAGATACGGCACGCCGCACTTTTGAGAGATAACATCCCCGGCACGGCAGAACGCGTCGCCAAAATTGCGATTGCCTGCGGCGATCACACCGCGAATCAGCGCCCGGTTGTGGGGATCATTAAGAAAGCGGATTGCCTGACGGGGCACCGCGCCCGCCGTTCCACCGCCGCCATAGCTGGGGACCACCAGAATATAAGGCTCGTCTACCTGAATGCGCTCGCGCTCGTTAAGCGGAATACGCACGGCGGGCAGCCCGAGACGCTCGATAAAGCGCAGCGTATTTTCCGAGCTGCTGGAGAAGTAGACGAGCAGGCTCATGCGCTGACGGCCTGCGTTTGCAGGCGATTAATCATGTCCGGGCGAAAGCCTGACCAGCTGGTTTCCCCGGCGATCACTACCGGAAGCTGACGAAATCCTTGCGCGCGCAGGGCGTCTGCCGCATCGGGCTGCAAGTCCACATTCACCATCTCAAACGCGACGCCACGGTTTTCCATTGCACGTTTCGTGGCGTGGCACTGAACACAGTCGTTACGAGTGTAAATAGTAATGCTCATGATTCGTATTTCCATTTAGAATGAAGGAGCGGCGCGAATGAGCGCGTCGGGTTGTGTGTGTCTTGTTAGAGGGAATACTAGATGTAGTCGATGTAAGTTTCAACCATACAAGATATGGGATTTATCAATTGATTTTGCCTTGATGATGAGCGATGCGAGGAGGGGCAGGCTGCACGCGGCTTCTGGCGTTTTTTTGACCGTAAAAATAAAAACCCCCGATCGCAGAGGCGAACGAGGGTCAGAAAATGACGCGTTTTAAGGTTATTTACGCAGCGTCAGCAAGGCACCGATAAAAATCCCTACTGCGGCAACAGTCCCCACAGCGTACAACGGTTTTTCACGGATAAAGGTATTGGCACAGCCAATCGCATCGCAGGCGGCCTGCGTGGTGCGTGAGCGGCCATGCATCCGGGCGCGGGTTTCACGCAGCAGAGACTGAGCCTTACGTCTGGCGACATCCGCCTCATCCTTTGCATCAGAGCCCCAGGATTTCAATACATCCTCCAGTGTGTCGGCTAATTGGCTGACATCGTTACGAATATCCTGAGCGTCGTCATTAATATCGTTTCGGTTCGGTCTGTTAAACATACGATCCTCCATAATTTTGCGTTCACACACAGTTTAGTCCAGGTTTTTAATATCTGAAGCGAGTCACGACTTATCGTGGCCTTTATGGATTTATCTGAAAGCGTTGCCAACGATGATTATTGTAAGGTTGGCCCGCAGGAAAAGATAACGAGGATAAAATATGTATTTACGACCCGATGAGGTGGCGCGCGTTCTTGAAAAAGCGGGTTTCATCATGGATGCAGTGACTCAAAAAACATACGGATATCGCCGTGGCGATAATTATGTCTATGTTAACCGCGAAGCCCGAATGGGACGCACTGCGCTGATTATTCACCCCACCCTAAAAGACCGTAGTTTGTCGTTTGCTGAACCTGCCACGGATATCAAAACCTGCGATCATTATCAGGAATTTCCGCTGTATTTAGCCGGAGAACGGCACCAGCATTACGGTATTCCGCATGGTTTTAGCTCCCGCATGGCGCTGGAGCGATTTCTGACAGGTCTGTTTGGCGAACCGCAATAAACACGCGACTGGCAGCGGCCAGTCGCAGCACTTTACGCCTGGGACTGATGATACTGGCTGACTTTAAACAGGCGGCGACAGTAGTCCAGGAAGTAGCCATAGGCCGCACCCATCAACATCGACACCACAATATTCGAGCTGACGGCAGCCGCAATCTGATGCCAGTCTGCGCCGACGGTCAGCAAAATCGCCACATACACCGGTGACTGGAAGGTGACGTAAGCCAGCACGTCTGCCAGGTTTTTGAGCCAGCCCGACGGGCTAAAACGGCGCGCCAGGCGCATGACGGCGTCACGGTAAAAACCATACGGCCATGCAATAAGAATGTTGACCGGAATGGCCACCAGTCTGGAAGAAAGGGACTGCTCAAAAGACATTCCGGAGAGGAATATCTCGATCAGCATGTTCACTACGGAACAGTAGACGACCATCGCGAAAGTGTCTGCAACTGCATGGCGCAGGCGAGACTGCGGTGAGAACATGTCCGAACTCCTTGAGAAGAACATAAAACAGAGATTTTACCTGCAGCGCATGGTGCTTTAGGTTGGTTTGTTGAGCGTGTATAGAGTATCTCTCTGCTTTGAAAGTCACAATGAGTGAAAAATATTTATTTAATGGCCTTTTGTCCACGAAATGCTCTAAAACATCCCGCATTTTCTCTTCGGCGGTGCTTTCTGTTTTTATCTTGTAAATATGCTTGTAAATCAATTAAATGAGTGAATGTGAGCAATAAGATGTATTCGAGAAAATTATCGTCTCAGCAGACTCAACTTCCGAACGGGTAAAAACGTCGCGACGTATTATTAATGTTCTATTTTTGCCTGTTTAGTGGTGAATTGTTCTGATCGTTATCTTGTTTAGTTATGCTTAACAGTTGAGTGATTATTCAGCATTATGCGAGAGAGGGGCGGCGTTTGCTCAAAAACGTGCTCATAAGAAATAGAAAGTGTGAGCTAAACAAAAGCAATATTGAATGGAATGCAAATAAAGGTAAGGATAATTAATTAAATATTGTTGAATATCCTTAATAAAAGTCTGGGAGGAATCTCGCTGGATATTCAAAGTAAAGTGGATTACCATATTGAACTATTGCTCATTGAATCAACTCATAAAAGGTCTTCAGTAATATGTCTTCAATGTTACAAAATCTTAATAATATCCGTACCCTTCGCGCAATGGCGCGCGAGTTTTCTGTTGATGTGCTTGAAGAAATGCTGGAAAAATTCCGCATTGTTACGGAAGAAAAACGTAATGAGCAAGATGAAATGCAGAGTCAGCAGGCTGAACAGCAGCAGAAAATTAATGCTCTGTTAGAGCTGATGAAAGCTGACGGTATTTCTCCAGAAGATCTGCTGGGTAAAGACGTTCTGAAAGGTGCCAGCCAGCCGCAAAAACGTCAGGCGCGTGAAGCGAAGTACCGTTTCACTGACGCAAACGGCGAAGTGAAAACCTGGACCGGCCAGGGCCGTACGCCTAAGCCAATCGCCACTGCGCTGGCAAATGGCCAGTCACTGGATGATTTCTTAATCTAAGTGATTTCACATCAGGGCGGTATCTCACCGCCCTGAGCTTTCAGCAGACGCCGAAATCGCCGTCTTCTTTATACAACGCCACATCCGCCGCCTTCAGCGTAAACTTCTCTCCCTGCTCATTGCTCGCCTGCACGGCAACAATTTGATCGTCATGCACTTCAACGACTTTCAGCTTTGGCCCGCCCATACGTGGCTGCACAACATCTCCAACAGTAAACATAATGTCCTCCTCGTTTTGGTATTTCTTACCTTAGCCCACGTCATCAGCCGGGTACAGGTGTAACGCGTGAATACCCCTTAATCGTTAGTCTAAGTGATTGTAAAAAGGGTAAAGGAGCGTAAAAGCAGACTTAAGGAATGGCGTGACACGGTAAACTCGCTACGCTTAACGTTAAAACTTTTTTTAACAATGTTCTTTTTTTAGCTTGAATGGAGAAAGTATGGGTTTCTGGCGTATCGTTATTACTATTCTGATCCCGCCACTGGGTGTTCTGCTCGGTAAAGGTTTCGGCTGGGCGTTTATTTTGAATATCATTCTGACGCTGCTGGGTTACATCCCGGGGCTTATTCACGCCTTCTGGGTGCAGAGCCGCGATTAAAAACGCGCGTTAATCACGCCACAGTAAATCGCTATATATCCCGGTCAGTACCCCCTGAGGCCCAAACTGCTGTTTGATCCAGCGGGTTACCTGGCCGGTCGCGGCATGCTGCGTGGCCAGCAGCATGCGCGAGTCCTGGCGCGGATTGTTAATGCGTCGCGTCACCAGTAATCCATCTTCTACCGCTTCGCGCGCCATATGTTCCGGTAAAAAACCAATTCCCTCGCCCAGAATCTGACACTGACATTTGGTGTTAAAGTCCGGCACCAGAATCGCCTCCTGTCCGTGCAGCAACCAGCCCACTTTTTTATTGATCGTATGCGCCGTGTCTTCAACCATGATGTTGGGATAGAGGCGCAGCTGGCTCTCGGCAATCGGCTCCGGGGAAAACGCCAGCGGATGCTGGGGAGAGATAGCAAAAACCCAGCGAATCGCGCCGATTTCCGTGTAATCAATCCCGCCGCCGTCGAGCAGCGTATCCGGCGCCCCAATCGCAATATTGGCCTGATTATTAATGATCGAATCCCACACGCCGTTATACACCTCGGTGGTGACGGTGATCTGGCAGGTGGGGAACTGTTTTTTTAAGACCTGCAACAGCCGGGCGGTATGACGCGGTGTGTATAACAGCTGGTTGATACAGATCCGCACCCGCGCTTCGATACCCTGTGAAATGGTATCAATTCCGCGTTTGATGGCGTGGAAGTCATTGAGCAGATCCGTCGCTTTACGGTAAAAGTAAAACCCGGACTCCGTCAGCTCGATGCTGCGCGTATTGCGCACAAACAGCACCACGTCCAGCCCCGTCTCCATCCGTTTGATGGTGTAGCTGATGGCGGAAGTGGTCACGCCCAGCTCTTCGGCCGCTTTGCTAAAACTGCCGAAGCGTGCGGCGGCAGTAAAGGCCAGCAGGTTCTCTTCCGTAAATATCGAATTCATGGCGCAGCCCCTCACTTAAGCCCCAGCGGTATTGTTGAATCTATTTGTAATCGCCCGCAACGGCAATCAGTTTTGAACAATATTTAACACTGCAGTTACATCTCATTTGAGCACTATCACACTTCTGCTATTTTGTTTCAGGCCGCGCCAGGCAAGGCGTGTCGAGATATAAGCAGAATGCGCTTTTACGGCGGAAAAGGGCGTCAACGATAAGAAAAACATTGCACCGACGCACGTTTTGGCCCGACTGTTGATTTCTGTTCAATAATCACTGTCCTTACGATGAATGAAATTTAAGCGGATTCTTTTATCACGGGGCTGTTGCTATTCTCAGGTCATCAGAAATGAAAACATCGGAGTCTGAATATGTCTGCAAATGAACTCGTTACTGAATTTCTGCTGGCGGCAGAGCAGGGCAATCTGGATGCACTCAAAGCCTGTCTGGAAAAAGGGGTGGACATCAATGCCACCAATCGCCAGAAAAGAACCGCCATTATTATTTCCAGCCTGAAAAAGCACTATCCTTGCGTTGAATTCCTTATTTCCGCCGGTGCGGATATCGATAAACAGGACCAGACCTGTTTTAACCCGTTCTTAATTAGCTGCCTGACGAATGACCTCACCTTGCTGCGCATCGTCCTGCCGGCCAATCCGGATCTCGATCGCCTGTCACGCTTTGGCGGCGTGGGGATTACCCCCGCGAGCGAAAAAGGCCACGTGGAGATTGTCCGTGAACTGCTGGCGCATACGGATATCAACGTTAACCACACCAACTTTGTCGGCTGGACGCCCTTGCTGGAAGCCATCGTGCTCAACGACGGCGGGGCGAAACAGCAGGAGATCGTCAAATTACTCCTCGACCACGGCGCCAATCCGCACATGACCGACAAATACGGGAAAACCCCGCTCGAACTGGCGCGCGAAAAAGGCTATCACGCGATTGCTGAACTGCTGTTAGCCGCCGGCGCGTAATGTATTCGGCAAGCCGTTTCGGGCTTGCCTGACCTGAATTTTTTCACGTTTACCATCATGCCTTAATCATGATGGCGGCCCCCTTTTGCCCGCATTCGGGAGGAAAACATGCCCACCAAAATCGTTATTAAAAAGAATACCTATTTTGATTCTGTCTCGCTGATGTCGGTCTCGACCAAAGCCAATAAATTGCCCGGTGTGGAACAGGCGTTTGTGGCGATGGCGACTGAAATGAATAAAGGCGTATTAAAAAACCTGGGATTATTAACGCCAGAATTGCAGGACGCGAAAAACGGCGACCTGATGATTGTGATTAAAGGCGAGGCCGCCAGTGACGAAACGCTGGCTGCCATCGAAGCCTTATTTACCCGTAAAGAGAGCGGCGGCGCGCACGAAGCCCGTTTCGCCACCCTCGCCAGCGCCAAAACGCATCGCCCCGACAGCAACCTGGCGTTGATCTCCGTCAACGGCCTGTTCGCCGCCCGCGAAGCACGCCAGGCGCTGGAAAACGATCTCAACGTGATGCTCTTCTCCGATAACGTCAGCCTCGACGACGAACTGGCCCTCAAGCAGCTGGCGCATCAGAAAGGTCTGCTGATGATGGGACCCGACTGCGGAACCGCCATTATCAACGGCGCAGCACTGTGCTTTGGCAACGCGGTTCGTCGCGGGCCGATTGGCATCGTCGGCGCGTCGGGGACCGGCAGCCAGGAGCTGAGCGCGCGTATTCATGAGTTTGGCGGCGGAATTTCACAGCTCATCGGCACCGGCGGGCGCGATTTGAGCGAAAAGATCGGCGGCCTGATGATGCTCGACGCCATCGATATGCTGGAAGCCGATGAAGCCACTGAAGTGATCGCGCTCATCTCCAAACCGCCTGCGCAGAAGGTGGCCGAAAACGTGCTGGCCCGCGCCCGCGCCTGCCGCAAACCGGTAGTTGTCTGCTTCCTCGGTCGCAACGAACCGCCAGCCGATGAAGAGGGTTTGCAGTTCGCGCGCGGCACCAAAGAGGCGGCCCTGAAAGCGGTTCTGCTCACGGGCATCAAAAAAGAGTCTCTCGATCTCCACCCGCTCAACTGGCCATTAATTGAAGAGGTGCGCGCTCGCCTCACGCCACAGCAAAAGTATATTCGCGGTCTGTTCTGCGGCGGCACCCTGTGTGACGAAGCGATGTTCGCGGCGCTGGAAAAATTCGACGACGTCTACAGCAACATCCAGCCGGACCCGACCAAACGTCTGGCGGATCTCAACGTCAGCCAGGCCCATACTTTCCTCGATTTTGGCGACGATGAGTTCACCAACGGCAAACCGCACCCGATGATCGATCCGACTAACCGCATCAGCCGCCTGTTGCAGGAGGCGCGCGACCCGGAAGTGGGCGTCATCGTGATGGATTTCGTGCTCGGTTTCGGCTCTCACGAGGATCCGGTCGGGGTGATGATCGACGCCATCAAAGAGGCGCAGGCCATCGCCAAAGCGGACAACCGCCCGCTCGAGATCCTCGGCTACGTGCTGGGCACCGACCTGGATACTCCGTCCCTGTCGCAGCAGTGCCAGCTGCTGACAGACGCAGGTGTGATCTGGGCGAGCAGCAGCACTAACACCGGATTACTGGCGCGTGAATTTGTCTGCAAAGGAGAGAAAGCCTGATGAAAACCTTATTTAACCAGCCGTTGAACGTCATTAACGTAGGCATCGCCCTGTTCAGCGACGATCTGAAAAAACAGCACGTCCCGGTCACGCAGCTCGACTGGACGCCGCCGGGGCAGGGCAATCTGCAGGTGGTCGAGGCGCTGGATCAACTGGCGCAGCCGACACTCGCCGGGAAAATTGCCGCCGCCAACAAACTGGCATTGGAGCGGATTATCCAGTCACATCCGGTGCTGGTGGGCTTCGACCAGGCCATCAACGTGGTGCCTGGCATGACCCCTACGACCATCCTGCACGCCGGGCCACCGGTGGCGTGGGAAAACATGTGCGGCGCGATGCGCGGTGCGGTGACGGGGGCGCTGGTGTTTGAAGGGCTGGCTGATTCTCTGAGCGACGCCGAACGCCTGGCGGCCTCCGGGAAAATCACGTTCTCGCCGTGCCACGAACACGACTGCGTCGGCTCAATGGCGGGCGTCACGTCGGCGTCGATGTTTATGCACATCGTCGAGAACAAAACCTACGGTAATCGCGCGTTCACCAACCTCAGTGAGCAGATGGCAAAAATCCTGCGCATGGGGGCCAACGATCAGAGCGTGATCGATCGTCTGAACTGGATGCGCGACGTGCTCGGCCCGATGCTGCGCGATGCGATGAAAATCATCGGCGAAATCGACCTGCGCTTAATGCTGGCCCAGGCGCTGCACATGGGCGACGAGTGCCACAACCGCAATAACGCGGGAACTACGCTGCTGATCCAGGCCCTGACGCCGGGGCTGATTCAGGCCGGTTATCCGGTAGAGCAGCAGCGTCAGGTGTTCGAGTTTGTGGCGAGCAGCGACTACTTCTCCGGCCCGACGTGGATGGCAATGTGCAAAGCCGCGCTGGATGCGGCGCACGGTATCGAATTCAGCACTGTCGTCACCACCATGGCGCGCAACGGTTACGAATTCGGCCTGCGCATTTCCGGCCTGCCGGGGCAGTGGTTTACCGGCCCGGCGCAGCAGGTGATCGGCCCAATGTTTGCCGGTTACAAGCCGGAGGACTCCGGTCTGGATATTGGCGACAGCGCTATCACCGAAACCTACGGCATCGGCGGGTTCGCGATGGCGACAGCTCCGGCAATTGTCGCGCTGGTGGGCGGTACGGTGGATGAAGCCATCGACTTCTCGCGTCAGATGCGCGAAATCACCCTCGGCGAAAACCCGAACGTCACCATTCCGCTGCTCTCGTTTATGGGCATTCCGACGGCGATTGATATCACTAAAGTTGCCGCCAGCGGCATCCTGCCGGTGATCAACACCGCCATTGCCCACAAAGACGCCGGGATCGGCATGATTGGGGCGGGCATCGTTCACCCGCCATTTAGCTGTTTTGAAAAGGCGCTGTTGACCTTCCGCGATCGCTACTTTTTATAAGGCAAGCATCCATGAAAAGCATGAAACTGGAGTGGAAAAGAGGTGACTGGGCGGCCTATTTCGGCCTGATGACCAACAACCTGACCAATTTGCTGACCATGATGGGGCTGCTCATTTTTGTCGTCGGCATCCCGAAAGAGATTGTTTATGGACGTATCGCGCCAGCCTTCGGGCTGGCGGTGCTGGTCGCCAGCATTTGCTACGCGTGGTTTGGCCTGCAGATGCAACGCCAGACCGGGCGCACGGATGTGACGGCTCTGCCCTCTGGCCCAAGTGCGCCGTCCATTTTCACGGTGACGTTCCTGGTGCTGATGCCGGTTTACCAGCAGACCGGCGATGCGGATTTCGCCATCCAGATTGGTCTGGTGTGGTGCTTTGTTGAAGCGATGATTCTGGCGGGCGGCTCATTTTTAGGCGAAACCATCCGCAAGATGATCCCGCGCACCGTGCTGCTGTCGTGCCTGTCCGGTTTAGGTCTGCTGCTGCTGGCGATGAACCCGATGCTGCAGGCGTTCGAAGCGCCGACGGTCTCCTTCATCGTGCTGCTGCTGATCTTCATCAACTGGTTCGGCAAAAAACCGATCTTCGCCCGCATCCCGACCGGTCTGTTGCTGTTGATCGCCGGGACGGCGCTGGCGTGGATCTCCGGTCTGCAAAGCCCGGAAGCGATCAAAGCGTCCATGTCATCGTTCGGCTTTAACCCGCCGGAAGTCCACGTTGACAGTTTCATGCAAGGTCTGCCGCACGCCCTGCCATATCTGGCCTCGGCGGTTCCACTGGGGCTGGCGAACTATATCTTTGACCTCGAAAACATCGAAAGCGCCCACGCGGCGGGGGACGAATACCCGACCCGCAAGGTGATGCTGGCGAACGGTCTGGCCTCCATGCTCGGCTGTCTGATGGGCAACCCGTTCCCGGTGACGGTCTACGTCGGTCACGCGGGCTGGAAAGCGATGGGCGCAAGCATTGGCTACACCCTGGCGTCGGGCGTCACCATGTTCATCGTACCGCTGTTCGGGCTGGGGGCGTTTATGCTCGCCATCATTCCGATGACTGCCATCGTGCCGATTCTGGTGTTTATCGGCGTCGTCACCGCCAACCAGGTGGTGAGGGAAACGCCCAAAGTGGAGGTGCCCGTCATCTTTATCTGTCTGTTCCCGTGGATCGCCAACTGGGCGCTGACCATGATGAACAGCGTGATGGGCGCGGCGGGAACCAATGCGGCGAAAATCGGCACCGACGTGCTGCACAGCAAAGGCATCTACTACGAAGGGCTGGTCCATCTGGGCAACGGCGCACCGCTCGCCAGCATGCTCTGGGGTTGTATCGCGATCTTCGCCATCATCAATAAACCCCTGCGCGGAGCGATTGCCGCGGCGGTGGGGGCGCTGCTGGCACTGTTCGGCGTGATTCACGCGCCGGTGGTGGGATTTGCCGAAGGCAGTTCGCTGATGTTTGTGACGGCGTACCTGATGATGAGCGGGATGTTCGTGGTGAAACATGTGCTGGACAGCCGCGAAGTCGCGCGGTCGGTCGCGCCGGTTTCTGAGTCCTGATAATGCCTGATCCCCTCACCCTTATCCTCTTCCAGGGGATAAGGGCCGGGTGAGGGGCCAGACCGCACCCATAAAGGAAACACAATGAAAGAACTCATGGTCGTCGCCATCGGTGGTAACAGCATTATCAAAGATAACGCCAGTCAGTCGATAGAGCATCAGGCGCAGGCGGTCAAAGCGGTGGCGGAGTCGGTATTAGAGATGCTCGCCTCCGACTACGACATCGTCCTTACTCACGGCAATGGCCCGCAGGTGGGGCTTGATCTCAGGCGTGCAGAGATCGCCCACGAGCGCGAAGGGCTGCCCCTGACGCCGCTCGCCAACTGCGTGGCCGACACGCAGGGCGGGATCGGCTATCTGATCCAGCAGGCGCTGAACAACCGTCTCGCGGCGCGCGGGGAGCAAAAGGCGGTGACGGTGGTCACCCAGGTGGAAGTGGATCAACACGATCCCGGCTTTACTCATCCGACTAAACCTATCGGTGCCTTCTTCAGCGAAGCCCAGCGCGATGAGCTGCAGCTCGCCCATCCGGACTGGCACTTTGTCGAGGATTCCGGGCGCGGCTATCGTCGGGTGGTCGCCTCGCCGCAGCCGGTACGCATCGTGGAAGCCGACGCCATCAAAGCGCTGACGCAAAAAGGCTTTGTGGTGATCGGCGCCGGTGGCGGCGGGATTCCGGTGATCCGCACTCAAGAGGGGGATTATCAGAGCGTCGACGCGGTGATTGATAAAGATCTTTCCACCGCGCTGTTGGCGCGCGAAATCGCCGCCGATGTACTGGTGATCACCACCGGCGTTGAGAAGGTGTGCATCAACTTTGGCAAGCCGAACCAGCAGGCGCTGGATACCGTGAGCGTGGCGCAAATGACGCGCTACATGGAAGAGGGCCATTTCCCGGCGGGCAGTATGTTGCCGAAAATAGTCGCCAGTCTGGCGTTCCTGAAACAGGGCGGCAAACGGGTCATCATTACCTCGCCAGACTGCCTGCCTGCGGCGCTGCGCGGTGAGACCGGCACTCACATTGTGAATGCGTAAAAGAGCACGAAAAGGAAGATACGATGAAAGAGAATAAAAGCCGCCGTGAGTTTATCAGCCAGAGCGGCAAAATGGTCACTGCCTGCGCGCTGTTTGGCGCGACCGGCTCCGTCGCGTATGCTGCTGAGACAGCGAAGAACACCTGCGAGACGGGCAAAACGATGAACATCACCGCGAAACATTACTACCTCGACAACGTGCTGCTGGAGGCCGGATTTAACGTCGACGGCGATGTGGCAACCAGCACTCGCACCGAACTTAAAACCCTGGAGATCCAGGACGGCAAAATCGTCGCCCTGCGTGACAACAAAAGCCATGCCGACAGCGCGCTGCCCCATTACGATGTGGGAGGCAAGCTGATGCTCCCGGCGATGCGCGACATGCACATCCATCTGGACAAGACCTTCTACGGCGGCCCGTGGCGATCGCTGAATCGCCCGGCGGGTACCACCATTCAGGACATGATCCGCCTCGAACAAAAACTGCTGCCCGAGCTGCAACCTTATACGCAGGAACGTGCGGAAAAACTGATCGACCTGATTCAGTCCAAAGGCTCAACCATCGCCCGCAGCCACTGCAATATCGAACCGACCTCTGGCCTGAAGAATCTGGAAAACCTGCAGGCGGTGTTGGCGCGGCGTAAGCCCGGTTTTGACTGCGAAATTGTCGCGTTCCCGCAGCATGGGCTGTTGCTGTCAAAATGCGAACCGTTGATGCGTGAAGCGATGCAGGCCGGGGCGCACTACGTCGGCGGGCTGGACCCGACTAACGTCGACGGCGCGATGGAAAAATCTCTCGATACCATGTTCCAGATCGCGCTGGATTACGACAAAGGGGTGGATATCCACCTGCACGAGACCAGCCCCGCAGGCGTGGCGGCGGTGAATTATATGGTGGAGACGGTCGAGAAAACCCCAGCGTTAAAGGGAAAGCTGACCATCAGCCACGGCTTTGCGCTGGCGACGCTTAACGAACAGCAAGTGGATGCCCTGGCCACGCGCATGGCGGCGCAGCAAATCACCGTCGCCTCGACCGTGCCGATTGGCACCTTACACATGCCGCTCAAACAGCTGCGTGACAAAGGCGTATTTGTGATGACGGGCACCGATAGCGTGATCGACCACTGGTCGCCGTACGGTCTGGGAGACATGCTGGAAAAAGCGAACCTGTATGCGCAGCTCTACATCCGTCCGAACGAGCAAACGCTGTCCCGCGCGCTGGGCATTGCCACCGGCAACGTACTGCCACTGAACGACAAAGGCGAACGCGTGTGGCCGAAAGCGCAGGATGCCGCAAGTTTTGTGCTGGTGGACGCCTCCTGCTCGGCCGAAGCCGTTGCGCGCATTTCCCCACGAACCGCGACGTTCCATAACGGGAACCTGGTGTGGGGCACCGTGAGCTAACAGTGCGCCGGGTGACGGTTACGCCTTACCCGGCCAACAAAACCCAAACCCTGCGATATAATGCTACGCATATTCACAAAAGAGGGATCTGCGATGGCACAAAATATCTACGACAATCCGGCGTTTTTCGAGGGCTACGCCCAGCTTCCGCGCTCGGTGCAGGGGCTGGACGGCGCACCGGAATGGCCGACGCTCAAATCCATGCTGCCCGATCTGGCCGGTAAAACGGTCATCGATCTGGGCTGCGGTTACGGCTGGTTCTGCCGCAGCGCGCGTGAACTCGGCGCGGCGCAGGTGACGGGCGTCGATATCTCCGAGAAAATGCTCGCCCGTGCCGCCGAGCTTACCGCCGATCCCGCCATCACGTATCAACGCCGCGATCTCGAGGATGTGAAACTGGAAGACAACAGTCTCGATCTGGTTTACAGCTCGCTTGCGCTGCACTATCTGCCGGAACTCGATACACTTTTTCGCCACGTTCAGCGTGCGCTCAAACCCGGCGGCAGCCTGGTCTTTTCGATGGAGCATCCGATCTACACCTGCGCTTCGCGCCAGGGCTGGCTGACGGATGACAACGGCGAGCGGTTCTGGGGAGTGAATCAGTATCAGCAGGAGGGACAGCGCGTCAGCAACTGGCTGGCGGACGGCGTTATCAAATATCACCGCACGCTTGGCACGACGCTGAATGCGCTGATTCACGCAGGTTTAAGCCTTCGCGAAGTCAACGAGTGGGGTCCAACGCAGGCGCAGATTGACGCCTGGCCCGCGCTGGCCGAAGAAGCGGAGCGACCGATGCTGGTGTTGATCGCCGCCGTTAAGCCTTAGTAACCGACTTTATAGACCCGGCCGCTCTGCACGCCTTCCACGCTGCGGCGATAGGCCAGCGCGACGGTGGCGGCAGGCACGCTTTCAAAGCCGGGGAAGAATCCGTCGTAGGCTTCGGCGGATTCGGTCAGCACCGTCGGGCTAATCAGGTTGATACGAATGCCGCGCGGCAGTTCGCAGGCCGCAGCGCGTACAAACCCTTCCAGCGCCGCATTCACGGTGGTGGCGTTCACCCCCTGGGCAATCGGCTCGTGGGCGACAATCCCGCTGATCAGGGTAATGGACCCGCCTTCGTTCAGGTAGTGCTGTCCGGTAAGCGCCAGACGCACTTGCCCCAGCAGCTTGTCCTGCAAACCCTGGTTGAAATCGCTGTCTTTCATGGTCGCCAGAGGGCCAAAATGCAGCCCGCCGCTGGCCGAGACAATCGCATCCACCGGGACGATTTTTTCGAACAGGGCCTGCACGCTCTCCTGCGAGGTAATATCCACCAGCTCATCACCCTGCGTGCGGCCAACGCGAATGACCTCGTGTTTACGGCTGAGCTCTTCTGTCACGGCGCGGCCAACCGTACCGCTGGCACCAATAATGACGATTTTCATAGCAGACTCCTTCATGTTGTGAGCCTCCATTCTTTAATAAAACAGAATTCGGATAAACTGGGCTAAAGTTAGAGGATTACTAACCAGGGGTTTGCAATATGGATAAGCTTCGCGGCATGGAGACTTTTATCTCCGTGGTCGAAAGCGGCAGCTTTACGCTGGCGGCGAGTCGGCTGGAGATGTCGGCGGTGATGGTTGGAAAGTACATTGCCCTGCTGGAGACGCAGCTTGGCACGCGTCTGCTGGAGCGCAACACGCGCCGCCAGAGCCTGACGGACGCCGGGCGGGTGTTTTACGACGAGGCGAAACGGGTGCTGGAGCAGGTGTCGATTGCCGAAAGCGCCGTGGAGCGCCTGCGTGCAGCCCCGGCTGGCACGCTGCGCATCAGCGCGCCGACCTCCTTTGGCGGGTGTGTCATCGCGCCGCTCACGGCGACCTTTCTTCAGGCGTGGCCGGAGGTGCGCGTCGAGCTGGATCTGACCAACCGGATGGTGGACATGGTCAACGAGGGCTTCGATCTGGCGATCCGTATCGGTGATATTCGTAACGACGATCTGGTCGCAAAATATCTCTGTCCGTACCGGATGGTGATCTGCGCGGCACCGGACTATCTGGCGCGCCACGGCACGCCGCAAACGCCTGCCGATCTGATCGATCATCTGTGCCTGTCGCATACGGTCTGGACCGCGCGCAACGAGTGGCGGCTGCCGGGCGTGGAAGGGGAGGTGCGCTGGAAGCGCGATGCGATCCTGCGCTGTAACGACGGATATGGGTTACGCACGGCGGCGGTGGCCGGGGCGGGTTTGTTGTTACAACCGGAAGTGCTGGTGGCCGACGAGCTGGCGAGTGGACGGTTGATCCGCGTGCTGGCGCCTTTCACTCCGCAGCCGAGACCGGTGCACCTACTCTGGCGCCAGGATTTACGCCCGTTGCCGAAACTGACGCAGTTTATTGCACACCTTGTTCAGCATGTGTCGACCATAGCCCCTCTCCCGCAGAGAGGGGCAGGGCAGAATTAGAAGCGATACCCGACGCCGACGTTCCAGCCATTAATTGAGTGGCTGCCGTCGATATCGGCGTTCGTCCCTTCGTAACCGACGTTAACGGCCAGTTCGTCGGTTGGGTTAAATTGCACCCCTGCGCCGTAAGCAAAAGAGGTCGATTTTTCAGAGAGGCTGTCTTTTTGCGTATAGCCGTCGCCCGCGTTCACCCATTTGGTATCCACATCGGCTTTGGTATGTGCCACCCCGCCCAGCGCATATAACGAAACATATTCATTAATGCGATAAGCCGGACCGGCCATCAGGGAATAATATTTCACGTCGATATGATTTTTGACGGAATCAGAATCGACATAATATTTCTGGTCGTCATCGCCGCTCATATAGGTGAAAGAACCGATAACGCTGAGCGGGGAGTCCCATTCGTAGCGATATTGCGCGTTAACACCGCGAATATTTTTAAAGTTCTCTACTTTGCTCTGCGCATAGCCAAGAGAAACCGTGTGGTTATCCGCCAGAGCTGCGCCGCTGGCAAGGCTTGCCGCCACGAATACCGCCAGAGATATTTTTTTCATTTTCCGTAATCCTTGTGCCGTTATTTTATTGTGGGTCACGCCGGTGTAATCCGGCAAATATGTCATGGAAAATCCATGGCAAACGAAACGGTTAAAATTGTTGGTTTTTTTGGCAGGTGATGAAATGGGGATTAATCCTAAAGCCCGGAATATTCCTGGTGTATCCCTCCCCTATATTGGTAGGGGAGGGCGTTATTTTAATTAGGGCGCAATCCGCTGGCGCTTTTATTTCGTTAATTACATTTTCCGGTCGGGGCTTTTAAGGGGCCACATTGACCAAAATCGAGTAACACATAGCCTTTTTCCATCATGCAATTCTCAAGATGGGCGATTCGCTTGTCGTGCTGTGCCATCGTTTCGCCTCCGACAAGCTGATTACGGTTAAATGGCTGCGTGTCAGGATCAATTTTCTTGTCTAAACCACAGGCGTAAAGATCCTGTTTGCGCTGCGCCGTATTGGTATGTCCGAGCGTGCCTTTTTTCTGGATGGTCTGGACATAGGGGACGTACTGATAATTGGTCGAATCCAGATCGGCAACAACGCATCCGGTTAAGTAAAGAGGACAAAGTAAAAGTAAGCCGCGACGTAATGTCATTGTTTTAACCTCATTTGGATGCATTAAAGATAAAGTCCAGCAACTCAGGTGAAACCATTTCGGACATGGCGAAAGGCGTGGCCAGAGGAATCGCGACAACGGTCCAGGTGTTTGCCGCGGTTTCCGTTAACGGGCTGCGCCCGCGGGAAGTATTCCCTTCGCTGTCATAAAAACCAGGCACTTGACCGCCGATATAATCATGCGTACCGGCATAAGACTCGACGATGGTGTCACCAATATCCCCCCAGAATGTGCCCGGCTTGTATTCACCGAAGGGGACCAATAATCCTCCGGTTCCCTGGAATCCACCCGTAGGTCCAAAGAGGCTTGCCGCTTCAGGGCTTTTTTTCAGGAAAGCATCGATGGTCGGATATTCGGCATTGCCTTTATAAATGACCCTGCCATTTTCATCACGCAGAAGAACTTTGCCCGCGTCATCAGCCGTCGAGCAGCGTTCATTGGCTGTACCACAGATCACGTCCAGACCAACCCTGACACCACCGGCTTTAATGCCATCATAGAGACCATTGCTCTCGCCTGAAACATTGCTGTAGGACTTTTCGGTGTCTGCTATACCCTCAAAGATCAGGGAGTTTTTGATGGTCTCTTCACGCATTTTTGTGGCGGCCAGTGCCAGCGTGCCCTGAGTGATGGCGGTATCCGGCGATCCGGCGACGATCCCCACCAGGGTTTGCAGGAAGCGTCGCTGATATTGCAGTTTATAAACTGCGGTCAGCGCCTCTTGTTGCTTCGCTTTATCGCCCGAATCTATAGCCTGTTTCAACGCAGCTTGTGCCGTCGCCTGCTGCGCGTCCAGCAGTTGCTCAATCTGATTATTCGCATTTTCTTTGAAATCACGCGTCACGCGCACCTGCAAATTCAGCTCTTTAAACACGTCGTCTTTATCGAAGTTATTTTCAAGGCGACCAGAATTCGCCGCTGCTGTTTCGGTGGTGATATCCGTTTTAATGCCGTCGATCGGCTGTGTTTGCCCGTCAGGGCGGGTAATTGTGACATTCTCGGTGTTGATTCCGCTACGGGTGACGGAGCTGTCGCTGCCGCTGTCATGCCCAATCCCAAAGCTCGTGCTCTTGTTGAGGGAGGCATAGCCCTGTGCCGGGACATAAGAACCGTCGTCGGTGCGCACGGTTTTGCTGCTTTGCGGCGTGGCGTTATCGCCCAGCCCAAAATCGGTATTTATGCTGGTGGCTCCCCCGACGGCAAACCCGTTGCCTTCGTACTCCGAGCTGTTATGAATATCGCTCCAGCTCAGCGTGCCGGTGCTGAACTGGTTATTTCGCGCCAGCTCCGCGCTCTCGCTGGAGGTGATCAGGCCACCCTTAAGGTCCGTGTGATCCTTCACGTTGATTTGATAGCCATCGGCTCCCGCGAACACGCCGGACTGCTCCTGCACCGAGGCGTAATCGGCATTGACCTTCGACTGCCCGTAATTGCCTGATGCCGCAAAGCCGAAGCCCACCGTGACCTGTCCGCCGGCATTCATCTGCTTACCGTCGTATTTCATGGTGTCCTGCAGGCTTTCGATATTCAGGTTGTCGGAGGTGATATCCACCCCTTTGCCCAGAAGCTGCCCGCCACGCAGGGTGGTAGTGCCACCGCTGATAATCTGGGTCTGACCGTCCATATCACCGACATGGCTGTTGCGCCAGGAGACCTCATCGCCGTTGCCGTGGCCTTTGCCGACGTTCGCGCCAGCGGTGACGCCAAACGAGGCTCCGCCCTGGCCGTAGCTCACTGCCACACCGGCATTCCAGCCGGTAGACTGGTTATCGTCCCGCTCGTGACGCTCCTGTTTTGCCGCCACAATATTAACGTCGTTGTCGGCAAAGAGGGTGGTGCCCTGTTTGCCGCTGACATCGGAGCCAACGATATTGATATTCGACTGTTCGCCGCCGGTTGCCACCACCACCGCCTGTTTACCGGCGTTAACGGTGCTTGCCAGCGCGCTGGTGCTGTTGACCTCTTCCGTATTGGTCTGCTTGCTTTGGCCATAGGTGAGCGACACGCTCACGTTCTGCGCCACGGCCTGCGCGCCGTTCGCCATCAGACCCTGCGCGGTGTTCATCATTGCGCTGGCAGCACGGGCGCTGTCCCATGCCGCGTTGGCGGCAGCCAGCATGTTGATGCGGTCGTCGTTGCTTTTGCCCACGTCCTGCGCGGTTTCCAGCGCGCCGCGAGCCGCCATCACCACCGGCACGTTAACGGCCAGGGTAAAGCCTTTTTGCTCGACGGTCCGTTTGTACTGTGACGCATAGGTGTCCTGCGCCGCCTCGATGGTGACGTTTTTCCCCTGAATGGCGACGTTGCCGTTAGGGGAGGAGACCGAACTGCCGGTCTGACGGTAGTCGTTGCCTGCCAGCATCACCGTATCGCCCTGCAGACTGCCCACCATCGCCCCCTGGCCCGCCAGCGCCTGGCTTGCCTGAACGGTGGTCTCTTTATGGGAGCCAACGGTAAAACCAATCCCACCGGAGCTTAACAGCCCCGATTTTTTCTCCTGCCTGAGATGCGTCTGGTCATTGCGTCCGCCCATGCTGGTGAGGGTCAGATCGTTACCGGCTTTAAGCGCAACGTTTCCGCTGCCGACGACGCTACTTCCCGCGACCGTCAGGTCATTTCCGGCGATGACTTGCACGGTATTGGCGCTCAGTTCACTGCCCTGAACGGTCTGTTTGTCCACCGTGTCACGGGTCGTGGTGATGGTTTTCGACATCCAGCCGTTGCCGCCCACCACTTTATGCCGCTCGTCGAGCTGGCTTTCGTTGAGCACGCCTTCGATGTTGATATCGCGTGCTGCACCGAGCGCCAGCGTCCCGTCGGATTTAACCGAGGCTCCGCGCGCGTTGATGTCATTTCCTGCCGCCAGCGTCACGCCGCCGGTACCGCTGATGCTGCTACCGGTCTGATCGACGCTGCGCTGGTTGAGAGTGTTGTCTGCATCCCAGATCAGGCTATCGCTGCGGGCGGTGGTAACCGTGTTCAAATTCAGATCCCGCCCGGCAACCAGCTGTGCTTTGCCGTTCTCGCCGCTGGCGATCACCTGCGCGCCTGTCAGGGTAATATCGCGCCCGGACTGCAGCGCCAGTTTGCCGTCATCGTCCTGAACGTAGATGCCGGATACGCTGTCGATGGTGGTGCGCGTAAAGCGGTTTTCGCCGTTAACACTCTCTGCGCTGTTCACGGTGCTGGTGACGTTGATATCCCGGCCCGCCGTGGCCTGCAGGCTGCTGCCGCCCACGATGGCCCCGCCAATGTTGTTGATATCCGTACGGGCGTTGAGGTTAACGTCTGCCGCCTGCAGGGTGCCGGTCTGGTTGGTGATGTTATTCGCATCGAGCTGAAGCACTTTGCGTCCGGCAATGGTACCGCTGTTAAAGAGATCGCCATTGAGCTTCATCGATACGTTGTTTCCGGCAATCAGCGCGCCAGAGCCGTCAATATCGCCCTGTTTCACTTTGGCGTAGACCTGCGGCACCAGCACGTTTTGCATTGAGCCGTCCGGCATTTTCACCCGGGTATTCACCAGCCAGACGATATCGCCCGTGAGGAGCGCCATCTGTTCTGGTGTCAGCGCCACGCCGAGCTTCAGCGAATACTGTTTCCCGAAGGTGATCCCTTTATCCATCAGGGATTTAAACTGCTCTTCGTCGTTGCTAAACCCGTCCAGATAGCGCTGGCCGGTGATGCCAATCACCTGTTCGCGCACCAGACGCTGCTCGTAATACCCATCACCCAGGCGCTTCAGGGTGTTATCGCTGTCACCGGTTAAGGCGTTTTGCATATAGTCGCTGCCGAGCCACTGCTTTTCGTTAGTGAAGCGCGGGTCTGTTTCCACCAGATAAGGCACGTCCGATGACGGATTGACCTTAAACAGGCTGTTATCCGGCAGCGTAGTGTTTGGACCGATAATGCGAATGGCACCGTCGGCAGGCGTCACTTCAAACTGCTGACCCGCCGGTGGCGTGACCGGCTCGCCGGGGGATACGGTCTGCTGCGGCGACGCGCTGACGCCTCCCGCCTGGCCGATCGCCATATCCGTGCCCTGCAATACCAGCGGCGTGATGCTCAGGTTACTGCCCTCGACGCTACCGTTACTCACCAGTTGGCCAGGCTTTAAGGCAATGCTCTGGATCGCGGTTGGCGGGGTGTAGAGAGTGCTGCGACGCCCCTGTTCATCGTCACCTTTGTGGCGGATGCGGTAGTAATGCGTCACGTAACCCGCGTCGGTGGTGTGCCGCTCGCCCGCGACATCGTCGTTGAGCACCGTGCCCATGGCGTCGGTCGAGAGTGTTCCGCCTGCAACCACCTGGCTCTTATCGTTAAACAGCCGATCGCCCGTCAGCGTCATGTTGCCGCCCGAGAGAATTTTCGCCGGATCGCTCTGTTTGATGCGGGTCTCTTCGATAGTGCGGGTGTAGTTATACTCGTTGAAATCGTCGTGCCCGTGGCCGCTCAGCTCCGGCGTATTGAGGTTGCGCAGGCCGTCTGAGGAGTTGCCATCTATCCAGACACCCTCGTCGCCCGCTTTCCATCGGTTGGTGGAGCCTGAGTGCTGGTACTCGGTTAACGGCTCCTGAGAAACCAGCACGATCTCGGTCGCGAAATCGTCATTGATGTTGTTGATCTGCCCGGCGGCGAGCGACATATCCCCGGCGGACTCGATGGTGGCGCTGTGGTTATTGATTGCCGCCGCGCGTCCGATCGCGGCTCCGCTCTCGTCCAGCGCGCCGCCGACCCACAGGGTGCCTGCGCTATAGATCAGGGCGTGCGCCTGGTTGTTGAGGGTCTGCACGCCGAGGTCCACGCGCTCGCGTCCGGCAAGCGTTGCCGCCGTACCGTTTTCCGCCAGATTGTTAAAGGTGATAGCGTTAACGCCCACCGCATCGCCATAGAGACGCCCGGTGCCGATATTATTCAGCGTTTCGGCATTAATGCGGGTGTGGATGCCATCGATCAGGCCGTAGTTCACCAGCGTGCCGGTGGTGGTCAGGGTATTGGTGCCGGCGTTGATTTCACCGTTGGCGCTATTGGTGAGACTGGCGCTCTGCACGTTGAGCGCGCTGCCCGCCAGCAGTTTCCCGCTGTTGGTCAGAGCGCCCGGAGTCGTGAAGGTGAGATTGCCGTTAGCGATGACCGCGCCGCTGTTGTTCAGGCCGTTTTCGCTGCTCAGATCCATATTCCCGAGCGAGAGCAACTGGCCGCTGCCGTCGATAGTTTGCGCATGCAGATTCAGCGTCTGACCCGCTTTCGCCGTTCCCCCCTGGTTGATGAGGTTCAGCCCGCTACCGGCAATATCCAGCAAGCCGGATGACGCCAGCGCGCCGTAGCTGTTGTCCAGCGTACCGGTATTGCGAATGGTCAGGGTCGTGTCGGCCAGCAGGCTGCCGTTCTGGTTGGCGATCGCGTCGGTGTTCAGCGTCACCTGTTGGCCTTCAAGGCCCTGGTTTTCAGCCTGCGTGTTCTGATTGACGAAGGTGATCGCATTTAGCGTCACGCTCTGCCCGCCGCGAATCAAACCGGAGACGTTATCCACCACGCCGCGCGCGCTGTCGATCAGCAGATCGCCCACCGACTGGATCTGCCCGCCGCTGTTTTGCAGGTTATCCGAGTGCAGCGCAGTGGTGGATTCGCCAATCACGCGCCCGCCGCTGCGGTTGTCCATCTGAAGGGTGGCGATGTCTGCCGCACCTTTCGCCGCCAGCGTGCCCGCCTGGTTATCGAGCGTACCGGCGGAGAGATCCAGCGACCCCAGGCTGTTGAGCGTCCCGCTGTTATTACTCAGGCTGGCCGTGGTGATCTGAACGCCATCGCCCTGCAACAGTCCGGCCTGATTGAGTAACTGGCTGGCAGGGGCGAGCGTCAGGCTTTCACCTGCCGCCAGCTGCCCGCCAGCGTTGTTGAGCGTTTCGCCGCTGAAGGCGAGGCTTTTCCCGGCGAAAGTCTCGCCGTGGTTGTTATCCAGCACTCCGCCGGTGAGCGTCATCGCATCGACGGCTTTTATCGCACCGCCCTGATTCATCAGCGTGTTAAAGCGGGCGGTGACACTCTGGTTAGAACCGATCTGACCAGAGCGGTTATCCATGTCGCTGCCGTCCAGCGTTAAGGCGCCCTGACTGGCGAGAAAACCGTTCTGATTATCCAGCGCGCCGCTGGTGACACTGAGCGCGTCGTGGGAGAGCAGGGCGCCGGACTGGTTGTTCAGGCGGCCGTCGTTCAGCGCGATCGTCGCGCCATCGGCCACAATCACCCCCTGCTGGTTATCGACTCCGGCGGCGTCGATGTGCTGGCTTTTCGCCGCTTCGATGCGCCCTCCGGTGTTGCGAAGCGTCTGCGCGCTGTGGATCTCACCGTCGCCAGTGGCGGCGGAGATAAGCCCCCGCTCGTTATTCAGTGAGCCGGTATCGATGCGGGTTTTCCCCGCCACAGCAACCACCTGGCCGCCCGTGTTGTTCAGCGATTGCGCGTGTAGCGACACACCCTGCGTTGCGGCGATCTGCCCCTGCTGGTTATCGATCTCGCCCTTGAGATCCATCGCCAGCGCGTTTTTCCCGCTCTGAATCACTTTTCCCTGTTGGTTGGAGAGGTCATGCGCACTGAGAGTAACCGTCTCGGCGCTGAGGGAACCGCCGCTGTTGTTAAGGCGTTTTCCGGCCCGGGCCGTGAGTTCGTTGGCATTGACCTGCGCGCTGGCGGTGGTGAGATCGCCTGCGCCGCCGTCGAGCAACACCCGTTTGCCCTGGGTCTGGCTGCCGCTGATATCTACCCCCTGACCTGTGACGCTGATATCGCCGCCTGCCAGCGTCTGGCCGTGGGCGTTCAGTTGACCGTTGCTGCTCAGGGTTAAATTCCCTGCGCTTGCCAGTTTGCCGTCGTTTTTCACCCCGGCGGCCAGCACGCTGTTTTTCTCACTGGTGAGCGTAGCGGCTTTCACCTGAGCGTTATTGCCCGCCGTGAGCGCGCCCCGGTTAGCGAATTCGCCGGCGGTCTGCACCGTTACGTTTTCACTGCCCCGAATGACGCCGCTGTTTTCGATGCGCCCGTCGGCGGTGAGGGTCACGCTACCGGCCTGGGCACCCATCGCCCCGGCGTTACGCACGCCGACCCCTTTTTCCGTCCCGACCATGCGGATTTTACCGGCATACATTCCGCCGAGACTGGCGACATCCACCGCCAGCTGCGGTCGCATGGCGATGTCATCGGCGCCTTTTTCAATGCGTTCATGCGCGGCATCGACGTTGTTGCGCCCGGTGGTGACTTTCAGATCCTTGGCCCACAGCCCGGCATTCACTTTGACCGAGCGGGCGATGATATCGGTGTAATCCGCGCCGGAGGTGTCCATCCCGGCACCGTCCACCACCACTTCACCGCGTTCCACGTTATACCCGGTGAGATTGCCGTTGGTCATCTGCGCCTGGCCGGTGGTGAGCGTCGCGCGGTTGGCGTTGATAAACCCGCACCCGCTACAGGTAATACCCGACGGGTTGGCGATCACCACCTGCGCTTTTTTCCCTGCGACTTCAATCATGCCGTTCAGTTTGCTCGGGTCGCGGGAGCTGACTTCGTTCAGAATCACTTTCGCTTCGCCCTTGGCGAGCCACGGGTTGCCCGACACCATGCCGCCCAGCTGCGTCTGGGTATTTTTATGCGAGTTATTGAGGATTGCGCCTTTCTGGCTGACGTCAAACTGGGTGTAGTTATTGCGCGACACCCCGGCTTTGGAAGGGGTCTGGATATTCACCTGCGGCGTGCCGTTGGCACTGGTGATCACCGTCGGCTGCTGGTTTTTTGGCGCCCCCGCGTTGGCCACAATGTTGGCCTGCGCCGTCTGTATCGCACCCATTGCCAGCCAGAGACTCAGGCTCATTGCACTGATTTTACCGATAAGCTGGCTGTGGGTATGGCCGATCCCGGCGGCCCGCGTGGTCCCGGCGCGACCCGAACGGGCAATATCCGCCACCACCATCAGCATGCCGCGCGCTTTGTTGAAGACGATACGATACAGATTCTTATTCATGGGTCGTTCCTTTAAACGCTTGCGGCAGCGGGGCGGCGAGCGGGTGGTTCAGTTGCCAGCGTTGTGCGGCTTCTCGGGTGACGTGTTTGCCGTGGAACATCACGACGCGCTTGCCGCGCTCGGCACCACGGTGATACAGCGCCCGCCAGCAGTGTTCGGCAAAGAGGTCGTGGCGAATCAAGGTTTGCATGGCGCGGGTGTGACCGAAGGGGGCAATCCAGTCGCAAAACCAGATGCGGTCGCCGCTATCCCAATCCTCTTCTTTCATCTCTATGGACGGACGCGTGAGGAAGCGGGCTTCCGCCTCTTCGTTCAGCCACGCCCAGCTGAGGAAGAACACCGGGCGTTCGTTCTCCACCACCAGCACGTACTGCTGGCGTTTGATGATGGGCAGCAGGAGCGTCGGCAGGGCATGCAGCGGCGCATCCCGGTGCATGGGCGAGTGCATCCACAGCCAGACGGTGGCCCCCAACACTTCGGCTTCGTTTTGTTCGCCCCCGAGGAGCAGCGGGGCTTTGATATCCAGATTGCCTATGCGCATTACCAGCTCCAGTTGAGGTTGAACCCCAGAGTGAGGGAACTGGTGTGGAACCCGTCAGGTTTTGAGAATGGCGTGCCTGCAAACAGGTCATAGCCGGTGTTGAAAGCGCTTCCGCGCAGGCCCACAACGCCGCCGGCCAGATGCTTGCCGATCAGCGGGTCTGAGCTGTAGCCGCCGACTTCACCGTAGTCGGCACCCAGGTAAAGCTCCTGATTGGGCAGCGGCGTGCTCCAGCCCAGATCGTTACGCACATACCAGCCGTGGCTGGCGTTCAGGGTGCGCTCACCGTCAAAGCCTCGCACCGTCCAGCGGTTGCCGATGGCGAATTGATCCTGCGGCGTCAGCGGTGTGTTGCTTATCTGGCGCAGGTACTGAACGTTGTAACGGAACTGCTGCGAGCCAATTTCAAACGGTAAATCGAGCTGGGCGTTGAGCTGGAGGATTTTGCTGAGCGCCGTGGCCTCGCCAAACGCCTCCTCGGGTGCCGGCTGAGCGCCGAACCAGCGGGTGCCGCGCTGATAGCTCACCCCCGCATCCACGCTGGCCTGGCCGATATAGTGGCGGTGCTGTAACCCCAGACGCCAGCCCGCCGTCTGCCTGCGCTGGACGCCCACTTCCGTGTCATCCACATAGTTGCGCGTTTCTCGCGCCAGCACGTCCGCCGTCAGGGTCGTTTTCTGCGAACCGCTGCGGTGCAGCACGCGGCTGAGCTGTACGTCCAGGTTTTTGCTTTTACCGCTGTAGCGGTAATCCTGATTCTGGCCTGCAACGGTCTGGTGATAATCGTAATCACTGCCGGTCACGCCCAGCGTCCAGTAGCCAAACGGCACAGAATAGTGGCCGGTGTAGTTCTTACTGCCTTTGCCGCCGTGATCGTTGAGGTCGTGGCTGGCGGAGACGTACAGCAGATCGCTGAGTGAGAAAGGATTATCCAGCGACAGCGTCACGCCGCCCTGATAGCGCCCGGTGGTCTCGGTGCCCGCGTCATCCAATGACAAGCCCAGCCGCCACATTTTTGACTGCTTGCGGGTGATCACCACGTCGCTTTCGCCGGGCTGTTCGCCGGGAACAATTTCCATGCTGGCTTCTACGGTCGGCAAGCGCTGAAGGTTCTCCAGCCCCTGTTCGATATCGCGCAGATCCAGCAGGTTACCCGCATGCGCCGGGAAGCTGCTGTAGAGCTGAATATAATCGTCGCTGTCCTCCGTGAGCCGCACGTGGCGGATATAGCCCGGCACAATCGCCAGCTTCAGCGTGCCGCTCTTAAGATCCTGCGTGGGCGCCAGCACGCGGGTGGTGATCCAGCCGTGGTCGACGAGGCGGTTTTGCATCGTGCTCATAAGCAGGTTGATGCCTTTTCCGCCCAGACAACGGCCCTGCGCCTGGTCGGCAATTCGCTGCAGCGGTAGCCAGCGGGGAAGCGCGTCCTGCCCGGTGAGGGTCACATTGCGAATGGGAAAGCAGGGCGTTTCGACAGGAAAGGCGATTTTGCCAAAGCTGGATGACGGCTCGGAGAGACGCACATCGGGCACGGGCGGGGTGAGTTGCTGTTCCAGCGCTTTCTGGCGTTGCTGCTGAATAATAAACTGATTATCCGGCTCGGCGGCGTGAGCAGGAAGCAGGAAAGACAACCCTGCGGCGGTTGATATTATTATGGCGAATTGGGATCGGGCTATCATCGGACATTCCGTGCTGTGTAAGCAAAATGGATGCAATGTGAATTTGTGTAAGATTGTTTAAATATTGAAGAGTGAATAAAAGGGGGATTAATCCTAAAGGACGGGATATACCGGTGTGCGTTATCCCTAATTCTGGTAGGTGAGTCTGCGCGCGGGAATAAAAAGGATTGAGAAGAACGATATCGCTATATACCCATGGTCACATTAAGTGAAATAAATCCCTTTATTCTGAATACCTGCAACACACATCGCGGGCAGGGAAAAGAGATAAATGCAGGCTGACCTCCCGAAACGGCGGATCTGACTTACTATTAAGGCAGATTTCTGTGCGTTCTTCCGGCATAGAAGACGAGGGGCACAGAGGATTAGGCTTAATACTCAATGGCCTATAAAAGGCAGGCGAAACGGTTGGGGTGATAAATGTCGAGTCTGAAAGACGAACAAGAGGCATTACCTGGCGTGAAGGAAAATCGTTTTGCCCTCACCCTGGAGGCGCGATTTCGCCAGGTGGGATTTGCGGTTTTATTACTTATTTTACTGCTGGCGCTGGGCGGTTTCTTTTCTACGGGATATTTCAGTTCGGCAGAAAAAACAAATAATAACCAGACATTACACCTTTATTACGAGCGTTTTGGGCGGCTGCAAACAGAATTTAAACTCAGGGCAACAGTCCCCCCATCAAATACCGGACACTATATTTTTCGTTTCGACGGCGATGTCAGGGATAATTTCCAGCCCGGCACCTTCTCACCCCAGCCCGATCGGATGTACAGCCAGGGAAAAACCCTCGTCCTGGTTTACAACACAATCAAAAGTCAGCGTGATTTCTCTGTGACCCTGTACCTCACGCCCACGACGCCCGGAAAAGCGGTGAACCGGATAACCGTTAACGATGAGCCGGAAATCGCTTTCTGGCAGTTTATTTATCCCTAGGAGCGCAATATGGAGATGGTCTTTCGGGCACTGGCGATCTACCTGATTTTGCTGGTGGTGTTTAAAGTGGCGGGGCGTCGGGCGTTATTGCAGATGACCAGCTTTGATCTGATCTTATTGCTGATTATCAGCGAAGCCACACAGCAGGCGCTGCTGGGGAATGATTTTTCGGTGACTGGCGCGATGATCACCATCGTGACGCTGGTGGTGGTGGATATTCTCTTTGGCCTGATGAAGAAAACCTTTGCCGGGGCGGAGGACGTGCTCGATGGCTCTCCGGTGATCCTGGTGGAGAATGGGATGCCCCTGGCGGACAAGCTGCGGAAAGTGGATGTCTCCTGCGATGATATTCTGGTCGCAGCGCGGCAGAACCAGGGCATCACCGAGTTCAGCAAAATTAAATACGCCATTCTGGAGCGCAACGGTCACATTTCAATCATTCCGCAAGAGCGTGATTAATCCGGGCAAAAAAGCAGTAAATGTGATGATCACTGCCCCGCAGATGTGTTACTAACACCATGTAGTCACTAAAAAAACAGAAAAACAGGGTATCGACAGTATGTCTAAAAACAAACTCGCCAGCAGCGTGCAGAGCCTGCAATCCTCCGCCATCCGTGAATTATTAAAGCACAGCAAAATGCCGGGTGTGATCTCCCTCGGCGGCGGCATCCCCAATCCCGATCTTTTCGATCACGAAGGGTTACAGATTGCGGCAGATGCCGTGTTATCCCGCCATTTTGGCGAAGCATTCCAGTACGGTCTGAGCGAAGGCTATCCGGGACTGCGCGACGCGATCGGGCAGATCTGCGCCGACCGTGGAATCGCCTGTCAGGCCGATGACGTGGTGGTCACCTCCGGCTCCCAGCAGTCGCTGGATATTCTGGCCCGCGCGCTGATCAATCCCGGCGATACCGTGGTCGTGGAGCGTCCGACCTATCTCGCGGCGCTGCAGGTCTTTAGTCTGGCGCAGGCTCAACTTGAATCTGTCGGCACCGATGGGGAAGGGATGAAAGTTGATGAACTGGAGGCCCTGGTCAGCCGCAAAACCATCAAAGCCGTCTATATCGTGCCGACGTTTGGTAACCCAGGCGGCGTGACGCTCTCCGAAAACCGCCGCAAACAGTTGGTCGAGCTATCAAAACGCTATGATTTCGTGATTATCGAAGACGACCCCTACAGCGAAATTAACTACACCTCTGACGTGTTCCGCCCGCTGATGGCTCATGCCAAAGCGATAGGCAACGAAGATAACGTCGTCTATACCTCGACGTTCTCCAAAATCCTCGCACCCGGCACGCGCGTCGGCTGGCTGGTGGTGCCTGAGTGGCTGAAACGGGCGGTGGTGAATCTCAAGCAAACCACCGACTTGCATACCAGCACCTTGTCGCAGCTGATGACTTACGAATATCTGCAAACCGGGCGTCTGGCCGGGCAGATTGCGCTGATTCGTGATGCCTATCGCCAGAAATATCAGACCTTTGCGAATGAGCTGGAAAAAGAGCTGGGTGATGTGCTGACCTTCCATAAACCGAAGGGCGGGATGTTCCTGTGGGCGAAATTCAACAACGGTCTTAATACCACCGAATGGCTGGCGAAGACGCTGGCGAACGGCGTGGTGTTCGTGCCCGGTGAGTTCTTCTACTGCAGCGAACCCGACCGCGCGACGCTGCGCATGTCGTTTGTCACGGCCACGGATGAGCAACTGAAAGAGGCGGTTCGCCGCCTGAAAATTTCGCTCTGAACAGCCTTACGCATGATGGCGTCGCCGCTATCATGCGTAATAATTACCCGGTGCGAAATATCACTGACGGTAAAACCCATGACTGAATTCCTCACCGGTGTGGTTACCCATACGCCCGTCTGGGTGTGGGTGCTGTTTGTCTTTCTCATCACTCGCGGCATCAAAGCACGCAAACCCGCCATCGTGACGCTGGAAAAGCTCGCGATTATCCCCGCCATTTTTCTTTTCTGGGATATCTACGATCTGGTGGTGTTCCGCAAACTCACCGTCGCCAGCAGCGCCCTGTGGATCGCCGGATTGCTGGCAGGCGCAGCGCTGGGCTATTTGCTCATCAGACAGACGGCGATAACGCGCGCGGAACTCCCGCGCAGTCTGTACCGGCAGGCCGACTACTCGGCGCTGCCGCTGATGATGCTGGCGTTTGGCGTGAAATATGTGCTGGGGGTGATGACTGCCGTCTCCCCCGCCACGCTGCAGCAGCCCGGTATGAGCGCATTTGCGATTATCTCCGGGGGCGTTTTTGCGGGCGTGTTTGTCGGAAAATTTACCCGCTATGTGCGCGTGTATCTCTTCACTTCACAGCAGCAAGTGAGTTAACTACGACGTCGCGCTGGCAAGGGATTTGTCGGCGTGGGCGCCCTTTATCACTCGGGTCACTTCATCTATCCGCCAGATTTTCCCCTCGCGCAGGCGGGCAAACAGGTACACCTCAATTTCTGACGTTTGTCCGTCCGTTTTGCTTACGGTGACGATATGGCGGTCTGCCAGCAGATGCGGCGTGCAGCATGCCTGCTCGACCCTGAAGGTGATCCCGTTAGTTTGCGTGCGGACGTGATCTAAGTGCCGTACAAATTCAGCGAAATTGAGCGCGTTACCGTCCGTATGCTGCTGGTAGTCATTCGAGAAAATTTCTGCCGGAGCCAGCGTTCCTGCGAAAAGATCGGTTAACAGTCGTTGGGTGAGGGCGCGGCAGGACGGTTCGTCAGAGGCAGCCTGCAGGTCAGTAATAAGGGACATTGTTGTGCTCCTTTAAGGGGGAGAGCACATTATCCTTGACAGAATCTGGCGCAGTTTCTGTAATCAGGCAATCAATAACGATTTTCGGCCAAACTATGTTGATAACCGCTGAACCTCTTCGCCATCCTTCGGGCTATCGAACCGACTGGCATGCTCACGCCACCGGCCAGCTCTGCCGTATTACGTCGGGCCTGCTGATTATCGAGACCGAAAAGGGGCGCTGGGTGGTGCCGCGAGAGCATATCGGCTGGATCCCGCCGGGGTTGCGTCATGCCGCGCTGTCGGAAAGCGCCATTGAGGGCCAGTCTCTGTATCTGGATTCAGCCTGTTGTTCAGCCCTGCCCGAGCAACCGGCGGTTTTTGAACCGGAAAGGCTGTGCGAGGCGCTGTTCCTGCGGCTGTGTCAGGCGGGCGAGGGGGCAGATCCGCAGATGATCTCCATGCTCACCCGCGAGCTGGCTCAGTCCCGACAGGATCGCTTTCGGCTGCCGATGCCCGCTCACCCGCGTTTACTGAAAATCGCGCGCACGCTGCTGAACGCCGTGGACGATGTGCTCCCGGTGGAAGAGTATGCACGCCAGTCCGGGATGAGCGTGCGCACATTTCACCGGCAGTTCAGCGCCGCGACGGGCATGAATTTTGTGAACTGGCGGCAGCTGGCCCGTGTGATCAGGGCGATGGAGTGGCTGGAGGAGGGAAAACCCGTGGGATGGATTGCGCTGTCGTGCGGCTACAACAGCGTCAGCGCATTCATTGAGGTCTTTCGCACCTACACCGGCAGAACGCCGGGACAGTGGGGGTTACAACAAACCCTTCTGCGCAAACGTAAAACGGGTGGCTTCGTTGAGATCCAGCGTTTTTAAGGCCTCCGGCTGCACCCACGCGATCTCCTGAAACTCTTCGTTAAAGGTCACATCGCGGTTGGCGCTGACGCAGTCGAAGATAAGGTAAATCATATAGATCTCTTCGGTGCTGCCGTCGGCATAGGTTTTCACCCGGATATCATCGCGAAACGCCCAGGGTTTGACGGCGGTGATCTCAAGCGCATCGCCCAGCTCTTCGCGAATTTCGCGCCGCAGCGCCTGCTCCATGGTTTCACCCGGTTCCATACCGCCGCCCGACAGCGCCCACTGGCCGGGAAACACACCGCGATCCGCCGCCATTTTGCACAGCAGATAGGCCCCGTCGTTCTGGATAATCGGACAAACAATCGTTCTCTGGCGCATGTTCACTCCCTGAATTTTTTATGTTGGCGCTACTGTAGCAGAGTTCAGGGGGGAAAAATAAAACGTGTCGGATGTTACTGCGCTTCCCCGATATGCGGAGTCATGTAGGCCCGGTAAGCGTAATGTCACCGATACGTTTTGAGGGAGGGGGCCGACATATCAATACGTTCAAATATCTTTAAACGTTACTCTGCACATTCACGGGTATCGTCGTGACAGAGAAGCAAGAAACCCAAGGTGAATGGGTTTATCCCCCCTGGCGCAGGTTTTCTCTTTTACCCCTCTCCCGGTGGGGATGAGGGGATCGAAGATGCACAAACTAATGCTGGTATTCTACCGCTCCCGCAGTGCCTCTTTCGCCCGGTTAAACGGCTTAATCATATAATCCATCACCGATTTCTCTCCGGTTTTGATATCTACCGTGGCAATCATCCCTGGCACAATCGAGAATTTGCGGCCCGCTTTATTGACCAGATAATCCTGGCTGGTGCGGATAAACACCCGGTAATAGAACACTTCGGGTTTGGCTTCGTCCTGAATGGTGTCCGGCGAAATGGTTTCGACCACGCCGTGCAGCCCGCCGTAGATGGCGTAATCGTAGGCGGTGATTTTAACCAGCGCTTTTTGCTCCGGGTGGATAAAGGCGATATCGCGCGGTGACAGGCGGGTTTCGATCAGCAGATGATCGTCGACCGGCACAATCTCCATCAGCTCGCCGTTCGGGGGGATAACCCCGCCGATGGTCGTCACTTTGATGTTTTTCACGATCCCACGCACCGGCGATCGCACGGTCAGGCGCGTCACGGAATCCTCGCGGCCTTTCAGCACCGCCGAGACCATATCGACTTCCGCATTGGCTTTCGACAGCGCCTCGCGGGCCTGCACGTAGTATTGCGAACGCACGTCCGTCAGCTTCAGTTCCAGATCGCTTTTTTGCCGCTGCAGGCGTAACTCCTCCACGTGGCTGGCCGCTCCGGTTTTGATCAGCCGCTGAGTGATAGCCAGCTCTTTGTTCGCGAGGCTCAGGGCAGCTTTCAGCTCGCGCTGAGTGTCCTCCAGCTGCGCGCGGCGCGAAGTGTAGAGCCGGGTTTCGGCGGCGATCAGCTCCGGCCACTGTTTCAGGGAAGGGGGAAAAACCAGCGGCAGATCGTTCACTTCGGCGGTGAGGCGCACGCTGGAAGCCAGCGATGCACGATAGCGTGCCGCGCTTTCACCGACGTTAGATTCCGAACGCGTGGGATCGAGTCGCGCCAGCACCTGGCCCGCCTGCACCACGTTGCCTTCGCGCACGTTCAGTTCAGTCAGGATCCCGCCGTCGAGGGACTGCAACACCTGCTCGCGCGAGCTGGGGATCACTTTCCCCGTCCCGGTTGAAACCTCGTCGAGAATGCCAAACCACGCCCACACGCCGACGATAATAAACAGCAGCAGGGAGAGGATCACGATGCGCCGTGCGCCGGAGTAACCGCTTTCGGAGTCGAGAGCGTTATCGAGATCGTCCATCGCCGCGACATCACGCTGACTGATTTTCATTTTTCCACTCCCGTCCGTTTGCCTGTTGCTGCATGCGGCTGTTGCTCAGGGCCTGCGCCTTTGGCGCGTCCATCACCAGCATGCCCTCTTTCAGCACCACCACGCGCTCCACCAGCTCCAGCACCGGCACGCGGTGGGTGGCGACGATCAGCGTCCGGTTGCCGAGCCACGCGCCGAGATGCTGAAGAAACTCGCGCTCCGTGTGCTCATCCAGCGAGGCGGTCGGTTCATCGAGCAGCACGATATTGGGATCGCGCAGGAACATGCGCGCCAGCAAAATCGACTGACGCTGCCCGCCAGACAGCCCCACGCCGTTCTCCATGATCGGATAGTCGAGTCCTTTCGGCAGCTTTTGCACAAAGCTCGCCGCGCCGCACATCTCCAGCACGGCGAAGATCTCTTCATCCGTGGCGCGCGGCATCCCAAGCGTGATGTTCTCTCGCAGAGTGCCGTAGAACAGCCGTGCGTTCTGGGTCATAAAGCCGACGTTGCGCCGCAGATCCGCGACGTCCAGATGCGGCAGGCTAAGGTTGTCGAGCCGCAGCTCGCCGCCTGCCAGATCCATTCCGCCCGACAGCGCCTGTAACAGGGTGGATTTCCCTGCGCCGTTACGCCCAAGGATCGCCACTTTCTCGCCGGGTTTGATCTCCAGGCGGTTAATGCGCAGGGCCATACGCGGATCTTCCGGGTGATAGCGAAACTGCGCCTGATCGAACAGGTAGTGCCCGCGGAGCACGTCCTGGCGGATCGGCGTCTCTTCGCGCTGGTTTTCCGTCGGCAACTGCATGATGCTGTCCAGCCCCTCTTTGGCAGCTTTCACCTGTTGCCAGCGCGCCAGCACGCCGCACAGGGTCGCCATCGGGGCGATCATCCGCGACGCCAGCATTGAGGCCGCCACCACCGAACCGGTGGTTAAGGTGCCGTCGATCACCATCGGCGCGCCGACCACGATCACCCCGGCGTACACCAGGCTTTGAATGGTCATCCCCCAGCTGATCAGGTTTTGCGTCAGCTCGCGGGTGCGCAGGCCGGACTCTGCGGTGATCTGGATATAGCTGTTCCACTGCTGCAAAAAGCGGTTTTCCGCCTGCATCAGCTTGATGTCCTCCAGCCCCTGTACGCTCTCGACCAGCACCGCGTTGCGCAGGGTCGATTCATGGGCTGACTGCTTCGCCAGCGCCGCGAGTTTTTTCTGCAGCAGCAGGCCGGGCAGCACCATCAGCACGGCAGCGACGGGGGCGATCCAGGCTAATTGCGGCGCGATGATCGCCAGCACCACCACAAACAGGAAGAAGAACGGCAGATCGACGATGGTGGAGATGGTAGAGGAGGTGACCATCTCGCGGATCTGCTCCAGCTCGCGCAGCTGCGAAATAAAGCTCCCGGTTGAGCGCGGGATCGCGCTGTTACGCAGGCGCAGGGCGTGGCCAAATACCCGATCCGACACCCGCAGATCGGCGCGTTTTCCCAGCAGATCCATGATATGACCGCGCGCGACACGCAGCACAAAGCCAAACAGCGTGGCGATCAGCACGCCGATGGTCAGCACGTAAAGCGTCGGATAGGACTGGGCGGGGATCACCCGGTCGTAAACCTGCATTGAGAACACGATCCCGGAGAGGGAGAGGACGTTGATGAACAGCGCCGCCAGCATCACCCAGGTGTAGGGACGCATGTCGCGCATCACCAGCCGGTAGAGCCAGTCGGGGCGGTATTTGGAAATATAGGCATCCACGCGGCTGTCTTTTAGCGCCGCCAGCGGGCGCAGGGCGACCACGTGACGAATGGCGGGCAGCAGAGCTGTCATCGACACGCGGTTGTTGTGCGGCGTGGTGTCGATGAAGTTGATATCAAGGGTGTCGTCGCCGTCGAAATGTTCAATGACGCCGATTTTGCCCTCGTTAAGCTCCACCACCACCGGCAGTTTCCAGCTGTTGATGGACTGCTCCGTGGCGGTCAGCAACTGAAAGGAAAGTCCTGCCTCGCGCGCCAGTTGAGTCAGCGCCGGTACCATGGGTTTGCCCTTTAGCCATGGCGCCCCGGCCACCAGTGCGCCTGGGGAGCAGGCCACGCGATAGCGGCTGGCGACATAGCCAAACGCCTGCGCCCAGTGCTCCAGCGTCTCTTCGGGAATACTTTCGTCCTGCGGATTATCGGTTTGCTTCATGGCTGGATCTCCACAGTCTGAATGGTGCGGTTCTCAAGATCGAACGAATGACGCAAAAGGCCCGTGTTGTACAGGCAGCTCAGCTCCAGCTGGTGGAGCTGTCCGGCGGTTTGCTGCTGGGTGAAACGCGCCTGATACACCTCCTGCTCGGCGTTGAGCACGTCGAGCAGCGGCCGTGAGCCGAGATCGAGATATTGCTGTTGATAGAGTTCGCGGGTGCGGACGCTGAGCGCCTCCTGCCGGGCCTGGATTTGCAGGGTGCTCAGCAGGCTCATCACCTGGCTGCGCGATTCAAGCAGCTTCTGGCGCACGTCGAGGCGGGTGCGTTGAATGGTCGACTGCGCGGCTTCGACGGCATGTCCGGCGGCGTTACGCCGGGCGGTAAGACCACCGCCCTGATAGAGCGGCATCTGTACTTTGACCCACGCGGAATACTGGGTGCGATCCAGCGAATCGTTGCCCGCATAGCGGTCGTTGAGGTAGTGGCGCACTTCCGGCTCCAGCGAGACGGTCGGCGTCATTTGCGCGTTAGCATAGTCGAGATTGGCCTGCGCGACGTTGGCCTGCGCCCACGCGGAGAGCACGGCGGGCACCAGACGGTCGTCCGGCTCGGCGACGTCGCAGCTGCGGGCCAGTTTTGCCGGGAAATCGTTGCTGATGGTGTTCAGGCTGTTCCAGCCGAGAAAGCTCATCAGCGTGGCGCGGGAACTGTCGAGGCTGGCCTGATACTGCATGAGCTGCGCCCGCGCGCCTTCGATACGGGCATCGGTCTGCACCACGTCCGAAAGGGAGCTTGCCCCTTCGTCGTTGCGCTGACGCGCCAGCGAGCCGATGGACGACAGCGCATCCAGCTGCTCTTTGGCGGTCTCCACCATTTGCTGCCAGGTCTGCACCTGCACCATTGCCAGGGCGGTATCGTGGGCGATGGTATCAATGCTCACCAGCACGTTGGCCTGCTGCTGCGCCACGCCCGCGCTTTCGGCTCGCACCTGGCTTGCCACTTTGCCAAAGTCGTAAAGCATTTGTGAAACAGAGAGCACCAGCGACGGGGTAAAGCCGTTGTCGCTGCCGTCGTGGGTATAGCCGCCGTCCATTCCCGCGTTGACCTGCGGATAGTATTTCGATTTGGCGACGTCGACCTGTTCTGATTGTTCGTAGAGTTTGCCGACTGCTTCGCTGATGGTCGGATGCCAGCTGACGGCGCGGTTTACGGCATCGCCCAGCAGCAGCGTACCCGGAGCGGCTTTGTTGGCGACGGGCGCAACGCGGCCATTCAGGGACGGCAGCTCCTGTTCTTCACTCAGCAGGCCGGTGTTGATTACGCCCGCAGGGTTAGCCGCGAGAACGGGCACAGATATCAGGCAGCACGAGAGCCACCAGTAAGGCATCTTCTTTCCCATGTCATGTCCCTAATAAATTTGTACTTTTTATTCTTGATGCCCGGGCGCTGAACGCCCGGGTCAGTTGTGTTGTGCTATCAGGTAATGATGTTGTGGTGCTGATTAACCAGTTCGTCGTAGCTACTCTGTACGTTGTCCAGAGTGACCAGCGTCGTATTAGTGTAGGTGCTCCCCGTACCGTCACGATCGATGGAGATCACAGTGTTGTTACCGCTGGTGGTGACATGTACGTAGTTGCCAAGCGTGGATGCCTGTCCGTTCCAACCCACCAGCAGATCGCCGATATCAATTTTATCCCCCTGGCTGATGGAGAAGTTGGTCCAGTGATCCCCGGTGCTGTTGCCCGCCGTGGCGTTACCCACGGTGTTGTTCAGCACCTGATAAATCAGGGTATCGCCGTAGGCCGTTCCATTGATCACGTCGTTATGCTCAGAGCTGATGAACTGCGGCGCCATGTTGATGGTCAGCGACGCGCTGTCCGTTTTCCCTGCCGTGTCCGTCAGGGTGTAGTTGAAGACCTCCTTCGAGGTGATGCTGGAGAGCGACACGCCGGTATTGAGCGTATAGGTGTAATGACCGTCAGCGCCGATGGAGAGCGTGCCGTAATGCCCCTGAATGGTCACATTCGCGGCGCTGGTGGTGTACGGGTCGAGGGTGGTGGTCACGCCGTTGTAACCGGTGATGCTCAGACGGGTATCCACCGAGTGCAGCTGATCCATTGCCCCCTGCGAATCGGTGCCGTCAAAGATGTTGCCGTTAACGGTGTGCCCGCTGGTGGAATCGAACTGATTGAGGGAGTAGGTGGTCCCCACCACGTCCGGGGTGATGGTGATTTGCCCCACCGCCAGCGCGCCCATCTTCCCGGTGTAGGAGAGGGTGTAGGTGCCCGCCTCCAGATCCAGCCCGTTCAGGTTGATGGTAGCCGTGCCGCCCAGCAGTAATCCGCCGTTGAACGAACCGCTGCGCACGGTGGTGGCACCGTTCGACAACACCCAGTCCACCGTCAGGCCGCCGAGCGAGAGCAGCGAGGTGACGTTAAAGTGCAGGACCACGTTATGCAGGGCGGTGTTGGCATCGACCACGAACGTACCGCTGCCGCTGCCCTGGGTTGCCGCCAGCAGAGCTGCCGTCCAGGTGGCGTTGCCGACGGTGGTGTCCGAGTAGGCCGCCGTATGGTGCACCGACGTCACATCCATCACCGCACTCACATCGTTGACCGCATCCATCGCCCGTGGAGTTGGAGTGATGTTGAGGGACGCCGTGTCTTTGTCGCCGTTTGGCGCGGTCACCGTGTAGACGAAGGTGTCCGGCGTCTTGATGTGATCGGCCCCGACGCCGCTGTTCAGGGTATAAGTGTATTTACCGTCCGCATTGATGGTCAGGGTGCCATATTCACCCTGAATAGTGGTGACGCCCGTACCGTTGACCGCCACGCCGTTCACCGCCGTGACGTGGGTGCCCGCCGGAATAATATCATCCGCCAGCACGTCGCCGGTGGTGCTGCCGCCGACGCTCGAGACGGTGTAAACATGGTCTTCCAGTACGTTAAGGGTGTAAGCCGTCAGCGCCGTGATACCGGCTGCGGTGTTCAGCAGGAACAGGTACTCCCCGGCCGGCAGGTTGAGCGTCAGGGTGCCCGACGTACCGCCCAGCAGCGGCGCGCGCAGCCAGCCTGGTTGAACGCGCATCTGCTCGAAGGTTTGCGTCGCGTCGTTGAATTTATAGACGTAAAGATCGAACACCGAAGCCAGCGCCACGCCGCCGACGGAGGCCTGGATGGTCATGGTGCGGGTGGTGCCTTCCGCCACGTTATAGATGATCGGATTGCTCAAATCATCGAGCAGATTCAGGCTCAGCGTGTTGCCCAGATTGACGCCCACCACGGTGAAGCCGCCCTGGGACGACGTGCCGTTGTTGATGGCGTGAACGCTGGTGTCGAAGGTGAAACTCGCGGCGTCATCGACCGCCGTGACGCTGTTGGTGACGGTGTTGGCCCCGAGGGAGATCACCAGCTGCGCCGAGGCGGTGGAACCGTTATGCCCGATGGTGTAGGTGAAGCTCTCGGTCCGGCCCAGAATCGCGGCGCTGGTGTTGGTCAGGGTGTAGGTGTAGCTCCCGTTGAGGTTAATCGTCAGCGTACCGTACTGGCCCTGGATCACCGTGCCATCCGCCGTCACGTTCACCGTGTGGCCCTGGGAATCGGTGACGGCGGTGATGCGAGTGCCTGCCGGGGCGTTGTCGCTGCCGGTGGTTGGGTCATTGTCCAGAATGACGTTACCGGACTGGGTGGTCACACCCGTTACCGTCCCGGCGCTGGTTTCGGTGACATCCACGTCAAGACTGGTGTACGACCCGGTCGCCAGCAGGTTGGTGTTGTAGCTGAGTACGCGGTACTGGCCCTCGGTCAGCCCGGTCATGTTAAGGGTGACGCCGTTGGCGCCCAGCGTCAGCAGGTTGGCGAACTGCGGCAGACCGGTATCCACCACCGTGGTCCAGGTACCGTTGACCGCATCCCAGCGCTGCACCACCACTTCCAGGGTGTTGAGCAGCGACAGCACCACGCCTGTGGCATCGGCGTTAATCGAGATATCCGCATTCCCGCCCGCACCCACGGTAAAGCCGACCTGCGCCGTATCGTTACCGAGCAGGGTGAGCACGTTACCGAGCGCCCCGACCAGCAGGAATCCGTAGTCGCTGTACTGGGCGTTGGTCACCGTGGCGTCGGAGGTGAGCGCCAGTTCCTCGACGTTGGAACTTGCCGACAGCGGCACAACCGGCGCCAGCGCAGAGCCTGGCGTCGAGGTGTTGCCTGCCGCGTCGGTGGCGGTGATTTGCAGGGTCTGGCCTTCCGTCTGTTTATTGAGGAAGGTGTAGCTGTAAGTGCCTCCGGCGTTCGCCGTGGTGGTCACCAGGGTGCCATCCGCCAGGCGAATCGTCACGGTGCTGCCCGCTTCTGCGCTGCCCGTCAGCACGCTGCCGTCGGCGTTAAAGGTTCCGTTCGGCGCATTCGGTGCGACGGTATCGACGATAACGGTGGTCGGAATCGAGACCGGCCCGGTGCCGCCGATGACGTTGGTCGCCGTGGCGGTAAACGCGTGAGAACCTTCGCTCAGTGCAGGCGTAGTGAAGGTCCAGTTACCGTTGATGTCCGTGGTCGTGGTGCCCATCGCCACGCCGTTATTATACAGCGTGATGGTGGAGTTCGGCTGCGCCGTCCCGCTCAGGGTTGGCGTCGTGTCATCCGTGGCTTTGCCGTTGGTCAGATTGCCGGTAATGGTCCCCACGTTGTCGTTGACGGTGGTGATCAGCGGCGCATTCGGCAGGTTGGTGAATGGCGCGGTGACGCTCTGGGTATTGCCTGCGTTCCCGGCCTTATCCGTGGCAAAGGCCAGCAGCGTTTCGCCGTTGGTTTGCGCCGGTGAAATGGTGACGTTGAAGGCTCCGCTGCCGTCCGCCGTCGCTGTACCGAGCACTGTTCCGGTGCTGCTGGTAATGGTGACAGTGCTGCCCGCTTCCGCAAGGCCCGTGACGTGGGTGCCGTTACCGATTACGGCCAGCGTGCCCGGCAGCCCCGGAGCAACCGTATCCACCACAATCGAGGTGATGGACGATGGTGCGCTGGTATTGCCCGCCGCGTCGGTGGCGGTCGCGGTAAAGTTGTGCTGCCCGTTGGTCAGCGTGGTGGTGGTCTGTGGCAGAGTCCAGTTGCCGTTGGTGTCAGCGGTGACGGTGCCGACCAGCGTCGTGCCGTCATAAATCCGCACCACCGCGTTAGGCTCATTGGTCCCGCTCAGCGTCGGCTGGGTGTCGTTGGTCGGGTTACCGTTAATCACCGGCCCGGTGACAGTACCGACATCGTCCACGACCGAGGCGATCACCGGCGCGGTTGGTGCAGTGGCATCGACGTTAACCACAAAGGCCGTTGTCGGGCCACTGGCGTTACCCGCGGCGTCGGTGGCGGTGATGGTCAGCGGATGCAGCCCGTCGCCCAGCGCCGGTGACGGCGTAAAGGACCACGCACCTCCGGTGGCTGTGACGGTGCCAATCAGCACGCCGTTATCAAAGATTTTCACCGTCGATCCCGCTTCGGCTGTCCCGGTGAGCGTCGGCTGTGCATCGTTGGTGAGCTGGCCGCTGGTCAGGTTGGTGACGGTTCCGACGTCATCTACCACGGAAACCAGTACCGGAACGGCCGGCGGCGTGAGGTCGACATTCAGGGTAAAGGTTGCCGACGGATCGCTGTTGTTGCCCGCCGCGTCGGTCGCCTGGGCGATAAAGGCATGCGGTCCCGCCCCAAGTGCGGTGGTGAGCGTCACCGCCCAGTTCCCGCTGGCGTCCGCCGTGGTGGTGGCGATCACCAGGCCATTTTCGAGGATATTGATGCTGGCGTTCGGCTCGCTGGTCCCGATCAGGCGCGGGAGTGTGTCGTCGGTGGTCTGGCCGCTGCCGAGCGGGCCAGTGACGGTTCCTGCATCGTCAAGCGCCTGAGTGATAACCGGTGCCAGCGGTGCAACCGTATCGACGATCACCGTGAAGCCCGGCGAGGCCACGCTGACGTTGCCCGCCGCGTCGGTCGCGGTGGCGGTCCAGGTGTGGCTGCCGTTGCTCAGCGGGTTCGGCGGGGTGAAGCTCCATTCGCCCGAGCCGTTAGCCTGCACGGTGCCGACCTGCACGCCGTTTTCATAGATGATGATCGTGGCGTTGTTCGCCGCCGAGCCGTTCAGCTGCGGCCGGGTGTCGTCGGTGGTCTGCCCGGACAGAACCGGGTTCAGCACGCTGCCGACGTCATCGGTGGCGTTAATAATGGTCGGTGCCGCTGGCGGCTGGGTATCCACCGTCAGATCGAAGGTGGTGGAGGTGGTGCTGGTATTGCCCGCCGCGTCGGTGGTGCTGAGGGTGATGGTGTGTGGCCCGTCAGCCATCGGTGCGGTTGGCGTGAAGGTCCAGTTCCCCTGGGCGTTCACCACTGCGGTGCCGAAGGGTTGTCCATCGTTGAGCAGGGTGACGGTCGCCCCGACTTCGCCGGTACCGTTGAAGGTTGGACGGTTGTCATTGGTGGTGCCGTTTTCAGGAATCGTGCCGGTGACCGGCCCGACGTCATCCTGCACCGTGGTGAGCACCGGCGCGTCTGGCGGCGTGGTGTCGACGGTGAAGGAGAAGACCGGCGAGTTAGCGGAGACGTTACCCGCTGCATCGGTGGCATTGACCCTGATGTTGTACAGGCCATCCGTCAGCCCGTTTGGCGGCATAAAGGTCCACGAACCGTTAATGACCTCCGCGGAGCCAATTTCTACGCCGTTATTCAGAATATGAACGGTGCTGCCCGTGACGCCCGTCCCGGTGAAGGTTGGCGTGGCGTCGTTAGTGACCTGTCCTGCGGTCAGATTCCCGACCACGCCGCCCGGAATATCATCGGCGACGGCGCTGAGCACCGGCACTGCGGGTGGGGTCAGATCGACAATCACGTTATAGCTGTTGGAGCTGGTGCTGACGTTCCCTTGTGGATCGGTCGCGACCACCGTAAAGGTGTGTGAGCCTTCGGTGAGCGGCGTGGTGGGGGTGAAGGTCCAGTTCCCCAGGTTGTTGGCGGTGGCGGTGCCAATCTGGGTGCTGCCTTCGAAAATCGCCACGCTGCTGTTGGCTTCTGCCGTGCCCGAAAGGGTCGGCGTGGTGTCGTTGGTGGTGCCACCGGTTTGGACATTCCCGGTCACGGTGCCGACGTTATCGTCCGCCCCGACAATGACCGGCGTGGTGGAGACCGTATCGACCACAATGTTGAATGCCGGTGATTGTGCACTTTCATTCCCCGCCGGATCGGTGGCGGAAATGGTCAGGGCGTGGTTGCCTTCTGCCAGCGCACCGCCTGGTGTGAAGCTCCAGGTGCCCGTCGAGCCGACAACCACGGTGCCAATGGCGGTACCGTTGTTGTAGATGGTAATGGTATCGCCCGCCGTTGCGGTGCCGCTCAGGGTTGGGCGACTGTCGTTGGTGGTTTGACCGCTGGTCAGCGGCCCGGTACCGGGACCGACATCATCGGTGACTGCGCCGAGCACCGGTGTGCCAGGCGCGGTGAGATCGATGGTGACGGTAGCCGCCGGGGAGAGACCGCTCGTCAAACCACCCACGGTGGTGGTGGCGGCGAAGCTGTGTGGCCCCTCGCCGAGCGGGATCAGCGAGCTGGTCGTCCACTCGCCGGTTGGGCTGGCGGTGACGACGGCGTACGGCACCAGCCCCCCGTCAAGGTAGATGGTCACAATGCTGTTCGGTGGTGCGGTCCCGCTCAGGACTGGCGTGGTGTCGTTGGAACTTGCCCCTTTCACTTCGACGGTGCCATTCGTGCCGTTGTCATCAATGATCGACGTGATGGTCGGGACGGGTGGCAGATCCGGCGTGTCTGTGACTTGATAATCCGTTGGGCCGCTGACGTTTCCTGCCGCATCGCTGGCCGTGACGGTGAGCGTGGTTTCGTTGGTCTGCGCCGGTGAAAGGGCGATGGAATAATTGCCGCCCGCATCGGCCACACCACGGCCCAGTTCAACGCCATTTTCCCCTTTAACGATCACCGTGGAACCGGCTTCTGCGGTCCCGGTCAACGGTGTCCCTTCGATTGCGAGACTGCTGACGACCGGTGCGTCTGGCGCATCCGTATCAACGGTCACGGTCACCGGCGCGCTCGGGGTGGCGTTCCCGGCGGCGTCAGTGGCCGTGACGATAATGGTATGAGGCGCATCGCTCAGCGCCGAGCCGTCTGGCAGCGTCAGCGTCCAGTTGCCGTTAGCGTCCACGGTGGCCTGCAGCGGCGCCCCCCCGTCAACAGAGACGGTGATGGTGCTCCCGACCTCGGTTTTCCCGCTGATGGTTGGCGTGTTGTCATTGGTGTACAGCACGCCGTTCGCCAGCGTGCTGCTGGAGATCGTATCAATCTGCGGCGTCGTCGGGGCGACCGTATCCACCGTGATGGTGTACACCGGGCTGGTGCCGCTGACGTTACCCGCCGCATCAACGGAGGAGACGGTCAGGTTCAGCGCGCCGTCAGCGACGGTTGGGCTGGTCCAGGTCCAGGTGCCGTTGGTAACGTTGACGCGGTCAACTTCGACCCCGTTGTTATAGATAATCACCGTGTCGCCGCTGGTGCCCGTTCCGCTGATGGTCGGCGTGGTGTCTGATGTCGAACCGCCGCTCGCGACGGTGCCTGCGGTGATCGCCGGCGTCAACGGAGGCGTGGTATCCACGGTAATGGTCACCACCGGGGAGACGCCCGAGATATTCCCCGCTTCGTCCGTGGCGGTGGTGGTGAAGGCATGGGTGGTTTGCGTCAGTGGGGTGTCTGGCCGCCAGCTCCAGCTGCCGTCCGCGCCAACGGTGACGCGCCCGACCTCCTGCTTCGGCGCACCGCCGACGCTGTCGTAAATAATAATCACATCGTTCGCCACACCGGTGCCGCTCAGCACCGGACGCGAATCGTTGGTGCTGTCGCCGTTATCGACCGGCCCGGTGATTTGGCTGACGTTATCGGTGACGACCGGTGCGGTTGGCGTGGCAGGCGGGTCCGTATCAATCACGATGGTGACCGGCTGGGATGGCGCACTTTCGTTGCCCGCGCCGTCTTGATTGGTGACCGTAAGGGCGACATCGTAAGAGCCATTTGGCAGCGCCTGAGACGGTGTCCAGCTCCATGTTCCGTCCTGCTGAACGGTGACCACATCGGGCTGTTTGACGCCATCAATGTAGATCGTGACCGTATCACCTGGCGTACCGGTGCCGCTTAAGGTCGGCGTGGTGTCGCGGGTGGCTTCGCCCGGATTGAGCGGTGTGCCGGTCGGCAGGCCGTCCGGGTTCACGGTGACGTCCGGAGAATCTGGCGTCGCAGGGGCCACGGTATCCACCACCAGACTAAACGGCGGTGAGGCGGTGGCGTTGCCTGCGGAGTCGGTCGCGACCACCGTCAGGGAGTGAGTGCCGTTGGTGAGCGGAGTGGTGGGGGTAAAGCTCCAGCCACCGTTACCGTCAAGCGTGGCAGTGCCGAGCAGAGTTGTGCCGTCGTAAACGGTAATAATCGTATCCGGCGGGGCGGTCCCCGTCATCGCAGGAAGGGTTTCGTCCGTCGGTGTTCCGCTGGTGACCGGGCCGGTGACAGCGCCGGAATTATCCGTGACCGTACCGATCGACGGCGCCGGTGGTGGCGTAGTGTCTACGATGATCTGGAAACCGTTTGAAACCGTGCCGACGTTCCCGGCCTGATCGATCGCGACGGCGGTGAGCGTATGTGGCCCGCCCTGTGGGAGCGCCAGCGTCGGGGTAAAGGTCCATGCCCCGCCGCTGCTGACCAGCGCGGTGCCGATCTGCACGCCGTCCAGACGAATGCTGATGGTGGCGCCCGGTTCGCCCGTACCGTTGAGCGTCGGACGGGAGTCGTTGGTGATTTCACCCGTATCCAGCGGGCCGGTTCTGCCCGGGACATCGTCAACGACGGAGGTGATCACCGGTGCGGAAGGGAGCACGCTATCAACCGTAATGCTCCAGCTGTTCGACGTGCCGCTGGCATTTCCGGCGGCGTCGATGGCGGTGGCCGTCAGGACGTGACCGCCCTCGCGCAGGTGCACCGATGGCGTAAATTCCCAATTACCGCTTTGGGGAATGACGAGAGTGCCGATTTGATCGGAACCGCTGAACAGATAGAGCGTGGTGCCCGGCTCGCCGGTACCGCGAATGGTCGGCGTCGGGTCGTTAGTCAGGCCGCCGTTGGCGACATCGCCCACCACATTGAGGGCGTCATCGTAGACCGAGGTGATCTCCGGCGTTTGCGCCGGGGTGGTATCCGGTGCCGTTACCGGAGCCGTGGGTCCGGTGTTGTTGGCAAGGTCCGTGGCGTCAGCCGTCAGCTTTTCGCCGTTAACTTGCGGCGGCGAAAGGGTAACTGAAAAATCGCCGTTATCGCCCGTTTTGCCGCTGCCGATCTCCACGCCATCCGGCCCTTTAATACTCACCGTGCTGCCCGGTTCGGCCTGGCCGGTGACGGTCGTGCCATCGTCAGAAACCACCAGATTCGTTGGCGCCAGCGGATCGGTTGTATCCGGCGCGTCGGCGTGCCCTGGCTGACTGTCATTGCCCGCGGCGTCGCTTGCGATCACATCCAGCACTTCGCCATTGGTTTGCGGTGGGGAGACCGGGACGGTGAAATGGCCGTTAGCATCGGTGGTGCCGGTGCCAATCACGCCGCCGCCGGTGTCTTTGATAGTGACGGTGCTGTTTGGCTCGGCGTTTCCGCTAACGCTGGTCCCGTCACCTGAGACTGTCAGCCCTGTTGGCGGGTTAGGCGCGATGCTGTCACTGGCAGTAACCGTGCCCGGGATACTGGCATTCCCGGCAGCGTCGGAGGCGACGACCGAGAGGGTTTGCCCGTTATTTTGTACGGTATTCAGGTTGATGGTGTAGTTGCCGTTGCCATCCGCAACGCCGGTGCCGATCACGCCGGTACCGTTGCTGATGGTGATCGTGCTGTTCGGTTCAGCCGTGCCGGTGACCTGGTTCCCGGCGGGATTGAGGGTAACGGTCGGCTGGCCTGGCGCGATCGTGTCGACGATAAAGTTAATCTGCTGAGACAATCCGCTCTGGTTACCGGCGGCGTCAATTTCACGCACGGTGACCGAGTGGGGGCCTTCCGCCAGCGGGCCGTCAGGCGCTACGCTCCACAGCCCGTTCGGGCCGACGGTGACTTTGCCCACTTCCACGCCGTTATCGTAAATAATAATCGTGCTGCCGGGATCGCCACGGCCCGTGAGCCTCGGCTGGCTGGCGTCGGTGGTCTGGCCTGCTGTAACCGCACCGCGTATGGAGCCGACTTCATCGTTCACCACAAAGGCCGATGGCGCGGCGGGCGCAGTCACATCGACATTAATCGTTAAGCCCGCTGAGGCGGGGCCGGTATTGCCCGCCACATCCGTGGCGCGCACCGTCAGCACATGGCTGCCTTCACTCAGATTGACCGACGGGGTAAAGCTCCAGCTGCCGTTCGCGGCAGCGGTGACGGTGCCAATCGCAATGCCGTTATCGTAGATCGTGACCGTTGAATTCGCTTCGGCAGTGCCCGTGAGCTGCGGGCGCTGATCGTTGGTACTGCCGCCATTGTTCACCGGCCCGGTGACAGGATTGACGTCATCCGTGACGCTTGAGATCACAGGTGCCGTTGGCGCGACCGTATCCACCACAATGGTGATCCCCGCAGAAGGCGGGCTGGTGTGGCCTGCCGCATCGGTCGCGGTGGTGGTCAGGGTGTGGCTGCCGTTAGCCAGCGCGTTAGGCGGCGTGAAACTCCAGTTGCCGTTGGCATCCACTTTGGTGGTGCCGATTTTGGTGCCGTTATCGAAGACGGTGATGGTGGTTCCGGCTTCACCGATACCGCTCAGGGTAGGGCGCGCATCATCGGTTCGCTGCCCGTTATCCAGCGGGCCGGTTTCGCTGCCGACATCGTCGTTAACGATTAAAATGTCCGGTGCGTCGGGCGTCACCAGATCCGGGGCGGTGGCATGGGCCTCTTTACTGACGTTGCCGGAGGAGTCGGTCGCGGTGGCAGTAATCTGCTCGCCGTTGTTGAGCGGGGTGCCCAGTTCAATAGTGAATTTACCGTCGCTGCCGGTTTTACCGGTGCCGACCAGATTTCCGTTCGCATCTTTCAGGGTGATGGTGCTGTTCGGTTCTGCCGTCCCGGTGACGATATTGCCGTCTGCCGAGAACTGCAGATTGGTCGGCGCGTCAGGCGGCGTGGTATCCGGGTCAGACGGGTTCCCCGGATTACCTGGGTTGCCGTTGCCGTTATCATCGTCTCCGCCGCCACCTCCGCCACCGCCACCGCCGCCAGCGGCAAGCGCGATCCCACCTGCGACAGCGACGCCACCGAGCACCCACGGCCAGATCGCCGCGCCGCCCGTATCACCGGAGGAGGCCATCAGCGCATCAATCGAAGAAATCGCTTCATAGTGTTCTGTGGCGGCGGTGGGATCTTCAATCCACCACAGCGCGCCGTTGCCCTCTTCCAGCACCAGCTGGCTGGCGCCCTGAGCGTCTCCGACGTAGAAGTTTTTGAGGGTGATGGTTTCGCCCGAATTCAGGGTTACGATCAGATCTTCGCCGCTGCGCGTGTAGTGTGAAATGTCGCCTCGCCCAACGTGGAGCTTCACAATAGAGGAGTGATCCAGAGTAACCTGAGTGCCTTCGGTGGTGGTTTCCACGCCAGTAAGTTTCGAAATGACAGAGATTTGGCTCATATTGATGACTCCCAACAGATTTTTATTGATATGGCGTGCAAGACGAAGCCATCATCTTTCTGCGGGTACAGAGCGCCCCCGGCGGAGTCGCTATTTTTAAAATAGTGCTCACCGTTGTTATCTTCAGAGCGGCCGATGCCCGCCAGCAATTAGTGGCAACATCAGATGAATCGATTTATTTGCTTTGGGTTAACTTGTATTCGGCGTTTTTTGTGTTATATAAAGCCCTGTGATTTATAAAGATATTATTTGAATGGTCTGAAAATGATATAGCTATAAATAACGGAATATGCAAATGAAGCGCCAATTATGGACAAGTTAACCCCTTCTGAATTGAATAGTTTTCTGCCGGTTTGTACAGCTTATGTGAAGGCGCTGAGCCTTGTGACATAAGGTTTTGCTGTTTTTTGCCTGTCATTTGTTAAATATAATACCAAAGCATTTATTTGAATATATTTGATATTTTTGAATGTAAATAGGTATTTAATTAAGGTGGGCTTAATTGTTAATTCAGGTGGGGTTAAGAAATTATTTATACGATATATTATGTTTGCGACCGAATTAAAAATAAAAATGGCGGGCGGTGAAGAGTGTGCTATTAGAGACAGGAACTAAGCCTGCGTTAATTATTATCTGAATCTACCGTTCACTGATTACGGATGGCATAGGCCATAAGTATGATTTCGGCTGTCATTTCAACTGCATTTTCTGCGAATAGAATCGGGCGCTCGGGCGTTTACTCCTTGTTGGCCTGCCCACCTTTACCAGGAGTAGAAAATGAACGCATCCTCAGTCCGTACCTTTACCCGTCCTCTGGCTATCCCGGTGCTGTTATTTTTGTTACAGACCCCGCAGGGCTTTGCCATGGGCAATACTGATACTGAAAGCAAAACGCCGGACTGCCCCTCAGGGCAGGTCTACGACAGTGTGAGTAAGAAGTGTGTCCCGGAGAAAACCAGCAGCCTCAGCGATGAGGACAAAACCAATTATGCGTACCACCTCGCGAAAAAAGGCGAGTATCAGGCGGCATTGAACCTGCTGGATACGTTAAAAAACGCCAACACGGCCGAGGCGTGGAACTACCGTGGCTATGCGACCCGCAAACTGGGGCGCACGGAAGAAGGCATTGGCTATTACCAGCGATCGCTCGCCCTGCAGCCTAACTATGCCAAAGCGCGGGAGTATCTGGGGGAAGCATGGATGGTAAAAGGTCGCCCGGATCTGGCGAAAGAGCAGCTTAAAGTCATTGCCGGGATCTGCGGCCAGGATTGCGAAGAGTACCGCGATCTGCAGGCGGCAATCGACGGGCATCCGGAGTCCTGATCTCTGCGGGAGGGGTAGAAAATCACAACCAGTGACGTTCGCCAACAGCTGGCGGCACATCTGACGCGTCTCTGGCGCTACGGACTGGTGCTGTCGCGTAACCGGGATCTGGCTGAAGAGCTGGTTCAGTCGACCTGCGTCCGCGCGCTCGAAAGGAGCGCGCAATATACGCCGGGCACGCGGATCGACCGTTGGCTGTTCTCGATTTTGCACTCGATCTGGATCTCCGAACTGCGCGCGCGCCACGTCCGCCAGGGGCAGGGATTTGTTCCTGGCGAAGATCTGATCGCCCCGGATACCCACGGGCAGGATGGCGATCGTCTGCATTATCAGCAAATCATGCAGCGGGTGAATGACCTCCCGGAAGCCCAGCGCAACACGCTGTTTTTAGTCTATGTCGAAGGATTTACCTATCAGGAGGCGGCGGATACGCTGTCGGTTCCCATCGGCACCATCATGAGCCGACTGGCAACGGCGCGGGCGCGGCTCGCCAAAACGGTGGATGTCCGTCCGGTGGCGAAGGAGAAACGCTCATGAATTCGTTACGTTTTACGCCCCCTTATCACGACGATGCGATTATCGCCTGGCTGGACGGTGAGATGGAGAGCGCCGACGCCTGTGTTTTTGAAGAGCAACTGTGTGTGGATACCTCCCTGGCCCAGCGCATGGAGACGCTGAAAAACAGCCATCAGGACTATCAGCAGGCGTTTGCCCCGTTGCTGAAAGAGGCACCCGAAGCGCAGATGCAGCAGCGGCTCGATAACTATCTTGCAGGCGCGCGCGCAGGCGTCAGCCGACGTGCGCTGATTGCCGCGTCACTGAGTTTCCTGGCGATCGGTTCCGGGCTGGGGTATCTGGCGCGCCCTATGGCGGTGATAATGAGTGAGAACGAGCAGATTCGCGATCTTGAGGCTCAGTATATGTCGCTTTACAGCGTTGAAACCCTGCTGGATGTCGACAACTCGCCGCCGGTGATTGCCCAAGGGCTCCAGCGAACTGCCCAGGATATCGGCCTGAAAGTGAATGAGCAGCAGCTGGCTATTGCGGGGGCCGAGCTGAAGATGGTGCGGATGCTGCGCTACGACAGCACCGCTATCGCGCAGATCGTCTGGCTGCACGCGGATTTCGGCCCGCTGGCGTTGTGCATTTCGCCCCTTGAGAAGGCCGTTGTCACGGATATCAAAAACGAGCAGCGGCACAGCATGAATATTGCCTGGTGGAACGACAGTGACTATCAGTATGTGCTGATTGGCCGCACCCCGTCGAAGGCGCTCACCGCCAGCGCACGCCAGCTGCAGTTAAGGCTCTTATGACGCGTGGGCGTCGATCGCAATTTTTATCGCGATGCGGTCATCTACCACCATGGCGAATTTATCCATGTGATAGGCGGAGCGTGAGATGGCGGTGGTGGCATTAAGGGAGATTGCCTCCGCCGCTTTGTCTTCGTCCAGAGTCGCTTCCAGGATCACCGGGCGCTGAATATCTTTGACCTTTAGTGAGCCAAACACTCTGTAATGGCCATCGCCCAGCGCCACCACGCGGGTACTGCTGAACCTGATCGTAGGGTAGCGCGCGGCATCGAAAAACATATCGCTCTTGAGTTGCCAGGTGAGCAGACGGTTAGAGGCTACCAGCGTGGCGACGGGAATGGTGACATCAATGCGATCGGCAAATTCATTGGTTGGGTCCAGCGTAACGTTTCCCGTCACGCCATTGAGATTCGCCCAGGAAAGGATGCCGCCAAAGGCATGCCACGACAGGGTGATGGGCGTTTTTTCGCTATTAATGGCATAGGTAACCGGCATTGCGTAGAGGGCAGGGCACAGCGGCATAACCATGAGCAGGGTGACAAAGCGAATCATGAGGCGATCTCCAGTAGGCGGGCAAGGTGTAAACGCGCAGGGAGGGAGATTTATTCGCAGGAATCAGAAATAAAAAAGGCCGCGACGGCGGCCTTTATAGGAGGGAGAAAACTTATTCAGTGACTTTCTTTTCCAGCGACGAAGCGCCTTCTTTGGTTTTGTTCCAGCCTTTCTCCGTCCCTTCTTTAGTGGCATCCCAGCCCTTCTCGGTGCCTTCTTTGGTTTTATGCCAGGCTTTCTGGGAGTCTTCACTCACTTTGCTGCCGAAGCTTTCGCTTTTACCTTCAGCGGCGTGTTTGGATTTGAGCTTCAGCTCTTCACCTTTGTTCTGCTCTTCATGCAGTTTTTGTTTCGCGTCATTGGCGTTCGCTTTCGCGGCGGCAACGGTGTCGTCGGTTGCGTGTGTGGTTGCGGCAAAAACTGGTGAAGCCAGCAGAAGTGCAGATAATGCAATAATTGTCTTTTTCATAATATCCTCAATTCACGTTATTCATGTTATGAGCGTGATTAAGAATGGCACGAGCGAAGCGGCATGGCTTTAGGAAAAAACTGTAAGTGAATCAAGGGCGAAAATTCAGGCGTGCGTTAAAGATGTTTATCACTTCTGCCAACAAGAGATATTCCGCCGCGGTTTAAGACAGATTCAGGCCACTTATAAATAGGGCGCAGAGTAATCGTGGCGGGTAAATGCCACAGGGCTGGGCGTTGGTTTACTGGCTCGGTATCCAGCAGGCTGCGCCTGTCATTTACGGCACACAGTCACGCAGTAATGTGCGCGTTTTTCTCTGTTCACGATAACAATCGCTGAAAAATTTCATCCGGTGGCCGATAAACACGTTAAGGTTCTCGTGAAAGGCGCATTGCGTTGTGTACTGTTTGCCTGGCGAGACGACATTCTGGAATATTGAACGATTCCATTATTAATGATTTCGGTGAGAAATCACAAAAGCAGCATCAGTCCTTAACGTGTTAACGATGAAAATTAGCGAGCCGAAACGCATATTGAATGTTTAAAAAAAAATGGAGCCTGTCAGGGACAAATACCGCTTACTTTTGGTGTAATATTATTACAGCCTTGCCAGAAGTAACTGATTCCAGGGGCGTTGTTATTGCCGATGACTTTGCTTGTAAGGACGGTGTTACTTATTACTGTAAGTAAACGTAGGGTCAGGGATGCCAACACTTCCTTGTAGATGTCTTGAAAAGTTTGTCGGGTGAGAAAAATCATGTGAACACAGGTTTTGGCTACCCTTATTTTTTCTGGATAAATCAATAAAAAAACAGGAGATATCACATGGTCAGTAAGTCATTGATAACCAGCCTCAATAATATTAAAGGCCTGGATTTAAATCTTTTACTCACATTTGAAGCCGTTTATCAGCACAGAAGTGTCACCAAAGCTGCGGGTCTGTTAAACATTTCGCCGCCAGCAATCAGCCAGTCATTAACTAAACTCCGGGAGTTTTTTGGCGATCCGCTCTTTGTCCGCGAAGGTAAGGGGCTGGTGGTGACGACGACGGCCGAGAGCCTGCATGCGCTGTTAAGCGAACATTTCCATGCCCTGCTGGATAACCTCAATAACTTCTCCGATAAAAACATCAAATCACGGTTCGTCATTCATGCCACGCCGTATGCGGCGTTACGCATCCTGCCTGAGATTTTCTCGATGATCGAAAAAAGTGGGATTAACTGTGAGATCGTCCATCTTAGCTCGGACCCGAATTTTGATAATGCAGAAGATATTCTTATCTATCGCAAAGCCGATATCATTTTTGATACCACCTCGCACTATGGATTTTCAACCATCACTGAGCCGTACACGGTCGAAAAAGCGGTCGCCATTTGTCGTAAGGATCATCCGCGACTGAAAGATAAGCTTACGCACGAAAGTATGAAAACTGAGAAATCCACCTTTTTGAATATCAAATCAAACGGCTTACAACAAACGCAATCGGATATTGAGAATTATTTCGGGGAAAGAACCTTCTCATTTTCGAGTAGCTCATTGCATGTCAATGCCTCTATCGTTGAACGTTCGGATTCAGTGAGCTTTATTCCAGAGTGGTTTGCGCGGAAGTTTTCAGATATTTATAACTTTAAAATACTGGAATGCGATTTTTCACCGCAGCCGGTAAATATATTCATGACCTACAACAAAGCATCGTTGAGAAACAATAATTTCGTGGGGTTATTAAATATTATAAAAAATTGTAAAAGTTCTTTTAAATGAAAGGAGTACAAGAAAATGCTCCACTGGCATTTTCTTGTACCCAGAGGTTGTGAGATCAGTAGCGTGGTGGCGTTAACAATCTGTCTACTTACTTGTAAGCAACTGCCATTTGAATTGCGGTTGAAACACTGCCCGGTGTAACGGCTGAACCTTTACCATCATTCTTGACATGGGTTTTCAAGTTAAAAGATGAAGCATGTGTTGCAGAGTCAATGCTAACGTTCATTGACTTTCCATTGCCCATATTTGCGGAGGAATAGCTGGTGACCAGTTCTACCTCAACATTTTTCGCTGTGCCCGAGTTAGCATAGTAATCGGTATTAGAGGCGGTGCCAGAGAATGTAGCGGTGGCGCTTGTCGTTGTCGCCGGGCAGTCGGTCAGATTGACCGAGAAGCTCACATAGGCAGATGAGGTGCCGGTAGTCGCTAACTTCGTGGCATCAATATCGCCCAGGTCGACGTTTTTCACGGCTTCTATAGTACAAGGAGAAGCCACCACAGTGCCGGTAATGTTGATTGTCGAATCAGCAGCACTTGCATTGCCGGACATGGCAAATAATGCAAGCGGAACTAACCCCAGAGAGATCAACGTATTTTTGCGACCAAATATTCCCTTCATGATAAATCCTTAATAAAACTTTGTTGATGGTATTTAAACGATTAATGCCAGCCAGGAACCTGAGAGGGCTCCTGATTCCTGTACATAGATGTATTGATAGCAATGGCGAGGCCAGAAAGACTAGCGATCTAATTACTTGTAAGTGATAGCCATTTGAATTGCGCTTGAAATGCTACCCGGTGTAACCGCGGAACCTTTCCCGTCATTTTTGACACGAACTTTCAAGCCGTAAGAAGCACTATGGGATGCAGAGTCAATACCTATGTTATAGGTTTTCCCATTCCCCATGTTTGTTGAGGAGTAGCTTGATACCAGCTCAACGTCCACATTTTTCGCTGTGCCTGAGTTAGCATAGTAATCGGTATTAGAGGCGGTACCTGAAAACGTTGCGAGGGCACTTGTGGTCGTTGCCGGGCACTCGGACACAGTAACCGAGAATGTGACATACGACGATGCAGTACCGGTAGTCGCTAACTTCGATGCATCAATATCGCCCAGATCGATGTTTTTCACGGCTTCTATAGTACAAGGTGAAGCCACCACATTGGCGGTAATATTGATTGTTGAATCAGCAGCACTTGCATTGCCGGACATGGCAAATAAGGCAAGTGGCACTAAACCCAAGGAAATGAACGTATTTTTGCGACTACATTTTCCTTTCATTATAAATCCTTAATAAACTTTGTTGGTGGTGTTCAAAAGATTAACGTCCCAGGGGAAAAAGAGTAGGCTCCTGAACGGCACTTAATACAGATATGGGAACTTTAAAAAAGTAACTGCTATTACGCATTGCAAGAAGATTATCATTCCATCGTAAATAATGTCTCTTAATCATGCATTAAGATTCGCTTAATGATTTGAAACACCTTGTAATATCAGCGATTTACCGCTCTTGAGTGCATTTAAGTCTATCGGTACATTAAATTAGATGACGACAAGGCTCATTCAACTAAATATTATGGCGTCAGTGCAGTGCAATACCCGGTTTTAAACTCAAACCGCTATCAGCAGTCGTTCTACTGAAGATCTGCACCACTAAATCTGCGTTACTACATGAATTAATTCCCAAGTGAATGGGTTTGTCTCTAAATAAAGGATGTAAAATGAAATTTGTTAAATTAGCAGTTCCTGCGTTGATCGTTGCTGGTATGTTTAGCTCTGCTGCTATGGCAAGCGATGGCACCATTAATTTCACCGGTGATATCGTCAACGCACCTTGTGTTGTTTCAACTGACACGCAAAATCAGAACGTGAACCTGGGTCAGGTTAAGTCTTCTGTCTTTGCAAAAGCGAAAGATTCTTCAGCTTACAAAGATTTTAAAATCGTTCTGGAAGAGTGTACTACTACCACGCTGAAGAACACCAACATCACCTTCCGCGGTTCAAGTGATGAAGTGAATAAGGACCTGTTAAGCATCGGTGGTCAGTCTGGCGCGGCTAAAGGCGTGGGCATTGAAATTTCTGATGCGACCTCCGCTACCGTTATTGCACTGAACAAGGCGAGCTCAGATTATGCTCTGAAGGATGGTCAAAATACCCTGATGTTCAAAGCGCGTTACGTCGCGACCGCAGTACCGGTTGTTTCTGGTCATGCAAACTCTCAGGCTGAATTCCAGCTTGCATATAAGTAAATAATTCAGGGCACCAACATCCGTTGGTGCCCGCCTTCGAGGAATTAATTGTGAAATTCAACGTAAAATATCTTGCTGCTGGTTTAATGCTGGCTGCGGCGGCTCCGTCTGCATTCGCTGTGGGTGGCGTGGTCGTGGGTTCTACGCGAGTGGTATATGATGCTAAAAATAAAGAAGCGTCACTCACTGTAACTAACAAAACTGAAAAACAGTATTTCCTTATTCAATCCTGGGTTGATGACAGCAACGGAAATAAAAGTGTTCCCTTTTCGTTAACGCCACCGTTATTTCGCTTAAATGCTGGCAAAGAAAATATGCTGCGCATTATCAAAACCCCGGGCGACCTTCCTGCCGATCGTGAATCTGTATTCTGGGTCAACGTAAAAGCGATCCCGCCTGCGCCAGAAGAAGGGGAATCACAGAATGTGCTGCAGCTCGCGATCAAAACACGAATCAAGCTTTTCTATCGCCCAACAAGCTTAACGACGAAAGTCGAAGATGCGCCAGCACAGCTGCAATGGTTCCACTCAGGCAATAAATTGCTGGTGAAAAACCCATCCGAGTATGCAGTGACGTTAGACCAGGTGAAAATTAACGGTAACGAAGTAAAAGACGTCAATATGGTTTTACCAAAAGGCGAAGCAACGTATGAGTTCCCTGCTGCTGCGGGTAATGCTCAGGAATTGCAGTTTACGGCGATAACGGATTACGGCGGAAACACTGATCCTGTCAAAGCCGCAATCAAATAATCGTCTTTACTACGGAACCATGATCAAGAGATAGCGAATGTCACACGTTAAAATATCCACAATGGATTTCAATTTTTTCAACAATACGTATAAAAAGAAAAAATTTGGATATTTTGCTATGGGTAGCATCGTCCTGGCTGCTTTTTCACAGGGCTGTTACGCCGAAGCTAATTTCAATCCAGCATTTCTTGAACATGTCGATGGCGACGTTGCCGACCTGTCGGCATTTACTTCCGACAACGGCGGTCAACAACCGGGCAAATACCTGGTTGATATTATTGTCAATGACACCAAAGTTGACCACCGTTATGTGGAGTTTATCGCAACGCCGCACGACGGTACGGATACAAATAAAGATAAAGAGAAATCGGTTGGCCTCACTCCCTGCTTTACGCAAGAAGAGCTTGAGTCCTACGGGGTGAAATTTCCGAAAAAGGCCGATGATAACGCATCGAGCAACGAGAGCGAGTCCGCGGAGGTCAAGCCCGAGGAAGCCACCCCTAAAAAAGAATGTTCACTGACGCTGCTTACCGTAAAAGACGCGACGTCCGAGTTTGATTTTGGGCAGCAAAAATTGCTCATTACCATCCCCCAGGCATTGATGGCACAAAATGCCCGGGGCTACGTTGATCCTAAAAACTGGGACGATGGGATCACCGCGCTGCTGCTCGACTATGATTTTTCGGGCGCGAATGAGAAGCAAAAAGATCACGGTTCATCGTTCTCCTCTGAGTCCTCGGATTCTTCGGCGTCCGGCTCAGAAAGCAACGGCAGCGATAATAGCTACTACCTGAACTTACGTTCCGGTTTCAATCTCGGTCCGTGGAGATACCGCAACAACTCCGCGCTCAGTAAAAGCGACGGCGTGCGGAAGTGGCAAAGCATCAATAACTACGTGCAGCGCAGTATTGTGTTTCTTAAGTCGCAGCTGGTGATGGGGGATAGTTTTTCCACATCAGATATCTTTGACGGCCAGCAGTTCAGAGGCGTCCAGATTGCTTCTGACGATGAAATGCTACCTGATAGCCTGCAGGGTTTTGCGCCCATCGTCAGGGGAATAGCAAAAACGAACGCCCAGGTCACCATCAAGCAGAATGGATATGTTATCTATCAGAGCTATGTGTCACCCGGTGCATTCGAAATATCGGATCTCTATCCCAGCGGTAACAGTGGCGATCTGACGGTGGAAGTAAAGGAAAGCGACGGAAGTTTGCAAACCTTTATACAGCCTTATGCGTCAGTACCCGTTTTACAGCGTGAAGGGCGCACGAAATATAGCGTAACGGCAGGTGAATACCGCGACGGCTATGGCGGTTCAACACCGACGTTTGGGCAATTTACGTTGATTCATGGCTTTGCAAAAGGCCTGACGATGTATACCGGTATGCAGGGAAGTAAAAACTACGCTGCGCTGGCGCTCGGATTGGGGAGTAACTTAGGCGAAATTGGTGCCGTTTCAGTGGATGTGACTCAGGCAAAAACAGACCTGCCTGATGGTGTCACTGAGAAGGGACAATCGTATCGTTTCCTCTTTGCAAAATCATTTGCTAACAGCGGAACCGACTTTAGATTATTGGGGTATCGCTACTCAACCAGTGGTTTCTATACCCTTCAGGAGTCTGTTGACCTCAATGATGAAGACAACAGCCTTGCAACATTTGATATACGTACTCACAAACGTAGCAAAATCGAAGGATCGATTAACCAGTCATTGCCGCAAGAGATGGGTTCATTCTATTTTTCTGCCAGTGTGCAGGATTATTGGGGCGATGATTCAAAGGAACAAACGCTGCAATGGGGCTATAGCAATACCTGGAACGGGATTTCTTATAATCTGGCGTTTAATAACAGCTATATTTCCGGTCAGGATAGTAATAAACAATTTACGCTGAGCGTGTCGTTACCTTTAGACCGCTGGCTGAAAGGCTCATGGGCAACCTATAACATGACCCATGACAGTAATGGGCAAGTCAACCAGCAGGCGGGTATTAGTGGTACGTTACTGGAAGATAACAACCTTAATTATAATATTAGTCAAAGCCAGGGTAATAAAGGTCAGGGCGGCTCAGGCAATACCAATATGACGTACCAAGGGCGTTATGGGAACGCTAACGTAGGCTATAGCTATAACAATTACTCTAATCGTCTGAATTACGGATTAAAAGGTGGGGCAGTTGTGCATAGCGGCGGGATCACGCTTTCTCAACCCTTAGGCGAGACCATTGCTTTGGTTGCCGCGCCAGGATCGGGCGATACCAGAATAAAGAATACCAACGGGATACATACCGATGAGCAGGGCTATGCGGTGATGACGTATATTTCACCTTATCGTCGCAACACGGTTTCCCTTGATACCACAAGTCTAAGACAGAATGTGGAAATAGAGGAAAGCGCCAAAGATGTCGTGCCGACACGGGGTGCCGTAGTCAAAGCGTCATTCGCTACGCATATCGGTTATCGCGTGATGATGGAAATTAAAAAGAGTGATGGAAAATATTTGCCCTTTGGTACCTCTGTTTCCCTTCAGAACAACGAGGGTGGAATTTCAGCCGGGTTAGTGGGTGAGGGGGGCCAGGCTTATTTAAGCGGGCTCCCTGCTAAAGGATCGCTTCTCGCGCAATGGGGTAAAGGGGTTGGGGAATCGTGTACGGTAAATTACCAGATCCCCGAAAGTCAGGCGGAAATCGAGATCATCAGTCTTAACGAAATTTGTGACGTTCACTAATTTCATACATAAACTCAATGTAATAAAGGAAAAAACATGAACATGAATGGAAAAAAAATCGCGTTGTTCGCGCTGTCGGCGATTGCGCTCAGCGGTGTAATGGGCTCTAACGCATTTGCTGCAGACAGTACTATCAACGTAAAAGGCAATATCGTTTCGCCGACCTGCGTCGTGTCAACGGATTCACAGACCGTCTCTATCCCTTTGGGTGAGGTTCAGGCAAACACTATTGCGGCCGCAAAAAGTTTTTCACCATGGTCGACCAACTATACGCTTAACCTGACGGGCTGCCCAAGCGTCACCACTAAGGTCAATGCGACCTTCGCCGGCACTGCGGATACCAACGACGCCAATGGCTATGCCAACGCGGCATCGGGTGGTTCGAAAGCCGTGAGTACGCAGCTGGCGAAAACCGATGGCACAACTTTCCTGAAGAACGGCGCCAGCTATGGCAACGTAGCGGTAAGCAGTGGGAACGCCAGCTTTACCGTTAAAGCCCGTCTCTATAGCGAAAAGGGTGCAGTTGCACCAGGTGCGGTAAGTTCAGCTGTGCAGGTTACCTTCACCTATAGCTAAGCGGCTACGGATAAGTGAGCAAAGGATGGTGAAAACAATCGTGAAGGCGTTCTTTGCATTGTTGCTTATATCGGCGTCGACTGCTTTTGCCGATGAAGGAACAGCATTGAATATATCTGCCAATATCGTTGCCTCTCCCTGTACCTTATCGGAAGACACGGTACATGGTAATGTTTCGCTGGGCAGTTTTTATACTAACGAACTGAGTAATCGCGGAGATGCAACAGGTTGGGTGCCTTTTGCGTTGAAATTGACGGAGTGCCCGGTGACGACAACGGTGGTTTCAGTCGTCTTCACGGGCGATTCGGATGAGAGTAACCCTGATTTCTTTAAAAACATGGGAAGCAGCTCTCATGTGGCGATTGAAATCAAAGACACCGCAGGCAGTATTGTCCGCAATGGTGCCACTCGTACGATTAACGTCAGCCCATCACATAATGCCGTACTGGATTTGCAATCCCGAATGGTTACGCCGCAGGGGAGTGCCACCGCGGGTTCTGTGACAGGATTAGTCGAGCTCGCTTTCTCCTATCAATAACGCTGAGCAGCATCCAGGATGCTGCTCAGCATTTAACAAGAAGTTTATCTTATTCAGTCGTGATTACATTAGTTTTTATTCTGGTGAAATTGAATGATGCGACATTAAATAAAGTTAGGTAATTGCACCACATTCACTAGTTAATCTCACCTTAACCGATGTTGATTTCTACGGCCTTCTGTCAGGAACGAGAATATTTCCTTCCGACTGACAGTACAGGACGAATGACGTCATGCTCCGATGCAATTAACGCCTGACTAAGCCTGATTTAGCATGAAGGCCTGGCGTGTGAGGTGAGTATGGATTGCGCGGGGAAGACACAAATACTTTGACTGGGTTATTTAATCTTAAAGCTTAATTAAGTATAACTTAATTGATATTAAAGATTCTCAGAGTACTATAGATTACTCAGAAGATAAATATCTCATCGAATTTTATAAATAATGTCAATCTTGCCGAAATAATAACGCCTGTTGTCATTTCGATGACGTCAAAATGGCCTGTGAGCAGGCTAAAGTTTTTATTTTGAGAATAATATGAAAATTATTATGATAGTGATTGTATGGGTGCTGTTGTCTGTACAATGGGCCAATGCCGATGTAGTACTCGATGCGACGCGTATCATTTTTCCATCGGATAAAGATCATTCGGCATTGCAGGTAATGAACACGAAGACATCTCCCTATTTAATACAGGCTTGGGTTACACAAGCTGATGGTCAGTCTGCAAAATCAAACTTTGTAGTCACGCCTCCATTGTTTAAGCTTGAAAGTGGTAAAACGCGTGAAATGCGAATTCTGAAGTTAAATAATAAACTGCCTCAGGATCGGGAGTCATTATATTATGTTTCAGTTAAAGGCATTCCACCCATTAATCAAAAAGATGGTATATTGCAGATTGCTTTAAAAACCACGATAAAGATGATATATCGCCCTAAATCACTCACGGGAACACCAGAAGAAGCGGCCAGGAAACTTATATGGTCCTCTACACCGGGTGCTCTTGAAGTTTCAAATCCATCTCCGTTTTACTTAAGTTTTTTTAGTTTGAAACTCGCTGATAGTGAGCTGGCTAATCACTTAATGATCCCTCCTTTTTCAAAAATAAAAATAGGGATAAATGATAAGAAAAGTACGGGGGCGTTAAAATGGGCAATCATCAATGATTTTGGTGGGGTAAGCGACATCTTCACTTCCATACTTCCTAATGGCTCAAATATTCAACAATAAGTGATTGGACAATGAAATATTCAAAAAAAATGCTCTTCACAATCATCACACTGGCTTTAAGCGCTATTACTTTTAATGCTAGTGCAACCGAGGGACTTTGCAGATCGAAATCTGGGATGATGACTGGAACTGCGACGTTTAACAAAACCTTGCCGGTAAGAGTAGAAGTGGGTCAGGTGATTGACTATTCTTCCTGGTCAAACCCCGGCTGGAATTATTTCGATGCCACCTGTACTGGAGGGAATGCGGATTATCGATACGTGACAACAACTTCAAGTATAAGTGCACCCGCTGGTCATGCTTCAGGGTGGTACTCCCTTAATGAGTACTTAGACTTCGCGGTAGAAAGTGAGACTGTCACACATCTTGCAGCGGGTAAGCCATACCCCGCTAGCTACTCTGTTCCATATAGTAATATACATACGAACGGGTCTTATGTTGACATAATGACAGTAAATTCACAAAACCCTGACATACAACTTTATTATATACGTGAAGGGCGCGTGAAATTGTACTTAAAGAAAGCTTTTGTCGGTACAAAAACGTTTAATACAGGTGGGATAATTAAATATTGGGTCGGGGTTTCAACAGCAGGTAACCAAAACGTTCCGGTTGGCGCAAATGTGGGAGTGCAAACACTGGGTCTTTCAGGTGCAATAACTATTCCAGGTTATTGCGATTTTTCAGCCGATCAGGTTAAAGACGTTGATTTAGGTAGCATTGCTGCCATAGATATTGCCAACAAGGGAAGTGCCGCAAACGGTAAGAAGATTGATTTTAAGGTTGAATGCAACGCAGATAGTGGAGCAAAAGTTCAAATTGAATTAAGTGGGAATGCTGATTCTTCTGATTCTTCTGTACTGAAGACTAATCTCGATAATGTTGGGATCAAGATACAGGATAAGGATAATAAGGCTGTAAATGTTAACGGGGGGATCTTACCCGTCACCCTTGACACTGTATCCGGCAAAGGAAGTACTTATGTTACAGCCTCCCCATATAATACAAGTGGCGGCACTCCTGAAATTGGAAGTTATAACGCCCAACTGACAGCGAGTGTGAGTGTTGATTAAGCCAATCGTGAAATATCAATGGCCCTTGGTTTGAACGACGAGCATGCTAAAGCTGGAGAATTGAGTCACTCACCAGCGCGGCGTGTTCCACGACGGTAGGCTATGTAACCCGTGATAACGCCGGGCATAGTCGAAGGCCGTTTTATCAGCAGCCAACAGAGCGGTAATGTCGACAGTCTGGCCCGGTGCGAGAGAGATTTCTGCACCGGGCTGGAGTAACACCGTCTTTTAGCGCCTTACGTTTTTCCCCCGACATTAATAAACGCATACCTTCACTCTAGAGTTCCGACTGGAATGTAGATAGCGGGTTTAAGCCAGTGAAAGGATGAGTGTCGGTACTGCCCCGCTTGAGACCCGGGTGGGACAGTTATTATGCTCTCCGACGACGTTATTTCGCCTGCAATTCTCTGCGCACGATTTCTGCACCGGCGCTTAATGCGTCCAGCTTGCCTCGTGCGACGCCACGCGGCAGCGGGATCATGCCGCAGTTGGTGCACGGATAAAGTTTGTCGGCATCGACATACTGCAGCGCTTTTCGAAGCGTAGCAGCGACTTCTTCCGGTGTCTCAATTGTATTGGTGGCCACGTCGATGGCACCGACCATCACCTTTTTGCCGCGAATAAGCTCCATCAGCTCCATCGGAACATGCGAGTGATGGCACTCGAGAGAAATAATATCGATATTCGATTTTTGCAGTTTCGGGAAAATTTCTTCGTATTGTCTCCACTCAGTGCCCAGCGTTTTTTTCCAGTCTGTGTTGGCTTTAATGCCGTAGCCGTAGCAGATATGGACAGCCGTTTCACACTTCAGCCCTTCAATGGCTCTTTCTAATGTGGCGATACCCCAGTCATTCACTTCATCAAAAAATACGTTAAAGGCCGGCTCATCAAACTGGATAATATCGATGCCCGCCGCTTCTAATTCTTTCGCTTCTTCATTGAGAATTTTAGCGAATTCCCAGGCGAGCTTTTCGCGGCTTTTATAGTGATTGTCATACAGCGTGTCGATCATGGTCATCGGCCCTGGCAGGGCCCATTTGATCGGTTGAGTGGTTTGCTTGCGCAGGAATTTTGCATCTTCAACGAAAACGGATTTCTTGCGGCTCACCGGACCCACGACGGTCGGTACACTCGCATCATAGCGGTTGCGGATCTTCACGATCTCACGCTTCTCGAAATCCACGCCCTCGAGATGCTCGATAAATGTTGTGACGAAGTGCTGGCGCGTTTGCTCGCCGTCACTGACGATATCGATGCCTGCCTGCTGCTGATCTTCCAGACATAAACGCAGGGCATCGAGTTTGCCGTCAACTAATTCCTGACCTTCCAGCTTCCACGGCGACCAGAGTGTCTCTGGCTGCGCAATCCAGGAGGGCTTGGGCAAACTGCCCGCAGTCGATGTGGGTAATAATTTTTTCATCACAGGTGACCTTATATTTTTATGGATAAATCAGATAACGGGTTCAGCAGACCATTGTTTAAGAACAGACTGATAAGGTTTTATAAATTGTTCTTCGGTAAATTTCCCTTGCTCAACAGCCAGCTGGCTACGTTCTTCCCGGTCATAAACAATGCGGGTTAATGAATAATCCTGGAAATTCAAACTTGGCTGATACTGTTTTCCCGCGCGGGAATTAGCATTGTAAATTTCAGGGCGATAAATCTTCTGGAAAGTCTCCATCGTACTGATGGTGCTGATCAGCTCAAGATCGGTGTAATCGCTGAGTAAATCGCCACTGAAGTAAAATGCCAACGGCGCAACGCTGTTTTCAGGCATGAAGTAGCGGGCGCGCAACCCCATTTTGGCGAAGTAGTCATCCGTCAGGGAAGGGGCATCCTGCTGATATTCGATGCCCAAAACCGGGTGCTGAGTACCGGTGCGATAATAGGTGTTTTTGCTCGACACACTCAGGCAGATAACCGGTGTTTTACTGAAGTGCGCTTTGTAAGTATCAGAACTAATGAAGCGTTTAAATATATCACCGTGTAATACGCCAAAATTATCCGGCAGGCTAAATCCTGCTTTGTCTTTATTATGTTCTGGCAATACCACGCTGAAATCATAATCGCGCACATACGAGGAAAAATTATTTCCTAAAATGCCTTCAAAACGCTCATTGGTTTTTTTATCAAGGATACTGGTTTTTAAAATTTCAATCACCGGGAAGGCGTCTGACACTCCCTCGCCCTTGATATTCAGCTGAGCCGTAATGATGTCCAGCTCAACGGTATAGCGGTCACTTGTGGGGTTGTCCCATTGCGCCAGAGAATTAAAGCGGTTATCGATCATCGCCAGGGTATTGCGCAGGTTTTCCTGACGTTTTTCACCTCTGGCCAGATTGGCAAAGTTAGTGGTAATACGCGTATTTTTCGAAGGGTTATAATTTTCGTCAAAACGAATTGTCTTAAGCGTGAATGTAATGTCTTTTTTCATTTTTATCAGGTGTCCTGGCTGCTGAAAATTAATGATATTTCAGTAGTCTTTGAATTTTTATGGATAAATCGCGATGTATCTTTTATGCCTGAGTCATTGAGTGAAAAACAGTGATTTAAATTCACCAAACATGAGACAAATTCATGATCCTGCCTGCGCTTCACCGGGATACTTCGGCGCTGGCCGAAGCATCCCCTTTTTACCGGCAATATGCTGAGTGAAATTCATGAGAGGGCAGCAAGATGATCGCAGTACTTTTTGAGGCAGACGCACTACCCGAAGCGCGTGAGCGCTATCTTAAACTGGCAGCAGAACTGAAGCCGTTGTTGTCGGACACTCCGGGATTCATCTCCATTGAACGGTTCCAGAGCCTGAGCACGCCCGGAAAAATTCTCTCGTTATCATGGTGGGAAGATGAGGAGGCTGTCGCCGGATGGAAGCAGAATATGATGCATCTGGCAGCTCAGAAAGAGGGCAAACAGTCGATTTTTTCATACTACAGAATACGCGTGGCCCGTGTATTTCGTGATTACTCGTCCGAGACATCTTCGTGCAAAGGAACGCAACAACATGTATGACATTCACGTTGTGCTCGATAATACTTCATATTCGCTGGCTTCCTTCGGACGCGTGCTCGGTCTTAACGGTGTCGGGCTGGAAGGTGGCGGGGTATTTACCACTCCGGACGGCGGGCACGCGCATTTTCTGATAGAAGACGGCGAGAAAGCCCGCCAGGTTCTGACTGACGCAGGCTTTGACGTGAGACAGTTGTCGCGCCCGCTGATAAGGAAATTACCCCAGAAGCAGCCCGGCGAGCTGGGAGAAATCGCGGATACTTTGGCACAGAATGGCATTCGCATTCTGGTACAGTACAGCGATCACGATAACCGGCTTATTCTGCTCACGGATGACGATATCCGGGCGGCTGAAGTCACCCAAAAATGGGCAATACACGCTGCATGAAAGTTCTTCACAACGAACACGACAGTGAGCCGGATGCGTCTCTTGAACAATCCATGTCACTGGTCGCTTCCGCTATCTCTGACCCGTCACGGGTCACTATTTTGTGCGCCCTGATGGACGGGCGCGCGTGGACAGCCACGGAACTCAGTGCGGTGGCGGGCATCGCTGCCTCCACCACCAGCGGACATCTTGCCCGGCTTCTCAGCAACGGGCTGGTGATTTGCCTGACGCAGGGACGCCACCGCTATTACAGTCTGGCGGGCCATCATATCGCCGGGCTGCTGGAAAACCTCATGAGCGTTTCCACGCGCAGCCAGACTGCTTTTACCCCGACTACGCCGGTCGTTTTACGTTACGCCCGAACCTGTTATGACCATTTGGCTGGCGAACTGGCGGTGAAAATCTATGATTTTATGCTCCATAACCACTGGATTGAGGCTGACGGCAATGCGCTGACGCTCGCCGGGAAAGCGCATTTTCAACGTATTGGCGCAGTGCTTGATCCGCGTCCGCGCCGCAAGCCTTGCTGCCCGTGCCTCGACTGGAGCGAAAGACGTTTTCATCTGGGCGGGGATGCGGGGCAGGCACTCATGACGCTGTTATTGCAGAAAAAGTGGATCACCCACACGCAGGGCTATCGCGAAGTGACCGTAACCCGCAGCGGCAAGACCGCTCTGAGTCGACTGTTTAGTTTGGATCTGGATTAACACCAATCTGAATAAAAGGATGGAGTGACGCGGGGGCGTTTATGGGTATCGCAGGATTTTCTTTTTGCGCGATGGGGGAGAAGGAAGCATTGGAGATTGGGGTGTTTTACGACAGGGCTTATTGGGCCTAAAAGGTTTGGATTTAATAAGTTGTCTTCGGACTTCACGGGACAAATTGCAGGTACAAAAAAGCCCACAAGGCTTGCGCCGTGCGGGCTCTTAGGACTTCATCGGATGACTCTGGTAATCACCGATGGAGAATTTTGGTGGAGCTGGGGGGATTTGAACCCCCGTCCGAAATTCCTACATCCTCGGTACTACATGCTTAGTCAGTCTTTACATTCGCCTGGCACCTGCGGACAGACACGCCACTACCAGACTAGCCTGATTAGTTTTAACACTTCAGCCCCAGGCAGGACATCCATGCGATCTCTTTTGGGTTTGACCTCTCTTGATCCCCGTCCTAAGAGCGGAGGCTAGGGAGAGAGGGCTCTTAGCAGGTTATTAAGCTGCTAAAGCGTAGTTTTCGTCGTTTGCGACTATTTTTTTGCGGCTTTTTACGAGGCAAACCGCCCCTCGGCATGCACCTTGGGTTTCGCAAATCCCGTCGAATCCAGAATCAGCCCCAATGTGTTGAACCCAGTATACCAGAACTGGCATCGGTGATGCCAGCGTGGAACGATAAGTTCTTAAATCAGTGTGAAAAGTACAAAATTCAGGCAGAAATTAACGACCTGCGTGCTTCATGATACGCGCTTTGTCGACCTGCCATTCACGGTCTTTCACGTCATCACGTTTGTCGTGCTGTTTTTTACCCTTCGCCACGCCGATTTTCACTTTGCACCAGGCATTTTTCCAGTACAGAGACAGGGCGACGACGGTGTAACCTTCGCGGTTAATGCGGCCAAAAAGTGAAGCCAGTTCGCGCTGATTGAGCAGCAGTTTACGCGTGCGCGTCGGGTCGCAAACGTAGTGTGAAGAGGCGACGGCCAGCGGCGTAAAGTTTGCGCCAAACAGGAAGGCTTCGCCATCAATCAGAATCACATAGCTGTCGCTGATGTTGGCTTTACCTGCGCGCAGGGATTTGACTTCCCAGCCCTGCAACGCAAGGCCAGCTTCGAATTCTTCTTCAATGAAGTACTCATGGCGGGCACGCTTGTTCAGCGCAATGGTTGCCGAGCCAGGTTTATGTGCTTTTTTCTTCGTCATAAGTGTCGTGAAGCCATAGGTAATCTGAGTTCAAAAAGTAACCTCATTGCGATTGCATCCTGTGAGGTCCAACGCGCTATCTTAGCACGAGATAAGGCTTAGCGTTTTTTTAACAGGGGATAAATGTTATTATTTGTCCGTTGTGTGACCATGGAAAATGCTATGCCTCAGATTAGCCGTACTGCGCTTGTGCCCTACAGCGTGGAACAAATGTACCAGTTAGTGAATGACGTCCAGTCCTATCCGCAGTTTATTCCGGGATGTACCGGTAGCCGGGTGCTGGATGCTGGCCCGACGCAGATGACTGCCGCCGTGGATGTGTCGAAAGCGGGGATCAGCAAAACGTTCACGACCCGTAATACGCTGACCAACAATCAAAGTATTTTGATGCAACTGGTGGATGGGCCGTTCAAAACCCTGATGGGTGGCTGGAAGTTTACGCCACTGAGCGCTGATGCTTGTCGCATCGAGTTTCATCTGGATTTCGAGTTCACCAATAAGCTGATTGAACTGGCGTTTGGCCGCATCTTCAAAGAGCTGGCCTCCAATATGGTTCAGGCATTCACCCTGCGCGCCAAAGAGGTTTACAGTGTCGCCTAAAATCACGGTGGAAGTGGCTTACGCCCTGCCGGAAAAACAATACCTGCAGCGGGTGAAGCTGGACGAGGGGGCCACCGTTGAAGAAGCGATTCGTGCCTCTGGTCTACTGGAACTGCGCAGCGATATCGATCTGTCGAAGAATAAAGTCGGTATCTACAGTCGTCCGGTCAAACTTGCAGATGTTGTAAGCGATGGCGATCGCGTTGAGATTTATCGACCGCTGATTGCCGATCCGAAAGAGCTGCGCCGTCAGCGGGCGGAGAAGGCCAGGAAGTAGGACGAAGCGACGTTAAGATACAAAAAAGGTGCTCTGTGAGCACCTTTTTGCATTTCTGAGACCTTACTGTTTGGTAAGCGCCGGTTTGTTATCAATGTTGGTTAACACACCGCTGCTGTTGAAGGTCAGGGTCAGCGTCTGCTGCGTAACGCCTTCATGGCCAGGCTGCTGGCGGAAGACATAGAACCAGGTGTTAGTGCCGAACGGATCGGACATCATCGGGGTTCCCAGTGCATAAGCGACCTGCTGTTGTGTCATACCGACACGAACTTTAGACACATCGTTAGGTGTGAGGTAGTTCCCCTGGTTGATGTCAGGACGGTAAACCACTCGCTCCAGAGTGGAACAACCTGCGGTCAACATCAGAAGAACCGCTGCGACAGCGGTCAGCGTTTTACAGCGCATAGTGATTTGATTCCTTTTCGGGCCCGAGCAATACGCGGCTCATATGTTATATGCCGATGATAATAGACCTTGCCCCACTTTGAAACCGGTCTGACGGCGTTTTTGTTGTTCTGTATGACCCTGAGATCCCGAAAAAGTTTATGCGGCCAGCAGTTCTTTCGCATTCGCCAGCGTATTGCGCGTCACTTCACTCCCGCCAAGCAGACGTGCCAGCTCCTGCAGGCGCGCCTTTTTATCCAGCGGGTGCATATGCGTTTCCGTCATTTCACCGTCGGTTTCTTTGCAGACATAGAAATGGTGATGCCCACAACCGGCTACCTGCGGCAGGTGGGTGACACACATAACCTGAGTGGATTCACCTAATTGACGTAACAATTTGCCAACGACGGCGGCGGTCGGGCCGCTGATCCCCACGTCCACTTCATCGAAGATCAGCGCCGGGGTTTCCATTTTACGCGCCGTGATCACCTGAATTGCCAGAGCGATGCGCGAGAGTTCCCCACCAGAGGCCACCTTGGAAATGGCCTGTAAAGGCTGGCCTGGGTTGGTGGTCACACGAAATTCAACGCGGTCTGCCCCTTCGGCGGTAAGATGATTGACTTCAAATTTCACGTCGATGGTGAAGACACCGTGTGGCATAGACAGCGCATGCATGCTGTCCGTGATGTGCTGACCCAACTCCTGAGCATAATGCTGGCGAACATCGTGAAGCTGCTTCGCCGTGGCCAGCGCCTGCTGATGATGGACATTCACCGCCAGGGACAGCGTTTCCAGCGAGTCGGCCTGATCGTCGAGCTGCTGCTGTTCATCCAGCAACGACTGGTGGTAGTTCGGCAGCTCTTCCGGTGTGACGTAGTGTTTACGTGCCAGAGAGATCTGCCGGGAGATGCGCTGCTCCAGCTCGAATAAGCGGTTAGGGTCGAGATCCAGGCGCTCACAATAGTGACGCAGCTCTTCACCGGCTTCTGAAATTTGAATCGCCGCTTCTTCCAGCATATCCAGCACGCCAGACAGCTTGCTGTCGAGACCGACCAGTTCGGTAACCTGTTGGCGCACGGTGTAGAGCTGGCTCTGCAGGTTGGTATCTTCGCCATCAGCCAGCAGATTCAGCGCTTGCTGGCTGGTCGAGATTAAATGCCCGCTGTTGGCGAGCCGTTTGTACTCTTCGTCGATCTGCTCAAACTCACCCGGCTGTGGGTTGAATTCGTTGAGTTCCTTCAACTGATAGTTCAGCAGTTCGGCGCGCGCCGCGCGCTCCTGACTTTGCTGCTGATGCTGTGCCAGTTCGCGGCAGCTTTGATGCCACTGACGATAGTGTTCAGCCATCAACTGAGTGAGCGCGTACTCACCGGCATAGCCATCAAGCAGGGCTTTTTGCTGTTCAGGTTTAATGAGCTGCTGATGCGCGTGCTGGCCATGAATTTGAATCAATAGCTGGCCCAGCTCACGCAGCTGAGAAAGGGGAACCGCAGTCCCGTTGATAAAGCCGCGAGAGCGGCCATCGCTGCTGATGACGCGGCGAAGTAAACACTCACGTCCATCTTCGAGTTGATTGACTTCAAGCCAGCGCAGCGCGGCAGGGGTATCTTTTAAGGAAAAACGCGCGCAGAGATCGGCGCGGCTAGCGCCGGTGCGCACGATGTCGCCTTCTGCGCGACCGCCCAGACACAAGCCGAGCGCATCAATGGCAATAGATTTACCTGCACCGGTTTCACCGGTAATGGCCGTCATTCCGCTCTGGAAGTCGATCTCAAGCTCACGAACAATGGCAAAGTTGCTGATGGTCAGTTGTGCCAGCATAATTGTTTTCCTGTATGAAAAACCATGACTGTGTTTTCATACAGTATAAACTGGTTTTTTATCCAGTAAAGTGCTGGATGCAAATTCAGAACAATTTTTTTGACCAGCCGAGCTTAGAGCTTAATGTGTTGAAATAGCTGTAGTCTTTCGGATGTATCAGATTCAGGTGGTAGTCGCAGCGGCGAATTAACACGTCTTCGCCTTCCTGTATCGGCAACGCGATTTGGCTGTCGCAGCTGATTTCAAGATCATTGCGGCGGTGCGAGAAGCGCAGGCGGATGGTGCTGCTGCTGTTGATAACCAGTGGGCGGGCCGAAAGGGTATGCGGGAACATCGGCACCAGAGTAATGGCATCCAGCGAGGGGGTCAGAATAGGCCCGCCAGCGGAGAGGGAATAGGCGGTCGAGCCGGTTGGCGTCGAGATGATTAGCCCGTCAGAACGCTGGGAGAAGGCGAAGACTTCATCGATATAGACTTCGAATTCAATCATATGGGCGACTTTTCCCGGATGCAGGACCACTTCGTTGATGGCCGTGCTGATCCGTTTCTGGCAATCCTGCTGGCATACCTGCGCTTCGAGCAAAAAGCGTTTTTCGCTGATGTAATGGCCGTCCAGAACGTCGGCTAACTGCTGATGGGCGTTGTCAGGATCGAGGTCGGTCAGGAAGCCCAGGTTACCACGGTTGATACCTATGACTTTGATATCGTAGCGTGCCAGAGTGCGAGCCGCGCCGAGCATGTTGCCGTCACCGCCGACGACTACAGCGAGATCCGCCTGCTGGCCAATCTCCGCCAGCGTACCGGTCTTCACATTTTTGAGCTGCAATTCCTGCGCAATTTGCTGCTCCACCATCACTTCGTAGCCTTTTGCGCACAGCCAGCGATACAACATTTCATGTGTCGTCAGCGCCGTAGGGTGACGTGGATGTCCGACAATCCCAATACACTTGAAATGATTATTCATTTTCTGGAGGTCCTTGTGCCGATTGATGGTGACAATATGCTTTGTTCCCTTGAATCCCGGAAACTGATCCCCATAATAAGCGAAGTTAGCGAGATGAATGCAGAAAAACGCGGAGAAATTCATGAGTAGTAAAGAACAGAAAACGCCTGAGGGGCAAGCCCCGGAAGAAATTATCATGGAACAGCACGAAGAAGTTGAGGCTGTAGAGCCGGATGCTTCTGCTGAGCAGGTGGATCCGCGCGATGAAAAAATTGCGAATCTGGAAGCTCAGTTAACTGAAGCCCAGAATCGCGAGCGCGAAAGCGTGCTGCGTATCAAAGCGGAAATGGAAAACCTGCGTCGCCGTACCGAGCTGGACGTGGAAAAGGCGCATAAGTTCGCGCTGGAGAAATTCGTCAACGAGCTGCTGCCGGTGATTGATAGCCTGGATCGTGCGCTGGAAGTGGCTGATAAAGCTAACCCGGACATGGCGGCGATGGTCGAAGGCCTTGAGCTGACGCTGAAATCCATGCTCGACGTGGTGCGTAAGTTCGGTGTTGAAGTGGTTGCGGATACCAACGTAGCGCTGGACCCTAACGTCCACCAGGCGATTGCGATGGTTGAATCTGAAGATGTAGCTGCTGGCAACGTGCTGGCTGTGATGCAGAAAGGCTATACGCTGAACGGTCGTACTATTCGTGCCGCGATGGTCACTGTCGCGAAAGCGAAGGCATAATTTGCCTCTGTAGTGCCGGGTGGCGGCATTGCCTCACCCGGCCTACACACTAGCGTTCGGCTACGCTATCCCGCAGTGGTTTGACCGGGATAACTTTCACCTGTTTGATCATATTGTCCTGTACGTCCAGGATATCAATATCATACTGGCTGATGCGCACACGGGTGCCGGATGCCGGGATCTCTTCCAGTGCTTCCAGAATCATACCGTTAATGGTGCGAGCGTCGTCTTCCGGCAGATGCCAGTTAAAGGCTTTGTTGAGTTCACGCACGTTGGCGCTGCCGTCGATCAGCACTGAACCGTCGTTTTGTGGCGTAACCTCTTCGGCGAGCGATGGCGACATTGACGTCGTAAAATCACCAACGATCTCTTCCAGAATATCTTCGACCGTCACCAGCCCCTGGATATCGCCATACTCGTTGACAACCAGGCCTACTTTCTTTTTATTACGCTGGAATTTCACCAGCTGCGTACTCAGCGGCGTGCCTTCTGGAATGATATAGAGTTCATCGGCGGCGCGGAGCATCACCTCTTTAGTGAACTCTTTTTTCTCGGTCATCAGGCGATAGGCTTCGCGCACGCGCAACATGCTGATGGCGTCATCCAGTGAATCACGGTACAGCACGATGCGGCCATGGGGAGAGTGGGTCAGCTGGCGGACGATGGCTTTCCAGTCGTCGTTGATGTCGATACCCACGATTTCGTTGCGCGGCACCATGATGTCGTCAACGCTCACTTTTTCCAGATCCAGCACCGACAGCAGCATGTCCTGATTCCGGCGCGAAATCTGCGAGCGGGATTCATGCACGATGGTGCGCAGCTCGTCTTTGCTCAGTGCGCTGCTGATCACCACGTCGGCTTTAATACCGACCATGCGCATCAGCAGGCGGGTAACCATGTTGAGCAGCCAGACCAGAGGCATCATCAGGATCAGCAGCGGGCCGAGCAGGAAGCTGCTCGGATAGGCGACTTTCTCCGGGTAGAGGGCGGCGATGGTTTTCGGCAGGACTTCAGCAAACACCAGGACGACAAACGTTAGTACGCCGGTCGCAATCGCGACACCGGCGTTGCCGTAGAGGCGCATCCCAACAATAGTGCCCAGCGCGGAGGCGAGAATATTGACCAGGTTGTTGCCGATCAGCACCAGGCTAATCAGACGATCGGGCTTGCGCAGCAGCTTTTCAACGCGTCGGGCGGCACGGTTGCCTTGTTTGGCGCGATGACGTAACCGGTAGCGGTTCAGGGTCATCATGCCGGTTTCTGAGCCGGAGAAGTAGGCGGAGATGACCACCATGACGATCAGGGTGACGATCAGCGTGGTGGTGGAGATGTGTTCCAGGGGGAACTCCTTTGTTGCTTAGCCGACGAACTGCTGTATGACGCGGCTACCAAAGTAGGCCAGTGTCAGGATGCCAGCGCCTGCTACGTTAAACCAGACGACGCGACGACCGCGCCAGCCTTGGTGATAGTGGCCCCATAACAGGACAATATAGACAAACCACGCGATGATAGAGAGAACGGCTTTATCAATATTCTCAATGCTGAACAGGTTCTGCATATAAAACAGACCTGTGCAAAGCGTCAGCGTCAGCAGCACCACACCAATCTGAGTGATGTGGAACATCTTACGCTCAATGACCATCAGCGGTGGCATTTCCTGGTTGAAAACCAGCTTTTTGTTTTTCAACTGGTAGTCGATCCACGCCAGCTGCATGGCGTACAGCGCCGCAATGATTAGCGTGGCGTAGGAGAACAGCGACAGGCCAATGTGGACCATCATGCCCGGCGTAGTTTCCAGATGCGTAATGAACTCGTTTGGTACGAAGGTCGCGAACGCCAGATTGATCAGCGCGAAGGCGTAGACAATAGGGAGCAGCAGCCAGCCGCGATTCTTCGACGCGACAATCGTCATCACCGTACAAATCATCAGGCTGACCAACGAGCCGACGTTCAGCACGCTCAGATTTTGTACGCTGCCGTCGCCCGGAATAATACGTGATTCCAGTGCAAACGCATGGCTTACCAGTGCGATAACTGCCGACAAAATAGCCATCCGTCGCCAGGCGCTGTTTTTTTGCAACAGGCCGGGAATGATCAGCGCAAGGCTGAAAGAGTAGGCAACAAGGGCGATCAGTGCGAAAACAGGCATATAGGCGTCGACAGTTGTCTTAATAAGAAAGATAAGCAGTATAACGTTACGTGACGCGCGCTCCAACCGTTGCATAACAACAAAGGCGCCTTCATGTTATACTGCGGCAAAATTCTGTGTACGTGTCGCGCTAGCGACCTAACGTTTCTACCTCAGGCGAGAGACAATGTTTGATAATTTAACCGATCGTTTGTCGCGCTCGCTGCGCAACATCAGCGGCCGTGGGCGCCTTACCGAAGACAATGTGAAAGAAACGCTACGCGAAGTGCGCATGGCGTTGCTCGAAGCCGACGTGGCGTTGCCCGTTGTGCGCGAGTTCATCAGCCGCGTAAAAGAGAAAGCGGTTGGTCATGAAGTGAACAAGAGCCTGACCCCGGGTCAGGAGTTCGTCAAAATTGTGCGCAACGAACTGGTTGCGGCAATGGGCGAAGAGAACCAGGTGCTGAACCTGGCCGCACAGCCGCCAGCGGTGGTGTTGATGGCCGGTCTGCAGGGTGCGGGTAAAACCACCAGCGTAGGTAAGCTGGGTAAATTCCTGCGCGAAAAGCACAAGAAAAAAGTGCTGGTCGTCTCTGCCGACGTTTATCGCCCGGCGGCGATCAAACAGCTTGAAACACTGGCTCAGCAGGTTGGTGTGGATTTCTTCCCGTCCGACGTCGCGCAGAAGCCCGTTGATATCGTTAATGCGGCGCTGAAAGAAGCGAAGCTGAAATTCTACGACGTGCTGCTGGTGGATACCGCCGGTCGTCTGCACGTCGACGAAGCGATGATGGACGAAATCAAACAGGTTCACGCCGCGATTAATCCGGTAGAGACCCTGTTTGTTGTTGATGCGATGACCGGTCAGGATGCGGCGAATACCGCAAAAGCGTTTAACGAAGCGCTACCGTTAACCGGTGTCGTACTGACCAAAGTCGACGGTGATGCCCGTGGTGGTGCGGCGCTCTCGATTCGTCATATCACCGGTAAACCGATTAAATTCCTCGGCGTCGGCGAGAAGACCGAAGCGCTGGAGCCGTTCCATCCGGATCGTATTGCTTCCCGTATTCTTGGCATGGGCGACGTACTGTCGCTGATCGAAGATATCGAGAGCAAAGTTGACCGCGCGCAGGCTGAGAAGCTGGCGAGCAAGCTGAAAAAAGGTGACGGTTTCGATCTGACCGACTTCCTGGAACAGCTCCGTCAGATGAAAAACATGGGCGGCATGGCCAGCCTGATGGGCAAACTGCCGGGCATGGGCCAGATCCCTGATAACGTAAAAGCGCAGATGGATGACAAAGTGCTGGTACGCATGGAGGCGATCATCAACTCGATGACGCTGAAAGAGCGTGCGAAGCCTGAAATCATCAAAGGGTCGCGCAAACGCCGCATCGCCGCTGGTTGCGGGATGCAGGTGCAGGATGTAAACCGCCTTCTGAAGCAGTTCGACGACATGCAGCGCATGATGAAGAAAATGAAGAAGGGCGGAATGGCGAAAATGATGCGTGGGATGAAGGGCATGATGCCGCCGGGATTCCCTGGCCGCTGAAACAAGGGATATAAGGCTATCTTGTTTGCCATTTTAGCTCCGGGGTGTGCTCGAAATGCTCACGTACTACGTGTACGCTCCGCTTTCTGCGCGCACGCCGGAACTAAACTGGCTGCACCGATATACGCCTTATAACCCTTGTTTGGCATATGTGAAGCATATGCTGATTGCAATTTCTCCAGAAATCAGTAAAATTTTCGGGCTTTTAATATGACACTGGGCTCCGTTCCTCGATGGGGCCCTGTGTTTTATTCACACAAGAGGATGTTATGGTAACTATTCGTTTAGCACGTCACGGCGCAAAAAAGCGTCCGTTCTACCAGGTTGTTGTGACTGACAGCCGTAATGCACGCAACGGTCGCTTCATTGAGCGCGTTGGTTTCTTCAACCCGATCGCTAGCGGTTCTGAAGAAGAAACCCGTCTGGATCTGGATCGTATCGCTCACTGGGTTGGCCAGGGCGCTACTGTTTCCGATCGCGTTGCTACGCTTATCAAAGCAGCAAACAAAGCAGCTTAATCTGTCACGGTGGTCATGATGAGCAATAAAGCACCTGTTGAACCGATCGTATTGGGAAAAATGGGTTCTTGCTACGGTATCCGTGGTTGGCTCAGAGTGTTTTCCTCCACTGAAGACGCTGATAGCATTTTTGATTACCAGCCCTGGTTTATCCAGAAAGGCGGTAAGTGGGAAGAGGTCGAGCTGGAAAGCTGGCGTCACCACAATCAGGACATCATCATCAAGCTGAAAGGCGTTGACGATCGTGATGCTGCGAATGCGCTGACTAATTGTGAAATTGTCGTGGATTCGTCGCAGTTGCCACAACTGGAAGAGGGCGACTACTACTGGAAAGACCTTATGGGTTGCCAGGTAGTCACTACCGAAGGCTACAGCCTGGGGAAAGTCATCGATATGATGGAAACCGGGTCAAATGACGTTCTCGTCATTAAGGCAAACCTGAAAGATGCATTTGGCATCAAGGAGCGGTTGGTTCCGTTCCTCGATGGACAGGTTATCAAGAAAGTCGATCTCACTACTCAAACCATTGAAGTAGATTGGGATCCTGGTTTTTAAATTCTCCGGATAAACGGTAAAAGACGGCGCTATGTGGATTGGCATAATTAGCCTGTTTCCTGAAATGTTCCGCGCGATTACCGATTACGGGGTAACTGGCCGGGCAGTAAAGAATGGCCTGCTGAGCATCCAGAGCTGGAGTCCTCGTGACTTTACTCATGACCGGCACCGTACCGTGGACGATCGTCCTTACGGCGGCGGACCGGGGATGCTAATGATGGTGCAACCCTTACGGGACGCCATTCACACAGCAAAAGCCGCGGCAGGTGAAGGCGCAAAGGTGATTTATCTGTCACCTCAGGGACGCAAGCTTGATCAAGCGGGCGTGAGCGAACTGGCGACGAATCAAAAGCTGATTCTGGTCTGTGGGCGCTACGAAGGGATAGATGAGCGCGTAATTCAAACCGAGATTGACGAAGAATGGTCTATCGGCGATTACGTTCTCAGCGGTGGTGAGTTACCCGCAATGACGCTGATTGACTCCGTCGCCCGGTTCATTCCGGGGGTTCTGGGCCATGAAGCTTCGGCAACGGAAGATTCCTTTGCCGATGGGTTGCTTGACTGTCCACACTATACTCGTCCTGAAGTGTTAGAAGGGATGGAAGTACCGGCAGTGTTACTGTCTGGAAACCATGCCGAGATACGTCGCTGGCGTTTGAAGCAGTCGCTGGGCCGAACCTGGCTTAGAAGACCTGAACTTCTGGAAAACCTGGCTCTGACTGAAGAGCAAGCAAAGTTGCTGGCCGAGTTCAAAACTGAACACGCGCACCAGCAGCATGAACATGATGGGAATGCGTAATACGCTCCCGAATATCAGTTTACCCAGGATAAGAGATTAAATTATGAGCAACATTATTAAGCAACTTGAACAAGAGCAGATGAAGCAGGACGTACCTTCCTTCCGTCCAGGTGACACCGTGGAAGTGAAAGTATGGGTTGTTGAAGGTTCCAAAAAACGTCTGCAGGCATTCGAGGGCGTGGTTATCGCTATTCGTAACCGCGGTCTGCACTCTGCATTCACTGTTCGTAAAATTTCCAACGGCGAAGGTGTTGAGCGTGTCTTCCAGACTCACTCTCCAGTAGTTGACAGCATTACTGTCAAACGTCGTGGTGCTGTACGTAAAGCTAAACTGTACTACCTGCGTGAGCGTACTGGTAAGTCTGCTCGTATCAAAGAGCGTCTGAACTAAGACTCGCTTAAGCAACATCCTGTTAAAAGGGCTGGCCGCAAGGCCGGCCCTTTTTTATGTAAATCTGCGCCGCTTGTTAACCTTCATTTCATAAATCATTTACAATAGCCGCTCTCTAGCGGAGGGTAAGTGAATAACGCACTGCATCAGTCAGCCTTGAAACGCGCAGCGGCCTGGACCGCGCTGTTTGCGATCCTGCTGATCGTGGTCGCGCCGCTGATCTCCATTTCGCTACAAAAAGATCCCATGAGCGCGATGCCGGGGATGCATCATGATATGAGCCAGATGTCGATGGCAGAACATCATGGTGAGACGTCGCACTCGATGCCTGTCGATCACGCCGAAGCCTGTGGCTATTGTGTGCTAATGGCCCATGTGCCGGGCCTGATGCTGGCGCTGATCATGCTGTTGTGCGCTGTGCTATTGCGACATCGCGTTAAACCGCCGCGACAGGCGGTGAGCCACTGGCACTTTTTCCCCTGGTTGTATCCTGATACCCGCGCGCCACCGCAGCGGTCAGCTTTTTCCCTTTAAACCATAAAGAATGCGCTTTCGCGCATCGATAACGTTTTGCCTGCAAAAAGGAAAAGTATGACTGTCAGCACGCCACGCGCAGCATGGGGAAACCTGCTGCGACGCCTTCATTTCTATATCGGGTTGTTTGTCGGCCCGTTCATTTTTTTCGCTGCACTAACGGGGACGCTCTACGTGGCGACACCGCAGCTCGAAAACATGTTGTACAAACATGCGCTGTTTAGCGATACCGCCGGTGAAGCTCAACCTCTGGCCGAGCAAATTGCAGTCGCGGAGAAAGCCATTGGGGACCAACTTCGTCTGCAGGCCGTGCGACCGGGGCTGATCCCGGGTGAAACCACGCGCGTGATGTTTGCCGACCCTATGCTCGGGCCGTCGGAGAATCGGGCGATTTTTATCGATCCCGTGAGCGTGGAAGTACGCGGCGATATGACGGTCTACGGCACCAGCGGAATTTTGCCGCTGCGCCAGACCATCGACTATCTGCACAGCTCGCTGATGCTGGGGGATATCGGGCGTTTGTACAGTGAGCTGGCCGCGTCCTGGATGTGGATTGCTGCCCTGGGCGGGATTGCGCTGTGGTTTTATACCCGCCCGAAGCGACGTATCAATAATCGATTCCAGAACCGCCGTCGCGTACATGTCGCGCTCGGCTGGGGTCTGCTGGGGGGAATGTTGCTGTTTTCTGCGACTGGGCTTACCTGGTCACAATGGGCGGGTGGCAACGTCGATAAGCTACGTAAAGAGATGAACTGGCTGACGCCGCAGGTCAACACGCAGCTGCGCGGTCCCGCGGCAGAAGTCGATCCTCATGCTGAACATCGCGGCCACCACGATGCGATGATGCCGGATATGGCCATGGATCTGACGCTCTTTGACAGCGTCCTGCATGCGGCCAGGAGCGCGGGGATTGATGCGAACAAGCTGGAAATTCGCCCCGCTAAAATGGCTGAACAGGCCTGGACGGTCACGGAAATCGATCGTGGCTGGCCCACGCAGGTGGACGCGGTTGCCGTTGATCCGAACTCAATGCAGATCCTCGATCGGACGCGTTTCGCTGACTTCCCGCTGATGGCGAAGCTGACCCGCTGGGGCGTGGATTTCCATATGGGGATTTTGTTTGGTCTGGTGAATCAGCTGATCCTGATCGTTTTCGGCGTAGCGCTGTGCGTGTTGATCGCGTGGGGGTATCGGATGTGGTGGATGCGTCGTCCGGTTCAGGCCACCGGCAACCCGGTGCTCACGCTTTGTCAGTGCTGGTTTGCTCTCCCCGCCAGTGGGCGAGGAGTCACGCTCTTTATCGGCGTGATGCTGGGGATCATGATGCCGGTGATGGGCGTCAGTCTGGCATTTTTCGTGCTGATTGACTGGCTGCGCTGGCGCGCGCAATGCCTGTTGACGCTGTCGGAATCCACCAAATAGTTATTAAGGCGTGCTGATGACTACCGCAACGCGGCGGTTTTCAGCGCGCCCCTGAGGTGTTGCATTGCTGGCGACCGGATATTTTTTACCTAAGCCCTGAGTGGTGAGGTTGCTGCGCGGGATATTCGCCCCTTTTGCCCAGGTATCAGCCACGACGTTCGCACGTTTAAGCGAGAGGGATTGGTTGTAACTTTCTTCCCCGTAATTGTCCGTGTGCCCGTCCATGCGTGCATGGACCAGCCCGGTGGCGGCCAGACGTGTCGCCATGGTCTGGATCTGCTGCTCGCTTTCCGGACGCAGCTGATATTCATTCTTGCCGAATAAAATCTTCGCCGACAGGCCGAGGGACCAGTCGCCGTTCGTTTCGTTAAAACCGTAGGATTTCATTGCCGCAATCTGTTCCGGGGTGAATTTCCCCTGAGGTGGTGCCTGGCAGCCTGCCAGAATCGTTGTAGCCAGTAAAACTGGAGCGAGATATCGCCTTAACATAACGTGTTCCTTTTATTACAAAATTATTGTCGGACGCTGGTTTTTCACTTGATACATATTGCGGTCGGCTTGCTCCAGTAAGGCCTCTACCGAGGTATTTTCCCACGCCAGAGCGAAGCCAATGCTGAGTGACATGTGTGCCGTATGTCCGTTGTGCAGGTCGTACGGCTGGAGAAACTGCTGCGAAAGCGCAGTGCAAATCTGTTGAACGTCTGCCGCAGAGTGAATGCCATACAGGATCATGGCAAATTCATCGCCGCCCAGACGGTAAGACTGATAACGTTTCCCGCCAAATTCCACCATTCTGCTGGCGACTTCTATCAGCACGCAGTCACCTGCCGCGTGGCCCCAGGTGTCGTTGATCTGCTTGAAGTTATCGCCATCCAGGAACAGCAGGGCGGAATTCATCTGTGCAGAAGCGTCATTCATGAGCGCCGCGATGCTGCTGCGGAATGCCGCGCGGTTCGCCAGCCCGGTGAGCGGATCGTGCATCGCGGTGCGCATCAGCTGTGCGTTCCGGGCCTGCAGCTTGAGCTGCCACTCCTCCATTTCGTCGAGCAGACTGTTGAAATCCTGCCCAAAGCGATGGAACTCTTCAATACGCTCCTCTTCGACGCGGCGCGAGAAATTACGGTTCGTTTTAACGTCATGCACCACGTCAGTGATATTTTGCAGGGCGGTGACGACTCCGTTGTGCAAAGAACGGGTAATGGTCAGCGCCACAAAAGCGGCGAAAAGAATACAGCCGGTCAGCACGGCAAAAGACGTCCAGAGGAAATGGCTGATCAGGCTGTCGCGCGCGGTGATGCGCACTTCACCAATCACCTTGCCGTTATGCACCACGGGCTGTGCGGCAGGGACGGGGAACAGCATGCGACTGACCAGCGTGCTCAGGGTGTCGGTATTATCATCAGGGGTCCACGACCAGTAGGCAAAACGCTTCTGATGGATGTCGAGCACCTCGGCAACGGAAAACTGGCCCTGTCTACCCAGTGTGGCAAGCGTTTCATTAGCGGCGGTGGCATCATTAAATACTAATGAGGCTTCCAGGCTTCGGCTCATGGTCGCGCTGGTTAATTCGAGGTTTTTTTGTGCGTATTGTTTTAATGTCACCACTGACGCAATACACAATAATAACCATATTAGCGTCATGGTAATTACCACGCTAATCATACTGATGCGCCGCAACGTTCTTTTAAACGTCGGCCGTGGCGTTGAAGAAAGTTCCTTATTCATGCTTCTTATTCCGTGCAAGCATTAACACATCCGGATTTACTCTTACGCCACTGCGAGACAGGGCATCCAGATTGACAGAAAATCTCACTGTTTCTTCATTAATTATCAGACAAAAAGCACTGCCAATAACACATTCCAGGTTTTGCTCGGCGATTAATAGTAACGCGCGGCCCTGATAATTCCTGAATAATTCAAGCTGAGCAGCAGGTGACTCGTTTCCAAAATAAATGGCATCGCAGGTGGCATGTAATGCTTCAGACTCATTTTGCACAATCAAGGGTGTGTAGGGTAAAGCAGCAGAGCCGCTGTCACTCAGTACCTGGGCGAAACGAGAAGACGAAAAAATACAGAGTTTAGGCTGGCCAGAAAGCGCAGGCCAACGGGAATAGCTGACGATGCCAGAGACGATCGAACGCACTGACTTCTCTTTTTCTGTCAACGTTGTCGCCAAACTTTGCCCGCTGATAATGCACAGCATGAGTGCCAGAATCAGATGGCACAAAGGGAACGTAAAAAAATGTCTCACCAGAATCCGCCATACCACTCTGGAAATATATATCCTTGAATATTGCAGGAAGAATACCATTGTTTACCTGAGTAGTCATTATGTGGAATTTGTTGTGACTTAAGCTAAATCTGAGTTGTAATTGAATGAAATTATTAAGTTATTAAATTAATTAAGTCTCGAGCCGCGCATACCTTCATCCATACCTTTTTGCCAGGATTTACGCAGCAGGTCGGCATTTTCTGCCATATCACAACTGGCTGGGAATATTTTACCGGACAGACCCCACGCATAGACAAAATCTTCGGTGCAGACTTTTTTCTGACCATCAGCATAACCGCGCAGGTATTCACTGCGATCAACGTCAGGATCGTTAAAATTATCCGCGAGAGTTTCGTTACTTTTTATTGATACACCATTCATGGCATCTTCTTTGCCGGCGGTAAACCAGCTGGTGCCGGTCCAGGTGGGCTGGAAGGTATAAGGGTTGATTTGACAGCCTGTCAATAATATCGCCAGCAGCGCGAGAGCAATAGAACGCATAGTGATTCGCCTTTTCTTCTTTTTCTTCAGCATAGCCTGGCAATCAAAAATCAGGGTGTAATTTTATCTTTACGAAATAAGCGGGTATTTTTTGCCTCAAAATGCCACTTGTAAATTAATGTGTACGTATTTTGGATTGAAATCTTTACTTGATGTGATATTGTGTGTTCACCTCATCGAGGAAACCACTATCGCAAACGAGCATTACAGGATCGCCATCATGCAAAAAGACGCGCTGAACAACGTACATATTACCGACGAGCAGGTTTTGATCACGCCAGATCAGTTGAAGCTGGAATTCCCGCTGAGTTCTGAACAGGAGGCGCAGATTGAGCACTCCCGCCAGACTATCTCTGACATCATTGCCGGTCGCGATCCGCGTCTGCTGGTGGTGTGCGGGCCATGCTCCATTCACGATCCTGAAACCGCGATTGAATATGCTCGTCGATTTAAAGCATTAGCAGAGGAGGTCAGCGATAGCCTCTACCTGGTCATGCGCGTCTATTTTGAAAAACCTCGTACCACCGTTGGCTGGAAGGGGTTGATTAACGATCCACACATGGATGGCTCGTTTGATGTGGAAGCCGGTCTGAAGATTGCGCGTCGTCTGCTGGTAGAACTGGTGAGCATGGGGCTGCCGCTGGCGACAGAAGCACTCGATCCGAACAGCCCGCAATACCTGGGCGATCTGTTTAGCTGGTCCGCGATTGGTGCTCGCACCACAGAATCACAGACTCACCGCGAGATGGCCTCTGGCCTGTCCATGCCGGTTGGTTTTAAAAATGGGACCGACGGTAGCCTTGCGACAGCGATTAACGCCATGCGCGCTGCGGCGATGCCACACCGTTTTGTCGGCATCAACCAGGCCGGACAGGTTTGTCTGCTCCAGACCCAGGGCAACCCGGATGGTCACGTTATCCTGCGCGGCGGTAAAGCACCTAACTACAGCCCGGCGGATGTCGCCCAGTGCGAAAAAGAGATGGAACAGGCGGGACTGCGCCCGGCTCTGATGGTAGATTGCAGCCATGGTAATTCCAACAAAGATTACCGTCGCCAGCCCGCGGTAGCGGAATCCGTTGTCGCACAAATCAAAGACGGTAACCGTTCGATTATCGGCCTGATGATTGAGAGTAATATCCACGAGGGTAATCAGTCATCTGAACAGCCGCGTAGCGCAATGAAACACGGTGTCTCAGTGACCGACGCCTGCATCAGCTGGGAAGCGACGGATGCGCTGCTGCGTGAGATCCACAAAGATTTGAACGGCCAGCTGGCGACGCGTTTGGCTTAAGAGGTTAGTTATGGTTGCAGAATTGACCGCACTACGCGATCAAATAGATGAGGTGGATAAGGCGCTGCTGGATTTGCTGGCGCGCCGGATGTCACTGGTTGCCGAAGTCGGGGAAGTGAAAAGTAAATACGGCCTGCCGATTTACGTGCCAGAGCGTGAAGCGTCGATGCTCGCTTCCCGGCGTGATGAGGCGCAGCTGATGGGCGTCTCCCCCGACCTGATTGAAGATGTGCTGCGCCGCGTGATGCGTGAATCCTACTCCAGCGAAAACGATAAGGGCTTTAAAACCCTCTGTCCGTCGCTGCGACCGGTAGTGATCGTTGGCGGCGGCGGCCAGATGGGGCGTCTGTTTGAGAAGATGCTGACGCTTTCTGGTTATCAGGTGCGCATTCTTGAAAAAGAGGACTGGGCACGTGCACCAGAGCTGATGGCCGACGCAGGCATGGTTATCGTCAGCGTGCCGATTCATGTGACCGAAGAGATTATCGGCAAACTGCCGTCTCTGCCGGAAGATTGTATTCTGGTGGATCTGGCGTCCGTGAAGAATGGTCCGCTGCAGGCGATGCTGGCGGCCCATAACGGACCGGTACTGGGTTTGCACCCGATGTTCGGCCCGGATAGCGGCAGCCTGGCGAAACAGGTCGTGGTCTACTGCGATGGTCGTCAACCGGAAGCGTACCAGTGGTTCCTGGAACAGATTCAGGTCTGGGGCGCACGTCTGCATCGTATTAGCGCGGTGGAGCACGATCAGAATATGGCGTTCATTCAGGCGCTGCGCCACTTTGCGACCTTTGCCTATGGCCTGCATCTTGCGGAAGAGAATGTCCAGCTGGAGCAGTTGCTGGCGCTCTCCTCGCCAATTTACCGCCTGGAGCTGGCCATGGTTGGGCGTCTGTTTGCGCAGGACCCGCAGCTGTATGCTGATATCATTATGTCGTCAGAAAATAATCTGGCGCTGATCAAGCGCTACTACCAGCGGTTTGGTGAAGCGATAGCGCTGCTGGAGCAGGGCGATAAGCAGGCCTTTATCGACAGTTTCCGTAAGGTTGAGCACTGGTTTGGGGATTACGCGAAGCGTTTCCAGAGCGAGAGCCGCACCTTATTGCGCCAGGCGAACGATAGTCGCCAGTAATCTGATGATGTATATACTAAAAGCCAGCACTGCTGGCTTTTTTCATTTTGGGGATTTGTCATGGCTGAACCACAGGTTTTATTCGACTACACCGGGCACTTACCGGAATGCCCGACCTGGAGCGAAAGCGAAAACGCGCTCTATTGGGCCGATATTCTGGAAGGTGAAATTCATCGTTATCACCTCTCTTCGGGTCAACACTCTGTTCTCTCATTTCATGAGGAGGTAGGGTGTTTTGCCTTACGCGAGAAGGGCGGTTTTATCGTCGCGATGCGTAACGCGATCTGGCTGACGGATAAGCACGGCCTGCTCCAGCGAAAAGTCTGCGATAACCCGTCGAATCCTCAACTGGCGCGTTTTAACGACGGCGGCACCGATCATCTCGGGCGTTTTTACGCGGGAACATTCTGGGGACCGGGGGATTACAATGGCGCGATGCTGATGCGTATTGATAACGGTCTGACGCCGAAAGTCATTCAGTGTGATATCCACGGGCACAACGGCCTGGCCTTTAGTCCGGACAGGCAGTGGATGATGACTTCAGATACGCCGAACCGCGTGATTTACCGTACACCGCTGGACGAAAAGGGCGAGCCGGGTGCCCGTGAAGTGTTCCGCCGCTTCGAAAAGGGCGAGGGAATACCGGATGGTGCCGCGATGGATATCGAAGGCTGCTACTGGAGCGCGTTGTTTGATGGCTGGCGTATTGCGCGGTTTTCTCCGCAGGGGGAACTGCTGGAAGAGTATCGCTTGCCGGTGCGCTGTCCGACGATGGTCTGTTTCGGCGGGAATGATATGAAAACCCTGTTTATCACCACCACGCGTGAAAATATGGATCGTGACGAAGTGACGAAATATCCGCTATCGGGCGCTATCTTCACCCTGCCAGTCAGTGTGGCAGGAATGAAGAAAGGCCCGTTTATTGAGCGTTAAACCGGATCGACCGGGACCACGTTCTCGCCCGGATAGCAGCCCAGCACTTTCATCGAACGGGTGATCTCGCCCAGTTCGCGCAGGGCTTTCTGCATGGACGCAGATTTGAGGTTGGCCTGGATATCGAGATAAAACATCTCTTCCCACGGATTGCCGTTGATCGGGCGGGATTCCAGTTTGGTCATGATCAGGTTGTGATTACGTAACACCAGCAGGGCTTCAACCAGCGCACCCGCCTGCTGGCCGGTCGCCATCAGCAGAGTGGTTTTCGCCGGAACTTGCTCGGATACATCAATCGCTTTACGTGCCAGCACCACGAAGCGGGTGATGTTCTGGGTCTGGTTAGCCAGGTTGCGCTCCATTACCTGCAGGCCATACAGCGCGCCACCGGCTTCGCTACCGAGAGCCGCCACGCGCGGAGAGTTGGCCTGCGCCACTTTCTCCATCGCCGCTGAGGTGCTTTCGGTGTACTCAATTTTCCAGTCCGGATAGCGGTTCAGGAACTGGCTGCACTGCTGGAATGGCTGCGGGTGGCTGTATACGGTATCGATTTGATTCAGGTCGGTTGAGCCTGCGACCAGCACGCAGTGATCAATCGGAATGGTCATTTCGCCGACCAGCGACAGGCTGGTGTGCTGGAGCAGATCGTAGACATCATTAATCGCGCCGGAACTGGTGTTCTCAATCGGCACCACAGCGTAGTCTGCCTGACCGGTTTCAACCTGGTTAAAGATATCGGCGAATTTAGCGCAGCCACTCTCGACAAACTCCTCGAAATGCCGGGCGGCATACTGGCGCGCAGCCAGGTGCGAGTAAGAGCCTTTAGGTCCCAAAAATGCAACGCGCGCTGAGTGCGGATTGGTTTTATTCAGATGTTGTTGCAGCAGCGCTTGCTGGGTCAGAACGGAATCTTCAATGATCAACTGGAACAGGCGAGTAATGTAGTGTGCATCAAGGTGGTGGGCTTTACCCAGCTGGATCAGGCGCTCCAGCAGATCGCGCTCACGGTCGATATCACGTACCGGGCGGTGGGAGTCCAGCTTGGCTTTACCCACTTCAACGGCGAGCGTGCGGCGTTCAGCTAGCAGCGCCAGTAATTTCTCATCCAGCGCGCTGATTTTTACTCGCAGATCCAGTAACGGGTTTTCCGATGTCATAGCGTTGCCTATTTCGTTTATTGTTATCAATAAAAAAGGCCCCCCGGTGTGGGAGGCCTTGTTGTTCGTCTTCGCATTCTTTATCACACGACGAAACGCCTCCCATTCAGGGGAAGGTAAAAAAGAATGCGAAGAAAAACGGGGTGTGGTTCATGAGTTCATCCTGTTGTTGATACCGTTAAAGTACCCGTACTGTTTTGATGCTGTCAATAAAAAACGCGCCCGGAGGCGCGTTGGCGGTACACTCAATTTAAAGGATTACTCTTCTTCAACTTCTTCGGCATAGCTTGCGTCTTTCACCGAGGTGGTGGCGCGACGGGCTTCGCCTTTGTGTTGCACTTTATTGAGCTGCCGTTCCAGCTTGTTGATCAAATCGTTGATAGCGGTGTACATATCTTCGTGTTTAGCGCTGGCGACCAGATGGCCGTTAGGAGTATTGATAGTTGCGTCAGCGGTAAAACCCTGTGGTTCCTTAGACAGAATGATATGCGGATTAATCAAATGAGTTTGCCATTTATCCAGTTTGGCGAGACGGTCTGCGACGTGCTGGCGAATTGCCGGAGTAATTTCCATTTGTTTACTGGTAATGTTCATTGTCATAAATTTTACCTCTTGTCTTTCCGTCTTGGTGATTCCAGCATACCTGTCCTAATGTCAAAATGTGTGATCTAAATCACGTTATTTTGTCACTTTTTGTCAAGGAAGCTTTTTTGTGAGGAAAGACAGGAACAGGTGATTTTTACCTTGTCGAACTCAGGAATTGCAGCCATAGTTGATAGGATTCGTCGGCACCAAAGCGCTTCAGCTTATGGCGAAATGGATATAAAAACGGCAGCCCTTGGGCTGCCGTTTTACGTTTGGGAACGATCAGGTATTGCTGCTGTTCGCGGCGATAATCTTCGCCACTTTCTCAGCCTGTGCGTTCATCTGCATCTGGCGGTACGCGTTTTCCATCAGCTTCAAACCATCGCGGGTGGCTTGTGTGTCCGGGTAATCACGCAGCATGCCTTCGACGCGGTTAACCACTGCCACCCATGCGCCACGGCGCGTATAGTACTCGGCAACGGAGTACTCATACTTGGACAGACGATCTTTCAGGAACACCAGACGCTTGGTGGCATCGGTGATGTACTGACTGTTCGGGTAGCCGCGCACCAGCTTGGAGAAGTCATTGAATGCGTCACGCGCGTGCTGCGGGTCGCGGTCAGAACGATCAACACCGAAGAAACCTTGCAGAGCACTGTCATCCAGAGCCATGTTGGTCAGGCCGCGCATGTACATGACATAATCAATGTTCGGATGAGTCGGGTTCAGACGGATGAAGCGATCGATGGTAGCCTGAGCCAGCGGCAGATCGGCATTTTTGTAGTAGGCGTAGATGAGATCTAATTGTACCTGTTGGGAATACGGACCAAATGGATAACGATTATCCAGCGCTTCCAGTTGCGTTATCGCCTGTTTCCAGTTACCGTCCTGCAGTTTTTGTTGTGCAGTCGCATAGATTTCATTCGGCGGATTGTCAGGGACCTGTTCATTTGAACCGGAGCAGCCCACCAAAGCCAGGCTCAACGTGGCCGCTGCCACCAGATATTTCATGCGCGTCATGACGTTTTGACTTTCCTCAAATGTTTGTCCGGGAGAAACTCTGTTCCTGCTCCCGATTAAGACCAGCTACAATAGCACACTATATTAAACGGCAAAGCCGTAAAACCCAACGTTAAACGAAGAAGCAGTTTATGGCACAACGAGTAGAACTCACCGCAACAGTCTCCGAAAATCAGCTCGGTCAACGCTTAGATCAAGCTTTGGCCGAATTGTTCCCTGATTATTCGCGTTCACGCATAAAAGAATGGATCCTTGACCAGCGCGTGCTGGTAAACGGCAAGATCTGGGACAAACCAAAAGAGAAAGTGTTAGGTGGGGAAGCTGTCGCCATCAATGCTGAAATCGAAGAGGAAATCCGCTTCGAGCCGCAGGATATCCCACTGGACATCGTCTATGAAGATGATGACATTCTGGTGATCAACAAGCCGCGCGACCTGGTTGTTCATCCGGGCGCGGGAAATCCTGACGGTACGGTACTTAACGCACTTCTCCATTACTATCCGCCGATCGTAGATGTCCCGCGCGCGGGCATCGTGCACCGTCTGGATAAAGACACCACCGGTTTGATGGTGGTGGCGAAGACCGTTCCTGCTCAGACCCGTCTGGTGGAATCGCTGCAGCTGCGCGAGATCACCCGCGAGTATGAAGCGGTAGCCATTGGGCATATGACCTCTGGCGGAACGGTGGAAGAGCCAATCAGTCGTCACCCAACCAAACGTACCCATATGTCGGTGCATCCGATGGGTAAACCGGCGGTGACGCACTACCGCATTATGGAACACTTCCGTATTCATACGCGCCTGCGTCTGCGTCTGGAAACCGGCCGTACTCACCAGATCCGCGTGCATATGGCCCACATTACCCATCCGCTGGTGGGGGATCAGGTCTACGGCGGTCGTCCGCGTCCGCCTAAAGGCGCGTCGGATGAGTTCATCAGCGTATTGCGTAAATTCGATCGTCAGGCGCTGCACGCGACTATGCTGCGTCTTTATCACCCTATCACCGGTATTCAGATGGAGTGGCACGCGCCTATCCCGCAGGATATGGTGGACCTTATTGACGCCATGCGTGCTGATTTCGAAGAACATAAGGATCAAGTGGACTGGTTATGACCAAACTGATTGTCCCGGAGTGGCCATTGCCTGCAGGCGTGGCTGCCTGTAGTTCAACCCGTATTGGCGGTGTTAGCCAGGGCGCGTGGGAGTCTTTGAACCTCGGTGCGCACTGTGGTGACAACCTGGAACACGTTGAAGAGAACCGCAGGCGTCTGTTTGCTGCGGGGAACTTGCCGTCGAAACCGGTCTGGCTGGAACAGGTTCATGGTAACGCAGTGCTGAAGTTGACGGGGGAACCCTATGTTTCTAAACGCGCTGATGCCTCTTACAGTAATACTCCGGGAACCGTTTGTGCCGTGATGACCGCTGATTGTCTGCCGGTTCTGTTCTGTAACCGTGCAGGTACCGAGGTGGCAGCAGCACACGCGGGCTGGCGTGGTCTGTGTGAAGGCGTGCTCGAAGAAACAGTCACCTGCTTTAACGATGAGCCTGCCAATATTATGGCCTGGCTTGGCCCGGCCATTGGTCCTCGCGCTTTTGAAGTGGGGCCAGAGGTTCGCGAAGCCTTTATGGAAAAAGATGCGCAAGCGGTGGAAGCCTTCCTGCCTTCGGGGGATAAATATCTGGCCGATATCTACCAGCTCGCCCGCCAGCGCCTGAATAACGTCGGCGTGTCGCAGATCTTCGGCGGCGATCGCTGCACATTCACCGAAAAGGGTGATTTTTTCTCCTATCGCCGCGACAAGACCACGGGACGTATGGCAAGTTTCATTTGGCTGATATAACCTAAAGAATCAAGACGATCCGGTACGTGCCGTTTTCTTTTCACATAATTCAGGTCATTAACCTTGAATAATTGAGGGATGACCTCATTTAATCTCCAGTAGCAAATTTGACCTGTTATGGGAGGAGTTATGCGTCTGGATCGTCTTACTAATAAATTCCAGCTTGCTCTCGCCGATGCCCAGTCTCTCGCACTGGGGCACGACAACCAATTTATCGAACCTCTTCATTTAATGAGCGCCTTGCTGAATCAGGAAGGGGGATCGGTACGTCCTTTACTCATGTCTGCTGGCATTAATGCTGGCGAGCTGCGCACAGCCGTCGATCAGGCGCTGAGTCGTCTGCCACAGGTGGAAGGCACCGGTGGGGATGTTCAGCCGTCTCAGGATCTGGTGCGCGTGCTGAATCTTTGCGACAAGCTGGCGCAAAAACGTGGGGACAACTTTATCTCGTCAGAACTGTTTGTTCTGGCGGCGCTTGAATCACGCGGTACGCTGACCGATCTGCTGAAATCATCCGGTGCGACAACCGCCAATGTGACTCAGGCGATTGAAAAAATGCGTGGAGGTGAAAGCGTGAACGATCAGGGAGCCGAAGACCAACGTCAGGCTTTGAAAAAATATACGGTCGATCTGACTGAGCGTGCGGAGCAAGGCAAGCTCGATCCGGTGATTGGCCGCGACGAAGAAATTCGCCGCACTATTCAGGTATTGCAACGTCGTACCAAAAACAACCCGGTACTGATCGGTGAACCCGGTGTCGGTAAAACTGCCATCGTCGAAGGTCTGGCGCAGCGAATTGTTAACGGCGAAGTGCCGGAAGGGCTGAAAGGCCGTCGTGTGCTGGCTCTGGATATGGGGTCGCTGGTGGCCGGGGCGAAATACCGCGGTGAATTCGAAGAGCGTTTAAAAGGCGTGCTTAACGATCTGGCGAAGCAGGAAGGCAATGTCATCCTGTTTATCGACGAACTGCACACCATGGTCGGTGCCGGTAAAGCCGACGGGGCCATGGATGCCGGGAACATGCTGAAACCAGCTCTGGCGCGTGGTGAACTGCACTGCGTCGGTGCGACAACGCTTGATGAGTATCGACAGTACATCGAGAAAGATGCTGCGCTGGAACGTCGATTCCAGAAAGTGTTCGTAGCGGAACCGACGGTGGAAGACACCATTGCTATCTTACGTGGCCTGAAAGAACGCTATGAACTGCATCACCATGTGCAGATTACTGACCCGGCTATCGTGGCGGCGGCGACACTGTCTCACCGTTATATTGCCGACCGACAGCTGCCGGATAAGGCCATCGACCTGATCGATGAGGCGGCGTCCAGCATTCGTATGCAGATTGACTCGAAGCCGGAAGAGTTAGACAGACTCGACCGCAGAATCATTCAGCTCAAGCTTGAACAGCAGGCGCTGAAGAAAGAGTCTGATGAAGCGAGTAAAAAGCGCCTGGATATGCTTAATGAGGAACTGGACGACAAAGAGCGTCAGTATTCTGAATTAGAAGAAGAGTGGAAAGCTGAGAAGGCGTCGCTTTCTGGCACGCAGACGATCAAGGCTGAGCTTGAGCAGGCGAAAATTGCTATTGAGCAGGCGCGTCGCGTGGGCGATCTGGCACGTATGTCTGAGTTGCAGTACGGCAAAATTCCGGAACTGGAAAAGCAGCTGGAGATGGCAACCCAGTCAGAAGGCAAAACCATGCGTCTGCTGCGTAATAAAGTAACGGACGTGGAAATTGCCGATGTGCTGGCGCGCTGGACGGGGATTCCGGTTGCTCGCATGCTGGAAGGGGAGCGCGAAAAACTGCTGCGGATGGAGCATGACCTGCACCACCGTGTGATCGGTCAGGATGAAGCCGTCGAAGCCGTATCAAATGCGATTCGTCGTAGCCGTGCGGGCTTATCGGATCCTAATCGCCCGATTGGTTCGTTCCTGTTCCTTGGGCCGACCGGTGTTGGTAAAACCGAGCTGTGTAAGACACTGGCGAACTTTATGTTCGATAGCGACGACGCGATGGTGCGTATTGATATGTCCGAGTTTATGGAGAAACACTCCGTCTCGCGTCTGGTCGGTGCGCCTCCAGGATATGTCGGCTATGAAGAGGGCGGTTACTTAACTGAAGCAGTACGTCGTCGCCCCTATTCGGTCATCTTATTAGATGAAGTGGAAAAAGCGCATCCGGATGTCTTCAACATCTTGTTGCAGGTTCTGGATGATGGACGTCTGACTGACGGGCAGGGGAGAACGGTCGATTTCCGCAACACTGTGGTGATCATGACCTCGAACCTGGGTTCCGATTTGATTCAGGAACGTTTCGGCGAACTGGATTACGGTCATATGAAGGATCTGGTATTGGGCGTGGTTAGCCAGAGCTTCCGGCCGGAATTCATTAACCGTATAGATGAAGTTGTTGTGTTCCACCCTCTGGGGGAAAAACACATTGCGTCTATTGCCCAGATTCAGTTGCAGCGTTTGTATAAACGTCTTGAGGATCGTGGCTATGAAATCCACATCTCTGACGACGCGCTGAAGCTGCTGAGTGCAAATGGTTACGATCCGGTTTACGGGGCGCGTCCTCTGAAACGTGCTATCCAGCAGCAGATCGAAAACCCGCTGGCGCAGCAAATCCTTTCTGGGGAGCTTGTTCCAGGGAAAGTGATTCGTCTGGAAGTCAACGAAGACAGAATTGTGGCAGTGCAGTAAGTCACAAAACATCAAAAACGAGCCTTTCGGGGCTCGTTTTTGTTTAAAAACTAGGCGAGACTTAGCGTTCGAGGTTTAATTTGCCTGGAAAATGAGCAGTCAGTAATTATTTTCTGATTTAGACTTGCAGCCTCAGAATAACTCCCTATAATGCGCCTCCACTGACACGGAACAACGGCATGCAAGCCGCCGGGGCAGCAGGGGTTCAGCGATGAACGCCGACAGCGAAAAGCGAAATTAAACGCTTGACTCTGAATGAGGAAAACGTATTATACGGGACCTCGCAACGGTGAGCGAAAGCCGCGTTGCACTGCTCTTTAACAATTTATCAGACAATCTGTGTGGGCACTCAAAGTGACATGGATTCTAACGTCGCAAGACGCTAAATGAATACCAAAGTCTCTG